>Ga0307405_10000004_pt1 | contig 444977 bp, 362 predicted proteins | sample 322Cmetagenome_2_FD_203311 | JGI IMG/M metagenome (GOLD analysis project Ga0307405, IMG submission 203311) | Maize rhizosphere microbial communities from greenhouse at UC Davis, California, United States - 322HYB-C-1 | ecosystem: Host-associated > Plants > Roots > Rhizosphere > Soil | place... | reverse complement strand
CGTTTTCGTACAGGTATTCTGGTGCTGTACGTAGGCGGTATAGTTTCCAGGCGCCAGGTTGGTAAAGGTATTCGAAGCCACATAGGTTATCCCGTCCAAAGAATACTGGACTTGTCCTACAACAGATGGGTCTACATTTATGGTTACCGTGTTCCCTGGAACATTATTGGTACAGTTCGGTACCACCGTCGCAGTAGGCTGGATGTCTACGCCAGGATTTATCGTGAAAGTCAGCGGTGTTATAGAACATCCGTTGGCATCTTTTACGTAGATGGTATAGGTCTGTCCTCCGTTCAGGTTCTGGTAGACGAAAAGATCCTGTACAAAATCTGCAGCATTGTTGGAATCCAGGCTCGTAAAATATGGAGCCGTTCCTCCTGCAGGCGTTATCGTAATCGTCCCGTCATTGTTTCCAAGGCAGGTTTCCGGCGTTCCGTTTACCGTTGCAGAAAGAGCCGCTGCCGGCTGTGTTACGGTAATGTTTGTAAGCTCGACTTCACATCCAATCGCATCTTTTACCCGTACAGAATAGATTCCTGCTGGAAGATTGCTGAAAGTGTTTGTTGTTCCATAAACGAAGGCTGGCGATATCGCATATTCTATTGTTCCGGTTCCTCCAGTAGCGGTTACTTCGATGCTTCCGGTCGATTGTCCGAAGCACAATACGTTAGCAGTCACATTTGCGGTTGCTGCGATAGGCTGCAGGTTGTTGATGGTAAACGGAGCCGTTTTCGTACAGGTATTCTGGTGCTGTACGTAGGCGGTATAGTTTCCAGGCGCCAGGTTGGTAAAGGTATTCGAAGCCACATAGGTTATCCCGTCCAAAGAATACTGGACTTGTCCTACAACAGATTGGTCTACATTTATGGTTACCGTGTTCCCTGGAACATTATTGGTACAGTTCGGTACCACCGTCGCAGTAGGCTGGATGTCTACGCCAGGATTTATCGTGAAAGTCAGCGGCGTTATAGAACATCCGTTGGCATCTTTTACGTAGATGGTATAGGTCTGTCCTCCGTTCAGGTTCTGGTAGACGAAAAGATCCTGTACAAAATCTGCAGCGTTGTTGGAATCCAGGCTCGTGAAATACGGAGCCGTTCCTCCTGCAGGCGTAATGGTAATCGTTCCGTCATTATTTCCAAGGCAGGTCTCTGGCGTTCCGTTTACGGTTGCCGAAAGCGCTGCTGCCGGCTGTGTTACGGTAATGTTTGTAAGTTCGACTTCACATCCAATCGCATCTTTTACCCGTACGGAATAGATTCCTGCTGGAAGATTGCTGAAAGTGTTTGCCGTTCCATAAACAAAGGCTGGCGAGATGGCATATTCTATAGTTCCGGTTCCCCCTGTAGCAGTTACTTCGATGCTTCCAGTCGATTGGCCGAAGCATAATACGTTTGCTGTTACAGTAGGTGTCGCTGTGATTGGCAGCAAATTATCAATCGTGAAAGTAGCCGTTTTGGTACATCCGTTTTGATGTTGGACGTAAGCGGTATAGTTGCCAGGCGCGAGGTTGGTAAATGTATTTGAAGTAACATAAGTTATTCCGTCCAACGAATATTGGACATCGCTTACGACTTCTGCATTTACGGTTACCGTTGCCACAGTTCCAGGAACGTTATTCGTACAATTCGCTTGTACTGTAACGGCAGGGATTACTTCTACAGCAGGATCCATATATTGCTCCAACGGAGGGTTTACGTTACAACCGTTAGAATCTCTTACATAAATCAGATATAAGGTATCGCCTACCAAATTGGTAAACGTATGTTGGTTGCCAATTACAGGCACGAATGTCACATTGTCAAGACTTACCAAATAGTCTCCAGTTCCTCCCGTGATGCTTATCGAAATCGAACCGTCGGCATCGTGAAGGCAGAGTTCTTGGCTTACTACATCTATTGTTGCTACGAGCGGAGCGGGTTCTAAAATATCAATCTCTAACAATTCAAAACAGCCTTTTTGGTCTTGTACGACAACTTCGTAGCTTCCCGGAGGCAATCCGTCGAATAGATTGTCTGTTACAAATTGGTTGAGGTTAGGGGAGATCGCATATTGAATGATTCCGGTTCCTCCTGTAGTATGGATTTCAATGCTTCCGTTGGCATCACCAAAGCATAGCACGTCTCTTTTGGTATAAGTTACCGTTAGCTGCGCTGGATCGGTAATAGTAATGACTGAAGACGTTGCCGTACAATCACCGCTTATCACACGGACATAGTAGTTTCCTGCCGGAAGGCCTGTAAAGTTATTTCCTACCTGAGGTCCGGTTAAGACATTGCTTGCTCCGTCTAACAGTTCATACATATAATTGCCCAATCCTCCGGTTGTATTAGCCGTAATAGCCGCAGTGGATTCGCCTGAACAATTGATATTGGCATTGCTAAGATCTAAATTCAGCTGTAAAGCCGGAACAGGCAAAATGGTTACTTGGTTGGTCAATACGGCTTGGCAGCCATTGGCATCTCTGACATAGTATTGATACGTACCAGGCCCTACATTAAATACGGCTGTATTCGAGTAGGCTGTTCCGTTTGTACTAAATTGGTAAGGTGGCGTTCCTCCAGAACCTGAAACGGTAATCTCTGCCTGTGTCAAGCAGGTTATGTTGCTGGTTATAGACAAGAATCCTTGTACTGGTGTCGGTTCTGTTATGGTTATTGTTGGCGTTGTCAGGTCGCAATTCCAACCGTCTGTTATCGTAATGCTGTAAATTCCTGCTCCAAGTCCTGTGAATTGAGGATTTGTCTGAGGACCAGAACTTAATACTATGGTTGTTCCAGTGGCATCATAGTGGTTCAGGATATATTGATAACTTCCTTGTCCGCCTATTACATTTAGAACTTCGACTGTGGCCGTGTTGTCGCCAAAGCAAAGCACTTGCGTAGTTGAAGCGTTGATGTTTGCCGTGATAAGTGCAGGCTGCACTAATACAACCGTTTGGCTTACGATACATCCTCCCGAGTCTCTTACTGAAACAGTATAATTTCCTGCAGACAATCCTGTGAAAGTGCTATTTGCCGCATAAGCTTGTAGGGTTGTACTCGTAGTGGTATTTACCAATTCATACAAATACGTTCCCCAGCCGCCAGTGGCAGAGGCTGTGATTTCTCCTTGGTTGTTATCGCAAGTAACGTTAGCAGTCGGATTTGCTGTCAGGACCAAAGGACTGTCAGGCGAAGTCACGGTTACTGAATTAGAATCTTCGGTACAGAAAGGCGTGTCGGTTGCCGTAACAACTACATGAAGATTTCCTGCCGATAATCCTGTTATCGTAAATGGATTTACAGTCGTATTGCCAGTTCCTGTGGCTACTGTCGTTCCAGCCGCATTAAGGACTGTATACGAATACGCTCCGGTATATCCTGTTACGTTTATGACCAAACTTCCGTCAGAATCTCCGAAACACGTTACAGGAGTAGGGCTTGATGCGATTACTTCTATAGTATCAAAAGGAAGAATTTCATAAGGTACAGAAAGCATATAACATCCTGTGACATTATCGGTTACTTGGAACGTATAACTTCCAGGCTGCGTAAGCGGCAATGTTGCTGTGTAGGTTCCTGCTCCTGGAGCTATGGAAGCCTGTGATCCTAATGGCAAGACATCGAAAGTAAAATCTCCCGATCCTCCGGTTACGGTTATCTGTACGGCTTCATCGTTTGTACAAGTAATTGCGGTTCCTTGAACAGCTGCAACTACCGTTATTTCTGGTAGCGGATTGATGGTTACTGTTGTCGTCTGCGTGCAATTATTGCTGTCTTTTACTGTTACGGTTATGTTCTGAATACTTCCGTTGTCTACAATGTCGAAGGCATTTGTAGGGAAGAAATTCGTTCCGTCAATGCTATACGAATATGGAGCCGTTCCTGAAGGATTTCCTGTTCCGTCATTCTCAACCGTTACCGTAAGTGTTGAAGTGGTTACCGTATTAGAAGCATTACAAGCAAAGGCTGTTGCCGTAGCGCTGATGTCTAAAAGTGATGGTTCTGTAATGATTACGGTTTGAGTATCCGAACAATTTTTGCCAGATGTTACCGTCACAGTATAAGTTCCTGCCGACAGTCCTGCAAATAGCGGATTGTTCTGCGTTATGGCAGGATCGGTTCCGTTATCGACAGTATAAGTATACGGTGGATTGTCGTTTGATACAGGCAATGTTATGGTAATGACTCCATCTGAACCTGCGTTACAGCTTACGTTTTCTGAAGCTGTCGTAAAGGTTACTGGAGTTGGAACTTCTAGCGAAATTGTTGCTTGTTCGGTACATGTTGAAACGGTGTCATGGATTACTACTATGTAGCTTCCTGCTGCCAAACCTGTAAAATTGTTTGCTGTTTGGGAGGCAACAATTGTCGTGCCCGTACCATCCTGCAGTTCGTATTCATAAGTTCCGGAACCTCCAAAAGGCGTTACGGTAATTTCTCCGTCGTTGTTAGCACAGCTTGGCTGTACAGCTGCAACAGGAGTAAGATTGAGCGGCGCAAAAATCTGTAGCGTTACTGTGTTTCCGCAGCCATTGGCATCTTTTATTTGTACTGTATAGCTTCCTGAAGCTAAATTGCCATAAGTAAACGATGCCGCAGCTTGGCTTTGGAAGGCTCCTCCGTTTAGGCTATAGGAATACGGAGCAATTCCGTCAACCGTTCTGTCTATTTGGATGGTGAAACTTCCTTCGGCTGTGTTACATTGATTGGCTACACTTGCAGTGATAATAGGGGCTGTGTCTGTTGGCAATGTAATCGGCGCTGCTTGGATACAGTTGTTAGCATCTTTGATATACACGGTGTAATTTCCTCCTTCAACATTGAAAACATTGGCAGCTGTTCCTGCCCAAGTGGCTACTGTAGGTGCTGGGTTTCCTCCAGCCACTAATTGGTATTGGTAAGGAGCGGTTCCGTATTGTCCTGTTGCTGTAATCTGTCCTGCATTTGCAGTACAATTGTCGTTTTTAGTTACGGTAGCTGTGACTTGCAACAGATTAGTCGATTGGCTTATAGCAAAAGAAGGAGAGGCGTTCGTACATCCTGAAAACGCACCGCCTACTTCTGTAAACAGTATGTAATAATTTCCAGGGGCGAGCGTGCCAAAATTATTTACCGTCACTGGATTGCCAGATGCTGGTAATGGCGAGGTACTGCCTGTTATTCCTGTGCTCGTATTAGACTGTGCATTGAAAATTTCATAATTTACCTGCGATGCTCCAGTATCGTAGTTGCTAAAGGTAAATGAAACACTTCCGTTTCCGCTTCCTGTACAAGAAACGTTGCTTACGACGTTAAGCGCAGCCGTTAGGTTGGAAGGCGAATCGATCGGAAGGTCTGCGGATTTGAAATAGTAGCATTGCGTCACTACGTCATAAACCACAAAAGTATAAGTCACGCCTGGAGTCAATCCTGTGAAGGTTGAAGTTTCTGGAGTTCCCGGGTTGGCAGGTTGGTAATTGTTGGAATACGGAATCGTATTGTATTCTAAAATTGCAAACTGGAAGTTACCGCTGCTCACTGCCGAAGTCACTGTAATTTGTGCAGTTCCTCCGTTCAAACAGTCAGCCGTAACAGCAGAAACGTCTATGACTAAATCGTCTGGAGGCGAAGCGATTATGATATGGCTTCTCACTACAGAACATCCGTTAGCATCGATTACATCGACCTGATAAATACCGAAAGCCAAAATCTGGAAAGAATGGTCTTCTCCTGCGGTAGTCACATAAGTGTCAGAATAGCCGAAGTTGTTGCTTACATGATACGTATATTGTCCGGTTCCTCCTGTAACATTTTGTACGATAATTTCACCGTACGATGTGCCACCAGGATTGTTACACGTAATATCTACAGTTGAAACGTTGTAGGTGATGGCAGCGGGCTGTACCAAAGTAATGGTTGCTGTATCCGAACACGAATTGCTGTCGGTTATAGTAATCGTATAATTTCCTGCCGGTAAGCCTGAAGTCTGAGAACCGTAATTGGTTCCCGTTGTTGTATTTACTACAGAAATGGCTATAGGAGCCGTACCGACAGTAGTATCGATCACAACTGCAATCGCACCGCTATTGTCGCCGTTACACAAGATATTCTGTGTTTGTGTTACAGAGGTTATTACAGGATTGGTTATTGGCGATATGGTCACTATGTTCGTCTCAATACTACAGCCGATGTTATCTGTAATTTGGAATTGGTATGTTCCTGGCGCTGCTGTTGAATAGTTTATGGTTGATCCGGTTACTGCTGTAGCTGTTCCATACGTTCCTCCGTTTATAGAAGTTTGGTAAGAATAAGGAGCCTGTCCGCCACTAATTGCAATATCAATCACGGCATTTGGACTCGCCGTACAATCCAAATCTTTATTCAATACAGAGATAGCTACAAGCTGCTGCCCGATGACTTGGGTGATAGTATCGGTACAGCCATTTGAATCGGTTACTTCAATAGTATATGTGCCCGGTGTCAGGTTGGCAAACGTATTAGAAGCTTGGCTTCCTGCCCCGTTTAGGGTATAAGAAAAAGGAGCCAGTCCGCCAGTTACGCTTACGGTTATAGAAGCACTGTTTGTGGTATCATAGCAGATATCCGAAGTAGCTGCTATCGAAAGCGCAGGGCTTGTGACGGTACTTAGCGAGAATGTTTCGCTAACGGTACAATTGTTTGCGTCTTTTACCGAAATCGTATACGTTCCAGGCAGTGTCAGGTTGTTAAAAACAGAGCTGGATTGAGGTCCGACAATCGTTCCGTTTGGCAATTGCAATTGGTATTGATAGCTTCCCCATCCGCCCACGGCCGGAGCAGTGACACTTCCGGATCCAACACACGTAATCGGATTTACTGTTGGCGTCAAATCTAATGCTGCTGTCGGGCCATTGATTGCTACTACAGCTGTCGCCGTACAATTTGTTGCGGAATCAGTTACCGTAATCGTATAATTTCCAACAGGAAGATTATTGACAGGGATTGCAGTTGCTGTCGTGTTTGTTCCAGAAGCTACTGTTGTTCCAGAACCGTTTACGACAGTATAGCTGTATGTTGTTCCAAAACCGCTCACGGTATAATTTGCCGAGCCGTTTGCCTGGCCGAAACAAATTATATTGCTTACAGGCTGTCCCGTAACGGTAATCGGAGTCACGAGATTGATCGTGTAATTTTTAGTGAAAGAACATCCGTTGGCATCGGTTACTTCAAAAGTATATGTTCCTGGAGCCAATCCAGAAAATACAGGATTGCTTCCGTTGTTTGCTATGGCAGCAGCAGGAGCTGTTATCTCATAGACAAACGGACCTGTTCCGCCAGTCACTGTCAAGGTAACATTTGATGTCAGGGCTGGACAGCTCGGAGCAGTTGCCGCAAACTGAATGTTCGTTGGCGGAGACAATGGAGTGATCGTGATGGCATTGGTGCTGAACGTACAGCCTTCAGCATCTCTTACTGTTACCGTATAGGTTCCAGCTGTCAGGCCGCTAAAAGAAGTGGCGCCGCCAAAATTGATACCGTCGATGCTGTATTGGTATGGAGGCGTTCCCCCTGTTACGCTTCCTGCCGTCACGCTTATGGTTGCTCCTCCAGTGGTACAGTTATAAGGCTGTGTCTGGTTTACTGCTCCTGTTAGCGGTGCAGGCTGCGTTAGCGTGAATGTAGCCGGAAAAGAACAGCTTCCGGTAGTATTATTTTGTATGAAATTGACGGTATAATTACCCGGAGCCAATCCGTTGAAGATACCAGAAGTGTTCGTGCGAATTACCGTGCCTGCTGCATCCAGCAATTCAAAAGAGTATGAAAAGCCATTGGCGTTGGTCACCGCATAGGTTATACTTCCGTTGTTGGCACCGTTGCAGCTTATGTTTTGAAAACTGGTCGTGAATACCACATCTGGAAGATTCTGGATCGTTACCGGATTTGACAATACTGTACAGTTATTGTTGTCTACCATAATAAATACATACGTTCCTTGTTGGCCAATCGGGATTTCGAAGGTATCGATGTCTGTATAATCGCCAGCCGTCGGATTGAGTAGCGTTCCGTTAAAGCTGTAGATAGCGAATACATACGGTGCTTCGCCACCTGACGGAGTCAATCGGATGCTGCCTGGCGTACAAGAGATGTTTTGGACAATCGTAGCATTTAAGCTTAAATTACTATTGTCTAAAATGGTTGTAGTGCTTGTGTACGTACATCCGTCATCTGTCCTCACCGTAACGGTGTACGTTCCTGGATTTAGATTTTGGAAGATATAATCGTTATCTGTCAGCGGCCCTACATTTATTGTGCTTGGCCCGGAAATAGAATAATAGTACTGCGGTCTTACATTTGAAGCTTGCAGCCTGATGCTTCCGAATCCGTTGCAGGAAGTATTTTTAGTAATGACGTTTACTTGGAAGTCCAAATCAGAAACTCCAATATCTGGAATCGTGAAAACGCAACCGTCTGTAACACCTTGCTGCCTGATCTGTACCAGATAAGAACCGGCTTGGCTTATCGGGAAGATAGGACTGCTCTGGTACCCTACCAAAACAGCACCTGTGTTTTGATTGACCAATTGAAACTCATAAGTCGAAGGCACGTTGGTGACCGTAATCTGTCCCGCCGTGTTACAAGTAATATTTTGTACAATATACTGCGCATCCAAAAGGTTAGTGTAGACATTGAAATAATATCTGTTGAAACAGCCGTTCTGGTAATTGATGACCACACGATACTGTCCTGCAAGCGTCACATTGAAATTAGTTCCGGTTCCGAACTGATTCCAAGTACAGGCAAGATTTTTATTCGGACAGTCATCAATACCAACTGCTGGACAGCTGGCCTCATCCAGTTTTTCCCAGATGATGCTCACCGCATCTGTAATGTTGGTTTGTATAAAACGACTGTCGTTCAATCCGCATAAGAAGATGTTCGGCAGCTGTTCCCCGTCATTCGGACAGATTACGATCTCGTCTGCGAATGGCAGTACCGGATTGGTCTGGTTAGTTCCGAATAGGGTTACGTTGATGTATTCCGTAATTCCGATACACGGCGGAGTCGGTGTATTGATTACATAATAGCTTCCTGGCGAAGTTACCGTGATGCTCTGCGTATTTCCAATAACGGCACCGCTCGCATTATGCCATTCATAAGAAGCATAACCAGAGCCCGCGGTCAGGACAACGGAAGCACCACAAAGAATCTCGCTTCTGGTGAAAGCACATTCGTCAATATCGACAAGGAAATTTGCTGGTCCAGGAATTCCTAATCCGCAAGAATCCAATCCAGCATAACTTGGATCGTCTGAAATTGTATTGCTGTTCAATTCTCCTCGATACGTCGTATAGGCTAAATTCTGGATAATATTAGAACAGGCGTTTGTCAATTCGCTGCAGGTGTTGACCACTTGAACGCGAATTTTTATCGTATATACGGGATCGCCAATTTCAACCAAGTTGTTTGGCACAGTAAACACCAATTGTCCTGTTCCAGCGTTGTAAGTATAAGTTGTTCCAGGAGCACCGCTTAGATCTACGGAACCTGGACCATTAGTAAAGATGGTGTTTTCTGGAAGGATATCTCGGATGCTTAGGGCTCTTGTGTTATCATTTCCAATATTTTGAAACGTAATTACGTAGTCTAAAACCTGTCCTAGATTCACATCTGCACCACCAATATCATTACCGCTGATATCTCTAACAGTCTTGACTAGCTTGATTTCTGGCTCGATTACTTCTACTGCAAAGGAGGTAAGGAATGCACCATATCCGTCTCCTGATGTCAGCAATCTTAGGGTTGCCCCTGTTTCATTATTGGGTATAATTCCATTCAATGGATTGGACAAGTTGAGCATGTCCAAATCAAGACCCAAAGTATTGGTTCCATAAGGACTCCTGTTCGGGACTTGCGCATTGTTATTGGTAATGGAAGAGTTGAAAAAGTTGTTAGCTGGATTCAGCGTATTGGAAACATCTGTAAAAGTAGCTACTGTATTTGCTTTAATTCTAAGTCTATCATTCGTGATTCCAACGTCGCCTTCTAAAGCACCTACTCCTAGTTTTGCACGAACTGGGAAAGGGGCAGGAAGCGTCACAAAGCCGTTGATATTTATGTCTGCCGTCACGTTTCCTTGTACTCCGGCATATCCGTCAAAAGTAGAGATGAATTTCCCAGGCATGGTCGGGTTTTCATAAATGATGACCATTACCCAGCCTGCAGAACTCGCCCCGTCTCTCCGGCCTTTGGCAGCACGGAGGTTGGCCAGCGTATAGGTTCCGTTTGGATTTGCCAGTCCTCTTACGAGGCTGGTCACGTTTTTGTAGCACACAATCGGTGAATCCTTGAAAGAGGCAGAAATGTTTGCGGCATTGTATCCGTCAAAAATTATAGCATCTTCATCGCCTGCCGGATCGGCATTGTTGTCTGCCGACAGGTTTAGATAGGCGCCTCCAGGGAGCTTGAATTTGACTTGATTCCAGTCGTTAAACCTCGGCGTTCCTTGCCATTGTGAGTTTTGGTTCGTGCTTCGTTCATACGGATAGGTCGAAGCCCAATACAATCCGGCATAGATTACTTTGGAACAACTGCTTCCCAAGGACAGATCTGCCGAACTGGAGCTGAATGTCGATGGGTCGCCGTCAATATCGATATATTCCATATTGAAGGAGTTGTTGTCGCTCGTGCCATTGTAAGGCGTGTTTGCTTCCGCTACATTGTTTGCAGCGGCCCTGTTAAGGATATTGTTTCCGACAAAAAGGATATCCCCTTTTACTTTTAAGCTTCCGTTCTGGAGCCTGGGTGAGAAAGGGACGGGTACTTGTGCCTGAGCGCTAAAACAGGCGAGGATAAGACATCCGAGCAGAACGATTGTCTTATGAACGTGATTTGGGAGCTGGTGCATTGTGTTTGTTTTTAGTGGTATTTGTTGTTTTGTTTTTTAATTGGTGTTAATGCTCATGATCCAGATGGGGTCAAAGTAGGTGTTGTCCGCATTTGAATAATAAGATACGAGGGCTTCTTTCCATGATGAATGCTTTCTCAAGTAGACATATCTGAAATTGTTTTTAGGGTTTATAAAATAGCTTGTTTCGACTCCCCGGCTCTTCATTTTTCGCATGAATTTTTCGGTGTTTTCCTGCTCGGCGAAGACATTGGCAATGATATAATAGCCTGTTTCAAGTCCTGCAACCGAGAGCTTGTTTCCTTTTTTAGGGGATTCTCTGATCTTGGCGGTTTTCTTGGAATAGAATTCCTTGATTTCTTCTTCTGTCTTGGCGCTTATTTCTCGTTGCGCTTTTTCGTCTTTCAGGATGTCCTCTACGGAGCCTTCCGTGCTTTTTTGTGGTTCATCGTTTTTGTTTTTGGAATTACTATCTGCGTTCTTGTGGTTCTCGTCCAGCCCGAGCTCGTCGGGATTGTCTACATGGATGATGTAGATGTCTTTTTCTTTGCCTGATGCTTTTTTCTTTTCGTAGGATTTCAAGGCTTCAGGAAGTGATTCGTATCGTTCTATGATTGGCGAACCGTCTTCTGATTTGGAAACGATATAATATCCGTTTTCGGCATCTTTTAAGTCTTCCATCGTTTTTGGGACTATTTTCTTCCCAGGTTTCGACTTGCGAAGCACAATCGGCTTGGCATTGGCTTCTTTGGCGCTGTTCTCTCTTTTTACATAGTCCATCAGGTTTTTTACCTTCTGCTCGAATTCTGCCTTGCGGATAGTTTCGATAGAGTCTTCCTGCATCAGCATATCCAACAGGTGCATGTTGCTGTCATCCATCTGTAGTTTCAGTTTCTCTAATTCAAGATCTTTATCGAAATCAGGTTTTCCTTTTTTGGAAGCTTTTTTAGACGCCAGCTTTTTGTCTATGGCTTCAATTTGGTCTAAAGTATCTTTCGCGGTAAAGACTTTCTTTTTTGCCAAAAGCCTATCTTGGAACGAAAAGGCCATGGTGATTTCATGCGTAGGACCTAGATTAACGAGGCCTTCCTTAATGGTCCTTTCGTAAGTATAGCCTAAAGAAAGTCTTCTCGTAAAATGAAATCCGATGCCTACGCCTACGCCAAAAAAATCATCAATGCCAGTCTGTATCCATCCGAATTTTGGAAAATCGACGAGTATGGAACCGCTCAATCCCAAATCGCTTTCTTGGTTGACTTTGCCTCGGGCCGCAAGCCTGAAACTGCTGCCTTCAAATAGGTCTGTCAAGGAACTCATCTCATGCGAATACATGATATGGGCCGAAAAAGTCTTGTCGGAATAATCTTTTGCCAGCTTGCTCGATTTGAAATCGTAATCGATAAAATTTTCTGCATAAATTCCAAAATCGATATTGCCGTAGCTGAGGTTGAATCCGGGTTTGATGCTTAACAGCGAATTGTTTCTCATGGCTAGCAATATCGGATCGGGCTCTTCGGTAACGGTCCTATTGCGGTCGACGCCGCTGTTGTAGTAGGCGAGGTTAAACCCAAAAGTCAGGTCCATTTTTTCGCTTAGCTTGACGTTGTATGAGTAGTTGGCAATTCCTCCAAAACTTACGATTACGCCTAGATTCTGTTGGTATAAACCGAAACCGAGTCCTGACCGGTCGGAGAATTTTCCGGTATAGGCCAGCATATACACTTTTGGAGAATCGTCAAACTGTATCCATTGGTTTCTGTGGTATAAGGAGATATAGGTATTGTCTTCGCGTACAAAAGAAAACGCAGGATTCTGCAAAAAGCGGTTAAACTTGAGATTGTTCTGCGACGGTAGGTTAAACGTGAGCACAGGGGCATCCTGCGCGCTTACTTTCATAAAAGAAGCACTAAAAATAAAAAACGATAAGACAAGGTAGTTTTTTATCATCTAGTTATTTTACGATTGTTATTGAGCCACGTTTGGTAATCTTATTGCCTTCCATGATGGTATAATAGTACACGGGATTTTTTAGGGAATAGGTAAACGAGCTTTCTGGCCAGTTGTTCAGGTATCTGTTGGACCTAAAAACGATTGCTCCGTCGGGACCATAAATCACTACCTCCACATTTTCATTATTGACGAATTTGGTCGGTAGGTTCCAAGTGTCGTTTACCCCGTCGTTATTTGGCGTTACTACATTGGGTATGGCCATCATGTTGTTTTCCATTCCGGTCACGATAAACTCTTTGGTCACTCGGCATTCTCCGACCTTGGCTATCAGCGTATAGGTTCCAGGTTCTTCTATTTCTATAGATGGACTGTTGGAAACCGGCTCTCCGTTGAAATACCATTCATACGATTGGGCACCGCTTGCTGTCAGCGTTATGGATGTTCCGATAATCAGCGTGATTTCTCTAGGAGAATCTACCGTTATCTGAGCCATGTCAAACGGTATGATTTCAAGCGAATTGGATGTAACGGTACAGTTTTCGTAGCTTACTACTAAGAAATAACTTCCTGCGCTGTTTACCGTCAGAGTACTTTCTGTCCCGATGATGGTCGAGCTTCCTTGTTTGTACCATTTGTAAGTGTATTCCGGATTGTTGACATTGCTTCTTATCGTAACATTGCTCTCAGAAGAACAAAGAATATCATTTGTAGAAATCACCACTTCATTAGCAAAACTTAAGTTGATGGCAACGGTGTTAGACAGTATAATAGCATAACCAGGAATTGTAACCTGCAAGCTATAAGTGCCGCTGTCATTAGGATTGCTTATAGCCAGAGTTGTAGAAGTAGCTCCCGCAATTGGCTGTCCGTTTTTAAGCCATTGGTATTGATAATTGAACGTATTGTTTAAAAGATTTACAGGGCCTGATGGCACTACTGCGTTGAATGCGCTTATGCTCAGTTGGGCTGTCGTGCTGCCGCATTGCTGGAAATCGCCGTTTGCCGCAATAGTAATGGTCATCTCGCTCGGGTAATTTATGCGGAAGGCAACTTCTTTTGTGATGACACATCCTTGGGTCTGCCTTACGACGGCCTTGTATAATCCGTCTAGATTTACGGCAAAAGAACTGCTGTTGGAGTTGCTGATTAGTATATCGTTTCTGAACCAGTCAATTGTAGGCTGCAGCGCATCGGTAGTGACAGAAAGCGTTTTTATTTCCTCTGGGATAATAGTGTCAATCAGCGGACTGTTAGGCGTAAGCATAAAATCGCTTTCTCTGATTTCGAGCGCGTTTGAGTTGAAAGTACATGTTCCGTTAGCTACAGTCAGCGTATAAGTTCCTGTTTCTGTCGCAGTATAATTGGGGTTGTTTCCACTGCTGATTTCGATACCGTTCTTAAGCCAAGTATAGGTGTATGAACTGTCTGAGATACTACTGCTGATGACCACCTGAGGGTTTTCTGGACACAGCTGTCCGACTGCAGTTATGGCCAATGGCTGTCCGGAAATTAAATTTACGATTATTTCATTCGAGAATACCGGCGCAAAATCAGGCAATGTAGTTCTCAGCTTATAGGTGCCGTTTTCTGTCGGACTGCTAAGTGTTATGGTAGATGAAACGGCTCCAGACACTGGATTTCCATTCTTGAACCATTGGTAAGAATAGCTCGAAGTATTGGTAACTGCGATGTTTCCTGCCGGCGTAATTGCTGTCAGAGTTGAAAGGCTTAAAGTAATCGAAGTACTAGAGCATTGCTGATAATCTGAGTTGGCGGCGATAGTGCTTTCGAAGCCCGTCGGATATTCCAAGACAAATATTTTTTCTGCTATAGCATTACATCCTTGCATCTGGGTCACGACTACCTTATACGTGCCATTCTGAGTGGCTGCATAACTATTTTGGTTAGCCCCTGCAATAAGAATGTCGTTTCGGTACCATTGAAATTGAGGCTGAACAGCATCAGTAGTGACAGTTATTATTTTAGTTTCTCCTGGAAGGATAATATCCGTCAAAGGAGAAGTACTTGTTATATTGATCTGCCCGATTTCAAGAGTGATGGCATCCGATTGTCTCGTACAACTGCTATGGCTGATGATCAAGTAGTAGCTGCCTTCAGCATCGGCAGTATACGTGCTGGCGGTTGCTCCCGAAATAGGCAAGGTGTTTTTATACCATTGATAAGAATAAACAGCGTCGGTTATGCTAGAAGAAAGCAAAACAGTCGAGCCTTCGCAAAGCACTCCAGAACTGCTAATTATCGGGCTTTCTGGTGCCAATTTTATAGCCACAGTATTAGAAAACACAGGAGCAAAATCAGGAAGGGTAATGCTTATCTTGTAGTCCCCGTTCTGCGTCGCGCTGCTTATAATGTGACTATTGCTTACGGCTCCTGCTACTGGACTATTGTCCTTATGCCATTGGTAAGCATAAGCGCTGTTGGAAGTATTGGTCAAGTCGATAACTCCTTGCGAAGTATTTGCGGTAAAGCTGGTTATTGCAAGCGTCACAGGATCGTTACTGCAAGGCGTGTAAGAGGCATCCGGAGCGATGGTTATCTGGAAGCTCGTAGGATATTCCAGTACAAATATTTTTTCGGCTACAGCATTACATCCTTGGGTTTGGGTTACGACCACTTTGTAAGTTCCATTCTGAGTAGCGCCATAACTGCTCTGGTTGGCTCCGATAATCAAGATATCATTTCGATACCATGCAAATTGAGGCTGTACAGCATCTGTCGTGACAGAAAGCAATTTGGTTTCTCCAGGCAAGATAATGTCTGTAGCTGGAGAAGTACTGCTGATGCTGATCTGAGCTATGACAAGAGAAATCGGGTCAGACTGTCTTGTACAGTTGCTATTGCTAATCACAAGATAGTAGCTGCCTTCCGCATTTGCGGTATATGTACTGGATACTGCTCCTGGAATCGGCAGGCTGTTTTTATGCCATTGATACGAATAAGCTGGATCGGTTATGCTGGAAGAAAGTAAGACAGTCGAGCCTTCGCATAGCACTCCCGAACTGCTGATGGTTACATTCTGCGGCGCCAGCTTTATGTCTATACTGTTCGAAAATACAGGAGCAAAGTCAGGCAGCGTAATGCTGATTTTGTAGCTTCCGTTCTGTGTCGCGCTGCTTACCGTATGATTTCTGCCTACAGCTCCTGCCACAGGAATATCATTCTTATGCCATTGGTAAGAATAAGTGTTTGATCTGTTGGTCAGGTCAATAATTCCTTGAGAGGTGTGTGCAATGAAATTGGTTATCGCAAGAATTGCAGGCGCGCTGCCACAAGCGGCATAAGCGGCATCTGGAGCGATAGTTACTTCGAAACTCGTAGGATATTCCAGCACGAATATTTTTTCTTTCTGGACAAGACAGCCTTGGTTTTGAGTCACAACGACCTTGTATGTCCCATTCTGCACAGCATTATAGCTGTTTTGGTTGGCTCCAGCAATCAGGATATCATTTCTGTACCAAGCAAATTGCGGAGTTACGGCGTCTGTGGAAATAGAAAGTGTTTTCTGTTCGCCCGGAATCAATATGTCAAGACTTGGCGTTGTTGTAGTTATATTGAAAGTAGCTATCTGCAAAGCAAGCGTATTGGACTGTCGGGTACATGCGCCGCTTGTGATGACAAGATGATAGTTGCCTTCTGCGGAAGCAGTATAAGTATTCGAAACTGCGCCTGCAATCGCAATATCGTTTTTAAACCATTGGTAAGCGTAAGCTGGATTTGTTATGTTCGATGAAAGCAGGACCGTGCCATTTTCACAAAGACTGCCTCCGCTGCTTATGACAGCATTTTCAATCGCCAGATTTACATCCAAAGCATTAGAAGTGACCACGCCAAAATCAGGAATGGTAATTTTAAGCACATAGCTTCCGTTTTGCGCGGGACTGTTAATAAGCAGCGATGGCATTATTGCGCCTGCTACGGCGATGCTATTTTTGTACCATTGATACGTATAATTGTTGGTGCGTCCGATAAGATTTATAGGGTCATCTTCGGTAATGGCGTCAAACTGTGCTATAGACAGCGTTGTCGAGGAACTTACGCAAGAACTGTATCCAGCAGCTGCCTGAATTTCTACATCAAAGCCAAGAGGATAAACTACCGATACGGTGCTTTCTTTAACGATGTTGCAAGGCACGGCTTCGGTCACGACCACTTTGTAAGTCCCTGCCTGCGTAATGTTTAAAGAAGATTGAATAGCGCCTGGAATAGCAGGCCCGTTTTTATGCCACTGGAATTGCGGATTCTGCGCATCGGTTACAGTATTAACAGTTATGGTTTCTCCGGGAATCAATACTATCTCAGACGGAGTGCTGAGCGATAGATTGAAATCGATTATTTCTAACGTAATTGGATTCGATTCAAAAGTACAGCCGCCGACCGTGATTTCAAGATGGTAGACGCCTCCTTCTGATGCTTCATACGTAGAGGCATTGGCTCCGGGGATAAGGATATTGTTCTTGTACCACTTATAAGAATAGCTCGCATTTTGAAGAACGCTTGTCAAAGTCCGCGTATCGTTAGGACAGATAGCGGTCGAGTTGTCTTCGGCTTGGATGGTTGGCGACAGCGCACTCTGGGCTTGTACCTGTACGATATTAGAATACGAATTCATCACGCAGGTCCCGTAATCCACAACAACATAGTATGATCCTGGCTGGGTCACTCTAAGCGACGGCCCATCTTCTCCCGGTATTTCGATAAAATTTTTATACCATAGGTAATTCAGTGCTGGATAATACAGAGGAGAGGCCGGAGTTCCGTTATTGTCAATCTGCAAAAGATAATCTTCGGCTCCGCACAAAGTCACGGTGCCATTGTTTCCATTAATCGAGAAAGGCTGGTTGTGCACAGCGTAGTAGGCTGCAAAGGCATTGCTGTTTGGGCTGACTTTTACAGGATTTGTACTTCTGACCCGGATGCGGTAGCCTTCTCCATACGTATCTGGCGGCAGGCTAAAATTGCTGGTTACGGGTGAAGTGGTATTGGTGAGTGTCTTTACGATTACGGGACTTGCAAAACTTCCGTTTCTGTCGGAAAGCTCAACGATAAACTGGTTAGAGGCGCCCAGATTCTGTACCGGAAAGAAAGAGAATGAAAAATTATAAGTATTGAAACTTGCCGAAGCACAGGCCTGCGTGAAAGCGATAGAAGGCGTCGAGATAGTTATCTGCGAATAACTAAAGCCTGCAAAGCCCAGCCCAACAAGGAAGCAGTAAAGCAAACACAGTTTTTTCCGCTGATTATATGTTTTCATGGCAAACCTTAAGTTATCAATACTCTGGCAATGCTATTAAATATACAGTTCCCCCAAATTGTATACTAATAACTATTAATGTTTCCCTTTTGTCTTATAATCACTTCTTCATTAAAAAATTTAAATAGCTTAAATTTTATCAAATATGAATTCCTACAATTCATCTCTTGTTTTAAGAGGTCTCAAAAATAGTAAAAAAATGTATTTAATCGATAAAAATTACACTTAATCGATTAAATTTTTTTTATTGAAATTTTAATCTTAGGAAAGGCGAAATAAAAAGAAGAAGATTTTTAAAGATTTGGCTCTTAAAGTAAAAATCATGTAATTACGTCGTCATTTTGGTTTTTAGAAACTCTGATTCCTGAAATAATGGTTTTGCTTTTGCATGCTTTTAATTGCTATTTTTACGTCAAATAAACTACCACAAAAAGATGCCCAGATTAGTACCCCTAAAATACGTTTTGCTTGCTGCTTCATTCGTTTTATTTTCTCTTTCTTCTTATTCACAGACTCAAGAAATCAGATCGATACAAAAAAAACTACCTCATGTAAAGGACAGTATTTCTTATGTTAACAGTATCAACCGTATCGGAATGCTGATGCATCTCAAGAGTCCCGACAGCAGTTTGGTGTATGCCATGAATGCGCGTGCCGTTGCCGGAAGAATCGGCTATAAAAAAGGAGCGGTTGATGCCGAAAACGTAATCGGTATTGCGCTAGCCCTAAAAGGACTGAACAGAGAAGCTAACAAGATTTTTGGTGAAGTGCTTGCTTCTTACGAGGCGATGGGCGACAGGCCCAATACGGCCCAATTGTACATGAATTTCGCCAGCATCCAGATGCAGCTCGGAAATCCAAAGCGTGCTATCGAGTACAGCAGAAAAGCGTTGGAGATCGGTAGGGAAATCCCGAACGACAGTATCATGTCAAAAGTCTATGCCAATTACTGCATCGCCAATCCGGAACTTTTTGAAGACAGCGTGCAATATTATCTAGGAAGATCCAATAAGATAGCAGAAAGATTAAAAGATGAGCAAGTGCTTATCGGGAATAAGCAAATTCTCGCGCTCTTTTATCTTCGAAGAGGATTGGGAACTATAGCGCTTCCGTTACTTGAAAGCTCTCTTGCAGAAGCTAGGACTGTCAAATTAGAAAGACTGCAGTTGGTAAGCCTTAATTTTTTGGGTGAATATTATGCTGGCAATGGCAATCCAACACTTGCCCTGCACTATATGGAAGAGCAACTAAAGCTGGCAGAAGCGAATGGTTATGATGAATTGAAAGCTCCTGTACTGATGTCGGTGCTCCGTTTTGCCAAGATGCTCGGGAATTCTGAAAAAGAAAAAGAAATCACCGAGAAAATCATTGCGGCCCAGATGCAGCGTATGGTCAGCTTGGAAAAGTTTGTCGGCGATTACGTCCACTACAACCAAATACAGGAAAATAACAGAAATCTCGAACGATCACAGAAAATATCCCGACAGACTATTGCAATTCTCGGAGGTTTTTCTCTTTTGTGTGCCGCCCTGTCGCTGCTTTTATGGCGTGCTTTTAGAAAAATCAGGCGCGATTCTAAAAAGAAGGCGGCGCTGTACGATATTATCGATAAAAAGAATGCTTCTCTTGAAGAAGCAGACAGCATGAAATCAAACCTGGTCTCGATCTTGGCGCACGACTTCCGTTCGCCTCTTATCTCTACCCTTTACATGGTGCGACTGCTTGAGCGTGATACGGAACTTACCCAAGCGGATAAAGATACTTTCTATCGCACGATTAGTGACGACATCAACGGCATTCTTGAAAATTTTGATGCTACGCTTCAGTGGATCAAGCGCCAGCTCGGCGAATTCAAGATCAATCCGGAACCGGTCAATATGCGTGAGCTTCTTGATGAGGCCATCAGCGGCTATAGCATGCAGTTCAAGGAAAAAAACATTACCGTAATCAATAATGCTCCAGAAGCCATCTTGGCGGAATCGGACAAAGAAATGCTCCAATTTGTCAATCGAAATCTGCTGTCGAATGCCTTAAAATTCTCTCCCGAAAACAAGACCATCATCTTGGATGCGGCGAAGCACGATTCTGAAATCGTCATTTCTGTAGAGGATGAAGGTACGGGTCTTTCTAATGCCCAATTGGAGAAGCTTTTTTCCATCAGCAGCAAAGGTGGAACGATGCACGATGGTGCAGGCATTGCCCTATCTTTCAGCAAGGACTTTATCGTCAAATTAGGCGGCAGGATATGGGCCGAAAACAGGGAAGCTGGAGGCAGTCTTTTCTCTTATGCCGTTCCGTCTAAAAATTAACTGTTGGCCTAAATCTCAGCAACTAGGGATACGTATTTAAAGTGCCTTTGAGATTTTTATTACTTCTTCTTTCGTGATGACATACGCCACATCGCCAGGCTTGAGTTCCATGACAGAAGTTCCCGTAAATTCACCAAAAGCAGGCAAGATTATCTGTTCTCCCGATCGGAAAAAGCAGGGCAGTTTTAAAAACTGACGTCCTTGTCCTGTCAGCATAACCGAGGGATGGATGTGTCCCGAAAAGGTAAAAGCGCCTTCGCGTTCTTCTGGGAAATGAGTCAGCAAGAAACCATCTAGCAGCCATTCGCTTACTATAGGAATATGCAATTCTTCATATTTCTGCGGACTCACAATATCGTGGTTGCCGGCTATCAGGATAATAGGCAGCGCTGTACGGGCTACCCATTCTTCAAAGAAATGCCATTCTTTGTTTAAAGCACTGTGAAACAGGTCGCCCAAGAAGCAGATTTTTTCAGGAACAAAATACGCTACAAGTTCGTCGAGCCTGCTAAAATTCATAAAGATTGCCTTGGCAGGCAATGCCGATCCGTGTTTCCTGAAATGCGAGATCTTTCCGAGATGCGCATCCGAGATGAGGAGCATTTTCTTGCCAACCCAATAGAGTGCCCCGCTATTGTGGAGCACAAAGGTTTGTCCGTTAATTTCTATTTCTAATGTCATGCAAGAATTTTTTTAGTGGTAGCTGGCTATTTCATATAGCTGGCGGTCATCTTTTTTATGCGTTCTGCCAGCGTTTCGGTAGACAATCGTTCCCTCAGTCTGTCCGTGATTATCGGAAAGCTAAACGGCGTCGGCTTCTCGCATGGCTTCCATACAATCTGCTGGTTTTGTATGCGCTCCAAGGCTTCAATGAGACGGCCTTCTTCCAGCTGGTGCTCAAATGTTTCCCGATAAGCTTGTTGCAATAATAAATTATCCGGTTCGTAATCCCTGAATACTTCAAAAATCAGCTGGGACCCGCTCTGCAGGTGTTTGGTTTTTATGATTCTGCCGGGATATCCACTAAAAACCAGTCCTGCTATGACGGATATGTCCCTGAATTTTCTTCTGGCAATCTCAGTAGCATTCAAGCTTTTCTGAAGATCGTGATGCAAGTGCTCGGGCGTGAAAAGATTATTGTCCAGCACTTGCTGTATGTCGATTTCAGTATCGCTCAAGAGCTCAAAGCCGTAATCATTATACGCAAGCGAAAAAGTAATCGGCGAAAGCAGGCTGATCCGATACGCCATCAGGCTTGCCAATGCCTCATGCACAAAACGGCCCTCAAAAGGATAAAACAAGGCATGATAGCCTTCGCGGGTCTTGAATGTTTCTATGAGGAATTCGTCTGCATCGGGCACAATAGATTCCTTGCGCTGGCGGGCAAAGAGTGGTGCAAGCGCATGCAGTTCTGGCGACCTGGCATGTGCATTGGCCGCATAAAGTTCCTGCCGCAGGAGCTCGCTCATCTGGGACGAAAGTGTCATCCGGCTGCCCATCCAACTCGCGTGCTGTGCTTTTGCAGACGGATTGGCCCTGCGCACCAAGACTTCCATGTTTTTTGTGCGGTACAGTTCTAGCTTGCGTCCGGCAAAAATAAAAACGTCTCCGGGATACAGTTTGGAAGCAAACGATTCTTCGATGCTGCCGATATAACCGCCACCGAGAAATTTGACATTCATGACCGCATCGCCTACAATAGTACCCATCTGCATGCGATGACGAAGCGCGACACTTCGACTGTTTACCTTAAAAAGTCCGTCGGATTCTATATCTACTTTTTTGTATTCGTCATAGGCTTCGAGGCTTTGGCTTCCTTTGGTAATAAAATTAAGCACCCACGTCCAATTTTCTTCTGTCATGGCTTGGTAACAGAAGGTGCTTTTTACCTCTTTATAGATTTCAGAAGGATAAAATCCGTCTGATACGGCTAAGGTCACAAGGTATTGTACCAAGACATCCCAGCTGTTCAGATAGGGAATGCGGTCTTCTACTACTGTTTCTTTGACAGCGCGTTTCAAGGCCGATGCTTCTACGAGCTCTATGGCATGGGTTGCCAGAAAATAAATGACGCTCTGCTGGCCGGGACGGTGACCGCTGCGTCCGGCACGCTGCAGGAACCGCGCCACGCTTTTGGGCCCGCCAATCTGTATGACGGTTTCGACAGGCGCAAAATCTACTCCGAGGTCAAGGCTCGAGGTGCAGATGACGGCCTTGAGCTGTTCATCGCGTACCGCCTGTTCTACCCACTGCCTTGTTTCGCGGCTGATGCTTCCGTGGTGCATCGCCATATCGCCTGCAAATTCGGGATATCTTTCTAACAGGGCCTGAAACCAGATTTCGCATTGGGCCCTTACGTTAGTAAACACAAGGGTCGTTTTGCTGGCCTTGATGATTTTGGCCACTTCATCGATAAGATGGAGTCCCATGTGGCCTCTCCACGGATACGTGTCCATTTTTTCAGGGATGATCGACTGGACTTTTATCTTTTTATGGATATGCGCCTTGACAAGTGTCGAATTTTGGAACGCTTCAGATTCGGGCCCGAGCAATACTTCCCGTGCCTGATCAAGATTGCCGATGGTTGCCGATATTCCCCAAATGCGGAGATTAGGTGCTATGGTCTTTAGCCTCGACAGCGCCAATTCGGTCTGTACGCCGCGCTTGGTACCTAAGAGCTCATGCCATTCGTCTATGATGATGGCAGCACAGCCTTTAAAAATAGTATCATAGCCTTTGGAAGCCAACATGAGCTGCAGGCTTTCGGGCGTGGTAACGAGCAGGTCGGGCATCTTGGTTTTTTGTTTGCTTTTTTCAGACGATGAGGTATCGCCGGTACGGATGCCTACTGTCAGGCCAGTTTCTAAATCGTAGGCAGCTCTTTCGGCGGCCTGTTTTATTTCGACAGACAAGGCTCGGAGCGGCGTCACCCATATCGCTTTTAGGCCGGGCGCGTGTTTTGTCTTGTATTGAGGATTCTTTTTGATATAGTCGAGCATGATCGGTATCCACAGCGCATAGGTCTTGCCGCTGCCTGTTGGGGCATTGAGCAGGCCGTTCTTTCCTTGAAGGAAAGCTTCCCATGCCTGCAGCTGGAAGGCATAGGGTTTCCAACCTTTGCTAGCAAACCAGCCTTTGGCTATGTCAAAAAGTTCGTGCCTGTTCATGGTGTTTCTGACGTTTATTTCGGAATCATGCTCTTTAAGTCTTCAATGGTATTGGCGTCTTCTATTTTTTTATCGGTACGCCATCTCAATATACGCGGAAAGCGCGTGGCTATGCCGCTTTTATGTCGAGAGGAAAGTGCGATGCCTTCAAAACCGATTTCAAAAACCAGCTTGGGTGTCACGCTCCGCACGGGACCAAAACGTTCCAACGTGTTTTTCTTTATAAAATCGTCAACCATCCTGAACTCGGCGTCGGTCAGGCCGGAATAGGCCTTAGCAAAAGTGACGAGCTCTCGGGTTCCGTCTTCCTTATCTTGCCAAAGCGCAAAGGTATAATCGGTAAACAGCGTAGCCCTGCGGCCGCTGCCTCGCATGGCGTAGGTGAGTACTGCATCGATGGAGAAGGGCTCGAGCTTCCATTTCCACCAGTCGCCTTTTTTGCGGCCTACGAGATAAGGCGATGTCTTACGTTTCAGCATCAGGCCTTCGCTGTTCAGTTCGCGGGCTCGTGCTCTTTCTTCGGCAACGGCTTCCCAATTGTCCAGTTCGATGCGTTCCGAAAGTTGCAAAGGGAGTCCATAGTCTTTTATAGTGTCATACAGCTTCTCAAGCAGGCGCCTTCTTTCTTCAAACGGGCGTTCCCGTAGGTCTTCGCCCTGCCATTCCAAAAGGTCGTATGCTTTAATGATAACTGGCGTTTTGAGGAGCAGTGCTTTGGATAGTGCCTTGCGCCCAATCCGTGTCTGAAGCTCGCTAAAGGAGCCTATCTTGCCTTCTTTATACGGCAGGATTTCACCGTCGATAACGGTACCGTCGGGAATGCTGCCGAGGAAGCTCCGGAACTCCGGATATTTGTCGGTAATCAATTCTTCGCCTCGACTCCAGAGATAGAGCTCTCCATTTCGGACAATCGTCTGCGACCGTATGCCGTCCCATTTGTGCTCAATGCTCCAGTCACTGCAGTCGCCCAAGTTTTCAGGTTCCGACTCTAGCGCATAGGCGAGGTAGAACGGGTAGGGTTTGGAGAGATAGTCCTGGCTTTTTTCTTCGAGTATCAGCTTTTGGAAAGTAATCTTTTTGGGATTCCAGTCGCCCATTAGTTTATAGGCCAATATGTCTTCATCAATGGCCACGGCTTTGGAAAGGGCACGCGTCATCAGTTTCTGGCTTACGCCGATACGGAAGCTGCCGGTAATTAATTTCGTAAAGACAAAGCGTTCGTAATAGTTGAGCATAAGCCAGTTTTCGTGGAGGTACTCCCGCTTTTCTGTTTCGCTTTTTGTTTTTAGGGCAATCATTTCGCCTACGTATTCGCTCAGGCTTTTTTCGGAGTGTTCTTTGGCATCGGGTATGATGAGGGCTATGGTTTCGGCCAGATCGCCTACGATATGATAGGATTCTTCAAAGAGCCATAGCGGAATATTGGCAAGTTCTGAAGCCCACAGCCTGAGCAGGGTGGTATTTACCGGTCTCGGCGGACGCCGGTGCGAGAGCAGTGCGATGGTCCATACCTTGTCAGGATCGCTGGCATTGCGGAAGTATTCCGTCAGCGCATCAACCTTGACCGATGTCTTGTTGGAGCTGTCCAGTGCTTTTATGAGTGCTGCAAAATTTCTCATAGCGCTTCTGGGTTTTCGGCTTCGTTTTCTTTGGCATCGCTTGGCTCTTCTTCATCACCTTGGTATTGGGTGTTTTCCGTAACGGCATCGTAGCCGATCTCGCGGAGGTAGGCACTGAATATCTCGCTATAGCCATGCGTGCAGATTATTCTTTCGGCTCCGGTTGCCTGTACGCTTTCCAGCAATCCCTGCCAGTCGCAGTGGTCGCTGAGCGCAAAACCTTTATCAATCGCCCTGCGTCTTCGGGCACCGCGAAAGGCCATCCATCCGCTTGCGGAAGCGGTAACATAAGGTGCCATTTTCCGGATCCAGACGGTACCATGCGCACTGGGCGGTGCCAATACCATGCTTCCGGGGAAGGCTTCTTTTTTGGTTTCTGTAGTAATGCGTATCGTCGCAGGAAAATCGACCATAGTCCGCAATACTTCGGTCATGTTTTCGACTGCTCCGTGGGTATAGATCGGGCCTATGTGCGGATCAAGATGTTTCAGCAGGCGCTGTGCCTTGCCCAAGGTATATCCAAAAAGTACAGAGGTCTTGCCTTCTGCCTTGTTTTGTGCCCACCATTTGTTGATGTCGTCCATAACTTCGGCTTGCGGGAGCCATCTAAAGGCAGGGAGTCCAAAAGTGTTTTCGGTAATCAGCGTATGGCATTTGATGGCTTCGTACGGTGTAGAAATGCCGTCGTCTTCAGTTTTATAATCTCCCGTGAATACCCATACTTCTCCTTTATATTCTACTCGAACCTGCGAACTGCCGATGATATGGCCTGCAGGATGCAGCGAGAATTTGACGCCGTTTATCGTAAAGGTTTCTCCCCATTCTTTGCCTGTCACCACGATACTGCCCAAGCGATGTTTGATGATGGGCACGTTCATGTGGTGGGTAATATAGTGCTGGTGTCCCCATCGCGAGTGGTCGGCATGTCCGTGGGTGATGATGGCATTTTTTACGGGCCGCCATGGGTCAAGATATACATCAGCCTGCGGGCAATAGATGCCCTTGTCGTTAAATAGGAGCAACTTTTGTTTCATAGCAAAAGGGACAATAGCTAATGGAAGCCTTGTCTTATAAAGTTACAATCGTGAGGATGATTTTGAAAGCTGTTTCTGAGAAGTTTAACTTTTGTGGAACGAAAAAAGGCTTCTCAAAATAGAGAAGCCTTTTTTTATTTAGGAATTATCGTTTGTAGCCTCGGCGGGGATCGAACCTGCATCAAAAGTTTAGGAAACTCCCATTCTATCCATTGAACTACGAGGCCATGGTGCAAAAATAAAACAATTAGCGGTTTATTAAAAGGTCTTCGTGCTTTTGTGGCTGTTTTTTTGCTTTTGGGTTTTTAGCGGAATGGACTCACATGCTAAGGGTTTCCTAAAATTGTAGTTTGGAACCTTTTTATTATTATATTTATACGACCATTAAACCAAGCACTTATTTATGAAGAAAACCTACATTAAATATGATATTAATGCGGCCTGCCGTGCGATTATGCAAGAACAGCTGGCAGGTCTGGGGATTGATTATGAGCTGGAAGAACTGGGCGAAATCGTAATCAAGAAAAAGGTACCTCCTGCCATTTTCATGACATTGCAGGCTAACTTGAAGCGCTATGGTATCGATATTCTCGATGACCAAAAGAGCCAGCTGATCCAGCGTATCAAGAATACGATTATCGATATGGTAGGGCGAGACAAGCTGCCAAGCTCCAAGATCTCGCATTATCTGGCAGAACGGCTGCAGATGAACTACAATTATATATCTGCTGTATTTTCGGAGCATACGCATACTTCGATCGAGAATTATATCATACTCCAAAAAATAGAACGGGCCAAAAAGCTGCTGCTGCACGATTTGTCACTGACGGAAATATCGCACCTGCTCAGCTACAGCAGCGTTGCCCACCTGTCGGGACAGTTTAAAAAAATGACGGGGCTTTCGCCTTCCGCATTCAAGAAAATTATCAGTGAACGAAAAAAAATCGCACATACAAACTAACTTAATTAACTATTATCTATGGCAAAAGAAGGGAAAATGCATATCGTGCTTGCGGACGATGACCAAGATGACCGCGAGCTTTTTAGGGAGGCTATTGAGGAACTAAATCTGGATGTGGAATTAACTCTTTTCAAAAATGGGGATGAACTCCTGGATTACCTCCACGATCCAGGAAACGAAAAGTTGCCTCATATCTTGTTCCTCGACCTGAACATGTTATGTACAAAGTATGACGACTGCCTGACGGAAATACGTCGCCATAGTCGTTTCAAAGACTTGTCTATCGCCATTTATTCGACTTCGAGTTCCGAAACCGACGTGCACGCTACTTTTGTTGGGGGTGCTAATATCTATATCAAAAAGCCCAACGATTTCGAGGTGCTAAAACAATCGCTGCGCGAGGTGCTGAAGATCAACTGGCAGTTCCATACTTCGGGACTGGACAAGGGTACTTTTCTTTTCCGGATTTAGACGGAAAAGACCTTGTATTTTTTACGATCCTCCTGTTTCGCTATTCGGAGCATCTACAGGTTTAGACTGTGGCGATCCTTTCTGGCGCAGGAAGATGGAGAGGACGATGATTGCCAATACCGAAAGAAATTCGCTCTGCCAGTTCTGGAAAGATTCAAACCAGAATCTGGAATCGCCAAGATAGGCAAGCGGGGTTTCTTGTGGCAGTCCTTGTAAGGCCAGCTGTTCGTTTTCGTCTTTCAGGCTCCCGTAAAAATGCAGGACAAATGAGGCCAAAAAGAGCAGGAACAGGGCAATCGTCAGCGAGTTTTTGTAGAGTCCCAAGATCCATCCGCCTGCCTTGACAGGCCAGGGTGCGTCTTTTTTTCTTTTTGAGGGCTCTCGGTCTACTTCTTCGGCCTTGTCGAAATCTTTAGATTCTGAAGAACCTTTCTGCTGCAGAAAGATGGCCAAGACTACAAATAGCGCCATCTGCAGGAATTCGCTTTCCCAGTTTTCGAAAGTCGCCTGGATAAAATGGCCTGTATGGAGGTATTCTGAGAGCGGTATTGGTGCGGCACCGTCTTCAAGAAGTTCTTTGTTGTGTTCTCGATATCCAGTTAGCGTCTGTCCGACAAGCGACGCTATAAAGAGGAGCAGGAATACTAAGGAGAGGCTGTTGTTCCGTATGAATTTTTTCATAACTATGTTTTTGTACGTATAAATGTCCGCCATTTTTTTAGATGGTATCTTATACTTTTTTGGATAAATCTTATACAAACAAAAAAATCCAGACATTGCTGTCTGGATTCGGCACAATCCCAACACTATGTCGTGATTGTTTTCTGATTTATAGTTCGTTAGATTCTCGGATCGGTACCCGCAGCCGTGCCTTTTCGGCGGGCGATCAGGTCAGAAAAATAGCTTCTTCCGGTGTTCAAGATCGTAAGCAGTTCTGCATAAAACGGCGTGTTTTTTCTTTTTGCCATTACCAGCACATATTCGGCCAGGTCTTTATAGGTTTCCAATATCTTTTTGCGGAGCGCCTTGGTATCAAAAACCTCGGTGGTGTTGATGTTGGTCGAACGGTTGCTGAATAGCGTCTTGAAGTTGGCATTCGCCGCTTCCAGATTCGTCAGGTGTTTTTCGAGTCCAAGCTTTGTGGCGGCGGCCGAAAATCGCGTGCTTCGTATTTCGGCGATAAAGTTGTCTAGTGCCAGGCTTTCGGCTTCAAAATTCATGTGTTCTACACGTTTATAGGTCCTGAGCAAGGTCATGAGGAGGTCGTAGGCTTTCTTTTCGTCTTCGTCATCAGTGTGTCGGAACGTACTGACCACAGTGCGTACCGTCGTCATCTTTCTGTCTCGGATGTAATCCAGATCCATCAGTTTTTTAGATTCGGCCCAGCTTTGGATCTGCATCAGCGCGCGGTCATAAATAGGGGATTGTTGGAGGAGGCTCTGGTAGAGGGCATTGAATTCCGCATCTTCTGTCGGTACCAGAGTAGAGTTCTTAAAGTCAGTCAGGAATCGGATGATAAATTGTCCGGATTCTACATACTGTAAATGACTTGTGTTTAATTTGTGAAGTTTCATGGCTATTATGTTTAAATTGTTAATAATACCGCTATAACGTATATAAAAACAAAATATTTTATTTTAATGTTGTTATTTATGATAAAATATAACAAATAATGTTGTTTTATATTAAAAATGATGGTTGATGGCTTCTTTCGGCTTAAAAAAAGCCGTCTAACACAGTGGACAGGCTAAAGTGAGGTCATTTTAAGGTATCTAACACAGTTGACAGCTTCTTTCAGCTCGGGAGAAGCCGTCTAATAGAGTTGACAGGCTAAAGTGAGGTCGTTTTGAGGTGTCTAACACAGTTGACAGCTTCTTTCAACTCGGGAGAAGCCGTCTAACAGAGTTGACAGGCTAAAGTGAGGTCATTTTAAGGTGTCTAACACAGTTGACAGCTATAGTAAATTTGTTTTTAAGGGGTCATCGCGTTGAGTCTTGGAATTGAAATTTTCTTAAAAACGATTCTGTAGTGTATCAGAACGGATATAGGGCAGATGCTGACGGATATTCATTGTCCAAAATTTCCATTTTGTTTTGATGTATGTTTGGATTGAAATTTAAGATTACGACGCATAGCGGCGTAAATACCTTGAAGTGGTTAAGGGGTAAATATAGATTGGTTAATGAAAAGCCTGATATGAAAGTATTGGGCTTTTTTTGTTAATCGTATTTTGTTGTTAAGGAAGGTTGGTGGAATGTCAGCTATTGATTTGATTAGTTTTATTTTTATAAAAAAGCAGACTGGACTCCGTTGTTTTATAGTCATCATTTTCCAATTTTTGTTAGTATGGATATAAAGCAAAAATTTGGGCTTAAGATAAAAGAACTTAGAAAACTAAGAGGACTGTCGCAAGAAAAGCTAGCTAATCTCGCGGAAATTGATAGAACCTATTTGCCAACTATTGAAAAGGGCGAAAGAAATGTTTCAATTGAGATTATTGAAAGGTTAGCTATTGCTCTTGGTGTTAAAATAAAAGACTTATTCGATGAATAGGGCTTTTTATTCAAATTTTGCAGACAAGTTTGTCTTAGAAAATTCTGATTCTATTTTTGGACAAATTACACGTAATTATGATTTGCACAAACTAAACATCCAACAAGCAAATGCGTGGAAAGAGCAAATTGTTATTTTAAAAAATTCCTTAGACAATTTATCAGGTAAAATATATTTTGAGTTTACTATCCCTAGAATGGGAAAGAGAGTTGATAATATATTGATTGTAGACAATTGCATTTTTATTTTAGAATTTAAAATAGGATCAAAGCTTTATGATAAATATGCAAAAGACCAAGTTTTTGATTATGGTCTAGATTTGAATAATTTTCATGAGGGAAGTCATAATAAGATAATTCTACCAATTCTAATATCGGATAAAGCGGTATCTATTGAACCACAGTTTAATCCAATCTATGAAAACTTATACGACACAATTGTTGCGAACTCCAATAACTTAAATAAGATTTTAAAACAATGTATTGTATATTTTAAGGATAAGGATAAAAAAATAGATATTTCGAATTGGGAAAATTCTATTTATAAACCAACCCCAACTATTATAGAGGCGGCGACAATATTATTCAAAAACCATTCTGTAGAAGATATTTCACGAAATGATGCTGGGGAAAATCTTACGGTAACTTCATCGAGGATTTCGGAAATTATAGATTCTTCTAAATTAAATAAGAAAAAATCAATTTGTTTCATAACCGGTGTTCCCGGAGCTGGGAAAACTTTGGCAGGTTTGAATATTGCGAATCTACGACTAAGTCATGAAGACGAAGAACATGCGGTTTTTCTTTCTGGGAATGTTCCTTTAGTTGAGGTTTTAAAAGCCGCATTAATTCAAGACAAATTTAAAAATCCTAAAGAAGAAGGTTTGCTTTCTAGAAAAAGTATCGAAAGTCAGCCAGTAAAAAAGCTTATACAAAACATACATCATTTTAGAGACGCTTATATCAAGGAAAAAAAAGCTCCGATTGAAAAAGTAGCCATTTTTGATGAAGCACAAAGAGCATGGACAAAAGAACAAGCCTCAAAATTCATGCGTACAAATAAAAATAATTTTGAGTTCAATATGTCTGAGCCGGAATTTCTTATTAAAGTAATGGATAGGCATGAGGATTGGTGTACTATTGTTTGTTTAGTTGGTGGAGGTCAAGAAATCAATACGGGCGAAATAGGTCTTGAAGGGTGGATTTTACCTTTCAAGAATAAGTTTCAAAATTGGAATATATATTATTCTTCAGAAATTGAAAAAGATACTACCTATATCAAGGATGAAAAAGTTTTAGAGATATTAAAGGAAAGAAAAGCAAAAAAAGAATCAGCGCTACATTTATCAGTTTCTCTACGATCGTTTAGAAGCGCCCAATTGTCAAATTTTGTTCATCAAATTGTAGCAAATGATTTAGATGAGGCCAAAAGAATTTATAAACAATCTATAGAAAAAGACTATCCTATAAAAATAACGAGAAATTTGGCTACTGCTAAAAATTGGCTTAAAGGTAAAGCCAAAGGTTCTGATAGGATAGGTATAGTAGCATCTTCTGGAGCACATAGATTAAAACCATTTGGTATTAATGCTAAAACAAAGATTTCTGCACCGCATTGGTTTTTAAATGGTAAAGAAGATGTCCGTTCTTCTTTTTTTCTAGAAGAAATTGCTACCGAGTTTTTTGTTCAAGGTCTTGAGCTGGATTACGTTTGTATTGCTTGGGATGGAAATTTCTTTTATAATGAAAATAAGTGGAATTTTAAGAAGTTTATAGGGACTCAATGGAATAACATAAATAATGAAGAAAAGAAAGGCTACTTACTTAATTCTTATAGGGTCTTATTAACTAGAGCGAGACAAGGAATGGTAATTTTTATTCCCGAAGGAGATCGTGAAGATCATACTAGACCTTCAACAATATATGATGGGACTTTTGAATTTTTTAAAAATATTGGTATTGAGGAGATTTAGATGAAAAGTAAAAAATGATATTTACGAGATATCCTAAATCTAATGAAATAAAAAAGACGACCATTTCCGGTCGTCTTTTCTTTTACTCCCTCTCAGGCTCAAATCTATAAATTATTTAATAATGACTTTCTTCGTAAAAACTACGTTTTGTGAATTTACTGCTTTTAATATATAAACACCCTTTTGAATCCCCTTTATGTCTATAGTGGTGATTCCTTCGTTTAATTGAATGTTTTTTACGATTAGTTTTCCAGTTAAATCGAATAAGTTTCCTTCTAGAATAGTGTTTTCTTGCGAATAGACGTTTAGAAAATTATCGGCTGGATTTGGGAATACAGTAATGGTTTCTTTTGGAGTTTCTTTTGTAACCTTTGAGCTATTTCTTTCTTGATCAAGTTCTGAAAGCAATAAAATGGGCGCAGAATCAATCATGATCGTATTTGTAGAAACTACTTCTGTATTTCCATATAAATCTTTTTTGAAGCCAATTCCCCAATCCTGATTTATACTATATGAATTTGCTTGGTTTTTTTCATTCCATAAAATGTATTCGGAACTGTTGGTGGAAGGATTAAAAGTTTTCACTACCCAGTTTCCGAGATGATCTATTGATTTATCCTGTATGCTTTTTCCAACAAGCCAATCGGTAAGATGGCCATAAGCAATTCCTGCAATTGTTAAGACAGAATTTGTGCCGGAATTTGATGAGCTTAGTGTAGTGCCGGAATTGACCCAATTTTCAGTAGAGGATATATACGGTTCCCAAAAATACCAATTGAAATTTTTGACATCATAAAGCCATTGAACAATATAGGCTCTTGAAACGGCGCCAATTCTTCTTTTTTGGCAAGCTACATCGCCGCTAGCGCAAGGACCGTCAAAGCCTTCGGTATTTGAGCCTTCCGTATTCCAGATAGGGATGTTGTTGAGTCCGTAATTATCTAATAAATTTCTATAGCCAAAAAATATTCCGATATCGCTTTCGGGATTAGCCCCTGTATATTTATGAAATGAAAACACATCAAAATAATAATTGCCGTTACATTTAAAAAGAAAATCGCTAGCTCCGGTAGATGTAGTGAAATTAGGCGATAATATGATATTGTTTGGGTTTATTTCTTTTAAAATAGTATATGCCGATTCAGCAAGTTTGTTTAATGTTATTCCGCTATTGTCATTACCATTACCTTGATTAAAAAACACTTCAACCTCATTCCAAATTTCCCAGTACTTAATTTTGTTATTATACCTTTCCCCAATTTCCTGGACGTAGTCCTCCCATTGAGAGAGCATATTTCCCGATACCGATTGATACGCTGAAGGAATATAATCAGCAAAAGGAATGGTACTATTTGAAGCCCAATTAGGAGACATTCCAAGAGTATAAATAATTTCACAGCCAGGATCATTGTCGTTTCTCTTGTTAACATATAAATCAAGTCTGTCCCAATTTAATTGATTATCGGAAGGCTCAAGGTCAGACCATTTTGTACCGGTATCCCACATTCTTAGCATACCAAAATTTACTGGAGGCCATACCTGATGCGCATTTGGATTATGTATCACATCTTCATCTGAACCTAATTTATTAATGTGCATGCCGAAAAATGATCGAGGGATAGCATGACCTAATGTAGAAGCGGAAACATTTTTTTGTTTAATAATGTCAGTGACATCTACTATGCTTGCGTTATCAATATATAAGGTGCCCGTGTTTCTGAAGTCCACAAAAAAATCTACAGAATACACTTGATCTTCATCAACATTGCTTCCTAGACCTCCAATTATTTCAATTTTTTGCCATTGATCGGAAACTCTTAAAGTTTTTGCTGAAGAAATTCGTGGAGTATGAAGTAATGTTGATCTTAACGTAAAATCAATTTCGACATTATCTGGAGATTTTACCCAAATTGAAGCTTTGTATATCTTGCTTCCTTTTGCTTCAAATCTCTGAAAATAATGAAAAATGGAAGGTTTAGAACTGACAGTAATCTTTTGACAGCTTAAGCCGTTATACGGGCTGCAATTATCTTCTGAAAGGGCAAAAGAAGCTGAATTTCCAACCCAAGTTGGATTATAGTCGTAGCTTTGAGAAAGACCTTCATTATTATAGCCGTATTCAAAATCACCATTTTTTAAAATGTTTTCTAATCCGTTTTCAATGTTTTCTAATGTTAAGTCTGTAATGTCTGTTACACTGGCATTTTCTAAATATACGGTCCCAGTAGATTTAAAATTTATAAAAAAATCAAGGTTGTGTGAATGACTTAAGGAAACCAAATTTTTTGTATCTCCAAAAATTTCAATTTTTTGCCATTCGTTAGGAACAACATTAAAGGTTTTATTCGTGATAAATGGATTATGTAGGCTTCTTGATCTTAAAGCAAATTCTACCTCAAAGTTATTACTTGTGGGCTTAATCCAGATACTTGCTTTCAGCTTTCTGTTGGGTTGGACATATAGTCCTTGAAGAAAGTAACAGTATTCATTTATGGAATTTATGACAACCTTTTGACAAGCTCGTCCTGATATCGAATTATCAGTGTCTTTTGAGAAAACTACACCCAAAGGAAGAGTAGAGCCCCAGTTGGGATTGAAAAAATAGGGAGAAGCGCAACCAAGAAATTCACCAGAGGTGCCATAGTTTCCTTCAAAATTTGGATTTGAGATTAGATTTGTTGTGCTGTCTATTAAATTGGTTTCGTCAGTAACACTGGCGTCATCTAAATATAGGGTGCCAGATGTTTTAAAGTTTAAGAAGAAATAAAATTTATTTTCGTTATTTCCATTGATTAAACAATTTGTATTGCCAACTACTTCTATCTTTTGCCATTGATTGTTGTTTTCCAGTACAAATTCTTTTGAAACGATATGCTGAAAACTAGGCACATCAGATCGTATAATTAAATCTACTTTTTGTTTTGGAGATCCTATGGGCACTATTTCTGGTTTTATCCAAATACTTGCTTTTAATGTTCTCTCGCCTTTTACCATAAATTCTTGAGCAAAATAAGAATATCCAGAAATACTTTGGATTACTACTTTTTGACTGCTTGGAGAGGTTCTGGAAATGGATGTGCTTTTAGAAAAATTGATAACCGAAGAAGGATTGCCATTCCAGTTAGGATTGTAAAAATAATTGGGAGCACAGCCAGCATATTCCCCATTAATGCCATATGTGCCATCAAAACTTGGATTTAACAATAAGTTTTGTGAAAAAGAATTGGCATTCGCTAATAACAAGATGTAAAAAAGAAATTTTTTTAGAATCTTTAGATTGTTTTTCTTCATATTTTCTATAAAAGTTTTCATGTAACGATATGAATCAAAAGTATCGAAAATATATGTTCTTTGGGTATCTAGTTTTAGCTAAGAACAATTTTATAGAAAATATAGAAAACAAAAAAGACGACCATTTCTGATCGTCTTTTCTTTTTCTGCTCCCCCTCTTGGGCTCGAACCAAGGACCCTCTGATTAACAGTCAGATGCTCTAACCAACTGAGCTAAGGAGGAAGGCGTATTGCCTTTTAAAGCGGTGCAAATATAAGGCGAAATTTATTTCTTGCAAATAAAAACGAAGAAATTTTTCAATTTTTTTTCTATTTCACAATCGCCTTATAAATGTCGTTGCCATTAGCAAACAGTACCAGTGCTATAAGTATAAAGAAGCCAACGACTTGAGCGCGCTCTAGGAATTTTTCGCTCGGTTTTCTTCTTGTAATCATTTCAAACAATAAAAACATCACGTGGCCGCCATCCAGTGCCGGAATCGGCAACAGGTTCATTACGCCCAGCATGATCGATAAGAACGCCGTGATGGTCCAGAAATACTCCCAGCTCCATACGCTCGGAAAAACATTAAAGATGGCATAGAAGCCGCCCACGCCCTTATAAGCACCCGTATCTGGATTGACGATCGCCTTTAGCTGCGTAAAGTAGCGTCCCAGCTCGTCTTTGCTTCTCTGGATTCCGGCCGGAAACGATTCTGCAAAAGAAAACGTCTCGCGGCTGATTTTATAGTAGCCTAATTTTTCTAAGTTTTCCGGCTTAAGGCGACCTTGAATAATACCCAGTTCTCCGTTTTTGTTTATTGACAGCTTGATGTTCTCTTCTTTTTCCTTTCTAAAAACAACTGCATCAAAGGTCTTTTCTGGATTTGCTTTGTTGAAAGCAAGTAATTCGTCAGTATACATTTTCTTTCCATTGACGCTCAAAATAACATCACCCTTTTGAAGGTTATTTGTATTTTGAGAATTTTCTGGAACCTCACCTACGGTTAAAGGCACACGCAATTTCAGATAGCTCTTTTCCTCTTTCATCACCGTAGCCAACAAGTCTACCGGAAGCTTGAGTTCCTGCGTCACGCCATCTCTATTGATAGTCGCAGTCTTCGCAAAGTTTACGTTGTACTGTACGTCGTCAAATTTCTCGACCTTCTTGCCGTCAATCGCCAAGATCTTGTCTCCTGTCTTGAATCCGATTTTTTCTCCGACCGGGCTGGTTACCCAGATACCGTCTTTTACTTCAGAATTCGCGATATACGTATTGCCATAAACATAGGCCATGCCGATGTAGATGATGATAGCCAAGACAAAATTTACGGTAACGCCGCCCAGCATGATAATCAAACGCTGCCAAGCCGGCTTAGAACGGAATTCCCACGGCTGTGGCGGGAGGGCCATCTGCTCCTTGTCCATGCTTTCGTCGATCATCCCCGAGATCTTTACGTAGCCGCCCAGCGGCAGCCAGCCGATCCCGTATTCCGTTTCCCCGATTTTTTTCTTCAGGAGCGAAAATTTGACGTCAAAGAAAAGATAGAATTTCTCTACCCTCGTCTTGAATAATTTGGCCGGGATAAAATGCCCCATTTCATGAAGCACGATCAGCAAGGATAAACTCAACAAAAACTGCGAGAGCTTAATAACTATTTCCATTTTGTAGTTTTAGATTCAATAATTGCGAACAAAAATAGTGTTTTCTATTTACTTACGGCGGGATTATTCATTTTTCAATATTTTAAATGTTTGTTAATCTTTCCAATCCCGATTCTTACTTTATAAGATGTCCGTAACTTTACTTTTTCGAATCCCGAGGCACCCTGCCGACGGCCGAAACCAAAAACAGCGTCTCGGCGCCCTTCGCACCAAAACCACTACGGATGAAAAAGATAAAAACCGCCCTGCTTTCCTACGGAATGTCAGGCAAAGTATTCCATGCGCCCTTCCTCGCGCTGCACCCCGGCTTTGAATTGGCCGGCTCGTGGGAGCGCAGCAAAAAGCTCGTGCACGAAGACTATCCCGAGGCCCGAAGCTACGATTCGCTCGAAGCCCTGCTGCAAGACGCTACCCTCGACCTCGTGATTGTCAACACGCCAGTCGAAACCCATTTCGACTATGCCAAGCAGGCCATGCTGGCCGGAAAGAACGTGCTGGTCGAAAAAGCCTTTACGACCACGGTAGCCGAAGCCGAAGAACTCAAGGCCCTTGCCAAAGAACACGGCCTAAAGCTGGCCGTTTTCCAGAACCGCCGATGGGACAGCGACTTCAAGACCGTCAAGCAAGTCTTGGACCGCGACATCTTGGGAGAGATCGTAGAAGCAGAAATTCATTTTGACCGCTACAATCCGAACCTGAGTCCTAAGATGCATAAAGAAACTGCCAATGCCGGAGCCGGAATACTAAAAGACCTAGGCTCGCACATCATCGACCAGGCGCTGACCTTGTTTGGTTTTCCCGAAGCGCTCTATGCCGATATCCGCGTGACGCGAGACCATTCTATCGTAGACGATTATTTTGACCTATTGCTCTATTACCCGCGCTTCCGCGTACGGTTGAAAGCGGGCTTTTTTGTGCGCGAAGCCCTGCCGTCCTATATCATCCACGGCAAGAAAGGCTCTTTCCTGAAAAGCCGCGGCGACGTGCAGGAAGACGAGCTGAAGCTTGGCAAAAAGCCCAACCGCGAACAATGGGGCATCGAGCCCGACTATAAGGCCGGACTGCTGCATACCGAAGTCAACAGCGTAGTCATCCGCGAGATCGTGCCGACGCTGCCCGGCAACTACTTTGAATTCTTTGACGGACTGTACGAAGCCATTGCCAACGGTGCCCAAGAACCCGTTACCGCCCAAGATGGCGTAAACGTGATGCGGATTATTGAAGCAGCGGTGGAGAGTGATGGAGGCAAGAAGCTAGTAGCATTTTGAATTAAGAACTATCAACTAAGAACTATCAACTGTCAATTATCAACTATCAATTATCAACTATAACCATGAAAAAACAACAACTAGGAAACACAGATCTCTATATCTACCCGATTGCGTTTGGAGGAAACGTTTTTGGCTGGACGCTGGATGAGAAAAAATCATTTGAGATATTGAACGGCTTTACCGAAGCCGGATTTAATTTTATAGATACGGCCGATGTGTATTCGCGCTGGGCTCCCGGAAATACGGGCGGCGAATCAGAACGCATTATCGGCAAATGGCTCAAGGAAAAGAAAAATCGCCACGACATCATCCTGACCACCAAAGTAGGTTCCGATATGGGCGACGGCAAAAAGGGATTGAAAAAAGCCTATATCCTTAAAGCCATTGAAGACTCGCTGCAGCGGCTCAACACCGACTATCTCGACCTGTACCAGACGCACTTTGACGATGTAGAAACGCCCGTTGAAGAAACGCTCGAAGCCTATGCCCAATTAGAAAAAGACGGAAAGATCCGCTGGATCGGAACTTCCAACATGGCGCCAGAGCGCATCAAGGCTTCGCTCGAAGCCAGTGCCGCCAGAGGACTGCCGCGCTACCAGACCCTGCAGCCGCATTATAACCTCTATGCCAGAGAAAAATACGAAACCAATTACGAAGCCCTTGCTTTAGAAAACAACCTCGGCGTGATTACCTATTTCTCGCTCGAAAGCGGCTTCCTGACCGGAAAATACAGAACCAAGGCCGATCTAGCCAAAAGCCCGAGAGGCGGCGATATGGACAAGTATTTTGACGAACGCGGCCTGAAAATACTAGCCGCCCTCGATGAAGTTTCCAAACACCACAAAGCCACGCTTGCCGCTGTAGCGCTCGCTTGGCTACTGCACAAGCCCTCGGTTACCGCGCCTATCGTGAGCGCGACGAGCACGAGCCAGTTGGAGAGCATTATCTTGGCGCCGAACCTTAGGCTCGATGCGGAAGCGATGCAGCTGTTGGATGATGCGAGCAGTTGGTAATTAGGATTTAGGATTGTTGATTTAGGATTTTAGATTTAAGATAAGACCTAACGAAAGATCTCGATAAACAAATTTGTTAATCGTAAAGTTGCCGAAGCCGAGAACACAGAACCACACCCAAAACCATAAGAAATGAAAGTCTTTATCACCAGAATAATTCCCGAGGCCGGACTGCGCCTTTTCCGCGAGGCGGGAATCGAGATTACCCAATGGGAAGAAAAGCGCGAGCTGACCCAGCAGGAACTTATCGACCATTGCAAACAGGCCGATGCGCTGCTCACGGCGGGCCGCTCTACCATCAACGCTGCCTTCTTGAAGGAATGCAGCCACCTGAAAGCCGTTTCGCTATTTGCCGTAGGCTATGACAATGTAGACGTTCCCGAAGCCACGCGGCTCGGCATTCCGATTGGGCACACGCCAGACGTATTGAGCAAGGCGACTGCCGATATCGCTTTCCTGCTGATGCAGAACACGGCGCGCAAGGCCTTTTTCCACCACAAGAGAATCCTCAACGGCGACTGGGATTTTTTCGAGCCTATGGCCAACATCGGGCTCGACCTGCAAGGAAAGACCTTGGGCGTTTTCGGGCTCGGCAAGATCGGCTTTGAGATGGCCAAGTCCTGCAAGGGCGCTTTTGAGATGGACATCCTCTATCACAACCGCAGCCAGAATGTCGAAGCCGAAGAAAAGCTGCAGGCCAAAAAAGTATCGTTTGAAGAATTGCTTGCACAGAGCGACGTGATTTCGGTACACGCCAATCTTACCGAAGAGACCAAAGGACTTTTTAATAAGGAGACTTTTGGCAAGATGAAGCCCAATGCTATTTTCGTAAACACGGCCCGAGGTGCCATTCACAACGAAGAAGATTTGCTCGAAGCCCTGCAGCAAAAGACCATCTGGGGAGCCGGACTCGACGTGACTAATCCGGAACCGATGGACAAGGACAATGTGCTGTTGAGCCTGTCGAACGTGGCGGTGCTGCCGCACATCGGCTCGTCTACCGAAGAAACCCGCAACAACATGGCCATCTTGGCGGCGAAAAACGCGATTGCAGGAATCCGCAACGAACGCCTGCCGAAAGTGGTGAATCCGGAAGTATACGAAAGCAAAAAAAGCTAGAACAGTTTCTTGCCTAATAGAAATATCGGACATTTGCCGCTTTATTGCATGCCGCGCTAATTATTGCCTTTTATGGAATTCAGATTTATCAACAGATTCAATACCCGCCCGAAGCTCAAGGGCTACAAACACGCCAAGGAGTCGTACCTGAAACGGATACGCTGGGCGGTCTCGCTTTTTTATTTTGCGATGGGACTGTGCTTTGCCACTTGGGCAAGCCGCATCCCCGACATCAAGGCTTCGCTGCAATTGAGCGAAAGCGACTTGGGTTCTATTCTTTTTGCGCTGCCTTTCGGTCAGCTGGTTATCATGCCTTTTTCGGGCAAGCTCGTCACCAAATACGGCAGCCATAGGATACTGCTCTTTTCGCTGGCCTTTTATGCGCTTGCGCTTACCAATCTGGGACTAGCGACAAAGCCATGGCATCTTTCGGCCGGACTTTTCCTGTTCGGTATCTTCGGAAACCTGAGCAATATTGCCGTGAATACGCAAGGCGTTTATACCGAAGAGCTTTTTAAAAGGACGATCATGTCGTCTTTCCATGGTGCATGGAGCACGGCAGGCTTTACGGGTGCCTTGATTGGTATTGCCATGCTGGCCTTAAAGCTGTCGCCGTTGCAGCATTTTGCGATCACGGCCGTTATCGTTTTTGTGCTGATGGGTGCCAATTATAAATTCCTCATCAAGGCGAAAGAGAAGAAAAATAAGGAGAAGAAAAAGCTCTTTGCCAAGCCCGACAGCGTGCTGATCTGGCTGGGCGTCATCGGTTTCTGCTGTATGGCAAGCGAAGGCGTGATGTTTGACTGGAGCGGCGTCTATTTTAAAGAAGTCGTGAAAGCGCCTGGTCCGCTGGTGATTTTGGGCTATACGTCTTTTATGATCATGATGGCTTCCGGCCGATTCTTGGGGGACAGGCTGATTTTTAAATACGGAAGAAAAAGAGTATTGCAGGTGAGCGGCTTGCTGATTTCGATCGGGCTGTTTACTTCGGTCTTCTTGCCGTACTTGGTTCCGTCGACGCTGGCTTTTATGCTCGTGGGACTTGGCGTTTCGACCATCGTGCCGACCGTCTACAGCATTGCCGGAAAAAACACGACGGTGGCTCCGGGCGAGGCGCTTACGATTGTTTCGAGCGTCAGCTTTTTAGGCTTTTTGATGGGGCCGCCCGTCATCGGCTATATTGCCGAAGCCTACGGACTGCAGTTTTCGTTTGCGTTTATCGGAATCTTTGGCGTATTGATTGCCTTTATGGTCAGCCGCATCAAGGCGATTGCCTAACGTATTTTTCTACAATAAAAAAAGCAGAAGCGTTTTGACGACTTCTGCTTTTTTATATCCATGATTGGCGGATTACGCCTTGATGAACTTCATCTGTTTTGTGCCCGCATCTGTCACTATCTTGATAAAATTGACGCCTGTTGGCAGGCTAGAAACATCCCAAGACATTTCAGAAGCGCCTTCTTTTACAATCTGACCTAAGGCATTGTAGAAAATGGCTTTTTCAAGAACTACATTGTCTGGAAGCTGCAATTGCAAGGTATGAGATGTCGGGTTCGGGTATAATTTTACGCGTTCCGCCAAAGCAAATTCTCCATTCCCTAACGTCATCGTGCTGTTTCTGGCAATGATATCCACATTTGGATTGAAGGAAACGCCTGTAATGGCAAACGGTACTAATTTGTCGATCGTTTGATTGTTGGCAGTATTGTCTAATACCAAATCTAACGACTGTCCTCCAGCGCCTGTTACTCTTACCGGAACTGGCATTTCAAAGAAGGAAACAGAAGGATGCGATTGTGTCTGGTTGACTACAAAACGTGCTACGCCAGGAGAAAAGTTTCTGGCAGTAATCGTATACGTAGGATAGCCTTGTCCGTACACCCAGTCATTAAAGAACTCGTCCAGATTCATTCCAGAAGCCGCTGCCAGATGGGCTTTTAAATCGTTGGTGGTCGCATAGCCATATGCCAAGTCTGGGTCGGCCAAGTAATTTTTTACGCCTTGGAAAAAGGCAGCATCGCCTAATTTAAAGCGAAGCATGTGAACGACCATGCCTCCTTTGTCATACGACAATCGGCTGCTGAAAATTCGGTCGCCGTCTTCGGCTTCGTCATCCGTAAGATATACGGCACCTCCTGGCGCCGAAGTAATATTATTTACCAAGCCGCTTTTCCATGATCTGAAGGCGCCAGCACCATCCATGTTTTGGATGACAAGCCCAGACAGATAGGTCGCGAATCCTTCGTTGAGCCAGATGTCTTTCCAGCTGCCGCAGGTAATCTTGTCTCCGAACCATTGGTGGCCTAATTCGTGGGCGATCAGTCCTCGGTCAAAGCCTCCCATGAAGGAAACGGTCGTGTGTTCCATTCCGCCGCCAAGAGCGCATTGGGCATGCCCGTATTTTTCATTGGCAAAAGGATAGGTTTCGAACAGTTGCTCAAACAAGTTCATGATCGGCACCGTTACGGCCAAGTCGTTCTGTGTTGCCGTCTGGCCTTCCGGATAGATATAGTTTACGATAGGGAAGGTGTGCGGTGCGGTTCCTGCCTGTTGCGTAAAAATCGTATAGTTCGTCACTGCAATAGCAATAAGATAAGCCGGAATCGGGTAGCTGTGGTGGAAGTGTGTCGTTTTTGAACCGTCGCCGTTATTTACCGCGCTGACCTGTAGTCCGTTTGAAACGCTAGTGTATTGTGCGGCTGATTTTATATACACATCAAGGCTTTCGACCTTGTCGTTCAAATCTTGCTTGCAAGGCCACCAGTCTCTGGCGCCGAAAGGCTCAGATAATGTGTAAAGTCCAGGATTTCCGGCATGCGTATAGGTGTTGAAACCATCGCTGTCGGCAGGCGGTGCGCCTTCATAAACGATTGTTAGCGAATCCAAGACGTTTGTGTTTTGTACGGCAGGAAGGTTGATGACCAATTCATTAGTTCCGCTTTGCGTAAAAGTCAACGGAACATTACGCTGCTTTACAGAACTTACGACCAGTTCGTCTGACAGGTCAAAAGTTACTGTGCTCATATTTTGTTTTGCTCTAAAATAAGTCGTGACATCGCCAATAACGTAATAGGCATCAGGATACACTTCAAACTTGAGCCTATGATAGGTCACGTCATAATTTTCCGTATTCGGATTGGTCCTGAAATTTATTTTCTTAGCGGCGGCTTTGCGCTCAGCTTCAGCAATATGGCTGTTGGGAAAGGAAGTGTTTTGGGCAAAGCCAAAAGCGGACAAAAATAGTGCGAATAGCAAGTAGATTTTTTTCATAATCAAGAAAAATTTTCCAAATGTAATTAATAAAATAACACACGAAATGTTAATTTATTAGGGTCTAGCCTCTTTTTGAAACTTTATGCTTTGTTAATTGCCAACATTGCAACTGTCAACCTTTTTTCATTAAATTTGCTACCTTATAAAAACCAAGATAATGTTACAGATAGCGTTTATTAGAGAAAACCAGGAGAAAGTCCTCAAAGCTTTGGCAAAAAGAAACATGGATGCCAAGAGTATTGTTGAACTAGCCGTGCAGCTCGATGAAAAAAGAAGAGCGACACAGGCTGAAATGGACAATGTTTTGTCGGAATCGAACAAGCTATCCAAAGACATCGGCGAATTAATGAAAAGCGGCGAAAAAGCCAAGGCTGAAATATTGAAAGCCAAAACCGTTTCATTAAAAGAAAAAAGCAAAGAACTGTCTGATAAGCTGGATGTATATACCGAAGAGCTTACGGAGCAGCTGTATCTGTTGCCGAATCTTCCTGCCGATCTTGTACCAGAAGGAAAGACTCCAGAAGACAACGTAACGACCCTGCAAGAAGGAGACATTCCAGACTTGCACGGCGAAGCCTTGCCACACTGGGAGCTGGTAAAAAAATATGATATCATTGATTTTGAATTAGGAAATAAGATTACCGGTGCCGGTTTTCCTGTCTACAAAGGAAAAGGAGCCAAATTGCAGCGTGCCTTGATTACTTATTTCTTAGATAAAAATACCGAAGCAGGCTACCAAGAATTTCAAGTGCCGCATTTCGTGAACGAAGCTTCGGCTTATGGAACAGGACAGCTGCCTGACAAAGAAGGGCAGATGTACCATGATGCGACAGACAACTTATATATGATCCCGACAGCTGAGGTTCCGGTAACGAACTTATTCCGCGACGTGCTGTTGCAGGAAAACGAACTTCCGATTCTCGCAACGGCCTATACGCCTTGCTTCAGGAGAGAGGCCGGTTCTTATGGAGCGCACGTGCGCGGCTTGAACCGTCTGCACCAATTCGACAAGGTGGAAATCGTGAGAGTAGAACACCCAGACAAATCGTATGAAGCTTTAGAAGGCATGGTTGAGCATGTGAGAATTATCTTGAACGAATTAAAACTTCCGTACCGAATCCTTCGCCTTTGCGGAGGCGATATGGGCTTTGCTTCTGCGATGACCTATGATTTTGAAGTATTCTCTACGGCACAAGACCGCTGGCTGGAAATCAGCTCGGTGTCTAACTTCGAGACCTTCCAGTCCAACCGATTGAAATTGCGTTTCAAAGACAAGGAGGGCAAAAACCATCTGGCGCATACCTTGAACGGAAGCTCGCTGGCATTGCCGCGCGTATTGGCAGGTATCCTTGAGAACTACCAGACTCCAGAAGGTATCGTGATTCCAGAAGTATTGCGTCCGTATACTGGATTTGATATTATAAATTAAGGAACAATTAACCAATAGTTTACTGTAGCAATGTACTAATTCAGTTCTAAAATTGTTATATTAGTACATTGTTATATCCTTTTGCATTACACTAAGATGAAAAAGATTTTCCTTGTATTGAATTTATTCCTGTCGCTGTTTGTTTTTGGACAAAACGAGCAGCTGGCTATGAATTATTTTGACAAAGGAGAATTTGAGAAAGCCATCATCAGTTTTGACGACCTGCTGAAAAACCAGCCGGGGAATAGCTTCTATTTTCAAAAGATAGTCGAGTCCTACCAGCAGCTGCAGCAATATGACAATGCCGAAAAGCGCATCCAAGAACGTTTTGAAAAGTTCAAGCAGCCGTCGCTTTTGGTCGAGCTTGGCTACAACTATCAATTGCGGAAGGATGCAGCAAAAGCTAAAAAATATTACGAGCAGGCCATTGACAAGATCAATGAGAATCCGTCGAATGTGTATACGATAGCCAATACTTTTGAGAAAAAGGTCTTGCTGGATTATGCGCTCGAAGCCTATAAGCTAGGAATAAAGCTCGAGCCGAAATTCAATTTCAACTACCAGATGGCCGTGCTTTACGGACAGCAGGGCAATACCGACCAGATGATCGAAATGTTTTTGGATGAAGCCTTTGCCAACCCAAACAGCACGATCATGATCCAAAACCAGCTGTCGCGTTTTATGACCGAAGAGGCCGAAGAATCATTCAATACCTCATTGCGCAAAGCACTTTTGGTGCGAGCACAGAAAAACCAGGATATCTTCTGGAACCAATTCCTGAGCTGGTTTTTTGTACAGCAAAAAGACTATTCTAAAGCCTTTATCCAAGAAAAAGCAATCTACAGGCGTGATCCGGAATCTTTTTCGAACATCGTAAACCTTGCCGAATTGGCGATGGAAGAAAACGAAGAAGAAACCGCAAGGGAGATTTTTGCCTTTGTTTTGGAAAATACGCAGGATCTGGATTTGCAGATTACGGCGCACTATTACCTGATGGAAGCGAAGATAAAAAAGGCACCCGAAAAAGAGTATCCTGCCTTAAAAAGCGAATTGGATTTGCTCGTAAAAAAATATGGCGTGAGTCCGTATACGCTGTCGCTGCAATTGCTGCAGGCGCATTTCGCAACCTTTAATCTGAAAAATCCAGAAGAAGGAAAAGCTATATTGAAACGTACGTTAGAACTGCCCTTGAGCAAATACCAGACGGCCGACGTAAAGATGGAACTGGCGGATATTTTATTGTATGAAGAAAAATTCAACCAAGCGCTGATCTATTATTCGCAAATCGAAGAAGACTTGAAAAACGACGCAGTCGGACATGAAGCCAGCTTAAAAGCAGCCAAGACCAGCTATTTCAAGACCGATTTTGAATGGGCCTTAAAGCAGTTTCGAGAGCTCAAATCAGCTTCGACACAATTGATTGCTAACGATGCTTTAGAATTATTCCTTTTGATTAATGATAATACCGTAGCCGATTCGACCCAAGTAGGATTAAAGAAATTTGCGAGAGGCGATTATCTGCTGTACCAAAACAAAAACAAAGAAGCGTTGGAGCAATTCCAATCCATCTTAAAAGAATACAAAGGCCAAGATATCGAGGATGAAACCTTGCTCCGCATCGGCCAGACCTATGAAAAGCTAGGAGACTTTAATGCCGCCTTAAGCCAATACCAGATTATAATCGACAATTATAAGGACGGAATCTATATTGACGAGGCGCTTTATTTCTCGGCTGAAATCTATAACAAGCAACTAAAAGACATAGAAAAAGCCAAAGCACTTTATGAGCAGGTGCTCTTTAATCATGAAGACAGCATTTATTTTGTAGAAGCAAGGAAAAAATTCAGGCAGCTGCGCGGTGATGCTAATTTGTAATTGTTGAATTACCAATTACCAATTACAAATTTTCTAGTCTATTCGTCGAATAAGAAGTCTAAAATCTAATACTCCAAAGAAATGATCATATACAACGTAACTACAAATATTCACGAATCGGTTCATGACGAATGGCTGAACTGGATGCAGCGCACTCATATTCCGGCCGTTTTGGCGACAGGCAAATTTGTGTCGGCTCATCTTGTGAAAGTCTTAGTGGAAGAAGAAATGGGCGGAAAGACCTATTCGGTTCAGTTTTGGACAGACTCACGAGAAAAACTAGAAAAATACTATCTGGAAGATGCGCCCATACTGCGCCAAGAAAGCCAAAAACTATTCGGCGACAAGATGCTTTCTTTCAGAACCGAACTGGAATTCATCAGCGAGCACAAGACCGTTTAGTCGGCCTAAATCATAAATCCAAAATCACAAATCAAAATGGATAAAGTAAAAGCCAAGAAACATCTTGGACAGCATTTCCTTACGGATGAAAATATAGCAAAGAAAATTGCAGATACCCTCCATTTTGAAGGCTATGAAGATGTTTTGGAAATCGGTCCGGGAATGGGCGTGCTGACCAAATACTTGCTCGAAAAACCGATAAATACCTACGTAATTGAAATAGATACCGAATCGGTAGACTATCTTAATGCGAATTACCCGAAGCTCCACAACCATATCATTTCTAAAGACTTCCTGAAATACAACATCAATGAAGTTTTTGAAGGAAAGCAGTTCGCGATAATCGGGAACTTTCCGTATAATATCTCGTCGCAGATTGTGTTTAGGGCTTTGGAGCTGCGCAACCAGATTCCCGAGTTTTCAGGCATGTTCCAAAAAGAAGTAGCCGAAAGAATCTGCGAGAAAAAAGGCTCGAAAACCTATGGCATACTGTCTGTTTTGGTACAAGCGTTTTATGATGCCGAATACCTTTTTACGGTACATGAAAACGTATTCAATCCGCCTCCGAAAGTCAAATCAGGCGTACTGCGATTAAAAAGAAAAGAAAACTTCACCTTGCCGTGCAGCGAAAAGCTCTTTTTTAATGTAGTAAAAACAGGTTTTCAGCAGCGAAGAAAAACATTGCGAAACAGCTTAAAATCTCTAAATCTTTCGGATAATTTGAGAGAAGATACTATCTTTGACCTCCGTCCGGAACAGCTGGATGTACAGCAATTCATAGCAATAACCCAAAAAATAGAAGCCGATGCAGTTTAAAATCAGTAAGGAGCTTATTCTTCAGATTGAAGAATTAATCTTGAGCAAAAACGACCAGCAACTGGAAACCCTGCTCAACGATATGCACCACGCTGATATTGCGGAAATCCTTGACGAATTGGATTTTGATGAGGCTACCTATATCTTCAAGATTCTTGATAGTGAAAAAACCGCAGAGATTCTTCTGGAACTGGAAGACGACCTGCGAGAAAATATCCTAAGCAGGCTTTCGCCTAAAGAAATCGCCGAAGAGCTCGATGAGCTGGATACCGATGACGCGGCAGACATCATCGCGGAGCTTTCTACCGACATCAAAAACGAGGTAATCTCGGAGCTTATCGATGTCGAACATGCCAAAGACATCGTTGATCTTTTGCGCTATGATGAAGATACTGCCGGAGGTTTGATGGGAAAAGAGCTCGTAAAAGTAAACGAAAACTGGAACGTACTCACCTGCGTCAAAGAAATGCGCATCCAGGCAGAAAATATCTCCAGAGTACACTCTATTTATGTGGTTGACGACGAAAACCGACTGAAAGGAAGACTGTCGCTCAAAGACCTTTTGACGACTTCTACCAAAACACCGATCCGTGAAGTATACATTCCTAAAGTAGATTATGTCCGTGTCGATACCGAAGACGTTGAGGTGGCCCGTATCATGCAAAAATATGACTTGGAAGCCATTCCTGTAGTCGATGAGCTGGGACGTTTGGTCGGAAGAATTACCATCGATGATATCGTTGACGTCATCAAGGACGAAGCCGACAAAGATTACCAGTTAGCGGCCGGTATCTCACAAGACGTTGAAGCGGATGACAGCATCATAGAACTGACCAAAGCCCGACTTCCGTGGCTTGTTCTTGCACTTTTGGGTGGTTTTATAACCGTAAGGGTGCTCGGTCTTTTTGAAGGCGCGATGTTGGAACACGGCAACCTCTTTTTCTTTACGCCACTGATTGCCGCGATGGCAGGAAACGTAGGCGTGCAATCTTCTGCGATTATCGTACAGGGTCTTGCTAATAACACCTTGAGCGGTTCGCTTTTCAACCGACTCATTAAAGAAATTTCCTTGAGCCTTTTGAACGGTGTTATTCTCGCTTCGATACTATTCATCGGAAGCCATTTTCTCTTAAATGTAGAATTCATCATTGGTATTATCGTGACGATTGCGCTGATTTCCGTAATCATTATCGCTTCGCTTATCGGGACATTTATCCCTCTATTGCTGAACAAATTCGGAATTGATCCCGCTTTGGCAACAGGCCCTTTTATTACCACCAGCAATGATATTTGCGGAATATTGATTTATTTCTCCATAGCAAAACTTATCCTCGGATTTTAGATTTGGGCATTCCCCAAGGGTCGCGCTTTCCGCTCTATCTTTCCAAACTCGCAGAGTTTGAAAAGGATGCCGCTTCAATCGCTAATGCGAGCGTCGGGTCGCGAATTATTTTTTAACTTTGAAAGAAATTCCATCAAAGCATGATACCGAAAGACATAAAAATACTGCATATCGATAGCAACAATCCATTGCTCATGAACCAGCTTCAAGAAGCAGGTTTCATCAACCACGAAGATTTCAAATCCTCAAAAGAAGAAATCGAAGCCAAGATTCAAGACTACCACGGCATCGTAATCCGAAGCCGGTTTAAGATCGACAAGAACTTTTTAGACAAAGCGGCCAACCTGCAATTTATTGCCAGAGTCGGTGCCGGACTCGAAAGCATCGACTGCGACTATGCAGCAACAAAAAACATACGCCTAATCGCTGCTCCCGAAGGAAACCGCAATGCCGTAGCAGAACATTCTTTAGGGATGCTATTGTCGCTTTTTAACAAGCTGAACCAAGCCGATCAAGAAATTCGTTCCGGACATTGGAACCGCGAGAAAAATCGTGGACATGAGCTAGACGGAAAAACCGTAGGAATCATCGGTTATGGAAACATGGGCAAATCCTTTGCCAAAAAGCTACGCGGCTTTGATGTTGAAGTACTGTGTTATGATATCTTGGAAAATGTAGGCGATGCCAATGCAAAACAAGTTTCTCTGCAAGAACTCCAAGAAAAAGCAGATGTCTTGAGCCTGCATATTCCATGGACTCCAGAAACGGACAAGTTGGTCAATGCAGCCTTTATCGACGCTTTTGCAAAACCATTTTGGCTGATTAATACCTCAAGAGGGAAAAATGTTATCACAGCCGATTTGGTCGAAGCCTTGAAATCTGACAAAATATTAGGCGCCGGACTCGATGTATTGGAATATGAAAAGCTGTCTTTTGAGACGCTGTTTGAAGAAGACAAAGTTCCATATGCGTTCCAGTATCTTTTGGAATCGGATAAAGTTATCTTGTCGCCTCACATCGCCGGATGGACTTTTGAAAGCCATGAAAAGCTGGCGCAGACTATTGTAGACAAGATCAAGCAGCTGTATTTTGGCGAAACTCCAGAAGTAAAAGAGCAGAAGCGCGTTACGGGAATTGGAGGTTTTTTCTTTAAATCAGAAGACCCGAAAGCACTAAGAGATTGGTATAGAAAACACTTGGGATTAGACACGAACGATTATGGCTGCACCTTCCGATGGAAAAACGAAAAAGAAGAAGATTGCTCGACACAATGGTCGCCATTTAAAAGCGATACCAACTATTTTAGTCCTTCTGAAAAGCAATTTATGCAGAATTTCAGGGTAGAGAAGCTAGAAGAATTATTGGCAAAATTAAAAGAAGAAGGCGTTCAAGTAATTGGCGAGATGGAAAGCTATGATTATGGAAATTTTGGCTGGATTTTGGATCTAGAAGGAAACAAGATTGAGTTGTGGGAGCCTATGGACGAGACGGTTTTGTAAATTTTAAAAATTTGTACTTCTATTTCAATTATTTTGTTAATTTTACTACATAAACCAACAAATACCAAAAAAACATGTCAGAAATTGAAAATGAATTTAAAGAAACTGCTAGAGAATTTTCTCAAGGAGCTCAAGACGCTTTAGGACAAGATAATAAAAAAATCGTTGCGGGCATTTTGGCTTTGCTTATAGGCTCTTTAGGAATCCACAAATTTATCTTAGGATACACCAAAGAGGGAATCATCCAAATCGTAATCTCAATCGTAACTTGCGGTATTGCAGGTATTATTCCTTTTATCGAAGGAATCATCTACTTGACAAAATCAGATGCTGATTTTTACAATACATACCAAGTAGGAAGAAGACCTTGGTTTTAAGATAATTCCAGTTTTTACAAGATAAAAAAACCAAGACATTGTCTTGGTTTTTTGTTTTTATATGTTTTCTCCTTTTTCAGCGAGTTTCCTTTCGAGTTCTGCTTGGAATTCTTCCATGACAGGTTTCATGGTGCTTTCCGGTATGTCGGCAATTCGGATGTACATTAATCCGTCGACAGCATTATTAAACAGCGGATCGACATTAAAAGCGACCACTCGCGCATTCTGCTTGATGTATTTTTTGATCAATACCGGCAAGCGAAGGCTGCCTGGTTCTAATTCGTCAATTATCTTATCGAATTTGATTAGGTCGGCTTCGGCTTCGTCGAAGATAAAATCTTTGTCAGCATCTTTCAGTTTTACTTTGAATTCTTTTTTAGGATGTACGTATTGCGCAATATACGGATCGTAATAATGCGATTTCATAAATTCGATCATCAGCGATTTTGAGAAATCAGAAAACTGGTTGCTGATGCTCACGCCTCCAATCAAGAATTTATGTTCCGGATAACGCAATGTCGTATGAACGATTCCTTTCCACAATAAGAACAAAGGCATTGGTTTTTGTTGGTATTCTTTGGTGATGAAAGCACGGCCCATTTCAATGGACTTGCTCATCATGTCGTACAATTCTGGTTCAAATCTAAAAAGCTCCTGAAGGTAGAAACCGTCAATGCCGTACTTCGGAAAGATTTCAGCACCCAGTCCCATTCGGTAGGCACCGGCAATCTGCTTGGTCTCATCATCCCACAAAAACATGTGGTGGTAGTATTTGTCGAATTGGTCTAAGTCTAAGGACTGGTTGGTTCCTTCTCCTACTTCCCTAAAGGTAATTTCTCTCAAACGGCCTAATTCATGCAGAATGTTCGGGATGTTATTGGCTTCAGTAAAAAACACTTCATAGTTTTTGCTTTGCAGCAATCGGCAGTCAGTCTTTCTCAAGGCATTCACCTCGTTGACAATCTGCTCGTGATTGGCAGGCATCGCAATCTGTTTCGGGCTTCTCGGAATCTTTAAGTTTGACGTATCCAGCAACTTAGTTTCCTTTTCAAAAGGATTGGCCAGCATATAGGTCTTTTTTCTCAAGAACTCTGAGTATTCTTCTATCTTTTCGTATTCATTCTGCTCGGTAACCGAAATTGGCTTTCCAATTCTAACCTTAATTACGCGGTCTTTCTGCGTAAGTAATTCGGACGGAAGCTTTGCCGTTCGCAACGTATCATCAAGCTTGGACAGGAAGTAAAAAAGCTTGCTGTTTTTGGCATGAAAATAAATCGGGATTACCGGAACTTTCGCTTTTTTGATCAGCTTGATAGCGCCTTCTTCCCAAGGCTTGTCTACGACTAATTTCCCATCTTTGTATGTGGAAACTTCTCCGGCAGGAAACATTCCCAACGGTTTTCCATCGCTTAGATGGCGCAAGGTCTCTTTGATTCCGATTACGCTCGATTTGGCATCCTTATGCGTTTCAAAAGGATTAACGGGCATGATATACGGTTTCATTGGGTCGATTCTGTGCAAAAGGAAATTCGCAATAATCTTGAAGTTCGGTTCTCTTTCGAGCATCAGTTTTAAAAGCAGGATGCCGTCAATGCCGCCAAGCGGATGGTTTGAAATCGTAATGTAAGCGCCGTCTTTCGGAAGGCGTTTCAAATCTTCTTCAGGAATCTCAAACTTAATCTGAAACTCGTCCAATATAGCATTCAGGAACTCTACATCTCTTAAATGCTTGTTCCTGTCGTAAATTTTATTTAAAGTGGAAATCTTGAGTATTTTCATTAGCAGCCAGCCTGAAAAAGTTCCCAAAACCCCATATTTATCAGTGTTTATTGCTTTTGCAACTTCTTTAGCGGTAACTAAACCCATTTATTGTTTGTTTTTGTGCGTAAAAAAACAAAGATAGCAAAATTGCTTTAACACGTTCATTTTTTTCGCCATACTATCGCAGAGATTTTGCCCGCGGATATAATCTTTTTTTACTTACTTTTGAAAAAGTCAAAACACAAAGCAACCATGAGAATTATCTCCTACAATGTCAATGGAATAAGGGCAGCCATTGCAAAAGGCTTCCTAGAATGGCTGGAACATGCGAGTCCGGACATTATTTGTCTTCAAGAAATTAAAGCAACGCCAGACCAGATTCCGTTAGACGAATTTGAAAAAGCAGGCTATCCTTATAATTATTGGTTTCCGGCACAAAAGAAAGGCTATAGCGGCGTGGCCGTTTTATGCAAGACAAAGCCAAACAATGTAGTCTTTGGCACAGGAATCGAGCACATGGATTTTGAAGGCAGGAACCTTCGCGTTGACTATGACGATTTTTCGGTGATGAGCCTGTATCTGCCTTCGGGCACAAATATTTTGAGGCTCGATCATAAATTTATGTATATGGATGATTTCCAGAATTATATCAACGAGCTCAAAAAAGAAGTTCCCAATCTTTTGATCTGCGGCGATTATAATATCTGCCACGAAGCCATTGATATCCATGATCCGATTCGAAATGCAAAAGTGTCAGGATTTCTTCCAGAAGAGCGTTCTTGGTTGGATCTTTTTATGAAAAACGGATTCATCGATTCGTTCCGCCACTTCAATAAAGATCCGCATCATTACACGTGGTGGAGCTACAGGGCCAATGCCAGAAACAATAACAAAGGTTGGAGAATCGATTATATTCTTGCCAGCCGTCCTATAGAAAACAGGCTAAAGCGATCTGTAATCTTGCCCGATGCCAAACATTCGGACCACTGTCCTGTTTTAGTAGAAATAGAGTAGATTCCCTAAAAACTAGAAATAAATAAAAACCAATTCAAAATCATGATTAAAAAAGTAACGTTAGGAGTATTAGCCCTGGCATTAACCACTTCGTGTGTTTCGTCGAAAGTTTACAAAGAACTGGAAGACAAATACGCTAACCTGAAAAAAGAAAACCGAAATCTTTCTGACGAGAACCAAGATCTTACGAAAGCGAAAAACCAGCTAGACATCGAAAGCAAAGACTTGAAGTCGCAATTAGAAAAGCTGAAAGCAGAAAGAGACAAACTAGCAGCAGATTATGCGGCTGCCAGCGCAAACTTGAATACGTTGAAATCATCGTACGCTGCTCTTGAAAAAAACAGCGGTGATGCTTTAGATACCAACATGAAGAAAAATCGTGAACTATTGGCGCAGCTGGAAGCTAAAGAAAAAGCATTGGCAGCCGAGCAAGAAAGATTAAACAAATTACAAGCCGAATTGAAGGAACGTTCTTCTAGAGTTGATGAACTAGAAGGAATGATTGCTGCCAAAGAAGAAAGCATGAGAAAGCTGAAAGAAACACTTTCGAAAGCATTGAACAGCTTTGAAGGAAAAGGCTTGACAGTGGAACAAAAGAACGGAAAAGTATATGTTTCTATGGAAAACAAACTCCTTTTTGGTTCAGGAAGTTGGTCTGTTGGAACTGAAGGTAGAAGAGCTGTTGTAGAAGTAGGTAAAGTGTTGGGCGTAAATCCAGACATTTCTGTCTTGATTGAAGGCCACACCGATAACGTTCCGTATGGCGGAACCGGACAGATTACAGATAACTGGGATTTGTCTACAAAACGTGCTACGGCTATCGTGAATATCCTGGCCGAAAATAAAGCCATCGACAAAAAGAACCTTACAGCTGCAGGACGTGGCGAATATGCTCCGTTAGCTTCAAATGAAACAGCAGAAGGAAAAGCGAAGAACAGAAGAATCGAGATTATCTTGACTCCAAAATTGGATGAGATTTCTAAAATGTTGAATGAATTGTAAGAAAAGAGGCTAAGTTGCTGAGGTACTAAGGCGCTAAGGTTTTAAGTATTTAAGTGATAAAGTTTTTTGTTTATAATATAAAGACTCAGGACATTTGTTTTGGGTCTTTTTTAATTTAACGGATAGCCCAAACCTTAGTACCTCAATCTCTTAATCCCTCAAAACTTTGTACCTTAGCGCCTCAAAAACGTAGTAACTTAGTACCTTAAATGAATTACAATTCTCTTCCCAATACCGACCTAAAAGTCAGCGAAATCTGCCTCGGAACCATGACTTTCGGGCAACAAAATACAGAAGCACAGGGACATTCTCAATTGGATTTTGCGCTTGACAAAGGCATTAATTTTATTGATACAGCCGAAATGTATCCTGTTCCTGCACGCGAAAAAACGACAGGCGAGACAGAACGAATTATCGGGAGCTGGCTGCAGAAATCAGGAAGAAGAAACGATATAGTTCTGGCTACAAAAATTGCAGGCCCGAATAGAGGAATGCCTTATGTGCGAGAAGACATGGCCTATACGCCTGAAACCTTAAAGCTCTCTGTTGAAAAAAGCCTAAAACGACTCCATACGGATTATATCGATTTGTACCAATTGCATTGGCCGGAGCGCAAATCAAATATGTTCGGACAGCGCGGATTCAAGATTCAAGAAGATGCCTGGGAAGATAACATACAGTCTGTTTTAGAAACGTTACAAGAATTAATTCAAGATGGAAAAATTCGAGCGATAGGTGTTTCTAATGAGACGCCTTGGGGCGTAATGCGTTTTTTGGAAGAAAGCAAAAAGCATAATCTGCCGAGAATTTCTACGATCCAAAATCCGTATTCTTTGCTCAACCGTACTTTTGAAGTTGGGCTTTCGGAAACGGCCTATCGTGAAAATGTCGGTCTTTTGGCCTATTCGCCATTGGCTTTTGGTACCCTGTCTGGAAAATTCCTTACGGGAGAAGAACATCCGCAAGCCCGATTGAATTTGTTTCCGAATTTTACGCGATACAATTCACAACAGACAAAAGAAGCTACAAAACTCTATCAAGAAACCGCTACACGATTCGGACTGACCTTGACGGAAATGTCTTTGGCGTTTATCCGTCAGCAGCAGTTTGTGACCGCTACAATTATCGGAGCGACTAATTTAAAACAGCTGGAAGAAAATATTAATTCTGCAACTACCGTACTTTCTGAGGAAGTGCTAAAAGCTATTGACGAAATCCAAGCTATTCTGCCGAATCCAGCACCTTAGGCAAAAATAAAATCGTGGCTTCTTGTTTTTAAGAAGAAGCCACGATTTTGCTAATATAGGTTAAGTCACAGATTATTTTTTTCCCAATTTTGAAGTGAATCGGTTTCCAGAAATATCTTCTATAGTAACAACATAAATACCTGTTTTTAGCGAAGCTATATTGATCGTATTGATAGGCGTGTTTTCTAATTTCTGTTCCAACAAAAGCTTTCCTGATAAATCGATGATAGAGATTTTTTGAAGGATATTTTCGTTAGCACTAGATAAGAAAAGCTCTGAATCTGCAGGATTTGGATACATAGAGAATCCATGTTGTGTGAAATCATCGTTGCTCAATGCCGTATCTATAACTCTATACACAATGTCTTGAGACGTTCCGGTTACGAACAATTCGCCACTTGAATTTTCTCCAAAAGAAGTAAAAGAGTTCGATCCAGAAAAATTGGCAGAATAGGTTATTGTTCCTGTGGTACTCACCATTCCAATTCTATTTACACAGTAATCAGCAAAGAAATATTTGTTCTGCATGGCAGGATAGGTACTTCCAGTATAGACATAACCACCAGTAATCGAACAGCCTCCAGTTGACGCATGCGTATATTGAGCCACAGGAAAAGTCATCGTTGACATGGCAGCGCAGCCAGTTGTATTGTACGGACTGTTGCCTTCATAGCATCTCCAGCCGTAGTTTAGTCCAGCAGCTGTAGGGCTTACTTTGTTTATTTCCTCAACTTGATCCTGTCCTACATCGGCAATCCATAAATCGCCGTTAAGTCTGTTGAACGAAAATTTCCAAGGATTACGAAGTCCGATGGCCCAGATTTCATCTGCTCCAGCTGTCGCTCCGGCATAAGGATTTGTAGGAGGGATTCCGTAAGGGGAACCAGAATTCACATCGATTCTTAACATTTTTCCTAAAAGTTCGTTGATGTTTTGCGCTCTGTTTCCAGGATCGCCACCGCTTCCGCCATCACCCATACCGATATACAAATAGCCGTCAGGACCAAATTTTATGGTACCTCCGTTATGATTGGAAAAAGGCTGAGCAATTGTCATCAAGATAGTGCCTGTTGTATTCGCGACATCAGGATTAGCACTTACAGAATATCTGGCGATTACGGTGCTTCCGCCAGTATTGGTATAATTGACATAAAAAAAGCCGTTTGTAGCATAATTCGGGTGGAAGGCCAAGCCTAAAAGGCCTCTTTCTCCACAACAGCTCACCAAGCTCGAAATATTAAGAAAAGGAGTTGCGTTTATGGTTCCGGTTGAACTGACGATTTTGATAATTCCGGCCTGTTCTACGACAAACAATCTGGAATCTCCAGCATGGGCAATTTCAATAGGATTCGTGAATCCTGTTGCAAAAGGAACTATTCCTATAGTCTGCGAGAATGCTAGGCTTGAGAATAGTAATACTAATGATTGTAAAGTTGTTTTCATTTTATAGCAATTAGGTTAGGAAGTAAATTTATAAAATAATTTTTGAAAATACTCATAATGAAATGCTTACATTTTTGAATTATAAGTATTTTTTTAATAAAAAAGCCTCATTATTGTAATGAGGCTTCCTTTTTTAAAGATTATCGATGATTTTATTTTTAGGATATTTGACCGTATAACTGATTCGTATTTTCTTGGTTTCATTTGGTTTCAGATTCAAATCCCAAGTAAGAATTCCAGTTTCGGCGTTGACTTTTGCATTGTCGCTCTGTTTTAATTCGATTTCGATTTCCTTGTCGGTGCTTAGTGGATATTGATCCTTGAGCATCAATTGGACAGCTTCTTTTTTGTTGTTTCTTACGGTCGTTTCAAACGTAAAGGTCTGTACTTTATTGGAAGACAGAAATTTTGTTCCCGATTTCTCTACTACCTTTTCACGTTTGATAGAAATCTTCTTGTCCCTTCCCATGCTCAAGTTCAAGGTATCTGAAGTCTGGTTCGGATCGACAAACGTTTTTCCGACATACATTCCTTCAAAAATAATATTCGCCTCGCCTTTCAGCAGGTTGTATTTTGAATAGTCGCTGATTTCTGCCAGCAAGAAAGCTTCTTTGTCCACTGTCGGAGCCGCATAATATTTATATGTTGCTGGCAGTTTTATTTCTTTCAAGGCAACGCTGTGTTTTTTGCCGTTGGATAAGATGTCATACGGGATGTCAATATCAAACGAAATATTTAATTGATTTTCTGAAATGGTCGTAAAGTTTGAGATTGATGCTACTGCTGCCGCCTTATCTTTTCTTCTGCTATCATAAGCTTGTACGACTACTTCCTGCAATTCATTGCTTCTGGCATCATCTTTTTGTTTGTATTCTTCTTGATATCCATATCTCAAGAACCAGGCTTGTAATAACGGAGCTTGATTGTTTTGATTCGGAACTCCTGATGATAAAGTCAGTTTCACGTTTTTCCAATCGATTCCTGTATTTTGTACGACTTGTGCTTTGTACATCATCTCAATCGGCGATGCAACGCTGTTGGCTCTCAGGTCATAAAAAGGAGACCAAGTCGCGCTGTTGGTCAGATACGAAATTTCTAAAGGCACATTCCCTGCGACTTCGTTCATCACCTGCAAGACTAATTTTCCAGAGGATATTTTTTCTTCATTTTTGTTATTGATTTCCAGTTTGTCATTCAATTTCTGGAGTGTTTCGTTAAGTTTCTGTTCTTTTTCTGCCAAGAGATTGATGCTGTTGCTCAGTTCTGTTCTTTTTGCTTTGTAGTAGTCTACCATTTTCATCAATTCCGTTACATTCAGTCCAGAATTTTGCCCAGAAACCTGCTGGTTTTTGTCCAATAAGTCGATGGTTTTTCCTTCGGAGACTTTAGCATTAACAATTTTCACAATTTCTTTTTTAACGATAAGGATGCTGTCTTTTACTTTTTTTACCGAAGGAGAATTGGTGTCGATTTCATATTCAGAAATATAATTGTCTGTGAATTGAACAGACAGCACCGTTAATGTAGGCGACGTTCCAATCTGGATTGAATTTTCATTGACCCAGTTGGCCACGTTTTTCACCACGATTTCATGAGTTCCAGCCGGAAGGTTTACGCTGGCCGTTTGGGAGATTTCTGCCGCATTGAAGTAAACCGTTGCCGCTTTTACTTTTGCTGTCGTGAACACAGGCTTTTGGGCATATAATGATGCTTGGAACATCAATAACAAAATGAGAAACTTTTTCATAATAAAAATTTAAAGATTAGTCTTTCTTTATAAGAGAGCGAAAAGAAGCAAAAGGTTGGGACGAAAGGAAAATAAATAAGCCTCACAGAGAAATTTCTATGAGACTTATCGGGATTAAAGCTTATTTTTCAGATGTATAGCCTTTTATTTTTGCAAAATCTAAAATCGATGAAGCAATAGCATTTCCTAAATCATCTTGTTTTTTGCCTTTTTTATTTTTGGTATCGATATAGTCTTGGCGTTGTTTTGCCAACTGTGCCATTTCTTTCTGTATCGTTTCTCTTTCTTTGGTTTTTTGATCTACGATGGATTTTAGTTCTGCTGCCGATTTGTTCTGCAATTCTTTCGGAAGCTCCTCTTTTTTGATTTTCTGTAAGGCCGTTTTGTCTTCTTTCACACGATCGACCAAATCCCAAGATTCGTTTTTATAAACGGCTTTCGATTTGCTGACAGCACGTTCTGCATAGTTAGAAGAAGAAACCGATTCCGCATTTTTGTCTTGCATAGCCTGCATTTCTTTCTTTTCATAGCCTTGTTTTCCATAGCCCACATAGGTCGAATTCAAGCGCTCGTTGCATTTGTAAATTCGGTCGTCATAAGGAGTCACGATATAGCGTACTTTCTCGTCAGAATCAATATTGAAGTATTTTCCTTGTCCTCGCTCGGCTCCATCTTTCCACATGGTGTTGATGCCTTCCATCGACCCGCCGCAGAAAATCGTATTGACATAAATGTCATTCTTCAAAGCGTCGCTGATGGCTTCCTTATAGCTAATATCGCCTTGGTTGAAAGGTTCGTTTCCGGCAATATAAAGCAATTTCATGTTTACTTTTCCTTTTCCCCATTCCAACTGTTTGGTAGCATCTTGGATTACAGCGCCGCAATATTCAGAACCTCCGTTAGTTCGCAATGAAAATAATTTTTCCGAGATGAGGTCTAAATCGATAGAAAGCGGTGTTACTTGGCGGATATAATTTGAAGATGAAGACAATCCGTCGTTTCCGTATTCATACAGCGCAATTTCTATTTTTGGATTTTTGCCTTCATATTTTAGCGTTGTCAAAGTATTGACGATATTCCAAAGCCTTGATTTTGCTTGGTCAATCAAACCATCCATACTGTTGGAAGTATCTAGCAGCAAGGCCACTTGAATTTTTGTATTGCCGTCGTCTTCTGGAGCGACCATAGCCAATTCAGGTCCAGGTTCAGTACCCGTTTCCGGGTCTTGCTCTTTCGGATTTTTTTTAAAGAAATCACAGCTTCCAAAACAGAATGAGGTAGCCAAAAGAAGCGATGCAAAAAGGATTTTCGTTTTCATAATTTGTTGTTTTTTAGATTATTGTAAGTTTTTGATATCGTTTTCAATGGTAAGAATCATCAGGCAGGCTGCCGTGCAGAATACAGGACTGGTGATGCAGTGATGCCCGTTCCAGCTTCCGTCGCTGTTTTGGATGCTGATGATTCTGCCGCTCACGTCATCGTACCATTTTTTCCATTCGTCGTCTTGATTGACAATCATGGATTCTCCAGTTTGTAAGAAGCTCAAGAATTCTTCGCCTCCGTTATTCCCAAAACCGCTTATGACGTTTTTGTCCATTGCTTTTACTTTTGCTGATTTGTATACTTTATCTGCCACATCATATACTTCGGCTTGTTCTTCAGAAACGCCAGCTTTTTTGAGGTTTTCTTTATTCAATACAGCATTACGATCTAGTTTTCCTTCGCTTTTGGCTTTATTGATAATGGCATTGGCTTCTTGTGATTCTTTGGCACTGCCACGTACAGAACTGCTCACAGCATATAACATGACTCCGGCTCCGTCTTCCGTTTTTACGCTTTCGCTTTCGGCGTTGTAATTGCTTTTTTGGTATTCGCGAGATTTTTTCAACTTTTCAGAATCTACTTTTACGTCTTTATTTTTTGCTGCATTTTCAAGGCTCGAACTGGCAAAAGAAGATTGCAATACGCCAGCCCAACCGGCACCTTTTACTTTTCCGTTCTCGTCATACGATTTCTCGATTTTATTGACGCAGATTTGGATGGCCTCTTTTACCTGGGTTTTTAAAGTTTTCTCTTTTAATAAAGGATACACCTGATTCAGAAATTGAAGCGTCAGCACAGCATCAATGTTTTCTCCTAGTTTGCTTTGGATTTGAGTGCCACGGACTTCGGTTATGAAATTGGGATTGTTTTTTGTCTTTTCGATTTCTGAAAGAAGATAATTGAGACTCTTTCTTAAGGTCTCGCTGTATTTTCCAGATTCCAAGTTGTAGCCACAACGATACAATGCCATAGCTGTCATTGCTGTTGTTGCCGGATCAGAACTCACCGCATGTGGATCCATTACATTTTGTCTTGCATGCGAACCCGCGCCCCAGCCGCCGTCTTTATTTTGGGCTTTGATGAGCCACAGTTCGCCTTGTACAATCTTGTCGTCGATTTTTGCATCTCGTTTTACTTTTGCATATCCGTCTGACGGTTGTTCGCCCATAACGGTCATAAAGACACACGGTTTTTCTTCATCTTCTTTTCCTTCTGGAAGCGAAGCCAGTTTTTTTGTTTCAGGAGTTTTATCGTTCTCTACTATAGAACGGTTATTTATAATTCCCACAGAGATATAACATCCTGCGAGAAAGACTGCAACGGAAATAATTCTTGTTTTCATAATAAAGGTTTTTATTGATTTGTAGGGTAAAATTATCTCGTACGGCAATTCAGTTTTTCCACAAATGGTGAAACGGGCTTTTCAATTGGTGAAAGGAATAGGATAAGAGGTTAGAATTATTTTACTTTACATTGCAGAAAATACGTAATGATGAAAATAAGAGAAGCCTTATTCTTTTTGGTCTTGCTGTTCGGTATTCAAACCGTTACGGCACAAGATACTATTAAAAAGAAAGGCAAGGTGGACAAGAAGGTGTATGATGTCAATCAGGCGGCTGCCGAAGTGAAAAAATCATTGTCAGAAGATGAAAACGACCTGCAGACTGCCCAAAAATATGAAGCGTTAGCCAAACAACTTTCGGCAAAAGGCGAGTATGCAAAGGCTGAAGAATATCTGAAAAAAGCCCGCGATATCTATGCCAAACGCAACAAGAAAAAAGAAACAGCGAATGCTAATCGCGGTATTGCTAAAGTCCAAGAATCGCAAAACAAGACCCAAGATGCTATCGTCAGTTATGAATCGGCCAGCCAGATTGCTACAGACAAGGTTGCTGAAAGGATAAATTATAATGATGCGGAACGGTTAAAAAATAGCACGCCAGAACAAAAGTCCGATTACATTTTATCTAATATTGATTTGTTAGAAAAAGAAGGAAAAAAAGAAGAAACGGCCGAGGCCTATCAGCAAATGGCTAAAAATAGTATTGACAGGAATGATGCCAAAGGAGCGGTTGAAAATTATAAGAAAGCATTAGAAAACGTAAAGCACAAGCCTGAAGAAGCCATCAAGATCAAGAGTGAAATTGCCAAGGTATATGCTTCGGAAAATGAATTTGACAAAGCCATTGAAATCAACAAAAAGCTTATCAACGAAGCGAGAGAAAAAAACGATTCCGAAACCCAGATTCTTCAGATGCAAGAACTGGCGACAGTCTATTTTAAGCAGCAGGATGCCGAAAAAGGAATTTCGGTATTAAAAAATGCATATGAACTTGCGATACAGAATGGCAAGACGCTCTTGGCTAAAAACAGCTTGGAACAACTTATTAAAGAATATAATGCTAAAGGAAATGGCGATAAAAGCATCGAATTGTATGAGAATTTCTTTGAGAACTTTGAAACCCTCATCAAATCAGATAATTCCTTAGTTGATTCTAAAGTTTTTCAGATAACAGAAGACCGGATCAAGCACTTGGAAAAAGAACGGGCTTTAAAAGATGAATTAATCAGCAAGAAAAATACGTTTAATTATTTTCTCTTGGGTTCTGTTTTGCTGATGATCTTGCTTTTTGTTTTTATCGTAAAAGCGCTGTATTCCATCAAGACCAAAAACAAGAAAATTGCCTTGCAGTCATTACGAAGAGAAATGAATCCGCATTTTATTTTTAATAGCCTTAATTCTGTAAACCAATTTATTTCTGAAAATAACGAGCTCGAAGCCAATAAATACCTGACGTCTTATTCCAATCTGATGCGAAATATGATGGAGAATTCCAACAAAGATTTTGTTTCGCTGAATAACGAGGTAGAGCAACTAAAAAAATATTTAGACTTAGAACATTTGCGCTTCAATGAAAAATTTGATTATGAGATTACCATTGATGAAGCGTTAGATGGCGATGCGGTTTTTGTTCCCAACATGCTGTTGCAGCCGCACCTGGAAAATGCAATTTGGCATGGCCTCCGTTATAAGGAAGGAAAAGGATTTTTAAAACTAGATTTCAAGCTCAAGAACAATTTGATCAAAGTAACGATTGACGATAACGGAATCGGACTCAAGAAAAGCCAGGAACTAAAAACTACGAATCAAAAAGTGCATGAATCCCGTGGCGTGACCAATACGCGAGAACGAATCAGCCTTTTGAACGAGCTGTATAAAAAGAACATCACTTTCGAAATTTCAGAGAAAGAAAGCCCAGAGACAGGAACACGAGTCGAAATTAATTTTCCATTAATAGACAGAATCTGATGGTATTGCAAAAAATAAAAAGCGTCATCGTTGAAGATGAAACCGCAGCACGGGAAGTCTTGAAAAACTACCTGCAGAAATATTGTCCGCAGATTGAGGTTGTTGGCGAAGCCCAAAATTTTAAGGAAGCCGTTCCGATGCTTCATGAAGTACAGCCGCAATTGGTTTTTCTGGATGTGGAAATGCCTTTTGGGAATGCCTTTGATGTTTTAGAAGCCTGCAAAGACTTACAGTTCGAGACGATTTTTGTGACCGCTTTTTCAGAATATTCCCTAAAAGCTTTGAACCAAAGTGCAGCTTATTATCTGTTAAAGCCCATCAGCATTGAAGAATTGATTACGGCGGTAAACAAAGTACAGCAACATATCGTAAACCATGAGATTTTTAACCGAAATAAGATTATCGTAGAGAATTTCAGAGAAACCAAGCCCGAAAAACAGCAAGTGATTCTCCCTACTTTAGAAGGTTTTGAAGTCGTGAAAATGGAAGAAATCGTGAGGCTTCGCGGCAACGGAAATTTTACCGATTTGTATCTGGCAAACGGACAGAAAAAAATGGTCTGTCGCTTTTTAAAGCATTTTACCGAAATTCTTCCTTTTCCGTTTGTACGTGTCCATAAGTCGCACATCATCAACATCAACGCTGTAAAATCCTATCATAAAGGGACAGGCGGCTATGTGACGTTGGAAGACGGTTCGGAAATCGAAATCTCCCCTAGTTATAAAGAAGAATTTCTAAAAGCTTTTAAATAGCTAAAAATCAAATTCCTCATCAATGGACATAGAATCTACAGCGGTAGAATCTGGCACTTTTATTCTTAAGAAAGAACGAGCCGGACCAGTAATTTCTACAGGGAAATGTCTTTGGAGCGTATCGTCTTGCGTCAGCAGTCCGCGGCGAATCATCAGGTTGGTCATGTATTCATTTCGCTTTTCGGCAAAAGATTTCAGTTTTCCTTGGTTGTCAAATTGCCACATAAATCCTCGTGGCCTTGGAACGATGCTTGCCAAAAATAAGGATTCGTTCAAGTTCAATTGCGACGGATGTTTTCCGAAATAGAAATAGGCGGCTTCTCCGATTCCATATACATTTGGTCCCCATTCGATAATGTTGAAATAAACTTCCAGCATTCTTTCTTTGCTGGCAATTCGGTTGTTTTCTAAGATGTACACCAAGAGAATTTCTTCCAGCTTGCGCGAAAGTGTTTTTTCTCTTGTCAAGAAAACATTTTTAATCAGCTGCATGCTGATGGTACTGGCACCGCGCGAAAAACGTTTGGTCTTGATGTTTTTGATAATCGATTGCTTGAACGCTTCATTGATAAAACCACGATGCGAGAAAAAGGACGGGTCTTCTGAAGTCAGCACTGCTTTTCGGATATAAGGCGAAATCTGGTCCAAAGGTGTGTAGTTTGGGTTTGACATTCCAACTTCTATCTGTCGCTGACGAACTCCATTTATGATGGCGCGATACGCAAAATCGCTATTCAACTTGTTGAGGTTGGCTTCGCCGTATTTGGTGATTTTCAAATCTTCTTTTTTCAGCTGGCTGTCAAAAACCAATTCTCTTGGCTTGTTTTTGTTGTACAGGAATTCTAGGTTGTAACTGAAGTTTCCTTCGGCTTCCATGCCTTCAAAATTAGTAAAAAGTCCTTCGGGAAGCGAAACGATAAAATCCTGCGCTTTCATTTTCGGAATTTTCACTTTCAGGGCATAAATCTGATTTTTGTCTTCTTTTACTTTCTGATAAAAAACATACGGCGTGAATTTCATCTTGTTCAGCGTAACCGAAGAAGTGCTGTCAATCGCAATAAAATCTTCTCCAAAAAGCAGATTGTAATTGAAATTTGCCTTTTTAATGACAACATCCTTAATGGCAATTTTTGGATGATTTACGGTAAAGTTTGCGATAGAAGTAAAGCCGTCAATATGCAATTCGCCACCGTCCATTTCGATATTAGAAACATTAAGGCGAATCGAATCGAAGCCCGCTTTCATGTTGAAACGTTCATCGACATAAGGAATTCGAATTTTGCCCGTGTCTACATTAAAAAATCGCAAGTCAGTCTTTTTATTCCTTGGATCGGCAAAGCCCTTGATTTTCCAGTTCTGCTTAAAATTATCTGCCGTGACGCCGATAGTCGTTTCTAGTTCTTTGTCTTCTAGATGTAGCTTTTTCAAATCTAGTTTCACCTTTCTCCCCATATCGTCCATGCGGAGCGAAATGTTTTCCAGATTCATGTCGGTAGGAATCAGATTCAAGGCTTGGTTTAGGAGACGGTAGGCTTTTTCGGCATAATTTGTCTCTACATTCGTGGTGTCTTCGTTGGATTTTCGTTTCAAGAAAGCGTCGAAATTGCGACCTTTTTCGTTTTTGACCAGCTGAACAAAACCATTTTTGACGTGAAGCGTTCCTAATTGCACATCACCAGTCAGCAAGCGCCAAAAGTTGATATTGGTCTTGATGCTTTCGACATTCAGCAAAGTGTCCGCGTTTTTCGGAACCAGAAGTACATTCTCTAGAGCAACTCCCGAAAAACCTTCGAACGATGCTTTTTTAATGGAAAAATTGCTGTCGTAATCTCGTTCCATCTTGTCAGAAACTTTTGCGACAGCTTTTTGCAGTATGGAATTTCTAAAAATAAAAAATGTGCCTATGGAAAGCACAAAAAGCACGCCTATGATTTTTGCAGCGAGGATTGCTTTTTGTTTTCTGGATCTCATTGAGGATTTGTGGTTGGTTTAAAAAACAAATATAACGATTAATGGAAAACCAATAGTTAAATAGCGGTAATTAACAGCATTCTTCACTACTAAGCTAGCCAAATAATTCGCTTACTACGTCTTCGATTTTTGAAACTAGACGGATTTTTATAAACGTATTTTTGAGCGTAATCTTATTGTATTTTGAAACGAAAATGGTAGAAAAGCCTAATTTTTCTGCTTCTTGGATTCTTTGGTCAACGCGATTGACCGGACGAATTTCTCCTGAAAGTCCTACTTCGCCGGCAAAACAGAAATCTTTTCCGACAGGAATATCTTCATTGGAAGAAAGAATCGCGGCCACGACAGCCAAGTCAATAGCAGGATCATCTACAGAAATACCTCCGGTAACGTTCAAGAAAACATCCTTGGCGCCTAAGCGGAAGCCAGCTCTTTTTTCCAATACAGCCAAAATCATGTTCAATCGCTTGGCATTGTAGCCTGTGGTGCTTCGTTGCGGTGTTCCATAAACGGCGGTGCTGACCAATGCTTGAATTTCAATCATCAATGGGCGCATGCCTTCCAAAGTTGTCGCGATTGCAGTTCCCGAAAGTTCTTCTTCTTTATGAGAAATCAAGATTTCAGACGGATTTGAGACCTCCCTTAAGCCGGAGCCTTGCATTTCGTAGATTCCTAATTCTGCCGTAGAACCGAAACGGTTTTTTAGCGAACGCAAGATTCTGTAGATATGATTCCTGTCGCCCTCAAATTGCAAGACCGTATCGACCATATGTTCTAGGATTTTTGGTCCGGCGATGTTTCCGTCTTTCGTAATGTGTCCGATTAAGATGACCGGAATATTGGTTTCTTTGGCAAATTTGATCAGTTCGGCAGTGGTTTCCCGGATTTGTGAAATGCTTCCAGCAGAAGACTCAATATAATCGGTATGGAGCGTTTGTATGGAATCGATAATGACGATTTCTGGCTCGATGGCTTCAATCTGCTTGAAAATATTTTGCGTTTTTGTTTCGGTAAGGATATAGCAGTTGTCGCTTAACGGATTGATTCTTTCGGCACGCATTTTTATCTGCTTCTGGCTTTCTTCTCCGGAAACGTACAACGTTCGATAAGGTAATTTTAGAGAAATTTGCAAAAGCAACGTACTTTTTCCGATTCCAGGTTCGCCTCCTAAAAGAATTAAAGAGCCAGGAACAATACCGCCGCCTAGAACACGGTTTAATTCTCCGTCTCTAGTGTCCATGCGGACTTCTTCGGTGCTGTCGATTTCATGGATTTTTAACGGTTTCGTGACTCTTTTTGAATCAGGCGAAGGCGTACTTTTCCAATCTTTCTTGTCTTCTTTTTGGATTATTTCTTCGGCAATCGTATTCCATTCCTTGCAGGAATTGCATTGGCCTTGCCACTTCGAATATTGGGCGCCGCAGTTTTGGCAGAAAAAAGTCGTTTTTATTTTTGACATATATTTATTTGCTCTTCATTTCATCTGCTTTTTCAAGCATCATGTCTTTTGTCAAGTCGCCAATTTCATTTTTTGTGTAAGCGTTTTGGTACGATTTGAAAGCACGTTTGAAATCTCCAGTGTGCTCATACATCATGCCCATCTCATAATCGGCAAGCATTGCTTTAGGGTAGCTTTTTCTAGCCATGGCAGATAATTTTTCAAACTCAGCATACGCCTTATTTTTTAGAATAGCGGCTTCAATTGCCTTAAAGTCATTAACACGAATCGGCATCTTTATTCCTAAAGATTTTTCGATGATTTCATATTTATTAGCCAAATAATCAGCATAACCGCTTGGAAGCGTTGCAATTTTTTCTTGGAATTCTACAGTAGAAATAGGTTGGTAGGCAGAGAATATCTGGTACAGCGCATTTGGAACTGCAGGAAGCACTAAAGAATAATGCGTAGCATTTTTGAATTCGTCAAAGCGATAATTGACGTTCGGGTTACTCATCTTTCTGATGTTTTCATCAAGTTCTTTGATTTTTTTTTGCATTTTTTTCAAATCGCCATCGGCTGTTGCTTGGTAATAGAAAATCGGCTGTTTGAATGTAGCAAGGCGTTCCGCAATTCGGGTTTCCATTTCTGGAGCAAATTCAGGACTTAATGAAATATAGGCATTAAAAACAGGCTGGTCTTTGTAAAGATAAAAATTCAAAAACCCAGCGGTGGTGTCATGTCCGGCAATGACCCTGAAAGGAGCGATTCTGTATTTTTTTTCTAATGCAGGAATCAATTCAGAGCCAATAAATTCGTAGAAACGGGAACCGCCTTCTTCTGGCAATCCAGTTTCTTTATCGAATTGGCTGTCGTTGAAACGTTCGCCGTTTTTGTTTTGGCTGATTCCTACGATGATTACCGGCGGCAGATCGTCCCAATAATTAGCATAGGACAAAGCGCCTGAGAAGGCATCAAAAAGATATTCTCCATCGAGGAGTATTAGGAGCGGAAATTTTCTATCAGGTTCTTTTTCATAGGCAGGCGGAAGGGAAATCATGATCTGGCGCGTACCGTTTAGTTTTTCAGATTTTACTTGTTCAACACTTTTTTGGGCGAATAGGCTAAAAGAAAAAATGCAAAAAGCAGCAGTTATGAAGTTTTTCATTGCGAGGGTTTTTGGTTAGTTAGCATAGAGACAAGAGGTCTCTAAATAGGAAAGCAAGATAATAATTTATTTTTTCCTATTGAGGATCGGCAAAAGCAAAAACGAAAGTCCGCCTAAAATAATTATTTGCACGGTTTGTGACGTCCAGATAATCCAGCCGAAAGCAGTTCCCGCTTCTTTTGGGATTCCGTATAACGCTAAAATTCCGGCAATTAGTACAGGAAAAACGCCAAAACCTCCGTTTGAGAAAGAAATAGCCAAGCTTCCGATTACGAAAGCGGTTACCACAACGCCAAAACTGATGTCGCTTGTTTCTTGTAAAGCAAAAATAGCAGTATAGAAAGTCAATACATACCCAATCCAGATGATAGCGGTATAAAACAGAAAAGACCATTTCTTCTCCATTCTCCAAACGCTTAAAAGCCCTTCTGTCAATCCAGAAATTTTTCCTTTGATCATCAGAATCCATTTGGATTTTGAGTAGACAAAAAGAAGAATGGCGGAAAGGAAAATCACAAAAGCCACAATTCCGTAAATCAATAATTTTTCTACAGGAATCGTATTTAAAAGGAAGGTTTTTAAGACTTCAAACTGCAATAAGACGGCCGTCGCGATGAATAACAAAAGGATAATGAAATCGACGACTCTTTCGGCAATAATGCTTCCGAAAGCCTTGTCAAAGGGAATGTCTTCGTATTTTTTTAATACCAAAGCTCTGGAAACTTCTCCTGATCTTGGTATCGTCATGTTCATAAAGTAAGCAATCCAAACGGCCATGAAATTATTCTTGAACGGAGAATGGTATCCCATGTGTTCTAGCATAAATCTCCAGCGATAGGCTCTGGCAGCATGGCTGATGAATCCGAAAATCAGGGCGATAAAAATATAAGTGTAATCGGCATTTCGGAAGTAGCTCTTCATTTCCTCCAATTGTTCGGGGGTAAATGAATTATAGGTGTATATAGTCAAAAAAACTCCCAATAGAATTGGGAGCAGGATGGATAGTATTTTGCTGATTTTTTTCTTCAAAAGACTTTTAGGTTAAGGAGTTATCCTTTTCATTAGGGAAAACGAGCGTCGGTTTGAAAGTCTTGGCTTCTTCAAAATCTAAAATTCCGTAGGAAATGATGATGATGATGTCGCCTTTTTGTACCATTCTCGCCGCAGGGCCATTTAGGGTAATCTCGCCGCTGTTTCTGTTTCCTTTGATCGCGTAAGTTTCTAGTCGCGCGCCATTATTGATGTTTACAATAGAAACTTTTTCTCCTTCAACAATATTGGAGGCTTCCATCAACGCTTCGTCGATCGTGATACTTCCAATGTAGTTTAAATCTGCTCCAGTTACCGTAACACGGTGAATCTTGGACTTAACAACTTGAATTTGCATGGTGCAAAGGTAATTATTTTTTAATTTAATGAAATATTATCTATCAAGCGGATACTGTTAATAAAAACAGCGATGAAAGCGCGGTATTTTTTACTGTTATCTTTTTCTTGTATCGGCAGTAATTGGTCTTCGTCTGCAATCTGAAAATACTCCAGCTTGAACTCTGGATTTTTTTTAAAAACGCTCTCAACCCAACTGGTAACTTCTTTTGCACTTTCCGTGCCAAACTTTTCTTTGGCAGTTTTTAAGGTCTTGTATATCAAGGAAGCATCTTCTCTTTGTTGTGCAGAAAGCCTTTCATTTCGAGAGCTCATGGCTAGTCCGTTTTGTTCTCTGAATATAGGGCAGCCTATAACATTTACGGGCATTTGATGCTTTTCGACCATTTTTTTTACGATCTGCAGTTGCTGAAAATCTTTTTCTCCAAAATAGGCATTGGTAGGATGTACGATTTCAAAAAGGCGCTTGACAATTGTGCCGACACCGTCAAAATGTCCTGGTCGGTGCTCGCCTTCCATCTGGTTTTCTAATCCGTCGAAATTGAAAGAGGCAGATACGGTATTTCCGTTGTAGATATCCTCAACGCTAGGAGCAAAAACCAAAACCTCTTTGCTAACGTTTTCGATTTTTTGAGTGTCTTTTTCTAAAGTTCTAGGATATTTTTCTAAATCTTCAGCATTATTGAATTGGGTAGGATTTACAAAAATACTGACCACAGTTACTTGGTTTTCGCCAAGTGATTTTTCAATCAGTGACAAGTGTCCTTGGTGCAGCGCGCCCATTGTTGGAACAAACCCGATTGTCGTATTTTCTTTGGCAACCGACTTTAAATGGTTTTTGAGATCTTCTTGTCTGTTGAAAATGAGCATCAGCTTAAGATTAAATTGAGTGCAAACTTACCATTTTTGTTAATAACTGCATAAATTTTTGTAATTTTGCATGTTTTTATATGCAATAAATAAAGTTCAAAACAATATGGAGGATAAGAGGATATTGTATGTATCATCTGAGGTAGTGCCTTACTTGGCTGAAAATGAAGTATCTATAATGTCATATGACGTTCCGAAAATGATCAATGATCAAGGGGGGCAGATTAGGATTTTTATGCCACGATATGGAAATATAAATGAAAGAAGGCATCAGCTGCATGAAGTTATACGTCTTTCGGGAATGAATCTGGTGGTAAATGATTTGGACATGCCGCTGATTATTAAGGTAGCTTCTATACCGAAAGAAAGAATCCAGGTTTATTTTATCGATAATGACGAGTATTTCAAGCGCAAAGCTACTTTTACGGACGAAGAAGGAGTTTTGTATCCGGATAACGACGAAAGAGCGATCTTTTTTGCAAAAGGAGTGGTTGAGACGGTAAAAAAACTAAACTGGGTTCCAGATATTATCCACGTTCATGGCTGGCTGGCTGGCATGCTTCCAATTTATATGAAGCATTATTATAAAGATGAGGCTTTGTTTTCTGAAACAAAAATAGTCACATCGGTTTACAGCCAAGGTTTTGAAGGAAACTTGGACATGGAAATGATGAAAAAAGTCGCTTTTGACGGTATTCCAAATGAATCGATCGAGCACTTGGCGGAGCCAAATTATGAAAACATAATTAAGGCTTCTGTTATGCACTCAGACGCTGTCATTATTGCTTCAGATGATCTGTCTCCAAGTTTAACAAAATTTATAGAATCATCGGGAAAACCTTTTTTACCTTTCGCCCCGAAAGATAAGTTTGCAGAAGCTTATACTAATTTCTATAGAAATCAAGTTTTATAAAAAAACATTACTAAAAATATGCTTAATAATTCAATCTTTAAGAAGGTTCTTTTTCTTGTCATGGGCCTTGGATTTCTGCTTTCTTGCGATAGCGAATACAATTCCATAGGTGCTGATATTGTGGATGATAATGATCATTTTGGATTCATAAAAAATGACGCTTCTTCAATTGTTGCATTCAACCAAAAAACAGGCGCTGTCCAAACAAATAATCTTTCTGTAAATCCATTAGGTGTATTTGACAGCGGTATTTTCGGAAAAACTACAGCAAATTTTGTTACGCAAGTAGAACTAAAAAGCGAAAACCCTAAATTTAGGGATGTACCTTCCTCGGCAAAGATAAAATCAGTAGTCTTGAACATACCTTATTATACTACTTTCCTTAAGACAGAAACTGATGGTAGCAACAAGTATGAGCTTGATTCTGTTTACGGAAACATCGCCAATAAAATAAAACTTGGCGTTTATGAAAACGGCTATTATTTAAGAGATTTTGATCCAAACGGCGGTTTTGTTGATGCGCAGAAATTCTATTCTGACCAAAATGCTGTTTTTAACAGTGTCAAAGGAGCAAGACTTAATGACTCTTCAGATTTAAGCCAGAACGATCAATTTGCGTTCAGTCCGTTAGAACATGTGATTCAGCCAGAAGAAGAAGGCGGTGATATAGTAAGAGAGCTTCCAAGCATGAAGCTGAACTTAAACAAAGATTTTTTCTATAATAAATTGATTGCGTCTAGCGGCAACTTGGTAAACAATAACGTTTTTAAAAACCATTTTAAAGGATTGTATTTCCAAGTAGAAGAAATTTCAGGCAGCGCTTTGGCTTTGTTGGATTTTTCAAAAGGAACCATCACCATGACGTATGAAGATAAGAAAATAAAAATCGTAAACGGTGAAGAAGTTGATGATGGCGTTGAAGAAAAAACACTTGTTCTTAACTTAAAAGGAAACACGGTAAGCTTGTTGGATAATGCCTCTACAAGTGCCAGCCAGACGTATGATAATATAGTAGGTAATCCGGTAACAGGAGATCAAAAATTATATTTAAAAGGCGGAAATGGTTCTGTAGCGATGATTGATTTGTTCGGAGGTGGCGAATCTGCTGAATTAGAAGCGCTGAGAACTGAAGCAATTTCGAATAACTGGCTTATCAATGAAGCCAACCTGGTTTTTTATGTCGATCAGCCTACAATGACGAATAATACGGATCCGAATAGGATTTATGTGTATAACGCAAAAGATAACATTCCGTTGGTAGATTATCTTTTTGATACGTCAAATGGCGGAGGAAAAACTAAATATTCGAAAGTAACTTTTGGAGGAATTGTCAAGCTGACAGGAAATGCTGACGATACGAATAGAAAAGGAATTCAATATAAGGTCAGAATTACAGAACACATTAAAAGAGTATTGCTTAAAGACTCTACCAACGTAAGATTGGGTGTTTCTGTAACCGAAGATATTGTTAAATCAACTAGCGTGGCATTGCGAACGCCTTCACCGGCTTTCAAAAAAGTGCCTTTCTCTTCAGTAATGAGTCCGCTTGGAACAGTTCTTTTTGGAAGTGCTCCAGTACCATCTAATGAAAACAAGAGATTAAAGCTTGAAATTTATTACACTAAGCCTAACTAATACGATAAAATTATGTGTGGAATCGTTGGATATATTGGTCATAGAGATGCATATCCTATTATCATAAAAGGACTAAAAAGATTAGAATATAGAGGTTACGATAGTGCAGGGATTATGCTATATGATGGCGAGTCCATGAAAGTATCGAAGACAAAAGGAAAAGTGTCTGACCTTGAAGAAAAAGCAAAAGAAATTTCCACAAATGGAAATATCGGAATCGGTCATACGCGTTGGGCAACACATGGTGTCCCGAATGATGTGAATTCACATCCGCATCTTTCCAATTCAGGAGATTTGGCAATCATCCATAACGGAATCATCGAAAATTATGAGCCGTTAAAAAAAGAGCTGATCAAGAGAGGCTATGTTTTCAAATCGGATACCGATACCGAAGTCTTGGTAAATCTTATCGAAGACGTTCAGAAAAAAGACAAACTAAAATTAGGAAAAGCAGTTCAGATTGCCTTGAACCAGGTAGTAGGAGCCTATGCGATAGCTGTTTTTGATGTAAAAAAACCAGACGAAATCGTTGTGGCCCGTTTGGGAAGCCCTTTGGCTATCGGAATAGGTGAAGATGAATTCTTCATCGCTTCTGATGCTTCTCCATTTATCGAATATACTTCCAATGCTATTTATTTGGAAGACGAAGAGATGGCTATTGTTAGAAAGAACAAATCCATCAAAGTAAGAAAAATCAAAGATGATTCTTTGGTAGATCCTTATGTTCAAGAGCTTCAGATGAATCTTGAGCAGATTGAAAAAGGAGGCTACGAGCATTTTATGTTGAAAGAAATCTATGAGCAGCCAAGCGTAATCAAGGATACCTATAGAGGAAGACTTTTGGCCAACAAAGGAATTATCCAGATGGCCGGTATTGAAGATAATCTTGAAAAATTCCTCAATGCAGAAAGAATTATCATTGTAGCTTGTGGGACTTCATGGCATGCTGGTTTGGTTGCAGAGTATATTTTTGAAGAATTTGCAAGAATCCCAGTTGAAGTAGAATATGCCTCAGAATTTAGATACAGAAACCCAATCATCAACCCAAAAGATGTAGTGATCGCTATTTCGCAATCAGGTGAAACTGCAGATACGCTTGCAGCGATTAAGTTGGCGAAAGAAAGAGGAGCTTTTGTCTTTGGAGTATGTAACGTAGTGGGTTCGTCTATTTCGCGCGAGACACACGCAGGTGCTTATACGCACGCTGGTCCAGAAATCGGAGTAGCTTCAACAAAAGCATTTACGACGCAAATTACAATTCTGACATTGATATCACTTCGTTTGGCTAAAGCAAAAGGAACTTTATCTAATTCAGATTTCCACAGATACCTTCAAGAATTAGAGGTTATTCCTGAAAAAGTAGCCGAAGCGCTTGCTACAAATGATATTGCAAAGACTATTGCTTCTATTTATAAAGACGCTCCAAACTGTCTTTATCTAGGAAGAGGTTATAATTTCCCGGTGGCATTAGAAGGCGCCTTAAAGCTAAAAGAGATATCGTATATCCATGCTGAAGGCTATCCTGCGGCAGAAATGAAACACGGTCCGATTGCCTTGATTGACGAAAAGATGCCAGTTATTGTAATTGCTCCAAAACAAGGACACTATGACAAAGTTGTCAGCAATATTCAGGAAATTAAATCAAGAAGCGGTAAAATTATCGCTGTGGTAACAAAAGGCGATACGCAAGTAAGAGAATTGGCCGATCATGTTATCGAAATTCCAGATACTGCAGAAGCGCTGACTCCGTTATTGACTACAATTCCGCTGCAGCTATTATCTTACCATATTGCTGTCATGAGAGGATGTAATGTCGACCAGCCTAGGAACTTAGCAAAATCTGTGACTGTAGAATAGACAGTATTTTATAAAAAATATTATTAAAAGCGAGAAAATTTCTCGCTTTTTTTATTGATATCAAATTTATTTGTACTTTGGCTATATAAACTAACAAATTCAAACCATGAGAGTGTATTTTATTATTTTGTCATTGCTATTCTGTGGAGCCGCCTTTGCCCAGAATTCAATTTCAGGAGTCGTTACTGATGAAACGAATCAGCCCCTTCCTGGAGTAAGCATTAAGGTAGTTGGAGAGTCGACATCTACAGTGACAGATGTTGAAGGAAAGTTCCTTCTGAAGCCAACAAAACAACCCCCGTACAATGTTGAGATTTCAAGCGTTGGTTATGCTACGCAATCGATTGAAGTCAAAACATCAGGACAAAAATTAGAAGTACAGCTTTTAAGCCAAGATATTAATCTTGACGAAATCGTAGTGTCGGCTTCTAGAACACCGGAAAGAATTCTTGAATCTCCCGTAACCATTGAAAGAATGGGAATCAAGGATGTAAAGAACACTTCTTCGGCAACTTTCTATGATGGTTTGGAAAACCTTAAAGAGGTTCACTTCAATACCAGCAGCTTGTCGTTCAAATCTATCAATACTAGAGGATTTGCTACGGTGGCTAACACGCGTTTCATGCAGCTGGTTGATGGAATGGACAACTCTTCGCCAGCATTGAATTTTGTTTTAGGAAACTTGATCGGACTTTCTGAGCTGGATGTTCAGAGTGTTGAGTTGCTTCCAGGAGCTTCTTCAGCTTTGTATGGTGCCAATGCCTTCAACGGAATCTTGTTTATGAACAGTAGAAGCCCTTTTGACCATGAAGGCATCAGTTTCTATGCAAGATATGGTAAGACCAACCAAAAGCTGGCCGGAACAAATGATTATTATGATTTTGGTATTCGCGTAGCTCACAAATTCTCTGATGTTTTTGCGGCCAAAGCGAATTTTACATATTTAAAAGCGACCGAATGGATTGCTGGTGATGAAAGAAGTATGACTAATGGCGGACTTGGCCATGGAATCAACCAGAACTATGACGGTTTGAATATTTATGGTGATGAGGTGACTACGTTTATTCCAAACGTAGGACAAGTGAGCAGAACGGGTTATTATGAAGAAGATATCAACGATAACTCTATCGAAAGTGTAAAAGCCGATTTCTCTTTGCATTTCAAGCCAATGAAAGATGATTTCGAAGTAATCCTGCAACATAAAGTAGGTATCGGAAGCACCATCTATCAAGGAGCAAACAGATACAGATTGGAAGACTTTATCATGCAACAAAGCAAAATAGAAATTAAAAACAGAAACTTCTTTGTACGTGCTTACATGACAACTGAAGATGCTGGTAATTCTTATGATATGCGTTTTGCAGCGTGGAATGTTAACAGAGCATGGAAAACCGACCAAGAATGGTTTACAAACTATGCAACAGCTTACCAGCTTTCAAGTGCTGTTATGGGTGCAAATACAACTCAGGCTGCTGGAATTGCAAGACAATTTGCAGACTATAATCAATTGCCTGCTGCGCTTGCTGGCTTGCCACAATTTGCAGTTCAGCCAACAGGAGGTCCACGATTTATGCCGGGTTCGCCTGAATTCAACAATGCTTTAGCAACAGTTATTCAAAATCCTGACTTGACTAAAGGAGCAAGATTTATTGACCAGTCACAATTATATCATGCGGATGCAAACTATAACTTCAAAGAACTTATTGATATTGCAGAAATCCAAGTAGGTGGATCTTTCAGAAAATATAAGTTAGATTCTCAAGGAACAATCTTTACAGATTTTGACGGACCTATCAAATATGACGAATACGGTATCTATACTCAAGTTCAAAAGAAATTCATGGAAGACAGGTTGAAATTTACAGGATCTATCCGTTATGATAAATCACAAAACTTCGACGGACAGTATTCTCCAAGAATATCATTTGTGTATTCTGCCGGCGAAAGAAAAAATCACAATTTCAGAGTGTCATTCCAAACAGGTTTCAGAAACCCAACCACTCAAGATCAATACATTGGTTTGGATTTAGGGCCATTTGCTTTAGTAGGTTCTGCTGAAGACAACCTTGACCGTTACGTAGAAACGATGAACGTAAGTGCGGCGGGACAAGCTTTAGGAGCTCCGGCTACTGTTACTTTATCAGGAAGAGATGCATACAATTCTGCTGTATATTCTGTGCCTTCAGTTCAAGCGTTCTCATTATCTCAAAATCCTGCCGATTTAGAAATCGTGAACATCAAGCTGGTAAAACCGGAACAAGTTAAGGCTTTCGAGGTAGGATATAAATCAGTTACGGAAAATGGAATTGCAGTCGATTTGAATGCGTATTACAACATTTATAATGATTTCATGAGCACTTCTCGTGTAATCAGACCTTATTATGGAGAAGTTGGAGCTGATTTGGCAAATCCAAACGTTCTTTTAGGATTGCAAGCTTTGTCAAACGGAGATCGTAGAGTATACCAAGTTTACACAAATACGACAGAAGATGTAACTTCTTTCGGATTCGGTGTAGGATTGTCTAAAAAAATCTACAAAGATTTCGAATTCGGAATCAACTACAACCATGCACAATTTGATTTTGACCAAGCAAAAGATCCTTCTTTCATAGCAGGTTTCAATACGCCTAAACATAGAGTGAAAGCATCTCTTGGTAATCAAAATTTGTTCAAGAATTTTGGATTCAACTTTAATGCAAGATGGAGCGACGAATATCTATGGCAGTCTTCTTTTGCCGATGGTATGATTCCAGCAGTAACTGTTTTTGATGCTCAGATGAATTATGCGGTTCCGTCTATGAAATCAGTATTCAAAATAAGCGCATCAAATCTTTTCGGAAACGATTACCTTCAAGTTATCGGAGCAGGAAGAATTGGACAGCAATATCTAGTTTCTTGGATTATCAATCCTTAAATTAAGACTAACGTTATAAAAATAATATTATGATAAAAAATTTCAAATGGTTGCTCTTTGCTTCTTTAAGCTTGAGTATTGCCTGTTCAGATGATGATTCGGAGTCTACAGAAATTCCGGTATCGCCAGGATCTGCTGATTTTTCAAAATATGTTGCCTTAGGAGATTCATTTGCGGCTGGTTATAGTGATAACGCTCTTTTCAAAAGAGGTCAAGAAAATTCATATCCTAGCTTTTTGGCACAGCAATTCGCATTAGTAGGAGGTGGAGATTTCACCGTGCCTTACATGGTTGATAATGTTGGAGGATTTTCATTAGGCGGAAACCAAGTGCCTCAATTCCCTACAAGGTTGTATTTTAACGGTGTAGGACCTGTAAATGTTTCAGGTGTTTCGGGCACGGCAATAACAGATCAGTTAACAGGAACGTATAACAATATGGGGGTTCCGGGATCGAAAAGCTTCCACCTGACCATAGCTGGATACGGTGCGGCAAATCCTTATTTTGGAAGATTTGACTCTTCAGCAGCAGCTTCTGTTATAGGCGATGCGGTTGCTCAGAATCCGACATTTTTCTCCTTATGGATTGGAGGAAATGATGTCTTAAGCTATGCTATTTCTGGAGGTGTTGGTGTTAATCGCACAGGAAACATGGATCCTTCTACGTATGGTTCTAATGATATCACAGACCCTACTGTTTTTGATAATGTATATAATGGTCTTGTTACAGCTTTGACGGCGAATGGCGCTAAAGGAGTTGTTGCTAATCTTCCTTATATCAATACGCTTCCATATTTCACGACAGTTCCTTACAATCCGGTTCCGCTAGATGCGGCTACGGCTAACCAATTGAATACACAATTGTTAGGTCCAGTAAAACAAATATTGACGGCTCTTGGGCAAGGAGATCGTTTGACAACTTTAGCAGCAGGAACTTCAAATCCGTTGCTAATCAAAGACGAATCTTTAGTAGACTATTCTGCTCAAATCACGGGCGCTTTAATTGGTGCTGGTGTTCCGGCTCCACAGGCAGGCCTAATGGGCAGCTTGTACGGACAAGCACGACATGCCAAAAAATTAGCCAACGGAAGCTTTGTAGATTACATCTTATTGCCAACGCGTACAATTATCGGAACACCACAAGCAGGAGTTCCAGCTCCTTTCAATACAATTGGAGTTACCTATCCGCTGCAAGATGGTTCTGTGTTGACAAATGCTGAAGTAGGAGAAGTAAGAGTAGCTACTGATGCTTACAATATTACGATCCAAAACGCAGCAAATGCAAAAGGCTTGGCGCTGGTAGATACAAAAGCAATAATGAGCCAGTTGTTGAACGGAGGAATCCGTTTCGGGAACCACCATTTAACAGCTACTTATGTGACCGGTGGTGCTTTCTCTCTAGATGGTATCCATCCTTCAGCAAGAGGTTATGCTTTTATAGCGAATGAATTCCTAAAATCAATAAGCGCGACCTATGGTTCTTCTATGCCGGCTATTAATATAGGAAACTACCCGATCCAATATCCGCAATCTTTAAATTAAGATTATACTCATAAAAAAAGCCATTATGTGAAAGCATAATGGCTTTTTTTGTTTTTAATAATTCTGCATACTTATTGTCTTGCTGCTCATTAAACAGACAATCCTATATTTTTTTCGTATTTTTTTATAAAAACATTATTAAATTTTCATTTTTAAAACTATCTTTGCGCTCTGAAAAAAGAGGTGTTTTTCATAAACCTAAATAGCTATTTAATAAATACATAAGTAATGTCAAAAGTAATAGGAAAAGTTGCTCAAATCATTGGTCCAGTAGTTGACGTAGTTTTCAACGGTAAGGATGTTGAACTTCCAAAAATTTATGATTCATTAGAAATCACTAAAAAAGACGGTACATTATTAGTACTTGAAGTACAATCTCACATTGGAGAAAACACTGTTCGTACAATCTCAATGGACTCTACAGATGGTTTAAGCAGAGGCTATGAAGTTGTTGGTACAGGAAACCCAATCAAAATGCCAATCGGTCCAGATGTTTACGGTCGTTTATTCAACGTAATCGGAGATGCTATCGATGGTTTGGGAGATTTGCCAAAAACTGGTGAAAACGGATTGTCTATTCACCGTCAAGCACCAAAATTCGAAGATTTATCTACATCTTCTGAAGTTTTATTCACAGGTATCAAAGTAATCGATTTGATCGAGCCTTATGCAAAAGGAGGAAAAATTGGATTATTCGGTGGTGCTGGTGTTGGTAAAACAGTATTGATTCAGGAGTTGATTAACAATATTGCAAAAGGTCACGGTGGTCTTTCTGTATTCGCAGGAGTAGGTGAAAGAACACGTGAAGGAAATGACTTGCTTCGTGAGATGTTGGAGTCAGGAATTATCAAATACGGAGAAGAATTCATGCACTCTATGGAAAATGGAGGATGGGATTTGTCTAAGGTTGATAAATTAGGAATGAGAGAGTCTAAAGCTACTTTCGTTTTCGGTCAGATGAATGAGCCACCAGGAGCTCGTGCTCGTGTGGCACTTTCTGGACTTTCTATCGCTGAATACTTCCGTGATGGAGCGGGTTCTGATCAAGGAAAAGACGTTCTTTTCTTCGTTGATAACATCTTCCGTTTTACACAAGCTGGTTCTGAGGTGTCTGCACTTTTAGGACGTATGCCATCTGCGGTAGGTTACCAACCAACATTAGCAACAGAAATGGGTGCGATGCAAGAGCGTATCACATCAACAAATAAAGGATCTATTACATCGGTACAGGCGGTTTACGTTCCTGCGGATGACTTAACGGATCCAGCACCGGCAACAACATTTGCCCACTTAGATGCAACAACAGTATTGTCTCGTAAAATCGCTGAGTTGGGTATCTATCCTGCAGTAGATCCATTGGATTCTACTTCAAGAATCTTGACACCACATATCTTAGGTGATGAGCACTACAACTGTGCACAAAGAGTAAAAGAAATTCTTCAAAAATACAAACAATTACAAGATATCATCGCTATCCTTGGTATGGAAGAGCTTTCTGAAGAAGATAAACTATCAGTTTCTAGAGCTCGTCGTGTACAACGTTTCTTGTCTCAGCCATTCCACGTAGCAGAGCAGTTTACAGGTATTCCTGGAGTTTTGGTTGATATTAAAGATACTATCAAAGGATTCAACATGATCATTGATGGAGAATTAGACCACCTTCCAGAAGCGGCTTTCAACTTGAAAGGAACTATCGAAGATGCTATCGAAGCTGGACAAAAAATGTTAGCTGAAGCTTAATATTTAATAGCTTAAAGCCTAAAGCTTAAAGCCTAAAGCAAAAAAAAATGTATTTAGAAATTATATCGCCAGAAGCAAAATTATTTTCAGGACCTGTAACTTCGGTTACTGTTCCAGGAATTGACGGAGAATTCCAAATGCTGAACCATCACGCCGCAATTATTTCCATCTTGGCAAAAGGGGATATCAAGATTGCTGCTGACAGCTTTACTTTTCCAAAAGAAGCAGAAGGCAAGTTCTTTTTAGGAGATGACAAAAAATATCATTTGCCTATCGAATCGGGAACTTTAGAAATGAACGACAATAAAATCAACATTCTAGTAGAGTAGTCTGATTTTATTCTAATAAAAAAAGCCTAGCAGTAATGCTGGGCTTTTTTATTTTGTATTAGAAAAGCCTTCTTCCAAACAAAAACAAAAGTTGCTTACATTTGCCCATATGAAACGATTTCCACCCTCTTTATCACACAAAATCGAGCAGCGAGTACAAAGCAATTCGTTTAGGATATTGCCAGAACCAAATGATTTAGTTGATTTTGCCTCGAATGATTATTTAGGATTCTCAAAATCTGAGGCCATCTTTAATCAGACGCATCAATATCTTTTGAATCATGGTATAATCAAAAACGGCGCTACGGGTTCTCGTCTCTTATCCGGAAATCACATCGTTTACAAAGAATCGGAAGAATATATTGCTCAATTCCATGAAGCAGAAATGGCGCTCCTGTTTAATTCCGGATACGATGCCAATGTCGGTTTTTTCAGTGCTGTGCCGCAACGCAACGATATTATCTTGTATGACGAATACAGCCATGCTTCCATCCGTGATGGCATTCGGCTTTCTAATGCGAAATCCTTTAAATTTCAGCATAACGATCTAGAAGATTTAGAAGCTTTGGTTTTTAAATACAAGTCCGACAAATCCGAAATTTATATTGTGACGGAATCTGTTTTTTCTATGGATGGCGATTCTCCTGATCTCGAAAAGCTCGCTGCACTATCAGAAAATAATGGCTGTTATTTGGTTATTGATGAAGCTCATGCCTTAGGCGTTTTCGGAGAAAAAGGACAAGGACTCATTCAGGATCTCAACCTACAAGACAAAGTTTTTGCCAGACTTATGACTTTCGGAAAAGGATTGGGCTGCCATGGTGCTGCCATTTTAGGCACGCAGAACCTGAAAGACTATCTTGTCAACTTTGCCAGAAGTTTTATTTATACGACAGCTCTATCGCCGCATTCTGTGGCAGGAATTTTAACCGCCTATAAAAATCTAGAAGCCCAGAAATCAGAAATCCAAAATCTGAAAGAAAACATTCTTCATTTCAATCAAGAAAAGCAGCGGATAGGATTAAAACAAATCTTTGTCCGAAATAAATCAGCGATCCAATCCGCTATACTGCCCGGCAATGAAAAAGTAAAAGCAATTGCTAAAAAACTGCAGGAAAACGGATTTGACGTAAAGGCAATCCTTTCGCCGACAGTTCCAGAAAATCAAGAACGACTGCGTTTCTGCTTGCATAGTTTTAATTCCAAAGAAGAAATTAGCAGTGTTTTAGAAATGCTTGCTAGGTTTTTATTCTAGGCCTTCGAGGCTTGAACCAATGCGTATCTTCTTCACCGAACAAATAAGCGTAGGGCTCTGTATCGGGACTCAATTCGAATAGCTTTTTCAAGATCGCAATTGTCGGGATGATTAAGATCATTCCTACTACTCCCCATATGGCACCTCCGATCAATAATCCTAAAAAGGTAACAAAGGCATTCAGGTTTACATTCGCTCCCGTAATTTTTGGTGTCAGAAAACTGCTTTCCATAAACTGAATCAGCGTAAAGGCGACGACTACAGCAAGAGGATAGAACAGACTGTCTTTGGTCAGTAAAGCAAAAGTAAAAGGCATCAGCGCCCCTACAAAAGGACCTACATACGGAATGATGTTCAAGAGTCCGGCAATCATGCCAAAAAAGATAGCATGCTTGATTCCTAAAGCAAACAATACAGCCGTATTCACGATTCCTAAAATAATCATTACTTTTCCGGCCCCTATAATATAAGCATGAACAATCCTTCGGATCGAAACCATATGTTCTATAAGTACTTTATTTCGTTGTTTTTCGAATACTTTCGTGACAAAAACAGCCAGATGATCTCTATAAATCAATAAGAAAAAGATAAAAACAGGCAGAAGGATAATGTTAGATAACGTACCGATTGTCGTAAAAAGCATTTCAGAGATATTCGTATTTCCTGATTGGACAAGCGCCATTATTTTCTTTATTTCAAAACCATTTCCCATACCCATATCAAGCCCTATGAATTGCTCGATGCTCGTGTTTATTTTTATAGCAAACTTGTTCAAGCTTTCTTCCATGTTCATCTCCACATCGTTTGTGAAGGTCTGCAGCTGCGTGACAATAAAGTATATGAGCCCCAGCGTCAGCAAAATAATAATAAGAAGCGCAATAAAAGCACTCAACGATCTTGGGATTTTCCATTGTTCTAAGCGATTGCAGAAAGAAGTCATCAGCATAGCGATATAACCCGAAACAAGTAGAGGAACTAATATTGCCTTAGCCATGATCATAAAAAAGATGATAATGATAATAAGCAATGAGATATAAACGGCCTTCATGTAAGATGGTACTTTTGCTATTGTCATTTGGTCTAGAGTGTTAAATTAAAGGGATGGTTCTATCAAATTTAGCAATTAAAACAACGGTTACGTTCAAAGACTACAATAAAATCTTACGAAATTCACATGTTTTTAAGCGTTAGGGCAGTATTCATGAGACTTCCATAAAAATTATAATTCAGCGGCTCCTGCAGTATCAATTCCAAATCGTACCTTTGAAATATTCAATCTGCAGAGTATACAAAACATGAAAATTTTCATTACAGGAATAGGAACTGATGTAGGAAAAACAATTGCTTCAGCGATTATCACCGAAAGCCTTGAGGCTGATTACTGGAAACCCATCCAAGCTGGTGATGCCGACAATTCCGACAGCCATAAAATAGCATTGCTGCTTTCTAATCCAAAGACTAAAATCCATCCGAACAGTTACTTGTTGCAAACGCCTGCAAGCCCGCATCTGGCAGCTTCACTTGATGGAATTACGATAGATAGTAAGAAAATAAAAGAACCGAAAACCAAAAACCATCTTGTAATTGAAGGCGCTGGCGGTATTTTCGTGCCTCTTAATGATAAAGATACTATCATCGACTTGATTCAAGACGACTATAAAGTGATTGTAGTTTCCAGACATTATCTGGGAAGCATCAATCATACATTGCTGACGGTTGCTGCACTGCAAAGCAAGAAATTGGATATTGCAGGAATTGTCTTTAACGGCAACGAAAATAAAGCGACCGAAGAAATCATATTGAGCAAGACCGGATTAAAATATATAGGAAGAATAGACGACGAGCCGTATTTTGATAAAAACGTGATCCGCGAATATGCCGACCTGTTTGCCGAGAATCTGAAAAGCCTTTAAGAACTAAGAAACAACAACATGACCCTTTCTGAAAGAGACCAAAAACACAACTGGCATCCCTATACACAACATAAACTGGCAAAGCCCGCTATTGCGATTTCAAAAGGCGAAGGCGCTCTGTTATGGGATGAAAACGGAAAAGAATATATTGATGCGATCGCTTCGTGGTGGGTAAATCCGTATGGGCATAGCAATAAATTTATTGCAGATGCCATTTATGCGCAGCTTACTTCCCTAGAACACGTTTTGTTTGGCGGCTTTACGCACGAACCTGCCGTATTGCTTTCGGAAAAGTTAATGGAAATCCTGCCAAGCAACCAAAAGAAGCTGTTTTATTCAGACAACGGGTCGACAGCTGTAGAGATTGCCTTGAAAGTAGCCCTGCAATATTACTATAATAAAGGAGAGAAACATACCAAAATCATTGCTTTCGAAAATGCCTTTCACGGCGATACGTTTGCGGCAATGGCGGCCAGCGGAATTTCTTTCTTTACCGAAGCTTTCCGAGGCTCGCTGATTGAAGTGGTGCGTATTCCGGTTCCGACAAAAGGAAAGGAGAAAGAGTCTTTTGAAGCTTTAGCACAATTGACTAAGACGAATGAGTTTGCCGCTTTTATTTTTGAACCGCTGGTGCAAGGCGCGGCGGGTATGGTCATGTATGAAACCTTTGCGCTTGACAAGCTTATGGCAATCTGCAAAGAGAATGCTGTATTTACGATTGCAGACGAAGTGATGACCGGATTTGGAAAGACCGGACAGCATTTTGCTTGTGATTATCTTGAAAACGAACCCGATATGATGTGCCTGTCGAAAGCCTTGACAGGAGGAACGATTCCTATGGCAATCACGACATTTACGCAAGAATTGTTTGAAGGTTTTTATGATGATGATGTCAACAAAGCATTGTTCCACGGACATACTTTTACTGCAAACCCAACCGGATGTGCCGCAGCGCTTGCCAGCTTGGAGTTGCTTCAGACTGTTGAAATGCAAAAGAACATCCAAAGAATACATCAAAACCATCTTCGATTTCAAGAAAAGATCAACAGCCATCCAAGAGTGAAGGAAACCCGAACGCTGGGAGTAATCTTTGCCTTAGAGATACAAAGAGATACGGCAGAAAGCTACTACGGAGATTTCCGAAACAAGCTCTATGATTTTTTTATTGAAAACGGAATCATCCTCCGCCCGGTTGGAAACATCGTCTATATTTTGCCTCCGTATATCATTTCAGACAAGCAGCTGGAAAAAGTATATGCTGTTGTCGAACAAGCTTTGGAAATAGTTTAAATTTGTTTCGAAAACAATCTTGTAAGGATTCAACTTTTACAAGGTTTTAATGCTTCTATTTTGCTTCAGAAAATTGCCATAACATCTATATCCTCCATTTCGCCCTTAGGGAGTGCTCCAGAACGTATTTGGAAGCAGTATCTAAAAGAGGAGACTTTGATTTCTAATACTACTATAGGAGAAACAACTGCTTTAGCTTCTCGATTGCCCGACAATCTAAAAGATCAGGTCGAAGCCTTGCGGAATTCCGAAAGCAAATACAAGAACCTAGACGATTCTGTCTTATATGCTATTCTTGCTTCCCGAAAGGCGATAGAAAATGCCGGATGGAAAGAAGGAGATGATTTCGGAATCAATATCGGTTCTTCCAGAGGGGCTACCCAGTTATTCGAAAAGCATTTTCAAGAATTTTTAGAAACAGGAAAGACGCATACGCTGGCTTCTCCGACGACCACGTTGGGCAATATCTCATCATGGGTCGCCCACGACTTAAACAGCCAGGGACCAGAAATTTCACATTCCATCACTTGCTCGACCGCTTTGCATGCGTTGCTGAACGGCATTGCATGGCTGCGTTCCGGAATGGCAGCTAAGTTTTTAGTAGGCGGCAGCGAAGCGCCGCTGACTCCTTTTACGATCGCACAGATGAATGCTTTAAAGATCTATTCCAAAAGCACAGCTCCGTTTCCGTGCCGCGCGTTTGACAGGCAGAAAACTCAAAACTCAATGGTATTGGGCGAAGGAGCATCCGTGGCTTGTTTGGAAGTAGGCGAAAGCCAAAATGCCTTGGCCTATATAGAAGGAATTGGTTTTGCAACCGAAATTTTAGAACACAGTATTTCTATTTCTGCAGAAGCGCAATGCTTCCAGAAGTCCATGAAAATGGCTTTGGGTGAAATAGATCCTAGCGAGATTGATGCTATCGTGATGCATGCGCCGGGAACTATAAAAGGGGATTCATCGGAACTGAAAGCAATCGAATTGGTGTTCGGCGACAACCTTCCGATGCTGACTACCAACAAATGGAAGATAGGGCACACGTTTGGTGCTTCGGGTATGTTAAATGTAGAGCTGGCCATCTTGATGATGCAGCATCAGAAATTTATCAAAGTTCCTTTCGCGGAAGCGCAACATGAACGAAAATCCATCCGCAAGGTATTGATCAATGCTGTCGGTTTTGGCGGCAATGCAGTCAGCATAGTACTGGCAAAACCGTAGACATAAAAAAAATCCCATAAACAAGATTATTGCTTATGGGATTTGAAGTGAATTAACTAGTCTTAATTCATGATTACTTTTTTAGATACCGTTACGTTGTTATCCAAAGTTATTTTTGCTACCACAACTTGAGTTCCTACATTAATTCCTGTAGTTGTGAATTCGTTGCTGTTGATTCCTTTTTTAGTAAAGATTTCTTTTCCAGTCAAGTCAAATACTTGAACGTTGTCGATTGTAAAGTGGTCTGCTTTGATTGCAATCTGACCGCCGTTTTTGTATACTACGATATCATTTGCATCTACAACCGGAGTATCTACACCTAGAGACTCATTAACATAGCGGATTTCAAATCTTGAGTTGAATGTTCCTGCTGCTGTCGTGAATGTATATCTGTCATTCTTGATGTTGTGTACCGTTCCTGTAAGTCTGTCTACTAAGAATACTTTTTGGTCTTCAAACAAACCGTCAACACTTTCGATACCGATGCTGTAATCACCTGCCGTAGCCGCCATGAATCCTAATGGCACCACATCTGTGTTGCTGAAAGGCAATGCTCTTCCTTGGATAACCAATTTGTTTGCATCAAGCATAGAGTATAGCGCAGTTCCAGAAGCATACGTCATTCCGTCGTAAGCATCATCAAGGTTGTTTGTAGCTCCGTCGATATAGCCTACCAAAATCTCATTATAAGCACCAGCTGCATTCGTAATGTTCAACCACAATCTGTGTTTTTCGATTGCTGTTGGTTGCTCTTCGCCAGCTTCTTCTTCACTGCTTTGTGTCACAGGACGTGTTGGGCCGCTCGTTCTTAAGAATTGATCATTAGTTCCGGTTTGAGCTACTCTCATTGCGTTATTGAAAACGATAGTACCGTTTACTTTTCCTTCAACAAAAAATCCTTGGCCAGAAGCAATGTTTCCTTTGTGTTTGTTTCCAGAATTGTTTCCACAAGTCGTACAGTTGTTTGTTTCTCCAATTCCTGTTGCTCCCGTCGCATTATACGAAATGTAGCTTGCAGGATTGTAGTTGTACACTCCGTTTGCATCTGGAGTAGAGCTTACGGCAATATTATGTGTCCAGAAATAGAATGTTCCTTTAATTATGCCTTTGTTCGCTTCATAAAACTTATCAGCGCTGATAGCCGATGGATATGGATTTCCGATCAAATTTGATTTTAATGTCGCACCGATCTTGATATCAAGTGTTTTTTGTCCGTTGTTTGGCGCGCCAGCAAATTGCGTTTGGAAAACAGCAGGAGCTGTAGTTGAATATTGCTGAGGTGCTCTAACGATATAACCTTTTCCAGTCTGCATTTGAGCCGCTCCGTTCATTTCTGTAACCCATCCGTTTCCGGCAGCATTATAGCTTAGGTATTTATCAGCTAATGTGTTTGGAGAAAGATCATGCAATGTCCAGTCTGCAGCAGCAACAGGAGAAGACCAGTACGTAAAGTCATAACGAGTCACAGGAGTCGTGTTTCTTTTTACGATTATCTTTCCACTGTTAGCAGCGTTGTCATTAACTTGAACGATGCTTGCGTTATTTTCTACTACTACATTAGCAGTAGGAGCTACTACTAATTCATTTTTGATGATCAGGTTTACGCCTGAGTTTATTTTCAAGTTTTTGTTTGCGCTAACTGTGCAAGAACAAACCGTTACGCTTTCGCTTAATTGCAAATCGCCGTTGATTACAATTGCAGCACCTTCAGGAGAAGTACTCCAAGAAGTTCCGTTATAGGTTGCATTGACAGCAGTTAAAGATACTTTTACGTTAGCATAACCGCCTACTTCTCTTGTCACTACCTCGATAGTCGAATTGCTGTCAAGAGCAAAGATTCCTACAGATGTTGGAGTAGGGTTTTCACCGCTCCATCCTGCGTTGTAGAAAACAGATGTTCCGTTGATGTATACTCTAGTTTCATCATCCCAATTGTCCATGTTGATTTGGTATTTTCCGCAAGGGAAACCTTTTCTTTTGTGAACCATTGTGAAATCGTCAACTTGAACAGCACATCCTACCCATCCTGCAGAATATGATGGAGAAGTTTCTTTATTCCATCCATTGTTTGCCGTATCTTGTGTGTTTACGCCTAAAGTATTTTGTACATAGTATCCAGCATAGTAAGATAAAGCGGGAGTCATGCTGCCTGTATTATAACCGTATACGTTCCATGTGTTGTTTCCGAAAGCTGTCGGATCTCCAGAAGGCGTAGTTATTGTTACCGTTGTCGTAGCAGCTGCAGTTGGAGTCGAACATGGCGTTGCATTGATTCTTCTTACCCAGTAGGTTGTTGTAGCCGTTGGAGAAACAGTGATTGAAGCACCAGTTCCAGAAAGTATGTTAGAACCTACAGTTCCAGTTCCCCATTGGTACGTTGATCCTGTACCGCCAGTAGCTGTTAATGTTACCGAACCTCCGCCACATAATGTTGTAGCTCCGCTGATTGATGTTGGAGCTGTTGCTGTTGCAGTAGCTACCGTAATTTGTAATGTGATTCCTGTTGTTGTAAAGTTACATGGAGCAGCGCCTACTCTTCTTACCCAGTACGTTGTTGTAGCGGTTGGAGAAACAGTAATTGAAGCCGTAGTTCCAGAGATTACGTTTGAACCTACAACAGTTCCAGTTCCCCACTCGTAGGTACTTGTATTAGCTGAACCGCCTCCTGCTGTCAAAGTAACAGAATTGCCAGAACAGATTGTATTGTTTGTTGCGTTTGAAGTTAACGTTGTTGGAGCTGTTGGAGAGTTCGCACAAGTGTAATCAAAAGATACTTGAGAATCTGCACCTCTTTCATAATATTCCAAAACAAAAGTAACATTCGTAGTAGAAGCAAACGTTTTTGTTGTTGATCCTGTTGTATATCCGTGATCTGACCAGTCGCTGATTGAATATCCAGATTCGCCGTTAATTTTTAATCTATAACCGTCGTCACCACCCACTGTAAAAGTATATGTACCTGCTGGGAAGCTTTTGGTCATTTTATAAGAAGTATAGAAATTGTCTGTTGGCTGTTGGCAAAGAACAGTTGTTAGTCCAGATACCGCACCAGTACCTACATTTCTGTTGAATGTTGCATTTTCTGTAACATACCCTAAATAAGTTGTAGCTGCTGGCGTTCCAGAATAAGAATACACATAACCTCTCCAGAAATCAGTTGGTGAAAGCGCAGGGTTTCCTTGTGGTGTACAAGTTGGAGTAACCGTTCCTGTAATTGTTGGGCCTGAATTATTGTGAGATGCTGGCGCACTATCGTTGTAACCGTGTCTGATTCTGATTCTTGGTCCATCCCAATATTGATCAAGTCTTCCGTATGCAGTTATTCTTATGTAAACTGTTTCGTTAGATTGTACCGTAATTCCTGTCAAAGGAACAGAAACAGCAGTGAAGTTTCTGTTAGATGTATTTAGGTTAGTGTTTGTATAAAGCACAGTTCCATTAGATGGAAAGCTAGCATCTTTAGAATAGTATACTTGCATTCTAGTCATACCACTATTTGTATCATAATTTTGGTATTCAAAATTGAATTGGCTCAAATCGATCTTATTTCCGCTATTCGCAGTAATCGATACTTGAACGTATTTTGAATAGTTTGGCGTATTAGAATATGGCCATGTAGAAGTAAGGAAGGCATTTCCGTTGTTTCCCCAGTTATCAACTGAGAAACCTACATTAGATCCTGTAATATTGCCTGCAGAAATATTAGAAGCTATCACATACGGATTAGCTTGTTGATTAGCTCCGTCCCAACGCACTAATGTCGTTTGTGAAATTGCAAAAATAGGCAGTAAGAAAACTAAAAATGATAACAAATTTTTCATAGGTCAAGTGTCTTTATTCTGATAGGGTGAGGCAAATGTATGTCCAGCCTATGCATCAAAAGAAGCTTTTAAGTGCCTATTTTTCAGGTTTTCGATGACGTGTATTTTTTCATCGGCGAAATGCAGAAATCAACGAAAACGTTTTCGTAAAAATTGTAGGAAAAAAGTGGTTTTTTTAAAAAAAAGGTATAGAAATGGTGTGCTAAGCTCTAGCCCAATTTTTCTAATTCGATGGCTTTTTCATAAATCAGATTGCTTTCAAAACCTTTTCGAAGGAAAAAATCGCAGAACTTTTTGCGCTTTTTTAAGGTATTTTTTTCAGAAATCGTATTCCAGAATTTTTCGGCAGCCAAATCAAAAGTGTCGAAATATTCGTCTTGTATTTCTTTAAGTGCCGTATCGATATTGTATTTAGATATGTGTCTTGATTTCAACTCATTAACGATTCTGATTTTCCCCCAATGTTTGATGCGGTGTTTTCCGCGGGCAAAACTGCAGGCAAAACGCTCTTCGTTCAAGAAATTGTTCTCGATCAGGTGTACAATAACGGAGTCGATTACGGTTTGTGATGTAGTAAATGTTTTTAGCTTTTGGATAACTTCTTCGTGACAGCGCTCCTGATAGGCACAATAAATCTCTGCCTTTTTGGTGATTTCTTCTAGAGAGAAGCTTTTCTGTTCTGGTTTTTGGCGCATTACGAAATAAGTTTAGCTGGCTATAAAAGTATAAAAAAGGCGCTTTAGAAAAGCATAAAAAACCAAGCAGCAGCTCTTATGTGCTGTTTTGGTTTTTAGGCATTTCAACAAATCCTGTCCAAATTTCACCAAATTTTACCCAAGTCAAAAAAACAGTTACACCCAAAAACCGACCACTTACGCCTGTATTTGACCACTTATTACTTTTCGGTTGCGTTTTTAGCATCGAACTTTTAGTATTGTATCAAGAAAACAGAAGTAATCCGACTTTGGTTTGCTTCATCATTAAAGAAACTATGTGTAAAGCTATTAACTCTAGTATACAGAAGAATGAAAACGGCACCACGCTGGTTGAGCTCTGCATGGAGCGGATGTATTATAACACAACGTTCTTTCAAAATAACATCAGGCTGGTATTATACAACAATAAGCTGCAGCTCTATAACACCGGTTTGATGTCATACAACATCCAGCTGGTGTACTATAACAGAGGTTTGATGTTGTATAACAGGAAGTCTATGGTATGCAACACCACACCCATGTTATGCAACATAGGTCTGATGTTATCAGCAACGGCCTATTGTTGTATAACACTATATCAATACTTTGTGGAATTTCAGGCTTTTATATCCATCTCAATATTAATTAATTTAAAACTTTAAAAGTATGTCTAAAATTAAAATTATTACCTCGTTCAGCAGATATAGTGATGCTGACTTGGAGCAAAAAGCTGAGCTGATTGCAGACAGCATGACCAACAATGCCAATTTCGAAAGTCCGGAGCCTGCAATTTCTGTCCTGCAGGCCGCCACTACCGCTTTTGATACGGCTATTATTAAAGCCAAAGAGGGCGGCAAGACAGAAAAGCTGATCCGAGAACTCAAAAGAGAAGAACTGATTGTCATCTTAGACAAGCTGGCGCTGTATGTGCAGATGAAAGGTGACGGAAACGATGCTGCCTTGGCCAGCTCTGGCTTTTCGCTCAGCAAGATTCGGAATATAGTAGGCACTTTGCCGAAACCGCAAAACTTTGCGCTGCATGCAGAAAATGTAGGCAAGATAAAGCTAAGCCTAAAGCCTGTTCGCGGCGCAAAAAGCTACTTGTATGAATACCGCAAAAAGGGCGAAGAAGTGTGGGAGATTATGGTGTATACCAAAACCACACTCGTGCTTACGGAACTCGAAAGCGGCCAGATGTATGAATTTAGGGTTGCTCCCGTGGGCAGTTCGACCGAAAAGACATATAGCGATGTGCTGAGCAGTTATATTCTTTAGTAGCGATACATATCCAAAACCATATTTTATTAATTAATACTATTTGAAATCATGAAAAATTTAAAAAAAATTTTAGTAGCTTCTTCACTGCTTCTTGTTGGAGTTTTGATAGCTTATGCATGTAGTAAAGATGAAACTGAGAATCAGAAAATTGAAAATTCTGATTCCGGATATCACATGAGGTCATTAGACTCTAATAGTCTTTCTTTTGAAATTTCAGACGGTTTGTATAAATTAATTTTTACTTCAAACACAAAAGATAAGATTAGTTTCAGTAGTGAACTAACTGTTTTTTATGACAATGACAGTTTATTTACAACTCATTATGCTTTTAAGACTGATGAAGAGCATTGGAAATTAATGCAAGCCCCGGTAATTATAGAAAAATCTACAATTTTAAAATCTAAGAAAATACCGGAATCTATATTATCTGATGTAAGTACTCTTTTAACTGATAATATAGGGCATGTATTTCATGAAACTTTGGAGAGTAAAAATAGGCTTGTGGTATCTTCAATAAATTATCACATATCTATCATTAATTCTGTACTGAGAGCTTATGCAACTGATACTGACTGTGGTTGTACCGTTCATCCTGAATTTTTACTCGACAAAATATTCTTTAACTGCCAGGAAGAGCATTTTTATGAAACAAAATTATTAATGGCAATTTTAGATGACTATTCAAAAGAAAATCCGGTCGATGTATCAACCAATAAATTAATGGATTTCTTGAAGACATATAATAAAGAAACTATTAGATTTGATGATTATTATAGCTTTTATGTTAATAAACAGGACTTTGATTTATTTGTTACTAATACATTGAAAACTGCTTCTAGAGATTGTTCATGGTGGTGCCCTTTAGGTTGTGGTTCAAGCCATGGCTGCTGTGGCAATTATTCAGGTTGCTGTCTATATTCGCATATTCTTTGTTATGTACATGATGCAATGTGTACAAACTGTAAGCCCAAGAAATTTTGTTTGCGTGGCTGTAAACCAGATAAACCAAGTACGTCTCTAAAGTCTATTGAATAACTTTGTATTATGAAAACTCTATCATCATTTAAAATACTGTTGTACATAAGTCTATTTTCATTAGTCTATTTTATGTACTTGGTTTATATTTTTTATTTTCCTCTCAAAGATGAAGGTGTAATGCGATTTGTAGGAGAATTAATTACAATACCCTTACTTTTATTTACGGTATTCGCTTTCATTTTTAGTTTATATAAAATTATAAGAAAGACAGAAATAAAAAAATATCTCATCGTGTTTATGCTAAATATAGCAACAATTATTCTTTGGGTTTTGTAATGTATACAAAGGGTTAATATACTTAGTTTATGATCATGATCATCTTATCAACAGCGATTCTATATGCAGCAAGCGAGTTTTGTTTTTAGCTTGCAGCGCATTACGAATCGCTGTTTTATAAGTATGGAAACATCAGACCTTAAGATAAGCCTATATAATTTAAGCACTCACTACACTAGATAAAGCAAACCTTGATAGCGGCACAAAAACCATAAACTATCCACTTCCAACTATAAACTACCCACTATCCACTATCAACTAATTTTTCTATATTTAACAAAAATTTTATACATACGATTATGATACACAACGACATGCCACACAAAAAAATACACCAAGGAAGAAACATCAAGCGCTTTCGCGAAATGCTGGGCATCAAGCAAGAAGCTTTGGCTTTTGAGCTTGGCGACGACTGGAACCAAAAGAAAATATCTTTGCTAGAACAGAAAGAAACCGTAGAAGCCAACATACTTGCGCAGGTGGCTAAAATATTAAAAGTGCCTGTAGAAGCTTTTGAGAATTTTGATGAAGAACAGGCTGTGAATATTATTGCGAATACATTTAATATAGATAAGGACGCTTATATTGGAAACTCAAATCCAACTTTCAATATCAACCCAATTGATGAAATAAAAAAATTGCATGAAGAAAAGATTGCTTTGTATGAGCGTATGTTGAAGGAGAAGGATGAGATGATGGTAAGGTTGGAGAAGTTGATTGAAGGGAAATAATAATAGGCTTTCGCATATTTGAGAATTAGTGGGAAGCTAAAAAATCGTTATAAACAAAAATATGAATTTAAAAGACATAAAAGTTTATCATTTTTTTTGGATCACTTCAATCTTAATTTTAATAATTGGGATCTTTAAAAACAGTTCAATCGAGAATTCAACTTTTGATTTCAATATACATGATACTTATTTTGTAATCTCAAGCCTTGATTTAGCTTTATTGTTAAGCTTTTTATATTTTCTTAATGGGTTTGGTTATTGGTTTGTGCAAAAAAAGCTGAAAAGAAGCTTGATAAAATCTTTAACACTTATTCATTCCATAATTTTAATTGGAGGATTTGTAACTTATTGGATAGTATATGCATATAGTGAGTTAAATACAAACAAATCTTTTCCTTTGTTTGATGATTATGAAATTATAAATAAAACTTTGGTAATTATATTCCTTTTAATAGTTCTAATTGGAATTCCAGTTTATATTACAAATTTACTTATTGGAATTATAAGAAAGAAAAACCTACCGCTAACAAGCTAGTCGTTTGCAAATGGTTATAAATATTTGTAATAATAAAAGTATAGCATATTTATGAATTAGTGAAATTTTATGAGTACCTACATTAAAATAGCATTCCTTCTGATTTTAGGATTGACAGGTAATAAAATATTTAGTCAAGAACACCCTATTTATGATATTGAAAGAAAATTAATGCAAGGTGACAAAAATGCGTTAAAAGAAATTGCTGATTACTTTGACAGCGAGAAACAATTAGTTGAATATTTAGGTTATCATCGAATCGAGACAGTAGAAAGACAAGTTGCAAAAAGAATTGTTCTTGAAAATTGCTTATTTACGGAAAAGGAGATAAACATTGATGATAACACTTCAAAAAATCACTTTTTGAAATTTATAAATCAAAACTATGAGAGAATAAATTTTTCAACTTTGGCAGAAGCATTTCTCATTACACCACTTGAGGAAAGAGCAGTAAAAACAGAATTTAGAGAAGTAACTGATGTCAAACAACAAGAATTAAGCAACAACAAGTCTGAGCTTTTAAATCAAGAATGGGTTAATTCTGCGGGCATTAAATCACAATTACAACATAAAGATTCTAAATGCTTACTTACAATTGCTTCAGAGCTTTTCAAGATACGTTATCGTTTTAATGTACACCATTTTAACAAAGACGAATATATTGATTTATTGAGCTTACTAACTCATATAGAAATTGGAGTTCCAAATGATACGCAAACAATTAGTTGGCATATTAATAAAGACTTTTACCCTGAATCCTCATTAAATTTGCTAATTTACTTTGCTTCTAATTATAAAGACTTTGCATGGGATACTCAAAAAGAGATTTTTGTAAATCCTAAAATCAGAGTATCTAAAACAGACAAAGAGACTGCGCTTTTCCAACTATTAAATAATACAGATGACGCAATTGCATTAGATGCTTTTACTCAATTGACTAATTGCGATCCTGTAAATGTTATAAAACTTGCGAAGGAGTATAATGAAGCAGGTATAAAGCATAATTATGCTATAGGAATCTTTCCTTATAAATTTTTAATGCAATTAGTTCAGTTAGTTTCAATATACAAACAATACGGAATAAATTATAATACTAATCCTAAAGTAAAGCAATATATAGATAGTTTGAAAGCTGATTTGTCATTTAAGGAAAGAAGAAGCTTGGAAAATGAAATTATCAATCAACTAACATTAAACGACATTTCTTCATTTGAATATTGGGCTTTAATAAATGAGAGCTCTTGGAATTGCACATATTCATCAGGTAGAATTTTGGATATATTTTATTCAAATCATTTTATTGAAATACTCAACAATTCCCAACAGTTGAATATATACTTGAAAAAATCTTCATTATTTAACCATCTAGGAATTATTGGAGTATGCAATAATTACCTAAAAAAATTCACTAACCTTAAAGAGATAGGGTTAGAGAAATTAAACTCTTTAGAAACGTCTGACCAAGAAATAAAAACACAAATTGAAAAAGCTAAGTCTTTTTGCAACACATCTATAAAAGTTCCGAATGACACTAAAAAAATTAACGATGCAAACAAAGATTTTCATGTTGGCAATTTAAAAAAGATTATTCGTGGAATTCACAAGATGAAAGATCAAAAAAAAATGGAAGATTCTTTAACCGAGTTGCTGTCACAAATTAATTATAAGCAAATTGGAAAAGCAATGAAAGAAATAGAGAATATTAAATTTCTGGAGTCTGAATGGAAAAAATATTCATTTCTTGAAAGAGATTTTGGATTTTTTATTTACGACAACTTTGATACGATTACTACAAGAAAAGAATTTATTGTTGATTACAATAAATTTTCAGAATTTGATTTTTATAAAAATATGCTAATGAAAGCAGGACTAAATTACTTTATGAAAAACAATTTATTGGATTATGATAAAATTTATGATGCTCTTAAATACAATGTAGTTGTAGCATTTGTAGGAGGGGGAGGTGGAAAAAAGGATAACGAGGTTTATTCTATTGTCAAGTTATTAGAGCTAACTCATAAAACAACTTTAGGTTATCCGAAAAAAATATGTAACTCAAATGGAATTTATGGCTGCGACTCGCAAGATCGTGCGAATTATTGGATGCAATATTTGGTTGACAATAAACTCTTAAAACAAGGACATAAAGAACCTGTATCATTTCATCATGAATAAAAGATTGCTTTGTATGAGCGTATGTTGATGGAAAAAGATGAGATGATGGTGTTGTTGGAGAGGAAATAAATGTTTGTAATAATAAATTTTGCATATTTAAGAGCTGGCAGAATTGCCACCAAAAGAAAACAGAAAGTTTAATAAACTAACTATGAAAACAAAATTACTTTTTGCATTTGTCTTTTTAATCTTTTTAGTTGAAAACTCTTTTTCTCAAGCGTATATTCCATTGTTAAACAATTCTTCTTGGAATATTGCTAGTGCTAGTTTTGGAGGCAGCCAAAATTTAGTTATTGGTTCAGGAACAGATGTTGTTATAGGTCCTTATACTTATAAAAAATTTACGGATCCAAGTGTTTATAGCTCTGATAATTACATAAGAGAAGATGTTGCTGCCAAAAGAGTATACAGAAATGTTGGAGGTGTAGATCAATTGCTTTATGACTTTAGCCTGCAAGTTTCTGATAATATAATTTTAAGTGATGGCAAGAATTATACGGTTCAGTCTATTACAAACATAAATGTAAATGGCGGAACAAGAAGAATGTTTTATTTGATCCATTATATTGGAACTTTTCCTGGAAATAGCGAAACTTGGATTGAAGGTGTTGGTAGTAACGGACATCCTTTAAAACCGAAATATGAAATGTTTATGAGTGATCCCTATATCTATTTGACTTGCAGCGCACAAAATGGCATAAATATATATAACCACGGAATAGCTAATGGGCAATCAACACCAACGGATTGTTCTATGTTAAGTACAGAGGACATAAACCATTTCACTCAAGAAATTAACTTTTATCCTAATCCTTTCAAAACAGAACTTCTAATAGCCACAAAATCTAATTTTGAAAATGCAACGCTAAAACTATTTAATTCAATCGGACAGTTGGCAAAAGAAGTAAATAATTTATATGGAGAAAATATAATTATTAAAAGAGACAACTTAACTAGTGGGATATATTTTGCTCAACTAATGCAAAACGGAAAACTAATTTCAAATCATAAAATCATAATAGCAGACTAAATAAAACACTCGCAGCCTCAAGAACCTAATACAATTTATTGGACAAAAACAATAGAACCTTTTAAAACAGCAGGCTTATGAAACACTTCTATTTTTTTCTATTACTTCCTTTTTTCGGAATGGCGCAAGCGCCAGTTATTGAGTGGCAAAAATCTTTGGGCGGCTCTGGTAATGATTATGCCAACTCCGTTTACCAAACGGCAGACGGAGGTTATATTGTTGCGGGATACACTTCTTCTAATGACGGCGATGTTTCGGGCAATCACGGAGGCGATGATATCTGGGTGATAAAACTCACTGCAGCGGGTAACAAAGAATGGAGCAAAACGTTTGGCGGCTCTCGCAACGAGGTGGCTTCTTATGTTGTGCAAACAGCAGATTTAGGATATGTTATTGCAGGAACTACCTATTCTAATGACGGAGATGTTACAAGAAACCAAGGCAATAGCGATGCCTGGGTAATAAAGCTTGATAATGCAGGTACTATCCAATGGCAGAAAACATTTGGCGGAGGTCATATTGATGCCGCCACTTCTGTGCAGCAAATGCCAGATGGAGGGTATATTGTAGGATGCTATACGATATCTGAAAATACAGGCGATATTATCGGAAACAACGGAGGGACCGATTGCTGGATTGTAAAGCTGACTTCAACGGGCAGCATAGCCTGGAGCCTATGTTTAGGGGGACGAAGCGAGGAATTTGCCCGCACTGTACAACAAACGGCAGATGGAGGTTATGTCATGGGCGGCTATACTATGTCTGTTGACGGCGATGTTTCCGGAAATCACGGCAGTTATGATTATTGGGTAGTGAAACTGGATAATATAGAAGAAGTTCAATGGAAAAAAACATTAGGAGGCACCGGTTCGGATATACTTACTTCTATGGTTCAAACCACAGATGGAGGCTATATTATAGCAGGGCATGTATATTCGCAAGACGGAGATATTGCAGGTTCCGGTTTCCATGGTCCTCTTTTTGATGATTATTGGGTAGTGAAGCTATCCAGCACAGGAGCAATACAGTGGAAGAAAGCCTTAGGAGGCTTTGGCAACGATCTTGCCCAATCGGTCCAGCAGACGGCAGATGGAGGCTACATAGTATTTGGATTTGTAACAAGTAATGATGGCAATGTTTCTGGAAATAACGGATATATGAATTATTGGATCGTAAAACTCAACAGCCAGGGAAGTATCGAGTGGCAAAAAGCATTAGGAGGCAGTGGTCAAGAAGGATTTAACGCTATTCCCGATGCAGTAGATGGCGCGCATTCGATCCAGCAAACAACAGATTTGGGATATATATTTGCGGGATATTCAAAATCGAATGATGGCGATGTTTCCGGAAATCACGGAGGTTTTGATTATTGGGTGGTAAAGCTCGCAAATCCTTTGGGTACAGATGATTTTTTATCTAAAAGCGTGAGTGTCTATCCTAATCCCGCTTCAGAACGCGTTTTTGTGCGTACCGGTGCAGATGCCCACCTATCGGAATTATTGCTTTACGACTTGCTTGGACAGCTTTTACGCACTACAAAAGAAAATTCAATTTCAGTTTCTGGACTTTCTAAAGGCGTTTATTTCCTTCAAGTAAAGACAGATAAAGGAGAGGTGACTAAAAAGATTGTGGTAGAATAAATAGTTGAAGTCTAAATTATAAAAGGAAGGTTTAACAAACTCATTAAAGAAGGCACAAGCGTAGCAAACATATGAAATATTTTCTAGTATTCTTTTTTCTAATATTACTTACTTCTTGCGACGGTGTTCAAGAAGCAAGTGGGATGATTGTTGACTTAGAAACAAAAAAACCTTTAGATAAAGTAGCCATAAAAATAGCAGAAGGTGATTTGATATATTCAGATAAGAATGGATATTTTGAGCTATTCCGCGTCACGGGCTTTGCTTTTAGCAATAATGATTTGACTGTGATATTATCCAAAGACAACTATGAAACCGATACCATCACGATAAAAAACGGAGACGATAAACTTATCAAAATGAGTAGAGTGGAGTAACATTTTTTCTCTACATAAGTATTTAATCGATGTCCATAGAGGTTGCCAAATGATTATGATTATTGATAATAAGCTAGGGATAGTTACGAGTCATTTGTAAGCAATAACAAAAATCACAAAGCCAAATAGTGAGTTCGAATTCAAAAGTGAAAAGGAATTTTGGTAATTTAGTCCCCGTTGGCAAACGTACCGCTCCTGCAAAATGAGCACTACCAACAGACGATAACAAAGAATATAAATCTGACTCTCTATTTTAACTGACTAATGACCCATAACTGTTTAAATTGTAATAAAGTAATAACAGGAAAATTTTGTGACAACTGTAGCCAATCAGCATCTACTCATAGATTTTCGTTAACTCACGTTTTTCAACACGATTTTATTCACGGAATATTTCACTTTGACAAAGGCTTTTTCTATACAATAAAAGAGTTATTTACCAGACCCGGACACAGTATCAGAGAATATGTACAAGGAAAAAGAGTAAAGCACTTTAATTATTTTTCAACCATAATTATTCTGATAACCATAGGTTATTTTATGAAAAAATGGGCAAAAGTTGATGCTACTGTTTTATATGACGATAAAAAAACAGTAGAGGGACTTTTAAAAGTACTAAAGGATTATTCAAAAATTACAGTTTTTCTGACCGTACCCATTATTTCTATTGTGAGTTACTTGTTTTTTAGAAAAAGCAAGCAGAATTATACAGAAAATCTAGTCCTCAATATGTATTTGTTATGCGGGACATTAACAATAAGTCTTTTACTAACAACCAGTTTGATTTTTACTGATAACAAAGATTTTCTAATTTCTGTAAACTATATTGCTGCTGTACTAACCTTTTTGTATGTACTGATTTTCTATTATCAGTACTTTTCTGTTTTTGGTTTAAAAAAATACAAATTAATTATTCGAGTTATTATTATTGCAATTTTGTATTTATTGACAAAACAAATAATAAACAATATCTTGAACCTAATTGGACTTAGATATTTTCATTAATCTGGATGGTGAGGATGTACAGTCCGTGCTAAGGCAACTATATATAGGTACAAGCAGATGCTTGTGCAGGAATGTTAAATGCAATATTGATAACATCGTATGAAAATGTACATTATCATAAAAGACACTATTCCAGATAAATTAGTTCCGGTAATATGCGCGCACGCTTCATTGGCATGTTATAAAAGATTTGAAAACAATGAGGATATGATAAAATGGATCAATGGAGTATTTAAAAAAGTAGTTTGTGTTGTCGATGAAATTAGTTTTGACAATTTTAAAAACGAGGCCGATTCTGTTTTATTGACGGAATCTTCACTTGACAACAAGGAAGTCTGCTTAGCTTTTTGCCCGAGAGAGGAATATCCCAAAAAATTTAAATACCTAAAAATGTGGACACCTCAAAATAACTAAAAAATGGAAAATCAGGTTTATAATTGGTTGGTGAAAAAAGGAACTATTCGTATTCAAAGAAATGGAGATTGTATTGCGTTGCAATTGGACTACGAGAAGAAAGACTGTTGCCTACTAACGCCTTCTGATACAGACGAAATAATTGAATTGTTAACCAATATTTCAAAACAGATTTGGGAAGACCCTGATTATAAAAGAAAACCCTATACCAATCCGCTTTATAAAAAAAACGGAAACGAATATTACTGGGAAATTGAGACTTCACAGCTTCTATTACACTATAACGAAACGGAAGACGCCGTAGAAATTAAATGCAATGGCAATAGCAGCCTGAATTTAGAAATAAATTATGTGGTAGAGATGATTCAAATTTTGGAGCATTTGAATAAATAGAATAATATGGTGCCCTAGATAAATATGATAGTGAAGTTTAAAAATACCTTATTATGGCTTTACGACAAAAAAATAGTTGTCATAGAACATTGATTAACAGTTCCGCTGTTGTTGCGTTTTTAGTCAATACAAATAATAGTTCTTATAAAATAAGAAGGGTATGTTCTTTAATTATAGTATTATTTTTGTTCGCCTGCAAAAAAGAGAGCAACGATATTCAGATAGAAAGAACTTCTCTAAAAGGTAACTTAACTGATACCTATTTATCTAATAATATTCAATTTATCAATGATTCAGTCTTAATGGGAAAATTTAAATTGGATATTGCTAAATATGAAATTGAAAATTCAACAAAACAATGTCGCCCAATTACAATTAAAAAAGCTGATTTTAGAGAGTATCATGATGAGGGCATGGTGAATGTAGGTGATTTAGATGGAGACAAGAAAGATGAATTTGTTTTTGTTCTAACTCCATTAAATTCATGTGAAGAAGGCGATTCATATTATTTTACCAATAACAACATTCCAAGAATAAAGACCGATTCAGGTTGTTGTCACCCTAGAAACATTTTAAATATAGGCGATATTGATGAAGATGGAAAAATGGAAATTGCGGAATATTATTCTTCTTGTGCGAGCAGATATAAAGCAATAACAATCTATAGTTTTAAAAAATCTAAATGGAAAGAGATTAAGTCATTTTCTTTTGTCTTAAATGATCAATTTTCAATTGAAAAAGATTTTAAAAAGTTATTCCGAAAAATTTCAAAAAATAATTTAGAGTACTACGAGATTTCTGATGTGAATGGTAAAAATGAGTTAGTTGCTTCATGGAAACAAATAAGAATATAATAATTATTGCTTACTACAGCGGTTTTTACAATATTTTAGCTTGAAATATTCAGGTTTTTATGTGTCCTAACAATTGCCTGTTCGTTTTTATAATCGATCCACGCTTGTCCTTTCCATTTTCGCATAAGGTTGTCAAAGTTTCTCATGATAAAGATGTTATACGCCGCTTTCCCCAGATTGGTTATTTTTCTTGGGAAGGCGCGCAGGCTCATCGAGAATCCCGGAGTCATATATTTCATATAATGCCAATAGCCTTCGGGCATATAGAGCATTTCGCCATGTTCTAGATTGCAGATCAATCCTTTTGCTTTTTTTAACGCTGGCCATTTTTCTAGATCCGGATTATCGAAGTCGATATCTTCTCTAGAGATTAGAGCATGAGGTACTTTATACAGATAAGGAGTCTGGTCGGGCGCAAAAAGAATGCATTGCTTTTTTCCGTGGAAATGGAAATGCAGAATATTGGAATAATCAATGTCGTAATGGATAAATACTTTGGAGTTTTCTCCGCCGAAAAAGAGCATCGGAAGCTGTTTCACCAGCTTAAGCCCAATGTCAGGCCATTTGAAGTCTGATTTTAGAGATGGCACTTCTTTCATCAGGTTATAAAGAAAGATCCTGTAGTTGGTCGGCTTAGACTGCAATAAGTCAATATAATCTGCCATTTTCATCTTGGCATGTGCCTCATTGAAGCCGTCTTCGTGGTTTACCGGACGGTCATCATACAGCGGTACCGTTTTTTCTCCGGCAATATCCTTAATATAATTGAGCCTCCATTTTTCGTATGCTGGCCAATCTTCCGTTAGCCTTTCAATGACCAAAGGTTTTTGTTTTTTTACATAATTAGTATAAAAATCTTCTTTTGAGATCGTTTTTACTCGCTCAATTTCTGTCAAATGCAACGGCATACAATAGATGGTTTGAGATAATGGTTTATAACAAAGTTACTAAAGGATTATGAAACTGTAAAGAGCAATGTCTTAAATTTTTGACATAAAAAAATGCCGCAGGCCTAAAAGCGACCTGCAGCATCTTAAAATAGGAACGTTGAAAAAATTACCTCTTAATCAATTTATGAGAAAATACTGTTCCGTTTTGTACAGCTACGTTTACGACATAAACGCCGTTGCTTAGTTTTGATATGTCTATGGCAGTGCTCGTGCTTTCAAAAACTTTTTGTCCTGTGATAGAATAGATAGAAGTGCTTTTTATTTCGAATTCATTTCCAGAAACCCCAATGTTCAGGATATCTTTTGCCGGATTTGGATAAATAAAAATCGGATTCTGAGCGATTTCTGGCGTATGCGTTCCTAATGATAGATTCAGTATCGGATATTTGATAACACCTAAATCGGTTGTGGCCAGATAAGCGTTGATAGTCGTGCCATCAAAGTCAAAATCCATAGAATACGACTGGACATAGTTTAATTGCTGTGATGTTACAGGCGTCCAAGTTGTGCCGTTGTCTACCGTATAATAAATAGAAGCATCAGAAAATTGAGCGCTATGTACAGCTGCCACCATCACGCCGTTATTTAGAGGAGAATATTTGATTCTTTTGGCATCAACACCGCTTAAGACTTGTGTCCAGTTTTCGCCAGCATCGGGTGTTGTAAACACGCCTAAGTTGGTTGTTACTGTAAAATGATTTGGATCAAGCGGATTTCTAGCCATATCCCAAATCAAATCGTTGCCTTGGGTGATGGTAAGTCCGTTTATCTTTTCAACCCACGTAACTCCGCCGTCTGTAGATTTAAAGAACTTAGATCCTTTTGCGATATACATTTCGTTTGAATTGGCTGCAGAAACAGAGATTCCTGTAACGACTCCGTAGCCGAATTCGCTTACTTCTGGAGTTGTGATTTCTTCCGTAACAATATTTTCTAAATCGGTGAAGTTGATTTTGGTAAGATTGCCGCCTTCTCCCGATCTCAATGAAACGTAGATAATATTCGTGTTGCTAGGATCAACAATCAAGTCTTGCATGTCGTCTGCAAAAGCACTCATCAAAGAAGTCGCTGTTGCGCCATAATCAGTGCTTACATTTAGAGTGCTTCCGAAAAAGCCCATTGAGGCATAGGTGAAAACACGACCGGCTACTACAGGATCCGCTATCATATAATTTCTTTTTGGATTAAAAGATGTTGGCGGCTCGATATCATAAATAGAAGTCACTCCTGTTCCTAAGTTTTTGTGCAGCCTTCCACCTTGTGAACCATAAAACAAATGCTTGTTGGCAGCATATTTAGCATGCGTAACGCTTATTACATTATAATATGGCGCTCTGATTTGAGTCAAGGTAGTGCCGCCGTCATTAGAGAATTGCGGAAACAAATCAGTAGTAATAGCCACTTGGTTTAGGTTGAATGGATTGTACGAAGCATTCAGTCCGTAATAATAAGATGTAGAGCCTTCAGGATAAAAAGTATTCGTCCATGTCAATCCGCCATCGGTAGATTTCACGATTTCGTTTTCTTCCAGCAAGATGATGTAGTTTGGATTTGTCGGATGGAATGCGATTTTGGTAATATTATTCAACGTCTGGTCAGTCCAAGTAATAGGAAGGTTTGTCCAAGTAGTTCCGCCGTCTGTAGAACGATAGACACGTTCGGCATGAATTCCGAAGCCGATGCTGGTTCCGATCAAGATGTCGTTGCCGTTTTGTGGATTGAAAGTGATTTCGCTGAAGGTAAAGCCAGGCAGTCTTTCGGTCCAAGTAGTGCCGAAATCTTCTGTAATATACAAGCCTCCGTTAATTCCGTTCGGCCCAAGCGATCTTCCCATATAAAATTTAGATTTCGAGATAGGGCTGAAGGCAACATTATTGATATGCACATCGTCATGATCTGCGCTGAAATAAATCATATTCCATGTCGATCCTACATTGTTCGTGTGAAAAACTTTTGTTCTTGCCGTAAATCCTTCGGAATAGGAAGTATGTACGATCAAATCAGTACCAGTCGTATCATAGAAAGAATACGACATGATTTGCGCATTATCCATCGGATTCGGTATAGGATAAAAACGAGTAATCGCATTTGTAGCAATATCAAAAAGATAAACTCCGTCTTGCGTGCCGCCATTTATGATTACAAAACTCAATGCCGATTGGCCAAATAGTTTCATATCTGTTATTGTGGCGCTTGGGTCAGGGAAAGCATATTTTACGCTCCAAGTCAATCCGTTATCTATAGAAGTTACGATATGGTTTCCTTGCGTAAGGGCATAGATTCTATTTTCGACGGTCGCATCATACGTCAGGTCTTCTAGTTTTCCGAAATTCGTGGAAGCTTCATAACTGATTTGGGCTTGGCCTGCAAAGCTCCAAAGAAGCAGTAAAGCAATGGTAATTTTTTTCATAATAGACATTTTTTGTTTTTCTAAATTTTCAAAAAAACAAATGCTAAATCAAAAAAATCACGCGGACATAGTGTGACACTCTTTAGGACAAAGTGTGATTTAGTATCCTAAAGTGTTGATAAATAATCGTATAGATGAATATCGTGCGGTAGTTCCATTCGGGCAGCAATTCGCTCCTTTCTTTTTCTGCAGGCATCGGCGGTGATGTTCAGCATCGAAGAAATTTCTTTGGTGCTGAGGTTCATGTAGATGTAAGTTATAAAGCGGATATCGTTTGAATTCAGCTTCGGATGCTTTTCTTTTAGGTTGTTTAGGAAAGTTTGGTTGACTTCTTCAAAATGCGTGATAAAGCTGTCCCATTCATCATCTGTCTTGAGATGTTCTTTCAAGGTTTTTATATGATTCACCAAAGCGGGGTCTTTGGAAATTTCAGGAAGTTTTGATAAGGACTGTAGCGTTTCTTCTATAAGTTCATTCCGTCCAGAGAGGTAAAGCGCTTTTGCCGAAAGTTTTCGGTTCTTTAGCTCGATTTCGTTCTTTAGGCGTTCTTGCTCGAGTAGGGCGCTGGTTTCTTTTTCCTTGAACATTTTTTCGAGCAAAAGATTGTCGCTTTTTTCTTTTTCAAGTTCCAAAAGCACGATTTGTTCGTTTCTTTCGGCAATCAGTTTTCTCTGTTTGTATTTGATGGATAGATTTCTCAATGCCCAAACGATAAACGCCACGATTATAAAGATGACGGCAATTATCGAATAAAAAAGCTTGCGCTCGTCGGCTATCTTCGATTCGTTTTCGGCTATTTTTTTCTTGTAATTTTCAATCTCAAACTTGACTCTGCTGTTTTCGAAAACTTTTCCGTTTTTGATTTCGTTGAGTTCTCCTTCAGTTTTTATGATGGAATCTCTATAATTTAAAGCGAGTCCGTATTTTTCTTTCTTGAAATTGATATCAGACAAAAGCCTGAAAATATTGATTTTTGTTTCGAGGTTGGGCTTTCTTTCAAAAATTTTATTGGCATAATGGCTCGCCAGATCGAGGTTGTTTTCGTTCAGATAGCTTTTGGAAATAATCATCAGCAGGGAAATGCCGATATCGTTATACTCTAAGTCTTTGGTTGTTTTGTAGAGTTCTTCGGCTACGGTTCGCGCCTGTTTTGAATTTCCTTGCAGATTTTCATTTTCTGCAATCGCTATCCTGGCCAAGATATGAAGCTGCGGCTGTGATTCTAATAAAGGCAGCGCTTCGTTAAAATAGGCTCGGGCTTGCTTTAAATTGTTTGTTTCGTTGGCGACATTCCCGAGGTTCATGGCATAGAGGCCGACCTTAAGCTTGTCGTTGTTTTCTTGGGCTATATCATAAGCCTTCTTGAAGTATTCGTTCGCTTTCTCGTAATTTTTTTCTTTAGAATATAAAATGGCAATGTTGTTCAAGACGACCATTTCATATTTAGGCTCCAGATGTTTTACGGCAATCGTATAGCTTTCGAGATAATGGTTTAAGGCTTCGCCATAATCGAGCATGGTATAATAGTTGGCTCCGATATTATTTGTCGCGAGAAATAGCTGCTTGTACCATCTGTTTTTGTCGGCAAGATTTTTAGCCTGGGTAAGCAGTTCAAGCGATTTGACATGGTCTTTTTTCCACATGTAATTAATTCCGGAAACGATAAGAGAATCGCAATGGGCCTGCGTATTGGCCTGAATTTTAGGCATAAAAAGAAGGCATAGCAAGAACGTGAGATAAGCGGACTTGATTCGGCAGACTTTTTTAGGCATCGGGGAAGATTTTTTATTCAAATATAAGAATAAGTATTGCACAAATGGTTGCGTGGCAGGATAGAGAAAAAGGAATAAAAAAAGCTTTTCCGGTTAGGGAAAAGCTTTTGGTCTTGTTTTATATTTTTTGATTATGCCTTTTTGCCTGAAGCTTCAAGGTTTCTTTCAATTTTATGCGATGGACGTGTCCATTTCGGTTTTTCTCCTAAAGCTTGGTATTGAGAATCTGCGGCTTCAACAGTTTTAGGTTGCGAAACTTTCGTAAATGGCTTTTGCGGATTCAATCCCAGCATTTCGAACATTTTCATGTCTTCGTTTACGTCTGGATTTGGAGTAGTCAGCAATTTATCGCCTGCAAAGATAGAATTAGCGCCTGCAAAAAAGCACATTGCTTGTCCTTCGCGGCTCATATTGGTTCTTCCGGCAGAAAGTCGCACTTGCGTATTTGGCATTACGATTCTTGTCGTAGCAACCATTCGTATCATTTCCCAGATTTCAACTGGCTTTTCTTCTTCTAGCGGTGTACCTTCAACAGCAACTAGCGCATTGATGGGTACTGATTCTGGCTGCGGGCTTAAGGAAGCCAAAGCTACAAGCATTCCGGCTCTGTCTTCAACACTTTCGCCCATTCCGATGATTCCGCCGCTGCATACGGTTACGTTAGTCTTGCGGACGTTTTCGATTGTCTGAAGACGGTCTTCGTAGCCGCGCGTTGAAATTACTTCTTTATAATATTCTTCAGAGGTGTCTAGATTGTGATTGTAGGCATACAATCCCGCTTCTGCTAGACGATGTGCTTGGTTTTCGGTAATCATCCCTAACGTACAGCATACTTCCATGTCTAGCTTGTTGATGGTTCGTACCATTTCTAAAACTTGGTCGAATTCTGGGCCGTCTTTGACGTTTCTCCAAGCAGCACCCATACAAACTCTAGAAGAACCGCTGGATTTGGCTCTTAAAGCTTGGGCTTTTACTTGTTGAACGGTCATCAGGTCATTGCCTTCGACTCCGGTATGATAGCGTGCGGCTTGCGGACAATAACCGCAATCTTCCGGACATCCGCCTGTTTTTATAGAAAGGAGAGTAGATACTTGGACCACATTTGGATCGTGGTTTTTTCTGTGAACCGATGCGGCTTCAAATAACAAGTCCATCATCGGCTTGTTGTATACCGCAATGATTTCTTCTTTGGTCCAATCGTGTCTTATTGTACTCATAATGGTTAGTCTTATTTGTTTTGCTTCAAAAGTAGGTAATTCCGTTATAAGTTGAAAAATCTTTTCTCTAAAGTTAGAAACATATGATTGTTGATTAAATCAAAAAGGGACTGGCAATTTGCTAGTCCCTTTTTCTTAAAAGTTATATTGTAAGGTTAATCTACATGGTTGATTTTTTCTACTTTGTCTTTCCAATACTGCATCATGGCAAAAGAAACAATCATGGATGCTGCCGATCCTTCTATGAATAATCCGAAACAGAACTGATAGAGCGATGGATCCCCGCCGCCAAAGATATAACTGTCTGCAAAAGTTTCCAGATAGGCATTGCCACCTTTGTATTCGACATAGACCATAAATGCGACCAGTCCTAAAATGAGTCCGACCATAGCGGTCAGGAAACCAGAAAGGAGATTGGTCAGATAGCCGTTTATGCCATCATGATAATTGGACTTTATGGTTTTGTTTACGCCATAAATCACAAAGACAAAATTGACGAGTCTTAGATAAATATGGTCTTTTAGGTCTAGTGCTTCGATGAGCAAGAAGTATAATCCTAGCCCTATAAAAATAATCAGTCCGTTGATGAATAATCTGGAAAATTTCATAATATTCGGTTTTGTAGTTTATACTGTTTTGAATGCTATAAAACGATTTGATTGGAATGCCTCAATTCGATTTATATATTAAAATTACAAATATTATCTGAGTTTTCGCAGGCTATTTATTTTATAATTGAATTTTTAGTAAAATTTTAATAAATTAAGTTTTTTCTGATTAATGAAGAAGTTGATTATTTGACGAGATGGCCTTCATTGTCATAGAGCAGAATCCAGTCGTTATGTGAGAAGTAATTCCATTCTGCAGATGCCATATCCACATCTGGATTGATAAGTTGCTTATACGGTTTTTGGTTGATCGATACATGGCAGTTCACAAAAACGCTGACATCTTTGCCTTGTGCGGCAAATTCTTTTTTGATTCTTTGTGACAATTGCCAAATAGCATCCGGCTTGTCAGCAACCATTTTGAATTGCTTGTCCGTCAATTTTGAATTAATATTATAAGGAATAGGCTGATTTGTTTTTTTGTCAATAATCTTGAAATTAGAATAGCCCGATCTCGAACGAAGCATCATCCTCCAGCTCAAGCGATGGCCTTCTTCCGTCCAAAGCACATCGCCTTTGATGAACCAGTGACGGATCGGCAAGAGAATCTGGATTAGGAAATAAGGAATAAAAAAATAGAACAGGACGGATCTGTTTTGGTAAATCGGCTCACTTTCTTCAAGTACAGGCTTCTTTTTGAAAAACAACGATCTTATCTTTTCAGGAGGATAAAAGAATACGGCAAAACTCAGGGCAAAGAACGGAAAGATGCCTATCTGTAAGGTTATGGCATTAAAAAGATGAAAAATCAAGGAAGCGATAAATGCGATGGTTCTTGTTTTTTTCCACAACAGCATCGGGACGATAAGCATGTCGAATGCAATTCCAGAATAGGCAATAAAAAGATAAAACCATTTTTGGTTGAAAATTTCCTGGATAAAAGGATAAGGCGATTTGTTGGTCAAAAGATTTTTGGTGAAAGTCCCGTCTAGCCAGTCAGGATAAAACTTAGATAGGGTAGCAAACAAATAGACAATGGCAATCTGAAGGATCATCACTCCCGAACACCACCGAGGCATGCTCAAAGTCTTTATTTCAGGATGCTGCTTTGCATCAATCGAAGCATATCTGTTAGCAGGAAGGAAAATCATTATCAGGCAGACCAAAATAAGCATGTAATAATGATTGTTGTAGGATGTTTTTTGCATCCAATAAGTGATTGTCCACAATAACGTAAAGGCAGAAAGGCTCCATCGGTATTTCCAGCCCAGCATCACGAGGATGCCTAGAACTCCCATGGTGGCGAAATAAAAATACATTCCATAGCCCGGAAGCGGCTGCAGCCATTCCATTCCGATATGGCTGAAAGTAAATTGTGGCTTGATGAAATTTTCTTTTACCCAGCCGGTAAGAATTGCTCCAAAAGTTTCTGCTGCCAGAAGAAATCCGAAAAAAATCCGAAAAATAATCAACGGAGAATTGTCTATTGGCAGAAAAAGCTTTTTCATTTCAAATCTTTTATAAAATTTCGGGTGATGATTTCGTCATTTTTGATTTCCTCTTTTAAAGCATCGAGCGAGTCGAATTTTTCTTCAGGACGAATTCTATGCAGAAAGTGGATTCGGATTTCCTTATCGTATAAATCGCCTTCAAAATCTAAAAAGTAGGTTTCTATGGTTCTTTCTTTTCCGTCAACCGTTGGGTTTGTGCCGATGTTCATCATCCCAAAAACTTCTTTCCCGTCAAGATCGCTTTTTACGATATAGACGCCATCAAGAGGAATAAGCTTGTAGTTTTCTTCAATTTTCAGATTCGCAGTAGGAAAGCCGATTGTACGTCCTAACTGCCTTCCCTTAACAACAATTCCAGAAAGAAAATAATTATAGCCCAGATAATCATTTGCCAATTGAATGTCTCCGCTTGCTAAGGCCTTTCTGATTTTTGTAGAACTTATAGAAACTTCGTCAATTTCTTCTGCAGAAATTTGTTCTACTTCAAAGCCGTATTTTTTTCCGTAATTAATCAGGTCATGGATGTCGGCAGAACGATTTTTTCCAAAGCGATGGTCATGCCCGATGACTATTTTCTTGATATTGAATCGGTCTACTAAGATGGTCTTGACAAATTCTTCTGCGCTTAATTGCGAAAAGCTTTGGTCAAAAGGATGGATGATGAGGTTTTCTAAGCCGATGCATTCCAATAACTCTGCTTTTTCTTTTATGGTGTTTAAAAGCTGTATTTCGGAATTGCCTTGGAGTACCATTCGCGGATGCGGAAAGAAAGTCAGTACGAGACTTTCATTATTGCTTTTTTTGGCATCTTGAGTCAGTCGTTGAATTATTTTTTTGTGCCCTAAATGAACGCCGTCAAAAGTGCCTAAGGTCGCGATGGTATGTTTGTCAGGGTTGAAATCCTGTATGTTGTGGAAAATATTCAAAATGGTGGGATTATCTTTTCTGCAAAATTAAGGTATATGGGCAATAAAAAAAACTTCTTGGATAGATTGTTTTTATGGTAAAATTTAGAGTATCTGTGATTTAAGTAGAAAAACTTCCATCCTAAAACTTTATATAGTAAATTTGGGAAAATTTACCCAACACAACCATGAAAAGAATACTACTCTTAGCACTGACCTTGCTGACAAGCTTAGGCAGTTTTGCCCAGTCCAAAGATTTATGGGCAATTTCAAACGACGCCAGCACGGCGGTATTTAAAAAAGTGCAGCGATCTTCGCTTCCTTCAGAATTCAAAATTTATAAATTAGACTTAGAAGGACTTAGAGCTAAATTGCAAGATGCTCCTTCGCGCAGCGAGTTTAATGGTGTTTCTGCTACTATAGTCTCGTTTCCAGATCATGAAGGAAAGATGGAAGACTATAGAGTTCTAGAAGCTCCAGTAATGGAAAAAGAACTTCAGGCCATGTATCCTGAAATCCGTTCGTATGTCGCCAAAGGCATTAAGAATCCTACAAACATTATTCGATTTAGTGTTTCGCCTGAAAAAGGATTGAGCGCCATGATCCGTTCAGGCAGTAATGGAGTAACCATCATTGATCCGTATACTTCTGACAACAATTTTTATCTGGTTTTTAATAAATCTAAATCGATACGAGGCGGCGAAGCATTTACATGCCTTACCGAAGATGAGGTTATGGATTTGGGAAGAAGTTTTTCTGAAGAAAACCAGTTGTTGGACGCTGATGATAATATGTTAAGAACATTCAGATTGGCACTTTCTGTTAGTGGCGAGTATTCTACTTTTCATGGAGGAACGTTAGCAATGGTAAATGCTGCCATGAATGCAACGCTGACGAGAGTCAACGGTGTGTTTGAAAATGATTTCAAGCTTAATATGGTATTGGTTGCCAACAATGATTCGGTTATTTTTTTAAACGCAGCTACAGATCCATACAATGCGCAGAATACTTGGGCAACTGCATTGAGAAATACGTTAAATGCCAACATAGGTCTTGCTAATTATGATATTGGACATTTGATGAGTGCCATTGGAAATAACGGAAATGCAGGATGTATCGGCTGTGTTTGCAACAGCAATAAAGGAACTGGTTTTACTACCAGTGTCACTCCAACAGGAGATAATTTCGATATTGATTTTGTTGTGCATGAGATGGGGCATCAATTTGGGGCCAATCATACGTATTCTATTGCTATAGAAGGAACAAATGTAAATGTGGAGCCTGGAAGCGGAACGACTATAATGGGCTATGCAGGAATTACAGGTCCTGCTACAGATGTTCAGCCACATAGCGATCCGTATTTTCATGCGGCAAGCATTCAGCAAGTGACAGCCAATATAAAGACAAAAACGTGTCCGGCGACGACAATAATCAACAATGCTGTACCAACGGCAAATGCAGGTGCGGACATCCCTCTTCCGATAGGAACGGCATTTTATTTGACAGGCGCCGGTACAGATACGGATTCTGATGGACTGACGTATGTTTGGGAACAGATGGATTCTGCAACCGATGAAAGCCAGACGTTTCCAGAAGCTACAAGTGTAGAAGGACCAATGTTTAGGTCGTTTTCTCCATCAGCCTCTCCGACTACCTATTTCCCTAGTCTTGAATCTGTTGTTCAAAAAGGGATTCAGCGCGATAAATGGCAAAAGGTCCCGGAAGTTTCTCGTGATTTAACTTTCAGGTTTACGGTTAGAGATAACGAGATTGGCGGTGCGGCAAATAAGAGTGATGATATGGTTGTTTCTTTTGACGATTCCATAGGTCCCTTTAAATTTACATCACAAAACACGGTTGGCCAATCTTGGACATTAGGTTCTTCACAAACTATTACTTGGGCAGTAAACAATACGAATACATTGCCGGGAGCCCAAAATGTTAATATAAAACTTTCTACCGACGGTGGATTGACCTTTCCGGTTATTTTGGCATCAAATGTTCCTAATAACGGTACAGCAACTGTTACAGCTCCGTGGACTTCTGCGCCAAAGTGCAGGTTGCTAATCGAGCCTACAAATAATAAATTTTATGCGGTTAATTCGAAGCCGTTTGCAATAGGATATGATGTTACGACTTCATGCCAGACGTATAGTTTTACGACTCCTTTTGCGATTCCAGATAACGGGAACAGCTATACGATAAGACAGTTAAATGTACCTGTTACGGGAGAAATAGCAGACGTTAAAGTTGCAGTGAATGCTACGCATACTTGGCTTTCAGATTTAAATATTGCCGTAGTGAGCCCAGCAGGAACTGTCGTTACTTTGTTCAACCAAGGCTGCTCCAATAACGGAGTTACAGACAACCTCAATGCTGTATTTGACGAAGATGGAGCTAGCGCTGTTTGTTCGACTACCATTCTTGGAAATGTATTGCCAGAAGATGTTTTGTCTTCTTTCAATGGGCAAAACCCGCAAGGAAACTGGATATTAGGAGTTGTTGATTTAGGCGCTCAAGATACAGGTACCATGAATTCATTTTCAGTTACTATATGTACGCAAACCATGATGTTGGGGACTGATCATTTCGGTCTTGCTGATTTCAAGATTTATCCAAATCCAAACAAAGGAAACTTCAACGTTCAGTTTGATTCTGAATCAGGTAATGAGATCAAGATTAGTGTTCATGATATAAGCGGCAGGCAGATTTTTAATAAATCTTACCAAAATACAGGATTGTTTTCTGAAAACCTTCAATTAAATAATGTTCAATCTGGAGTTTATCTTGTCAATGTGATTGATGGCGACAGAAAAGAAGTGAAAAAAATAGTCATAGAATAAAAATCTAAATTCAACTAGATAAGAAGGGGATGCTTTTGAGTATCTCCTTTTTTTATTGTTAAATAATTAGAATATGCGCATAAATGATTAATTTTGGATTATAAACTAAATATATTATGAAACGAATTTTACTCTTAATCGTTTTTGTCTTTGCGTTTTCTGCGGGCTATTCGCAGTCATCGCCGCTTTGGACAAAAACATCTGCACAGAGCCTAGACGCTATGAGAAAAGCGACTAGAAACTCTATGCCGAAAGAATATCAGCTTTATCAGCTTGATTATTCTAAATTGAAAACACAACTTGAGTCTGCTCCTTCTAGGGAAAACACACAGTCTTCTGGTGTGGTGATTGCTTTTCCAAATGCTGAAGGAAAATTGGAAAACTACAGAATTTATGAATCTTCTGTAATGGAGCCAGAATTGGCGGCAAAACATCCTGAAATCCAATCTTATATTGGACAAGGAATTGATGACCCGACTGCCAAAATTCATTTTACGACCACGCTTTTTGGTCTGCATACGATGACTTTGTCAGGAAAAGGAACTTCTTTTATAGATCCCTATACTAGCGATTCTAAAAATTATATCGTTTACAATAAGTCTAGCTTGCCTAAAAGACAAGCTTTTGAATGTCATGTAGAGGATAATGATGCAATGGTGCCTCCTCCTTCTACAGCGGCTAGCGATGGAAAATTTAGAACCTATCGTTTGGCAATGGCTTGTACGATTGAATATGCCGCTTTTCATATCAATGCCGCGGTTACAGCAGGAACTTTAAGCCCAACAGCAACACTTGCTCAAAAGAAAGCAGCTGTTTTGGCGGCTATGAACGTGACAGTTGCTCGTGTAAATAGTGTTTATGAAAGAGATATGTCTTTGAGAATGCAACTAGTTGCAAACAACGAAAGTATTATTTTCGTAGATTCAGATTCTTTCAACAATAATAGCGCATCAACTTTAATAACTCAAAGCCAGACGGTTATCAATGCAGCTATTGGTAATGCGAATTATGATATCGGACATACTGTAAGTACAGGTGGTGGAGGTCTTGCAGGATTAGGAGTTGTTTGTGTTACAGGTCAAAAAGCAAGAGGAATCACGGGTTCGCCAGAACCAGTAGCTGATGCTTATGATATTGATTTTGTGGCGCACGAAATGGGTCACCAATTTGGAGCTGCCCACACATTTAACGGCGAAGGAGGAAACTGTACGCTTCCAAATCCAAGTATTGGAGATCCAGGTACTCGTAATGCGGCTACTGCTGTTGAGCCAGGTAGTGGAACTACTGTAATGGCGTATGCAGGAATTTGCGACGCGGTAAATGTTCAAGATCATTCTGATGATTATTTCCATGCCGTGAGTATAAGCCAAATGGTGGCTCACATTGCAGGAACTGGAAACTGTGTTGCGGGTGTAGATAATGGAAATAATCCACCAGTAATTAGTCCGTTGACAAGTTATACAATTCCAAAAGGGACTGCTTTCGTATTAAAAGGTAACGGAACTGACGTTAATGGTGATGCATTGACGTATTGCTGGGAACAAACTACTGTAGGAGCTACTGCTGTAAATCCAAGTGCTACTTCAACGGCTTCAAATCCTAACTTTAGATCGGTATCTCCATCTACTTCTCCTAACAGATATATGCCTGCATTGCCAAGCGTGCTTAGCGGAAATTTGACTCCTACATGGGAAGTGATTCCTTCTGTAGCGAGAGTAATGAGCTTTGCATTGACAGTTAGAGATAACAGGACTCCAAATGGAGGACAGACAGCAAGACAAAACATGACGGTTACGTTTAACGATGCAACAGGTCCTTTCAAAGTTACATCTCAAAACACAGATGGAATTTCTTGGACTCAAGGTCAAACAGAAACGATTACATGGGATGTTGCAGGAACTACAGGAGCTCCGATTAATACATCTAACGTAAATATCTTATTGTCTACTGACGGAGGTCTTACGTTCTCTACATTATTAGCTAATACTCCAAACGATGGAAGCGAACCTATTACAGTTCCTAATGTTGCAGCTCCTTTCTGTAGAATTATGGTTGAGGCGGTAAATAATATCTATTATGCTGTAAATGCCAAAACTTTCGCCATTGGTTATACAGTAACGACCACATGTAATACATATACTAATAATACTCCTTTTAATGTAGCTGATGGAGATGGAACGGCTAATGCTGCTCTTGGACCTCTTTCTACTTCAATAATTAACGTTCCAAGTGCGGTAACGATTTCTGAAGTTACAGTAACTGTAAACGGAACTCATCCAGACGTTTCAGATTGGATTATTGCATTGAATCACCCTGATGCAACACAGTCAGTCGTATGGGGGTATAACTGCTATGTTCCGACAAATTTTGTTGGAGCGATGAACGTAACGTTCAAAGACGGTGCTCCGGCATTATCTTGTACTAATCCAACAGTTGGGACTTATAAGCCTTTACAGCCTTTGGCTCCATTTATAGGTAAGCCTGCTAACGGAAATTGGACTTTGTTTGTGGGTGATGGTTTTGCAACCAAAACAGGAACAATAAACTCATGGTCAATCCAAGTTTGTTCGCAGACTATGGTTTTGAGTACTCAAAACTTTGGCCTTGCTGATTTCAAGATTTATCCGAATCCAAATAAAGGAAACTTTAATGTTCAGTTTAATTCTGAATCCAACAATGAGATCAAGATTGCTATTTATGACATAAGCGGTAGACAGATTTTTAATAAATCTTACCAAAATACTGGATTGTTTTCTGAAAACCTTAAGTTGAATAATGTTCAGTCTGGCGTTTATCTTGTCAATGTAATAGATGGTGACAAAAAAGAAGTGAAAAAAATAGTTATAGAGTAATACTCTAAATTGTTAGATAGAAAGGGGACACTGTTAAGTGTCTCCTTTTTTTATTGTTAAATAATTAGATTATACATATAAATCATTATTTTTGTTTGATAACCAATAATATATTATGAAAAAAAATCTACTCTTACTCATTTTTGTCTTCGCGTTTTCTGTGGGCTATGCACAGTCACCGCTTTGGACAAAAGCCTCTGCAGGGAGCTTGAATGCTTTAGAAAAGGCTGACAGAAGCACCATGCCAAAAGAATATCAGATCTATAAGTTGGATGTGTCCAGATTGAAAACACAGCTTCAAGCGGCTCCATCTAGAGAGAACATGGGAACATCCGATGTGGTGATTGCTTTTCCAAATGCTGAAGGTAAATTCGAAAATTACAGAATTTATCAATCTTCTGTAATGGAAAAAGAATTAGCAGCAAGACATTCTGAAATCCAATCGTATGTTGGACAAGGAATTGATAATCCTAATGCTACCATTCATTTCAGCACAACAATTTTTGGAGTACATGCTATGATTATGTCTGATAAAGGAACAAAATATATCGATCCCTATACAAAGGATTTGAATAATTATATTGTTTACAACAGATCTAGTGTTAGCTCAACTAGAAGCTTTGAGTGCGGAACTACAGAAGATGCTTTAGAAGGCAGAGGACATGAATTTTCGAATGCAGCATTTGCAAACGACGGAACATTTAGAACGTATAGACTTGCTATGGCGTGTACAATCGAGTATGCCGCTTTCCATGTCAATGCGGCAGTAGCAGCAGGGACTTTGAGCCCAACAGCAACATTAGCCCAAAAGAAAGCTGCGGTTTTAGCAGCAATGGCAATTACAGTAACAAGAGTTAACTCTGTTTTTGAGCGTGATATGTCTTTAAAATTAGTTTTGGTTGCAACTAATGAAAATGTAATTTTCGTTGATGCTGATAGTTTTACTAACAATCCTCCTGTAATGATTAATGAAATGCAGGCGATTGTGGATGCAAATATTGGAGCAGCTAATTACGATATTGGTCACGGTGTTTGTACTTCTGATAATGGAATTGCTCAATTAGGCTCTGTTTGTGGTACTAATAAAGCAAGAGGTGTAACAGGACAACCAAATCCAGTGGGCGATCAATTTGATATTGATTATGTAATCCATGAAATGGGTCACCAATTTGGAGCTACACATACTCAAAATAACGATTGTAATAGAACAGCAACTACTGCGGTTGAACCAGGTAGTGCTAGTACGATCATGGGGTATGCAGGAATTTGTGCTCCTGATGTTCAAAATAACTCTGATGCTTATTTCCATACAGTAAGTTTGACTCAGATGTTTTCTTTTGTGACTACAGGAGGAACATGTTCAGTAAATGTGCCAAATAATAACGCGGCTCCTGTAATTCCAGTTTTGACAAATTATACGATTCCAGCCGGGACTCCTTTCGTTTTGAGAGGATCGGCAACAGATGCTGATGGTGACGCGCTTACTTACTGCTGGGAACAAACAAATGCTGGATCAACTACAGACGTACCTAATGCGACTTCAACTGCGAATCCAAACTTTAGGTCATTATCGCCGACCACATCGCCAAACAGGTATTTCCCTTCTTTGTTGAATACTTATGGAACTTGGGAAGTACTTCCGACAGTTGCTAAAACAATGAGTTTTGCATTAACTGTTAGAGATAACAGAACTCCAAATGGAGGACAGACAGCAAGACGTAACATGACCGTTACAACGAGTACAGCATCTGCTCCTTTTACTGTAACATCACAAAATGTAGATGGAGTTTCTTGGACGCAAGGCCAAACACAAACGATTACTTGGAATGTAGGAGCAACTACTGCTGCTCCATTTAATACCGCAAATGTAAATATCTTGCTTTCTACCGATGGCGGACAGACATACTCTACATTATTAGCTAATACTCCTAATGATGGAAGTGAGGCTATTACAGTTCCTAATACTGCAGCTCCTTTCTGTAGAATTATGGTTGAAGCTGTAGGTAATATTTATTATGCACTAAATGCGAGACCTTTTGCTATTGGATATACAATAGAAAACGTTTGTACAACATATACAAACAGTACTGTAGTGGCAATTCCTGATGGACCAAATCCAAATGTTTCAACGCCTGGGCCTACTTTAACTTCAACAATTAATATTCCTGATACAGGAAATATTACAGATGTAAATGTAAGGGTAAATGTAACTCACCAATGGATCAGAGATTTGATTTCTACTGTAAGACACCCTGATGGTACTCAAGTAGCTCTTGGAAGCAGAATATGTAACGATCAAGATGGATACAACATCCTTTTCAATGATGGATCACCAAATATTGTTTGTGCAGCGCCTATTACTTCAGGAACATTCAGACCAACCGGAGCACTTTCTACGTTAAATGGAAAAGCTATGGCAGGCGATTGGCAATTGCTAATAAATGATTATTTCCAAGGAGATACAGGAAATCTAAACCTATGGTCTATAGAAGTATGTAGACAAACAGCTGTCTTAAATACTCCAAATTTCGGATTAAAAGATTTCAAAATTTATCCAAATCCAAACAATGGTACTTTCAATATTCAGTTTGATTCAGATTCAAGCAACGAAATTAAAGTAGGAGTACACGATATGAGAGGAAGACAAATCTTTGAAAAATCATATCAAAATTCAGGATTATTCTCTCAAAGCCTTGAGTTGAATAATACACAAGCAGGTATTTATCTTGTAACTGTTCAAGACGGAGATAAAAAAGAAGTTAAGAAAATCGTTATTGAATAATTTTCTTATACTGCTAAAATTAAAAAGGGAACTCATTGAGTTCCCTTTTTTTTATAAACTTATTTTTACGTTTCGAATTATCTGATTATCTACAATTTTCGGCAAATCGATTTGCAATGTAGAATTCTTTTTAGTTAGACTGCCTTCGGTTACTTTGTAATTTCCAGCCTTGCCTTTGCAGAAACAGAAGACTCCAAAAAGCATTTTGGTATTTTGAAGTTCTTTATTTGAGAAAGTAAAGTCAGAATAGTCTTTATTCATTTCAAAAACAATTTCTTCTCTGTAGCCTGCATCTTGTAATGTTGTGTCTTCTATTTTTTCTCGATACTTGTAAAGAAAAACAACTTTGTTTGGATTTTCTTCCAGTTCGTAATACGTCTTGCCAATGCCGTCCGTTTTTATATTCATGCTTTTGTTTTGAAGTATCTCAAAAGTACAAATCCCATTTTCGGGACAAGGACTTTCTATTTTTGTCTTTTCATTACCGTTTGCCATAGTCGTGGTAGATTTTGTACTGCAGCATGAGATTGTCAGTATCATCATCGGGAAAAGTATGGATTTTTTCATGGTGCTTTGTTTTTATTGTATTAAAGATAGCAAAAAGAAAGCCATTATTTTCCGTTAAAAGAATTCATGGTATTATCGAGCCCTGACAAAGCAAACGATTGGATGATTTCTGACGCAAGATCAAGTCTTTCCGTGAGCTTTGCTTTTTCTTCCTCGTTCCATTCTCCGAGCACATAATCTACTTGTTTTCCTTTTTTAAATTCGTCGCTAATTCCGAATCGGAATCTTGGATAGTCTGATGAATTTAACGTCTGTTGTATGCTTTTCAGTCCGTTGTGCCCGCCATCGCTTCCTTTAGGCTTGATTCGTACGGTTCCAAATGCAAGATTCAAATCATCGGTGATTACTAAAATATTGGAAGCTGGAATGTTTTCTTTGTTCATCCAATACTTGACAGCCTTGCCGCTGAGGTTCATGTAGGTATTTGGCTTTAAAAGAAAAATCGTCCTTCCTTTGAGTTTGTATTCGGCCATTGCACCAAGTTTTACGGTTTGAAAATCAAGACCTTCCTTTCTGGCCAAATGATCCACTGCTTTAAATCCGATGTTGTGTCTTGTGTTTACGTATTCTGCGCCAATATTACCAAGGCCAACGATTAGAAATTTTTTCATTGGGTCTGAATCTGTTTTGTGTTCTTTTTTAAAGATGTTGAAAATCCAATTTTTCATTTCGTAAAAATAGTTTTTCTATCCGAATTTCTATTACATAAAAAAAGCATCAGTTTTTGGCTGATGCTTTTGATATAATCTAAGGTGAAAATTATTTTTTCTTTCCTTTTGCTGGAGCTTTTGCAGCTTTTGCAGCTTCCTGAGCAGCTTTCATAGCAGCACGTGAGATTCTCACTTGTGCAACTACTGTGTTGTCTGGGTGAAGCAATTTGTAGTTGTCAGAAACTAATTTAGTAACGTATAATTTGTTACCCATTTCAAGACCTGAAATTTCAGCTTCTACGAAATCTGGAAGATTTTTTGGAAGCGCTTTTACTTTCAATCTACGTTGGTTCAAACGCAATACACCCCCTAAAAGTACACCTGGAGAAACACCAGTTACTTTCACTGGAACTTCCATAGTGATTTCTTTGTCATCGTGTAATTGGAAGAAGTCAAGGTGCAAGATTCTGTCAGAAACAGGGTGCACTTGAGTGTCTTGCAATACTGCGTTGAATGTTTTACCACCTTCAAGTTCGATCACAACTGTGTGAGCGTTTGGAGTGTAAATCAAGTTTTTGAATGCTTTTTCTTCTGCAGAAAAATGCACTGGTTGATCTCCTCCGTATAAAACGCAAGGAACCATTCCAGCATTACGTAAGGCTTTAGTAGCTACTTTGCCCACGCTTTCTCTTTCTGATCCTTTAATTGTAATCGATTTCATTGTAAATATATATAATTAATAAAAAAATTCTACATCAAAAATTTACCGCTGATAGAGTTGTTGTGTTGTACCATTTGCATTACTTCTGCAAAAAGAGGCGCACAGCTCACCACTCGGATTTTCTTCGATTCTTTCTTCAACGGAATAGAATCGGTAACAATCAGCTCGCTTAATTGCGAGTTTTCAATTTTCTCATAAGCCTCGCCTGATAAAATAGCGTGAGTACAGATTGCTCTTACGCTCAATGCTCCTTTTTCAATCATCAAATCCGCAGCTTTTGCCAAAGTTCCTCCGGTATCGATCATGTCGTCTACAAGAATGATATTTCTTCCTGTCACTTCTCCAATCAATTCCATGCTTTCAATCACGTTTGCTGCTTTTCTCTGCTTGTAGCAGATTACGACATCCGATTCTAAAAATTTAGAATAGGCATAGGCTCTTTTTGAACCTCCCATGTCAGGAGATGCAATCGTAAGATTTTCTAGATTCAAGCTCTTTACATAAGGCAAGAAGATAGTCGATGCAAACAAGTGGTCTACTGGTTTTTCAAAGAAACCTTGAATCTGGTCGGCATGCAAATCCATTGTCATAATTCTCGTAGCTCCGGCAGCTTCTAATAGTTTTGCAACTAATTTCGCTCCAATCGGCACACGTGGCTTGTCTTTTCGGTCTTGTCTAGCCCAGCCAAAATAAGGAATTACAGCCGTAATATGACGGGCTGAAGCTCTTTTAGCGGCATCAATCATCAACAAAAGCTCCATCAGGTTGTCTGCACTTGGAAAAGTGGAACAAACTAAAAAGACTCTCAATCCTCTGATCGATTCTTCGAAAGACGGCTGAAACTCACCATCACTATATTTAGAGAACGTTACTTTACCTAGCTCCACGCCATAGCTCTTAGCTATCTGTTCGGCTAAATGTACGCTTTGAGAACATGCAAATATTTTTGCTTCTGGTTCTTGGTGCGGCATTTTAAAATGTTGTTTAGTAGTTAGTTAGTGTTGTGTTGTGTAAACGAGGTGCAAATTTAGGAATAAAATCCAACTCTGAAAGAATATTTTTAACTATTTTTTGTTTTAAATGAAATTATTTTTTTTACATTTGCACCCACAATTGAAACACATCAATTGCCTGGATGGCGGAATTGGTAGACGCGCACGACTCAAACTCGTGTACTTAGGTGTGTGGGTTCGATTCCCACTCCAGGTACTTTAAAGTAAAACCTCTGAGAAATCAGAGGTTTTTTTATATCTTCTTGATTACGTAAGTAACGATGCCCCAGATTATAAAATTATTTTCTTCCGAAACTTTTATGGGTTGGTATTTTTGATTTTCAGGCATCAGATATAAGCAGTCTTTTTCGAGCTTTAATCTTTTTACCGTAAATTCTCCGTCGATAAAACAAATTGCAATTTCTTTGTCCGCCGGCTCTAGGCTTCGATCAACGATTAAGATATCCTTGTCATTTATTCCGGCATCCGTCATGGAATGGCCTTCAACTTTTATATAAAATGTAGTCGTTGGATTTTCAATCAATTCTTTGTTCAAGTCGATAGAAGTTTCTAGGAAATCTAATGCAGGCGAGGGAAATCCAGCTGAAACTCCTTGAGATACATAAGGTATTCTGATGTCGCTTTCGAGATCAGGCTTAAAAAAATTGAGCTTCTTATCTGTATGTTTGGGTTCTAATGGCATTTTACTACTAGAATTTGATCGAATTGGGTCGTATATTTAGGAGAAAGCATATTCTGTTTCATGTTCCATGTTTGGGAATCTTGTATCCCTAGTTTGACTTTGCGACTTCCTATTTTGGTGTTGATGTTGTCAATCGCTTTCATCAACAGGTGGTGTTTTGGGTTTTCTTCTTCAAATAGATGAAGCTGCTTCTCGTTTGTATTAATTAGCTGGGTTACGATTACGCCGGCTTTTTGAAATCGCTGTCCTTTGTTTTCTTCGTATAACTTTTCTAGAATCCTCAGAGCCGCTTGGTTTATTGTGAGCGTAGAATTTGTTCCGAAAGGCAGTGTGACAGCGTGATGGTAATACTCTTTCGTTGTTGGTGTTTTGTGCTCCATGGTTGAAAGCATAACGATTATAGTATGGCAACACGAATTCTGCTGTCTCAGCTTTTCGGCACAGACTGAAGCAAAAGTCGAAATCCGTTCCCTCAACGAATCAAAATCGGTCAGCTGTTTTGGAAAGCTTCGAGTAATAGCGATACTTTTCTTATCAGAAGGTTCTTCTATCGTTAAGACCGATTCTCCCAATAGTTCTTTTCTAAGGCGGAGGCCTATGACGCCCATTTCTTTTTTTATCCAATTTTCATGAAATGGTTCTGTAAAATCATAAGCAGTCAGGATATTTTTGACCTTCATTTTTTTCTTCATCCGATAACCGATGCCCCAAACAGCTTCTATTTTGGTCCATTTTAGTGCTTTGATACGTTTTTCTTCTGTATCTATCACATACACTCCATTGGTTTTTTCTGGGTATTTCCGTGCAATTTTATTGGCGACTTTTGATAATGCCTTAGTTGCAGCAAAACCGATACAGACGGGCAGGCTGAGGCCTTTCAAAAGTTTAGTTTTGATCTGTTTTCCATAATCATCATAGTCAGAGATATTCATTCCCTCGAAATTTAGGAAAGCTTCATCAATACTATATACTTCAACATGCGGAGTAAATTCTCTCATTACATCCATGGCACGCTGGCTCATGTCTCCATATAAGGCATAATTAGAGGAAAATACTTTTACATTATTTTGAGCTAGCATTTCTCGTATCTTAAATTCAGCAGCTGCCATGGGGATACCTAAAGCTTTTGCTTCATCGCTTCGAGATATGATGCACCCGTCATTATTAGACAAGACGACAACTGGCTTTCCATTATATTGTGGCTGGAAAACCCTTTCGCAGGAAGTATAAAAATTATTGCAGTCGACTAATGCATACATAGTACAAAATTAACCTAAACGACTAAGAACTACTGTTTGACAAAAGTTAATGTTGAAAAAATTATCGTAAGAAATTATATAAAAAAAACCACCAGAACTAACTGATGGTTTTCGGTATAATGTATTGTTAAGCTTCTATGTCAGTAAATCTAGCAAGAAAGAAGGGTAAAGTCCTAATGCGATGTTCAATAAGATAGCAACTGTAGCAACAGCGCTATATACAAAAGGAACAGATTTTGCATTTTCTGTAGCATCTTTAGTATACATGGCAAGAATCAATTTGAAATAGTAGCCCACGCTGATGATAGAGTTTACGACAGCGATGATTACCAAGATGATGTGCCCAGCTTTTAGCATTTGTCCGAACAAGAAAACTTTAGCAAAGAATCCTGAAAAAATCGGAATTCCAGCCATAGAAAGCAAAGCTCCTGTTAGGATTGCTGCCAATAAAGGACTCGTTTTCCCTAGCCCGTTGAAATTGAAAATATCTTCGTTGTCTTTGTCTTTTGTAACATATAACACTACTGAGAATGCTGCAATTCCTGCCAAGGCATAAGCCGAAGTATAGTAAAGAAGAATTCCTCCAGAAGTAGAAACGGCCAAAAGCGCCATCAACATAAATCCTGCATGTGAAATACCTGAGAAAGCCAGCATTCTTTTCACATTTGTCTGTTTTAATGCCATAATGTTTCCGATAGTCATCGAAAGGATAGAAACAATCATCAAGGCTGTTTGTGAAGATTCTGGCAGGTTGACGTTCATTGCTCGTACCAATTTGAAGAAAGCGGCCATTGCAACCACTTTTGCCAACGTACTCATCAAAGCCGTTGTCAAGGCAGGCGAACCTTCATAAACGTCAGGAGCCCAAAAGTGGAATGGAACTGCTGCGATTTTGAAAAGCATACCAATACTCAATAAAATAGCTCCAATATAAAACCAGTCTTCTACATCAGCAGAAGTTCCTGCTTCTTGAATAACTGTCATGTCAAATGAACCGATAGCGCCATAAATTAGTGCAATTCCGAACAAGATAAAACCTGAAGCGAAGGCTCCCATCAGGAAATATTTCATTCCAGCCTCATTACTTTTTAAGCTCAAGCGATTGCTTGCTGCTAAAACGTATAAAGAGATAGAAAGAATTTCAATTCCAAGGAAGAACATTGCGAGATTTCCGAAAGCAACCATAGCAATGGCTCCTGTCAAAAGGAACAATTTTATAGAAACGAAATCGGATATTTTGTGTACTTGTTTCTCGTGAAAGCTCGGTGTCAAGGCTATTAGAAACACTGTCAATAAAATAAACAGGCAAGAAAATGAAGTTGAAAAGTTATCATCAACAATCATATTATTGTAAGTATCTGCTGATCCATTTAATCCAGTCGCTGTCAGTCCCAAGGTAGCAAGCAAGCCAATAATTGTTACAGGAACAATTGCTTTTCTTACGTTGAAAATTTCAGCTATAAGGCATAAAACCCCTAATACGGCAATAGCTATTAATGTATACATTTTATATCTGACTAAATTAAATTCTGTTTATAACTTTTATGACCTCTTGAAGGCTTGGCGTAATCAAATCGATAATCGGTTTTGGGTACAATCCGAAAAATAATAGGACACTGATAATTATTACCATTACAATACCTTCATTGACATTAATATCTGCAAAAAACTTTTCGTTTTTATCTCCCAGCATTACTTTTTGGAACATTCTCAGCATATAAAAAGCTCCCAAGATAATTGTTGTTCCACCAATAATACAAATGGTCACGCTTCTTTGTGCCAAGCTGTAAAGCAATTCGAATTCTCCGACAAAGTTAAAGGTCCCTGGCAATGCCACAGAAGCCAACACTAATATCATAAACATAGAAGTGAACTTTGGCGCTTGTATTCTGATACCTCCCATTTCGGAAATTTTTCCTGTAGTGTATCTTCTAGAAATAATTTCTGCGGCAAAGAACAAGCCGACTACTCCAAAACCGTGCGCAAGCATCTGGAGGACCGCTCCTCTCAAACCGTCTAAAGTCAAAGTGTACGTTCCGGCTGCAATTAACCCAACGTGAGCTAAAGAAGAATAGGCCAATAGTTTTTTGATGTCTTTTTGTTTCAAGGCAACAATAGAACCATATACTACGCCTGCTACGCTCAATCCTACAAAATAGAATAAATATTCTTTTGCCGCAATTGGAGCAAGAGGCAGTTGCCATCTGATGATACTGTACAGTGCCATTTTTAACATGATACCTGATAAAAGCATGGTGCCGACGGCTGGTGCTTTTTGGTATACTTTTGCCTGCCACGTATGGAAAGGAATAAGCGGAATCTTTATCGCATACGCTAAAAAGAAACCTAAGAATATCCATAACTGCTCTTGAGAAGTCAATTTTACGTTGATCAAATCACTCAAAAGGAAGCTTCCTGCTTTTTGATAGAGGTAGATAAATGAAACCAGCATGAACAAAGATCCAGCGAAAGTGTAAATAAAGAACTTCACGACTGCTTTTTTTCTGCTTTGCGGATTGCCGCCTCCCCAAATCAAGGCGATAAAGTAAATAGGAATTAAAGAAAGTTCCCAGAAAATATAGTATAAGAATCCATCAGCACTTAAGAAAGTTCCGACCATGGCAAAAACCATGAACAGGATCAAGGCATAAAAATTCTTAGATTCAGCGTATGAATTTCCAAAAGACGAAAATATAATCAGCGGTGTCAGGGCAGTAGTAAGAAGAACCAAAGCCATAGACAAGCCATCAGAACCAAGTGCGAGATAAATTTTAGGCATTGCTACCCATTGTAGCATCAAGCTGATGTTTTGTCCTGAATTATATAAGGTCAAAAGATATATTGAGGCGCCGAAAGCAGCAAGGCTAAATAGCAAAGCTGTTTTAGAAGCCCATTTGTCTCCGGATAGAAAAGTAGCAATTGCTCCGACTAATAAAATAATTAATAATAAAGATACGTCCATTAGTGATGAATTATTGTGCTAAAAATAAATAAGCGATAATTGAAGCAGTTCCGATTACGAAAGCGAAAAGATAAAACCCAACGCTTCCGTTTTGGAGTACTTTTCCTTGTGTCCCGACCATATTTGTCACTTTTCCTAATCCGAAAATAAATCCAGACAAGGCTGTTTCAATAAAGTTTTTCGAGAAGCTTGCTATAGCATAGATAGGCTTCACGATTACCGCCATATAAATTTCATCTACATAAAATTTATTATATAAAACTTTTGAAAATCCAGTGATTTCGCTGTCTTCGCTAGGCACTTGAGATTTTTTGATGTAATTTGAATACGCAATTCCGATACCGATCAAGGCACCAACAACTGCGATTCCCATCAACATATAAGTGGTACCGTCTAAATGATGCTCTTCTCTTGCTCCGATAAAAATTGGTTTTAGATATTCGTTCAGCCAGCTATGTCCCGGGAAGCTGATAAAACCTCCAACTGTCGAAAGAATAGCCAATACGATTAATGGGAAAGTAATCAGGCTTGGAGATTCATGCAAGTGGTGTTTTTGCTCTTCTGTTCCTCTGAATTCTTTGAAGAAAGTCAAGTACAACAAACGGAACATATAGAAAGCCGTCATGATTGAAGCTAAAGAAGCAATCACCCAAAGGGCTTTATTTTCATGGAAAGCAACCATTAAGATTTCGTCTTTAGAGAAGAAACCTGCAAAAATTGGAATACCAGAAATCGCTAATGTCGCAATCAAGAAAGTAATGTAAGTGACTTTCATGTATTTTCTCAAGCCGCCCATTTTTCTCATGTCTTGTTCTCCGTGCATCGCATGGATTACAGAACCTGAACCCAAGAACAGACAAGCTTTGAAGAAAGCATGCGTGATTACGTGGAAAACAGCAATTTCATAAGCTCCTAGACCTAAAGCTAAAAACATCAAGCCAAGCTGTGAAACCGTAGAATAAGCCAATACTTTTTTAATATCGTTCTGAACCAAAGCAATAAATGCAGCAACCAAAGAAGTCACGGCGCCGATTATGGCAATAACCATCTGGATATCTGGAGTCAGGTTGAATAAGAAGTTTAATCGGGTAATCATGAAAATTCCGGCAGTTACCATGGTTGCTGCGTGGATTAAAGCAGAAACAGGAGTAGGTCCGGCCATCGCATCAGGCAACCAAGTGTATAATGGAATCTGAGCTGATTTTCCAGATGCACCAATGAAAAGACATAATGTTCCAAAACCTAACCATCCTAAATCAACTGATTTTCCAGTAGCGACAGCAGTTTTGATTGTAGCGAAATCAACAGAACTGAATAAATATCCAAGCGTAAAGATTCCGATTAAGAATCCTAAATCTCCAATTCTATTCATGATGAATGCTTTTTTAGCTGCATCGTTATAGTCTTGGTTTTTATACCAGAATCCGATTAGGAGGTAAGAGCATAATCCAACGCCTTCCCATCCGATAAACATGATTAATAAGTTAGAGCCTGTAACCAATGTTATCATGAAGAAGATAAATAGGTTAAGGTAAGCAAAGAACTTATGCAGATTTTCATCATCGTGCATATAGCTGATCGAGTAGATGTGGATTAACGTTCCGATTCCTGTTACGAATAGCAACCAAAGAATTGAAAGCTGATCTAATAGGAAGCTGAAATTAACATTGAAATTTCCAAGGGTCATCCAATGAAATAAATCAATTTGTATAGGCTGCTTTGTGTTATTTATTTGAAAGAAAAAGTTTAATGCAACTGCAAAAGAAATGGCAACAGCGATTGTCCCGATTGTTCCAGAAACATTGCGGCTGACCTTTTTTCCTAGAAATACATTAAATAGAAACCCTGCAAATGGGGCCAATAATAAAAGTAAGAGTAAGCTTGTCTCCATTAGGGATTATCCTTTTAAATTTTTTAATTTATCAATATCAATCGAATGAATGTTTCTGTAGATTCCGACCAAAATAGCTAATCCTACAGCAACTTCTGCGGCAGCAACAGCCATAGAGAAAAATACGAACACTTGTCCTGAAGCATCTTGATGATAGGTTGAAAAAACAACCAGCAAAAGATTTACTGCATTCAGCATGATTTCGATTGACATAAACATTACGATGGCATTTCTTCTGAACAAAACACCAAATATCCCGATACAAAATAAGAGTGTAGAAAGATAAATGTAGTTTTCAATACCTATTTGTTGTAAAACATTCTGCATAACTATAAGCTTATTTTTTCTTCTTTTTTAGACAACAATACGGCTCCAATCATGGATACTAGTAATAATACCGAAGCAAATTCAAACGGAATCATAAAGCCATTTTTCTCGTCAAGCAAGACTTGGCCTAAGACTTTGATGGATTGGTAATCTTCGCCTGAAACATAATATTCTTCTATGATCGGCATTGATTTTAAGAAAGCCGCCAAAAGTACAAAGGCTACAAGACAGAAGGAAGCTACTGCAGCAATTATAGTGAGCCCGCTCTTATGCCGTTCATCTTCTTTGTTGAGATTCATCAACATTATCGTAAAGAGCAACAGGATCATGATGGCTCCAGAATATACTATAATATGTACAACCGCCAAGAACTGTGCGTTAAAAAGCAGGTAGTGTCCGGCTATCGAAAAGAAGCAGATTACTAGATAGATGGCGCTATGAATAGGATTCTTTGTCAAAATCGTCAAGAACGCTGTTGCTAAAGTAATCGCGGATAAAATATAAAATACAGTTGTCAACATATTAATTAGCCGTTTTCAATTTAGTGTTATTCAAAGCCTGTTCTAAAGGCATCACCAATTTATCTTTTCCATAAATAAATTCACCTCTGTCGTAGTCTGCTTTCACAATCTTTTTAGATGTAGTCAGGTAAATAGCTTGTTTTGGACAAGCTTCTTCGCACAGACCGCAGAAAATGCAACGCAACATGTTGATTTCATAGATTGAAGCGTATTTCTCTTCTCTATACAGATGTTTTTCGTCTGGTTTTCTTTCTTCCGCTTTCATCGTAATAGCTTCGGCAGGACAAGAAAGAGCACACAAACCACAAGCAGTACAACGCTCACGGCCTTCGTCATCACGCATCAGCATGTGCTGTCCGCGATACACTGGACTCATTGGACGAACCTGCTCTGGATATTTAATAGTTACTTTTCTCGTGAACAAGTGTTTGATCGTAATAAACAATCCTTTCACGATTGCTACAAGATAAAGGCTTTCCAAAAAGGTCATCTTTTTGTTGGAAACCTCTTTCTTTCTGCCCGATAATGATATAGTCTCTATACTCATTTTGATATATGGTTTCAGATTTTGTGGAAGTAAACTTCCGTCAATCTTTATATTAATCTTAACTAATTAGCTGTCAAATAATAAAATTACAACTCCGGTTACTACAATATTTGCTATGGCTAACGGAATTAAAATTTTCCATCCCAAGCGCATCAACTGGTCATAACGGAATCTCGGTATCGTCCATCTTACCCACATGAAGAAGAAGATGAAGAAACAGATTTTTATAAACAGTACTACGATTCCGATCACATTAGCAGGATTCACGCCCCAGTTTTCAACAGCCCATTCCATTCCTGGATAGTTGTAGCCTCCAAAATAAAGGACTGCTAAAATAGTTGATGAAATAAACATACTTGCGTATTCCGCAAATAAATAGAATCCCATTCTCATGGAAGAATATTCTGTATGGTAACCACCTATCAATTCGGCCTCACATTCTGCTAAGTCGAAAGGTGTTCTGTTGGTTTCTGCAAAAGAGCATACCAAGAAAATGATAAAGCCAATCGGCTGATAGAACACATTCCAGTGCATGCCGCTTTGGTTGGCAGAAATTTCTCTTAAGCTCAAAGTACCTTCCATCATCAACAAAGCAATAATTGAAAGTCCCATGGCTACTTCATACGAAATCATCTGCGAAGCCGCACGCATGGCAGACATCAACGAGAATTTGTTGTTAGAAGCCCAGCCTCCAATCATGATTCCGTAAACACCAACTGACAATACTCCAAATATGTATAGGATAGAAACATCAATATCGGTGGCTTGCAGGATAATATCTCTGCCAAATAGATGCAGCTTGTCTCCCCAAGGAATAACGGCACTTGTCATTAAGGCTACGCTCATCGAGATTGCAGGGCCAACAACAAATAGGAATTTGTTTGGCGTGTCTGGCAAGAATTCTTCTTTCGAAAATAGCTTCAGACCATCGGCAAGTGGTTGCAGGATTCCTCCTTTTCCGGCTCTGTTCGGACCGATTCGGTCTTGAAGCCAAGCCGCAACTTTTCTTTCCGCAAGCGTAGAATACATCGCCATCAGCATTGTTATTGCAAAGATGATGACAATGAAAATTCCTTTTTCTATAATTATCGTACTATCCATTTCGATTAAATATTACCTTCCTTAAATGCTTGCTCTTCTTCTTTTTTCAGAGGAACTGCTGGCATACTGATTTTCTTTCTGTCTTGGTCGCGCCCTTTCAAGATTCCTTTTTCTGTTTCGATTACAACCGTATCTAATTTTCTAGTGTAATTGTTTTGGTTGATAACAGAATCTTTCTCGAATTTTCTTGGACCTTCAATAACCCAGTCTTTTGTGTCTTTATGGTCAAAACGGCATTCGTTGCAGATGAATTCTTCTACTTCGTGGAATTCGTCTTTTCTTCCTGTAACTCTTTGGATTTCGTTACCGAACATCCAAACTGTAGTTTTTCCGCAACATCCTGGAGTCGTACATTCTCTGTGTGCGTTAAAAGGCTTGTTGAACCAAACTCTAGATTTGAAACGGAACGTCTTGTCGGTTAATGCGCCAACAGGACAAACATCGATCATGTTTCCAGAGAATTCATTGTCGATTGCTTTTGAAATACAAGTCGAAATATTAGAATGGTCCCCTCTGTCCATTACGCCATGAACACGATTGTCAGTCAATTGATCCGCAACCATCACGCATCTGTAGCACAAAATGCAACGGTTCATGTGCAATTGGATATTTGGACCGATATCTTCTGGCTCAAAGGTTCTTTTTTCTTCAATATAACGAGTCTGTGATTTTCCGTGCTTGAAGCTTAAGTTCTGCAAATCGCATTCTCCAGCTTGGTCGCAAACAGGGCAATCCAAAGGGTGATTAATCAGTAAAAACTCCGTAACCGATTTTCTAGCTTCTGTAACTCGGTCTGATTTGATGCTGTTGACTTCCATGCCATCCATAACACCAGTCACGCAAGAAGCCATTAGCTTTGGCATTGGAGTAGGGTTGGCGTCGCTTCCTTTTGAAACTTCAACCAGACAGGCACGGCATTTTCCGCCAGAACCTTTTAGTTTTGAATAATAGCACATCGTTGGCGGAACGGATTCGCCACCAATCATTCGAGCAGCTTGCAGGATAGTGGTTCCTGGTTCTACTTCTATTGTTTGACCGTCTATTGTTACTTTCATTTTTTTATTCTTGATGTCTTAAAGTTGTAAAGCTTTCAAGTCTTCAAGCCTTTGACTTTATGACTTTCGACCTTATAGCTTTCGACTAAATTTAAACTGTTTGCTTTGCTACCAAATGTCTTACCTTTTCAAAAGGCTCGGCTACAAAATGGTCTCTGTTTTTTATTTTTTCTGGGAAACGAACATGATATTCGAATTCCTCTCTAAAATGACGAATTGCTGCTGCAACCGGCCAAGCTGCCGCATCGCCTAACGGACAAATCGTATTTCCTTCAATCTTGCTTTGGATACTCCAGAGCAGGTCGATATCTTCTTCGCGGCCGTGGCCGTTTTCAATTCTATGTAAAACTTTTTCAAGCCAGCCAGTTCCTTCACGGCAAGGCGAACACTGTCCACAGCTTTCGTGGTGGTAGAATCTAGAGAAATTCCAAGTGTTTCTAACGATACAAGCGGTGTCATTATACACAATGAATCCGCCTGAACCTAGCATAGATCCTGTCGCAAAACCGCCGTCGCTTAATGATTCATACGACATCAATCGGTCTTCTCCGTTTGCGGTTTTATAAATCAAGTTGGCAGGCAAAACAGGAACAGATGAACCACCTGGCACAAATGCCTTTAAAGGTCTGTCATCGATCATTCCGCCAAGATATTCGTCAGAATTCATAAATTCATCAACGCTTAAACCGAGCTCAATTTCATAAACTCCAGGGTTTTTGATGTGTCCTGAGGCAGAAATCAATTTAGTTCCAGTTGATCTTCCGATTCCGATTTTTGCGTATTCTGCGCCCGTATTGTTGACAATCCATGGCACTGCTGCGATTGATTCTACGTTATTTACTACTGTCGGATTGGCCCAAAGACCAGAAACGGCAGGAAACGGTGGCTTGATACGAGGATTACCTCTTTTTCCTTCAAGAGATTCAATCAAAGCAGTTTCTTCTCCGCAGATATAAGCGCCACCTCCGCAGTGAACGTATAAATCTAAATTGTAACCAGTACCTAAAATATTTTTTCCTAACCATCCAGCGGCATAGGCTTCTTTGATGGCTCTTTCAAGAATTTTATAGATCCACATATATTCTCCGCGAATATAGATGTAAGACAAGTTAGCTTCCAAAGCAAAGCTAGACGTGATCATTCCTTCAATCAAAAGGTGCGGAATGTATTCCATCAAGAAACGGTCCTTGAAAGTTCCCGGTTCCGATTCGTCAGCATTACAAACCAAATGTCTTGGTTTGCCTGATTTTTTATCGATGAAGCTCCATTTCATTCCAGTAGGGAAACCAGCACCACCACGACCTCTTAATCCAGAGGTTTTCACTTCTTCCACAACTTCGTCCGGCGTCATTGTTTTCAGGGCTTTTTCTACAGAAGCATAACCGCCATTTTGGCGATAGACTTCATAGGTCTTAATCCCAGGAATACTTGCTTTCTCTAATAATATTTTCTTTGACATATTATTTATCGTGTAATGTAACCTTGTTATCTCTGCAATCAGCTATCAGCTGGTCGATTTTTTCTTTGGTCAGATTTTCTTGGAAAAAGTCGCCTAGCTGCATCATCGGCGCATAGCCGCAAGCTCCAAGACATTCAACGCCTCTTACTTCGAACATGCCGTCTGCTGTAGGTTCTCCAACTTTTACACCTAGTTTGTCGCAGGTGTAATCCATCAAGTTTTCAACACCACTCAAGCAGCATGGTGAAGTCTGGCAGAATTCAAACATATATTTTCCAATCGGCCTCTGATTGAACATCGTATAAAACGACACGACTTCATATACTTCGATCGGCTTGATTTCTAATATTTCGGCAACCTTATCCATCAGCTCGATGCTCAGCCAGTTGTCATGGGCATCTTGAACATCGTGCAAGACCGGCAGCAAGGCAGATTTTTTCTTGTCCGCTGGATAATGGCTCAAAAGCTCGTTGATGCGTTCCATCAAAGCTTCCGTGATATTTATTTCTTGTTTAATATGTAAACGTTCCATTTTTTTGTTTCGGATTTTAGATTTTAGAACGGGGTCTAAAATTCAAAATTTATACTCCTAAATTATATTTCAGATTTATGATTTCAGATTTTTGAAACAATTGCCATTAAATCTAAATTCATAAATCATAAATTTCTTATGCGTCTAATTCTCCTGCAATTACATTCAAACTTGACAATGTAGCAATGGCATCAGAGAGCATCTGTCCCTTTACCATTTCATTAAATGCTTGATAGTAAATAAAGCAAGGTCTTCTAAAATGCAGCCTATACGGTGTTCTGCTTCCGTCGGTTATAAGGTAAAATCCTAGTTCTCCATTACCGCCTTCAACCGGATGATATACTTCGGTTACCGGAACAGGAATTTCTCCCATTACTATTTTAAAGTGATAAATCAAGGCTTCCATCGTAGTATACACATCTTCTTTTGGAGGAAGATAGTAATCTGGAACATCTGCATGATAAGGGCCTTCTGGCATTTTTGCCAAAGCTTGCTTTATGATGCTGATACTTTCCCAAACTTCGGCATTTCTAACGCAGAATCGGTCATAAGTATCTCCAGATTTTCCAACTGGGACATTGAATTCAAAATCTTCGTAAGAGCTGTATGGTTGCATGACACGGATGTCGTAATCAACACCTGTAGCTCTTAAATTTGGACCTGTAAAACCGTAGCTCATTGCACGTTCTGCAGAAATCGGACCAACGTTTATTGTTCTGTCCATGAAGATTCTGTTTCGGGTCAAAAGTTTTTCAAATTCAGACCAAACCGGCGGAAATTCTTCTAGAAATTCATTGATTTTACGAAATGCAGCAGGGCTCCATTCTCTTTCAAAGCCTCCGATTCTTCCCATGTTGGTGGTAAGTCTCGCACCGCAGATTTCTTCGTAGATTTCGTATATTTTTTCCCTGAATTGGAATACGTATAAGAAACCAGTCAAAGCGCCCGTATCTACACCTAAAACCGAGTTGCAAATGATATGGTCAGCAATACGCGCCAATTCCATGATGATAACTCGAAGGTATTGTACTCTTTTCGGGACTTCTATATTTAGTGCTTTTTCCAAGGTCATCCACCATCCCATATTGTTGATAGGCGACGAACAGTAATTCATCCTGTCGGTCAATGGCGTAATTTGGTAAAAAGGTCTGTTTTCAGCAATTTTTTCGAATGCGCGGTGGATATAGCCAACGGTACCTTCGCCTTCAACGATTCGCTCTCCATCCATCAGAAGAATGTTTTGGAAAATTCCGTGCGTTGCAGGATGCGTAGGCCCTAAGTTCAGAATGGATAGCTCGCTTCCGTCTTCATTCTGCCTTTGCTTGATGATATCGGCATATCGTAATTCTGGTGGTAATAATAAGTCTGACATTTATATCAATATTATTTCAGTACTATTAGCAATTATCTGTTGTTCTTCCGAAGAAACGGTCGTCTTTATCAGTTCTTCCGCCATCTTCTAATGGGAATTCTTTTCGCATTGGGAAAGAAACCATTTCGTCCATGTTCAAGATTCTTTTCAATTGCGGATGGCCTTTGAAGATAATCCCGAAGAAATCGTAAGTTTCTCTTTCTTGCCAGTTGGCTCCAAGGAAAAGGCTGGTCACAGTATCGATCTCAGGATTTTCGCCATTCAAGAAACATTTGATTTTGATTCGTACATTATCCATCCAGTTGTGCATGTGGTATACGACAGCAAACTGCCTGTCTAATTCCGCGTCAGGATAGTGGATGCCGCAAACATCTGTAAGGAAGTTAAAACGCAAAGTCTTGTCATCTCTAAGAAATTGCATGACTTCGAGTATTGATTTTGAATCTACTTCAAAAGAAAAAATATCGTGTTGTTGCGTAAAATCGCTGACGATTAATTCGAAATTATCAACAAGCTTATTCTGTATATCGGAGGTTTCTAAAGCCATTTTTTTCTTTAAGAAATATTATATGAAGCTAGTAATTCTTGATATTCTGGAGAACTTCTTCTCCTTACGGATTCAGATTTTACCAAATCCTGCAAACGCATTACACCATCAAGTATCTGTTCAGGTCTTGGCGGGCAGCCAGGAACATAAACATCAACCGGGATAATTTTATCAATACCCTGCAAAACAGAGTAAGTATCGAAAATACCGCCAGAAGAAGCGCAAGCACCTACGGCTATAACCCATCTTGGTTCCGCCATCTGTTCGTAGACTTGACGTAAAATCGGAGCCATTTTTTTAGCAATTGTCCCCATAACTAGTAGCATATCGGCTTGGCGTGGCGAAAAACTCATACGCTCTGAACCAAAACGTGCAACGTCATAATGCGAGCCCATTGTTGCCATAAATTCAATACCGCAACAAGAAGTAGCAAATGGCAAAGGCCAAAGGGAATTCGCACGGGCAAGTCCGACTACAGTGTCTAGTTTTGTAGCGAAAAATCCGGTTCCTTCAACTCCTTCTGGAGCTTCTACCATTTTTATTTTTGAATCACTCATTTTTTCTTGATTTTAGATTTCAGATTTCGGATTTCAGAAAATCCAAAGCATAAATCTGTTCATCGGTTTTATAAATTTGAGAAAGTCTTATATTGAAATTCTCAAATCAAAAATTTAATTATTCCCACTCTAAACCTTTTTTCTTCATCACGTAGAAAAAGCCTACGACAAGAAGAAACATAAAGATTCCCATTTTTGCTAGTCCGGCAAAGCCCATTTCTCTAAAATTCACTGCCCAAGGATACATGAATATTACTTCGACATCGAATAATACGAATAAGATAGCGACCAAAAAGTATTTTACTGAAAAAGGGATACGGGCGTTTCCGACAGATTCGATACCGCACTCAAAACTTTTATCCTTGTTGACCGACTTTCTTCTCGGGCCTAAAAAACTAGAGCCAATAATTGTCATAACCACAAACCCAACAGCAAGCAAAAATTGCATCAATATTGGGAAATAACTAGCCTGATCTGTATTCATAAAGAATTTATTTTATAAAATAGTTACAAATATACGAGCCAATATTTAAAACACAGCCTAACGATTTCAATACTATATAGTATTGTTGTTAATTTTAATTTAGAATGAATAAAAATAATAACCAGTTCTGTTTTGTATAAATTGTATATTTTATAGTTTTTTAATTTAAAAAAAAAGAATAGTGTAGTAATGTTATTAAAATTGTGCTATAAAATATGCAACATAATAAATTTAAGGTAAAAAAAAACCGCTCCAATTGGAGCGGCTTAGTTGTGAGGTAACTAAAAATAGTATGCTATATATTAGTCTTCAAGTACTGCAACTTGTGCAGCGACTTTACCTTTTCTTCCTTCTTCTTCTTCGTAAGATACTCTGTCACCTTCGCGAAGTTCTTCCGCTCTGATTCCTGAAGCATGAACGAAAATGTCTTTTCCTGTTTCTTCGTCTGTAATGAACCCGTAACCTTTAGACTCATTGAAAAATTTAACTGTACCTGTACGCATTGTAATAATAAAAATAATTAATAATAAGCAAATGTAGTATTTAATCTAATACGAAGTATAATTTTATGTTAATAAATTGAAAAAAAATTATTGATTAGAAAATCTTTTTGTGATTATTTGAGAAATACAATAGATTGTTTTTCAGATTTTAAACTAAATTCTGTAATTTTTTTAATTATTTAAGAGAAAGATAAAACTCATATTATTATCGTGAGGATTATTCAAACTCATTAATTCCGTATAAGATTTCTTTCATCTTAGATCCGTTGACTTCAACCGGCCTGTAGGCCATGTTGAATTTGTTTATTGCCACGTCGATATCATCTTTTAGCTTTTTATATTCAAGAGGAAGCTTGGTTTCGCATTGCTTCTCATTCTCATAGCTATTGAGGATAATCTTGAATTTTTCATAGAATTTTCCTCCCTGATCGATAAAGTTGTTGTATTGGGCTATAAATTGCAACAACCTGTCGATTGGAAAAATAATATTGACTTGAGAGGTATAAAGCTGCGGCCCTTGTTGTGTTTTTAGATTCGCCAAATAATCGTTCGTTTTTTGCCTTACGGCATCCCAATCGTCTGATGTTCTGCAGCTTTCCAGTGTATTGGCATAACCGATCGGCTTTGTATAATCTTTGAATAGGGTTTCAATATCTGCCCTCATCTTGTCATTGCTTTTCTGCAAAAAGGCAGTTTCAAAATAAATAGTATTCAGATCATTTTGCATTCGGAGCGTAAAATCCAGGATACACTCAATATTTGCAATCTCCTTGTCTTTTTCTTCTTTTGACAGTGATGAGACCATCAGGTTCGAAAATGTCTGGACAACAGAAACAATAGTATTGGTGCCCAGAATAGACGTGAGATCAAAACCTGCTTTTTTATCCTTTTTGTTTTTTACGAGCTCTTTTAGTTTTTCGTATTCGGGATATTGGTTGGGATTCGACAGTTTATTGATTTCCGAGAATGTCCTCACCGACGCAAAATGATGATCCAGGCTCAATACTTTTTCGTATAAAAGCCGAATAATCTGGAGTCCTTTCAAGTATCTGATTTTGGAAAGATCTTGCATTTCTTCCTTTTTAAGAAGAATAATTTCTTCCTTCAGGATGTCTTTTTGAATTAAAAAATTGATTTTTGCTTCTGCTTCTTTTGCTTCATAAAGCTTTGCCGTCATGTCTTGAATTCGGGATTCTTTTTCCTTGATTTTCGGAGCATAATAGGCGCTTATCTTTTTAAATTCTTTTTGCATTTCCTGAAAAATAGCATTGAACTCAGGATCGGAGCCATTGGCATGAGCCGATGGAATCGTAGTGAGAAAAACGAACGTAACCAATAAGACTAATCGTATCATAATTGTAGTTTTTAGTTTCTCTTAAAAGGATAACCTAATGAGGATATACTCGGCATTGATTTCTATTGGATAGCTTCCGGCAGCAATTACAGCATTTGGTGAATTGATGTTGATTGCTTTTAGAAAATCTTGCTCGACAGTATAGGGAGTATTTATTCTGAAAGTAAGACTTTCTCCAGAATTGACGTCTTTTAATGCCTTGCCCATGATGGCGATCTGTTTTTCTTCAGAAATAGTCGCTTTTCGTATTCCAATGCAAAAAGAATTTTCTCCGGTTTTGTAAGCATTTGCATTCGAAGTTTTGGGATCTTGGTCCGTTGTAAACAACTTGCATACGGAACCGCTCAATAGGCAGTCAGGAAATTGCCTTCCCAATCCGTTATCGTCAATAGCGACTTTGGGATTTGGACTGCTTTGCGCTAATGAAAGCCCTGAGAATAAGAGTGCCGGGATGTATAATATTTTTTTCATCTTTTGTTGTTTTAGAGCTGCAATTAAGGTTGATTTAATCGGAGCTTGGTTAATCATCGTGATCTTGTCTTGCTTGAAAAGATTATGCTTCTCATGAACACAATGCATACAAACAATAGGTTGGTCAAGCTAGTGAATAGAAAGACTAATACGGTTTCTTTGGGACTGCTAATTTTTTCGCCTTCGTTTTTTACATAGCTTATCATTTCGTCATAATTTGATAGGTCAATTATAAAATAGAGATTGACAACATTGACAAGAATGATAAAGATTAGTGGTATTTTAGTGGCTAACTTCATGATTTATGGTGTTATGAAGCAGGATGACTATTTTTCATTTTGATAGCTATTTTAATTTAAATGCCAATGTTATTAATAGGCTAATTGTTCTTCAGATTCTCCATCATTGTCTGGACTGCTCTTTAAAAATGGAATATAATAGGCCGAAATATTAAGAATGATCATCAAGATTCCAAAAAAATAAAACCCTGTAAGACTGACGATACAGACATGCAGTAGAATAGTCATGGCCAGCCATAGTTTTCGAGTCTTGGAATAATTAATAAAAACAGGATAAAATATTTCAATGATTATGACAAAAAAACTAATTCCAGCTGATAGAGCTTCTGGCAAGATAAATCTAGAAAGAGGAATCTGTACATCATAATTGGTTCCAGATAATAGTTGCCAATCGATATTGAGGCTTTTTCCAATTCCTGATAAAAAATAAATGAGGCATAAATGAGCTTGTAATAAATATAAAGACCATTTGAGCAGCGTTTCATTTATTTCAAATTCTTTAATGTAATAATCCATCGAGAATTTTCCTCTTGGAAAAATCACGCAATAAAATAAAGCTGATGTTGCAAAATAGCTTGCCTCATGAAGACCGTCGTTTATTGATTTTGTGATTATCAGATTAAATAGGAACGCAAATAAAGCCGAAATCCTAGTAAATGCTCCCAGACATAACAAGCCCAGCATAAAAAGATAGACGTAAATAACGAGGTAAACAAAATCATCAAAGAGTGTATTGAAACCATATTCCGTTATAAAACTATGTAAGGACGCTAACGCTGAATCATGGGTAAGGTCGCCTTGAATCAGTATTTTGGGAACATCTTCCCAAAAAGAAAACAAGCTTAAAATGCAATAAAATGCGATTGAAAATCTAAAAAAAGAATTCCACTCGACCTTTAGATTGGGATTGTACAAGAATTTCATACTTCCAGTTTTGTCATTTGAACGTATTTTGCCTTTTCTTGATAACTGTAATTAAGTACTAAATTTTGTAAAATGCACTATCTGAATTATCAGATAGTGCATTTTAATTACAGTATTATAGTATACTACATCGTTGCTGCATAGCTTCCATTTCCATCAGCTACTAGCGTGTATCTTCCTGCTCTGATGGTATAATCAGCTGGCAATCCAAGCGCTTTTGTTATATCTGCTGTTAATTTATAGCTTTCTTCAACTATGATTGTGTTTGAACCGAAACGGGCTCTAACAGCTTCAAGGCCTCTGGCATCAGCTTTAAAAACTAAACTATTGTTATCAGTTGTTGATAGTTGGTAAGGAGAGAGGTCCCTTGTAGTTATGATAATACAAATTCCATTGCCATTACAATCTCTACTTGCTCTTCCCCATTCAAGTCCTATTACTACGGCTGGTCTTGCGTCAGGATTTGTTTCAATTTTGTCACATACATTAATTGTATTTTCTTTGATTTCATTAGCGTTAGCGTTGAAGCTGAACAAAGCGATTGCCATTAGGCTGAATAGTAAATTTTTCATAATGTTTAAATTTAAGTCGGCAGTTTCATCGTGGTTGGTTTAAGCGATGCACTTACCATGGTTGATTAATAAATTTTTGTTTGATTATTTGGTTTTTATAGAATCCAAACTAAATTCTATGAGGTTTTTCCGGATTAGGACTGGCTAGGGTGGTCTCTGATATTTTTCATGTTTTTTGGTTGGTTAATTGGTTTGAACTTTATTTACTTAACTACTTTCGAATTTATTCGGCTATGCTGTTTCCGACTGCATTGACGCTTGCAGCGGTAGTTACGGCTTTAGCCATGCTTTCAGTATCGCCTTGGAGGCATCCTGTTATTCCGTGGTGGATATCCCATCTTCTTCCTTTTCTACGCAGGTAATTGGCATGTCGGGCTATCGAGGTGGAAGTAAGGATTGCTTTTTTATCATTTGCTGTCAAAGCCTGGCTTGATACTATTGTTGCTTCAAAACCAACAATGTGGTCATGGATATTTTTTGCCGAAGCTTCTGCATCTATCAGGAGAGTCAGGTTTGCAGCCAGAATCTCAAGCTGGTTTTTAGCCGTCGAGCTCAGGACAGTATTATTGGTAATGGCAATGTGATAACTGTCGCTTGTATTCAATATCCAATTGATATTGCTATAAGCAAGAGGCATATAGATATTATTTTTCATCGGTGTAAATTCTGAAAAGCTGTTTGCTATAGTTTCAACATCAGAAATGATTTGCGATGGAGTTGTTGAAGTTGGAGCATTATCATGATATTCTTCCAGAATCTTGCGATATAAGCTTCCGGCTGCATCGTAGGAGTTAGCCGTATTTGCCGGATTCCAGTTATGTGGGTTTTCTTTAAGACTTAAAGAAGTTGATGTTTCGGATTGTAATTCTATGTTTTCAAGATCTTCGTCTGTAGAACATGATAAAAAAGTAAGAGATAAAAACAGTGATAATGATAATAACTTTTTCATAAGGAGGAGGTGTTAGTGTTTGTTGTTAAACTCATCTTATTCTTCAGTTCATTTTTGTCCGGACATTGAACCTTTGAAATTTTAATCCCATCCAATTGCTTCAGGATTTCATTGACAAAGCTATCTTGGGAATTTGCCGTTTGCAAGCGTATACAATACGAATTCGCGAAAAACGCGCTACGAATTCATGAATTCGTAGCGCGTTTTTAAATATTTAATTTATTGTAAATCAGTTAATTAATGTCTTTTATGGTTTATTGTTTGATCTGTTTTTTGCAAGGCATTTCTAAAGATTAAAAAACAGGGATTTTTACGGTTTTTTATATTTTTTATGCTACATTTATAATCCTCCATGTTTAAAAGTTAATGATGCAAAATCAAAAACAGCAGAAATTTCTTATGATAAACAAGTTCAACATTTTTTACTTACTCTGTTTGGTAATAGCGATTCCTGTTTTTTCTCAACAAAAGGGATTTCAGCTGCCCGATTCTCTAAAGGATAAATCTTATGATTACCTTAATAATAGGATAGATCTTTATGAAGAGGACACTATAAAGGCACTTTTTTATCTGGATTCTTATTTGTCAAAAGCAAAATCGGAGAAAAATTTAAACGAAATGGTCAATGCCTATTCCAACGCGATCTTCTTCGTTCCCGAAAATTTAAAGCTTGCTTATGCCGATAGTATAGTCGCAACGGCAAAAATGACGAACGATCCTCCTGTTATAGGCTCCGCTTATATTTCTAAAGGGAATTTTTACTATTCTATTAAGAATTATGCTCAAGCCCTGAATTTTTATCTCTTGGCAAGCGACTACATCTCTAATTCTGACGATGCCTACCTTAAATATGAGCTTAAATATCATATTGCTGGAATCAAAATACATTTAGGGTTTAATGATGAAGCTTTGGTGTTGCTAAAAGAATGTGTCGATTATTTCAAGCAATACGATGAATATGATTATCAAAGAGGTTATCTGAACTCTTTGCATTCGCTGGGATTAGTCTATAACCGACTTGGCAAATACGATTTAAGTACAGAAACAAATAAATTCGCCTTAAAAGAAGCCAAACGCCTGAATGTAGACCTGACACAAAACTATATTATCCATTCTGAAGGGATCAACCAATATTTTAAAAAAAATTATACAAAAGCTGTTCATGATATACAGCAAGCTTTGCCTGCAATCATAAAGAATAATGACTTTGCTAATGAGGCAGTTGGGTATTTCTATATCGGAAAATGTTATTGGGATCAAAAACAACATGAAAAGGCACTGCCTTATTTTAAAAAAGTAGATCGCACTTTTGCGGAGAAAAATTATATACGCCCTGATTTAAGAGAAAACTATGAGCTCCTCGTAGGCTATTACAAAGAAAAAGGAGATGTGAAAAACCAGCTGTATTACATCAACAGGCTGATGAAGGCAGACAGTGTGCTTAATGCGAATTTTAAATATATGTCGGGAAAGATTCACAAAGAATATGATACGAAGGCGCTTCGTCAAGCCAAGCAAGAAATCGAAAAACAGCTAGCCGGCAAAGAAAAAACTACCTTATTATTATATTTTTCGCTGGCCGTTTTTTTCTTCTTGACATTGTATTTTTTCTATCGTTATTATAGCAACCAAAAGCTATACCGCCAGAAATTTGAAGAATTGATGGATGCAAAAAAGGAGGAACCGCAAGATCCTATCTCGATACATAAAGAAGATACCGAGAAAAAAGGACTCGATATCAATCCAGACGTTGTGACTGCAATACTAAAAGAGCTGGAAAAATTTGAAAGCCGGAAAAAGTTTTTAGAAAAAGACCTGACGCTGGTCAACCTTGCTTCGGCATTTAACACGAATTCAAATTATCTTTCCAAGGTGATAAATCATTATCGAAACAAGAATTATAATAACTATTTGAACGATCTGCGTATCGATTATATCGTCGACCTATTGAAAGGCCAATCTAAATATAGAAATTATACAATCAAAGCTCTTGCGGATGAATCGGGTTTCAGTACGCCCCAGCATTTTTCAAAAGCATTTTTTGCATCTACCGGAATTTATCCTTCTTATTTCCTTAATGAACTGAACAAAGAGAGAGATAACGTTGCATAAAAAAAGCCCCGATTTCTCGAGGCCTTTTGTATTATTTAAGTCGGATATGGAGTTCTTCCAATTGCTTGTCATCGATTACAGATGGCGCGTCAATCATAACGTCTCGTCCTGAGTTGTTTTTTGGGAAAGCGATAAAATCACGAATAGTTTCTTGCCCTCCTAAGATGGCTACTAGTCGATCCAAGCCGAAAGCCAATCCTCCGTGTGGTGGCGCTCCAAATTGGAAGGCATCCATCAAGAATCCGAATTGTGCTTTTGCTTCTTCTTCCGTAAATCCAAGATATTTGAACATCAATTGCTGTGTTGCTTTGTCATGGATACGGATAGAACCACCGCCGATTTCATTCCCGTTCAAGACCATATCGTAAGCATTTGCTCTTACTTTGCCTGGTTCGGTTTCAAGCAAGGCAATATCTTCTGGCTTAGGCGAAGTAAACGGATGGTGCATTGCGTGGTATCTGCTGCTTTCTTCGTCAAATTCCAATAAAGGAAAATCGACTACCCATAATGGGGCAAAAACTTCTGGATTTCTCAATCCCAGACGTGTAGCCACTTCCATTCTTAAGGCACTCAATTGCGTTCTTGTTTTATGTGCAGGGCCTGAAAGAACCAAGATCAAGTCGCCAGGTTTTGCGCCTGTAACTTTTGCCCAATTCAACAAATCTTCTTGGTCGTAAAATTTATCTACAGATGATTTGATCGTTCCGTCCAATTCGTATTTGGCATATACCATTCCTGATGCGCCTATTTGCGGACGTTTTACCCAATCAATTAAATTGTCTATTTCTTTTCTAGTGTACGAAGCACAGCCTGGAGCTGCGATTCCTACAACCAGTTCGGCAGTATTAAAAACCGAAAATTCTTTATGTTGCGCTACTTCATTCAACTCGCCAAATTCCATCCCAAAACGGATGTCTGGTTTGTCATTTCCGTAAGTCTTCATCGCATAATCATACGTAATTCTTGGGAATTTATCTACTTCGATTCCTTTGATTTCTTTTAGCAAATGTCTTGTCAGTCCTTCAAAAACATTCAAGATATCTTCCTGCTCTACAAAAGCCATCTCACAGTCAATCTGCGTAAACTCAGGCTGTCTGTCGGCTCTTAAGTCTTCATCACGGAAACATTTCACGATTTGGAAGTACTTATCCATGCCGCCTACCATTAGCAATTGCTTGAATGTCTGCGGCGATTGCGGCAACGCATAGAATTGGCCTTCGTTCATCCTTGACGGAACAACGAAATCTCGGGCTCCTTCCGGAGTTGATTTAATCAAGTAAGGAGTTTCCACTTCGCAGAAATCCAAGTCTGAAAGGTATTTTCTCACTTCCATCGTCACTTTATGACGGAAAAGCAAGCTGTTTTTTACCGGATTTCTTCTGATATCCAAATAACGGTATTTCATTCGGATGTCTTCACCGCCGTCTGTTTCGTCTTCAATCGTAAACGGAGGCGTTAGCGCGGCATTCAAAATAGTCAGTTCCGAAACTAAAATTTCAATATCGCCTGTCGCCATATTTTTATTTTTGGATTCCCGTTCTATAACGGTTCCTTTTATCTGGATGACGAACTCGCGGCCTAATGTCTTAGCCATTTCAAAAACAGCAGTATCTGTTCTTTCAGAATCAAAAATCAGCTGTGTAATTCCATAACGGTCACGCAGGTCAACCCAAATCATGAAACCTTTATCACGTGATTTTTGAACCCATCCGGCGAGAGTAACTTCTGTAGCAATATGTGAAGCGTTTAATGCGCCACAATTATGACTTCTATACATTATTAAAATTTTAGATGGCAAATTTAGTGATAATTGTCAATTATGAATTATGAATTTTAAATTATAAAGAGGAGATTCTTTATTCTTTTCTAGGATTATTGTTATTTATGACCCAACTTTAATTTTGAATGGTTTTAGAACTGCTTTTGTAAATAGCCAATGTTTACTGGGTTTTCAGCAATTCCAATGTTAAGTTTTTGCTTAATGTTACCAAATTGTTAAGCTAAAGTTTTTTTATTGTAAACTAATATTTATATTTGTTAGAGAATTGTAAATAACTAAAAAGACAGATTATGAAAAAGTTTATGATTATGGCAGTTATGCTAGTTTCTGGAGTTGTTTTTGCACAAGACGTGAACCATAAATATGAAGTTGTAGATAATATGGTAAAAGCCACTTATTTTTATGATAATGGGAAGGTGATGCAAGAAGGATTCTATAAAGATGGGAAAGTCCACGGAAAATGGGTTTCTTATGATGTTGAAGGAAACAAAAAATCTCTTGGAGAATATAACAACGGTGCAAAAACCGGGAAATGGTTTTTTTGGACAGATAATAATTTAAGTGAAGTTGATTATTCTGATAGCAGAGTCGCTTTGGTAAAAAACTGGAAGCAAGATGCTCTTGCAAACAGAAATTAAATCTGATTATCTTTCAAAAGAAAAATCCATTAGAACCTTCTAATGGATTTTTTTTATTTCTATTTTTTGCTTCTGTCGCTTTTTCTTCCTGAACCGATTTCCTTAAACGAAGAAATAATTTTGTCCATCGGCTCATTAAATTTTTCCTTACTTCCTTTTAAGGTCCAGATTACGACTTGGTAAAAAGTTTCTTTTCCTTCGATATACGCAATGTCATAAAAAATAGGGAGGTTGTCTATTTCTCCTGTGAATGAAAATGTTTTGGCTTTCAGTCCATTAATCTGTATGTCTTTTGTCGGAGTAAACTGGGTGTCGCTAATAGATTCTTCAAGACTGCTTTTTAAGATTTGATAATATCCGTTGAGGTCGGGAGTAAAGTCGGTTGTTGTATTCGCGACATCATAAAACTCTTGTTTCGGCTCGTCGATAACGACGACGTAAAATTCTTTAAAAGCATTTTGATATTGCAGTGAAGCATCATTATGCAGGTCTCTTGCCTTTGAAAGAAAGGAAGGAAGTTCCAGAGAAAACTTATTCTTGACGGTCACAGTTTCTACTTTATTTGAATCACAAGAAAGCAAAAAAGCAAAAAGGCAGAGTACGATTATCTTCTTCATAAGATTGAATTTTACTGCAATATAAAAAATACGTTCGACATTTAATCTAAGAATAAATTGAAGTTAAATTCAAAGGCAAATATTTATAAAAAAATCCCGACTGAAGTTAATCAATCGGGACTTTCCATCAAAGGGTAAAATTTGATTTTAAGTGATTAGTGCTTTGGAGTAAAGCCGTCTTCACTCAATTCTCTATGTTCATAATCGGCAACCATTTCTGCTTCATAATCTGTTTTTTCTCCTTTAGAGAATTTGTGTATGATTTTTTCCATGATTTCATAAATTACAGGAACAATAATCAAGGTCAAGAATAATGAAGAAATCAATCCACCAATAATTACCCAAGCTAAACCATTTTTCCATTCAGCTCCGGCTCCAGATGCTAATGCAATCGGGAACATACCAAAAACCATCGCGATTGTTGTCATTAAGATTGGACGCAATCTGGCATGATTCGCCTGAATCAATGCGGTTCTGATTGTTTCACCGGCTTTACGTCTTTGATTGGTATAATCCACAAGCATGATGGCGTTTTTACAAACCAGACCAATCAGCATAATTATTCCAAGAATAGTGAAAATATTCAAAGAGTTATTCGTTAAAGCCAAGGCCATCATTGCTCCGATGAACGAAAGCGGGATTGCAAACAATACTACGAATGGATGCACAAAACTGTCATATAAGGAAACCATTACCAAGTAAACCAAAATGATTGCGGCCAATAAAGCAACTCCTAGTGTTCCAAAACCTTCGGATTGGTTTTCTTGATCTCCACCCCAAATATAATTTACACCTGTTGGTTTTTTTAATTTATCAATTTTTTCTTGCCATTGCGTTACAATTGTTCCAGAAGGCACACCCACATTTTGGCCTTTTACGGTTACCGATGCTGATTTATCTCTTCTTTCCAATTCGCTTGGTCCTGAACCTTCAGTTACATCTGCAAATTGATTTAATTTTATTTGTTGACCAGCGTCATTAATGAAAATCAAATTACTTACATCGGTAATACTTTTTCTGTCGAAAGCATTGTATTTGATATTGATGTCGTATTCGTATTCGCCAGCTCTAAATCGTCCATCGGTATTTCCGCTAAAAGCAGTTTGCATGGTCATACCTACAGTTTGTAAACTCAATCCAAGCGCAGCCATTTTATCTCTATTCACTTTTACGTTTACTTCAGGATTTCCATCTTCTACAGATAATTCAATTTCTGTTGCTCCAGGAATGGTGCGTAATTCATTTTCGGCAGCTTTTGCAAACTCCATAGCGCTTTCAACATTCGGACCTGTAACTATAAGCCCTAATGTAGCATCTTCAGCGGTTCCTAAAATACCAACCGGAACGGTTTTAACTTTAGCCCCAACTAATATTTTTTCTAGTTTACGTTTGGTTTTTGCGGCATAAACATTCGCGGGTTCACTACGTTTGTCTAATCCCACCATTTTAACATCAATCTCAGACTTATAGGCTGTAGCCTGAGAAGCTCCAAGACCTTCGCTGGTTTGACCAACCGTTGTAATTTGGCTATGAACGTATTCTTCTTTCTTTAAAAAATCTTCTGCTTTTTGCGTCATGAAATTGGTTTGTTCCAACGATGCATCTTTTGGCATTTCTATCTGAACTAAAAACTCACCACTATCTGATGCTGCAAAGAATTCTCCACCGATAAATCCTCCACTCATTAGTCCTATTGTTGATGTTAAAAACAATACTAAGACAACCAAAATCGTTTTAATATAATGATCTAGACACCATTCTAGCAAACCTGAAACCCAGTTTGTAAAGCGTGTCAGATAACTTTCAAATCCAAGAATAATTCTTCCGAAAAGATTTTTACCTTCAATATGTTCTAATTTTCCATAACGAGAAGAAAGCCAAGGAATAATAGTAAATGATGCGAGTAAAGACAATAATGTGGAGATAATAACTGTCACACAGAATTGCGTAATAATGTTAGAAACCAATCCAGTACTCATTGCAATTGGTAAAAATACCACCACAATTACTAAGGTAATAGATACAACTGTTCCTCCAATTTCCGCCGTTCCATCATAAGCAGCACGAACACGATTTTTGCCCATTTCCATATGCCTGTAAATGTTTTCTAGAACCACAATCGCATCATCCACAAGAATACCAACAACAAGAGACAATCCTAGCAAACTCATTAAGTTCAAGGTATATCCTAGCAAGTATATCCCGATAAATGTAGCAATTAATGATGCAGGAATAGAAACCATTACAATCAGGGAGTTTCTAATACTGTGTAAGAAGAATAGCATTACAAAGGCTACCAAAAGTACGGCAATAAGTAAATCATGTACCACAGAATCGGCCGCTTCAAGTGTAAAAATAGTACTATCTTTTGCTATTTCAAGTTGTAAATCATTCGCTTTATAATCAACTTTAAGCCTATCGATTGTTTTGACTAATTCTTCACTTACAGCAACTGCATTGGCATCCGACTGTTTGATAATTTGCAAAATAATAGCACTTTTTTGATCTACACGCGCTACTTTTTCGGTAATTTTTTGCGTGTCTTGAACATCGGCAATATCACTTAAACGAACCTGAATCCCGTTTTTAGATGATACGATCAAGTTTCTTAACTCTTGAACATCTTTATATTTTCCGGCTAAACGGATTAATATTTTTTGATTACGTGTCTGAATATTTCCTGTTGGAAAGTCAAGATTAGAAGTCAAAATGTTTTGTTGTACTTCTGGAATAGAAAGTCCGTAACCTTGCATTTTTACAGCATCAAGATTCACTTGAATTTCTCTTTCTTCTCCTCCAATAATATTTACCTGAGCCACACCTTCAACCCTAGAAAGTACAGGAGCTAATTTTTTATCAATTAAGTCATAGAAAGCAACCTCGTCCATTTTTCCGTTGGCGGCAATAGTCATGATTGGCAAATCACTCAAGGAGAATTTAGTCAATGAAGGGGTTTCAGCATCGTCTGGTAAATCGCTAATGATGGCATTTATTTTACGTTGCGCATCATTCATCGAGATATCAACATTTGCTGTAGAGGTTAACGTAATAGAAACTGTAGACAAACTTTCGTAAGATTTCGAATCTATTTTCTTAATGTTTTCTAATGAGGCAATAGCGTCTTCAATTTTTTTAGTGACGGTATTTTCGACCTCACTTGGTGACGCTCCAGGATATGTTGTTGCAATGGTAATTACGTTGGTTTCAAATTTGGGAATCAACTCGTAGCCCAAATTGCTATAACTGAACAGTCCACCAAGTGTTAGAATTGTAAACAGTACAATTACCAACGAAGGACGTTTTATGGATATTTCTGCTAATTTCATATTTTTTTGCTTTACGCTGTAGGCTTTATGCCGTAAGCTCTGTGTTCTATAAATTTTTGTTTTACGTATCGCTTAAGGCTTATAGCTTTCCAACTATTTGATAACTTCCACTTTGCTTCCGTTTTGCAGATTAATTTGTCCAGTAATAATGACGTGTTCGCCATCTGATAATCCTTTTAGAATTTCAACTTTATCACCCAGAATTCTTCCTGCAGTAACCGTTTTTAGTTTTGCAACTCCATTTTCAATTACAAAAATTTGATTACTGCTCACACTTCCCACAAAGGCATTTCTAGGAACAATCATCAAGGATTGTTTTTGTTGTTTAGAAGCAAATTCTGCAGTTCCATACATTCCAGCTTTCAAATCATTTGAAGCATTATTTGCAATTTCAATTTCTACTGGGAAATTCAAACTTTCATCAGCTTTGGAAGCAATGAATGTAATTTTTCCTGAAAAAGTTTTGTCTGGATACACACTTGCAGAAACATTAATAGTAGTGCCTACTTTCAAACTCGCTACTTGGCTTTCGTTGACAGTAACTTTTAATTTTAATTTTGATACGTTTACAATATCAAATAATTCAGTAGCTGGAGCTCCTGTTAACATAGAGCCTGGTTCGATATATTTTTTATTGATGAAACCGCTAATTGGAGCTTTGATTCTAGTGTCGCCGACATTAATGTTTGCCTGGGTTAATTGTGACTTAGCATTAACCATAGCCAGTTTTGCTTGGTCTAATTGTTGTTTTGTAACACCACCAGTTTTAAATGCATTTTCATATCTGTTGTAATCTGTAACTGCATTTTGATAGGTTGCATTTGCAGTTTGCGCGTCTACATTTAGAACATCACTTCTCACAATGGCAAGGGTTTGCCCAACGGTTACATAATCACCTTCTTTAGCAAGAACTTTTACTACTTTCCCTGATTTTTCAGCTGAAAATTTTAATTCTTGTGTCGGTTCAAAATTACCATTTGATATGAAATCCAAAGAAACCTCTTCTGTTTTCACGGTGTCAATTTTTACAGATACGGCTACGTTTTTTTCGGCAACAATAGCTGTCTTTGCTTCGTTTTCTTTTTTATTATTCATTAAAATGAATGCAATTAATGCGATGACTGCAATTCCTATTACTATATAAAGTAGTTTTTTCATTGTATGATTAGTTTGATAATGTTCTTAATTCTCCTTTAGCTTTGATCAGCTGAATTTCTGCCAGTTTGTAATCCAATAGGGCAGAAGTGTAATTGTTTTGTGCTTCAACAAGTGAGTTTTCCGCATCCAGCAAATCAGTTAATGAGGCCAATCCGTTGTAATAATTATTTTTAGTATCGCTCAACACTTCTTGAGCCAGCCTAACATTCTCTTTTTGGTCATTGATCGTAATGATGCTATTGTTGATTTGTGTTTTAGAATTTTCGAAATCCAAATCAAGAGAAAGTTTCTTTTCTATCATATCTTCTTTCAGTTGTCGTATTTCAACATCAGCCTGACGAACTTTTGCTCTTGTTCCAAAACCGGTGAAGATTGGGACTTTCAGATTCAATCCGATAGTTGAATAATCGGACCAGTACACTTGATCTCTAGATTTCGCAAACAAAGGCATTTCAGGACCTTGTCCGATATAATTATAGCTTCCAACTAAAGATAATTTTGGGTAATATTCGGCGATAACAGATTTCTTTTGGTAATCCAAAAGCTCTTCTTGTTTTTTCAGCAAAAGATAATCGGTTCTTTGGGTTGCATCTGGAGTTTCTGAAATTGCTTGCGGACTTACTGCAAATTCTGTTTGAGGAATGTAGATTGAAGTCTGAATTGGCATTCCCATATAGAATTTCAAAGAATTTTCCTGTAGTTGTACCTCGTTAATTAATTGCTGACGTTGTGTATTGATGTTATACAATTTTACGGTGATACGGTCCAAATCGATTTTTTTAGCCAAACCATTGTCGAATTGACCTTTGATGACATCCTTAACTTTAGAAGTATTCACATAATTGCTGTCCACTACGGCAAGCTTTTGTCTTTTGACGAAAACCTGATAATAATTGTTAGCGACTCTTTCAATAACCTGCTCTTCGGTAAGTTGTTGATTGATTTGGTAGAACTCTCTTGTTGATCTGGCCGCTTTTAAACCTGTAAAAACAGCTTGGTCAAAAATATTTTGTGTCAAAGTAACACCTCCAGTAGCGCTCCATTTTTGTCCCAAAGGCGCTAAGACTGTAGTTCCTGGAGATCCAAAGAAGTCACCAGGTAGTGCATTCAACTGTAAAATAGGATTGTGAGTTAGATTTCCATCGGCGCTGATTTGTGGCAGTGCTCTGGAGCGAACTTCTTGAATCTGATATTCGCTGTTTTCTACTTGGAGCTTGGCTTTTTTAGCGTCTGCTTTATTTTCCAAGGCATATTGAATAGCATCTTTCAGCGTAAGCGTCTTGGTTTGTGCCAAAGCGCTTTGTGAAAAAATGAATCCAATCAGTAGGATTGCGAGTCCCTTGACTTTCGCAAGACTATAAATACTCTTCATTTGATATAATTATTTATTATTGATTTTGATTTTATTTTCCAAATAAGGTGTTCATGATGATTTCTTTCCTGTCGTCCAGAATCTTTTCATATTCTGCGTCTGTCAGGCGCATGGTTCTCTGAAAGAGCGGACGCATAGAAATAGGGAAGGAGATCAGCGAAACCATATTGATTATAAATTGTATCGGCTCCATTTTTTCGATTGTTCCTTTGCTCATCTCGATGTTTAATTCTTCATAAAATTTTTTGAGCATCCGTTCCATTCCTTCTTCATCTTTAAAATAGCAACCTTGGTTGAATTGGGTTACCAAATAGATTTCCATGTAAGGATATTCTTTCGCCATGACAAAAGAATCGTCTATAAACTCTTCAATTTTCGCTTTAAAAGGCAGTTCAGAGAAAATAATTGATTCGGTTCTTTGCTGCTCTTTATCTTGGGCATCGCTAAAAACAATTTCAAATAATTTGTCTCTAGAGCGGAAATAATAATTTATCAATGTCCTGTTAACTCCCGCCGCATCAGCAATCTCTTGAGTCGTTGCATTAAATTTACCTTCTCCAAAGAATAATCTCTTGGCGGTATTTTTAATCAATTCCTCAGTTGCTTCATCTTTATTTTTGATATACATAGTGTTTAACATTTTTGTTAAACAAAATTATTAAATAATTTATTTTGACAAATTTGTCAAATATATCTTAACATTAATTTAACAAATAACGTTTTAGAAGGAGATGAAAAATTTTAAAAAAGGAAAGTTTCTGTTGGTAAGAATACTGTAAATTAGCCAAAATTATTTTTATGCATTCCATTAGCGAATACCAACAAAGTTTTCTGAACTATTTAGAAAGCCAGACGATTATTAAAGAACCCAAATCACTTTACGAACCTATTCATTATATTTTATCGCTTGGAGGAAAAAGAATCCGTCCAGTACTGACATTAATGACGACTGAAATTTTTAACCAAGAGTATAAAAAAGCCTTGCCGGCTGCCTTGGCGGTTGAAGTCTTTCATAACTTTTCGCTTGTGCATGACGACATAATGGATGATGCGCCATTGCGTAGAGGAAAGGAAACGGTACATGAAAAGTGGAATATTAACACGGGAATACTTTCTGGCGATGCGATGTTGATTTTAGCCTATCAGTATTTTGAAAAATACGAACCAGTGATTTTCCAGTCGTTGGCAAAATTGTTCAGCAAAACGGCTCTTGAAGTTTGCGAAGGCCAGCAATGGGATGTGGATTTTGAAAACCGCGACGATGTGGCCATTTCAGAATACTTGAAAATGATCGAATATAAGACAGCGGTGCTGGTTGCTGCGGCAATGAAAATGGGGGCGATAATTGCGGAAACTTCTGCCGAAAATTGCGACGCGATTTATGATTTCGGACTAAACCTTGGAATTGCTTTCCAGCTTCAAGATGATTATTTAGATGCTTTTGGAGATCCTGAAACTTTCGGAAAACAGGTCGGTGGCGATATTATAGAAAATAAAAAGACCTATCTTTATTTGAAAGCGCTTGAGTTTTCAACATCGGACGAAAAAGAGCAATTGCTCCATTTGTATTCTATCCAGCCTACAGATAATTCGGAAAAAATAAATTCTGTAAAAGATATCTTTACTGCTACAGGCGCTTCAAAAGCAACTCAGGAAGCGATTAAGGAATATACTTTTAAAGCTTTTGAGACCTTAGAAAAACTGCACATTGAAGACGATAAAAAAGCAATATTAAAAGCTTTTGGTGAGAATTTGATGGGAAGGAAAGTATAAAGTAATAACTATCTAACAACCCTGACAGGGTTTCAAACCCTGTCAGGGTCAAAAGAACACTATGAATTTTATCGCGCCAATAAATACAGACAATTTACTTTCTGAAGCAGAAAAAGAAAATCTATACTTGAAACTGCTAGAGCAGATCAATAAGGATTTTAATTTTGCAAACGAACCGATCGATTTTCCATTAAGCACAAAGCCCGTGGAATTAAAAATCCAGCTGCATGAAAAAATCTACCGCTTGATTCAGCACAAGTTTGCCGAATATTTAAACCTGCTTTATATTATTGATGTGCCCGAAGCAGAAGTCAAAAAACTGGACGGTTCTGATTTGGTCGAACTTTCTGAACAAGTCGCTTTTTTGATTTTAAAAAGAGAATGGCAAAAAGTTTGGTTTCGTAATAAGTTTTAATAGGGCAACTGTTTAATTAGAACAGACGAATGTTCAAGTTGAAATTGCTAATGTTGAGGTTTTAATCACTTATGCTTAAGTTGAAATTGCTCTTGTTTAACTTGAATAGGTAGATTCTCTACAATTATGATCTTAAAATGCTGCTACGGCTCTAAAGTGTCTTCTTTTATCGCCACAAATTCTTTTTCGCTTTTAGAAATCACGATAGTAGCCACCCCATTTCCAATAAAATTAGTAATAGCTCTGGCTTCGCTCATGAATTTATCTACACCCAATAGAAAAGCCAAGCCTTCTAGCGGAATTTTGTGTATGGCTGTTAATGTTGAAGCCAAGACAATAAAACCGCTCCCAGTAACTCCTGCAGCACCTTTTGAAGTAATCATTAATAGGCCAATTACAGTCAGAATCTCTCCAAAAGTTAGATGGACATTATACAACTGTGCCAAAAAGATTATCGCCATAGAAAGATAGATAGAGGTTCCGTCAAGATTAAACGAATATCCTGTTGGAACGACTAATCCTACCACGGATTTGCTGCATCCCATGTTCTCTAGCTTTTTCATCAAGTTTGGTAATGCGGCTTCTGATGAAGAAGTTCCTAATACGATCAGCAATTCTGCCTTGATGTATTTTATAAACGACCAGATGCTGACCTTGAAATATCTCAAGATGCTTCCTAAGATGAGGAAAATAAAAATAAACATGGTGACATACACCGTAAGCATCAGTTTTCCTAATGGCATTAAAGTATTAAGTCCAAATTTTCCAACGGTGTAGGCCATTCCTCCAAAAGCGCCCAGCGGTGCCAGATACATGACAAATTTTAATGCCTTGAAAACGATATTCGAGCATTTGTAAAGCACGGCTACTACTTCTTCTCTTTTAGAATAATAGTTGAGCAGGATTCCCACAATTATCGCGACTAACAAAACTTGAAGCGTAAGGTTTTCCATGAAAAAATGAAGCCAGTTGAATTCCTTTTGCGGCGCATTTGTATATTGGCTTGCATCTTGAATATTGAGGCCTGTCTTGTCAATTTTCCCTGGCTGTATCAGGTAGGCAACGATAACACCAATGGCAAGCGCAAAAGTGGTGACGATCTCAAAATAGACCAAGGATTTTATTCCGATACGTCCCACTTTTTTCAAATCTCCCATCCCACTGATACCCAAGACTATCGTCAAGAAAATAATTGGCGCTATAAAAACTTTGATGATGCTGATGAACGTATCGCCAACAATCTTCATTTTTACGCCAGTGTCAGGAGTATAGTGGCCAACGAGCACACCAACAACAATGGCTATCAATACCCAAAAAGTAAGATTGGTTATGATTTTAAGGAATAGGCTTTTTTCGTTTAGGGTAGTGTTCATTAGTGTTGTATTAATTTGTATCTGAATTTTTTAGAAAACTACTTGAACCAGCAATTGTGCCGAAAAAGTGTTTCCAGTTGCCGCTTGCAATCAGATGAAAGTGCATGGATTGATACTGACAATTATCTCGGGAATGATAATTACTGTTATGATGTGTTATTGGGAAAGTTATGTTTTAGAAATAAACTCTGACAAACGGCATAAGTGCGTCGTTATACACATTTTTATCACTGTCGTGCAATACGTTATATCGAGCTCCGATTGTGACATTTTCCATACGATACCCAGCGCCTAGAAATAACGCAGTATTCCAAAAGTTGTCAGAACCGCCTCCAAACTCATCATCATATTCTAGATTTACTCTCAACTGTTCCAGTTCCGCAGAAAGCTGGATTTCTGGAATTGGATTTCCTAACAATATCAAGCTAGGACCGTAAATATACGATTCATAAAAATCTTTATCTCTAACGTAGCTTCCCTGCAATCCGAGTCCTGCAGAAAAATAAGGATTGAAGTCATAAAGCGCGCTTGGAGCAACTGTAATATTGGTGTATCCAGAGCCAAAACTGAGTCCTAATCCGCCGCCGAAACGTATCCTGCTTTCGAAATCAGCACCTTGATTTTGCTGCGCTACAGCATCAGCAGAAACAGTCAAGAAAATAACTGCTATCAAGGTTTTTGTTATATGGTTTAGATTAAGTATTTTCATGCGCAAATTTTAAGTTAAGTTTAAGACATAAAAGTATGAAATAATTATTAGATTGTTCTAATTGTCGTACTTTTGCAAAAATATTTTTAACAAATTAGGACATTCAATTATATTATGGATAGGTTTTCCTTTTTAAACGCGGCACATACTGAATTTTTTGCTCAATTATACGATCAATATCTTGAAAACCCAGATAGCGTAGAACCAAGCTGGAGAAGTTTTTTCCAAGGTTTTGACTTCGGGATGGAAACATACAATGAAGAATATCAGGCTCCTGCACAGCAGCTAGCGAATTACGCAACATCAAACAATGTTGACGTAAGCCAGATTTCTGAAAAATTACAAAAAGAATTTAATGTTTTAAAGCTGATCGATGCTTACAGAACGCGCGGTCACTTATTCACTAAGACCAATCCGGTTCGTGAAAGAAGAATTTTTAGTCCTAATTTAGAACTTGAAAACTTCGGACTTTCAAAAGCAGATTTGACTACCGTTTTTGATGCGGCAAAAGCAATCAAGATTGCGCCTTGCAGTTTGCAAGAAATTATTGGCCATTTGGACAATATTTACTGCCAGCATATCGGTGTGGAGTATATGTATATCCGTAAACCAGAAGTAATCCAATGGATTCAGGATAAGATTGGTTACAATGATAACCATCCTAGATTTTCTGCTGACGAAAAGAAAAACATCTTAAATAAATTAAACGAGGCGGTTTCTTTCGAAAACTTTCTTCATACAAAATATGTCGGACAAAAACGTTTCTCTCTTGAAGGCGGTGAAACTTTAATTCCAGCTTTGGATGCCTTGATTGAAGCTGCAGCTGAAAAAGGTGTAGAGCAGTTTGTCATGGGAATGGCACACCGTGGTCGTTTGAACGTTTTGGCAAACATTTTCGGAAAAAATACCCAAGATATCTTCTCTGAATTTGATGGAAAAGATTACGATGATGATGCGCTTTTTGATGGTGACGTAAAATACCACTTAGGCTTGACGGCTGACAAAAAGACAAAATCAGGAAAAAATATAAACATCAATTTAGCGCCAAATCCATCACACTTGGAAACGGTTGGAGCTGTAATTGAAGGAATCACAAGAGCAAAACAAGACCGTCATTTTCCAGACGATTTCTCAAAAGTATTGCCAATCGCACTTCATGGTGACGCGGCAATTGCTGGACAAGGAATCGTGTATGAAATCGTTCAGATGGCACAATTAGACGGTTATAAAACAGGCGGAACAATTCATTTGGTAATTAACAACCAAGTTGGATTTACGACGAATTATCTAGATGCTCGTTCTTCGACCTATTGTACCGATGTTGCAAAAGTGACGCTTTCGCCAGTTTTGCACGTAAATGCAGATGATGCAGAAGCAGTTGTTCATGCTATGCTTTTTGCGCTAGACTACAGAATGCAATTCGGAAGCGATGTCTTTATCGACTTGTTAGGATATAGAAAATACGGCCATAACGAAGGTGATGAGCCTCGTTTCACACAGCCTAAATTATATAAGATTATTGCAAAACACGAAAATCCGAGAGACATCTATGCTGCTAAATTAATTGCAGAAGGTGTTATTGATGATACGTATGTTGGCAAATTAGAAAAAGAATACAAAGCCGTTTTAGATGAAAATCTAGAAGCGTCTCGTAAAAAAGATTTGACAATCATCACGCCATTCATGCAAAACGAATGGGGCGGTTATGTTCAGGCAGATGAAACAGAAATGCTTCAAAAAGTAAATACGACTTTCTCAAAAGAGATACTCACAGAGATTGCTCAGACCATCACGACATTGCCAAGCGACAAGAAGTTTATCAGCAAGATCCAAAAGCTGATTAACGACAGAAAAGTAATGTTTGAAACAGACAAACTAGATTGGGCTATGGCCGAATTGCTAGCGTATGGTTCTTTGATGACAGAAGGTTATGATGTTCGTATTTCAGGACAAGACGTGGAAAGAGGAACTTTCTCTCACCGTCACGCGGTTGTGAAAGTGGAAGATTCTGAAGAAGAAGTAATCCTTTTACAGCAGTTGAAAAACCAAAAAGGGAAATTCAATATCTTCAATTCATTGTTGTCTGAATATGGCGTTGTTGGTTTTGATTACGGATATGCTTTAGCAAGTCCAAAAACATTGACCATCTGGGAAGCACAATTTGGAGATTTCTCTAACGGTGCCCAAATCATGATTGACCAATATATTTCTGCAGCAGAAGACAAATGGAACAATCAAAACGGTTTGGTGATGTTATTGCCTCACGGTTATGAAGGCCAAGGAGCGGAACACTCTTCAGCTAGAATGGAACGATATTTACAGCTTTGCGCTAACCATAATATGTTTGTAGCAGACTGTACGACGCCAGCCAACTTCTTCCACTTGTTGAGAAGACAGATGAAAACGACGTTCAGAAAACCTTTGATTGTATTTACTCCAAAGAGTTTATTGCGTCATCCGTCAGTAGTTTCTTCTGTGGATGAGTTTGCAAACGGAAGCTTCCAAGAAGTTTTGGATGATCCAAATGTAAATGCAAAAGACGTTAAGACATTGGTATTCTGTACAGGTAAATTCTACTACGATTTAGTGGCAGAAAGAGAAGCTAACGGAAGAAAAGACGTGGCATTCGTGAGAATCGAGCAGCTTTTCCCATTGCCAGTAGAACAATTAAAAGCGATTATTGAAAAATATCCAAACGCTGATGATTATGTTTGGGCACAAGAAGAACCTAAAAACATGGGAGCTTACAGCTACATGCTGATGAACTTTGATTTAGTGAAATTGAGAGTGGCTTCATTAAAAGCCTACAGTGCGCCTGCAGCAGGAAGCTATGCTCGTTCTAAAAAACGTCATGCAGCTGCGATAGCAATGGTTTTTGATAAAAATCTGTTCAGCTAATAAAGATTTTTAGCGTGAGTCAAGGCTAAAAAACGTAATTTTGAAATAATAAGTAGTATACAATAACACACCATAAAATTATATACAGATGATTTTAGAAATGAAAGTTCCTTCACCAGGGGAATCAATCACCGAAGTTGAAATCGCAACTTGGTTAGTAAAAGACGGAGATTACGTAGAAAAAGATCAAGCGATTGCTGAAGTAGATTCAGACAAAGCAACTTTGGAATTGCCAGCTGAAGCTAGCGGAATTATTACGCTAAAAGCAGAAGAAGGCGATGCTGTAGCAGTTGGTCAAGTAGTTTGCTTAATCGATACTGATGCTGCGAAACCAGAAGGTAGCGCTCCAGCAAAAGAAGAAAAGAAAGAAGAAGCTCCAAAAGCGGAAGCTAAAAAAGAAGAACCTAAGGCAGAAGCTCCAAAAGCGGCTCCGGCAGCTGAAAAGACGTATGCATCAGGAACTCCTTCGCCAGCGGCAAGAAAAATTTTGGACGAAAAAAATATTGAGCCTGCTTCAGTTTCTGGAACTGGAAAAGGGGGAAGAATCACGAAAGATGATGCTGTAAATGCAACACCTTCAATGGGAACTCCAACGGGAGGAAACCGTGGTTCTGAAAGAACAAAATTGTCAATGCTTCGTAGAAAAGTAGCAGAACGTCTTGTTGCTGCTAAAAACGAAACAGCAATGTTGACTACGTTTAACGAAGTGAACATGACACCTATCAATACGATTCGTAACGAATATAAAGATGCGTTCAAAGCAAAACACGGCGGTTTAGGATTAGGCTATATGTCTTTCTTTACAAAAGCAGTGACAAGAGCGTTGCAATTATATCCAGATGTGAACTCGATGATTGACGGACAAGAGAAGATTTCATACGATTTCTGCGATATCTCTGTAGCAGTTTCTGGACCAAAAGGATTGATGGTTCCTGTAGTTAGAAATGCTGAAAACCTGACTTTCCGCGGAATTGAATCTGAAATCAAGAGATTAGCAATCAAAGCGCGTGACGGACAGATTACTGTTGACGATATGACTGGTGGAACGTTCACTATTTCTAATGGTGGTGTTTTCGGAAGTATGCTTTCAACACCAATCATCAACCCACCACAATCTGGAATCTTGGGAATGCACAATATTATCGAGCGTCCAATCGCTGTAAATGGTAAAGTGGAAATACACCCGATGATGTATGTAGCACTTTCTTATGATCACAGAATTATCGACGGACGTGAGTCAGTTGGTTTCCTAGTTGCCGTGAAAGAAGGTCTAGAAAATCCAGCAGAATTATTGATGGACAACAATCCTAAAAAAGCGTTGGAACTATAGTTTCAAGTTTTGTATAAATAAAAAATCCCGTTCAAAAGAGCGGGATTTTTTATTATAACGAATTGCGGTTACTGTTTCAAATAAAAATACTCTCCATGATAATCAATAATCCCTTTGCCTTTCATCAAGATATCAGCCCCGATGATGCCGTGAACAGGCTTTGCTTTATATTGTTCTAAGGCTAAATTTACATGCGACATATTGAAAATGACTAGCGAAAAATCATCTGTTTTCCAACGTCCCAATTGCAACGTATTGTTAGAAGACATCTGAGTGTCCATTCCAACAGCTCCAGCTCCGGCTGCTTTTGTGAGCGATTCCTCTGCCCTGAGGTTAAAATGCTCAACATCTCCAAAACCTACACAGCTGCTAGAAGCTCCCGTGTCTAGAATGAAATTGCCGCTGATGCCATTAACTTTGGCCTTGATGACTAAATGATGCGTCTTCGAAATTTTTAATTTTATTTTTTTATAGCCTTTGCTTTTTAAGGCATCGAAAATTTTGTCCATTTTTAAGATATGAGTAAATCAAAAATAACCATTTATAGCTAAAGAGATTAAAATCAAAACATAATATTTTATTAAGATTTCCTGATTAAGCGGGGTTCTTTCGCATTATATTTTGCAACTCCTTTCATTGTCCCTATTTTTGCAAAATGATTTTAACAGACACACATTCGCACATCTATAGCGAAGAATTCGATCAAGATAGAAAAGAAATGATGCAGCGTGCCTTTGATGCCGGAGTACAAAGAATTTTTGTTCCGTCAATCGATTCCACTTATACACAGAAAATGTATGATTTGGAGCAGCAATATCCTGAAAATGTCTTCTTGATGATGGGATTGCATCCTACATATGTCAAAGAAAATTATGAAGAAGAACTCGCTTTTGTAGAAGCAGAATTGTCGAAAAGAAAGTTTTATGCTGTTGGAGAAATAGGCATCGATCTTTTTTGGGACAAGACTCGATTGGAAGAGCAAAAAATAGCCTTTAAAAGACAGATTCAATTAGCCAAAAAATACAAGTTGCCGATCAATATTCATTGCCGCGATGCATTTGACGAAGTTTTTGAAGTCTTGGAATCCGAAAAAAGCGAAGAGCTTTTCGGTATTTTCCATTGCTTTACAGGTGATTATAATCAAGCCTTACAAGCTATTTCATACAATATGAAACTTGGAATTGGCGGTGTCGCAACCTTTAAAAACGGAAAAATCGACCAGTTTTTAAACCAGATCGATATAAAACATATCGTTTTAGAAACAGACTCTCCTTATTTGGCTCCCGTGCCTTATAGAGGCAAGCGTAATGAAAGCAGTTATACGAAACTGGTAGCAGAGAAATTAGCTTTAATTTATGGAATTCCTGTCGAAGAAATTGCGAAAATTACGACAGAAAATGCCAAAGCTGTTTTTGGTATTTAACAAAGAAATCATACCAAATTCATAAAATTTTTGTTCATTTGTAGATTGTTAAAAAAACTAAAGTAAATGTCAAAATTCGATAAAATTCGACCGTTTTATGATAGTGAAGTAAACGAAGCCTTGTGCAAGGTTGCCGATCATCCGATGATGAAAGCCATGATGAGCTTTACGTTTCCTGACGCCGATGAAAAAGATTGGATAGAACAGCTGAAAAGAACGCATTCGATACGAGATTTCCAATGCAATTTTATTTACCATGCTGTGATGAAGGTTGTCGAAAAAAGTTCGGATGGACTGACTACTTCTGGTTTTGAAAAATTAGAAAAACATACGCCTTACCTTTTTATCTCTAATCATAGGGATATCATTTTGGATACTTCTCTTCTGAATACCTGTCTTTTTGACCATGGATTGGTCATGACCGCTTCGGCAATTGGAGATAATTTGGTTAAAAAATCTTTCCTGCATACGTTATCCAAATTAAACAGAAATTTTTTAGTACAGCGAGGCTTGGCGCCTAGAGAACTGCTTCAAAGCTCAAAACTAATGTCGGAATATATTTGCCAGCTTATTTTGAGAGAAAATCGTTCGGTTTGGATTGCGCAGCGCGAAGGAAGAACAAAAGATGGCAATGACGCTACACATCCGGGCGTCTTAAAAATGCTTTCGATGGGTTCTGAAGAAGAAAATCTGATGGACTATTTCAAAAAATTAAAGATTGTTCCCGTATCGATTTCATATGAATACGATCCGACGGATGCGCTAAAAATGCCGCAACTGATGGCCGAGGCAAATGATGAGGTCTATATAAAAGAAAAGAATGAAGATTTCATGACACTCTTGAGCGGAATCATGGGCCAGAAAAAGAGAATCCATATCCATGTGGGAGATGTTCTAGAAGAAGAACTAGATGAAATTGCCTCTAAATTCGATAACTCAAACAAACAAATACAAGCATTAGCGCAGGTAATAGATGATTCTATTTTGACAAGCTACAAACTTTGGCCGACGAATTATATTGCTTACGATTTGATCAACAATACAAACAAATATTCCCACCTCTATACTGAAAAAGAAAAATCGCTTTTCGAAAGAAGATTAGAAATAAGAATTGACGAAAATAATCCAGTAGAACTGCAAGGATTTTTGGCCATGTATGCCAATCCAGTAGTCAATAAATCAAAATACGAGAATGCTGTCTAAAGCAAAAATACTTTTAATCTACACGGGTGGTACCATCGGTATGATGAAGGATTTTGAGACAGGTGCCTTGAAAGCTTTCAACTTTAGCAAATTACTGCAAAGAATCCCAGAACTGAAACAATTGGACTGTGAAATAGAAACGATTTCTTTTGATACTCCGATAGATTCTTCGAACATGAATCCCCAAAAATGGATCCAGATTGCATCCATCATTGAAGAAAACTATGCGTCTTTTGACGGATTTGTAGTGCTTCACGGTTCTGATACGATGTCTTATTCTGCTTCGGCACTAAGCTTCATGCTTGAAAATCTTGCTAAGCCGGTTGTTTTTACAGGCTCGCAATTGCCGATTGGAGATTTGAGAACTGACGCAAAAGAAAATCTGATCACGGCTATACAAATTGCTTCATTGCAGCACAAGAATAAGCCAGTCATTAATGAAGTCTGCCTTTATTTCGAATACAAATTATACAGAGGAAATCGTACCACAAAAATTAATGCAGAACATTTTAATGCATTTTTGTCGCCAAATTATTCTCCATTAGCAGAATCAGGCGTTCATCTAAAAGTAAATAACGATTTATTGTTGCCAAAATCAGGAAGCAAGAAATTTCAAGTGCATAAGGAATTGGATGATAATGTAGCCGTCGTAAAAATGTTTCCTGGAATCAGCGAAAATGTATTGGCCGCCATCTTTAATATTCCAAACCTAAAGGGAATTGTCTTAGAAACGTATGGCGCCGGAAATGCTCCAACAGACGAATGGTTTATTTCCTTATTAAAAAAAGCCATCAAAAACGGACTGCATGTTATCAATGTGACTCAATGTACGGCCGGAAGTGTTAGTATGGGACACTATGAAACCAGTACATCGCTGAAAAAAATAGGCGTGATTTCTGGGAAAGACATTACAACGGAATCCGCTATCACCAAGCTGATGTATCTTATTGGGCAGAAAGTTTCTCCAAATGTTTTCAAGACTATTTATGAAACGGCTTTGAGAGGTGAATTGACCTAAATTTTTAAGCTATAAATTTTCTTTAGTCGGAATTTTTGCAGTTCTTTGCAACCGCAAATAAATAGAGAGGTGTCCGAGTGGTTGAAGGAGCAAGCCTGGAAAGCTTGTATATGGGTAACTGTATCGTGGGTTCGAATCCCATCCTCTCTGCAAAAAGACAACTTTTTTAGGTTGTCTTTTTTTATTACTTTTATTAGCATAACTTTCTACTTATGAAAAAGTACTTCAGTATTCTTATATGCATCATTTCTCTACATGCTCTTGCCCAAGATCCTGTGAAGGATAAGCAGATTAAGGAAGCACAAGAGAAAGAAGAGCAAGAACGCATCAAGGAAGTGTTGAGTAATGAAAAAGCGACTGAAACACGCGAGTTAGAAGAAGTAAGAAGAAAAAAAGATTCGGTACAAAGTACCGTAACTGTTGTCGATTCTTTGTATAGAGAAGACCAGTTTTATATAGGCCTGACGTATGATCTATTGCAGAAAAGGCCAGATGGTGTCAGCCAAAACTCTTTCTCATCCGGATTTCATATCGGTTTTTTAAGAGATATTCCGCTTAACAAGCGACGAAATGTTGCTATCGCAATTGGCTTGGGATATTCTATGAATGATTATAGGCAGAATATCAAGATTACAGAAGTTGACGGAAAACCTTTTTATGAGGTGGTCAATGAAAGCGAAGTGAATTTCGACAAAAATAAATTCGCCTTGCATTATGTAGATATTCCATTTGAATTTAGATGGAGGACTTCGACCATACAAAGCCATCGTTTTTGGAGAGTATATACCGGTTTTAAGTTGAGCTATTTGTTGCTAAACAAATCGAAATATGTTGAAGGGAATGAAAAAATCAGGATTTTCGGCAATGACGATTTCAATAAGCTGCAATATGGAGCCTACATTTCTTTTGGCTACAACACATGGAATTTCCATGCCTATTACGGACTCAATTCGTTATTCAAATCTGATGCAAAAATTGACGGCAAGTCAATTGACATGAATACCGTAAATATCGGACTGATGTTTTATATTTTATAGCCAGAAATAGAGAAGCCCTATCTGCGGTAAAATTCCTGATAAGAAACCTACAATCAATTCTTTAGTATCATGTGCTTTCATAGATAGCCTTGATGTGGCCACAATTCCTGTAAGCAACAAACAAAAAGCAACCAGATAGATGTGGTTTGTCTGCGTATGAAGGCTAAATCCAATTGCGAAAACCGTCAGCGAACTTATTCCGATCATGTGGATGCTGGCTTTCAAGTTGATAAAAGTAAACAAGAAAGCTAAAATCGTACTCACTAAAGCACCAAAGAAAAAGTAATACAATTCAGGAATCAGCTCAATTCGGATACTTTCCGTAATCAAAATATAAAGCAATATGGCATTTGCCGCTAAAGGAATTTTTCGCTGTGAAATCTCCGAAAGCATAAAAGAATTTGCCCTGCCCAAAGTCATCAAGAAATAAAATATCGAAATCGGAATCAAGATCGTCAAGATAATGACTTGTATTGTCACTAAAAAAAGTTCTTGATACGTATGATATCGGTCTGTCAAGAAAAAATACAGCAGAACCGCATAGACCGAGATAAACATCGGGTGGAAAATATAGGAGAATATAGAAAGGATTTTTTTCACTACCTATATTTTCTTCCTCATTCTCGCCACAGGAATATCAAGCTGCTCTCTATATTTTGCGATTGTCCTTCTAGCAATCGGATAGCCTTTTTCTTTTAATATTTCAGCCAATTGGTCGTCTGGAAGCGGCTTTTGCTTGTCTTCTTCCTCAATTACATTCTGCAATATTTTCTTGATTTCTAGCGTAGAAACGTCTTCGCCTTGATCATTTTTCATGGCTTCCGAAAAGAATTCCTTGATTAATTTTGTGCCGTAAGGTGTTTCGACATATTTGCTATTTGCTACACGAGAAACCGTTGAAATATCCAAGCCGATCATGTCTGCAATGTCTTTTAAGATCATTGGTTTCAGCTTGGTTTCATCACCATCCAAGAAATATTCTTGCTGGTAATGCATGATAGCATTCATGGTTACGAACAACGTTTCCTGGCGCTGGCGGATGGCATCAATGAACCATTTGGCAGAATCTAGCTTTTGCTTGATAAACTGTACCGCTTCTTTTTGTTGGTTTGACTTATCACGAGAGGCTTTGTATGTCTGCATCATTTCCTGATAATCTTTAGAAATGTGAAGCTCGGGAGCATTTCGTCCGTTCAAGGTCAGTTCTAATTCGCCGTCGACAATTCTGATGGTAAAATCAGGAACGACGTGCTCAATCATTTTATTGTTTCCGGTAAAAGCACCTCCTGGTTTCGGGTTGAGCTTTTCAATTTCGTCAATAGCTTTTTTAAGCTGGTCTTGAGATATGCCGTATTTCTGTAGCAGCTTATCGTAATGCTTTTTAGTAAAAGCTTCAAACTGATTCTCTATAACATCAATGGCCAAGTCGACAGATTCGGTTGGTGTTTTATGTTTTAGCTGTAGCAAAAGACATTCTTGCAAATCACGTGCGCCGACTCCGGAAGGCTCTAATTCATGGATGATGTGCAGTATTCGTTCTACATTTTTTTCATCCGTGTAAATACCTTGCGTAAATGCCATGTCATCTACAATATCCGGAACGCTTCTTCGGATGTAACCCATATCATCAATGCTTCCGACTAGAAATTCTGCAATTTCACGTTCTTCGTCATTTAAGATAAAAGTATTCAGTTGATTGATCAGGTCTTGATGGAAACTTACCGGCGCAGCAAATGGCATGCTTCGGTCTTCGTCGTCATCGCTATAATTATTTGCCTGAAGTTTATAATCCGGCGTTTCGTCGTTGCTTAAATATTCGTCGATGTTGATGTCTTCGGCATCGATTCTGTCGTTTTCGAATTCATCATAATCATCATATTCTTCGGTCTCGAATTCGTCTTTTTCGTATTCATCCTCTTCTTTTCCAGCTTCCAATGCTGGATTTTCGACCATTTCTTCTTTTAATCGTTGTTCAAAAGCTTGCGTAGGCAATTGGATTAGCTTCATCAGCTGGATTTGCTGTGGAGATAATTTCTGTGATAATTTAAGTTGTAAAAACTGCTTGAGCATCTATTGAGTTATTTGGTATTTATAGTTCAAATTTAATCATTTTCAACTAAAAATGGCACACGTTAAGATAAACTTGTGCCATTTTTGATATGATTTATATAGTGTCTTGATTCCTAAAACTCGGCATTTCCAGGAGTTCTTGGGAAAGGAATTACGTCTCTGATATTGGTCATTCCAGTTACGAACAAAACCAATCTTTCAAATCCAAGTCCGAAGCCGCTATGGACAGCAGAACCGAAACGACGAGTGTCAAGGTACCACCAAAGTTCTTCTTCGTCGATTCCTAAAACTTTCATCTTTTCTACTAAAACGTCATAACGTTCCTCTCGCTGAGAGCCTCCAACAATCTCTCCGATACCCGGGAAAAGAATATCCATGGCGCGAACTGTTTTGCCGTCTTCATTCAGGCGCATGTAAAATGCTTTGATGTTTGCTGGATAATCGTATAAAATTACCGGACATTTAAAGTGCTTTTCTACCAAGAAACGCTCGTGCTCTGATTGCAAATCAGCACCCCATTCTTCAATGATATATTGGAATTTTTTCTTTTTGTTCGGTGTTGAATTCTTTAAAATATCAATTGCTTCGGTATAAGAAACACGTTTGAAATTGTTTTCTAAAACGAAATTTAGTTTTTCTAACAAAGTCATTTCGCTTCTTTCCGCTTGCGGTTTTGTTTTTTCTTCTTCCAATAAACGGCCTTCCAAAAACTTCAAATCATCGGCACATCTATCCATTGTGTATTTGATCACGTATTGGATAAAATCTTCTGCCAAATCCATGTTGTCGTCTAAATCATTAAAAGCGACTTCTGGCTCAATCATCCAGAATTCAGCCAAATGACGCGATGTATTAGAATTTTCTGCTCTAAAAGTTGGTCCGAAAGTATAAATCTGACCCAAAGCCATAGCAAAAGTTTCCCCTTCTAATTGTCCAGAAACGGTCAAATTAGTATGTTTTCCGAAGAAATCTTTTTTATAATCGATATGACCTTCTTCTGTTTTTGGTAAGTTGTCTAAAGGCAGTGAAGTCACTTGGAACATTTCTCCAGCGCCTTCTGCATCAGCTCCAGTAATTACAGGTGTATTTACATACACAAATCCCTTTTCTTGGAAATATTGATGTACTGCAAAAGACAATACAGAACGTACTCTCATGATTGCCCCAAAAGCATTCGTTCTTACACGTAAATGCGCATTGGCACGCAAAAATTCAAGCGTATGTTTTTTCGGCTGCATCGGGAATTTTTCTGGATCAGAATCACCCAAGATTTCCAAACTGCTTACTTGAATTTCATATTTCTGTCCGGCACCTTTACTTTCTGTCAAAGCACCTTTCAACGCCACAGCTGCACCAGTCGTGATTCGCTTCAAGGTATCTGCAGGAGTATTTTCAAAATCAACCACACATTGGATATTATTAATAGTCGAGCCGTCATTTAAAGCAATAAATTGATTATTCCTAAATGTTCTAACCCATCCTTTTACATAAACTTCCTGCATTGTCTGAGCGCTGTTCAATAGCTCTTTAACTTTTGTGTGTTTCATTTTTAATTGTTATAAAATATTCTTGAATTGTTCTTCTGTGAGACAAAAAGAGGTCTTTTCGCAAAACAGAACGCAAAGATAGTAAAAAATTCAGTCCACAGATTTTAGATTTCAGATGCTAAACGCAATGGCAACATAAGTAGAGAGGGTGTTTCATTTTTTTATCTAATTTTACAAAAAAAATAAAATGAAAACCAATGTCCTGATCTCGAACACGCTTTATGTTATTGGGATTATTTTCATCATAATTCTTATCACTGTAGCTGTCGTGCTGTTGTACAAATTAAAGAAGGCAAAAGCTCAAAAGCAAGAATTTGAAGAAAAATACAATTCGCTCGAATTGAAGGTCAACGGTTTGAAATTAGAAACGCTCGAATCAAAATTAAATCCGCATCTTTTTAAAAACATATTGAATTCAATACAATCGCATGCTTACCAGACTTATCATGCGCTTGATAAATTGGCGAATGTGCTCGATTATATCTTATACGAAAGCCAAAAGAAATTTGTGTCTCCTAGAGAGGAAATCGAATTTGCCTTAAACCTGATTGAAATCAACAAGATTAAAGTCAGTCCGCTTTTTGGATTGAAAGTAAAAACCAAAATCAAGGAAGATGAATTGCTATACGAACAGCCGATTTTAGCACCGATGGTTTCTATTGATTTGATAGAAAATGCTTTTAAGCATGCAGATCTAAAAAGTCCGGATGCTTTTATTTCCATTGTTTTTGAATTTAAGGATAGCTGTTTTTATCTCACGGTTTCGAATAAGATTTCCGATCATAAGACCTTGAAAAAAGACAATAGCGGTTTGGGTTCTAATACGTTAGACCAGCGATTGAAAATAATTTACAATAATAATTACAAGCTCGATAAATTTATCGAAGATGATGTTTATATTGCTCACCTAAAAATAAACTTACTTGAATACAAAGCTCAAATGCTTGCTGCTGGACGATGAATTGCCAGGATTGACGTATCTCAAAATGCTTTGCGAGCAGATTCCTGAACTGGATGTCGTGAAGGCATTTGACAATCCCGAAAAATTGCTTGCCGAAATGTCAAGCCTTGATTTCGACCTCTGTATTACGGATATTGAAATGCCAGGGATAGACGGGCTTAGTGTGGCCAATCTCTTAAAAGACAAAATGGTAATTTTTACGACAGCCTATAAAGAATATGCTGCGGATGCTTTTGATATTGAAGCAGTCGATTACATTACAAAACCTGTAAAAAAAGAACGTCTGCAGAAAGCAGTTGCCAAAGCGTTGGAAAAGATGAATAAAAAATCGTCCAACAAAAAGTTTACGCAACTGAATACAGACAAAGGAAAAGCCTTGCTGTTTTTCGACCAGATTATCTACATACAACCTTCTGAAACCGACAGCCGCGATAAGGAAGTTTTGATGAAAGATGGAAATATAATTCTGCTCAAAAACATAACTTTTGCCAAATTGCTCTCGCAGTTGCCGAAAGCCGATTTTTGCAGGATCAACAAAAAAGAAATTATAGCAATGAAAGCTGTGAAATTCTTTGCCCATGATGAAATCACGACAACTATCCTAGATAAGAACGGGAAAAGTCTTGTCTTGTTTTTGAGTGATATTTATCGTTCGGATTTTCTTTGCAAAGTCAATATTTAAGTTTCGTTACAAATTTTTTCCTTCTTATTACAATTGCCCTAAACTATTTTACAAAATCAAATTGTAAGAAATTTTCAATGCAGATATTTGTGCCTACAAACGACTTACCCAATGCAAAAACACAAAAACTCTATTTTCTATGTTGTCCTCATAGTTGTTTTCTCCGGTATCATTTATTGGTTCTTAGACCAAGGAAAACACCTGCAACACGGAAAAACAATAATCGAAAAAACTTCTGACAAATCACAATGGGCAGAATTTGTTGATTCGATGCAACATAGCTTGCAACATCCTTTGGCCATTTTACTAGCCCAAATCTTGACGATTATTTTAGTGGCACGATTTTTTGGATGGATATGCAGGAAAATCGGGCAGCCTTCGGTTGTTGGTGAAATCATTGCCGGAATTGTGCTCGGACCTTCTTTATTAGGATTGTATTTTCCAGAATTCAAAGAAACTCTTTTTCCAGCAGCTTCTCTTGGAAATTTACAATTCTTGAGCCAAATCGGACTAATCCTTTTCATGTTTGTTATCGGAATGGAACTGGATCTGAAAGTCTTGCGAAATAAAGCCCATGAAGCAGTAGTTATAAGCCATGCCAGTATCATTTTTCCTTTTACATTAGGAATCGGATTGGCTTATTTTATGTATGATACTTTCGCTCCTGAAGGCGTAGCTTTTTTATCTTTTGCTCTTTTTTGCGGTATCGCGATGAGCATCACGGCTTTCCCTGTTTTGGCGAGAATCGTGCAAGAACGAGGCATACACAAGACAAAATTAGGAAGCATCGTTATTACTTGTGCTGCAGCAGATGATATCACGGCTTGGTGCATTTTAGCGGCGGTAATTGCTATCGTAAAAGCAGGATCTTTTGTAAGTTCCTTATACATTATTGTTTTGGCTGTGACGTATGTTTTCTTGATGATTATGATCGTAAAGCCTTTCTTGAAAAGAGTTGGCGATTTATATTCTTCTCGAAAAACATTAAGCAAGCCGGTTGTCGCTATTTTCTTTCTAACATTGATCATTTCTTCGTATGTGACAGAAGTCATCGGAATCCATGCTTTATTTGGAGCTTTTATGGCAGGCGTAATTATGCCAGAAAGTGCCAAGTTTAGAAGTATTTTCATTGAGAAAGTAGAAGATATTGCTCTGATTGTATTGCTGCCATTGTTTTTTGTATTCACGGGCTTAAGAACCGAAATCGGACTTTTGGACGATCCGTATCTGTGGAAAATCACGGCTTTAATTATTGCAGTAGCAGTCGTTGGAAAATTCTTAGGAAGTACGTTGGCGGCAAAATTTGTCGGGCAGAATTGGAGAGACAGTCTTTATATCGGAGCCCTAATGAATACTCGTGGCTTGATGGAATTAATAGTGTTGAATATTGGATATGAATTGGGCGTGCTTTCTCCAATGATTTTCACGATGATGGTCATCATGGCTTTAGTGACGACATTTATGACTGGGCCTGCTTTGGATCTGATTAATTTTATTTTCAAGACTAAAAACTCGATTATTCCTGAAACCATCAGCAGTAAGATAAAATACAAGATATTGCTTTCTTTCGCTATTCCAGATAGAGGAATTGCCTTGCTGAAAGTAGCCAATAGCTTGGTGCGAAAACAAAACGGGAATGCCATTGTAACAGCCATGCATTTATCGTCAAGTAACGAATTGCACGGATTTGATGCGAGTCATTATGAACAAGAGGTCTTCAAGCCAATCGTCAATGAAGCTGAAAATCTCGACCAGAAAATCATCACGCTTTTCAAAGCTTCGGTAGATATCGATTCAGATATTACTGAAATCGCAAACCAAGGTGAATTTGACTTGCTGTTAATCGGATTGGGACAGTCTATTTTTGAAGGCACGTTGCTGGGAAGAGTTCTAGGATATACGACTCGAATCATAAATCCCGATAGGCTGATTGATAAATTTACTGGAAAGGAAGGTTTGTTTGAAAACTCTCCTTTCGATGAAAGGACGCGTCATATCGTTGCTTACAGCAAAATGCCGGTAGGTATTTTAGTAGATAAAAACCTAGAAGAAATCGACCAGGTCTTTATGCCATTATTTTGTGCCGAAGATCGATTTTTGATAGAATATGCCCAAAAGTTAATCCATAACAATGGTTGTCAAGTTACCATCTTGGATCCTACGGGAGAAATAAAAAACAATTCAGAAATTAAGGAAAGCATCCGTTCTATCGAGCAGATTGCTCCAAATCATATTGCCATGTCAGGCGAGAAAACCATGAAAAAAGAATTTCTTGAAAGACAAGACCTGATGATTATCAGTCTTGAAAGTTGGAAGAAATTGGTTGACTCACAGAGCGTTTGGTTAAATAATACGCCTTCTGTGTTAATTATTAAACCATAAATTTTAAAAGTCCTACTTTTGTATCGGATTAAATACTTATAAAGATTACGTTGTTATTAATTCTAAAAACCTGCCCAGCTAAACTCGGCAGGTTTTATATTTATAAGAAGTTTATGAAACAGCGCCTTAAAAACCTAAATTTAGGATAAAGGTCAATTTGATAGAAAGATTATCTTCAAATTTGGCCAATTGATTCGGACCATAACGGTAAAATCCAGACAATCCGAAGGCTTTGTAGATTTGATTCAGCTCGATTCCCGATTCAAAATAGCCATCTCTTAAGGTTTTGTAATTAAGTCCGATATGCTGTTCTGGTTTTTCCATATCACCCCAAGCCATTCTTGAAACCAAAACTAGAGAAGGCTTGATTCCTTTGAAAACGGTGACTCTTTTAAAGCCGTGTTTGAATTGGAACATCACATATTTGCTAGAGAAAAATTCGTTGAAATACATCGTCTCAAAACTGTTCTTTCCTGCAATCGTGATTCGTTCAATTAGTTTTTCTTTCGTAAGGCTGTTCGGAGAGGTATTGTAAAGATGTGAAATCGGCACATCGCCTATCGCATAACCAGCTTCCATTAAAAGTGCTGTCCTTTGTCCGTTTAGATAGCGTTTTTCATATTCTGCTCTCAAATCTATTTTAGAGAAAGTAAAATCATTTTCAAAAACCTTTGGCAATGATTGCGTGAATTGGAATGTGAATTTCGGATAGCGTTTTTCTATTTCTAGCTTCCCTGTAGGCGTCTGCATATAATCGCTAAAAGGATTCCATTGCAGCGAAACCATTGCAGTTGTCATGTCGTAGTTAGTATACGATTTTCCATCTACAGTATAGAGGTAGTCAAACTTAGGCTCAATCCTGCTATGCGTAAGCTGCCAGATACTTTCCGTTTTAGGAAGGATTTTAGTTTCAATATAACCTCGCCACGTTTTGTGGTTATAGAAAGTACTTAAGTTGATCGGACGAGGATCATAAATTTTAAAAACCCTCTTGTCGATGGCAAAAGAGGTACTCGCAATCTCTCGCACATCATCCGTATAACTTCCTCCGATCCATGAATTTGAAAAGATACCCACGCGAACCGCTCCGCCAATGCTGTATTTGAAATCGCCATCCTTGGTTCCGTAAGCCGTATAGCCGTCTAGGCGGTACTTATTTGAAAATCGCTCATTCGTGATACCTCCCAAGCCAACTCTGAAACCTTCGTAGTTGTTATAGCTTAAAAGATAGCGCAAATCCATATCCACTGGCCCAATAGGAACATATCCATTTAATATTTTTCGACCGAAGCGAAGTTTTTTCTCCAAACGTTCTTTTTGGGCGATGCTATCCAAAGCAATGTAAGTTCTTTCGCTTCGAGTATCGAGGCTGTCTTTTCTGTAGCTGTTCCAGAAAGAATCGTCTTTTTTTATGGCGTCATCCTTTACTTCGATATAGATAGCTGGATGTTTTATTTTTACCGGAATGTTCTGCTGCCTGTCGAAATTATAAGATTTAGAAACCAGGTACGTAAAATCGGAAGCGTCTTTTTTTCTTGTCGTATTGTTGCTGTCAAGATCGCCTTCAAACTTGATTGTGCCGCCTAAGATACGGATGTCGTCGTCGTTTTTCCCTTTCACGATTTTAAACTCTTTTTGTGTCGGGAACCAGATTTTTTCATTTTCGAGATATTCAAACTCGTGTGTTGCCGAAATATCCAATACACCACGGATTCTCATGATGGCTTTGGCAATAGCATAGTTTTCTTTATCGATGTAGACGACGCCTTCTAATCCCGATGATTTTCTTTTCTTTCTCGGCTTAAAATAAATCATGTAAGTATCCCGGTTTCCGACTTTCACCGTGTCTAATATTCTAAAACGGTAATCCGCAAAAGCATCCGGTGCTATCGGACTATTGTATTTGGTCTCAAACAGCTCGTATTTAGGATCGTAAACCGAAAAGGATTGTAGGTTAAAAGCAATGATTTCGTAAATTGGATTTTTAAGTCCGGCCATTTTTGTGCCCAAGATCGTTTCTTTCAGCTTTTTGTTGCTGAATTGAAATTGAGATACTTTTTCGGTCTGGAATAAATGCTGGCGGTCGATAATCTTCTTGAATTTATAATTCGTAGAATCGACTTCCTTGAATTCTTTTCCGTAATACCTTTCTACAAAGACAGAATCAATACTTCCGTCGATAGAATCTGGATTGGCAGAAACAATCAATTTGTTATAAGACTTGAACTGGAAGCTTTGCAACTTTTGTTGCGGATCGTTATCTTTTTTATTTTTTATGGCTTGGCGAATAATTGCATTCGCAGGATTTTCTTCCGAAGAAAGTACAATTTCGCTTAAGTTTTCTGATTTTGGAGAAAGCAGAATTTCATAATACTTTTTGTTGCGATCTCCTAGTATCGTCTTAGGGCTATATCCGATGTAAGAAATCGTGAAAAAGGCAATCTGATTTTCATCCTGAAGCAAGAATTTTCCGTCTACATCAGTCACTGTAGCTCTATTATTGCTGGATATTGTAGCAAAAGGAAGCGGTTTTTTGGTGCTTTCATCCTTCACGATTCCAGAAATCTGAAATTGTGCTTGCACGGAAACAGAAAGAAGGAAAAATAAAAAAGTTAAATGCTTCATAGGGTTATGTAACAGACGAATAGATGGTAGTTTTGTTACACGTTGCAAAAGTAAGTGACTTCTGTAAAAAAATCCACTATTTAAGGGGATTTTAATATTTGGCAGCATAAAATAAACGTTCAGATATAAAAAAGCCGGATAATTATCCGGCTCGTATATTTTAGAATGTAAAAGAATTAAACTTTCATGATTTCAGCTTCTTTAACCGCTAAAAGCTCGTCTACTTTTTTAATAAAAGCATTGGTCAGGTTTTGAACTTTATCTTCAGCTGTTTTGCACATGTCTTCTGAAGTTCCTTCTTTTTCTAATTTTTTGATGTCTGTATTAGCATCTTTACGTACGTTTCTGATTCCGATTTTTGCATCTTCGGCTTCTGATTTGGCTTGTTTTACCAAGTCACGACGGCGCTCTTCTGTTAAAGGCGGCACACTGATGATGATTACATCGCCATTGTTCATCGGATTAAAGCCGATGTTTGCAATTTGAATTGCTTTTTCGATTGGCTGCAACATGCTTTTTTCGTAAGGCTGAATCGTAATCGTTCTTGCATCGGGAACGTTGATGTTCGATACTTGGCTAAGCGGAGTAGCAGCGCCATAATAATCAACAAATACGCTTCCTAACATAGCAGGACTTGCCTTACCAGCACGGATATTCAAGAATTCTTTTTCAAGATGAGCAATTGAACCTGACATCGATTCTTCAGTGCTATCTAATATAAAATCAATTTCTTCAGTCATTTTTATCTAGAATTTCAGATTTCAGATTCAGATTTCAGCCATTCGACTGCTATCTTGATTCTGTTTTCTAATTATACATTAACTACTGTTCCTATATTTTCGCCTTCGCAGATTTTCAAAAGATTTCCTTTTTTGTTCATGTCGAAAACAACAATCGGTAGGGCATTTTCTTGGCTCAGCGTAAATGCTGTCGTATCCATTACGTTCAGTCCCTTTTTTAAGACGTCTTCAAATGAAATAGTATCGAATTTCACAGCATCTGCGTTTTTCTCTGGATCAGAAGTATATACTCCATCGACGCGAGTACCTTTCAAGATTACGTCGGCATGAACTTCAACACCTCTTAATACGGCCGCTGTATCAGTCGTGAAATAAGGATTTCCTGTTCCTGCTCCGAAAATCACGATTCTTCCTTTCTCCAAATGGCGAACCGCTCTTCTTTTGATATACGGTTCAGCGATGGCTTCAATTTTCAAAGCAGTCTGTAGACGAGTCAGCATTCCTTTGTCTTCAAGAGCTCCTTGAAGCGCCATTCCGTTGATCACGGTAGCTAGCATTCCCATATAATCACCTTGAACTCTGTCCATTCCATTGCTGGCTCCGGCTACACCGCGAAAAATATTTCCTCCTCCGATTACAATTGCAATCTCAACGCCTCTGTCATGAATTTCCTTGATTTCATCTGCATATTCGGCTAATCTTTGCGGATCGATACCGTATTGTCTGTCGCCCATCAAGGCTTCTCCACTTAATTTTAGGAGTATTCTTTTATATTTCATGCGCTGATTTTGTTTTTCGCTTAAGTTGTGCAAATATAGTCATAATCTGTTTTTTTGGAATAAGTTGGCAAAAAAAAAGTATTTTGGGTTTTTAGAATTAATTTTGCAGTACTAAATCGAGAATATGGAAGAGATTATCAAGGCCAGTCTGCCTAAAAGCTTGACTTATTTTGAATATAGAAAACTGGTTACAGATTTGCTTTTAGAGGGAAAATCTACAGGTCCCATCCAGACAGAAGATCTGTTGCATTATAGCAAGCTGAACGAAACGAGAATGAATCGCTTGGAAAAGACAATTATTGTTTCTCCAGAAAATACGGAAAGAATCAATCTCTTAAGAAGAAAATATATCTGGCTTGTAATTTCAGAAGGCTGGTGTGGCGATGCGGCGCAATTGCTTCCGATCATGCACAAAATGGAGGTGTTGTCGGATAACATCGATTTTAAGATTGTCCTTCGTGATGAAAATCCTGCATTGATGGATAAATTTTTGACGAATGGCGGAAGATCTATTCCAAAATTAATTGTCTTGGATAAAGAAACATTGGAAGTTTTGGCAGATTGGGGTCCTAGGCCGAAAGAGGCGTTTGATTTGATTAAAAATTATAAGGAAAAGCATGGCGTTATCGATGAAAAAATTAAGACCGAATTGCAAATGTGGTACTTACACGACAAAGGCTTAAGTACTCAAAATGAATTGATCGAATTAATGCGATTGCTTGAAATTCAAGAATAATGAGCTACAAAGAAAATGGTTATTTGCTTTTAGAAAATTTCTTTACGGAAACGGACCTGTATACTATTGAAAAAATCCTAAATAAATTTCACGAAAAGTGGATGGTAGATAATGCATCAAGTTTTGAAAAAGGAGTTTTAAACAGCCATAGCCTGACTTCAGGAAATTATTTGGATATGGAAGAAAAAACAGCGCTTTTCCAATTTATTTCTCAACAAAGCATTCAAGAAATCATTGATGCAATTTATACCGATACCCCCGTTTTCTTAAATACGCAGCTTTTTTTCGACCCGAAAGATAATAGCCAGAAAAATTATTGGCATCGCGATATCCAATACACTGGGCTGTCAGTGGAAGAGCAAAAACAAGCTATAAAACATCAAGATGTAGTTCATTTCAGGATTCCGATGAAAGCAGAATTAGGAATAGAATTGATACCAAAAACACATCGCGAATGGGACTTGCCTCACGAATTTGATGTCAGGAATTCATTAAATAATTCGAAACCAAGCGATGATTTGCAAAGAGGAAAGACAATCCAGCTAAATCGTGGCGACTTGCTTGTTTTTTCTGCCAATATGATCCATCGAGGAATTTATGGAAAAGATCGCTTTTCTTTTGACGTAATTTTTTGCAACAATATTCCTGAAATCAAGCGCTTTATCGACCAAAGCAATTATCCGTCAGAAGAAATTTTGAAAAAGGTGAAAAATAAAGAACTATTCCGTTCGTAGGTTATTTTAAAGTTCCGAGGATATAAATCTTGTCAGAAGTAGACATTCCGCCTGGATTACAGCCTGGTTTTCCTTCAGGAATCTCGCTTCCAATTTGCTTGTAATACTCTACCCAAGCCGGGAAAAAGTCATTGGTTCCAGGTTCTTTGTAGGTCATCGGAAACAATTGAAAAAAAGGTTTTTCTTTGTTCGCCTTTTTAAAAGCATCGTAGATTAATTCTGAACAATAATATTTTCCATTATCGTAAACATAATCATCGTCATACGGAACTCCGATTTGCTTTAAAGAAAAAGAAATCGCTTCAGGAATCAACTTGCTATATTTCTTTTTGACCCTGCCGATGTACATTGGTTTGGAAGTGTTTTTAGAAAATTTTTCTAAAGTGTTCAATCGCACGGCAGCACCAGCGGCTTCAATAATATAGATTGTATCATTCTTTTTGTAAACCAATCCCATATGGCTGAAATCGTTTCCTTTATAACCTTCGGTTACGGCTTCAATAGCATCGCAAAGCGGACCACAATCCATATCTTGAAAAATAAAATCGCCTGTTTTTAAGTCAGAAGGCTTTATTTGAGAATAAGAAATAAAAGAGAAAAAAAGGACGGATAATAAGAGCGTTTTTTTCATTATCTACTCTGTTTTTTCAGAAAGTGAATCTACAAAAGCTTCTAAGCCATAACCGTTTTTTACATCGTAGTCACCGATTTTTGTTCTTCGCAGCGCGGTAAGATGTCCGCCAGAATGTAGCGCTTTTCCAAAATCAAAGGCTAGCGAACGGATATAAGTTCCTTTGCTGCAAACCACTCTAAAGTCAATTTCGGGCAAAGCAATTCGAGTAATTTCAAATTCGTGGATTGTTGTTTTTCTAGTCGGAATTTCAACTTCTTCTCCATTTCGGGCATGCTCGTACAAGCGAATTCCGTCTTTTTTCAAGGCAGAAAAAATAGGAGGACGCTGGTCGATTTCGCCTAGAAACTGCTTTACCGTTTCATGAATCAGCTCTTCTGTGATATGTTCTGTCGGGAAAGTTTCGTTGATTTCAGTCTCTAAATCATACGAAGGCGTGGTTGCGCCAACGGTAATCGTTCCAGTATATTCTTTAGCCTGGCCTTGCAGTTCGGTAATTCTTTTGGTGAATTTTCCGGTACAGACCAAAAGCAATCCAGAAGCCAAGGGATCTAAAGTCCCAGCATGACCAATCTTAATTTTTTTCAAGCCGAGTTTGCTCTTCAAGGCCCATTTTAATTTGTTCACCGCTTGAAACGATGTCCAATTCAAAGGCTTGTCAATTAATAAAACTTGGCCGTCTTGAAAATCTTGTGCTGTCAATGCTAAATTATTTTATGTAGATGAAATAAATCAAGAGTAAGGCTCCAGCAATAATTCTGTAATAACCCCAAGGCTTAAAGCCGTATTTTTTAATGACTCCGATAAAGAATTTGATGGCAATAATCGAAACTATAAAAGCTACGATATTTCCGATTGCAAATAACTTTAGGTTGTCTCCAGATTGCATCAATAATTCATATCCTTTTAATCCTGAAACTTTATAAGTTTTCAAAAACACAGAATAGCAAGTTACGGCTAGCATGGTCGGAACGGCTAAAAAGAAAGAGAACTCAGCAGCAGTTTGACGTGTCAAGCCTTGTTGCATTCCGCCAATAATTGAAGCGGCAGAACGACTTGTTCCTGGCATCATGGCCAGACATTGCCAAAAACCGATAGTTACTGCTTTTTTGATAGAGATATCCTCTTCATGTGCAACAGTGGGGTTTTTGAAATAATTGTCAATAAATAATAAGATAAAACCGCCGATGATGAGTACAATTGCAATCGGAATCGGATCGCCCAATACGGCATCAATATAATCGTCAAACAGATAGCCTAAAATTAAGGCCGGAACTACGGCTAAAGCTAATTTGATGTAAAAATTGAATTTGCTGAAGTTGAAAAACTTTCTCCAATATAAAGCTACTACAGCCAAGATAGCTCCGAACTGAATCGAAACCTGAAATAGTTTTGTAAAATCATCTTCTTGAATTCCAAAATAAGAACTCGTAAAAATCATATGTCCTGTAGAAGAAACGGGCAGATATTCTGTTAAGCCTTCGACGATGGCTATCAAGATTGCTTCAATTAAATCCATTTACTTTTTTAGATTGTTTTGTTTGTTGAGAAAGTCATGCAAAATGCAAAACAAGCCCAATCTATTTTTTAGGATTTTTTAGAATAGCATAAATCGTAATTCCAAAACCAATCAAAACGGTTGTTGGAGCTAAGCGAATTCTTCTGAAATCAAAAATTTTATCGCTAAAAACAGCAGGATTATCTGTTCCACCGCCAGACATCAATATAAAGCCAAGCGCAATAACCCCAATTCCAATCAATAAGAATTTATAATTTACCTTGTCAAAAAGGAATTCGTTTTTTTGTGTATTCGTTTCTTTAGTACTCATAATTTCAAGTCAAAAGTTAATATTCTAAAATCTTAAATCAAAAATCCAAGATTAATAAAGATCGTCTGTGCGCAAATTCAAAAATCGTTGCGTAGCGAAAAATGTACTGAACCAAGTAATCAAGATTCCCACAATCAAAACGCCGACCAATACTAGACCAATCATCAACTGATCTTGCATGATTCCCAGATTTGGGAAATTAGTATCCACATAATACAATACGCCCATTAAAGCGAAAATTGCCAAAAGCGAACCAATAACGCCTAGTTTAATGCTTCTCCAGATAAATGGCTTTCTGATAAATGATTTTGTTGCGCCAACCATCTGCATCGTCTTGATGATAAATCGGTTAGAATAAATTGACAGACGCATAGAACTGTTGATTAGCAAAACCGCTACCAAGGCCAAAAATCCGCTGGCAATTAAAATCCAGAAACTGATTCTTTGTATGTTGTCGTTTACTAAATTTACCAAAACTTTGTCGTAAACGATATCAGAAACCATAGGGTTTTCCATGATTTTCGTTTCAAATTTTTTGATACTGTCCGTTACAATATAATCCGCTTTTAAGTGGATGTCAAATGAATTTTCTAAAGGATTTTCGCCTAAAAAGGCCATGAAATCCTCGCCGATAATATCCGTATGCTGTTTTGCTGCTTTTTCTTTGGTTACGAAATCATAGGATTTTACGAATTTTGAAGTCTTTAATTGCGTATCGAAAGCATTGATAATACTGTCGTTCGCCTCGTTTTTGAAATAAACAGACATGGCAATTTCTTCCTTGAAATCATCCGATAATTTTTTCGAATTGATTACGAATAACCCCAATATTCCCAATAAAAAAAGTACCAAGAAAACACTCAATACCACAGAAAAATAAGAAGAAATAAGTCGTCGCTTTTGAAATTTTTCGAATGATGAAGCCATAGTTTTAATTTAATGCCGTAAAAATAATAAAGAATTTCTTTAAACACAGTTTATAACGCTCAAAGTTTTGACTTTCGTACAATAAACGTAAATTTGCTTCCTCGAATTGATTTTTTTTGTATAGAACAAATTATTTTGAGCCGAGTTATTGAGAAACGGGACACTGTGTGTCCGTTTTTCAATCACGACCAGTAATCTTAACATTAACCTTAGTACCTAAAAACGTAGCGACTTAGAACCTTATAAAATGAAATACAATCCTAACGAAATTGAAGCCAGATGGCAAAAGTATTGGGCTGAAAACGGAACTTTTCATGCAGAAAATAATTCTGATAAACCAAAATATTATGTTTTGGACATGTTTCCTTATCCTTCTGGAGCCGGACTCCATGTTGGGCATCCGTTAGGCTATATCGCTTCAGATATTTACGCAAGATTTAAAAGGCACCAAGGATTTAATGTTTTGCATCCGCAGGGTTATGACAGTTTCGGACTTCCGGCAGAACAATATGCTATCCAAACCGGACAGCACCCAGATAAGACAACCAAAGAAAATATTGCTCGCTATAGGGAGCAGTTGGATAAAATCGGATTTTCGTTTGATTGGAGTCGCGAAGTAAGAACGTCAAGTCCTGATTATTACAAATGGACCCAGTGGATTTTTATCCAACTGTTCAATTCTTGGTATGATAAAGATGTCGACCAAGCACGAGATATCAAGACGCTTGTTTTAGAATTTGAAGAAAACGGAAACGCAAAAGTAAATGCTGTTTCTGACGACAATATTCCTGTTTTTTCTGCTAACGATTGGAAGTCCTATTCAAAAGAAGAGCAAGAACGAATTTTATTAAAATACCGCTTGACGTTTTTGGCTGAGACCGAAGTAAACTGGTGTCCGGCATTAGGAACCGTTTTAGCGAATGACGAAATCATAAATGGCGTTTCAGAACGTGGGGGGTATCCAGTAATCCGTAAAAAAATGACGCAATGGAGCATGCGAATTTCGGCATATGCAGAACGCTTGTTGACAGGATTGGAAACCATCGATTGGACAGAATCTTTGAAAGAAAGCCAAAGAAACTGGATCGGAAAATCGGTTGGAGCTTCGGTAACGTTCAAAGTAAAAGATTCAGAATTTGAAAGAAATGCTGTCGATTATATCTTAAGTGGCGACGAAACGAATGACCATGTTATTGAAGTTTTTACGACCCGTCCCGATACCATTTTTGGAGTGACGTTTATGACGTTGGCGCCAGAACACGATTTGGTTGCGAAAATTACGACCCCAGAACAAAAGAAAGCCGTGGGCGCTTATGTGGAAGCAACTGCAAAACGCAGCGAACGTGAAAGAATGGCTGATGTAAAAACCATTTCTGGAGTTTTCACAGGAGCTTATGCAGAGCATCCATTCACTAAAGAAGCCATTCCGGTTTGGATTGGCGATTACGTTTTAGCAGGCTATGGAACTGGAGCTGTAATGGCAGTTCCTTGCGGTGACGAACGTGATTATGCTTTCGCGAAACACTTTAATATTCCGATTAAAAATATATTTGAGAACGTAGATATTTCAGAAGAAGCGTACGGTTCGAAAGACAATGTTGTGATTGATAATTCCGATTTCCTAAATGGATTGGATTACAAACAAGCGACTAAAAAAGCTATCGAAGCTTTAGAAGAATTAGGACAAGGAAAAGGAAAGACCAATTACCGTTTGCGTGATGCTGTTTTCTCCCGCCAAAGATATTGGGGAGAACCTTTCCCGGTGTATTATGTGAACGGATTGCCACAGATGATCGAAACAAAGCATCTGCCGATTCGTCTTCCAGAAGTAGAAAAATATTTGCCAACCGAAGACGGACAACCGCCTTTAGGAAATGCAACAGAATGGGCTTGGGACACAAAAGAATTGCGAGTTACGGATTGTGAATTAATTGATAATGTGACAATTTTTCCTTTGGAATTGAATACGATGCCAGGCTGGGCAGGAAGTTCTTGGTATTGGTTGCGTTATATGGATGCGCACAACGAAGATGAATTTGTTTCTGACGAGGCTCAAAACTATTGGCAAAATGTCGATTTGTATATTGGAGGAAGCGAACATGCCACAGGACACTTGTTGTATTCTCGTTTTTGGAACAAATTTTTGAAAGATAGAGGTTTTGTCAATCAAGAAGAGCCGTTCAAGAAATTGATCAATCAAGGAATGATTTTAGGGATGAGTGCTTTGGTGTACAGAGTTTCTGGAACAAACACGTATGTTTCTAAAAACATTAAAAATAATTACGAAACAGAGGAGATCCATATCGATATAAGTCTTGTAAATGCTTCGGATGAGATAGATACAGAGAAACTAAAAGGATGGCAGCCGCAGTTTCAGGATGCTGAATTTATAACTGAAAATGGAAGATTTTTTGTTGGCCGCGAGGTTGAAAAAATGTCGAAATCGAAATACAATGTTGTAAATCCAGACAATATTTGCGAAGAATACGGAGCCGATACGTTACGTCTGTACGAAATGTTTCTCGGTCCTTTAGAACAAGCTAAGCCATGGAATACAGCTGGAATCACGGGTGTATTCGGATTCTTAAAAAAACTTTGGAAATTGTATTTTGATGAAAACGGACTCATCGTAACTTCAAGCCCTGCATCGCCAGAAGCCTTGAAGACGTTGCACAAGACCATCAAAAAAGTTCAGGAAGATATCGAGAATTTCTCTTTCAATACTTCCGTGAGTTCTTTTATGATTGCCGTAAACGAATTGACTGCAATGAACTGCCACGAACGTTCTGTTTTAGAACCATTAGTTGTACTGATTTCGCCTTATGCACCGCATATAGCTGAAGAACTATGGGAAAGACTAGGCCATAAGGAAAGTATTTCAGAAGTTCCTTTTCCGAGATTCAACCCAGAATATTTGGTAGAAAGCAATAAAGAATACCCGGTTTCTTTCAACGGAAAAATGCGTTTTACGATAAACCTTCCGCTTGATCTGACAGTCCAAGAAATCGAAAAGATTGTTATGGCCGACGAAAGAACGATCAAACAATTAGATGGCAAAACCCCGAACAAAGTCATTATTGTTCCGGGAAAGATCATCAATTTGGTAGGCTGATTTTAAGAAATTTTTATCACTGACAAACTTTCAGTATCTTTAAACCTCGTCAAATTGGCGAGGTTTTTGCTTTTCATTACTAAATCAAAAAACAAAAAAATGATAGGGTATTGGTATTATATTTTAATAGGTATTATCGCTTTGGTTAGCTGGGCTGTAAGTGCCAAGCTGCAAAGCAAATTCGAATTTTATTCAAAAGTACATCTTAGAAACGGAATGAGCGGCGCTGAGATTGCTGAAAAAATGCTTCAAGATCATGGTATTTCGGGAGTCAGAGTAATCTCTACCCCAGGCCGTTTGACCGACCACTATAATCCGTCCGATAAGACGGTCAACTTGAGCGAAGCAGTATACAACCAAAGAAACGCTGCATCTGCCGCAGTTGCTGCTCACGAAGTAGGCCATGCGGTGCAACATGCTCAAGCGTATCAATGGCTGACAATGCGTTCTAAATTAGTTCCGATGGTGAATGTCGCTGCGCCAATTTCGCAATGGGTGATTATAATCGGTCTTGTTTTAGGAGCCGCCGCAGGAGTAGGAGCCGGATTTTATATTGCCGTTGCCGGTTTAGTTTTGATGTCAATTGCAACATTATTCAGCGTCATTACGCTTCCTGTAGAATATGATGCTAGCCACCGTGCTTTGGCTTGGCTGAAAAACAAAAATATGCTAAGCCAGCAAGAATATGCCGGAGCCGAAGATTCCCTAAAATGGGCTGCAAGAACGTATCTAGTAGCAGCGTTGGGTGCTATTGCCTCTTTGCTATATTGGGCATTGCAGGTTTTTGGAGGAAGAAGAAACTAAGGGGAATTTTAGATTTCTGGTTTTAGATTTCTGATTTTTGTAGAGTAAATAATTTGTGAAGTATATAAATAATTAAAAAAATCCGTGCCATTTAGGTGCGGATTTTTTTTTGGATTGTATTTATCATGTTCCATACAGACCAAAGCTATTTCCGCACAGGCAGGGACAGTGTATGCAGTATCAATTTGAATCTACGCACGAAGCACTTTGTCTCACTCACGAGCAACTGCAGCATACTTATTAGCAATTTAAGCCTCCACACAAAGCATTCCATCTCACTCACAAGCATACAAAGCATAGGCATCAGCAAGTGAATCTATACACAAAGCATCCAAAATCAAAAATCAAAGATCAGAAATCAAAAATCTACAGCTGAATCTGTCTCTCAATCTGCTGATCCAAAGAAATAAAAGTTTCGGTTCTCGAAACACCTTCAATAGCTTGGATTTTAGTATTCAGCAATTGCATCAAGTGTTCGTTATCGCGGCAGATAATTTTGATGAGAATCGACCAGTTTCCTGTGGTATAATGACATTCTAAAACTTCGGGAATCTTTCTTAGTTCACGAACCGCTTCAGGATTTCGTGCAGCCTTGTCCAAATACACGCCTACAAAAGCCATGGTGCTGTAGCCTAAAACTTTTACGTTTACTACAAACTTTGAACCTGAAATTACGCCCGACTGTTCCAACTTTCTAAGACGCTGGTGAATAGCTGCACCAGAAATACCAATCTTATTGGCAATCTGAAGAATTGGCTTTCGGGCATCTTCCATCAAATCCCGAAGAATTTCTTTGTCGATACCGTCAATTTCTATTTGTAGGGAATTTATTTTCATTGGTTGCAATTTATAACTGAATTTAAGTTTTCAGTTTTATTTACAAACAAATATACTGAATTTTGCTTTTCAGTTAAGCTCAAAAAAAAACCTACATCTTTCGATATAGGTTTCTAATATTATCCTGCAACGTTCTTTGGATTGTAACCCATATAAGGAACCAGCTTTTCATTAAAGACGACTCCGTAGCTTTCCAATTCTTTTAAAATCGGCAGGTATACTTCTTTGTTTATCGGCAATTGCACGCCTGGCGTCTTGATATTTCCATTTAAAATCTGCAAGGTCGCCATAGCAACAGGAAGACCGACAGTTTTGGCCATAGCTGTATACGTTTGGTCATCGCCTAAACAAACCATCGTCGAGTCAATCTGTTTTTCTTGGCCGTCTAGCTGGTAGCCAAATTTATGATACATTACGATCATATCTTTGTCATGCTCCTCAAGCGTCCAGCTTTCTGTCAATATCTTTTCAAGGATTTGAGCAGGTGTTGCATTTTTTAGTCCTACGATTTTGTTGTTATTGAATAAATCCAATTCCAATAGCTTGTCCCATTTGATATCGTCTTGATCCATTTTTAGGCTCAAGCGCAATTTGATTTCTACAGAATCTGTCGGGTGATACGGCAAGAAAGAATTCGTGAATTCACGATAGGTCATCGTTTCAGAATCTTCCATCGTATAACTATCATCCGTCATCCCCAACTGCACGAACATATTCCATGCTTTCGAAAAACCAACACGACGGATGGTTCCTCTATATAAGGTCAAGGCATCATCCAGTCCATAGACGCTTTTGTATTTTAAGGAATCACGATTGGCATAGCCTTCAAATCGGCCATAGCCTTCGACCTCCATAAATTCTGTCCTTCTGAATAACTTGTGGTAGGGAATGTATTTGTATGTTCCTTCTTGGATAAATTTCGCAGCACCGCCTTGTCCGGCCAAGACTACATTCCTTGGATTCCAAGTAAATTTATAGTTCCAAAGATTAGTATCCGATTCTGGAGCTACCAAGCCGCCGCAAAACGATTCAAAGAGAATTATTTTGCCGCCTTGTTCGCGAATTTCATCAATTACTTTCATCGCGCTCATGTGGTCGATTCCAGGATCAAGCCCTATTTCGTTCATGAACACTAAGTTGTTTTCTTTCGCTTGAGCATCGAGATTCTGCATTGCTTCGCTGACATAAGAGGCGGTGACCATATGTTTTTTATAAGTAATGCAATCTTTTGCCACTTCAATGTGCATGTAAGCAGGAAGCATCGAAATCACAATGTCTGCTTTTTGGATTTCTTCCTTTCTTTGAGTTTCGTTGAAGATATCAAAAGCAATTGCCGTCGCATTTTTATGATTCTTGGTTTTTCTTTGTGCCAATTCTAAAGAAAGGTCCCCGATGGTAAGATGCAGGTTTTCTTCTTCTGATTTATTTAGAAGGTATTGAATTAGTGAAGAAGCAGACCTTCCGGCCCCGATTATTAGAATATGTCTCATGAAAACCGTAATTTTTTAATAATAACACAAAAGTAATTATTTGTTATATTTAAAAAAACTTAAAGGCGTTTGATTATCATAAAGTTTTCAAGATGCTTAACTTTGTGCTTCAAATTAAACAACAATGGACAGAAAAATAATTTCTACTGCAGCAATTTTAGGCTTTATTGCAATTATCTTAGGTGCTTTTGGCGCCCATGCCTTGAAAAAAGTCTTAACCATTGAACAGCTTACTTCTTTTGAAACAGGTGTAAAATATCAGATATATCATGCGCTGTTTCTCCTGTTTGCCGGGAGCACAAATCTGATCTCAGAAAAAGCAAAAAAGACCTTATATTATTTAGTCGTATTTGGCGTTATACTTTTTTCGGGTTCTATCTATCTTTTGGCGACAAAAAACGTAACAAACGTGGATTTCAGCGTTATAGGATTTATAACACCGATTGGAGGATTGCTAATGATTATGGCTTGGGGGCTTCTTTTTTTGAATATTCTTAAGAGAAAAGCATAAAGTTTTACCAAATATATCCAATCTGAAATTTAATTTTTACTTTTGCGAAATAATTAAACACAACTCAATTAGAATTCTATGGATAATTACACCCAATTTACGAAATCGATTTCGTTAGAAAAATATGGAATCAAGAATGTCGAAGAAGTGATCTATAATCCTTCTTATGAATTGCTTTATGCCGAAGAATTAAATCCTAGCCTTATAGGATTTGAAAAAGGACAATTGACAGAGCTTGGAGCAGTGAATGTAATGACGGGTGATTTTACAGGTCGTTCTCCAAAAGATAAATATATTGTTCAAGATGATGTTACTAAAGATACGATCTGGTGGACATCAGACAAAGCGGTTAACGATAATAAGCCGATCAGCCAAAATACTTGGGAAGCTTTAAAGAAAACTACAGTCGAGCAGCTTTCAAATAAAAAATTATATGTTGTGGATGCTTTTTGCGGCGCCAACGAGAACACCAGGCTGAAAGTACGTTTTATCGTTGAGGTAGCTTGGCAGGCACATTTCGTGAAAAACATGTTCATCCGTCCGACAGAAGAAGAGCTTGAAAACTATGGAGAGCCTGATTTTGTGGTAATGAACGCATCAAAAACAGAATTTGCCGATTATAAAAATCATGGATTGAATTCTGAAGTGTATATCGCTTTCAACCTTACTGAAAAAGTCCAAATTATTGGAGGAACTTGGTATGGAGGTGAAATGAAAAAAGGACTTTTCGCGATGATGAACTATTACCTTCCGTTGCAAGGAATAGCTTCAATGCACTGTTCTGCCAATAAAGGAAAAGATGGCGATGTTGCTGTTTTCTTCGGATTGTCTGGAACAGGAAAAACGACGCTTTCTACAGATCCTAAACGCGAATTGATTGGCGATGATGAGCACGGTTGGGACAATGACGGTGTTTTCAATTTCGAAGGCGGCTGTTATGCAAAAACAATCGACTTAAGCAAAGAAAACGAGCCGGATATCTATAATGCAATCCGAAAAGATGCTTTGCTAGAAAACGTAACTGTTGATGCAGACGGCAAGATTGATTTCAAAGACGGTTCAGTGACTCAAAATACAAGAGTTTCTTATCCTATTTACCATATCGATAATATCGTAAAACCGGTTTCTAAGGCTGGCCATGCTTCAAAAGTAATTTTCTTGACTGCTGATGCGTTCGGAGTTATGCCTCCAGTTGCAAAACTTTCGCCAGAGCAAACTAAATACCATTTCCTTTCAGGATTTACTGCAAAATTAGCAGGAACTGAAAGAGGAGTAACAGAACCACAGCCTACTTTCTCAGCTTGCTTCGGTAAAGCTTTCCTTTCGCTTCATCCTACACAATATGGTGAAGAATTGGTTAAAAAGATGGAAGAGCACAACGCAACCGCTTATATCGTAAATACAGGTTGGAACGGTACTGGAAAAAGAATTTCGATTAAAAATACAAGAGCGATTATCGACAGAATCTTAGATGGTTCTTTGGAAAACGCAGCAACTACGACTTTGCCGATTTTCAATTTTGAAATCCCGACAGCTTTAGAAGGAGTAGACTCTGATATTCTTGATCCAAGAAAAACCTATTCAAACGAATCAGAATGGGAAACTAAGGCCAAAGATTTAGGAAGGCTTTTCGTAAAGAACTTTGTACAATATGCAACTAATGAAGAAGGCAAAAACCTTGTGAAAGCAGGGCCGCAAGTTGACTAATTATGATGCTATAAATAAAAAACCCTGCAATTGCAGGGTTTTTTTATGTTTAAAAAGAAACAAAAGAATTATTTTCCTTTGTCTTCTTTGTTTGCTTTTGCAATATATTTTTCCAAAGCCATTGTCATGGATGGTGCTTCAGGAGACGGAGCCATGATATCGACTCTTAATCCGTGATCTAAAGCTTCTTTTTGTGTAGTGCTCCCGAAAACAGCAATTCTAGTATTATTTTGCTCGAAGTCAGGGAAGTTCATGAATAATGATTTGATTCCTGTCGGACTGAAAAAAGCCAATACATCATAATACACATCTGCTAAATCAGACAAATCGCTCATTACAGTCTTGTAAAAAGTAGCTTGTGTCCAATTAACTTTTAAATTATTCAAAGTCTGCGGCGCATCAGCATTCAATTGGTCTGAAGCTGGCAAAAGGAATTTCTCGTCTTTGTACTTTTTGATCAGTGGCGATAAATCAGCAAAATCTTTCTGGCCCACATAAATCTTACGTTTTCTATAAACCACATATTTTTGAAGATAAAAAGCAATAGCTTCAGACTGGCAGAAGTATTTTAAATCTTCTGGAATCTTATATCTCATTTCCTCAGCTACTCTGAAAAAGTGATCGATAGAATTTTTACTAGTTAAGATGATGGCTGTAAAATTGTTCAAGTCAATTTTTTGCTGTCTCACGTCTTTTGCACTAACGCCTTCAACGTGGATAAAAGGCCTGAAATCAATTTTGACTTTGTGCTTTTGCTGCAACTCAAAATATGGAGAATTTTCTACTTTAGGCTCTGGTTGCGAAACCAAAATTGTTTTCACTTTCATAGTTGACATTTTCTTGTGTGCTACCTTTTTGTAAACCAATAATACATGAAATAATAAGGTGCTATTTCAAGTGCGCAAAGATACAAAATAAAATAAAACAACTTGCCAATAATCAAATTTTGATAAATTTTTAAAGAAAGAAGATAAGTAAGGATGTTTATTAACAAAATGATAGCAATAAGAAAATATATTAATAAATCTATTGGTGTATCGTTATAAAATAAAATGACATTAATAGGAAGAAGGCAAAGTCCAATATAGGTTCTGTAGCTTACTTTTTGTAAATTAAACTGCTCGTTAAATTCTTCGACATTAAAAGAAGTGGCTATTATCTTCTCTATCAAATATTTAGAAAGTATAAAAACGCTCAAAAGCGTAACGATTTGTATGTAGATAATCCAGTCGGTTTTTGAAGCATATCCAAAATAACTAAGCATTATCTGAATAAAAAATGCAAAAGAAATCACTTGGACTACAAACAATGAAATCGTAAACCAGTTCATTAAGTTGCCGCTGTCTCTATAAATCTTGATATATTTATCGCTATAGGCCAATCTGGAAAAATCAGAAAAACGGCTTTCAAAAACACCTTTCGTTGCAGCAATAAGTACAAAGCAAAGCACAAAAAGAACGGTTGCCCAATCCTTGCTTTCCAAAATTCTCGGCTGTAAAACGATTTCTAACATGAGGCAAAATTAGTGATTTTTTATTGCTTTCATTTTTATTTTTTAAGCAGCTTGTAGGCAATAAAAATTCAAAAAGGATTCGATTATTATAATTTTATTATGAATCAGCAACCATAAAAAGTTTACTTTTGTCATGAAATTATGCAAATATGAACGACGGCATTGTTATAATTCCCACTTATAACGAAATTGAAAATATCGAGAGCATCATCAGGACTGTGTTTTCTCTGCAGAAGCCGTTTCACGTTTTGATAATTGATGACAATTCCCCAGATCATACCGCAAAAAAAGTGATAGCGCTTCAGGAAGAATATCCTGATAGGCTATTCTTGGAACAACGCAGTAAAAAATCAGGCTTAGGTACAGCCTATGTGGATGGATTCAAATGGGCTTTGGAGCGTGAATACGAATACATTTTTGAAATGGATGCCGATTTTTCGCATAATCCGCATGATTTAGAGAGGCTTTATGATTCTTGCCGTTTTGGAATCTATGATGTCGCAATCGGTTCCCGATATGTCACAGGCGTAAATGTCGTGAACTGGCCTTTGAGCCGCGTATTGCTTTCTTATTTTGCCTCGGTCTATGTTCGGATGATTACAGGAATGGAAATCCAAGATACCACAGCTGGATTTGTATGCTATAAAAAAAATGTCTTGAAAAGTATCAATCTTGATAAGATTAAATTTATCGGATATGCTTTCCAGATAGAAATGAAATACAGGGCTTACGCCAAAAAATTTAAAATTGTTGAAGTGCCAATTATTTTCACCGACCGGACGAAAGGACAGTCAAAAATGAGCAACTCTATTATTAAAGAGGCCATTTTCGGTGTAATTGTCTTAAGGATAAAGAAAATATTCAACAGTTTGTAGGTAACTTTGCTTGCTGTTCTAGCAATGCGAAAATAACAAAGAAAAGAAGAGATGAAAAGTGTTTTGATTAAGAATGCCAAAATAGTAAACGAAGGAACTATTTTTGAAGGAGACGTTTTAATTGAAAACGAATTTATTGTTGAAATTGCAGAAACGATTAGCGCAAAATCATCGTCAACAAAAATCATCAATGCCGAAGGGAACTACTTGATTCCAGGTGCTATTGACGATCAGGTACATTTTCGCGAACCAGGCTTGACGCATAAGGGCGATATCGCTTCAGAATCACGTGCGGCTGTTGCTGGAGGAATTACGTCTTTTATAGAGATGCCGAATACCAATCCTCAATCCACTACGATTGAATTGCTGGAGGAAAAATTTAAGATCGCTTCTGAAAAATCGGTGGCAAATTATTCCTTTATGTTTGGCGGCACTAACGACAATCTGGAAGAAATTCTAAAAGTAAACCCAAAAACCGTAGCGGGACTGAAATTGTTTTTAGGTTCTTCAACGGGGAATATGCTGGTAGATAATGAAGAAGTTTTAGAAAAAATATTCGCGAGCACGCCGCTGCTGATTGCCGTGCATTGCGAAGATGAAGAAACTATCAAAAACAATCTGGCAAAATATAAGGAAGAATACGGAGACGATATCCCGATGAAATTCCATCATCTGATCCGAAGCGAAGAAGCGTGTTATATCTCCTCTTCAAAAACAATCGAATTGGCGAAGAAGACTGGCGCACGCCTGCATGTTTTTCATCTTTCGACAGCAAAAGAAATGAAGCTGTTTACGAACAAGATTCCTTTAGAAGAAAAGAAAATTACTGCGGAAGCTTGTATCCATCATTTGTGGTTTACTAATGAAGATTATGATAAAAAAGGTACATTGATCAAATGGAATCCCGCTGTCAAAACCCAAGCCGATAAAGATGCGCTTTGGGAAGCTTTGCTCGATGATAGGATTGATGTTATTGCTACTGACCATGCGCCGCATACGTTAGAAGAAAAGAAAAACCCATATACTTCTGCGCCATCAGGAGGACCGCTAGTACAGCATGCTGTTGTGGCTATGTTCGAGTCCTTCCATCAAGGAAAGATTTCTGTTGAGAAAATCGTTGAAAAAATGGCCCATAATCCAGCCAAAATTTTCAAAATTGAAAAGCGAGGCTTTATCAAAGAAGGGTATTATGCCGATTTGGCTATTGTTAATGCCGGATTGCCTTGGAGCGTGAAAAAAGAAAACATCCTTTACAAATGCGGCTGGTCGCCTTTCGAAGGATTTACCTTTAAATCAAGGATAACGCATACCTTTGTGAACGGCGAGTTGGTTTATAATAATTTCAAGGTAAAAGATGCTCGTGCTGGAATGCGTTTGGAATTTGACCGTTAAAAGATGATTATGAAAAAATATTTTTTAGTACTGACTTTGGTGTTCCTCGCAGCATGTAAAAAAGAAGCTGTCGAAAAACCAGAAAATCTTATCCCTAGAGATAAGATGAAAGATATTATCTATGATCTTTCCTTGCTTCAAGCCATAAAAGGCGTTAATCAAGCTGTTTTAGATTCAAACCAGATTGATGCGAGTACCTATGTCTATAAAAAATATAAAGTCGATAGTCTTCAGTTTGCCAAAAGCGATCAGTACTATGCCATTGAAAATGTAAAGAATTACAAGAAAATGTATGAAGAGATCAATGATAGGGTCAGAAAAGAAAAGACTCATGCCGATAGTTTGCTTGCCAAAGAAAATGTAACTAAAGAGCTTCCTAAATAGTATCGGAAATCTTCGAGATATACTTGCTAATGTCCTCAAATTCAAAATTGAGGGCATTTTTTATTTTAGAATTATCAAATTGAGATTGCGTATGCAAGGCAATGGCGGTAGCCTTAGATAATTGTCTTTTCCTAAAAAAAAGCGTAGCAATCAGCCAATCTATACGCCATGCCAATCCAGTGACCCAAGGCTTTAAATAGACCGATGGCTTTTTTTTGCCTAATGATGTGGCAATAAGATCAGACAAATCGTGATAGGTAATGCTTTTCGTGACTAAAACGAAGCGTTCTTTTTGAATAGGGCTTTTCATCAAGCCGTACATCGACCTAGCTACGTCTTCAGCTGTTACAAATCCAGTAGCGCCTTCTGTATAATAGTTGAGCCCCTTTTTTATTCTATGGAAAATTTCACTGCTGCCGCTATTCCAAAATCCTGGACCAAGAATGATTCCCGGATTTACGATAACTACGCTCAAGCCTTCCTGCTGACCTCTCCAGACTTCCATTTCGGCTCCGAATTTTGAGATCGCATAATCGCTGCGTGATATTTCCGGATTCCATTCTGTTTCTTCGGTGATAATGGTTTCATGCTCCTGCAGATCTCCGAGCGCAGCAATAGAGCTGACATGGCAGAGTTTTTTTACTTGTTTTGCCAAGCAAAAGTTGACGATGTTCGCTGTGCCTTCAATGTTTGTCTTTCGCATCTGTTCCTCATCATCAGGATCAAAAGAAATAAATGCGGCACAATGATAAACATAGTCTATAGTTTCAAATGCGCTTTCTAGTGAAGGAATATCGGTTATGTCGCTTTCTGCCCAATTTATTTTCTCGAAAAGAGAAGACTGCTTTTTCCATTCAAAAAAAGACTTCGTATTTTGGATGTTTTCTTTATTCCGATATAAGGCACGAACTTCTTCTCCATTTTCAAGGAGATGAAGCACTAGGTGTGAACCTACTAATCCGGTAGCGCCTGTTACTAAAACCATAAATGCAAATATAAGGAGATTGTCTGATTTTAAGTCAGAATAAATTTTTGCAGCTAAATTAGAATTGAAGCCCTTTCTAATTTTCTAATTATCTCAATACCCTTATCTTTGCGCAAATTAGTAGAAAAAATGAAAAATTTAGTTGAAGAATTAAAGTGGAGAGGGCTGTACCATGACAGCATGCCGGGAACCGAAGAACAATTGCTTAAAGAAGTTACGACGGCTTATATTGGATTTGACCCGACCGCTGACTCATTGCATATCGGAAGCATGGTTCAGATTATCCTTTTAGTTCATCTAAAGAATTTTGGACATCAGCCTATTGCATTGGTAGGAGGTGCTACGGGAATGATTGGCGACCCTTCGGGAAAATCCGACGAAAGGAATTTGCTGAATGAAGAAACGCTGGCTAAAAATGTAGCGGGAATCAAAAGTGTCTTGTCTCGTTTTCTAGATTTTAATGCTGCGGATAAAAACGCTCCGGTAATGGTGAATAACTACGACTGGATGAAAGACTTTTCATTTATCGATTTTGCTCGTGAAGTTGGAAAGCGTATCACGGTGAATTATATGATGGCAAAGGATTCTGTGAAAAAAAGATTCAGCGGTGAAGGCGAGGGAATGTCATTTACGGAATTTACCTACCAGCTAATTCAAGGGTATGATTTCTATCACTTATATAAAAATTACAATTGTCTTTTGCAGATGGGAGGCTCTGACCAATGGGGAAATATCACCACTGGAACAGAACTCGTTCGAAGAATGGGTGGCGAAAATGCCAAGGCTTACGCATTGACGACTCCGTTGATCACTAAGGCAGATGGTTCAAAATTCGGAAAATCAGAAGGCGGCAATATCTGGCTGGATGCAGATAAGACTTCGGTATATAAATTCTACCAATTCTGGGTTAATACGACTGATGTTGATGCGGAAAAATACATCAAGATTTTTACGTTTTTAGATAAAGACACGATAGAAGCGTTAATCGAAGAACACCGACAAGCGCCACATTTGAGAGTTCTTCAGAAAAAACTAGCAGAAGAAATTACAATTTTTGTGCATAGTAAAGAAGAATTAGAAAAAGCGATCCAAGCCTCAAACATTTTGTTTGGAAATGCTACTTCTGAAGACTTAAAGCAATTGGACGGGGCTACGTTCTTAGAAGTTTTTGATGGCGTTCCTCAGGCTGAAGTAGCCAAAGAAGACATCGAAAAAGGAATTGATATCGTTTCTGTATTGAATGAGAAAACAGGCTTTTTGAAGTCAAATGGCGAAGCAAGAAGAGCTTTGTCAGAGAATTCAATTGCTGTAAATAGAGAAAAAGTGACGGAAGAATTCAGCCTTTCGACAAAAGATTTGATTAATAATCAATTTGTACTCTTGCAACGTGGTAAGAAAAATTATTTTATCGTAAGAGCGGTTTAATCAAGTTTTTACAGCACCATCAGGTTGCAACCTCGAATATCAGAATTATCAAAGCGGCCCAATACTTCGAACGAATTGTTGGGCTGTTTTTTGCCCAAATCTTGCGTGGCGATAAAAGAGCAAGAATTGATATTGGCCAGATCAATTACGTTGATTCCTCCTGTTTTTCCATTTCCAACATACGATAAGGCATCTTCGGTATCGCGAATGAGTATCTGCATCCAGTTAGGGCATTCAAAAACTCCGTTTCCGAGCGAATAAGCTTGCGAAAGAAGTTCTGTCATTCCGTATTCAGAATGGATGGCTTCTACTCCAAAACCTTTGCAGAGCAGCTCGTGGAGCTCTTCCCGGATCATTTCCTTGCGTTTTCCTTTCATGCCTCCAGTTTCCATGATAATCGTATTTTTTAACTGAAAATTCTGCTTTTCGATTAAATCTAATAAAGCATAGGTCACTCCAATCAAAATAATATTTTCTCCGGCAGCATCTAATTCGAGCAACTTTTGAATCAATTCGTCATAGTTGTTGAGGTAAAAACCGCTTTCCGGATGATTGGATAATTTGATGAGGTCGTCGACCATGTAAATCAAAGAAGAACCTTCTCGGTCCAAATAGGAAGGAAGCAGAGCCAATACAGCATAATTTTCAATATTTCCGTAGAATTGCGAAAAGCCTTTTCTGTAACTTTCTTCGTATAATGAGATATCCGTAACCAAATGCCTGCTGGTTGTCATTCCGGTCGTGCCGGAACTGGTGAAGGTTTCCTGGATTTTTTCTTGTGAAGAAAGGACCTCATGGCTTTTGAAAAACTGTATCGGTAAAAAAGGAATCTGCTCGATTGATTTTACCTGCTGTTTTTCTACATTCAGAAACTGGCAGAATTCGCTATAGACGCTGTTATTTTCATATTGGAATCGAAATACTTTTAGGGCTATTTTCTCAAACTGTTTGTTGTTGGAAATGCTGAATATGTTGGATGCTGGAATCAAAAGGAAATTATTTTTAGCAAAGGTAATTCATTTTTAAAAAATAATCCGATACGTTTTATTGCTGATTGAACTTGCCAAAAAGCTGAAAATAAAAAGCATCCCAATTGGGATGCTCTTAAATATTTTGAAAGAACTAATTACTTGATAACTAATTTTCTAGTAGCAGTTTTTCCTTCTTCTGTAATCTTAACGATATAAACACCACCTTTTAGGTTAGAAACATTTACTGATTCTGTAGCTGTAGTGTTTACTACTTGTTTTCCTAAAACATCGTAGATAGCAACTGTTTTTTCAACATTCGAATCTGTAGTGATGAATAATTTTCCGTTAGTTACTGGGTTTGGATATACTTTTAGGCCAGCGATAGTATTTTCGTTAACACCTAATGAACATGTGTTAGTTGCAGATGCAGAGTTTCTAGGAGTTGGTGCAGCAACTGTGAAATCAGCAGCATTATCATTTGTGTCTGTACAACCATTGTTGTTTCTGATTGCAGCTGTAGAATTTGTTAATGCAGCAGTCGCAGCAGATCCTTCAAAACCAGTTGCACTACCATATCCTACTTTGTCAATTATTTGAGCACCAGTTGGATTAGCAGTAGTTTCAGCAACCGTTGTGTTTACTAAGATAACTTTACCGTTAGTACCAGACATTGCAAAGCCAGCCTGTGGAGTCGGGCTTGCCCCACCAGAAACAGTACAGCCACATGTAACACCATCTAAATCTGGCGTTGGCAAAGCTAAAACCGGAGTTGTTCCAGCAGCTTGCTGAATTAAATAATATTTTCCAGGTTGTATTGTAACGTTTGGAAGAGTTTGAACGGCCCATGATGTACCTGCAGCCGAAGCATACTGAACAGACCAACCGTTTAAACTTTGAGCAGCTGTTCCTCTGTTGTATAATTCAATAAAGTCGTTCGTGTACGTTGCTCCATTATTTCCGCCTCCACCATAAACTTGGCTAATAACTACTTGTGCAGAAGCCGAAACTGATACAAAAGCAACAGATAATAAAATGTAAAGTTTTTTCATGTTAACTTGTTTTTTTGTTATAAAAATATAGTGCAAAGATAGGAACTATTTGTCAGAGACAAAAATATCTGTGTAAATTTATGGTTAAATGTAAGAAATCAGAAAAGTGGCAACTATTTGACTATTAGTTTTCTAGTAGCAGTAGCTTCGCCTTCCTTTATTTTTATGATATAAACTCCCGGAGAAAGAGAAGAAACATTAAGCTCTTTTGAGGTCATGACAGCCTGCAAAACTTTCTTGCCTAATACGTCATAAATGGCAATTTCTTTGTTTGAGGTTGACTTTGAAGTAATATAAATCTTACCATTGCTCACCGGGTTTGGATAGAAGTTCAAACCTTCAATGGCTGTCTCCTGCATTCTTCCGCTAGCGGAAGTTCTTGTCTCCTGAGCTGAAAGGCTTGCAGAGAAAAGGAACAGGAAGAAAATGATAGTATAAAAGTATTTTTTTGTCATTGCCTAGATTTGGTAGTGTAAATATATAAAAGATATTTCAATTATTATACCAAAAAAAATGCCTTTCATTAGAAAGGCATTTTTGTCATATTTTTTTATTGAATTATAGACCCATCCAGTTCATCCAACTTGGCTTAGTAGCTCCATTTCCAGCTCCTGTAGCAGTAGTAGTAGCATTGAAACCTGCTGCCATGTTGCTAGGTGTAGTTACATCAGTGATTGTGATGTTCGCTAACGGATGTGCTGTGAAATAATTTTGAGAGTCAATACCGTCAAAGTTAATTCCAAAACCAGATCCTGAAGCAGTACTGTTAAAGTTAGCAATATAAGCGTTAGTGATTGTAGCGTGAGTTCCTCTTCTCAACCACATTCCTGCTTCTTTAGCAACATCTGCAGTACCTCTACCAATAAGCGTAATGTTGCTGATTGTTGGGTTAGAGATTGGAGCCAAAAGCGGGTTAGTTTGGTTGTTATCCGCTTCTAAACCACGGCTGTCAGCTGAAAGACCTGTAGCAGAAGATTGGTCAGAGTATAGGTTAGAAACAGTTCCGTTCCATCCTTCAGTCCAGTCAAAAGAATCATCTTGACATCCGATTGCAGCTAAGTTTGTAGCGTTTACAGAACCACCAAACCACTCAAAACCGTCATCAGAACCTTGGTACACTAAAATGTTGTTTACAGTTGTTCCTGAACCAACAGCATAGAAAGTAACTCCGTTGAATTCTGCATCCTCGTTGATCAAGTTTCCAGAATATTCTACGATAATGTGAGAAAGAATACCAGAGTTGTCAGCAGGATTAGAACCTCCGTAAGTCAAACCTGTAACTTCTGCAGTTACGTTTGTTCCTAAATTTGTTATTGCATTACCACAAATTACAATTCCTCCCCAATCCTGTGGTGCTGGATTTGCACTGTTTGAAGTAAATAAGATTGGATTAGCAGCAGTTCCTTGAGCAATGATCTTAGCTCCTTTTTCAATTCCTAAGAAAGCAACTTCTTCGAATGCAGCATCAGCCTCGATTCTTGTACCAGCTGGTATTATTAATGTAACACCTGGCTTAACATAAGTAGAACCTCTTAGAGTATAAACTGTCTCTGCATTAAGTGTCATGTCTTGCGTAATGTTGCCACTCAAGACGCCTGTTGCTGGAACATCTGGTCCGTCGTTGCTGTCATCGCTTGAACAACTTGTAAAAAGTGTACCTAAAATAGCTAGGCTAAATACTAATTTTTTCATTTTCTAAAGTAATTATGTTGTTTATATTTAGTAGTGCAAATATGGCGAGAGGGATTATTAATCTGGTTAAGCGAGTATTATCTAATCTTTATTTTAAGATGGCGTTATTGTAAATTTAATGTTACTCAATATTCAGGGAATCAGATATTCTAAACTAAAAAAGGCAGCCCGTAGAAGGACTGCCTTTTTTTATGATGAAGATTCTTTTTTAGAATAAATTGTATTTGATTCCCAAGCTGAAATCAAGGCCTGTTTTATAAGAGTAAGTAGTAACATCTCCTTCGGCATTTTCTTGGTATCTTTCAATTTTACTGTCTAAAAGGTTTTTGACATTGAAGCTAATGTTCAAACGATCGCCAATAGCAGCACTTGAAATTAAATTAAGAGTCGGGATGCCTTTCTCCATTACGTTTCCTCCCGTTTGGATGTTTCCTAGAGAGTAAATCCTGTCGTGGAAATAGTTTCCAACCAATGAGATTGTCGGTTTGAATGTGCCGCCTTCAATTCTATAGGTAATATCTGCATTTACCAAAAGAGGAGATGCGCCTTGCAGTCCGTCTTTTGTATCATTAAAGCTAACACTGATCGTATTATTAGTTTCAGCAGCAACTTTATCTGAATCTAGTTTTTGCTCAGAATACATATACGTGAAATTGAAACCAGCTGACAGGTTTTGTTTGTCTTCAACATTCCAGATATTTTTTCTGACTTCAAATTCAGCTCCAACAACAAAAGCATTGTCACCAGCATTCACGAAAGTATTATCATTCAAAGCAGAATTCAATCTCGCTTTACTGATAGGATCGATTATGTATTTTCCAAAACCGGTAATAGAAAACAATTCATCTTTGCTAGGGAACATTTCCCATTTGATATCAAAATTGTAATTGTCTGACGGATTCAAGAAGGCGTTACCTACGGTGCTTTCTCCAACTACTTCAAATCTGAAAGGGGCTTTTTCGATAAATTGTGGCAATGTGTATGTTTTGCTTACCGCAGCACGAAGATTTTGTTTATCGTTTAAGCTGTATTTCAAAGTAGCTACAGGAAGAATGTACAATTCGTCGATTTTCGCATCATTGAAATTTACGTTTGGCAATGAGATGTTTGTATCCCATTCCATTTCTTGCAATACTTTTTCAGCTCTAACGCCAATAGTATACGTCAGTTTTTCTGATGGAGAATATTCAAAATTAACCAATCCAGAATGAACGTCTAAGTCTGCTGAATACGTAAAAGGCTTAAGGCTTCCCGCATTTCTTGAAGTCAAGATTTTGAAAGTATTGTTGATGTTTGTTGAGTTAGACTGATTGTCTGCATTCAAGAAATCATCAATTGTATTCGCTGTTGTAGGAACGCTTCCGTTGATTCTGAAGTTGAACTGTGTTGCTTCAAAATCTCTGGTTTTCATTTTTCCGTTATATCCAAAAGAAAGTTTTCCTTTGTAATCTTCGCCTTCACCTTTGAAAAGTTTGTATGAAAAAACAGCTTTTGCCGCAATTTCATTTTCTTCAAGCGATTGGAAATATCGGTTATTGGTTGATTGTGAATTCGTGTTGAATGTAAATCCGTTAGCTCCTTCAAGCAAAGTACTTGTAATCCTATCTGGCATGTCAGAATTTACCATTCCATAAGATCCGCCCCAGTTTAGCTCTAGCCTTTCAGTAAGAACATCTCTTCCTAAAAGCTGGTTTACAAATAATTTATTTTGTTCGGTGATAGTTTGTCTTGTGAAACTGTTTGTGCCATTTTCATTAAAAAAGTCGTATTCATTCACGTCACTTTTAGATGAGTTGACAAAAACACTGTTTAATTTCAAGTTGTGGTTTGAATTTATCTTGTAGGCAAGATTTACCATTCCGGTTGTCTTTGTGCCATACTCAAACTTGTTTACGTTATAGAAATCCTCAATTACGTTATCATTGGTGTTTCCTATATTTCTTTGAGACCCTTTTTTAAGGCCATAACCATTTTCAAAAGAAGCGGTTGCAAAAATGCTCAATTTGCTTTCTTCTCCAATATCAAAACTTGTTCCTCCAGAAATTCCAAAGTTTATGTCAGCAGGATGATTTTCTGAATTCGGAACCCATTTGTTTTGGAATTGGTATGCATTGATGTTATTCGGTTTTCTTACATTATAAAAACCAGTTTTTTCAATTCCATCGGCAACTTTAAAATTAGAATTGAATGCATTGTTGTTTAAGCCGCTTCCAATTTCAATATTTAATTTTCCTTTCCCGTTATGTTCTTTTGAAACGATGTTGATGTTCGCACCGCCAACATCTCCATAAGAATCTGTATAATAGGTTTTGCTAACTCCTACCGATTGGATTACATCTGTAGAGAATAAGTCCAATGCCACGTTTTTGTTTGTCGGCTCGTTTGAAGGTAATGGAAGTCCGTTTAAAGTCGTGCTGTTGTATCTGTCGCCTAATCCACGTACAAAAATACCGCTGCTTCCTTCTTGTTTAGAAATTCCGGTAACTTTGGTTACTGCAGCTGCGGCGTCACTTACACCTTTACGGGCTAATTCCTGAGCTCCGATACTTTGAGTGATGGTTACTGCTTTTTGCTGTTCTAAAAGCAAGGCCGCTTCTTTTTCACGACTTTGTACCGACTCAATCACAACGTCTTCAAGCGTTACGCTTCCAGAGCTTAGCGCTTTGTTTATTGTTTTTGTTTCTCCTTCTTTGATGCTTACACTTTCTTCTTGCGAATCATACCCTAAAAAAGCAAAAACCAAGACATAATTTCCCGGTTTTACAGTTAAGGTATACTTTCCGTCGATGTTTGTCTGGGCCGAAGTAGTAGTTCCTTTAACCGTGACTGTTGCGAAAGGCAACGTTTCGTTATTCAAATCTTTATCAGTAATTACTCCTGAAATCGTACCTTTGCTTTGTGCAAAACCAAGAGTGCTAAGCAATAAAGTGATGAATAATAGTTTAATTTTCATTTGTGTGATGTTTAAATTTGGCGCAAAGGAACGCTCGTTTTGTAAAGATGATGTTACTGACTTGTTACTATTAAGTTTCAAGAACTTTACTAAATTGTTACGATATTAAATTACCGTTAACACATATAATCCTTTTGTTTTATATTTACATTTACAACCGCTAAACGCATAATTTTTCCCAAACATGAAAAAGAAAGACATTAAGATTTTATTGGTTGACGATGAGCAAGATATCCTAGAAATTGTAGGCTATAATCTTTCGCAAGAAGGCTATCAGATTGTAACGGCAAGCAATGGAAAAGAGGCAATATTGAAAGCAAAAAAGGAATTGCCGCACCTGATTATCATGGATGTTATGATGCCCGAGATGGATGGAATGGAAGCTTGCGAGAATATCAGGAAATTGCCTGAATTGAGTAACGTAATCATTACGTTCCTGACGGCAAGAAGCGAAGATTATTCTCAAGTGGCAGGATTGGATGCCGGAGCAGACGATTATATTTCAAAACCAATCAAGCCGAAATTGTTGGTGAGCAAAGTAAAATCGTTGTTACGAAGACTAAAAGAAGAAGAACAAAACTCTGAAACCTTGAATGTTGGCGGTATCGAAATCAATAGAGAAGAATACAAGATTATCCAAGACGGAAAAGAAATCATATTGCCGAGAAAAGAATTCGAGCTTTTCTATTTGTTGGCATCAAAACCAGGAAAGGTCTTTAAGAGAGAAGAAATTTTAGACAAGGTTTGGGGCAATGAAGTCATTGTTGGCGGAAGAACAATTGATGTTCACATCAGAAAATTAAGAGAAAAAATCGGAGAAGAATTGTTCAAGACAATCAAAGGAGTTGGCTATAAATTAGAAGTATAATTAATGTCCGTAAGTTTCAAGAAAACATACCGGTTCGCGGTAAAATCATCGCTATACATTACTTTTTTCTCGACCGGACTGGCGGGAATCCTTACCAGCCTATTTTTTACTTTTTCTTGGAAATTCTGCCTTGTTTTTGCAATATGCATCGTCATTTTTTCTTTTTTCGTACTGCAATACCGCGTCGAAAGATTTATTTATAGGAGAGTGAAAAAAATCTATGACGATGTTTCGCTCCTTGAATCCACCAATTTTAGGTCACAGCCCATTACTACTGATATGGCGACGCTGACCAAGCAAGTTAAAAAATTTGCTACCGACAAAAAACTTGAAATCGAAACACTGAAAGTCCGTGAAGAATACCGAAGAGAATTCATCGGAAATGTTTCCCACGAATTAAAAACGCCGCTTTTTACTGTACAAGGTTATCTTTCAACATTGCTGGATGGTGCCATGAAAGACAAAACCATCCGCAAAAAATACCTGCAGCGAGCTGAAAAAGGAGTCGAAAGACTGATTTATATTGTCCAAGATTTGGACATGATTACAAAATTAGAAGCGGGAGAATTGAATCTAGTCAACATCCGGTTTGATATTTTAGAGGTTATTCAGAATGTTTTTGACTTGCTTGAAATGAAAGCTTCTGAAAAGAATATCATGCTCATGTTCGATTTGAAATACCTGAAGCCCATTTTTGTATATGGCGATAAGGAAAAAATTCAGCAAGTTGTCACGAATCTTGTCGTTAACTCCATAAAATATGGTAAAGAAGACGGAACGACAGAAGTCAGCGTGGAAGATCTGGTCAACAATAAAGTCATCGTCCGAATTATGGACAATGGCGAAGGAATCGAAAAGCACCATATCCCAAGACTTTTTGAACGTTTCTATCGCGTGGACAAAAGCGGCGCGCGAAGCGAAGGAGGTTCTGGACTCGGGCTTTCAATCGTGAAGCATATTATTGAAGCTCATGACGAAAAAATCTATGTGGAAAGCACGGTAGGAAAAGGCTCAGAATTCTCATTTACCCTCGAAAAGACAAAATAACTTATTCCAAGTTATTGCCGTTCCAAAGTTTTTTAATCCTTTAAACAAGTCGATTTCTAAAAGATTGTCAATCTTAAAATCTTCCTGCTTCGCAAAAGGAACCAATCCTTCTTTCTTTAGTTTTTTGGCCAAATATTCTTGTTCGTATTGGCCTGGAGTTGGTATAAAGAAAGCCTTCTTGCCTAGCTGTGCCAAGTCCATAATCGTAGTATAGCCAGAGCGGCAGAGTACCATTTCGCTTTCGTTAAACGTATTTTCCAGCTGTTCGGTATTCATGAAGTTATAATAAGTCACATTACCGACCTGCTCGACTTTTTGTTCTGGCTCAATCTTCCCTTTGATAAAAATCACCTTCCCTTTAAACAGATCCATTTCGGTAGTCAATTGCGTTTCCAGCATGCCGCGCTGCGGTTCTGGCCCCGAAAGAATTACCATCAAATCATATTTTTTATCGACCGGCCTTTTATGCAAGCGGCTTAATGGTCCGATGTATTTTATGTTGCTTTCCGGATTTTCAAGATGGCCGAGCTTTCCCGAAAGATTAGGCTTTGTTTCTACATCTGGAATCCAGCACTGGCTGAATTTTTTGATAATACGCTGATGTACTTTGCTAGAAATCCAAGTCGTATTTCCAGTTAGTACGTTCAATTGGTGGGTAATAAAAACAGAAGGTATTTTTTTAGAATAGACGCCAAGTCGGTTGTCCGAAATAATTCCAGAAATATCATACTCATCAATCCATTGTCGGATTGTTTTTTTCTCCTGAAGTATGGCTTCGATCATTTTTGGAGAGTTCTTGATCATTTTCCATTTGAAGAAAGCCCCATTTTTGGCATATTCTATATGGTAAGACGGAAGTTCGAGGCTCTGCAAGTGCGGAAATTCTTTTTGGAGCATCTGTAACGCAACTCCATCGGATGCTATAATGGGTGTATAGCCGTTATTTTCAAGTGCTTCTATGATGGGAATGCATCTTGTGGCATGGCCTAGGCCCCAATTTAGCGGAGCAACTAATATTTTTTTTGAAGACATAGCGTTTCGGTCCTGCTTTTAAAAGTTTAAAAATAATCAATACTGTTTGGTTTTGTCGCGCTACATGCCCGAAAAAATAGGCAGGAGAGCAGGATACAATGGTTCATAAAGCCCGAATTTTAGCTCCAAATCTCTAATTAAATCTTAAGCAAGATAAAAGTAATTCAGTTCTTATATATTTCCTTAATTTTACCAAAATTTTAAATTAAGCCGTGGGAAGTAAAAATAAGTTAAAACGTTTTAAGGAAAATGCCACATTTGGCAATGTTTTTCAGCCAACTAGAGAAGAAGTGGTAAGCGGAGAATTTCCATTAAAAGGGAAATGGAATGCTTCTTTTTTTAAGAATGACAATCCTTTAATTTTGGAATTAGGCTGTGGGAAAGGAGAATATTCCGTTGGACTGGCAGAAAAATATCCGAATAAAAATTTTATCGGGATTGATATAAAAGGAGCTCGTTTTTGGCGCGGCGCCAAGACTGCTGTAGAAGATGGGTTGCATAACGTAGCTTTTGTCAGAACACAGATCGAGTTGATTGACCATATTTTTGCAGAAAATGAAGTAGACGAAATCTGGATTACTTTTCCAGATCCGCAGATCAAATACAAAAGAACTAAGCACAGGATGACCAATTCTGAATTCTTGCAGTTGTATAAAAAAATATTGAAGCCAGATGGCGTAATGAATTTAAAAACCGATAGCGAATTCATGCACGGCTATACGCTCGGATTGCTTCATGGCGAAGGGCACGAGGTTTTGTATGCGAATCATAATGTGTATAAAAACGAAGGAAGTCCGGAGGAAGTAACAAGCATTCAGACATTTTATGAGAAACAATATTTGGAAATTAACAAGGCAATTACCTATATTAGATTTAAAATAAAGTAATATGGCAATTGCGATGGCGCTGTTGTGGGGAATTTTTCTATCGGCTGTTGGAATTGCTCTTCCCGGTTTGATAAACATGACGGCTGCTAAAATCAGTGTCCGCGATGGACGTTCACGTGCTGTTTATTTCGCACTGGGTGCCACTGTCATTGTTTTCTTCCAGACGTATATTGCTGTTGCTTTTGCGAAATTTATAAACAGCAGGCCTGATATTATCCATTTGCTACAAGAAATCGGACTAGGATTATTTACGTTGCTGACTGTTTATTTTTTCTTTATTGCTAAGAAACCGAAACTTAAAGAAGAAGTCAGCAAGATCAGGACTAAAGTCGGAAGGTTTTTCTTAGGGATGTTGCTTTCGGCCTTAAATTTTTTCCCGATTCCGTATTATGTTTTTGTGAGTATTACCTTGGCCAATAACGGTTATCTTGAATTTACACCGATCTTGATTTGGATGTTTGTTACAGGAGTCGTGATCGGATCATTTTCTATTTTCTATTTATATATTATTTTCTTCAAGAAAATTGAGCACAAGACAAACTGGATGATGGAAAACATGAATTATTTTCTAGGTTCTGTCACAGGCTTGGTTGCCATTATAAACTTAATCAAGATTCTGAGGAATTAAGCTTTTGAAGATGAAAGAAGATAATTTTTTTCAAAGAGTTTATGAAGTCGCAAGCCAGATTCCTTATGGACGGGTAACTTCCTATGGAGCTATTGCCAACTATTTGGCATCTAGAGGTTCGGCTAGAATGGTAGGCTGGGCGATGAATGCTTCTCATGGAAGAGATGATATTCCGGCACATAGAGTCGTAAATCGCAACGGACTTTTGTCTGGAAAGCATCATTTTGAAGGAACAAACCTAATGCAGCAGCTTTTGGAAAATGAAGGTATCGAAGTTGAAAATAATCAGGTCGTGGATTTTGAAAAACATTTTTGGGATCCAGGAATTGAATTGAGATAATAAAAAGGCGGGAAATCATCCCGCCTTTTTATGTCTTATTCGTCGTTTTTCTGCAAAAGAAATTTATAGGCAAATCCGGCCAACAAAGCGCCTAAAATAGGAGCGGCCCAAAACAGCCAAAGCTGAGGGATATACTCTCCGCCGGCAAATAAAGCTTGCGAAGTAGATCTCGCTGGATTCACAGAAGTATTTGTAATAGGAATACTGATTAAGTGAATCAAGGTCAATCCTAATCCAATAGCGACTCCCGCAAATTTTCCGTTAGCAAATCTGTCTGTAGCTCCAAGTATGATTATCAAGAAGAAAAATGTCAAAAGGAATTCTGCAATAAAGGCTGCTTCTAAAGAATAGCCTTCAGGCGATAAGGTTCCAAAACCATTAGCGGCAAAAGCACCTGCCTTTGTCGGGTCAATCGCAAAACCTTCTTTTCCAGAAGCAATCAAATATAAAACTCCAGCTGCTGCAATTCCTCCTACTACTTGTGAAAGAATGTAAGGCACTAACTCTTTTCCAGAAAATCTTCCGCCAGCCCACAGTCCAAAAGAGACAGCCGGATTAAAATGTCCTCCAGAGATATGACCAACAGCATAAGCCATCGTGAGTACGGTAAGTCCAAAAGCTAAAGCGACTCCAGCAAAACCAATTCCCAAATTTGGAATTCCGGCCGCAAATAATGCGCTGCCGCAACCGCCAAATACCAACCAAAATGTTCCAAAAAACTCTGCGAATAATTTTTTCATAAGTATAAATTATTAGGTTAATTAACACAAATTTATACTAAAAAATAAGACAATATTATTTTTGTTATATAATTGTAATTATTTTTTATAAAATAACAGGATTTATAATAAGCAGATAGTGAAGCTTGTTTTGCCGTTTTCAGAGCTAAAACTCAAATAACCGCCATGGGCCTCAATAATATTTTTTGAAAGCGTGAGCCCGATTCCTGCGCCTTCTTTTCGAGTGGTAAAAAAAGGAAGGAAGATTTTTTCTTCAATGGCAGGATCAATGCCGCTCCCAGAATCGGATATGGTGATGAAGATTCGATTGTTTCGTTCCTCAGAAGCAATCTCTATGTTTTTTTCTGTTCTTTCTTCAAGAGCATAGAGGCTGTTTGTAAACAGGTTGATCAGAACCTGTTCCATCTGAAACTTATCTGCAGTGATACGTCTGTTTGATTCGATTGTATTTTTTACGGTAATTTTCTCTTTTTTGAAAAGAGGTTCCATTACCTGCAATGTGCTTTCAACTAACGAATTGAGCTCGATGTATTCTTTATTTGGAGTCGGGAGCATGGCCAGCTTGCGGTAGCTTTCCACAAAGTTTTGAAGGTGGTCGCTTCTATGGAGTATGGTGGTGACGCTCTGCCTAATGTCTTCCAAATCTTCTTTTGACAATGTTTCTTGGCGCATCACTTCATTGAGGTTTTGCGTCAGCGAGCGGATTGGCGTGATGGAATTCATCAATTCATGCGAGATGACCTTCATCAGGTTGATCCAGGCTTCTTTTTCTTTTTTCTCGATTACTTTTTGGATCGAATCAAGCAAAATGATATAATATTCCGTATCGTAAGTTTTTGTTTTAGAAGCTTGCAGTATAAAGGTCTGAGCAGCCTGTTTGTCTACGCTGATCTGTAAGGAAGTCTTGATTTCCTCGAAATCACGTTCTTCAATAATCGTACACAGCGAAGGCAATTGGTTTTTTAGGTAATGCCATTTTGAAACTTTCGGAACCTGAAAATGCTTTGAGAAATAGTCATTCATCAGAAAAATGTTCCAATTGTTTTCTTCTTTCTGCAGAATCAGGACGCCAGTTTCGATGTTGTTGAGAATGGAACGATACACCAAATCTTTTGAAACCTGCTCGTTCTGTTTTGCTTTCAGATTGTCGTACAGCCTGAAAAGCACCTTGTAATTGTCATACGAAGCATATTTTGAAAAGTCGGCGGCGAAGTCGTTATTCAGTATGGCATGAATTGTCTTGTCATAAAACAAAAACATGCTTCGTATGGCTGAAAATAATTCCAGTATTAAAAGAAACATGATGAAAAACAGAAAAAAGGAAGTATAAATCAAGCCCTTTTGAAGCAAGAAAAATCCAAAGGCGGTTCCTGCCAAGATAAGGCAGAATCGCAATAGCAATGCCGTATTTCTATTTGAAATCATCTTAATTGTCAATTTTATATTTCTCCATCCTTCGGTATAAAGAAGCTCTTGAAAGTCCTAATTCTTCAGCAGATTTGCTGATGTTGAAATTGTTTTTCTGCAATACTTTTTCAATGGTAGATTTTTCAATATCCGAAAGCTGCAGGTCGTCATTATTTTCTGCTTTTGAGATTGTGTCCAAGTCAAGGTCAGAAACTGTAATGGTATTGTTTTCACATAGAATCACGGCACGCTCGATCCTGTTTTCCATCTCGCGTATGTTTCCGTTCCAAGAATGTTTTTCCATCTGTGCCAAAGCATTATTGTCAAAGACAATTTCTTCACGATTGTATTTTTCGATGATCCGATCCAATAAAAACTCCGCCATCGGTATAATATCTTGTCGTTGTTCTCGTAAAGGCGGCAGTAGGATTTCCATAGTGTTGATCCTGTAATACAAATCTTCCCTGAAATTCTTGTGATTGACTTCCTGTTTTAGGTCGATGTTGGTTGCCGTAATGATTCGGACATCTAATTGCCTTGGCTTTGCTTCTCCTAATCTTGTTACTGATTTGTTTTGTATGACCTGCAATAATTTTGCCTGCAGGTGCAAAGGAACATTTCCAATCTCATCCAAAAAAATAGTTCCGTTTTGCGCTAACTCGAACCTTCCAGGCGTATCGTTTTTAGCATCCGTAAAAGCACCTTTGGCATAGCCAAAAAGCTCGCTTTCAAAAATATTGTCGTTCAGCGAACCCAAATCGACATGAACAAAAGGCTGAGCATTTCGGTTAGAATTTTGGTGGATGTAATTTGCGAGTACATATTTTCCAGTTCCGTTTTCACCTAAAATCAATACGTTTGCGTCGGTTTTGGCTACTTTTTCTGCCAAGGAATACGCTTTCTGTATGCTGGAAGAATTCCCGATAAAAAAAGATTCTTTTTTTGGCGCTTTCGAGGCTTTCTTCTTTTCCTTACGGCTTTCGTCTACCGCTGTTTTTACGACGGCCAGCAGCTTTTCATTGTCCCAAGGTTTTAAGATATAATCGAGTGCGCCGGCTTTTAGCCCCTCAACGGCGGTTTCTACTTTTCCGAAAGCAGTCATCAAGATTACAGAAGTTTGGGGCGAAAATGTTTTTATTTCTTTCAGAAGATAAATTCCTTCGCGTCCGTCTTCAAATCCAATCCTGTAATTCATGTCCAAAAGAACCACGTCAATCTGGTTTCCCGACAACGTATCGAGTATGTTTTTTGGATTGTTTAAGGTATGAATCGTCTCAAAATGTTTCTTCAAGACCATTTTAGAAGCAAATAAAATGTCTTCCTGGTCATCAATCACTAAAATAGTAGCTTGCGTTTTTTTCATCGACTGTTCGCTTTTGGACAAATACTGTTCATTTTCGGACACTTATGGTTTTATCTAAAAATAAAAAGTGCTGAAATATAGGGCCTTGTAGTTTTTAAAATCGTGGCACAAAATTGCTATATAGTATCACAAATAATTTAATATGGACACTATCGTTCCTCGTAAAAATAGAAAAAATAAATACCTGTTAATTGGTTTGCCTCTTTTTTTATTGGCGGCTTATGTTGTATTTTCATCAGTCACTAAAAAAAGAGGATTGGATGTAAAAAAGGCGGAAGTTACAATCAAAACTGTGGAAAATGATTATTTTGAAGATTTCATTGTTTTTCAAGCGAAAGTAGAACCTTTAAATTCGATGCTCTTGAATGTTATTGAAGGCGGATCAATCCAAGAAATTTTTGTCGGCAATGGAGATTTCGTCGAAAAAGGACAGCCGCTAGCGAGATTGTATAATCCGAACACAGAACTAGGTTATATGACTCAGGAAACGTCGATGATCGAACAAATCAACAATCTTAATAAGGTGAAGCTGGATTTAAGAAATCAGGAACTGAATCTAGCAAAAGACTTAGTTGCTATTGAGCATGATTATCTAGACGCTAAGAGCCTGTATGAACTAAACGAGAAGTTATTCAAGGAACAGATCCTTTCAAAAAACGAATGGGAGAAGACGCAGGAAAATTTCAGATTCCAAAAAGAACGAAAAAACATAATCCAGCAAAGCATACAAAAAGAAAAGCAGGCCAATAAAATACAGATTTCTCAAATCAACCAATCGCAGGCAATCATGCAGAAAAGCTTGGAGATTTTAAGAACTAACAAGAAGAATTTTTTGGTTACGGCACCACTGTCGGGAAGGCTTTCCTCTTTTGAGCCTGTCTTAGGTAAAAATTATCAGGCCGGAGAAAGCATCGGAAAAATTGATGTCATGAAAGGCTATAAATTATTAGCAGATGTCGATGAATTCTATCTTGAAAAGGTTTCAGTAGGCCAAAAAGCAGAGATTGAATACAAGGGAGAAACTATTCAAGTGGTTGTTTCGAAGGTAATTCCAGAAGTAAAAAGCGGAAGATTTCAAGTGGAGCTTAATTTCTTGAGCACAGAAAAACTAGACTTAAGGCAAGGCTTGAGCTTTGGAGTACGATTGATGCTTTCTGAAAAGTCGAAAAGCATAGTACTGTCAAAAGGAAGTTTTTATGAAGACACATCAGGAAAATGGATTTTTGTAGTAGACGGCGACAAGGCTGTGCGAAAAGAAATCAAATTAGGAAGAGAAAACCCTTTGTATTATGAAGTTTTGGGTGGCCTGAAACAAGGCGACAAAGTAGTGACATCGTCCTATAAAGATTATAAAGACATAGAAATTTTAAATTTTAAATAACCATGCAAAAACTTTTATTATTAATAGCATTCCTGATATTGAGTTCATTTAGTCTTTTTGCCCAATCGGACGTGAAGAATGCACACATTCAAGCTCACGGAACACATTTCACACAGCCTGTCAAGGACAAAAAGTGGAGAAACGAAAACGGGAGGTCTTTTACAAAAGCAAAATATACCGAATATGACGGAGAGACCTTCGTCAAGATCAATACTTCGAAAGATATTGCTGTTGTATTGAAATACGAAATCAAAGTAGGCAAAGGCGAGTTAGAAATGGTTGTTGCCGACAGTCAAGACAAAGTACTTTTTCAAAAGACATTTTCAGAAGACGTCAAAAACGAGACAGAAGTTTCGTTTCAAAAGGACCAAGAATACAGAATCAAATTTATAGGAAAACAGACCGGCGGCTCTTATTTCTGCCAATGGATCGAAAAATAATCATCGTCAATCATCAATCAAAAAACGAATAATCATTAAAAAAATCAAATCATGATCAAAATTCAAAATCTTTCAAAAGTTTTCAGAACAGAAGAAGTAGAAACTAAAGCGCTGAACGAAATTTCACTAGAAGTAAAACAAGGCGAGTTTGTAACCATTATGGGAGCATCCGGCTGCGGGAAATCAACCTTGTTGAATATCGTCGGACTTTTAGATGATGTTTCTTCAGGAAGCTATAAGTTGCTGGGGCAAGAAATCAAAGGCCTAAAAGAAAGCGAAAAATCAAAAATAAGGAAACAGAACATCGGTTTTGTTTTTCAAAACTTTAATCTAATCGATGAGCTTTCGGTCTATGACAATATCGAATTGCCTCTGATCTATAACAATGTAGGTGCTTCCGAAAGAAAGAAAAAAGTTGAGGCTATGGCAGAACGATTGGCGATTTCTCACCGATTGAGGCATTTTCCGCAACAGCTTTCAGGCGGACAACAGCAAAGGGTTGCGGTCGCAAGAGCTTTGATCAACGATCCAAAAATTATTCTTGCCGATGAGCCTACAGGAAATTTGGATAGTAAAAACGGAAACGAAGTAATGGAACTTTTAACCGACCTTCATGCCAATGGCGCTACGATTTTAATGGTGACCCACTCCGATTATGACGCTTCTTTTTCTCAAAAGACCATTTTTATGAAAGACGGAATTATTCTTTCGGAGAAATTGAACAGCAGAAACGTTAATGTTTTAGCATAGTTTGTCAATAAGAATTGAAAGCAGAGGTATCAATAAGAACCATCTTGATACCTAATGCTGGATTTAATCTATGAATCTCAAATAACAATCTTATGCTGACAAACTGGCTAAAAATATTTTTGTACCAAATCAAGAAGAACAAATTCTTCACGATCCTGAACATTTTAGGATTGAGCATAGCCATTGCTGGTTTGATATTCTCCATTCTGTATTGGAATGATGAACAGTCTTATAATAGCTGGAATCCTGAAAAAGAAAACGTCTTTCAAGTGGTAAATAATCAGCCACGATCAGGATTTTTAGCGTACAATGTGATGCCTCTAGGTGCACGTTTGAAACAGATTTCGCCCGAAGTAGAAGAATACTGCCATTTTAATCCAGGTTATAACGGAGCGCTTATCGAATACAAAGGCAAGACAGAATTAGTAAAGAAAATCTTAAGATCAGAAGGCAATTTTTTCTCTTTTTTTCCTTTCCAATTTATAAAAGGAAACGTAAAAACAGCCCTGAAAGAAAAAAATAATGTTGCGATTTCTGAAGAAACGGCCCAACGAATATTCGGCGATGAAGACCCAATGGGCGAACTGATAAAAGTAGGCGAAAAAAATTGCGTTGTCGGAGGTGTGTATCGAATTACTGGGAAATCTTCAGTAGAACCGACAGCTGTCTTACGAGAAGAATACGAAGAAGAAATTAAAAGGAATGCCGATAATTGGGGAAGCCATACGAGTTTTTTAGTCGTAAAATTAAAAGACCCATCGGCCAAAGAAGCTGTCGAAAAACAGATTTATCAAATTTATATTGACAAGCAGGCCAAGGGCAACGCTAAAGCAAAAGGGATTTCGGTAGAGGCTTTCCTCAAAAATTATGGAGTGGATATTCCGTATCTAGAACAGCTAAAAACGGCCCGACTGCATTCCAAAGTCAGCAATGGTTATCCAGAAGGAAACGGCAACTACCAATTTCTGCTGATTATGCTTGGCTTGTCAATCTTGATCTTGGTGCTTTCGATCGTAAATTATGTGAATCTGGCGACCGCAAATGCAATCAGACGTGCAAAAGAAGTTGGCGTTCGCAAGATTATTGGAGCAACAAAAGCACAAATCGTGAGACAGTTTTTATTTGAAACTGTAATTATCACAGTATTCTCAATACTTTTTGCCTTGGTGATTGTAGAACTTTTATTGCCGTATTACAACGAATTTTTGTCAAAAAACATGGCGATGCACAGCGGCCAGTTTTACCTTCAGTTGTTGTTGGTTTTTGTAATCACGGTTGTTTTTGCAGGCATTTTTCCAGCGCTCTATATCGCCAATTTTGATGTGCTGAAAGTGCTGAAAGGAAATTTCAGTCGAAGCAAAAAAGGAACCTGGCTCAGAAACGGCATGCTGATTTTCCAATTTGCGATTGCCTCTTTTTTTATCGTTGGTTCTTATATCGTCCACCAGCAGGTAAATTTCATGATGGATAAGGATTTAGGTTTTAATGGCAACCAGGTCTTGGATATCAATCTCAATGAAATAAGAAAGGAAGATACTTACGAAATGATTCATAACGAATTATTGAAAATAAAAGGAGTAAAAGAGGTCTCATCTGGTAATTTTTCTTTTGGAGGCGGAGGCTATTTTACGACTGTTTTTGATTACAAAGGCAAAGATGTCGAAATAGAAAACATGTCGATGCAATTTGGAATGCTGGATATGATGCAAATCAAAATAGCAGAAGGGAGAAATCTTTCACCGGCCTATGCTTCAGACACGATCAGTTCAGTGCTTATCAATAGAGCTACTGCCGAAATGATGGGCGAAAAAGATCCTATCGGAAAAGAATTTCGCTTTGAAGATGAGGGCGATAATCCAGGTATACGAACCCTGAAGATTGTCGGTATTGTCGAAGATTTCAATACTTATGGACCGCAGCGAAAGATTCCTCCGATACTAATCTATCACATGAAAACCATTTCGGAAAGTAATTTTTTAAGCAGGATGTATATAAAAATTGCTCCAGAAAACATGGAAGAAACCATAGCAGCAATAGAACGATTTTGGACGGCAAAAGTGGATACCAAATACCCGTTCTCCTATGATTTTGTAGATAAAAATTTTGCCCGCACTTATGAAAGCTATATCAGCCAGCGAAATTTGTTTTCGCTATTAAATCTGGTAGTTATCCTGATTGCTCTTTTCGGATTGTTTGCGCTGGCTTCGTATTCGATTCAAAGTCGGATGAAAGAAATTGCCATCAGAAAAACATTAGGAGCTGACACAAAAACATTATTGTCCACGCTTTCTAGGCAATATGTGGTTTTCTGCATCATTGGTTTTTTGATTGCACTTTTCCCAGTCTATTATTTGTTAAACGGCTGGCTGGAGAATTTTGCCTACAGGATTGATATTTCCTTGCTTCCTTTTGTAATAGGCTTCTTTTTGTTGATGCTGCTTACGCTGACAGTGGTGATTTCAAGGGCCTATCAGGCAACACGAATCCATGTCTTGAAATATCTGAAATACGAATAATCTCATGGCTTAATAATAGAATTAACTAATTTAAAAAAGTATAAAATGCTGAAAAACTGGCTAAAAATATTTTTCTATCAAATTAAAGACAATAAGATTTTCACGACTTTAAACGTCTTGGGACTAAGTATGGGAATCGCAGGTTTGATTTTTGCCATTCTCTATTGGAATGATGAACATTCTTATAACGATTGGAATCCTGATAAAGAAAGAATATTCCTTTCTATTTCTAACCTTGGCGAAGACATGATGTGGTCTACCAATGTTGCAGGTTATGAACCTTACCTTAAAAATTATGACGAACTAGAATCCTATTGCTATTTTGATAATGAATACACAGAAGATATCGTTCGCTATAAGAACAAAAAGGAAATCCTGAAAATTACCGATGCTCAGAAAAACTTTTTCGAATTCTTTCCCTTTGAATTTATAAAAGGCAGTGCAAAAAATGCCTTGCCAGATAAAGGCAGCATTGTTTTGTCTGAAGAGACGGCCCATAAATTATTCGGAAATGAAGACCCAATAGGAAAAGAAGTGGCTTGTTCTGACAAGAAGTTTGTGGTAAGAGGAGTTTATAAGATTCAAGGCAGATCTTCTATGGCTCCAGACGTTGTCATCAGTACAATCGATAGCAGGCTAGAGGGAGACAGAACACAATGGGGAAATTTTAATTACGCGTTGATGCTGAAATTAAAAGATCCAGAACAGACAAAACCGGTACAGTTAAAATTAGAAAGACTGCTTTATGAAAACAGAGACCTGAAATGGGCCAAGCAAGAAGGCTTAAGTCCTGAAGAATGGCGAAAAAAGAATGGCGATCATGGCTCTAAAATTATCCTAGAACCCTTAACAAAGGCAAGACTTCATTCTGTTGTAGAAAATTACGCAGAAGGAAGAGGGAATTACCAGTTTTTGCTAATCATGATGGGACTGTCTCTTTTAATTTTGACGCTTTCTATTGTAAACTATGTAAACCTGGCGACCGCGAATGCAATCAAAAGGGCCAAAGAAGTCGGTGTTCGGAAAATAGTAGGAGCCTCCAGAAGCAACATTGTCAAGCAATTTATTTTTGAAACGATACTGACGGCCGGTTTTTCTATACTGATTTCGCTGGTAATCGTAGAACTTTCATTGCCGTATTATAATGAGTTTTTAGGAAAAGACCTTCTTATTCATAGCGGACAGTTTTACCTTCAGATCCTATTGATATTTGGATTGGTAGTAGTACTAGCAGGCATTTTCCCAGCGCTATACGTGTCAAACTTTGAAACTTTAAAAGTTTTAAAGGGCAATTTCGGAAGAAGCAAAAACGGAATCTGGCTTAGAAACGGAATGCTTATCCTGCAATTTGCAATCGCTTCTTTCTTTATCGTCGGCTCCTATATTGTTTATCAGCAGGTTTCCTATATGACCTCTAAAGATTTAGGATTCCAAGGAGATCAGGTCGTGCAGGTGAGCTATAGAAACCCGTATGATTATCGCGAAAAAGGTTATCTGGAAAATATAGTACATCGTTATGAAACGATCCGACAAGAATTATTAAAGATAAAAGGAGTACAGCAAGTTTCTATCGGGTCGTTTGATTTTGGAAGCGGCGCTCAAGCTTCTTCTGGATTTGACTACAAAGGCATAGGCGTTCAAGGAAAAAATATGGCAATTGATTTTGGAATGCTGGACATGATGAAAATAAAAATAGCAGAAGGCAGGGACTTGTCCGCTTCGTTTTCATCTGATACCGTAAATTCTATCATTCTCAACGAAACAGCTATAAGACTGATGAAAGAAAAGGACCCTCTTGGGAAAGAAATCAATTGGAATGACAAAAAATTAAAAATTGTGGGTGTCGCCAAAGATTTTCATATCAGCGGCCCGCAAGATGAAATTCCGCCGATGACGATTTTCCATTATAAAACGATCAATTGGATGATTCAAAATGCAAACAAGGTTTTTGTAAAAATAGAAGCACAGCACATGGAAAGTGCCCTCAAGGAAATTGAGAGTTTTTGGATCAAGAAAGTCGATACCGAATACCCTTTCAAATACGATTTTGTAAACAAAAGCTATGCAAGATCCTACCAAGCTTATGTAAACCAACGAAACTTATTTTCATTGCTGAACATTGTCGTGATACTCATTGCGCTTTCCGGCTTGTTTGCTTTGGCATCCTATTCGATCCAGCGCCGAATGAAGGAAATAGCCATCCGAAAAACGTTAGGAGCAGAAACAAAAATACTGTTGAAAGAGCTTTCCAAGCAGTATGTGCTTTTCTGTATCATCGGATTCCTTATTGCTCTGTTTCCTGTTTATTTCCTGTTAAACAAATGGCTGGAGAACTTTGCCTACCGTATTGATATTTCTGTTGTTCCCTTTATAATTGGTTTTATTGCTCTTCTATGTTTGATGCTGCTAGTCGTATTGTCAAGAGCGTATCAAGCCACAAGAGTCAATGTTTTAAAATATTTAAAATATGAATAAGAGACTAATTTTGAGCTTGCTCCTAATTACTTCGAGCATTTTTGTTAATGGCCAAGAAAATTCTTGGTCATTGCAAAAGTGTTTTGCTATCGCTTTAGAAAACAACATCGATATAAAAATCAAACAGCTCGAAATCAACAAAGCCAAGAAGCTCTATACACATCCGCTCTTGGAATTATTTCCAACGGTAAACTTAACGGGCAATCACAACTATAATTTTGGTTCTACTATCGATCCGAGCACCAATAATAGGGTGAGTTCTGATATCCAATACGATAACCTGAATCTTGGAGCAGACATAAGTCTTTTAAATTTTGGAAACTTAGCCGTTGCCCAAAGAAATAAGATAAACATTGAACTGGCCAAAGCAGACAAAGAAGTAATCGAATATGAATACAAGCTGCAGCTTCTGGAAAAATACTTCGATGCTTTGTTTTCGCAGGAATTAGTCAAAATCCAAAAAGAGCAGATCCAAAATACGACTTTCAACTTAGACCGAATCAAGAAAGAAGTAGAAATCGGCAATAAGCCAGAAAGTGATTTGTATGACATCCAATTGAGCTTTTCTCAAGATGAAAAACGCTTGCTTGAAGCACAGCAATTGTTTGAAACTCAAAAACTGCAGCTTTTTCAGCTAATGAATTTTCCTTTAGAAAACCTCGAAGCCATTACCTTTGAAGTTTATCTTGCTAAAGAAACGGAGACCGAAAGCGAATCGCCTTTTAAAAATCCAAAAATCGAATATGCCGATTTAGCGTATAAAAGCTCCAAAAAAGAAATCTCAATTCTTAGGTCAGAAAATCTTCCTTCTATTTCAGGATTTTATAGCCTTTCTACGTTTTATTCCTCACCGATAAACCAGCCTAGTAGTACTGTGCCCAGCTTTAAATCCCAATTTGATGACAACAAAAACCATGAAGTAGGGCTTAGGCTCAATGTTCCCGTATTCACGGGATTCCGCAAAAACAGACAGATTACCGCTTTTAAAATTGAAGCAGAAAAAGTAAAGTTGATTTCAGAACAAGAAAAAATCAAGGTAAAACAGCAAGTCGAACTAGAAACTGCCCGAAAAAAACAATACCTGCAATTGGCTTCAAACCTGCAGAATACGTTGAAATATGCTAAAGAATCATTTAGAACGACACAGGCAAAATTCACTAGTGGAAAAGTTGATGCGGTGATTTATACTTCAGTAAAAAATCAATTGCTTTCTTCAGAATACGATTTCTTGAAAAATAATTTATTAGTACAGTACGCTTCGCTAAAGATTAATTTGATCCAAAAAAACGAATTGTAACTGCTATCTAAATCGGCAAAATTCACAAACCCAATTTCCTCTATCAGACCATAAACTTTTTCAATCTATTAACTTTACATTACGAAGTTTTCATGCTATCTTTGCAATTTAAAATCAGTCTAATTTAAAGGCTTGAAAAAGAGAGCTATACCCAAAATGAAAATAGATAGAAAAGAAGTTCTTAAAGCATTGGAAACTATTACCATTGCTGGAGAAGGTAAAAATATGGTTGAAAGCGGCGCAGTCCAAAATGTACTTACTTTCGGAGAAGAAGTCGTAGTCGAGTTGACCCTTTCAACACCGGCATTGCATATCAAAAAACGGGCAGAAGCCGATATCATCAAAACCATTCAGGAAAAAATTTCGGCAGAAGCCAAAATAAAAGTCAACATCAAAGTTGAAGCTCCTGAAAAATCTGAAATCAAAGGAAAGTCAATTCCTGGAATCAAAAATATTATTGCGGTCGCTTCTGGAAAAGGAGGCGTAGGCAAATCGACAGTTACGGCAAACTTGGCAGTAACTTTAGCAAAAATGGGCTTTAGCGTCGGAATATTAGACGCAGATATTTATGGCCCGTCCATGCCAATTATGTTCGATGTTGAATCTGAAAAGCCAATTTCAGTTACCGTTGACGGAAAATCAAAAATGAAACCGATCGAAAGCTACGAGGTAAAAATCCTTTCAATAGGGTTTTTTACAGCTCCAAGCCAGGCGGTAATCTGGAGAGGCCCGATGGCTTCAAAAGCCTTGAACCAAATGATTTTTGATGCAGATTGGGGCGAATTAGATTTCATGCTGATTGACCTGCCGCCAGGAACAGGCGATATCCATTTGTCTATCGTACAATCATTGCCAATTACTGGAGCTGTCGTTGTGAGCACGCCGCAGGCTGTAGCTTTGGCAGATGCCAAAAAAGGAGTAGCAATGTTCCAATCCGATTCAATTAATGTTCCTGTATTGGGAATTATCGAGAACATGGCTTACTTTACGCCAGAAGAACTTCCAGAAAATAAATATTATATCTTTGGAAAAGAAGGAGCTAAAAACTTGTCAAAAGATCTTGAAGTTCCATTTTTAGGAGAAATTCCAATCGTTCAGTCCATCCGTGAGGCCGGAGATTATGGTCGCCCAGCGGCTTTGCAGACAGCTTCTCCATTAGAAAAAGTTTTTGAAGAAATTGCTAGAAACGTCGTTCAGGAAACCGTAAGCAGAAACGAAAACCTGCCGCCGTCAGAAGCCGTGAAAATCACGACAATGGCTGGATGTTCTGCAGTAAAAAAATAAGATTTTTTAGATTTAGAAAATCCGTTAGATCCTATTTATCTAACGCTTGAAAAATCCGAATAATCCAAAAAACAAAATTATGACAACAGAAGAAATCAAATTAAACGTAGAGAAAGCATTGGACGAGATTCGTCCTTTTCTTGAATCAGACGGTGGAAATATTTCGCTTATCGAGATTGAAGACGACAAACATGTCAAGGTTCGTCTCGAAGGAGCATGCGTCGGATGCAGCGTGAACCAGATGACGCTGAAAGCTGGTGTTGAGACTACCATAAAAAAATATGCGCCGCAGATTGAAACTGTGGTCAATGTAGCTTAAATTTTTTTTGGCGTGACCCCATGAAAAAGCCTGATGGCATTTTCCTGCGGTCGTGCTTTTCGCTACAATCTTTTGCCAAGATTGCTTCGTTGCCTTGCAATCTAATGGACAAAAGGATTTTCGCTGCAATCACTCACGCGGTCCAGCGACATGATATTTATCATAGAAAAACACTTCTGGTTTTCTGAATTTTGTACCTCAGAAAGCCAAAAACTTCAGAATCGTAAAGAAATGATTGAAACAGATATACTAATAATCGGCGCCGGACCCACTGGATTATTCGCCGTTTTTGAAGCAGGACTGCTAAAATTAAAATGCCATATTATCGATGCTCTGCCACAGCCAGGCGGCCAATTGTCAGAGCTTTATCCTAAGAAACCAATCTTTGACATTCCGGGATATCCTTCTGTCTTGGCAGGAGATTTGGTAGACAATCTTATGGAACAAATCAAACAGTTCCAGCCTGGGTTTACGCTGAATGAAAAAGCAGACACAATTGAAAAACAAGCTGATGGTACTTTTATCGTCACCACAGATAAAGGAACAAAACATTTGTGCAAAGCTGTTGCTATTGCAGGCGGATTGGGAAGTTTTGAGCCAAGAAAACCTTTGATTGAAGACGTCGAATTTTATGAAGATAAAGGAATCGAATATTTCGTAAAAGATCCGGAATTATTTCGCAACAAGAAAATAGTAATTGCAGGAGGAGGAGATTCGGCGTTAGATTGGAGTATTTTCCTTTCCAATGTAGCTTCAGAAGTAACTTTGATCCACAGAAGAAATGAATTCCGAGGAGCCTTAGATTCGGTAGAAAAAGTACAGGAATTGAAACATGCCGGAAAAATCCATCTGATAACTCCAGCGGAAGTCATAGGATTAAACGGAGCCGAACATTTAGAATCGATCGATATAGATGAAAACGGAGCACACAGGACTATCAAGACGGATTATTTTATTCCGCTTTTCGGATTGTCTCCAAAATTAGGAGCCATAGCCAATTGGGGCCTCGAAATCGAAAAAAATGCAATCAAGGTAAATAATGCACTAGATTATCAGACGAATATCGAGGGCATTTATGCTATTGGAGACGTGAACACTTATCCAGGGAAACTGAAATTGATTCTTTGTGGATTCCACGAGGCGACATTGATGTGTCAAAGTGTTTATAACAAATTGAATCCAGGCAAGAAATATGTGTTGAAATATACTACAGTTTCCGGTGTTGATGGCTTTGATGGAACAAGAAAGGAAGCCGAAAAAGCAGTTGTCAAATCAATAGATTAAAAAATGTCTCAAGACGTTACCATAAAAATAACGGACCGCGAAGGAGTTTCGCATGAAGTTCAAGCACCGACAGACATGAACATGAATATCATGGAGCTGGTTCGCGCTTATGAATTAGCGCCCGAAGGAACGATTGGTGTCTGCGGAGGCATGGCAATGTGTGCTTCTTGCCAGTGTTATGTCTTAAACGATATTGTATTGCCAGAAATGGGCGATGATGAAGAAGCCATGCTTTCGGAAGCTTTTTTTGTCAAATCAAACAGTCGTCTAGGATGTCAGATTCATATTACGGAAGAGCTGGATGGCTTAGAAATAGAATTAGCACCAGAATATTAAAAAATAAAAAAGCCTCCAATTTGGAGGCTTTTTTATTAGAGTAGGACTTATTAGTTTTTAACGAACTGTAAAGTCTTGCTTTGATTGTCTTTTGTAAAACGTATCATGTAGATTCCAGTAGCGTAATTTGAAGTATTTACTTTTAAATTAGATTCTGAAACAGTAGTAACCTGCATAACAGTTTGTCCTAGGCTGTTATAAATTGTATAACTGTCTGGAGTCATATTACCTGAAACAGCAATGTTTAAAACCTCATTAGCAGGGTTTGGATATAGTTTTATTCCTTGCAACAATTCAAATGAAGGATTGCTTAAAGGTGGCTGGCATACAGTAGAAGCTGGCAATGTACTTCTTCTTGGAGAATTTTGTAGTACGGCCATCATCCTTGCTTTTTGATCTAGAGTAAAGATATTCATACAGGTGTCATTCGTATAATCCATATAGTTTTCGGTCATGTCGTTTCCTTCTTCCGGACATGAGTCATAAACATCATCACAGTCATAGTTCTCCCAGCCGGCATTTGGAGTATCCGCGCAGTAATCAGTTCCGCCACAGTTAAGGCCGTCTTCTTGATTTCCAGCATCTCCCCAAATATGTCTTAGTCCGAAATAATGCCCTACTTCGTGAGTAGTAGTTCTTCCTTTGTCTATTTGTTGATAATAGCTTCCTGGAGCATAATCTGAAGATCCAAAGGCTCTCCAGTCGATCACTACTCCGTCAGTATTAGCAGTAAATGGCCCTTGTAATCCTTCTAGGCCTGAGCCACTTGGGAATTGAGCATATCCGAGGACAGTATCTAGGTCTCCTCCAAACTGGCATACCCAAATATTAAGATATTTTGTAGGATCCCATTGTGTTTGTGGTTTTAAAATCGTTTGAATATTATTATAACTCCAAGTCGTGCTTCTGTTAATACGATCAATTCCAGTAGTTGCATTTCCGCTTGGATCTACTTTTGCCAAACAGAATTCGATTTCAACATCAGCACCTATTGGGTTGGTGTTGTGCCCTGGCGTTCCTAGCATTTTTCTAAAATCTTGATTTAGGACTGTAATTTGTGATAGTACCCTAGCATCTGAAATATTTCTGCTAGTACCAACTGCTTGACCAGTATGGATAACATGTACTACAACAGGGATAGTAACTACAGCAGCAGTTCCTTGTGTGCCTCTACTTGCTAATAATTTTGATTTGATAGCTTCTACTTTTGGAGCGATCCATTCTTCGAATTGTTGATTTGTTGCCCTTTTAGGATCTTGCTCTTGCAAGAATAATTCGTATTCAGAAGAAACACATCTAATCAATCCTGATTTTGGATTGATGCTTTGGACTTTTTTTCCAAAGACAGTTCTTTCTTTTTGAGGTACATTTTGTGCAATAGCATCAATGCTTACTACGCTAAGACACACTGCTATAAAAAATTTAAAGAGGGTAATTTTTTTCATTGAATATGAAAGTTGGGTAATTAATAATTATTTAAATAGGATTTGTTATTTTTCTATTGTAAAAAGTGCGCTAAGTTATAAATATCTAGGAATTAAAAGCATATTTTAATAAAATAATTTAAAACTAATCTAAATAGTAAGAAAAAACTGTTTATTTATATACAATTGCTTTTCGATATCCTAATACATAAAATTCGAGCCTAAAAGTAGGTTCTATTGTTTTGTTTATTTCTTTTAATATACGGATAAGAATATTTTGTAGATTGATAAGAAGAAATTGCCGATAGATAAAATGCAATGTAAGATGCAGGCATAAAAAAACGGCAGATTTGCCGTTTTATAGTTTAAGCCATTTCGGCCTTCATTGAAATCTGTTCTTCAATGGCATCCCAAAGACCGATTCTTTTTTCTAGGGCCTGAATCGAAACTTCTTTTACTTCATGCCATCTATGGTCGTCATTGTTGCATAATTCTTCAATCATTTGCATGGCCATCGGACCATGTTCATCTGCATCCAATTCGATGTGTCTTTCAAAATAATAGATCAGTTTTCTCAAGTCGGTATTTGGAAAATTTTCTTGAAAATTCTTTAATATTTCCGTAAACATCGAAGGAATCAGATCTTCTCTTCCGAAAGTGAAAGCTGCGGCAATTTCATGCGGCTTTCCTTCGTCAATAACGCGGAAAGTAAAATCCAAGAATGCTTTTATTTTAGGGTGCAGTTCGCTCTGTTTAATGGAAACATAAATATTTTGTGTTGTGATGACATTCTCTAAAAATTTTTGGATTTCAGAAATATCAGCACCGCAGTCTTTCATGGCATCGATATACATCTCGTAATGGCTTTGTCTTTTTCCATCGAGAGTTAAGTCGGTTTCTTCTGCCAAAACAATTTCATTGATCAAATAGCGGATTTCTGGATTTCCGACAGGAAGCCAAGGTGTTGTTGTCGAAGTTAATTTGGATTGTAATGCTTTCAATAGCGACATGAAGTCCCAAACAGCATATACGTGACTTTCCAAAAATCGACGTAAATCTTCAAGGTTTTGTACTTTTTTGTACAACGGGTGATTTAATAAAATATCTTTTTGTGGCTGGATACTGGCGTTAATGTTTTCAATTTTCATGACGAGGGATTTTTACAAATGTAAAAAAGCTTCCCATTATAGAGAAGCTTTTTATGATACTTTAATATTTGTTTATTATTTAAATGCAGGAATTCCGGTAATATCCAATCCGGTAATTAATAGGTGGATATCATGTGTTCCTTCATACGTAATTACAGATTCTAAGTTCATCATGTGTCGCATGATTGAATATTCGCCCGTAATTCCCATTCCTCCAAGAATTTGTCTTGCTTCTCTAGCAATATTGATAGCCATATCAACATTGTTTCTTTTAGCCATAGAAATTTGAGCAGAAGTTGCTTTTCCTTCGTTTCTCAAGACACCCAGCCTCCAAGTCAGCAATTGCGCCTTTGTGATTTCAGTAATCATTTCGGCTAATTTTTTCTGTTGTAGCTGAGTTCCAGCAATTGGCTTGTCAAACTGGATTCTTTCTTTAGCATAACGCAGCGCTGTATCATAGCAATCCATTGCGGCACCGATAGCACCCCAAGCAATTCCGTAACGAGCCGAATCTAAACATCCAAGCGGAGCTCCAAGACCCGATTTGTTTGGCAATAAATTTTCTTTTGGAACTTTAACATTGTCAAAAATAAGTTCTCCAGTTGCCGAAGCACGAAGCGACCATTTGTTGTGCGTTTCAGGAGTCGTAAAGCCTTCCATTCCTCTTTCTACAATCAGTCCGTGAATTCTTCCTGTTTCATCTTTTGCCCAAACTACAGCAATATCTGCGAAAGGAGCATTTGAAATCCACATTTTGGCACCGTTCAATAAATAGTGGTCGCCTTTATCTTTAAAATTAGTGACCATTCCTCCAGGGTTAGAACCGTGGTCTGGTTCTGTCAGTCCGAAACATCCAATGAACTCGCCAGAAGCTAGTTTTGGAAGATATTTCATTCTTTGTTCTTCGTTACCGTATTTCCAAATCGGATACATAACTAAGGAAGACTGAACAGAAGCTGTAGAACGCACGCCTGAATCGCCTCTTTCAATTTCTTGCATGATCAAGCCATACGAAATTTGGTCTAAGCCAGCACCGCCATATTCTTCTGGGATATAAGGTCCAAAAGCGCCTATTTCTGCCAAACCATTAATGATTTGTTTTGGAAATTCTGCTTTTTGAGCATAGTCCTCGATAATCGGAGATACTTCGCGCTTTACCCATTCGCGGGCCGCATCACGTACCATTTTATGTTCGTCTGACAATAATTCGTCTAAAAGGTAATAATCTGGAGCTTGAAAAAGATCGGGTCTCATTTTTTTATCATTTGGAAGGCTTTGCGTAAGTATCGCCTTCATGTTTTATACTAGTTTTTGTTTCCTGCGAAAACGTTTGCAAACTTACATAAAGAATTGCAACAAAACAATTAGCAAATGTTAGAAACGACTAATATATTTTCGGTAATAGCTTCAATAATTGCGTTTTTGATAAAAAATCACTTATAAAATTGAAGGAGCCTATTCAGCGTAACTATTTTTTTGTTACATTTATCTTACAATTTTATAAAACCAAAATTTCAGAAAATAAAAATGAATATTTTAAAGTAGTCCAGACATAAAACCTAAGTGTCTTTAAATGATTGGGTTATTCATAATTTTTAAAACCTACAGTATGTTAGAAAACATTTTAAAATTAGAAGGTGTTCACGAATTAAGCAATGGTGAGCAAAAATCAATTAAAGGTAATGGTGTAATTAGAGGCGGTGGAGGAGATCCGATCATTGCTTGTATTTGCCCGGGGTCAGGTACTCTTGTTGTTGGACATGCCGACAATTGTGAAATATTGACAAAACTGCTTTGCGGAACAGATTCTTAGATTTACGACACAAAAAAGTATCAATTCTATTGCTTGAAGTTTCTTTGGGCAATAGAATTTTTATTTAAAAGAGTTACATCTTCAAATAAAAGTCTTTGGTCAATTCAATATATTCGGGAGTATAAATATGCCTGGACGTTTCAATGACTAATTCGTCAACTGGAAAGTTTTCAGCAGAATTTCTACTAAAAGCCAAAAGGCTACGCTTGATTTCGGCAGAAGGTGTTCCTTTGACACGCGTGATTTTCATCGGAAACAAGTCGAAATCTTTTGCCAAGGCTATAAATTTTTCTTCTTCTTTAAAAGGTATAATTACCGCAAAGATTCCATTTTCAGAAAGCAATAAATCAGCGGCTTCCACCAAATCTTCAAAAGGCAAGGCGTCCGAAAAACGGGCTAAGTCGCGTTGTTCGTTTCCGGATTGGTAATCTTCGGTATAAAATGGCGGATTAGAAACGATCACATCATATTCGTCTTCTGGCTCGTCCATAAATTCGTCCAATCCGGCATGAAAGCAAAACAGCCTGTCGCCCCACGGAGAATTTTCAAAATTTTCTACAGCCTGTTCGTACGCATCTTCGTCGATTTCAAGCGCATCAATTTGTTCCGCATTGCTTCTTTGGGCAATCATCAACGAAATAATTCCGGTTCCTGCCCCGATATCCAAAACGCTAAAAGGATTGTTTAGAGGCGCCCAAGCACCTAGCAATACGCCGTCTGTTCCAATTTTCATAGCGCAACGGTCTTGTTCTACAGAGAATTGCTTGAATTGGAAAGGCATGAGTATAATTGAAATTAGAGAATAAAAGAAAAAATGGACTAAAGATACATCTCGATCAATCCTTCAGGAAGATCCATGAGTACTTTTTTGTTTTCGCGGTCAATTTTTACCAAGAAATGATCAATCATGGGAATTAGGATTTCCGCTTCGCCATTCAAGACTTCAAATAAAGGCTGGGCCGTAGAATCATTTATGGATTGAATTTTTCCGACTACGCCTAGACGCTTGTCTTCTACTTCAAAACCAATGACTTCATGGAAATAAAACTTGTTGCCTTCCAGTTTCGGCAGCATGTTTAAAGGTAAGTAAACAGCATTCCCGATAAGCGTGTCTGCTTCATCTTCGGTGGCTACATCTTCAAAACGAACTCGGAGAAAGTCGTTTTTGTGAAGCGAACTGTTTTCAATAAAAAAAGGAACCAAGTGTTTGCCGCATTCGACAAACACTGATTCCAAATTTTCGTATAACTCAGGCTCATCAGTGTCAAGATAGACAAGGACTTCACCTTTAAAACTAAATTTTTTCGCGATTTTACCTAAATAGAAACACTCTTCTTTACGCATTATCGCATCAAAATTAAGCTTGAGTCTCTTCGTTGTTTTCTTCTGCAGCAGGAGCTTCTTCAGTTGAAACTTCAGCCTCAACATCAGCAACTTCTTCTTCAACAGCAGGCTCATCAGCTTTAGCAGCATCTAGCTCAGCTTGTTTAGCAGCAGCGATACGATCCTCATTTACTTTTTTCTCAGCAGCAAGAGCTTTCGCTTTTGCATCTGCTTTAGAAGTAGAAAGACCTTCTTTTTTAGCGTTAACTTTTCCAGCTTTCTCATCAAGCCATTTTGCTAATTTTTCATCAGCTTGCTCTTGAGTCAAAGCACCTTTACGAACTCCTCCATCAAGGTGATGTTTCAATAAAGCTCCTTTGTAAGAAAGAATTGCTCTAGCTGTATCAGTTGGCTGAGCACCATTGTGCAACCATTGAACAGCACTATCAAGGTTCAAGTCGATAGTCGCAGGGTTAGTGTTTGGATTGTAAGTTCCGATTTTTTCTAGGAATTTACCATCTCTTTTTGAGCGAGCATCAGCCGCTACAACCCAGTAAAAAGGTTTTCCTTTTTTACCGTGTCTTTGTAATCTAATTTTTACAGACATAATCTAGTGATTAAATTTTGAGGTACACGACCTCTGTTAATTAAGGGTGCAAATATACAAAACTTTGTAATACAAACTATTCTGCGTGCAATTTTTGTCATTTTTTGCAGTTTATGATTGTATTATTTTGCGATTTTGATGTTATTTTTTCAAAATTCATTAGCATATATTCTATAAAAAACTATTTTTGTCGATGTAAAAATTTGATTACCCATATCCATAACTATATATGAAAAAGATTTTATCACTTTTAGTGCTTGTGGCCGTTTTCGCTTCTTGTGAAGATGATGCTAGTTTTAATAACCCATCCGTTCAAGGTAAAAAAGACAATGTTTTGTGGAGAGCATCTAGCTCGACAGCAACTATCACTGGCGGCGTTATGACCATTAATGCATACACTCCTTTTGAAACGTTGACCCTGATTACGGCTTCGACTGCACCAGGAACGTATACTTTGGGTGTAAATAATTTAAACAAAGCGTCCTATAGTTTTGAAGCTGACGGAATTACTTCTATCTATTCAACGGGAACAGGTATAGGAGATGGACAGATTAAAATTGAAGCAAGCCCAGAAGGAACTGTAACGGGTACTTTTTATTTTAATGCGCCATCAACAATCGCTGATCCGATAGGAGCGCCATCTGTAAATTACCAAGAAGGACATTTTTATAGAGTTCCGATACAAGCGGCTCAATAACAATTTGATCTTATAAATTAGAAATCCCGACCATTTGGTCGGGATTTTTGTTTTTATCAAATACCGAGTTTCGAAAAAAGCAGTTAAATCAGGCGTCATTGCTAGCAATCCCTTTGATGAAAAGATTTAATGATAAAATATTCTAATATATAGTGCTTTACGGAAAAATTAAAGTACATTTGTTGTAATTATAATTATCGTACATATGAATATTTTCGTTGGAAGCCTTCCGTTCAGTATTGAGGAAGCAGATTTAAGAGAGTCTTTTGAGGCTTATGGTGCAGTTGATTCTGTAAAAATTATTACAGATAAATTTACTGGAAGAAGTAAAGGCTTTGGTTTCGTAGAGATGCCAAATGACGAAGAAGGTCAAAAAGCAATTGATGAGTTAAACGGTGCTACTGTTCAAGGACGTGCTATCGTTGTTAACAAATCAGAGCCAAAACCTGAAGGAGAAAGAAGAAGTTTCAACAACAACCGTAGTGGTGGTGACTCTCGTGGTGGAAGCCGTGGAGGTTATGGAAACGATCGCAATAGCGGTGGTGGATATGGAAACAACCGTGGAGGTGGAAACAGAGGAGGTTACTAAGCCTTACAATATATTGAATCAAAAGCTGCCGATTGGCAGCTTTTTTTATGCTCAAAAAGCACTCAGATATTATATTTCTGTTGATAACTTAAACAGATATTTTCGCTTAAAAAAGCTTATTTTTGTAAACTACATTTTTTGATTTTTCAAAAACATAAAACCTTATTAATTAGCGATGTACTTAATTTTCGATACAGAAACAACCGGATTGCCAAAACGTTGGGACGCGCCTATAACCGATACAAATAACTGGCCGCGTTGTATTCAGATTGCTTGGCAGCTGCACGATGCCATGGGAAATCTGATAGAAAGTCAGGATTATTTGGTAAGGCCAGAAGGTTTTAATATTCCCTATGATGCCGAAAGGATTCACGGAATTTCTACCGAATTGGCTACAGAGCAAGGCGTAGCACTTTCAGAAGTTTTAGAAAAATTCAATATAGCGCTTTCAAAATCCAAATTCATCGTAGGCCAGAACGTTGGCTTTGACGTGAATATTATGGGTTGCGAATTTTACAGATTTGGAGTGGATTCCAAAATGGCCAAAATGCCAGTATTGGATACCTGTACCGAATATACGGCAGAGCTTTTAAAATTGCCTGGAGGTAGGGGTGGAAAATTCAAATTGCCAACATTAACAGAACTACACCAGTTTCTGTTCAATCAGCCGTTTGCAGAAGCGCACAACGCAACTGCCGACGTTGAAGCGACGACCCGCTGTTTTTTAGAGTTGATCCGTCGCGAAGCTTTCACGAAAGAACAGCTTGATGTTCCTGCTGATTATTTCAGGGAGTTTAACGAAAACAACCCGAAAGAAATCCAGCTTATCGGATTGAAGCATATCAATCTGAAACAAGCTTCAGATGAGATTCGTGCCCGCTTGCAAAAAGCAACCGACGATACCGCTAAAAAACAGACAGAAGAAAGCAATATTTCTTTAGCCGATGTCGATTTTGTACATCTGCACAACCACACGCAGTTTTCGGTATTGCAATCAACGATCAGTATTGGAGATCTGGTCAAAGCTGCGGCAAAGCATAAAATGCCCGCTGTTGCCATGACAGACCATGCTAATTTGATGGGTGCTTTTCACTTTGTGCGTGATGTTCTAAATCACAATAAAGCGGCCAAGGCAAAAAATCAAGCCTTGATTGATAATGGAGAAGAGCCGACAGAAGTTGTAATGAAACCCATTGTCGGTTGCGAATTTTTTGTCTGCGAAGACCATTTAGACCGTTCCAGAAAGGACAATGGTTATCAGATTGTCTTGTTGGCAAAAAATAAAAACGGCTATCACAATTTAGCCAAAATGTCTTCCATCGCCTATACTAAAGGATTTTACTATGTTCCAAGAATAGACAAAGAAGTCATTAAAAAATACAAAGAAGACATTATTGTTTTGTCGGGAAACCTTTATGGAGAAATTCCCAACAAGATTTTAAATATTGGCGAAAACCAAGCAGAAGAAGCATTGCTTTGGTGGAAACAGGAATTCGGAGAAGATTGCTACATCGAATTAATGCGCCACAACCAAGAAGATGAAAATCGTGTCAATACTTCTCTTATTTCATTGGCGAGAAAACACGATTTGAAACTAGTTGCGACGAATAACATTTTCTATATAAACAAAGAAGACGCGAATGCCCATGATATTCTTTTGTGTGTTCGTGATGGAGAAAAGCAGTCTACGCCCGTAGGCCGTGGTCGCGGCTATCGCTACGGAATGCCAAACAAAGAATATTATTTCAAGTCTGGAGACGAAATGAAAGCTCTCTTTTCTGATTTGCCAGAAGCAATTTCTAATGTTCAAGAAATTGTAGAAAAAATAGAAATCTTTGACTTGGCACGCGAAGTATTGCTTCCAAAATTCGACATCCCAGAACAGTTTATTGTTCCCGAAGATGAAGCAGACGGAGGGAAAAGAGGTGAAAACTTATATTTAAAGCACCTTACTTTCGAAGGCGCCAAAAGAAGATACAAAGAAATTACGCCAGAAATCCAAGAACGATTGGATTTTGAATTGCAGACTATTGAAAAAACGGGCTACCCCGGTTACTTTTTGATTGTTCAGGATTTCATCGCCGAAGCTAGGAATTTAGACGTTTCCGTTGGTCCTGGCCGTGGTTCTGCGGCGGGTTCTGTAGTTGCCTATTGTTTGGGAATTACAAATATTGACCCCATGCTCTACGATTTGCTTTTTGAGCGTTTCTTGAATCCAGATCGTGTGTCCATGCCCGATATCGATATCGATTTTGATGATGAAGGCCGCGGTCGTGTAATGGATTATGTAATCAAAAAATACGGTTCTAACCAGGTAGCGCAGATTATAACGTATGGTACTATGGCGGCAAAATCTTCAATTAGAGATACTGCCCGTGTTTTGGATCTGCCGTTGTTTGAAGCCGACAAGATTGCCAAGCTCATTCCGATAAACTTGAATTTGGCCAAGATTTTTACCTATGATAACGAACAGCTAAAAAAAGCCCTTCGAGCCGAAGAATTTGACAAGGTTCAAGAGCTAATCGCTTTGGCTAATGCAGGCGATTTAGGAGGAGAAGCAATTACCCAAGCAAAACTGTTAGAAGGTAACCTTCGAAATACAGGTATCCATGCTTGCGGTGTGATTATTACGCCAGACGATATCACGAATTTTGTTCCTGTAGCTACGGCAAAGGATTCGGATTTATATGTGACGCAATTTGACAACTCGGTCGTAGAAAGCGCCGGATTGTTAAAAATGGACTTCTTGGGTCTGAAGACCCTAACGCTGATTAAAGATACGGTCAAGCTGGTAAAATATAGAACAGGAATCCAATTAGATCCTGATGCATTCCCTATCGATGATGTCAAGACGTATGAGCTTTTCCAGAGAGGAGAAACGGTTGGGATTTTCCAATACGAGTCTGTCGGGATGCAGAAATACATGAAAGACCTGAAGCCTACCGTTTTTGGAGATTTGATTGCGATGAATGCCTTGTATCGTCCAGGTCCGTTGGAATATATCCCAAGTTTTGTCCGAAGAAAAAATGGCGAAGAAGAAATTGTCTATGACCTTGAAGCTTGCGAAGAATACCTAAAAGATACCTACGGAATTACGGTGTACCAAGAGCAAGTAATGTTGCTGTCGCAAAAATTGGCAAGCTTCTCGAAAGGTGATGCCGATGTCTTGCGTAAGGCGATGGGTAAGAAGCAAAAAGATGTCTTGGATAAGATGAAATCTAAGTTTATCGACCAAGCCGTTGCAAACGGCCATGCTGCCGATAAGCTCGAAAAAATATGGAAAGACTGGGAAGCATTTGCCCAATACGCATTCAACAAGTCGCACTCGACCTGCTATGCTTGGATCGCCTACCAGACAGCCTATTTAAAAGCGCATTATCCTGCCGAATATATGGCTGCGGTACTTTCGAACAACATGAACGATATCAAACAGGTTTCGTTTTTTATGGAAGAATGTAAGCGAATGGGACTGCAGGTTCTCGGACCAGATGTCAATGAGTCGTTCTATAAATTTACGGTAAACGAAAATTACGCTGTACGTTTCGGAATGGGAGCAGTTAAAGGAGTCGGTTCTGGAGCGGTGCAAACGATTGTGGAAAACAGAAAGGAAGCAAAATACAAATCGATTTTTGATTTAGCAAAACGCATTGACCTGCGTGCTGCAAATAAGAAAGCATTCGAGAACTTGGCTTTGGCAGGAGGTTTCGATTGTTTTACGGCGCACCGCGCTCAATATTTCCATGATGAAGGCGACGGAATTACGTTTTTAGAAAAAGCAGTACGCTACGGTTCTAAATTCCAAGAAAACGAAAATTCGTCTCAAGTAAGCTTGTTTGGCGAATCGAGCGACGTTCAGATTCCAGAGCCGGTCGTGCCGCCTTGCGAAGATTGGAGCACGATGGAAAAACTGGCTAAAGAAAAAGAAGTCGTCGGTATCTATATTTCTGGACATCCTTTAGATGATTTTAAATTCGAGATGAAATATTTCTGCAACGCGAAGCTGGAAGCATTGAAGAATTTAGAAATGCATGTCGGAAAAAATTTGACAATTGCCGGAATTATTACGAACGTTCAATACCGAACTGCGAAAAACGGAAAAGACTGGGCAATGTTTACGCTCGAAGGTTATGACGAAAGTTTCGAGTTTAGAATGTTCAATGAAGAATATCTAAAGTTTCGTCACTTTTTGGTCAACAATCAATTTATTTATTTCAAATTGAGTGTAAAAGAAGGCTGGGTAAACAGAGATACAGGAAAGAAATCGGAAGCAAGAATTCAGTTTTTGGAAGCCAAGCAATTACAAGATGTTTTAGCAAGCTTTGCTAAAAAGCTGATTATTACGATGAACATAAAGGAGCTGCAGTCAGAAATGATTACGAAACTAAGCCGTATCTTTCAAGCGAACAGCGGAGATAATAACGTGACTTTTGAAGTCATGGAAGTAGAAAAAGTCACTAAAGAAATTGCTCCTGCTGTAGTTGAAGCAGTAGCTCCTGAAGCAACTTCAGATGAAGAAAATCTTGAAGAAGAAATGGAGTTGGCTGTTCCGACAGTTGTTGAAGAAACAAAAGTGATTACCTATCTTTCCATGCCAAGCCGTAAATTGAAGGTCAATATTTCGGGAGAATTGCTGCGTGAATTGGAGAGTTTAGATTTGAAATTCAAGCTTAATTAGACGAAATATACATGGATAGTATTTGTTAATACGTTTATAATCAAAAGTGATTTCCAATTAACAAAAAATTACAGATTAAATGACTAATTTTGTACTGTTAAACTAAAGAACAAAAAATATGGCACAAGCAATAACAGATGCAACTTTCGAAGAAATTGTATTGAAATCAGATAAACCCGTTTTAGTAGATTTTTGGGCAGCATGGTGTGGACCTTGTAGAATGGTAGGTCCAATCATCGACCAAATCAGTACTGAATATAGTGGAAAAGCTGTCGTTGGAAAAGTTGACGTGGATGCAAACCAAGAATTTGCAGCAAAATATGGCGTGAGAAATATTCCAACCGTATTGGTTTTTCAAAATGGTGAGGTTGTAGGAAGACAAGTTGGTGTTGCACCAAAACAAAACTACACAGACGCAATTGACGCATTGTTATAATCGAAAGATTATATCTTAATATGCCCTTCCAGAGCTTGCTTTGGAAGGGTTTTTTAATTTAGGGTCAAGATAAAAGTGGTGCCTTCTCCCGGCTGTGTCTTGATATCGATCCTACAATCGATGGCTTTTGCCAGATCTCGGATGAGGTGTAATCCTAATCCAGTCTTGATTCCTACAACTTCTTTGTCGTCGTATAAAGCCTTGAACTGTTCCTGGGTGCCGCCTGGTCCATTATCTGAAACAGAGAGGTATTTCTGGCCGTTTTCCTGCCATGCTTTCCATATAATGGTAGCGTTTTCTGTTTTTGCCAAAGCTTTTATGGCATTTCCCGTAAGGTTTCTGATAATGGTTTTTAGATAGTTTTCGTCCGTATTCAGCATTATATTCTCTGGGTTTTCGAATGCCATCTGGATGGCTTCTCCTGAAAAATGCTTTTGATTGTCTTCAAACAAAGAAGTAACGCTAATTGTTTTAGGTTGAGGTTTAAAATTTTCCATTTGTCCTTTACTCCATAAAAGCAGATCTTCCATAGAATTTAATAGGTTTTCGGCAGACATAATCGTTTTATCTTCCATCCTTTTTTTGCTCTCGGTATCAAGCAGTTCAGGATTTTCTTTTTGTAGGTGCAGGAAGTGAATGAGGCTAGCGACAGGGCTTCGTAGATCGTGGTTGAGGATGCTGAAAAAACGTGATTTGGTCTTATTAGCCTGATCTAATTCATTGTTTAGTAGCTGTAATTTTTCATTAATTCTTTTGCGGTTTCTGCTTTGATAGAATAATAAAATCCCAATGGTTCCCAGCAAAATGATACCCAAGATAAAATACCATTTTTGTCTTTCTTTGTTTTCGATTTTCAGCTTATTGAGCTGGATTTCCTTGTTTTTTAACTCGATGGTTCGCTGATCCTCCAGATTCTTTACGGTTTCTTTTGTGGTGCTTTGGTAGATGGAATCTTTGTAAGAGTTGAATTCTTTGAAATAAAGCAATGCATTTTTTGAATCCCCTTTTTCTTCATAAATTTCTGCTATTTCCATAAAATCTTTCGATAGCGATTTGATGTCATTGCTTTCTCTGTCGTAGTTTACAGCTTCTCTCAGCATCAGTAAGGAAGTATCTAATACAGTCTCGTTTTTATAAAATGACTTGGCTTTAGGATTGCTGTATTTGTACCTGTAGATAATGGAAAGATTTTGCAGGTTATACGACATGATTCTGCTTATCTTTAATTCTTTGCTGATTTTTAAGGCTTCTTTGGTATGGCTTTCTGCCAGGTCATATTTTTTTAATTCGAGATAGCTGCTGCCTAAGGTGCCTAGATTTGTAGCGACAAAATTCAGGTTGTTGTTTTTTCTATTGATAGCCAGCGCTTGGTTGAGATAGGAAACAGCCAATTCATTTTTTTCTTGATTGTTGTAGAGAACGCCTATATTCTCCAAGATTACCGCTTTCATCGTTGGATTGTTGAACTTTTTATTTATTTCCAACGCTTTTTTGAAATATTCCAGTGCTTTTTTCGTGTCTTTGAGGTCGTTGTAGATGAATCCGATATTAATGTAAGTCCCTGCAATTTCTTCGTGTTTGTTTAATTCTTCGCTTAATTTTAGGGATTTAAAACTATAGTCGAGTCCGTTTTTGTAATCGTTCCTGTAAATGTAATATACTGCTATGTTTCGGTACAAGACGCTTAATACCTGCTTGTCTTTAGTCTCTTTTGCAATTTCAAGTCCTTTTCGGTAAAAATTTATTGCTGTCGAATCGGTAGTATTAATTCCTAAGCATCGATAGCCTTCCGCCAGTCCGTTTTTAAAATCGATTGTTTCCGCCATTGCTATGGCGCTTTTAGCCAGCGATTTTCCTTTTTCAGGATCTACCCTAGAGTATTCTTGGCTGAGCTTGTTTTTTATGATAACTATCGTCTTTTTGTCTTTGGTGCTCTTTAGTGAAGTTTCTAAAGAATCAATCAGCATCTGCCCCTGTTTTTGGGCGTTTACTGTTATTGAAAATAGGCATAGCGCTAAAAAGAAGATGGCTTTTTTCATAATAGGAGCATATTGATATTTTCTTTGAAGCTTCTTCCAACAGGAATCATAGCGCCATTGTTGAGAAGCACTTCTTGAGGATTGATCTTTTCTATAAACTGTTTTTGTACGGCAAAGCTTCTGTGGACCCTGATAAAAGATTGGAAGTGGTCTTCCTTTAAAAGCAGTCCGATACTCGACAATACGCAATGTCTTTTTTTAGAAGTAATGATCAGCGTATAATCTTTCAAAGCTTCAAGATATAAAATGTCGTGCAGCTTTACTTTCGTCTGCTCGTGCCCTTCTTTTATATAAATTACGTCACCACCTATGCTGGATTCAAAAAGCAGTGCTTTATGTTTTATTTCCAAAAATTCTTCAATGCGCCTCATGGTTTGTGCGAAACGGTCAAATTTCAGAGGTTTTACGATAAAGTCGAGAGTATCTAATTCAAAGCTTTCTACAGCAAATTCAGGATGCGAAGTTATAAAGATACAAGCGGGTACCGCAGATGCTCTTTTTCGAAGTTCCACGCCGCTCAAGCCAGGCATGTCGATATCTAGAAATAAGATATCTATTGTAGTGTTTTCTATGGCATCAAGAGCTTCTTCTGCATTGTCAAAAGCCCCAACAATGGCAAGATTTTCAAATCTTTTTGCAAATGAAACTACAGTAAGTCTGTCTATTTCATCATCATCGACTATAATGCATTTGAGCTTTTCCATATTTTAAGCATTTACTCAAATATAAGTAAAAAATTAACATTTAACAGAAAAAATGTTATTGGTCTATTTAAAATGTTATTGGTCTATTACTGGTTTTTTTAGCTTAATGATGAGTGCACCTTTGTCTAACCAAATGATTAAAAGAATTAACAACAAAAAATTACATCATGAAAACGATTAAAATTTTATCGGGAGCTTTATTAGCCATTTTTGCCATTTCTTGCAGTAGCGATGACAGCGGTCCTTCTTATGCGGTTGAAAATCCATTAGAGTCCTACCATCAGCAGGCTGGGTTTACGACAACTTCCAATTTTATAAATGCAGGCAGTTATGAGTTTGGGCTAGCATTTTCTCCAAACGTCAAAGGGGTTATTAAAGCAATAACATTAAAGCTGCCAGAAGCAAACCCTGAGGTAAGAGTAACCATTTGGGATTACGATACCAAGGCGGTTTTAAAATCAGAAAACATGAATGTGGCAACAGCAGATGTGCTTGTTACGAAAACTATTTCTGACTTGACTTTAGAAAAAGACAAGAAATACTTGATAACCATGAATTCTAATGATTGGTACAAAAGAAGTAAAGCAGACAATACAAATGCGACCTATCCTATCACGGCTGGAAATATTAAATTTTTAGAATACAGATGGGTGTCTGGTGCAACACAGACGTATCCAACAAACGTATCCTTAAATTATAACGGTGGGGATTTGAGCTTTGACTTTAAGCAGACAGAATAGATGTTTCTAGGGTTAGTTAGAAAAAGACTTGACAGTTCATCTGTCAAGTCTTTTTTGTGTCGTAAATTATTATAATCTCAAAATTACCTTATTGATTGTATTTATAACATTGAAAAACAGATTGAATTGGTTAAAGCAAGGTTGCTTCGCGGTGTCAACCACAGTTGACAGGTTAAAGTGAAGTCATTTCAAGGTGTCAACTGCAGTTGACGGGTCAAAGTGAGGTCGTTTCAGGGTGTCAACCGGAGTTGACAGGTCAAAGTGAAGTCATTTCAAGATGTCAACTGCAGTTGACGCGTCAAAGTGAGGTCGTTTCAGGGTGTCAACCGGAGTTGACGGGTCAAAGTGAGGTCGTTTCAAGGTGTCAACCGGAGTTGACAGGTCAAAGTGAAGTCATTTCAAGGCGTCAACTGCAGTTGCTACGGAGAGCAGAAAGCAGAATACCGTTTTTTAATTTTTAAATCAATCAATCTTTCAATATATTTGAGGTATGAAGATTGAATCGCAAATAGAAAAAATATCCAGCTTTCAGCATCTGGAATTGCTAGCCAACCAAATCGTCGAAGGATTTATCTCTGGAATGCATAAGAGTCCGTTTCATGGATTTTCTGCAGAATTTGCAGAGCATAAAGTGTATAATGCCGGCGAAAGCACCAAACACATCGACTGGAAGCTTTTTGCGAAAACCGATAGGCTATACACCAAGCGTTTTGAAGAAGAAACCAATCTCCGCTGTCATCTGATCATCGACAATTCGTCTTCGATGCATTATCCGAAACTAAGCGAAGGCCAGCAGTTTTACGAAAGCAAAATAGGCTTTTCTGTTTTGGCATCTGCTGTATTAATGAACCTGCTCAAGAAACAGCGAGATGCTGTGGGATTGAGCGTCTATTCGGATACGTATGAATATTATGCTCCAGAAAAAGGCAGTGACCGCCACCACCGGATGATTTTGAACAAGCTGGAGAATCTGCTGGCCGAACCAAAACAATCCCGAAATACCGATACGGTTACGTTCCTGCATCAGATTGCTGAAAAAATGCACCGCCGTTCGATGATTATCTTGTTTACGGATATGTTCCAGCCTGGAAACGAAGAAGCATTGCTGAATGCCTTGCAGCATCTAAAACACAACAAGCACAAAGTTGTCCTTTTTCATGTCATTGACAATAAAACAGAATTAAACTTTGATTTCGACAATACGCCGAGAAAATTTATCGACCTCGAATCGGGAGAAGAAGTAAATCTTTTTGCTGATAACATCAAAGAAGAATATGAAAAGCGTGCCGAAAGCTATTTCAAGAAGCTATCGTTGACCTGCGCGCAAAACAAAATCAAATATGTTCCTGTCGCGGCAGGCAAAAATTTCGAAAAAATCTTGACAACATACTTGATTGAAAAACAAATGTTTGGATAAGTTCTTAAAAAAAAGTTTAATTTTTTTTGCGAAAACGCTTGCAGAAGTAAAAAACTGTGGTATATTTGCACTCGCAATTAAGCGCTGGTTTGGTAGTTCAGTTGGTTAGAATACATGCCTGTCACGCATGGGGTCGCGGGTTCGAGTCCCGTCCAGACCGCTAAATTGGGAGAAGCCTTTCGAAAGAAAGGCTTTTTTGCCCAAAAAGGTTTTTAAGATTAGTTGTGTTGTTTAGGTACGAAAGTACCAGGTTTAGTAGTTAGACCAATGAAAAGCTTTCCATTCACTTGGAGGGCTTTTTTGATTTAGATAGCCCGTGTACTGCTGCTAATGGAACAGCTCTGACTAAAACCAGATTTCCCGATACTGCCATACTTTGTAAAGGAAAAGTCCCAAAAAGCCCATACATACCACAAACTTTATAAAAGTAGAAGCCAGAAATCCTATAAACGATCCTGTAGCTGCTTTTAGCGCACGTGCGTGATCTTTGGAGTCATACATCATTTCTCCTATAAAAGCGCCCAGAAAAGGACCGATAATAAAGCCAAACGGAATCGGAGCAAGCAGTCCTACGACCAGTCCGATGTTGGTTCCCCAGATTCCATAAGAACTTCCGCCAAACCGCTTTGTTCCCTTTGCGGGAATTACATAATCTAAAATACCTGAAATGATTGCCAATACAAGCGTGATTCCTAATGTCCAATACTCCGTTTCAATTCCATCACAGAAATACAGCAGGAGCAGTCCTATCCACGAGAGCGGCGCATCTGGAAGCACGGGAAGAAAACTGCCAAGAATTCCTCCAATCATGCAAATAAATCCGGCAATCAATAAAAAGTATTCCATAAATTAAATTTAGTATTTTTGAAATGTGTAATATTACAAAATGCCTGCCAATCATAGTATGAGAAAATTCACAGCAATTCTTTTTTTAGGGCTTTTATGCGCTTCTTGCCAGAATCTTCAAAAACAGGAGATTTCTGAAGAAGAACTGCTCAAACAGGAGCTCCAAAAAATTAATTGGAACCAAGTAGACGAATTTCCGTCTGTGGCAACCTGTGACTCCATCAAAGATGAGGCGACTCGAAAACAATGCTTTTTTGACTTTCTTACGGTTACGATCCAGCAGAAATTGGATCTGGACACGTTGTCCATTCTTTATCCACAGATTGATACCATACAAGTCAAAGTTACGGTTTATCCCGATTCCAGATTAGAATTTGAACCGCAATTTCCTGTGGATAGCTTGGCGTATGATAAGATAAAAATCGACAGCATCCTGCATGCTAGGCTGACGGACTTCCCAAAGATAAACCCAGCACTGAAAAGAGGAATTCCAGTAAAAACACAATTTATCTTGCCGGTAATCTTGAATGTAGAATAAGTGCCCTAGAATTTTCTTCCCTTCCACTCATACCTTCCAAACAAAGAATACAAAGCGACAGCTACGCTAAAGAAAGGATAGACCAGATTGCTAATCAGAAAGAATTTGACCGATTTTGGTTGTAAGAACTTTCCGGTTTGGTATAAGAGAGAAAAGTCGACGAATATTTTTACCGCAAAGAGCAAGTACCACGTCCAAAACGAAAAGAATTCCAACAAAGTCAGCAGCAATCCTAAAACAATAGCCAGATTGCCTCCAAAAACAACCAAAGCGAGTATTTTTCCGAAAAGACTTTGGTAAGAAGAAGCTTTTGAAGCCCAGCGTACTCGTTGGTGAAAAACAGACTTCCATTCGTCTAAGGGTTTTGTAAGCACGATGTTTGCTTCCGATTTCAGATAATGTACTTTCTCAGGATGTTTTGCTACGGCTTTCTGCAACAAGAACACATCGTCGCCGCTGGCAATGCCATTGTTGCCGTCAAAACCATTTAGGTCAAGAAATAACTCTTTCTTATATGCCAGATTTGCGCCATTGCACATAAACGCTTTCCCGATTCCGAAACTTCCGATGGTAGCTCCCTGCAGGCTCATGAGGTCGATCTGCTGAAACTGATGCAGAAAAGAGTCTCCTGCGCTAAAAGCTACAGCTCCGGCAATTATTGATGGTTCATGATTCTGGATATAACTGTCGATAGTTGTCAGCCAGTCTGGATTCACAAAACAATCAGCATCGGTCGTAATGATCCATTCGTTATCGATACTATTTATAGCGGTTGAAATGGCATCTTTTTTCGGCGAGCCGGATTTTCGTAGGTTGTCAATGATTTGGAAGTGAAAGCTTAATGCCGGAAAGTTTTGGATGACTGAAACAGAATCGTCTGTAGAAGAATCATCGACGAAGATAATTTCAAATTGGGCTCTCGGGTAATTAAGTTGCGTAAAAGAATGCAGCAGTTCTGGAAGACGATCGGCTTCATTTCGAAAAGGAACGATGATGGAAAAATTGGTCTTTGGCTCAGAAGTTTGGCTTTTATAAACCGCGATTCTTTTAAACCCGTAGGCCAGCCACAGAATAAAAATAGAATAGATTCCGACGATTCCAAAAAATACAAACGCTATGATTTCCATTTCGATTTAAAATTAAAAACATAATAACTTCCTAAAAGGACGGGCAGGACTACATTCAAAAACCACATCAAGGTACTAATAAAAATAACAATCCATTCATTCACGCCCAACAATCCGAAGAAATATACGGCCACGCTTCCTTTAACAGCAAAATCTAAAAACTGAAATGTAGGCAACGAAGAAGCCAGAAAGTAAACGCTCGTAATTGCTGCCATTAATAGAAAATAAGGCAATTCGACATCAAAAGCTAGAAACAGAAAGTAGTATTGGTGTGAAAAAATCAGGTAGCGGCAGATGGCCAGGACTATATTTTTTTGATGAATCGGTCTTGGGATTTCATTGATCTTTTCAAATAAAAGAGCTAAGGAATACCCTTTGATGGTAATTTTTTTTAAGCCGAACAGCAGGCCGCAGACCAAAGCCAATAGGCCAAATAGCAATAGGATGTTTTTAGTTGAAACGATTGGGAATTTGTAATTAAAATAAAGCAATCCCAGAGTGCCAAAAACAATCGTCAAGATCATTTGGATTCCGTTGCAGATCAGGTTTAAGAAGATGACTTTCTTAGCCTCCTTCTTCTTAAAATATAAAGTTTTGGCGCCATATTCGCCTATGCCGTTTGGCGTAAAAATTGAAGCTGTCAAGGCGCTAAGAACTTGTTCTGTTGCTTTCCTGATAGAAATTCTTTCGATAACCTGAGCCAGGTTTTGCCATTTCAAGATTTCAAAATAGCGATTAAAAAAACTAAATGACAAAAGGAATAAAACGCCCCAAAACGATTTCTTGCGGTCTAATAAATCCAGAAATTTCTGCCAGTCCAATTGCTCGTTATGAGCCAATTGATTCCATATAAAATAAAATGCGCCGCCAACAATCAAAAGTTTGGTCAGAAACACTAGGAATTGTTTAGCTTTGTGAGGAATTGCAATCATTCGGCAAAATAACAAATTAAAATTGGCAAACGAACGTATCATATTAGGAATTGACCCTGGAACGACCATTATGGGTTTCGGATTGATAAAAGTCATCAACAAAAAGATGGAATTCCTCCAGCTGAACGAATTGATATTAAGCAAATACGACGATCATTATACCAAGCTGAAAGTTATTTTTGAACGGACTATCGAATTGATAGAAACCCATCATCCTGATGAAATTGCAATCGAAGCGCCTTTCTTTGGCAAAAACGTACAGTCGATGCTCAAGCTGGGCAGGGCACAAGGCGTTGCCATGGCAGCGGGACTTTCGCGTCAGATTCCGATTACCGAATACGAGCCAAAAAAGATAAAGATGGCGATTACCGGAAACGGAAATGCCACAAAGGAACAGGTGGCCAAAATGCTCCAGCAGCTTTTAGGCTTAAAAGAATTGCCTAAAAATCTAGACAGTACAGACGGACTGGCCGCAGCAGTATGTCATTTTTTTAATTCAGGGAAAGTAATAGGCACAAAAAGCTATTCGGGTTGGGATGCTTTTGTGAAACAAAATGAAGATAGAGTAAAAAAATAGCCGGTTTTTCCGTAGAAGAAAATCGGACTTAAGACGAAACATGAGCGGCATATACATCCATATACCTTTTTGCAAGCAGGCCTGCCATTACTGCGACTTTCACTTTTCGACTTCCATGAAAAAGAAAGACGAGATGGTGCTGGCTTTGGCGAAAGAAATGCGTTTGCGAAAATTAGAATTCGATAATGAAACTGTAGAAACGATTTATTTTGGAGGCGGAACGCCTTCGGTATTGTCGATTTCGGAATTGCGATTTTTGATTGATGCAGTATATGAGAATTTCAATGTAGCAGAAAATCCAGAAATTACATTAGAAGCCAACCCAGATGATTTGTCTGAAGACCAAATAATCGAATTTTCGAAGAATCGAATCAATCGTCTCAGCATCGGCATCCAATCTTTTTTTGAAGAAGATTTGAAAATGATGAATCGGGCGCACAATGCAGAAGAAGCCAAGAAATCATTAGAAATCGCGACGCGATATTTCAACAACATTTCTATCGACCTGATTTATGGAATTCCAGGAATGACTAATGAAATGTGGAAACAGAATATTGAGACAGCTTTAAGCTATGGAGTTCCACATATTTCCAGCTATGCGTTGACAGTAGAGCCAAAAACGGCCCTGAAAAAACTAATCCAGACCGGAAAAATCTCGGAACCAAAAGACGACGTTGCCCAAGAGCATTTTATGATTTTGGTTGACACGCTTCAAGAGAACGGTTTTATCCATTATGAACTGTCCAATTTTGGAAAGGAAAACTATTTTTCTAAAAATAACTCGGCCTATTGGCTGGGGAAAAAATACATCGGCATCGGACCTTCGGCCCATAGTTATGACGGCATTTCCAGAAGCTGGAATATGGCAAACAATGCGCTGTATCTAAAAGAAATAGAAGCGAATAATCTGCCGAATGAAATCGAGATTTTATCGCAAACAGACCGCTATAACGAGTATATCATGACAGGACTGCGCACGATTTGGGGCGTTTCACTGGATCGGATTGAAAAAGAATTTGGAGAAAGCAAACTGCACTATCTGCAAAAGCAATCGGAGAAATTTCTTTCCGACGGACTGCTTTCTATTGAAAATAAAATCCTCAAGACGACTCCAAAAGGAAAGTTTTTGGCAGATGGAATTGCAAGTGATTTGTTTTTGATAAATTTGGATGATAATTAAAGGCAAGTCGGGTCCAATTCTTCAATAAGATGCTAAGCCTAGACCTAATGCAACAACCAAAATTTTGCTTTGAATGATAGCTAGAATCCAACATAAAGACCAAAATTTCGAAGTAGATTTATCAAAGCCGATAGATATTTCACTGCCGTTGACAAATACAGATGAAAATCCGATTGCTTGGTATATTGAAAAACCGGTAATCGAACCCGTTCGTTTCGGCCATTGGGTAGGAAAAGTTTCGGAAGGAAGTTCTTCCACGAATTTTAATAATATTTTCTTTAATCCGCACGGACACGGGACGCATACAGAATGTCTGGGGCATATTACCACAGAATTCTACAGTATCAATCAGCATTTGAAGACATTTTTCTTTACGGCTGAAGTCGTTTCGGTCGAGCCAGAAATCCGCGGCGAAGATTTAGTCATAACCAGAAGCCAAATTGAAAAAGCGTTGGACGGAAAACTTCCAGAAGCCATCGTTATCAGGACATTGCCGAATTTACAAGAAAAACGTTCTAAAAAATATTCCGATACCAATCCGCCTTATCTTGAAGAAAAAGCGGCGGTTTTTATCAGAGAAAAAGGAATCAAGCATTTGTTGATTGATTTGCCAAGCGTCGACAAAGAAAAAGACCAAGGAAAATTGCTGGCACACAAAGCTTTTTGGAACGTAAAAAATACCCAAGAACTCAATGACGATGCCAGGCTGGATGCGACGATTACAGAATTAATTTTTGTTCGTGATGAGATAGAAGACGGAAGTTATTTGCTCAATCTCCAGATTGCTTCTTTTGAAAATGATGCGAGCCCGAGCAAGCCAGTACTGTATAAAATATAATAAATGGATATACAAGCTTATTTTGAATACTGCCTTTCCAAAAAAGGAGTAACCGAACACTTTCCGTTTGATGAAGACACGCTGGTGTTTAAAATCGGAGGGAAAATGTTTGCGCTATCGTCTTTAAGCGGGTGGGAAAAAGGAACGCCGTCTGTCAACTTAAAATGCGATCCGGAACGCGCAGAAGAGCTTCGTGCCGAGTTTGATGACATAAAACCAGGCTACCACATGAGCAAAGTGCATTGGAATACGGTTTCATTGAATGGCGATGTTTCTGATAAATTTGTGAGAGAATTGATTGACCATTCCTATGATTTGGTTTTCAAAAGCTTAACAAAGAAAATCCAAACCGAAATTATTGAATTAAAAAATTAGGTATTACTTTTGTTGTATAAAAAGTCTACCAATACAGTAACGTAACTGAAAGATGAAAGAACAAATAAAAAAATTTTTAAACGAAGAACAAGATCCTAAAGCGATTGAAAAAATCACTTCAAAACTGACAGATTTGCTCATGAAAAATGAGGAGATTGGTTATATCGGTGTTCAGAAAAAACCGGCAATCACTGTTTTTCCAGATAGTATTGTTCTGACGAATAAGAGAATCATTATCTGTAAGCCTAAGAATTTAGGACTGTCTATGGATTTTACAGATTATACGTGGGATGATATTGCTGGCACTTTTGTGAAAGAGAATATTCTAGGTTCTGAGTTTTCGTTTACGACCAAAACAGACTTGACGATTTCGATCGACTATATTCCTAAAACGCAGGCTAGAAAGATTTATACGTTTGCCAAAGAACAATTGGATATCTTAAAAAATGGCGCAGCTCCAGTAGCTGAATCTTTTGTAAATGAACCAAAGGTTGAAGCTTTCGAAGAAGAAGCAATTATTCCTGAAACTTTCGCAGAAGTAGAAGAACCGGAAGTCATCGAAGAAATGGAAACCGAAGAAGTGACCGATTTTGCGGAAATAATTCCAGTTTCACAGTCGGGTTATCGCGATGAAAAGCAATATCCGGATGAAAAACCAGAAGCTACAAAAGAAAAGACGTTAGGCGAATTATCTCAAGATGAATTGTTTGAGAAATTACAGAATTATAAAAAACTGCTAGACAACGGACTCATTATGCAAGGCGAATATGATACTTTGAAAAAAGAAATCTTGAGTCATATGTAGTTTTGAGTCGAAAGTCATAAAGTCATAAAGTTAAAAAGTCGAAAAGCATTTGCTCTTCGACTTTTTTATTGATTGTAATTTAATCTTTATGACTTTAAGACTTTAGTCTTTCTAACTAAAAAGTTCGCTTTTGTTTTTCTACGAAATTATGAGCTTGCAGTTCCAATAATTCTTTGGCTTTCTTGCGCTGCAGGTTAAACAGTTCTTTATCGGAAGCAATATCTTCATACACCTTGTCATGCATCTGAGCACTAGTTTTTACAAGCAGTTCTCTTTGATATTTATCCTGATTGATTGTTGCTTTCAGGGCCGTTTCTAGATCTTCCAGCTTAAAGTCATATTCGCTTTTAGGAGAGAGCAATTTGGCAATAATCGGAGAGGTTTCGATTGCCAGAAACAACAGCATGATAAAGAAAGAAGGCAACCACGGCAGTTTGTTCAAGGCGTTAATTCTTGCCATCAATCCATCGAATCCATCGATGATAGGTTGTGTTTCGGTTACTTTTTTGTCTTGATCGGCTTCGAGCTTTTTAGACAGTTTTTCTGTTGCCGCAATTTTTGCCAGATTGTTTTTTCGTAAAGTATCGAGTTCTGTTTTTGCCAGATCGTGCTTTGCAATCTTTTCTTTGAAAACAGGTCCTTTTCCGAGTTTTTTAGTTCCGGCAGTTCCTTCGGCTTCGGCGATGTATGTTTCATACAACGTATTGACCTCTTTTTCTTTTTTTGCAATTTCAGATTTTAGGCTGTCGACCGAAGCTTTGTTTTTCTCTAAATCGGATTTGAAATAATTGGCGACTTCTTTTTTGTTGTTGAGTGCCATGGCATTTTTTTCTTTCAACAATACCGTATCGATTTCCTTTTCAAAAATTTTAATCTCTAAAGGCTTTGAGATTACGATTGCAATGATTATCGCTAGAGCAATCCTGGGAGTCGCCTGTATAAATTCATTTGAAAAACTATCTCTTTTTCGGATAGTCGAAACTATAAAACGGTCTAGGTTAAAGATGAGCAAGCCCCAGATCAGTCCAAAAAAGACAGAAGCATAAACGTTATCAAAAACGGTATAAAGTGCATAGCTGCTGGCAATAAACGCCATGACTGCCGTAAAAAAAACGGTTGCCCCGATTCCGGCATACTTGTTCTGTTCGCCATTGGAACAGCCTTCGATGATTTTTTTGTCCACTCCAGAGCAGACAATGAAGAAGTGTTTTAACATAATGATTGATGATTAGCATATTGAAAACGTATCCAATATGTGATTGATGATGATGTCTACAAAAGTAACGCCAAATTTTAAATAATGTTATAAAACGTTGATATGTTTTGGCTTAGAGATAAAAAAATCCGCTGATTTAGCGGATTTAGTTGGAAATTATAGTTCTCTATTTATAAGGTAATTAGCTTCCTGTTTTTATTTTTGGAGGCGTTGCCATTCCTGCTTTCTTTTGAAACTTGCTTTCCACTTCAACCATCGTGATTGCCTCTCCGGGATATTTAGGTGTTTTTCCCATATCTTTCTTGTCGAAATAATCATTCGTATATAGGTGGAATTGATAAGGCTGCGGATGTTGTTGGCTTCGTGCATTTTTATGAACAAAACTTCCCCAGAAATGAACGATATCTGATCGGTCAAATTTGTTTAATTGGGCATTGCTTACATAAGTGTCATTTAACCAAATCCCATATTTTTTAGAATCTTTAAAATCCTCAAATTCTTTTTGGATAGGATTCTTCTTTACGTTGGCTTTAGGAACCCTTAACCATATTTCAAAACGTTTTTTGTCTTCTGGAGTCAATTCTTCATATACTTTGTCAAAGAGGATGTCTTTACCCTCATAACCATTTTTGGTTCGTACCATTGTTCTGTACATAATAAACCTGACACCGGCAAAATAACTAGCTTCAGTAGCTTCGCTTGTTTGATCTTTATGCCAATGGCTAATAGGCTTGTTCATGTCGTTTTCATTGACTTGTTTTCCGTTAATCCAAACCTCGGGTTCTTTTTCTGACGCAGTTGTTTTTAAGCATACAAGGAATATCAATCCAGCCAAGACTGGCAAGAATACTAATTTTTTGAGCAATGCTCTTGATTTTGATGTGGTTTTTGTCATCATAATTAATCGTTTTTTTGTTACTGAAAAATTCAAGTTACTGGCCAAGTAAAAGTTGCTGTTCCACGATGCCTTTTCCAAAAGCAGGTTTTGGTAGAATGGAACATTTTTATGAGATTTCACCACGTTTTCGTCTGCAAGAAATTCGTGGTTGAGTTGTATCGCTTTTTTATAAAGAAGTAATAGAGGATTGAACCAGAATACTGTCTTTATGATTTCAATGAACAGGATATCATAGCTGTGTCTTTGCCTTACATGAGTCAATTCGTGAGTGTATAATTCTTCTTGTATGTTTCGGTTGTTATAATCATCGCCATTTATGAAAATGTACTGCAGGAAAGTATGAGGTAGCGACTTTTCTCTTACCAATACTAATGTGGAATAGAAGAAGGAGACCGTCCTGTTTTTTCTCACTTTTGAAAGCAAGGCATATATGTTTTTGCCAAATCGAACAATAAAGAAAATCGTTACCGCAACATATAAGCCCCAAAGCAATGTTGGAATATAATTTACATCTTCTTGTTTGGTAATAGTTATAATTTCACTATTTGTCTGAATCGGATTTGGAAGAAGTAACGGTCTTGAAATGGATTCAACTGCTATTTCAATCGTTATGAAAGGAAGAGCAAAAGAAAACAATAGGCTGAATAAAAGATAAAATCTATTGAAGGTATGCATCTTCTCCTTTTCTAGAAAAAGATGGTATAAGCCCAAGAGCAATGTCAAGCTTATTGTCGATTTGATTAAAAAGTCGATCATTTTTTCTTTTTTTGGATTTCTTTGTCGATAATCTTTTGAAGCTCTTCCAATTCGGTTTTGGTCAAATCGGTTTCCGTCGTAAAAAATGAGGCAAATTGTGAAGCTGAATTATTAAAGAAATTCTTGATCAGGCCGTTCACATGTTTTGAGAAATAGTCTGTTTTTTTGACTAGCGGATAATATTCTCTTGAATTGCCTATTTCAGTATATGTTACAAATTTTTTGTCAATCATTCTTTTCAGCAGCGTAGCCACAGTTGTGGTTGCTGGCTTTGGCTCGGGATAGCATTCCAGTAAATCTTTCATGAATGCCTTTTCAAGCTTCCACAAGTGTTGCATTAACTGTTCTTCTGAATTGGATAGTTGCATTTTTATTGTTTTATTTCTGTTTCATTAAGTATAGCGCCGTTTTCATACGTTCTGATGCCTATAAGTTGGCCGCTTTCGTCATAAAATTTCCAGTCGCCATTATAAATCAGTGTATTTTATTTTCTGTCAAGACCAATAGGAATAATAAGAACTTAAATACTGTTTTTATGAATTTCATTCTACGAAATTAGAATTGACTCTACAAATGTAGAAATAAAATTTAATTCTACAAGTGTAGAGCAATATTTTTTTTGAAATAAAAAAATCCGTTCGATAAGGAACGGATTTGTATGAATTTATTCGAAACGTAATGTCACCGGAAAATGATAAAGAGTTTTGACAGGTTTTCCTTTTTGATAACCCGGTTTCCATTTTGGTGATTTGCTCAAGACTCGTACTACTTCGTCAGCAACGCCGTAGCCTGGATCTTTCAGGAGTTTAATAGTGCTTAAAGTTCCGTCTCTTTCGACCACAAAAGTGACATTTATACGGATATTCTCAGTGATTCCTTCCGGAAAGCGAAAATTAGTATAGACAAATTGCCCAAACTTATTAATGCCTCCAGGGAATTCTGGAGATTGTTCTACGACATCGTATACGTCGTCAATACTTGGCTCCAGCTGGTTTGAATTTACTGTTGTGGTTTGCGCTTTGCTTTTAATACTCAATAAGTTGAAGGTCAAAGCAAATACCATAAAAGCTTTTTTCATTATTTAACTTTAAAAAGCTCCACAAAATATTTATAAAACAATGGAATAGTCTCGATCCCTTTTAAGTAATTGAAAACTCCGAAATGTTCGTTAGGCGAGTGGATAGCATCGCTGTCTAAACCAAATCCCATCAAGATAGTCTTGCTCTTTAATTCTTTTTCAAACAACGCTACGATAGGAATACTACCTCCAGAACGAACCGGAATCGGCTGTACTCCAAAGCTTTCATTGTAGGCTTTGGCAGCGGCTTGGTAGCCGATACTGTCGATTGGAGTGACATAGCCTTGTCCTCCATGATGCGGTTTTACTTTTACGGTAACGCCGTTTGGAGCAATGCTTTCAAAATGTTTTGTAAACAATTCTGTAATCTCATGCCAGTCTTGATTTGGAACCAAACGCATCGAGATTTTTGCATACGCTTTGCTTGCAATAACCGTTTTAGCGCCTTCGCCCGTATAACCGCCCCAGATTCCGTTAACATCTAAAGTTGGGCGGATAGAGTTTCTTTCGTTGGTAGTATAGCCTTTTTCGCCATAGATATCGTTTAGGTCAAGCGCTTTTTTATAAGCTTCTAAAGAAAATGGTGCTTTTGCCATTTCAGCTCTTTCCGCATCAGAAAGTTCTTCTACTTTGTCGTAAAATCCTGGAATGGTGATATGGTTGTTTTCGTCATGAAGCGAAGCAATCATTTTGGCCAAAACGTTTATCGGGTTGGCAACAGCACCGCCATATAAGCCAGAATGCAAATCACGGTTTGGTCCCGTAACTTCCACTTCTACATAGCTTAGTCCGCGTAATCCTGTTGTGATTGACGGCTGTGTATTCGAGATCATTCCCGTATCAGAAATCAAGATGACATCATTTTTTAATTTCTCTTGGTTTCTTTCTACAAACCAGCTCAAGCTGGCAGAGCCGACTTCTTCTTCGCCTTCGATCATGAATTTCACATTGCAAGGAAGGTTATTCGTTTGTACCATGTATTCCAAGGCCTTCACATGCATGTACATTTGGCCTTTATCATCGCATGCTCCGCGGGCAAAGATAGCACCGTCAGGATGCAGGTCCGTTTTTTTGATTACAGGCTCAAAAGGAGGCGATGTCCACAAATCCAACGGATCTGGCGGCTGTACGTCATAATGTCCATAAACCAAAACTGTAGGCAGGTTTTTATCGATTATTTTCTCCCCATACACAATAGGATAGCCTGGAGTATCGCAAATTTCGACAAAATCACAGCCCGCTTTTTCTAAGCTTGCTTTAACAGCATTTGCTGTGTCAATAACATCTTGAGAATAGGCAGAATCAGCGCTGACAGATGGAATCTTCAGTAAATCAATAAGTTCGTTGAGGAAACGTTCTTTGTTTTTTTGAACGTAGTCTTTTATAGTATCCATGAATGGTAAATTGATATGTTGTCTGCCAAAAATACGAAAAAGAATATTTTAATTTTTTTTAATTTTTTATTTGAAAGTTCAAAACTATGACTATATTTGCACCTCGATTGAGACAATAGTCAAAATCAAAGGTCTACTGCGGGTATGGTGAAATTGGTAGACACGCCAGACTTAGGATCTGGTGCCGCAAGGTGTGTAGGTTCGAGTCCTATTACCCGCACTGAAAAGTCTCTCTTAGTCGAGGGACTTTTTTTTTGGAATAAACTCTCCTTTCTAAAATCTTATTAATTAACATTCCTAAGTAGTTTTAAAAATCAATTTCCTCTAAATTTACATTTCAATATAATTTTAGATGAGAAAAAAATCCTTTTTCATTTTGTTGGCAATCGGAAATATGCTGACAATTGAAGCGCAAGAAAACAAGCAAACTATGAATCCATTTTTTCAGGCCTACGCTACGCCATTTGAAGTTCCGTCTTTTGACAAGATAAAAAACGAGCACTTCAAGCCGGCAATTTTAGAAGGTATCAAAAGACATGAAGCCGAAATTAATACCATAGCCAATAATCCCGAAGCTCCAACTTTTGAGAATACGATTCTTGCCATGGAGAATGCTGGAGAACTACTGTCAAACGTAAATGTGGTCTTTTCGAATATAAATGGCGCTAACACAAACGAAGAGCTCCAAAAAATTGCAAAAGAAGTTTCTCCCAATCTTGCTGCTCACAATGATAATATCTATTTAAATGAGAAATTATTTGCAAGAGTAAAAGCAATCTGGGACAAAAAAGAGTCGCTGAATCTAAACCTAGAACAGGCAAAAATTCTTGAGAATCTGCACAAAGCATTTGTCAGAAGTGGTGCTAATTTAGCCGATGCTGATAAAGACAAGCTTCGTAAAATAAATGCAGAACTTTCGCTTGCTTCTTTAAAATACGGACAAAATATTCTAGCAGAAACCAATAAATTCGAATTGGTAATCGATGATAAAAAAGATTTGGCAGGATTGCCGCAAGAGCTAATCAATGCGGCAGCAGAAGATGCTAAAACAAAAGGCAAAGGAGGAAAATGGGTTTTTACGCTTTCGAATTCTAGCGTGATGCCATTTTTGCAATACAGTTCGAATAGAAAATTACGCCAGCAGATTTGGGAGGCCTATCAGACACGAGGCAATCATGATGATGAATTTGATAATAAGGAAAATGCTGTTAAGCTCGCCAATCTTCGAGGTGAAAAAGCTCGATTGTTAGGTTATAAGTCACATTCCGCATACGTGCTGGAAGAATCGATGGCCAAAAATCCTGAAAATGTAGCCAAGCTTCTGAATGATTTGTGGAAGCCTGCTTTGGCAATTGCCAAGACGGAAGCTGCAGATATCCAAAAAATGATGGACAAAGAAGGCATCAAGGACAAAGTTAAGCCGTATGATTGGAGGTATTATACTGAAAAAATCAGAAAGCAGCGTTTTGATCTAGACGAACAAGAATTGAAACCTTATTTTAGTTTAGACAATATCAGGAAAGGTGTTTTTCAAGTCACAGAAAAGCTATATGGCCTAAAATTCAAGCAACTCAATGATGTTCCAAAATACCATGAAGAAGTTACGACCTGGGAAGTCACGGAAGCCGACGGAACACATGTAGGGGTTCTATACATGGATTTCTTTCCGAGAGCTTCCAAAAGAGGCGGTGCTTGGATGACATCGTACCGAAGCCAGAAAACAGTTAACGGTAAAAGAAAAGCTCCGGTAATTTCAATTGTCTGCAATTTTACAAAACCAACCGGCGATACGCCAGCATTGCTGACTTTTGATGAAGTAACGACTTTCTTCCATGAATTTGGCCATGCATTACACGGATTATTATCTAACGTAACCTATAAAAGCCTTGCGGGAACAAGCGTTCCGAGAGATTTTGTCGAACTGCCATCGCAGATTATGGAAAACTGGGCCGCTGAACCAGAAGTGCTGAAAATGTATGCGAAGCATTATAAAACGGGCGAAGTAATTCCTGATGCGCTAATCCAAAAGCTTCAAAAATCTGGTACTTTTGATCAAGGATTTGCGACAGTAGAATATCTAGCAGCTTCGTTCCTGGATATGGAATATCATACGCAGACAGCGCCTATAAAACTAGATGCTAATTCGTTTGAAAAGAATTCCATGAAAAAGATTGGCTTGATCGATGCGATTATTCCAAGATACAGAAGCACTTATTTCAGTCATATTTTTGCTGGCGGTTATTCTTCAGGATACTACAGCTATATTTGGTCAGGAGTTTTAGATACTGATGCTTTTGAAGCTTTCAAGACAACAAATCTTTTCAATCCAGAAAAAGCAAAATTATTCCGAAAAAATGTCCTTGAAAAAGGAGGTACAGAAGACCCGATGGTTTTGTATAAAAGATTCAGAGGTGCAGAGCCTAGCGTGGAACCGTTATTAAGAAAACGCGGTCTCGACAAAAAAGAAGAAACTTCTAAAAAGATTAAAGGTTAAAATAAAAGCCCTTGGGAAACCAAGGGCTTTTTTGTTTTATCCGTGATAAACACGAGAAGCAATAATTTTTCCGTTTTTGACATCCAAAACTTCTGCAACGAGCATGTCTTCTTCGTTATCGACATTTCTTATGTATTCCATAAAAACCCTGTCGCCGTTGGCAGTTAGTGAAGTAACCTTATAATGTAAAGAGGGCAGGCGTTCAAAAGCATCTTGCCACCATTCGCGTAATGCTTGTTTTCCTTCTACAAAACCGTTTGTTTCTGGCTTTCTGATTTTCAGTTTCGGACTAAAATGTCTGGCTTCGTCATCATAAAGGCTTAAGAGCTGCTCTAGTTGATGTGAATTAAAAGCATCAAACCATTTGAAAGCGATAGATTGTAATGTTTCTGGTGTCATAAGTTTGTTTTGTGTACTACGCAAAGCTACAAAAGCAAAAATCCCGGAAGCTTATTTTTCGGGATTTTTTTATGTTTCAAACTTTGTAGAATTCGTTTGATTAAACGTTTTTCAAATTGATAATTTCTTGTTCGGTCAAAAATCTCCAATTTCCTCTTGGAAGATTCTTTTTTGTAAGTCCGGCAAAAGCAACGCGGTCAATTCTCAATACATCATAGCTGAAATGCTCAAAAATATGGCGTACTACTTTTACGTTAGCTGTGCGTAATTTTAATCCGATTTCGCTTTTAGGCTGATCGTCGATATAGCTGATTTCTTCAACACTTACGCGATGGCCTTCAATCGTAAGACCTTTTTGGATTTTCTCAAGATCTTCAAATTTCAAATTTTTGTCTAATGAAACTTGGTAGATTTTAGACGATTTTTGGTTCGGAATCGTGAATTTACGAATCATATCGGTATCATTCGTAAACAATAACAATCCTGTGGTGTTCTTGTCCATACGGCCCACAGGCGATAAGATCGATTTTGTGGCACCTTTTACCAATTCTGAAACATTTCTGTGTTCAAAACCTTCGTCTAATGCTGTCGTAAAGTTCTTTGGCTTGTTCAGCAAAATATATTCTTTTTTCTCTGGAGTCAAAATCGCCCCGTCAAAATTGACAACATCTGTGGGTTTTACAAGATATCCCATTTCAGTAACAGGAATCCCATTAACCTTTACATTGCCTGATTGGATATAGATATCAGCGTCACGACGGGAACATATTCCCGAGTTTGAGATGTATTTATTAAGACGTATTTCGTCTGCTGCTTTTTGTCTTTTTGGAGCTTGGTTCGCTTTTTTAACAGGCTTTTCAGGATTTGCACTGGCTGCTTTTGCTGGAGTAGGCTTGTCTTTTTTAGGGCCTTGGGCTCTTTTTGGCAATGGTGGTTTTGATTTCCCAAAACTGCTTTTTCCTCCAGGTCGATTTGAGGCACTACGTCTGTTGCCTCCTTCATTCTTGTTCATTAGTGTCTAATTTGTGCAAAGATAGCGATTTGAACGTTAAATCGCTCAACTATCGGGAGATTAGATTTTTTCGGGACGGGCTGGTTCTGCTTCAGAAGCGGAAATCAGCAGAAATTGATGGCCAATAAGATTTTTTTTCCGTGCCATAAAACGGCAGGCTCAATCAATACGATGCAGAAAACTCCCGCAACGATAATAAATTTAAGAAGATTGTGGAGCTTTAAAAATTCTTCTCTTGTGTTCGATTTCCAAAGTTTCAACAGAAAGAAAATCAGTAACATGAGGCAGATATAAAAGTAAATGACCATATAGCCTACTTCATAGACATCAACTAAAATATAGACGGGAAGAATTGTCAGTAGGGTCAGTGCTGTGATAACTTTCTTTGAAATAGACTCTCCGTAAACTACCGGAATGGTTTTGTAATCGCTTACGAAATCACCTTTCATGTTTTCCAAATCCTTGACCATTTCTCGGATAAGAATCAATAAAAACAGGAAGCTTGCATGTCCAAAAATAATTCCGATTTTCTGCCAATCGTATTCTTCGTATTGGCCTTTGAAAAAATAAAGAAGAATCCCGAAAAAAGGAAAAATAGCCAAGATGGAAGCGGTCAGGTTTCCGATAATCGGATATTTTTTGAGCTTGTGCGAATAAAACCAAATCAGGAAAATATACGCAGAATAAAAGATACTAACTCTCCAAGAAACAAAATAGGCTAGAAAAACTGCTAAAAAGTTCAGTCCGAAATAAACATAGAGCTTGGTCTTCTGGCTTACGAGTCGGTCCAACATTGATTTGTTTGGACGATTGATCAAGTCTTTTTGCGCATCATAGAAGTTATTGATGATGTAGCCTGAAGCAATACAAAAACTGGAAACCAAAACCAAGATAAAAAGATTGATATCCAAAATAACATCCAAAGCCCGAGTGTTTTCTGGAGCTAAGATAAATATAGCAGAAAGGTATTGCGCTAAAATAATCACGGGAATATTATATCCGCGAACGACAGAAAACAAACTGATAATTTTCATTACTAGAAGCTTGTTCTTTCTGCTTAACATTTCTGATACAGGATTTTGAGTTTGAAGTAAAAAGTTTTATGCCTAGTTTATAACGGCTGACCTTTGACTTTATGATTTTTGATTAAGACTCTTGACTAAAACTGGTATACAACCTCTAGTTTGTAATCTTTCAAAGATTCTTTGGCTTTCTCGTAATCATGCGTAAATCCTAGAATATAACCGCCGCCGCCAGAACCGCAAAGTTTCAAGTAGTAATCGTTTGAATCCAATCCTTTCTGCCAAACTCCATGAAATTGCTCTGGAATCATAGGCTTGAAATTGTTCAAGACCACTTTGGAAAGTTTTTTAGTATTAGAAAGCAAAGATTTGATATCGCCGTGAAGGAAATCGTCAATACTGGCATCGGTATATTTTACGAATTGGTTTTTCACCATAGCCCTGAATCCTTTGTCTTTCAGGCTTTCCATAAATATGCTTACCATTGGAGCAGTTTCTTTTACCATTCCAGAATCCAGCAAAAATACGGCTCCTTTTCCTTGAAGGCTTTGAGTAGGAATGCCTGTAGCTTCGATATTGTCGTGCGAATTAATCAATATAGGAATGCTCAAATAGCTGTTTAACGGATCCAATCCAGAGCTTGTTCCGTGGAAAAACGATTCCATTTTTGAAAAAATCTGCTTTAATTTCAATAATTTCTCACGAGTCAAGTTTTCAAGAACCGTGATTTTATTTTCGGCATATTGGTCGTAGATAGCCGCGACTAAAGCGCCACTGCTTCCGATTCCATAACCTTGCGGAATGCTGGAGTCAAAATACATTCCGGCTTCAACATTCAATTTTAGCAATTCAATATTAAAAGTCACCAATTCTGGATTTTCTTGTTGCATCGTTTCAAGATAAGCAACAAAACGTTTCAGGCTGGCGTTTGATTTTTGGGCTTCATCGGAAAGATTGTTGTCAACTTTCAATCCACCGTTGAAAAAATTATAAGGAATGGACAAACCTCGGGAACCTTTGTTGATTGCGTGTTCGCCGAAGAGTAATATTTTGGAGTAAAATAATGGTCCTTTCATGTCGTGTCTGGAATTTTGTTAAAATTACAACTTTTTTGCGCCAAATCCAATTTCGTCGCAAATATATTGCGAGTTTTGGCAAAAGCCAACTAATTCATTCTTAATTAATTCTAAAACTTCTTCTCTAACGTTTTCGGGATATAAAACATGGACGTTGGCTCCAGCATCTAACGTAAAACATACTGGAATATTGGTCTCGTTCCTAAATTTCCAGATACGATTGATAATTTCCAGCGTATTCGGCTTCATCAAGATATAATACGGCATTGATGTTAGCATCATGGCATGTAAGGTCAAAGCCTCGCTTTCTACAATCTTGATGAATTCTTGAAGGTTTCCAGATTCGAGGATAGCTTTTATTTTGGAAAGATTCTCATACGCCTGCTCAAATCGTCTTTCGGCATACGGATGGTTGTGCATCAAATCATGACCGACTGTGCTCGAAACTTGTTTCTCGCCCTTGTCAACTAATAAAATAGTGTCTTGGTAGTTCTTGAAATTTTCATGAATTTTGCTTGGGAATTCTACTCCAAATAAATTAGAGCTTCCGTTAATTTCGTTGTGATTTCCCCAAATAACCACGTTTCCTTTTACGCTTCTGCAGGCACTGCCTGAACCTAATCTTGCTAAAAATGAAGCTTTTTGAAAGAAATGCTCTTCGGTCATTTCTGGATTGAGCTCTTTTTCAAGGCTCATCAAATTAACAGCCAAGGCGGCCATTCCAGACGCGGAAGAGGCAATTCCGGAGCTGTGCGGAAACGTATTTTCAGTATTTATCGTAAAATGATATTCTTTTAGGAAAGGAAGGTATTGTTCTATTCGTTCAAAAAATTTCTGGATTTTTGGTTTGAAATCTTCTTTCGGTTTACCTTCAAACAATAAGTCAAATGAAAAATTGTCATTTCCTTCTTTTTTTTCAAAAGCTAAAGAAGTCAAGGTCTTGCAGTTGTTTAATGTAAAACTTATTGATGGATTGGCAGGAATCTGATGGTCTTTTTTACCCCAATATTTTACCAAGGCAATGTTGCTCGGAGCGCTCCATTTATAAAGTCCTTTTTCTGCTGAATGTGTATAGTTTGACGGAATAAAATCCTTTTCAGAAATCATAGTCATGAATTTGCGCAAAGATACTTTTTTTAGCCAAATAGCAGATTGGCATTAGGGCTAATCTGTGAAAATAACTTAATTTTGATAAAAAAAAGAAAGATGAATAAATACACGCGAATTTTAGTTTTGGTCGTAACCTGTCTGGCTGTAGGCTATTTTTCAAGTCTTGTAACGCGCCCGGCTGTTGAAAGCTGGTTTCCGACGATTCAAAAACCAAGCTTTAATCCGCCAAACTGGCTTTTTGCACCTGTTTGGACAACGCTATATATCATGATGGGGATTGCCGGAGGCCTTGTTTGGCATGAAATCGATTCCTCAAGAAAAGAAGAAGTCAAAAAAGCGATGAAATTTTTTGCCATCCAATTAGCACTGAATGCCTTGTGGTCGTATTTGTTTTTCGGATTAAAAAACCCGTTGCTGGCTTTAGTCGAGATTGTCCTCCTTTGGTTGATGATTTACGAAACGTATATAAAGTTCGTGAGAATCAATAAATTTTCAGGGTATTTATTTGTTCCTTATCTGCTTTGGGTAAGTTTTGCGACGGTTTTGAATGCGAGTATTTGGTGGCTGAATCAGTAATCTAAATTGAATTGGCAACGATAAAGCCGCTTGTCCAAGCATTTTGGAAATTAAACCCGCCTGTAATCGCATCGATATTCGTGATTTCTCCAGCGAAATAAAGATTTTGATGGATTTTGCTTTCCATCGTCTTAAAATTAATTTCTTTTAGGTCGATGCCTCCAGCAGTTACAAATTCTTCTTTAAAAGTACTTTTTCCGTTGACTTGGAATTGCGCGTTTGTAAGTTGGTTTGTTAGATTTTGCAGTTGATTTTTAGATAAATCGGCCCATTTTGTTTCTTCGGAAATTCCTGAGGCCAAAACCAAACTTTCCCATAAACGATTCGGAAACTCAAAAGGTGATTTCTTTGAAACTATTTTTTTGGAATGTTCTTGTTTTAAATCTTTCAGGATAATTTCTGCATCTTCAGCATCGACATCATTCAGCCAGTTGACGAAAATGGTAAACTGGTAATTTTTCTCAAACAAGATTCGTGCTCCCCAAGCGGATAATTTTAAGATTGCGGGACCGCTCATTCCCCAATGCGTGACTAATAAAGGTCCGGTTGAAGTCAATTTAGTGTCTTTGACTTTTACGGAAACTTGTGCCGAAACGCCAGGCAGATCTTTGATGCGAGGATCTTTGATGTTAAACGTAAATAGAGATGGCACCGGACTTACGACGGAATGTCCAAATTCTTGGAGCATTTCCCACATTTTCGGATTGCTTCCTGTAGCCAAAACTAATTTTTCGCAGAGGTATTTTTCGTTCTGGGTTTCGACTTTCCAAAAATTTCCATCAGGAGTTTCGGATTTATAAATAGATTGCACGCTTTGTCCAGTCAAGACTTGAATGCCTAATTTTTTTGTGGCTGTCGTAAAACAATCAATAATGGTCTGAGACGAATTGGAAACGGGAAACATGCGTCCGTCGTCTTCAATTTTTAACTCGACACCATGTCTTTCAAACCATTCAATTGTATCGCCAGAACAAAACTGATGAAACGGACCGCGAAGCTCTTTTTCGCCGCGGGGATAAAACTTTACCAACTCGTTAGGTTCAAAACAAGCATGTGTCACATTGCATCTTCCTCCGCCAGAAATCCTGACTTTTGTCAACACTTCTTTGCCGCGTTCTAGTATGGCAATTTTTAATTTCGGATTCTTTTCTGCACAGTTTATGGCTGTAAAAAAACCTCCGGCTCCGCCGCCTACGATGATTATGTCAAAATTTTGGCTCATATTCTTTCTGGGAAATCAGTGATGATTCCGTCAATGTTATAGGTTTTTATTCTCTCGATATCTTCAGTTTCATTGATGGTCCAAGTATAGATTTTGAAACCTTGCTCTTGCGTTTTTTGTACGTTTTCTTCTGTCAAAAGGCTAAAATGTGGATGAATGGCTTTGGCTGAAAACGCTGTCGCCCATTCTAAAGCTTGTGTGACACTCGCTTGAGATAAAACGCCTAGATGGACTTTTGGATTGATGAGATACATCATTTCTAATTCTTCTCTTTGAAAGCTGGAAACGATAAAATCTTCGTATTTGTACTCTTTTTCGAGAATATATTTTTCAATAAGGTGTGAAACGGGTTTAGCTGTGTGGCGACCTTTCAATTCAATATTAATCAGGCATTTTTTACCGACTAATTCCAAAACTTCTTCTAAAGTAGGCACTTCAATATGGTCGTTAATACGTAACGCTTTTATCTCAGAAAGGGTTAACTCTGATACGGTTCCAGAGCCATTTGTAGTCCTATCGACGGTAAAATCATGGATAACGATAAGCTCGCCGGTCTTGCAGACATGCACATCCAATTCTATTCCATCAACATTCATATCTAATGCTTTTTGGAAAGAATGAAGCGTGTTTTCAGGCTCATGGCCTTTGGCACCGCGATGTCCGATATTAAGTGTTTTTTTCAAGAGCCGGTTTTATTTGGTAAAAGTAACGCTTTTGGAAATGTTGGGCAAAGTTTAAAAATGGATTGCCATGGTCTAAAATAAAAATGCCCAGCAAATTTTACTGGGCATTTAAATTATTTGAGAAGTTCGTTTGTCCTACGTATGGCTTCGGCATCTTTATAATCCAGCCAAGCCTGACCCTTGCGTTTCCGCATCCAGTTATCATAGTAGCGTATGACGGCTACATTTGCTAAGCCTTTTAGCAAATTGCTCGGTCTTCCTGCCAATGAACGCAAACTTAGCGAAAATCCTGGCGTTAGATATTTCATGTAATGCCACCAACCTTCGGGCATATAAAGCATTTCGCCGTGCTGCAGATTCGTGATGTAAGGCTTTACCATCTTGAGTGCCGGAAATTTCTCGAAATCAGGATTGTCAAAGTCGATATCTTCATTGCAGATCCATGAATAAGGAAGGCGGTACATGTATTTAGTTTCTTTTGGATCTACGAGTACGCACTGTTTTTTTCCTTCGAAATGGATATGAAAAATATTGGGAAAATCAATATCATAATGCATGAAAACTTTGGCATTCTCGCCTCCAAAAAACACTAACGGCAAACTTTTTATTAATCGGAGTCCCAATTGCGGCCATTTCATATCGTCCTTCATTGAAGGAACGTCTTTCATCAGGTTGTATAGAAAAATACGCAAATCAGTCGGACCTTTTTCAAGAATATCGATATACTCTGACATGGTCATCGTGAAATCGGGCTCGTTTACTTTTTTGGTATAATCCGTCTTTCGGCTATCGTACAGCGGAACTGTCTTATCTCCGGCAACCTCTCTCAAGAATTTGAAATTCCACTTAGAAAAAGCGGGCCAATCTTCAATCTGATTCGTGATTACTACAGGTTTTTGAGGCTTATAATAGTTTTCGATAAACTCTTTTTTTGTAAGTCTTTCAACCCTTTCTATTTCTATATATTCAAAGGCCATATCTAAAAATGCTAAGTTATTTTACGGAGATACTAAATTAGCATTTTTAAACATTCTAAATAATAATTAACGCTTTTTTATTTAACCAAAATATAATATTGCCAAGGTTTGAAATTGAACTTCTGGTCTTTTGCCAAAGTTACCTTTTCGCCTGTCATGTAATTGGTATAAGTTCCTTCAATTGGAGCTGTGAATTCTTGATCTTTTTTGGATAAATTACCAATAAAAAAAACTTTTTCATTCTCTTTTTCTCTTTCAAAAGCAAGAATATTGGTGTCGGCTGAAGTTGCCAAGCGCTTGTATGCAGCGGCATTTTTTCCTCCATTCAAAGCAATGTTGTTGTTTTTTAATGCTCCTAGCTTTTCATAGATAGGGAACATTTTCGCTTTCGCTTTCGGAATTGAGTCTTTTTCGAAGAATTTCAACCTGCGGTTCAGGTCATATTCTTGGCCCGTGTAGATCAAAGGCATTCCAGGAAGTAGATAGGTCAAAGCAGTAAAAGCTTCTACGCCGTCTCCCATTCTTTCGTATTCGGTTCCGTTCCAAGAATTTTCATCGTGATTGGATGTAAAGTTCATGAAGAAGTCGTTTTTCTCGTATTCTTTGCCGATTTTCGCAATGACGTTATCTAAATCTTTTACGGTTTTTGTGCCTTTGTTGATATCGTTCATCACGTGATGCGCTTCCCAACCATAACCCATATCAAAAAGGCCGTCTTTTAGAAGATAATTTTTGTTGGATTCCATCAGCATAAAAACAGGTTTTACCTTTTTTAATTCTGGAATTGTTTTTTTCCAAAATTCGGCTGGCACATTATCGGCAACATCACAACGGAAACCGTCGATATTTTCTTGCTTCACCCAGTATAGCATTTCGTTTTTCATGGCTTCATGCAGACCTTTGTTAGCATAATCTAAATGCGCTACATCGGTCCAGCCCCACGATTTTCCTGTTTCTGGATTCAGTGGATCGGTTACTTCGCCTTTGGCGTTCTTATGGTAATATTCAGGATGTTCCGTAATCCATTTGTGATCCCATCCGGTGTGGTTGGCCACCCAGTCAAGGATAACGTACATTCCATTTTCGTGGGCTGTTTTTACCAGATTTCTGAAATCTTCTTTGCTCCCATAATCAGGATTTATAGCTGTATAATCAGAAATTGCGTAAGCGCTCCCTAAATATTTTGCTTTTTCTTTCGGGTCTTTGATGTCTTCGACGGAAAGATCTCCAGTGGCTTTCCTATTTTTCATAGAAATAGGATAAATGGGCATCAACCAGATGACTTTTACACCTAATTTTTTCAGTTCAGGGATGTCTTTAGTGAAAGCATTAAACGTCCCTTCTGGAGAATATTGGCGAATGTTGGCTTCATAAATAACGGCATTTTCAGCAGTCGCATCGGTTATTGGAGCGATAGTTTCTGTTTTTTCAGCTGTTGTTTCTTCCGCTTTTTTGTCGTCTTTACAGCTGATGAAAGCTAGCGTCAGCGTTAAAAAGAATATTCTTTTCATAAGTATGTTTTTAAAATTAATTTAATTCTAAGATCAAGACCGATTTTCCGTCTAAAGAAATCTCATTCTTTATATCGATTGATTTTCCTGTCAAGATATCTTTTCCGGAAGTAAAATTCTTGATATTTTCTTGGAAACGTTTTGTCTTAAATGTTTTGGTTTCCACAGTATTATTGATGACCACCATTACAGTTTCTTTGTCGTCATATCTGAAATACACATATATGTTGTCTTCTGGAATGTAATGTGTCATTTTTCCAGAATGAATAACGGTTTTGCTCTTTCTCCATTGGAATAACTTAGATGTAAAATCAAAAAACTTGTTTTGTTCTTCTGTTCTTCCGGATTTGATAAACGCATTGTTTTTATCGCCATTCCAGCCACCTGGGAAATCTTGTCGGATGTCTGCATCGCCTTTTCCTTTGTCGCCTGCCATGCCAATTTCAGAGCCGTAATACGTCTGCGGAATTCCACGAACAGTAGCAATCAAGGCCATGGCCATCTGGTATTTCTTGAAATCGTTTTTATAGATTTGGTTGAATCTTCCAGTGTCGTGATTTTCAACAAAAGTCAATAAATTATTTGTGTTTGCATACAAGAAATCATTAGCGAAATTGTCATACACTTTAATCATACCGTCGTTCCAAGAAGCTTTGTCTTCGTTGAAAACGCTTCCGAAAGCATCGTGCAACGTAAAATCCATGACGCTTGGCAGATAAGAATTGTAGCTTTGGATAGCACTTATCGGACTGTCTTTTTGCCAATACGACATTTGAGCTTGGTCGTGCATCCAGACTTCGCCAACAATGTTGAAATAAGGATATTCGTCGGTGATAGCTTTGGTCCATTTTGCAATTCCGACTTTATCGTTATACGAATATGTATCTACTCTAAAACCGTCTAAATCGGCATATTCGATCCACCAGATCGCGTTTTGAATTAGATAATTTAAGACTAAAGGATTCGACTGATTTAGATCGGGCATTGACGGAACAAACCAACCGTCCATGCAATTTTTAGCATCTATAGCCGAAGCATTAGTGTCGAATTGTGTTGTCATTCGATAGTTCGACTGCGAAAATCCTGGAAATTGATGTACCCAGTCATAAGTCGGCAAATCTTTATACATCCAATGTTCGGCTCCCCAATGGTTTGTCACATAATCTTTGATTAATTTCATGTTTCGCTTTTTCAATTCTGCCGAAAGGCGAGCATAATCTTCATTCGTTCCATAACGAGGGTCGATTCTATAGACATCCGATTGTCCATAGGTATGATATGAATGGACTTTGTCGTTGTCTTCGCAAAGCGGCGTGCTCCAAAGTGCTGTAACACCTAATTCTTCTAAATAGTCTAGATGTTTTATAATTCCTTCGATGTCTCCACCGTGACGGCCACCAGGCGTATTTCTGTCGGCTTTTTCGTTAAGCGATTTGTCGGTGTCGTTATTTGGATTTCCGTTTGCAAAGCGATCCGGCATGATCAAGTAGATCATGTCTGACGAATCAAAACTTTTGCGTTGTGCCGAATTTGGGCGTCTTGCTTTCAGCGTGTATTTTTTTGTAAAAGCTACCTTGTTTTTGTTTTTGAAAGAAAAGACAAAATCAGAAGCAGGAGTATTTTTTGTGTCGATGGTGATGAAAATGTAGTTAGGATTTTCAGTTTTTACCACGTTTTTGATTACTACGTTATTGGAAACGGAGGCTTCGTATTGCGCGATATTTTTTCCGTAGAACATAATCTGAAGTTCTGGATTATGCATTCCGGCATACCAAAAAGGAGGTTCCATTTTATCGATTTGAGCAAAGGCAGAAACAGATAAAAACAGTACCAGCAGGCTTAGGTTTTTTTTGAAGTTCATACTTTTTTATTTAAAAACCCTTTCAGAGTCTGAAACGCTGAAAGGGTGGGTGGTGATTTATTTATACGGTAACTAAAGTATTCGGTTGTACCAAGACCGCTTTTCCGTTGACATAAACGGTAAGTTCTTGGGTTCCTTCTAACGTGAATTTAGTTTCGTTCGCATTGACAAAAACTTGCAATATCTGGTTTCTGAAATTGATTTTAAACGAATAGCCTTGCCATTGTTCCGGTATTTTTGGCTCGAAATGCAATGCATCGTTTTTGACACGCATTCCTCCGAAACCTTCGACAATGCTCATCCACGTTCCGGCCATGCTTGTGATGTGACAGCCTTCTTCGACTTCTTTGTTATAATCATCCAAATCCAAACGCGAAGTTCTCAAGTAGAAGGTGTAGGCTTGCTCCATTCTGCCCAAATTTGCCGCTTGAATCGAGTGAACACATGGCGAAAGCGAAGATTCATGCACCGTAAATGGCTCATAAAAATCAAAATGTTTTTCCATTTGTTCTTTTGAGAAGTGATCTTCAAAAAAGTAAAAACCTTGCAGTACGTCTGCTTGTTTGATGTATGGCGAACGAAGGATTCGGTCCCACGACCATTTTTGATTGATCGGTCTTTGGCTTTTATCCAAATCATGGACTTTGACTAATTCTTTATCCAAAAAGCCGTCCTGTTGCAAATAAACATCATGTGCTTCTGAAAAAGGGAGGTACATTTTGTCTGCTACTTTTTTCCAATGAACTATTTCGGCAGCATCTAGATTTACTTTCGAAAGGATTCTGGAATAGTCGGAAGCATATTCTTTTTCTACTTTTTCAATCTGTTCGATGGTATAATTGATACACCATTTGGCGAGATAATTAGTATAGAAATTGTTATTGACGTTGTTTTCGTATTCGTTTGGTCCTGTAACGCCAAGGATGACAAATTGGTCTTTATGTGTTGAAAAAGTCGCTCTTTGGTGCCAGAAACGTGCAATGGCAATCAAAACTTCCAATCCTTTTTCCGGAATGTAGCTGTAGTCTCCGGTAAATCTGAAATAGTTGAAAATAGCAAAAGCAATCGCGCCATTTCTGTGGATTTCTTCAAAGGTAATTTCCCATTCGTTGTGGCATTCTTCACCATTCATGGTTACCATCGGATATAGAGCAGCACCGTTGGTAAAGCCTAATTTTTCAGCATTTTCAATCGCTTTGTCCAATTGGTTGTATCGGTACGTCAGCAGATTTCGAGCAACCTGCTGGTCTTTGGTCGCCATATAAAACGGGATGCAATAGGCCTCAGTGTCCCAATAGGTGGAACCGCCGTATTTTTCTCCTGTAAAACCTTTAGGCCCTATATTTAGGCGGGAATCCTTGCCTAAGTACGTCTGGTTCAATTGGAAAATATTAAAACGGATGCCTTGTTGTGCTTTTACATCGCCGTCGATGGTAATGTCTGACATTTCCCAGATTTTTGACCAGGCTTCAATCTGTTCTTGCAATAACGCTTCATAGCCTTTTGCTTTAGCGGCAGCAATTACTTTAGCGGCAGCAAAAATTAATTCTGATTTTTCATGGTTTAAGGAAACGGTATATCCTCCAAATTTCTGAATGGATGATTTTTGGCCGCTAGCAACTTCCACTTCATAGGCAAACTGAATTTTATCTGCTGAAGCATCTACTTTTACAGGAGAACTATTTAAATTTTTATGATTTAAAAAGATGTTGTTCGACATGTAGGTCGCCACATTAAAATGCGTTTTGAATGTTCTGGCAACAACGAATGCTTCATTATCAGAATGTTTTGTTTCTAACGGTTCCCAGAATTTTTCTTCCCAGTTCGCATCTTCATTTTTGACGCCGGCATCAATGTAAGGCTTGTAGACAATTTTGGCATCTTTGTTCAACGGCGTGATTTCATAATTGATGACGCCTAATTCATCAGAATCCAAAGAAAGAAAACGGCGCACGTCTACTTTTATTTCTGTTCCGTTTTTTAAGGTGGCTTCAAAAGAACGGTGATACCAGCCTTCTTTCATGTTTAATTCGCGCTCGAAATTTTTGACTTCAAGGCAAGTATTTAGGTCGAAATCTTCTCCATTAATTTCAATTTCAATTCCGATCCAGTTTGGAGCGTTCAATACTTTTGCGAAATATTCCGGATAGCCGTTTTTCCACCAGCCTACTTTTGTTTTGTCTGGATAATAGATTCCGGCAATATAGCTTCCTTGGAAAGTCTCGCCGGAATAATTTTCTTCGAAATTGGCGCGTTGGCCCATAGCGCCGTTTCCGATGCTGAATAAACTTTCTGATGATTTTACTCTTTCGGCATCAAATCCTTCTTCTATGACGGACCAATTATTTGGTACTATATAATCTTGGTTCATTTTATTTATTCACTAAAGTTTCTATGAAATTTGTTTCTATGTGCGCAAAATCAGGGAAGATATATGCAGCTTCATGCAGGATGTTAGCATCTCCAATTCCTACGCTTGTCATGTGCGCAATATTTGCGGCTTGAATTCCGGCCACTGAATCTTCAAAAACAATAGCATTTTCCGGCGCCATATTCAATAATGCTGCGGCTCTTAAGAAAACCTCAGGGTCGGGCTTAGCATTTGAGACATCGTTGCCGTCTACAATAGCGTCAAAATAGTGGATGATGCCGGTTTTTTCTAGAATAGGCCTTGCATTTTTACTTGCCGAGCCTAAAGCTATCAGCTGCTTATTCTCTTTTAGATAATGAAGGACGGGTACCACTCCTATTAGAATTTCGCTTTCGTCCATATCTACTAAATAAGAGAGATAGTCTTCGTTTTTTTCCACAAGCCATTTGTCTTTATTCTCTTGGCTGGCTTCGATTTTTCCTAATTCAAGGATAAGATCTAAGGAACGGACTCGGCTCACGCCTTTTAGTCCTTCGTTATGTTCTGGTGTAAATTCGATTCCGAGCTGGTTTGCAATTTTCTGCCAAGCCAGATAGTGGTATTTGGCGGTGTCGACGATTACTCCGTCAAGATCGAATATAAATGCTTTTGTTTTCAAGGTATTATAATTTTACGGTGTCGTCTTCATCTTTTACGCGGAATGCAAATAAGGCCGCGATGATAAAGGCAACTCCACTGGTTACGATGGCGTAGATAGGGTTTCCACCATAAATGTATTTAACGATAGGACCGCCAATGATGGCGTTGATGATTTGAGGAACTACAATAAAGAAATTAAAAATTCCCATGTAGACGCCCATTTTTTTGGCCGGAATGGAACCCGAAAGAATAGCATAAGGCATGGCCAAAATGCTGGCCCAAGCGATTCCGACACCAATCATTGAAACAATCAACCAATTAGGACTCGGAACAAAATAGACTGAAATCAGTCCGATTCCTCCTACGATTAATGAAAAAGCATGTGTAGATTTTCGTCCAATCTTTTTCGCAATTGCTGGCAAAAAGAAGGCGAAGACAGCAGAAACGGCATTGTAGACTCCAAAGATGATTCCGACCCAATCGCCAGCTTCTTGGTAGGTTTTGCTGTGCGTGTCTTCGAGCGGAAGGTTGTAGGCATGATGTGCTATGGCTGGAGTTGTAAAAACCCACATTCCAAACAAGGCAAACCACGAAAAGAATTGCACCCAACCTAATTGTCTCATGGTTTGAGGCATGTTCTTGAAGTCGTCAAAAATATTCAGCAGGCTGGCTTTTTCTTCTTTTTCATGGACAATTCCTTCGGCTTTGTCAAAAGCTTCTAGTTCTTCGGGAGAATACTCTCTAGTTGTAGAAACGGTCAATAATACAGCTCCTACCAAAACAAAAGCTCCAATAATAAAGGATAAAATAAGATGGTACGGGACTTCGCCAGGATTAGCTTCACTAGAAACACCAAACCAGTTGCTCAATGCGTATGGAAGCCAAGAACCAATGACTGCGCCAAAACCAATTAAAGCTGTTTGAACACTAAATCCTAACGTTCTTTGATCGGCAGGAAGTAGGTCGGCTACTAAAGCTCGGAAAGGTTCCATTGCAATATTAAATGAAGCATCCATGATCATTAGCATTCCGGCACCGACCCAAAGAGCAGGCATGAAAGCGGTAAGCATAGCAGATTGCGGCATCAGGATTAATCCTATAGCTGCCAAAATTGATCCAATTAAAAAGTAAGGTTTTCTTCTGCCGAAACGCGTCCAAGTTCTGTCGCTATAATGTCCGATAATCGGCTGGACAATCAGTCCCATCAAAGGGGCTACAATCCAAAACCACGATAGACTGTGTACGTCGGCTCCGAAGATCTGCAGAATTCTACTGGCATTTGCATTTTGCAAGGCAAATCCCATTTGTATTCCCAAATATCCAAAACTCATGTTCCAGATATCGAAGAAACTTAATTTACGCTTTTTCATTATCGTAATTTGTTGATTTATATACGATAAGCGTTATTGCTTATCAAGACTTAATCTTTCGTTCGAAGTAAAAATATAAGCGTTGATAATTGATACAAATATATAATTTTTTTATGCCTAAAATTAATTTTCAGATATTTAACAATTAGCAGAAATGAAAAATACTGTTTTTATTTATTTGATTTTCAGTTTGTTAATATGAACTACAACGATGGCGTAGATTCTCTCAAAACCAAGTGAGTTTCTATAACTTCTGTTTTGTAATGCTCGTCTTCTTCCTCTTCAGATTCTAGCCTTTCGATAAGCATTTTGGCTGCTTTTCCGCCCATTTTTATTCCGTTTTGGCTTACCGTGGTAATGCTTGGCGATGAATATTTGGAAATAATACCATCTGTGAATCCGATAACCGATATGTCGTCTGGCACTTTTAGGTTTATTTTTTTGGCTGCCTTGATAGCTGTTACGGCGAACAATTCGTTTACGGCAAATACAGCGTCGATTTCATTATTAGCTATCAGTTCTTCTATCTGATGGTCGCAGATGTCGATATCTTCGATTTTGAGAATCAATTTAGGATCGACAACTATATTGTTTGTCTTTAACGCTTTGATGTATCCGTCAGTCCTTAATTTTCCGACACTCACATAATCGACTGTAGTAATCAACGCTATTTTTTTGAATCCTTTATCTATTAAGTTTTGTACTGCTTCATAAGCGGCCAGATTATCATCTATAATAACCTTGTCGCACAAGATGTCATTGGTCACGCGGTCGAACATAACAACAGGCATTCCTTGGTTGATGACTTCGGTAATGTGGTGGAAGTCCTTTTTGTGTTGGGTTTCTTTAGAAAGCGACATGATAAATCCATCAATGCTACCGTTCGCGAGCATTTCCATATTGATGACTTCTTTATCAAAAGATTCATCAGATAAGGTTACGATAACATTATAACCATGTTCGTTGGCAACATGTTCGATACCGCTAATTACGGTCGCAAAAAAGTGATGGACAATCTCAGGAATAATGATGCCGATTGTCTTGGTTTTTTTGTTCTTTAAGCTCAAGGCAATCAGGTTGGGTTTGTAGTTGTATAATTTGGCAAAAGCCTGTACTTTTTGACGCGTATCTTCGCTGATTTCGGGGCTGTCTCTCAGGGATTTTGAGACAGTAGAAATAGAGACATCTAACTCTTTGGCAATTTGCTTTAGCGTGACTTTTCTTCGCATGGTATTTAATATCAAGTAAATATTTCTGAATAAAGATAAATTTAATTTTTATTAATAGCGATTTTTAGCCGAAAAATCTACGCATTCAATAAAGTTTTCAACACGCAAACGTTTTCGGTAGGTGCTTTTACGAAAACGATTTTTTTCTCTTAAATATTTACATAAATTTAACATTCGAAGTAAAAATATAAGGTAAACAAACTCAATTTTAACCTAAACAAAATGTATGAAAACAATTTATAAAAAGTTGTTGCTTTTAGTACTGCTACTTCCGTTTAGTGTGCTGGCACAGAACACATTAAATGGTAATGTCAGGGATGAAGTTTCAGGATTGCCGTTGCCGGGAGTCAGTGTAACTGTCCAAGGCGGAACGAACGGAGCTACAACAGATTTTGACGGAAATTTCACGCTTTCAGGGGTGAAGGCTGGGGACGTAATTTCTTTCTCTTTTTTAGGATACAAATCCACTACGATTACCTATTCTTCGCAAAACACTATTAGTGTTGTTTTGCAAGAAGATGCTTCACAATTGGATGAGGTTGTAGTTGTAGGATATGGATCTGTTAAGAAGAAAGATGCTACAGGTGCTGTAGAAGTAATTTCTTCAAAAGATTTTAACCGCGGGTTAAATGCAACTGCCGAAAATCTACTAAACGGTAGAGTTGCTGGTTTGACTATTTCAACGGGCGGTGCACCGGGTTCGGGCTCTACAATCAGAATTCGTGGAGGATCTTCATTGAATGCTAAAAATGACCCATTAATTGTAATTGACGGTCTTCCTCTTGACAATGAAGATAGTGGTGGAGCAACGAGCAAGCTTTCCTCAATTAACCCAAATGATATTGAATCTTTCTCTATCTTAAAAGATGCTTCTGCTACCGCAATCTACGGTTCTCGTGCATCTAATGGGGTTATCATTATTACGACTAAAAAAGGTAGTCAAGGTGAAATGCAAGTATCTTTCAACTCAGTGACAACTGTAAATACGTTAGCCAAAAAAGTTGATGTTTTGTCGGCTGACCAATTTAGAGCATTAGTAAATCAAGTTGGGAATCCAACACAGATTGGTTTGCTAGGAACTGCTAATACCGATTGGCAAGATGAGATTTTCCAAACAAGTATGTCGGTAGACAACAACCTTTCTATCCGAGGAAACTTGTTTGACGTAATGCCGGCTAGGTTATCTATTGGTTATACTTCAATTCCGGGTTTATTAAGAACAGGAGAATTTAAAAGAACAACGACTTCGATAGCGTTAAACCCTTCTTTCTTTGACAATCATTTAAAAATTAATTTGAATGCCAATATTTCTTGGCAAGATAACCGCTTTGCAGAAGAAGGAGCCATCGGAAATGCGTTAAGTTTCGATCCTACACAATCGGTTTATGATCCTACTTCTTATTTTGGAGGCTATTTCGAATGGCTTGAACCAGATGGAGATAGAGTTGTGACAGGTGCACAGCAAAATCCAGTGTCTTTATTAAACCAAAGAAGAAACGTTACAGACAACCGTAAAATGTATGGTAATTTTCAAGTAGATTATAAACTACATTTCTTTGAAGATATCAGGGCTGTCGTAAATGTTGGTTTCGACAAACAGGATGGTAACGGAACAAATACGTTGGCGCCTTTCAGCCCGGCAGGTTTCCAAACAGGAAGTTATAGTGGTGGAACTTACCAAAATTTTGGTTCTCATACCTATTTTAATGAAAACAAGGAGAATAAATTATTAGATGCTTATTTAGTTTATACTAAAGAAATTGGCAAATTCAATTTAGATGTTACAGGAGGTTACTCGTACCAAAACTTCAAATGGGTTGGTTTCTCTACAGGAAACGTTTACGATCCAAATGCACAACCTGACGTATTCACAAGACCAACCGTAAACTTACAGTCTTATTTCGGAAGAATGAACTTAGGATACGATGATAAATACTTATTGACGCTTAACTACAGAAGAGACGGAACGTCTAGATTTTCTAAAGAAAACAGATGGGGTAATTTCCCTGGAGCAGCATTTGCTTGGAAAATCTCTCAAGAAAGTTTCTTGAAAGACGTAAGCGTTATCTCTGACTTGAAATTAAGGTTAGGTTGGGGTATTACAGGACAACAAGACATTAATGATGGTTTCGCTTATATTGAAAGATATACAACAGGAACTACGCAGGCACAATATCAGTTTGGAAACGTTTTCGTTCCAGTAGGAAGACCTGAAGGTTATAACAAAGGTTTGAAATGGGAAGAAACTGAAACCAGAAACATTGGTATCGATTATGGCTTTTTCAACAACAGCCTAAGAGGTTCTTTGGATTTGTACGAAAAGAAATCAACAGACCTTCTAGCAAGAGTTCCTTTTCCAGATGGTGCCAACTTGGCCAACGAAGGATTCAGAAATTATGGAGACTTTACTACAAAAGGTATCGAGTTTAGTGTAAGCTATGATATTTTTAGAGGAGAAGGCTTTAATTGGACTTCAACATTCAATGCTACTTATAACGACCAAGAAATTACAGACATTCCTTCTGACAATGCTGTAGGTGATATTGATGGTGGTGGTGGTAATAAAATCCAAATCAACTCTGTAGGATACAATCCAAACGCATTTTATGTATACGAACAGGTTTACGATTCAAACGGAAAACCGGTAGAAGGTGTTTATGTAGATAGAAACCAAGATGGTGTTATCTCAACAGCCGATCAATACAGATATAAAAAACCAAATGCAGACTTTACGTTTGGTATGATGAACAACATGAGCTATAAGCAATTTGACCTTTCTTTTGCATGGAGAGCTAGCTTAGGCAACTACATGTATAACAACGTTGCTTCTAATAAAGGAGTATTGCAGGCAGGAGTTCGTTATAATGACGTAATCAGTAACATTAATGCAGATTACCTAAACTCTGGCTTCCTGTTAGAAGGAAACAATAGGCTTTTCTCAGACTACTATGTCCAAAATGCTTCATGGTTTAAATTAGACAACATCACATTAGGATATACGGTACAAAACCCGTTTGCAACAGAGAAATCAAAACTTCGAATCTATGGATCCGTTCAAAACGTATTTACGATTACGGATTATGACGGAGTAGATCCTGAAATTTTTGGAGGTATTGATAAGACAATTTATCCAAGACCAAGAATGTTTATGTTAGGATTTAATTTAGATTTTTAAAAAAATATGAAAATGAAAAAAATGTTAGATTTATTAGGGAAGAAAGCCTTGTTGTTGCTGATTATTTTGGCCATAGGCGTTTCTTGTACGGATGATTTAGATGTGACGCCAGAAGACGATGATGATTTCACAGCTGAAAAATTCTACGAAAATCCTCAAGCATATAGAATGTTCTTGGCAAAACTTTACCTAGGCTTGGCAAAAGCCGGAAACGGTGAAGGAGACGGCGGAGAAGATTTGGCAGGAATTAGAAATGACTTTAGTCCATATTTGAGAGCTTTCTATACTTTGCAGCAATTACCAACAGACGAATCTGTAATTGCATGGCAGGATGGTAATTTGCCTTCAATGAATACTCATACATGGACAAGTAACAATGAATTCATTTATGTGATGTACTCTAGAACTTTTTACCAAATCAGTTTGGCCAATGAGTTTCTAAGACAGTCAACTCCAGAAAAAATAGGAAGCAGAAATGTAGATCCAGCCATTTTAAGCGATATGTCATCATACAGAGCAGAAGCTAGATTCCTGAGAGCATTATCACTTTATCATGCTATGGATTTATTTGGTAAAGTTCCGATCGTTACAGAAAATGATCCTGTTGGTTTCTTCTATCCGCAGCAGAGAGAGAAGCTTGAAGTTTTCAATTACATAAAAGATGAGTTGATTGCTATTGATGCCGATTTGAAAGAATCAAGAACCAACGAATATGGCAGGGTAGACAAAATTGCAGCAAAAATGCTTTTGGCTAAATTGTATTTGAATGCAGAAGTATATATCGGACAAGATAAATATGCGGAAGCAGCAACTGCGCTAGAGCCAGTTTTAAATTCAAGCTATCAGATTGCAAATGTTCCTTACAAATACCTGTTCATGGCAGATAATGACGTGAATGGCGCTCAAAATGAATTTATTTTCCCTGTGCGTTTTGACGGACAATATACTACAAGTGGTGGGACTAATTATTTAGTTCATGCTTCTATCTTAAGCTCAATGAATGCTAGCGACTTTGGTGTCGATGGTGGATGGAAAGGACTAAGAGCTAGAAGAGAGTTGGTAAACAAGTTTGCCGATGTAACTGGAGCTTCAGACAACAGAGCGATGTTCCACACCACGGGTCAGAGTTTGGACATCGCAAGTATTGCAGATGAGACTCAAGGCTATGGCGTAACAAAATGGACAAATAAAAAATCAGACGGTTCAAATGGTTCTAACCCTTCAGGAGCATTTGTAGATACAGATTTTCCACTATTCCGTTTGGGAGATGCTTACTTAATGTATGCTGAATTAGCAGCCAGAGGCCATGGTTCTTTATCACAAGCTGTAACTTATGTGAATGCTTTGAGAACTAGAGCGAATGCCGGAACTGTAGGTCAGGCCGATCTTACTTTAGATTTTATCCTAGCAGAAAGATCGAGAGAATTGTATTGGGAATGCCACAGACGTCAAGATTTGATTCGCTTTGGAAAATTCACAGGAGGTTCTTATCTGTGGCAATGGAAAGGCAACTCTGCCAACGGAGCGCCTATTTCAGATCACTTGAAATTGTTCCCAATTCCGGATAGAGCAAAAGCAGCTAATCCAACTTTAGTACAAAATACAGGATATTAATAAAATAAAAATCATAAATATGAAAAATATAGCAAAATCACTAATTGCATTATTCGCTGTCTTGGCTGTTTCTTGTAGCTCAGACGATGTGGAAGACAGGCCGGTAATTACGGCAAAAGATGCACCAGTACTTGTTGCCCCAGAAGGAGCTAATTCCTATACGCTTCTTTTAGAAAATGCTGCCAACCAAGCAGAACGTTTCGTGTGGACATCAGCAAACTTTGATCAAAGCGTTGCGATTAATTATGAACTTCAGTTAGATGCAGCAGGAAATGAATTTGCAAATCCACGTTCCTTAGGCTCTGTAATTGGAGCAAATCAATTATCTGTATCTGTTGAAACTCTAAACGCAGCAGTAATGGGTGCCGGAGGTGAAGCCTTTGTACAAGGAAATTATGAAGTTAGGGTAAAAGCTAGTGTTAATGCTACTTTTGAACCCTTATATAGTAATGTTGCCGTTATATCAGTAACTCCGTATGTTGCACTTGATCCAGTTTTATTTTTTGTTGGTAATTCACAACAATATTACGGACTGAACCAATGGGATAATACAACAGCAATTCCTATGAGATATATTGGTAATGGAACTACAAAGATATTTGAAGCCTACGTAAAAGTAGGTCTGAATGACGATGGCTCTCCAGCTGGCTTCAAGTTTATCGGAGAACAAGGAACCTGGGATAATGGTAATTATGGAACCATCGGAGGTGTTCAAGATGGAAATCTTAAGAATGGAGGCGACAGCGGAGATATTAAAGTTGCAGAAACAGATGGAGTAGGTTTGTATTATGTTTGGGTTGATATCGATAACCTAAAATACAAATCGGTTAAGATGAATTGGGGAATCATTGGTTCTGCAACTGCAGGAGCATGGGACAATGAAACTGCTATGGCCTATAATTTCGCAGCTAATAAATTTACAATCTCTGCTCCGCTTAGCGCTGGAGAAATGAAATTCAGAGCAGCAAACGCAGGAAATTATATTGCAAGCAATGCTTGGAAATTTAATGTCGGTAACAGCGATCCGAAAGTAGCTTACAATCCTGATGCGCCAAACTTTGCGGTAGCAGGAGGAACAGCCAACCTAGAACTGACCATTAATTTTGATGGTACGGCTATTGTAGGAGGCTTATAAAAACAAAAAAATAAAGGCTGCCCGATTTCAGGCGGCCTTTTTTTAATTAAGATAAGATGAAAAAAATTACGCTATTATTTCTATTGATGGTTTCCTACGCGTGGTCGCAGCAACAAACAGTTACTTATACTGTGGCTCCGACAACCTTTGAAGAAAATCAATCAATCACTTTAACCTTCAACGGAAGCAGTATCAATGAAGCAACGTGGGGAGTGACAGGCAATGCGCTTTACCTTTGGTCTTGGTCTTTCGATCTCAATGATCAAAATAATGCCGATTGCCCTACCAATGGATCTTGGGATAATTCAAACGAAGTCAATAGGCTGACTTATAATGCTGGGACCGATAGATATTCCATAACTTTTGTGCCTAATACATTTTACAACAGGACAGGCATCGGAAGAATAGGATTTCTGATCAAAGCTAAAAACGGCAACGGAGATAAAAAATCCCAAGACATTTTAGTAGAAGTTGGAACTTTTCAAGTCAACTTGACGGCCCCAGTTCAAAACAGCAGTACGATACTTGCATCGGGTAGCAATTTTACGATTTCAGCAACCAATACAGGCGGTAATGCCAGCTATGTGCTAAAATCGAATGGAGCGACGATTAATACAAACGCAAGCACGGCAAGCTATTCATTTAATCACACAGGAATTACTTCCAACCAAAATTATTCCATGGAAGTAACCCAAGCAGGCACTACAATTATAAAAAACTTTTCAGTTATTGTAAATCCTGGCGCCATTAGCGAAGCCCTGCCAGCGGGAATGAACGACGGAGTCAATTATAATCCTGCAGATCCGACAAAGGCTACGCTGGTTTTAAATGCCCCAAACAAAGATTTCGTATATGTAGCGGGAAGTTTTAATAACTGGCAACCTTCGGGAGCTTATGCCATGAAAAAAGATCCAGCGTCCGGAAAATTTTGGCTTGAAATAACAGGACTGACTTCTGGAACAGCATATACTTATCAATATTGGGTTTGCGATCAGACTGACCTTCCTGCGAATTCACCTGCTTTGGTAAAGACGGCAGATCCGTTTTCAACATTGGTCTTGAGTCCGTTTGATGATCCAGAAATAGCTACTTTGGGTGTTTACCCAAACTTGCCGATATATCCTGCCGGCCAAGAAAGAGAAGTTACCGTTCTGCAAACCGGACCTACAGCATTCTATAATTACAATTGGAGTCCTGCGACAACTAATTTTGTGAAACCAAGCAAAAAGGACTTAGTAATCTATGAAGTCTTAGTAAGAGATTTTGATGCTAACAGAACCTACCAAAACCTAATCGACAAGATTGATTATTTTAAGAACCTTAAGATAAACGCAATCCAGCTCATGCCGGTTATGGAATTTGAAGGCAACGAAAGCTGGGGTTATAATACAGTTTATCATCTGGCTTTGGATAAAAGATATGGAACCGAAGCAAAGTTGAAAGAATTTATCGACTTATGCCACCAAAACGGTATTGCCGTAATTTTTGACGTTGCTCTTAATCACGTATACGGACGTTCACCACTAGAAAGAATGTGGATGCTCGATACAGACAACGACGGCTGGGCAAATGGAGTTACACCTGAAAATCCATATTGCAATCAAAACGCGATGCATTCGTACAGCGTAGGAAGAGACTTGGATCATTTTAACGAGCCAAACAATCTTACAAGCTATTATGTCCAAAGAACAATACAGCATTGGATCAACGATTTCAAAATAGATGGCTTCCGATGGGATTTGACCAAAGGATTTACGCAAAATTGTCCGTACACTGGAAGTGCTTCCGCTCAAGATGCGTGTACCAATAATTACCAAGCAGACCGTGTTGCAAAATTGAAATACTATGCAGATTTGCAATGGGCTATCGACCCAAATTTCTATGTAATCTTTGAACATTTAGGAACTGGCGGCTCTTACAATGAAGAAGTAGAATGGGCCAATTATAGAAAAACAGGCGATGCTGACGGAATCTCCAAAGGAATCATGCAATGGAGAAAAATGACCGACCCGTATGCCAATTTCTTAAAAGGAAACAGTACAAATCTTGCCGGTGTTGCAGATGCTACTGACAGATTTATCGGTTATGCCGAAAGCCATGACGAAGAAAGAGTAGTGTATAAAGCACTTACAGAATCAGGACAGACTAACGGAAACTTGCCAAAAATATTGACAAGATTGTCTGCAATGGGCGCTCTTCATTTGCTAGTGCCTGGACCTAAGATGATCTATCATTTTGGAGACTTGGGCTACAACAGCTCTATCTTTACATGCAATAACGGAACAGTAAATACGCCTTCTGACGCAACGGCTGGCGATTGCAAGCTAGATACAAAACCACAGCCTCAATGGACAAGCAATTGGCTTGCTGATGTGGCCAGAAAAAAAGTATATGACGATTGGACAAAAATGATCGCTTTCAAAAAGAATGAAAATGTTTTTGAAAACGGAACGCATGCTTGGAACTTTTCTCAGACCGGAAGACCAAGACTTGATATTTGGACAAGCACTTCGCAAACAGAGAATTTGAGCTATGTTTTTGTCCTGACCAATGCTACAAATACAGCATATAATGCTACTGCAGGATTTCCTTATGCAGGAACATGGTACAATTTGATGGACGGTACGCCGATAACGGTGACCGATGTAAATATGGCTATTCCAATTGAGATTGACGGGTTCAGGATTTTTGGAAACAAGCAGGCTTTGTTGGAAAGAACTGATTTCAATACAAAAACTGTAGCGTTATATCCAAACCCGTCAAGAGGACTTTTCAGCATCAGTACCGAGACCAAACAAGTGTCGATTTATTCGATTGCGGGACAATTAATTAAAGAATTTAAAGGAGATTTCAATAAAGAATATCAGTATTCAATTGAAAATCTGAATCAAGGAATGTACATCGTTAAAGTAGTAGACGCTCAAGACAGAGAAGCTACGCTGAAACTGATGAAACAATAATTTTTTGAGTTAGTTTTAAAGTTAGGTTTTTAAAAATGCCTTTTCGAGAAATTGAAAAGGCATTTTTTTATTTAGATGCAGAAAATTCTTGTTAGGAAATAAACTTTCATCCCATTACTTTTGTAGTATGAAAATGTCATTTAAAAAAATTGGGATTAAAGTTCTCAAGATAACGGGTATAACTATCGCAAGCATTCTCTTGCTGATGTTTCTTTTGCCGTTGCTTTTCCCTGGAAGGATTGCCGAACAAGTGAAAGCTTTCGCCAATAAAAAACTGGATGGAGAATTGAGTTTCTCAGAATCCAACCTGTCTTTTTTTAAACATTTTCCTTCTCTTACAGTTACCTTGGATGATTTTTCGCTTAAAGGTTCTGCTCCCTATAAAAATGATACCCTAGTTGCCGCCAAAGATGTGTCTTTTGGTATAAATCTGAAAAACCTGATTTTTGATGGTATTGTCAATATTGACGAAATTTATGTTTCTAAAGGCCTTATCAATGTAAAAGTAAACGAAAAAGGACAGGCCAATTACAATGTATATATTTCTGATAACAAAGAAGTTTCAAAAGATACAACAGGAACTTCGATTCGCTTGGAAAGAATCGATATTCACAACGTATTGCTGAAATACGAGGATATTTCTGCAAAGATAAATCTAGAAGCCAGAGGGTTTAATTATCTCGGTAAGGGTAATCTCGACAAATCGATTTTCGACCTCTACACAGAAGCAAAAATAGAATCCTTGGATTTTGTTTTTGATGGAGAAAAATATCTAGAAAACAAAAAGATTGATGCCGATCTGGTTACCAAAATCAATACGAATTCCCTGTCTTTTGTTTTTCAGCAGAACGACCTGCTCATCAATAAGCTGCCGATAAGCTTTATAGGAAAGATGAATTTCCTTAAAGACGGCTATGACATCGACATAAAGATTGAGTCGACGAACAGCAGGCTAAATGATCTTTTTACAGCTTTGCCTCCAAAATACGTGACCTGGCTTGAAAAAACAAAAGTAAAAGGCAGAACAGACCTGTTGCTAACTTTCAAAGGAAATTATAACGCCTCGCTGAATCGCAAGCCCGACCTGGCATTTGGAATGAATATCAGGCAAGGAAATATAGCGTACAAAGATGCGCCATTTGAAACGTCCAATATCGCTTTAAAGTTTTACACAAAATTACCTTCGTTAGAGACAGAAAAACTGGAAGTAAGTCTCGATACGCTGCATTTTAATATAGGCGATGATTATTTAAGCGCCAAGATAAAATCGAAAGGCATAAAGAATATTGATTTGTCTGCTAACTTGAAATCAAAATTAGACCTTTCAAAGGCAATCAATGCTTTAGGAATAAATAATATAGAATTGAAAGGAAAACTTTTGGCGGACATCAATTCAAAAGGAGAATACAACAGCGAGAAAAAACTGTTTCCGGTCACGGACGGAACGATCAATCTTCAAGAGGGTTTCTTGAAAACGGAATACTATCCAAATCCGATTACCGACATCAAATTTATCGCTTTGGTTAAAAACCCGACGGGCAAATACAAAGACTTAAAAGTAAATGTAACACCTGCGTCCTTTATTTTTGAACAGAATCCAATTTATGTAAAAGCGATCTTGTCTGATTTTGATGATGTCAGCTATGATATCGTGGCAAAAGGAGAACTTGATATTGCCAAGATTTATAAAGTCTTTAGGCAAGAAGGTTTAGATGTGAGAGGCTATGCAAAAGCAAATCTGTCACTAAAAGGAAAACAAAGCTATGCTACGACAGGACAATATAGCAAGCTAAACAATAAAGGAAGCTTGTTGCTAAGAGACATAAAAGCAACGTCAAAATTATTTCCGAAGCCGTTTTTTATTAAAGAAGGACTGTTTACGTTTCACCAAGACAAGATGAATTTTGACAAGTTCAGCGCTAATTATGGCAAATCAGATTTTGCTATGAAAGGCCGATTGGATAACGTAATTAATTTTGTCCTTGAGAAAAATGCCGTATTGAAAGGCAATTTCGAAGTGAATTCTGCTTTTATTGCAGCGGACGAATTCATGGCCCAAGAACCTGCCAAAACCGAAAAAGTATCAGTGCCTGATGCTGAAAAAAACACAAAAACAGCGGAAGCATCTGGAGTGATCCTTTTGCCGGAAAATTTAAATGTTTCGTTATTGGCCAACGTAAAAAAATTAGAATACGACGGGCTAGTTTTGGATAATATTACGGGAAGTACTGCCCTGAACAAAGGCAAACTGCTTTTCCAGAAAATTGGTTTCGAAATTATAGGCTGTAGAGTAGGAATCAATGGTTTTTATGACGACCAAAATATGAAACAGGCTGATTTTAATGTGCATTTTGTGGCCAAAAACTTCAATGTCAAGAAAGCCTATAATGAAATCGAGATGTTCAGGAAATTGGCTACAGCCGCCGAAAAGGCAGAAGGTATTATTTCGCTAGATTATACCGTAAAAGGCCAATTAAATGAAGAAATGAAGCCAGTTTATCCAACATTGGTTGGAAAAGGTGTTGTTTCGCTCAGCAAGGTCAAAGTCAATGGATTGAGGCTTTTTAACCAATTGAGCAGCAAGACCGATTTTGAGAGTATTGACAATCCAGATTTGAGCCAAGTGGATATCAAATCGACTATCAAAAATAATATAATCAGAATTGAGCAGACCAAGATGAAGGTCGCGCTTTTCAGGCTGCGTCTGCAAGGAGAAACCAGTTTTGACGGCAAGTTAAACCTTAAAATACGTGTCGGATTGCCTCCATTTGGATTAATCGGAATACCAGTAGTCGTGACAGGAACACAGGATAATCCAAAAATCAAAGTATTTAGCAAAACCGGAGAAGAAATCCAAGAAACGAAGCCAAATCAGCAATAAATTATAGCAAGGTCTTTTTCAAGCCTTCGCCAATATTTCTCCAGAAAAAATTGTAGAAAGATTTTTCTTGAATTCGCTCTACTTCAACTTCTGTCTCGACGATTTTTTCATTAGAATCGTTTTTCACAAAAAGATTACCAACCGCAGAAAGGAATTTGTTTTTCTTCTGCGGATTTTTTTTCTGATAAACCGTAACTTTTATATCATCGTATTTGATGGCAAAATCTCCTTTGGATTTGATGTCGTTCCCCGTAAAATTGAAATAGACTTCATTGAGCTTGCCTTCAACCGCTACATTCATATACGGTTTTGTAAAAGGCCTCAGTTTATGTGCAGGAAACTGGAAAATACTGCCTTTGATGTTAAATCCGTCAGATTTATCCAATACATTAAAGCGCCAGTTTACTTTCATAGGCGAGACGTTCATGAATTTGCAATTAATGGTGATTTTTACATCAGGAAGCTTTTTCTGGTTATAGCCACTGTTGATGTCGGTTATAAACATGTTGAATTTGTTGAAAGAGAGCAATCCTGCTCCTTTTTCAAACGTCTTTTCTTCCTCATATTCCAACGTTGATTCCCGAATCGCAAGCGTATCGACATGTAGCGGGAATTTGATTTCACGGAGTAATTTATTATACAAAGGCTTTTTTGAAAGATCATCAGCCGGCATTTTCGGACGGTAGATGCTGGCAAAAACCTTTTCTAAGAAGATGTTGGTCGAATTGAAATAAAAAACGTCGTCCTTAAATCCCCAATCCATATTGTTGATGCTTATTTCTTGAGCATTTACGGTAAAAATATCTTTTTCTTTCGGAATCTTTCTAACAAATTCCGGACGGTTGTATTCCGGTATCATACTGAAATCGGCTATCTTCAAGTCCGATTTGTCGGTATGTATTCTTTTAGCAGTCAAATGATAGAATTCGCTGGCTCGATAATAAATACTGTCGCAGTCAATTTCAAAATTTTTATAACTGAAAGGAATTTTTTCTTTTAGCGTTGTGTCGTCCAAAGTGATGCCGTCAAGCTGCATAGAAAGATTATGTACAATCAACGAAGCCTTATTGTTGACTGTAGAAATAATCTGAAGGCCGGAATTAAAAAGATAAATGTCGGATACGGAAATCGTATTTTTAAAAGGAGCAATGACCTTATCGCGAATGCTCTTAGGATCGTTTAAAGCCTTGTCGTTATCTTTAAAAAGAATAATTTCGGGCTTGTTTATGACGATTTTATCAGCTACAATCCTTTTGCCAAAAACGATCGACCAAGCGCTGATTCCTTCTACTTTAATGCTTTGGATGGTAGCGTAAATTCCAGACTTTACGTCTTTTTTCTGCAAAGATGATTTGGGTACAACAGTAATGTCTTTAGCAACTGCGTTTCCGTCCCACAAAGCAACTTCTAGCGTTTTGTAAGTAATCTGATAGGGAGAATTATTGTTTTCGTTAATGATGACAGGAAGTTGCTTCCTGATCCAATAGTTTAGGCCTATGTTCAAGACAAGGGTTAAAATGAGCAAGCATCCAATTCCGATCACTACTTTTTTCCACCAAACCATAGAATTTCTTTTAGTATTTCATTTAAATATACCTATAAAAATGGAGGCTCGGAAACCAAGAAGGATTTATTATAAGAAAATTATGATTTGTTCATGCCTGTTTTGAGGAGCTAACTATCAATTATAAACTATAAACCAGTTGAAATACAAACCTATTCTCCGAAAAATCATTTTTAGTCTTGAAAGATTCATTCTTATCCTGTTTATTAGTGAAAACCAAATTGTTTGCTTTTCCGGAACTAAAATGCACCGCAACAGAAAGATGTTTTGAAATGGAATACTGCACTTCGGCTAAATAGCCTATCTGTAAGGCTTCGGCTTTAAATGTTTGTGTTTCATTTAGAGTAGAAGGCAGTTCTTTGGATGAGCCTAAAAAGTAGGATTTATAGTTGCTTGCACTGAAAAACCCGCCTATGGAAGGCATAAACTTATTTATTTTATAGTAGAATTGAATTGGAATTTGTAATTGAAAATGTTTGTTTTCAATAGACTGAAATAATTTAGGCTTGTTGTTTATAAAATAGTAGCCATTGAGATCGCTGTCCTTTTGTAATGCGTCAAATGAAAACGGACTTGCCCAATACAACGCATCGACTCCAATTCCTACAGAAAAATTAGAATTGAAAAGTTCTTTTCGTGTCCAAATTCCTAAGCCAAATCCGATGGCATTCGAAGCATCCATCTTTTTAAACAAACTGTTGCTGGACAGACCAAGATGCAATTTGCCTCCAAAAAACCAGGTTTGTTTTTCTTCTTTTTTAATATTTCTTTTATTGGTGATAAGAACAAGAGTGTCAATAGGAATTTGGATTTTTTTTCCGTTTTGAGTCAGTTCTAATTTGTCTTTTTTATTGTCTTCCGAAGTAAAAATTGCTTTATCTATTTTAATTACCGGCTTTTCGATAAAAATAGTATCGTGAATGATAATTTCCTCATAGACAAAAATTGTATCGACTTTTTTTTCTTGAGAAAAAGCAAAAGAAGTTATGGTTAAAAAAAGAAATAGGAATTTATTCTGAAACATAAATGGTATCTTTTTTTATAATTTGTTTTTTGATGATCACTACTTTTTGAGATTCATTTTTTGCAGAATCTTTGGGAGAAACATGAGTGGATTCTTCTGAAGTTTTTTGAGAATTGTTCTTTGAAAGCGTAGTTTTTTCTTGCGTGAAAATGGTTTTGAGTTTTTTGGGTTCTATTGCAGTTTTTTCATTTATTACAACATCTTCAGGGCTTATAACAAGTTGATTTTTAGGCGTACTATCTGTAGTCTCAACATTCAATTGATGTTCTTTTTTTTGCACCACTTTTTTTAGATTAAAATTATAGGCATAAAAAGCAACACCTATTGCACATATCAAACAGATGCTTATGGTTATAATTTTTGACGCTTGAGCTATTTTAGCCAAGCCTATAAATTGATTTGGAATTGCTGTCTTTTTTGGAGTTAATTCGAAAGCTTTTAAAGGCTTTATTTCAAAATCTTGAAATTGTTTTTTATAAAAATTAGCGAACATTTGGTTTTCAAAACCTAAAAAGAGCAAGAAAGCAATACGACGTTTCTTTTTCTCATCAACCGGTTTTTCTTTTATTCTTTCCAATAGGAAAAGCTGGATTGTTTTTCTAGCCCTGGATAAATGCGATTTTGAAGTGCCAGTCGAGATATGAAGTATTTTGCCAATTTCGCTATGTGAAAATTGATCAACCACATACATGTTAAAAACAGATTTATGATGTTCAGGCAAATGATCTATGGCTTCTAATATGTCATTTCTTTCTAAATCGGCAGAGAGAAGTACGCTTTTGGTGTCTATTTCAAGGGTATTCATAATAGTAGTTGAATCAACAATTTCATAATCTTGATGCGTTGAAAAGTTTATTTTTTTTACCTCTTTCAAATGATGGATGGCCATGTTTATGACAATTCTGCTCAACCAACCCTGTAAGGCACTTTTATCCTTTAAGGTGTCTTCTTTTTGGATTGCTACAATAAAAGAATCTTGGACGATATCCTCGGCTGTGGCAACATCCTTTATATATCTGCGACAAATCCCCAAGAGTTTTGGGGATGTCTTTGTATAAATATCATTCCAGTTGATGCTATTCATGGTTTAGTTTTGGACTACAAAAAGCGATAAGAATGTGCCTTGGGAATCTGGAAGTTCTGCCGCCTCAACTCCGTTTATGGTCAGGTAGCTAATATAGCTATCAATCCCTACCTGAGTGATTTTGTAAGTGTTGTTATTTAGAATTTTAAAATCCATAATTCCGCCCAATTGAGGTTGTCCTGCATCATGTAATACGCCATTTTTATAGATGCTGGCAACATCAGTAAGATATACGTTGTTATTCTCAAAAAACATAGATGAAATTGCAGCGACAGCTGGAAAAGAAGTTTCTGTACCAGTAGTTATGTTTTTATAATAGCCGCCACTGTTTGCGGTTCCGTAGGCATATACTTCGTTATTATTTTTAGCTAAGCCAGTTAGTGTAGCAAATGGGATTTCTGTAAAAACGTTGTTTGTATAATAACCATTTAAGGTTAAAGCGCCAGTATTGGAAGCAGCTATATAAACAGTATTGTTTACTGCTTTTATTTTAGGATAGTTCTGAACGTAAGCACCATAATCACGAACTACCGTCTTGACCCCATTTTTCCAATACGCAAGGCTATAATCTTCAAAAGTGATTATCCTTCTTTTGGTGTAGCCTACAAAATAAACATCATTTCCAACTACTTCGAAATCAGTTATAGTCATGACTTCCTCTCCATCCGTGCTTAAGCTGGTTTTTAAATTGGTTAGCACGCCATTTTTCCAAAACATAGGGAAAGTTTCAGTTGTAGTTGTTCCAACACCGATTCCTAAGACATACACGTCATTGTTTGCTACTATAATTTTGTTTGCTGTTGGAGCCGTGATTCCTCCAGAATCTAACAATACAAGTTGGTTGTTTTTCCAATAACAAGCCTGGCTGTTTTTCTGGCCAGCAACATAAACATCTACAGAGTTGTTAGTCGGAGTATCAGTATCCACTAAATCCTCACTGCAGGAAATTTGTAATAAGCCAGTAAATACCATCAGGGTAAGTAAAATCTTTTTCATAATAAAAAATAAATTGAGTTAATATACTTTAATTTTATGATAAGAGCGAAAAATCTGAAAAGGTTGCAGTAAAAAAGTAAAATAAATGCAAAAAGAATAAATTTTTGCATCGATGAAGTTGTTGCAGCGGCTGTAATAACAACCATTGACACGATATAAAAGATTGGTTTTTGTGGCTAGTAGGCCATAGATTTATCATGAAACTCAGGACAGTCGATACGAATGTCTTTGTCTTCTAATTTCATTACGAGCAAGTCGCAAAAATGTTCAGAACCAACTTGAGAATAAAACTTGCAGTTATAGCAAGTCCTCTGGATATCAATAATGTGCGATTTATTCAGCCCGATAATAAGATCTGAAATGCTTTTCCAGATAATTTCTTTGTCTGATTCGCTGGTTTGGGAAATGATTTTAGTGACTGGGTTTGGAAAGTCTTCCGTTTCGAGAACGATTTTCTTTCCGATTTCAGTAAGTAGGATTGTGTAGCTTCGTGAATCATTCAGATCGACTGATTTTTCAATCATATTCTTTGCTTCCAGAATTCGGACGGCATCGCTTATCGTTGGTTTGGTGACGTTAAATTCTTTTGCCAGATAACTTACTGTTGATTTTTCCTGCGTATGATTGTGGATGAAAATGAGCAGCTGAATCTGAATCGGGCTTAGTGAATGTTCCTTGGCTTTTTCCCATAACAATACCTTAAAAGCTTGCGACAGCCGTTCAAGGCCTGCAACTATTTTGTTGTCAAGATTTTCGTTTTGCGTAGTAAGGTTAAAAACCGACATAATATAAATTTAAAGCATGTTACCTGTTCTTGCTGTCGTCTCTTGCCAAAAATAACTATTTTTAGCTAGCTATATTCTCTTCTGTAAACTTTTAGGATTCTTAAATGGTTAAAGTTCCACACCCAATATTTTAGATGTGAAACTTAATAAACCGTGTGCTAATTTTCTAGCAACCTTCCATTTCGATTATAAAATAGCCTTTTTGTTCGATACTGGTCACGATTTCTTCGGTTGCCTTTTCGATATGACAAAAGTTACATTCTTTAGAGGTCAATGTTGAATCTTCCTCGTTTTTTGATTTCAGATACTTTTTTCCAAAATCGTATATAGTTTCTAAATCTGAAATTTCATTCGGAGCCAAGATGTCAAAATGCATGATGCTTCCGTCTTTTTTAGTGACATAAGTGTCCCAAACAGCTACTTTCATAAGTGTGTCTTTAGAGTTATTATTTTACGTTGTAAGGCAATGACAAATTTCCGCTGGCTACAGCATATACTTTATAAACGCCTAACATAGGTTTCTCTCCAGTTTCTGTATGAGCGCTGTTTCCGCCAGTATTTACTTCCATAAAACAGGCTACAGCATCAAATTTAAAATTAGTTTGGTTGTTTATGCGGTAATCTGGAACAATTACTTTAATAGAGCTCCCTTCTGTCACTACATTAAATCCAGGGCTGTCCATATACATTGGCATATTAGGGGCCGTTTTTGGCAGGATGACCGACTTGTCCTCTTTTTTAAATTCTTTTACAGACAAGCCGCCTGGGACTCTTTTATCTTCTGTGAGAATTACCCAATGTGGATGCCAGATAATACCGTCATTGTCGAATATACCGTCTGCGTTTTCGTCCCAAATAGGAGTGTCGTCAAAATCAGGATGTGATGTTAATGCCAAAGCTACAATGCCTTCTGTTTTGTTGAATCCAACATCTGTAGGCTTTAATGTTGTAGGGAAAACATATCCTAGAACGGGAGCTCCGTTCAGCTGTCCAGCTTTTTTAGGAGTTGTAGCGCCAGCTTGGCCAGCCACTTTTATTTCCCAAATCGTTACGCCCAGTTTTTTATCATGTTTGACAGAAGCCGATTTTATTTTAAAATCTCCGTTATTGTAATTGACACATTTGTCGCATGCTTTAGCTGTATAATAGCTAAATAAAGTGATGAGTAGGAGTGCTAAATTTTTCATGTTGTTGTTTTAAAATATTAATGCAAAATCGCAGTACAAATTTAGTAAGGAATCCTAACTAAAAATAATGTTTAACATTTATTTAAGAATTATTGAATGTATAATGTTTCAATAATTAGGGATTTATTGCTTATATGAAAAGCCTAAGTATTAAGATTACTTAGGCTTTTCAAGATATTTCGCCAGTTTTTTGGAAATGGTGAAGTGTAGGTGGTAGAAATTTTATTAGGACTTTGAAAAATCAAAAAATTAAGGTTGTCAATCTTTAATAAATAAAAGGGTTTCAAATTTATTTTCTGCAAAAACCTGAGTCAGATAAGCTCCTTTTGCTAAAGAATGTACATCAATTTTAGTATCTCCGTTGAGTCGCTGTTCCATTATTTTTCTTCCGTTCATATCATATATAATAACCTTCTCAATAACAGTTTCTGAAATTAAATTCAAAATATCTTTTGTTGGGTTTGGATACAATATGAAATTGTATTTTACATTTTCGCCAATAGCCAAAGCAGGATTAAAAGCTCTAACAGCTAAAGAGGCTGAAGCTTCGCAATTGCTGATTGTTTGTGTGGCATAATATACCGTATCATTTATTAATACAGTATTGATTGGCAATTCATCAGTATGATTGGCAGCTGTTTCGGCTGTAGCATACCATTTAATGTTTTGGCCATTAATGACTAAAACGCTCAGATCATCACCAGCATTAAAACTTTGGACAGGGTCTCCTGTCGGAGCGGTTATCGGAGCTTCTTCGGTAATTGTAAACGATCGGGTCGTGCTGCAATTGTTGGAATCTCTTACAGTCACTACGTAAGTTCCGGCTGCCAATCCAGTCGCTGTGCTAGTCGTTTGTACTGGAGTAGTATCCCAAGAATACGAATAGGAGCCAGTTCCGCCAGTAACGTTTACCGTAGCAGATCCTGTGGCATGGCCATTACAATCTACATTGTTTTGTGACGCCGCCGCCGCAGATAAGGCAGTCGGTTCTACAATAGATGCTGAAACAATACCAGTACATCCATTAGCATCTGTTATGGTTACGGTATAACTTCCGGCGGCAAGACCTGTCCTGTCCTCTGTAGTAATACCACCGCCCCAATCGAAGGCGTAAGGAGAAGTTCCTCCGGATGGTGTCAGGTTTATGCTTCCAGTAGATGCTCCATTGCAAGTCACATTACCTACAATCAAAGTACAGCTTATAGTCGGAACCGTTAAAGTAGCATTGTTTGATGTCGCAGAAGGAGAGCAATTTCCTGTTGCAGTTAGTCGATACAAATAGCCATTCATGGTCGCTGTCACTCCGGTAACGGTTAAAGTTGCTGTTGTCGTTCCAGAATAAGGAGGTGTGTTAGACAAATTTGTAAAGCCAGAACCGGTATTCACTTGCCATTGATAAGCTGTAGCATTGTTAACTGTTGCAGAAAAGGCGGTGTTGGCTCCTGCACAGATTGTTTTTGACAAAGGCTGGGCCGAAATTCTAGGAGAAGGATTTACCGTAATTGTAAACGTAATAGGCGCTCCTGAACAAGTAGTGCCTAAATTGGTATACCTAGGAGTAACCGTTATAGTAGCCGTAATAGGTGCATTGGTTGTATTGGTTGCCGTAAAAGAAGGAATATTTCCTGTTCCGGATGAAGCAAGTCCAATTGAAGGTTGATTGTTTGTCCAGGAATACGTAACCGGAGTGCTGTAATTCAATTGAACTTTTAGGTTTTTCGGAGTACCGGAACAAGGATCTCCAAAATTGTCATTCGTAGCGTTAAGACGAAAAGAATTCTGTCCCAAAGCAATTGCAGATACAACGCTAACGCTGCTTGACGAATGGCAAGATCCTAAAGCAAAACTGCCGCAGTTTCCTGTCGGATTTCCATAACTAGCAAACAATACATTGGTAAATGTAGAACCTGAAGGAGCTTTTAGGTTTAGGGTGCCTCCTTCGAGTACTGAGCCACATAACACTCCTGTAGTATTGCTGCTAAAATTTACAGCATTAGTCATACTGCTGTTACATACAGTCTGATTACTAACATTATTTACTGTCGGTATTGGATTGACATAAACCTCTTGTGTTTGAGAAGCGGTTATCGTACCATTACTTGCGGTTACGGTATACGTACCTGCATTAACAGTAGAAGCATTGTTGATACTTGGGTTTTGAAGCGTTGAAGTAAATCCATTCGGCCCCGTCCAATTGTAAGTGACCCCGCTCGTGAGTCCTCCGAAATCGGATGCCAAGTTTAATGCACTTCCTAAACAGGGAGCGTTAGCTGTGGTATGAAGAGGTAAAATGTCAACATTGAATATCCATTCGCCACTTGGATTGCCTCCTGCATTGTCAATTTCAATGGCAGTAATGCCAGGTTGAATAATCGTAAGTACCCCACTCCATTGATGAGCTTGCCTCCCGATATTGCTCCTGAACCCCAGGCACACATTCCTGAATAAGCAGAGAAATTGGAATTTTGCAATGCATAAGGACTTCCATTTACAGAAACCGAAATTATATTGTTGACGGCAGTAGAAACAAAACCGTAAATTTTGACACCAGCAATAGGTTTGTTGAAAGTATAACTGACTTTACCGTTATTACGAATTCCTTGAAAGTAGGGCAAAGGATTTCCAAAACAAGTAAAGGTACCGGCATCTCCTTGTCGAGTAACAGAAACTATAACGTTTCCCACATTAAAGTTTCCATTACCAGTAGCCGGTACTGTATAGTAAGGTTGTTGTGCGTATAGGCTATCTGAAAAAAAGATAAAAAATAGCATTATTAAAATAGAAGTGTAGTGTTTTTTCATGATAAAGAATTTGAATTTTGGCCTGTTTTAATTTAAATGGAAAGCAGATTATCTCGGTACTAATTCGTAAATTTCATTACTGCCATTATTTTCTGATAATTGAGAGGCTCTCTTCGTCATATATTTAAGATTACCAAGATTCTGAATATAGTATTGGTTTTCCTTACCTTCAATTTTAATCAATTTCCATTTTTGGTTATTGCTCTTGACTTCACTCTGCATCGTGGTAATATGATCAGAGAAATACTTTTTGTTTTTGGTGTTTTTAATGGCAAAAATAGTAGGTCCGTCATATTGGCTTTCAAATTCGAACTTGCAAGTTGAGCTGTCGTAATTTTTTGTCATTTTTGTCGCATGATCGGTTCTGTACTCATTGTTGGCAATATTCTTCATCGACTTAAATTCGGAGGGAGGCAACGGTGGCAAATCAATCATTTTTTTAACGTAAGGTTGACCTTCATTGCTCACGTATGCCCATTTGTTGTTTCGGATTTTATTTGTTGCAATGGCACTAAAAGTGGAATTCAGCGCTTTTTCCCAAAGGTCTGCATCGTTTACTTCGTATACTCGGGTAATTAAGTTTTTCTTACTGTATTTCTTGACTATATCCTGCCACTTGTCTTTCTTTTTAGTATCGAAGTTGAAAAATACCCGATTGCCTTTTTCAGGGGGATTTTCTTCTTCCGAGCCATTATCACTAAAACAAAGTCTTTTGGTGAGCAGATCGGCAGCATCAGCATACTCCCTTTTCCAATCGGGATTGCCAGTTAAACAGAAGATAACTTTTCCACGCATTTGGTCAATCTGCGGCCAGCCTTTCTCAACCACAAACGAACACAGGTCGTTATAGGTGTTGCTTTCCGTTTTTGGTTGAGATGCATACAACATTCCCGGCGTATAGATAATCGATTTGTCAAAATATTTAGTCAAATACTGGTCAATTCGATCTCCAAAATGCAAATAGCCGTCTTTTTCGCTTTTTATATCTATATACACTACAATCGGCAAATGATTTGGGTTGCTATTGTGCCAGCCAAATATATAACCTAGCCATTCGTCAAGATGAGAAGCGGCCGATGCTCCTAACGTATGAGATACTTTAAAATACCCACTAGTGATTTCTCCATCTTTATAATCTTTGGATTGTCTGATGATATCAAGTTCTATGGCCATACAGCCGCTTTGGTAAGGCGCAGTTGGGTCAAAATCCAATTGCTCAGAAATGGTCTCATTGCGCTGATAGGAGTTGTGAGAAGCTTTAAAAGAAATAGCCCCAAATGTTAAAGAATCTGTATTTTTCATAATGTATTGTGTTGTTTTCGAGTCTAAATTTAGATCCAACCAATACAATCACTTGAAAAAATGTTCTGAAACCCCTTCTTTTTGTTCTGAAGCTAAATCAGAAATTTTTGGAGATTTTGAAAACCTTGTCCTCAATAAACAATTTATCGTTTATGACCTTTGAAACATGATATGGGTTCACGGCAACGCTTCTGTTGATTCTTTTGAAATATTTGGGAGGAAAGACATTTTCCAGATACGACAGGGTTGTTCTCAAAACTTGGTCTTTGCCTGATTTCAAATATATTTCCACATAGATATGGTCGGCTTGCGCAAAAAGGAAATCTTTCGACTGAAAATAGTAGATCTGCTTCCCGATTTCAATTTTAATAATCGCATCCTGATTAGCCAATGCCAGATTGATGGCTGTAATTAAGTTGACACTTTCTACAGGCTTGGAAAGATAAGCTGCCGGCTTCAGGTTTGTCACTTTCTCCAAAGTGCTGGGATCTGTCAATGCGGTTGTGAAAATAAAAGGAAGCGATAGGGTAGTATTAATGAAATTGGCCAGATCAAGACCTGTTTTTTCTCCCGAAAGAGAAATATCAATTAAGACGAGATCGAATACTTTGTGAGATAACAGGATCCGCGCTTCTTCATAATCGTTGGCAATCTCAGCTGAGAAAAAGGGATCCAGCATTTTCTTTAGCGAAAAAGCAATTAAAACTTCGTCCTCTACAATCAATATCCTGCTTTTATGCTCAGTCATTTGGAAATACGATTTTGTAATTCGCTTTTTCCCTAGTATAGCTACCTTTTAGTTGTTTTACCATACCTTCGATAATAAAAATTCCAAGCGAATCATTTTTAATATCAAAACTAAATTCTGTTCCGTTGTCATTGTAATCCATCACAATTTCGCCTTTTTCTGTTTTTTCCAGTTTGAAAAAAAGTGAAAGCAGGTCAGATTCTGGCTTTGCGTGTTTGATCGAATTGGTAATCAATTCGTTGATAATTAATCCTAAAGGTAATGTTTTATCTACTTTTAGTTGAATATCATTCATGTCTATGTCATAACTAAAGTTACGATTACCGCTTGAAAAATGGGTTTCAAAAATTTTGCGGGTATATCTTTTGATCTCGATATACGAATCGTCATTGTGATTGACATTGTACGAATACAGCTCGTGAGCAATCGTAATGGTTTTGATACGCTGATAAAGTTCGTCAAATCGTTTTTTATAATCTTCGTTGTCGGCTTGATCTTTCTGAAATCCGATAAGACTGAGAATCACGGCCAGGTTGTTTTTTACGCGATGATTGAGTTCTTGTACAAGAAATTGTTTTTCTTCCAGATTTTTCTGTAATGCCTCATTCTTTTGGGCAATTTTCTTCCTCTGATTTTCTATTTTTTTCCGGTATTTGTTTTGCATCCAAAGGAAGAAAAGTAACCCAAAAAGCAGTATAAGCAAGCTGATAGTGAATCTTCGGGTGTTGCTGATGTTTTTTTGCAGTTGTTTTTTTTCAGACCGTTCTTTTTCAAAATTATATTGTAATCCGAGTTCTTTTACTTTCAGGTCTCGCTGTTCATTATTGAATTCCTTATAAATTTCTGATGCTGTTTTGTAATAATATAAAGCAGAATCCGACTTATTTTGTTTTTCCATAATGTCGCTTTTCATCTGGAAAATATCAGCCTTATAATTCAAGACATTTGATTTCGATGCCATAGCGAGTGCAGAATCGATATAAATATTGGACATTCTGTAGTCTTTCTCCGAGAAATAGAAAAAACTCAAATTATGATACATCGATATAATGGCTTCATTGTGATTTAGCTTTTTGTACAGATAAAGCGCACGCTGGTAATGTTGGAGCTCTTTTTGCGGATTGGTCTTTCTGTTTCCAAGTCCTAAAATTAACTCTACCACAGGCATATTCACTTGATCGTTTACAGATTCCGCATATTCTTTTGCTTCATTTGCCAAATCGTAAGCTTTTTTAGAAAAACCGTTGACTCTGTAATACGAAGATTTCCGAATCAAGAAATTAGTGTAGTTTTTTAGCTTAAGTTCAGGGCGGACCAGAAAAATGTTCGCCGCTTTTTCCAATTCTTGCAGGCAGGATTTGGCATCATCATTAATCTCAAAAATAAGTGCCCTTTCCACATGGATTTTCAGTTTTTGTTCCGCCGTAAGTTTAGGATTAGAAATAAGATTTTGAGATAGCTTGAAAGCTTCATCATAAAGTCCAAACTCAGTAAGAATCTTGGTCTTCATTACATCCAAATCAGCTTTTTCACTATCAGTATAGCGCTCCCTGTTTTTGTTGATGAGGTCCAAAGCAGTTTTGAAATCTGAATACAACATTCTTTGCTCGAGATCCTTTTTCAAAGCTTGAAAGGAATCTTGACCAAAACAAAAAAAATGTAGAAAAAACAGAAAAAAACTAAAATAAATTCTCACCTTTTACTAAAATAAGATACAATATAATTCTTATTTTCATAAGAATGGAGTTTGTTTTGTGTAAGATCAAATGTAGGAGTTTCAAGAAGCCTTTAGCTAAAAATGTTCTGAAACATTCTTTCTGTGTTCTGAATTTTGATTTGCTTGATTCAGAATCGACCTAAACAGTGCATTTCAATAGGAAGAATTTATAAAGTTTTTCTAGGGACTGCTGTCGAAAAGAAGTTATTGCGCAAACTTTTAAAAACAAAAAACCCTTGAATCGTATGAATCAAGGGTTGTTGTGGTACCTCCAGGAATCGAACCAGGGACACATGGATTTTCAGTCCATTGCTCTACCAACTGAGCTAAGGTACCGTTGCTAATGCGGGTGCAAATATAGAACGATTTTTAATTTATCCAAAACAAATTTTAAAAAAAATCAATTCGTAACTTCGCCAAAACAAATAAATAGATATGCTTTTAGCAATTGATGTTGGGAATACTCGAATTAAAGGTGCTGTCTTTGAGAACAATACTCTTTTGGGACATTTCGTTTTTCTCAAAAAAGATTTTAAAAAAAATATTGAAAATATTTTAAAAGAATTTCCAAAAGTGGCACATTTGGTTGTTGCTTCTGTCGGAGATCTCGAAAAAAACGATTTTTCTAGCTTTGACGAAAGAGTAAAAATTCATTTTATTTCTCATGAGAATCACTTTCCTTTCACAAATTTGTACGAAACGCCTAAAACACTTGGAATCGACAGGATGGTATTGGCATCAGGAGCTGTGTTGCAGTTTCCCAAACAGCATCGACTGATTATCGATGCAGGTACTTGCATAACCTATGATTTCGTTGATCAAGAAGATAATTATCTTGGAGGAGCGATTTCGCCAGGACTGCGCTTAAGGTATGAGACATTACATAATTTTACGGCAAAACTACCGTTATTAGAGCTAGGAAGCCCTAAAAATGTTATAGGGAATTCGACCAGTGAATCTATCCACTCCGGAGTTGTAAATGGGGCGGTTAATGAAATAGACGGCTTTATAAATGACTATAAACAGTATTATTCAAAATTTACGATAATTTTAACGGGCGGTGACGCAGATTTTTTGGCTAAACGATTAAAAAATACCATATTTGCCAATTCAAATTTTCTTTTAGAGAGCTTGAGCCATTTATTTCAATACAAAATCAAAAATGATTAAAAAAATTATAGTAAGCCTTAGTTTACTTTTTTCGTTAGCCTCTGTAGCACAAGAAGGATCAGCATCGCCGTATTCATTTTATGGAATTGGAGATGCAAGGTTTAAAGGTACAACCGAAAATAGGTCGATGGGAGGCTTAGGGATTTTGCCTGACAGTATTCACATGAATCTTCAGAATCCTGCCACGTTTGCTTCCTTAAAATTGACTAGTTTTACGGTGGGTGGAAGTCATAATATGACGAATCTTAGAACGAGCAGTGCAAAAGGTGATACTCAAAGAACAACGATTGATTATTTGGCAGTGGCATTTCCTACAGGGAAATTAGGTTTCGGATTCGGATTGATGCCTTATACCTCTGTTGGATATAAAATAAACTCATTTTCAGACCAAGAAGACGGTCCAAACAGGGCATACAGCGGAAAAGGAGGTTTGAATAAAGTTTTTTTAGGAGCAGGATATCAATTGACATCTAAATTTAGCCTTGGAGTTGATTTTAGCTATAATTTCGGAAATATAGAAACCAAAAGCCTTCTTTCTCAGAATGTTCAATACGGAACTCGTGAAATGAATACGTCTGATTTAAGTGGATTTAGCATGAATGCCGGATTGGTATTTGCAACAAAAATCAAGAAATATGATTTTGTTTCTAGTGTGACATATAGCCCGCAAGGCAATCTTAAGTCAGAGAATGAAAGAAAAATTGCTACATTGGCCGGTACTGGAGGCTCAGAAATTGTAGTAGAAGAAAAAGATATTGTTGTTGCAGATTCGGATCTGAAATTGCCAAGCAAGCTTGCCTTCGGCGCTGGTTTTGGGAAAAAGACGAACTGGTTTGTTGGAGCAGAAGTTACGCTTCAAGAAAGCAGTAAATTCGGAAACCGCTATAACGACATAACGAACGTTAGTTATGAAGATGCTAAGAAATTCAGCATCGGTGGTTATTTCATCCCAGATTATGATTCTTTTACCAGCTATTGGAAAAGAGTTACTTATAGAGCAGGTCTTCGATATGAAAATACAGGATTGGTCGTAGGCGATACTTCGATCAAAGATTACGGAATGACAATGGGACTTGGGCTGCCAGTTGGCGGATCAATCTCAAACCTTAATGTTGGATTTGAATACGGCAGAAGAGGAACAACTCATGCAGGCCTTATTAAAGAAACATATGCCAACATATTTGTAAGCTTATCTCTGAATGATAGATGGTTTGTAAAAAGAAAGTATGAATAAAAAAATCTCAAGCAGTAATAGGTCTTTTGCCTTTGTTTTTGCACTACTGGGTTTCAGTTTTGCGGCAATAGCACAGAATTCAGAATGCAAAAACAAGATTGTTGCATTTGAAGAATTTGTTCAGTCAAACAGTTATGACCAGACACTATACAGCCGCTGGAAGGAATTAAAGCAGCAATGCCCAACCGAAAGCGAATCGGTTTATCTGATAGGAGAAAAGATTCTTAACCAGAAAATCGATCAGGCAAATACTGCTGAAGAGAAAAATCCGATGATTTCGGATCTTATGAGTGTTTATGATGAACACGACAAGGCTTTTCCAAACAATAAAAAAGGAAATAGAATCAGTAAAGCCCTTCTGCTTTACGATAATAAGACGGGAAGTTCAAAAGAGATTTTCGCCTTTTTGGATAAAGCTTTCAAGATGGATAATTCTGAATTTACCAATCCAAACGTACTAAATATCTATTCTGAATTGCTTGTTTCGCAATACCAGAAAAAAGAAACAGAACTTACTTTAGAGCAGGTTTTGGAGAAATTAGACGAGATTTCAGAAAAGGCACAATCCGAATTGAAAAAATCAAGTTTGGTAAAAGAGAATCTGTCGTTAAAAGCACAGACGGAAAAATTGACCTCTCAAGAACAAAGCAACTTGCAGAATGCCAAAGTAAGCACCAATGAATTGACTCTGGTTATGGAAAACTTGAGTGCAAGAACTGATAAGCTAGCAAATTGTGAAATCCTTGTGTCTTTTTATCAAAAGAATTTCGACAAAAATGCTGAAAATGCTTTGTGGCTCGAAAGAGTTTCCGATAGACTGGATGCTAAAAAATGCAAGTCAGATTTCTATATTAAGGTTTCTGAAAAACTATACGCGTTGAGCCCTTCTGCTAAAGCAGCTTACAACATGGGAATCATTTCCAGAAACGCAAAAAATAAATCTCAGACCATCGAATATTTTACTAAATCGGCAGAATTGCAGACCGACATCAATAAAAAAGCGGAGTTGTACTATCTGGTAGCAACGACGTATGGCTATGGCGATAAAGTAAAAGCAAGAGAATTTGCCAAAAAAGCTTTAGAAGTAAAACCTGCATTCGGGAAATCATATATTTTTATTTCTCAGTTATATGCCAATAGCATGAAAGACTGCGTTGGCGATAATGCATTCGAAAGCAAGGCGCTTTATTGGCTTGCTGCCGAAACAGCTAAAAAAGCAGGGACAGTAGAGCCGATCTTGAAAAAATCTGCCGATGATCTTGCTGCAAACTACACTAAAAAAGCACCGTCAAAAGAGGAAATTTCACAAGAAAAAAGAAAATCTGGAGAACAGATAGCCTTTAAATGCTGGATTGGCGAAACAGTGAGCATCCCAAAATTATAATATGATTTCTACGAAAAAGATATTGCTCAATGCTATTTTTATTGCAGTTTTTGGGATCCTGTTTTCATGCGAAAGCAATTTCAAGGATGTCCAGAAAATCAATGTTTCCACTTTTGCACCTATAGGAGAAGCAGATACCGTAAACCTGAAATATACAGATTCTGGAAAAATAAAAGCTATTTTGGTGAGCCCTAAAATGCTTGATTTCTCCAATGCCTCTTTTCCGTATACAGAATTTCCTAAAGGAATTGACGTCACGCTTTACGACAACAATCAAAAAAAGAGCTTTGTATCTTCTGATTATGCTATTACTTATAAAGGTACCGATATTATCGACCTACAAGGAAACGTAAAAATTACTTCCGAAGACGGCAAAATACTCGAAACCACCCAGCTCTATTATGATCAGAAAAGGGAGTGGTTTTTTACAGAAAAAAAATGCAAGCTTACTTTAGGTCCTGGAAATGAATTTTATACCAAAGGATTCGATGCCAGCCGTGATTTTAAAGATATAAATGGGCAGGTCTTCTTTGGAGAAGGACAAGCAGATGAATTCTAAATTTCAAATTACATTATAATGGTATATCTTAAATACATACAGTATTTTTATCTAGTGGCTGCTGTTCTTTTCGCAGTAGACGGCTTTATGCAGTTAAATTCTACAGAAAGAAGTCCTTGGCTTAGTTTTTTCTTTGCCGCAATCGCGCTTTTTATGTTTTTCTTTCGCAGAAGATTTGCAAAGAAATATGAAGACCAAAATAAAAACAGGCAACAGTAGTTTCCTTATTTTCTAGGCTTTTTGCGAATCTTCCGCATCACATTCAAAAAAAACTTCATCTTTATCAGAAAATATAGGTTTACTCCTTTTATTATTAAATAGATAATTGTATTTTCGCCCTCTGAATTTAAAAATTAACAATAAAAAAATGGCAGTTTTATCAAAAATTAGACAACGATCATTGCTTCTTATATTTGTTATTGGTTTTTGCTTATTAGCATTTGTTGTAGGCGACCTTATCAATAGCGGTGGTTTCAAGCAAACTTCAAAATACGTTGGAAGTATCAACGGAGAAGATATTTCATTTGAAGATTTTAGAAGTAAAGTCGATGCAGTTGAAAAAGGCGGTCAAGGAATCACGGCTTCTCAAGCAGCAAACAACGTTTGGGAACAAGAAGTTTCTATAGCTTTGCTTACAGAGCAATTTGAGAAATTAGGAATCAGAGTAGGTGAGAACCAAATCCTTGATATTCTTAAACAAAGCCAAGATATTGGTCAAAACCCTCAATTTCAAAATGCTGCTGGCCAATTTGATTATCAAAAATTCAAAGAATTTTTCCAAGCCAATCCAGAACTAGCTCCTCAATTACAGCAAAGAGAAACGCAAGCGGCTCTTTCTGCAAAATACCAAATCTACAGCACAATGCTAAGAGCTGGTTTGGTAGCTACTGAGGCTGAAGGAAAATTGCAATATGAAATGGAATCTGACAAAGTTACTTTTGACTATGTTGCTTTTCCTTTTTCAAACATAAAAGATAGTGAGGTTCCAGTTTCTGATGACGAGATTGTAGCGTACATGAGAAAAAACGAGAAGAAATTCAAAGCTGACGAAACACGCGAATTGCAATTTGTCGTAATTGAAGACAAGCCTTCTAAAGAAGATGAAGAAGAAGTGAAGAAAAATATTACTGAGTTATTGTCTCCTAGAGTAGTCTTCAATGAAGCGACTGGAAAAAATGATACCGTTAAAGGTTTCAGAGAAGTAACGAACAACCAAGAGTTTGTGGATGCAAATTCTGATGTTAAGTTTGACTCTACTTATGTAACTAAGAAAAATCTTCCGGCTCAATATGCTGAGCAACTATACAACTTGCAGACAGGCGAGGTTTTCGGACCTTATATCTTTAACGGATATTATGCTATAAGCAAGTCATTAGGTAAAAAAGCTGGAGCAAGCGCAAAAGCAAGCCATATCTTAATTAGCTATGCCGGAAGCAAAGCTCCAAATCCTGCTATCACAAGAACTAAAGAAGAAGCTAAAGCGAAAGCTGATGACCTTTTCAAACAAGTTCAAGCAAATCCAGCTGTTTTAGAATCTTTAGTTGCTGGAAACTCTGATGATCCAGGTTCTGCTCAAACTAGAGGAGAATATGATATGACTCCTGGACAAATGGTAAAACCTTTCAACGATTTCGTATTCAACAGCCCTATTGGAAAAGTGGGTCTTGTTGAAACAGAATTCGGTTATCACATTATTAAAGTAATCGATAAGCAAGATGCTATTCGTTTAGCAACTATCGCGCAAAGAATCGAACCATCTGAAACAACTAGCGATGATATCTTCAGAAAAGCAACCAAGTTTGAAATGGAAGCTTCTGAAAAAGATTTCGCTACTGTAGCTAAATCTCTTGGATTGACTGTAATGCCATCAGCAAACGTAAAAGCACTTGACGAAAACTTTGGAAGCTTTACAAACCAAAGACAAGTAGTACGATGGGCTTACGAGAAAAAAACTTCTGAAGGTGATGTGAAAAGATTCAACATTCCAAACGGAAACTTGATCGTAAAACTTAAAAAAGTCAATAAAGAAGGATTGATGCCAATCTCTGATGCAAAACCAATGGTTGAGCCAATCTTGAAAAATGAGAAAAAGACTGAAAAGATAAAAGCAATCATGAAAGGCGCTACGTTAGAAGAAGCTGCTAAAGCTGCTAAAGTTGCTGTAGCTTCTGCAACAGACCTTACTTTGCAAAGTCCAAACCTTATGGGATTCGGATCTGAGCCAAGAGTTGTAGGTACTGCATTCGCAACGGCTCCTAACAAAGTATCTGAATTGATCGAAGGTAGATCTGGAGTTTTCAAATTGAAAACTAAAAGTGTTGCAAAAGCTCCAGCTATTAAAAACTTCGATACTTATACAGCAAGACTTAAAGCACAAAGCGCTGCTGCAGCTGGAAGAATCGTTCCTGCTTTAAAAGAGAAAGCAGATATCGAAGACAACAGACTTGATTTCGGATTCTAAGAATCAAACATAATAGAAATAAAAAATCCCGACTAGATAGTCGGGATTTTTTATTTTAAGATCATTTCATCAAAGGTAAGAAGAGTCGGAAATCCTTTTTCTTTGAAATAAGCCGCGGGATTTTCTTTCGAAATGGCCATGACAAAATCGCCTCCCCATGCTCCGAGGCTTTTTACGATGCCTTTGAAATCGCTAAAATAAGCTTCTTGTATGGTTTGCATTTCCAAAACATCGCTCATGATCATTTCATGTTTTTCGATTTGGTAGGCGAAAGCTTTTAGGTTATCGGCGACTAAAACAGCGTCGGTAATCTGGTCGATTTTTTTGACGACTTCCGATATGTTATTCTGTTTGCTATAATACGACGCGATTGCGGCCTTGCTGCTCTGTTTTTTATTTAGATATACAAAATAGAGGTTGCTGGTAAATTCAGGATTAAAAGATACCTTGTGGATTGTAGGCTTGCCATTTTCCAGTTGATACAAGATAGGGACATCTTTTTGGGCGCATGCAATATCATAGCCGCTTCCTCCAAAACTCGTGCGTAACAGTTCAAAAGCATCAATGTTGAGCCACTGTGCTATATTGTTTATTAAAGTCGAAGAGGTGCCGAGGCCCCAAAATTTAGGAAAAGTCAGCTCGGTTGTAATATTATAGCCTTCGGATTCTTCTATAAATTTAGGATTTAGAAGATAGGCTTCATGCAAAATTTCGACTAATGTATTTTTGATCTTGTCTGAAAGAAAGGATTCTTTTTTTAGAATACTTTCAAAAGGGATAGAATCTTCAAACCAGATGCTTCCATCCTTGTCAAAGCTTTTCCATTCAATTTGCTTGTTCTTGCCGCTTTCAATAATAAGATTTTGCCCGAACTTTGTTGGCAATGCCAATGCCTTTGCGCCATCTAAAACGACATATTCGCCTGTGATAAGGAGCTTTCCGTTGCTGTAAAATGTCTTTTTCAAGTAATCAAGATTTAACTTTTCTCAAATCGCTGAAATATTCTACGACCGCAGCATGAGAAACTGGATTGTGTTGGAAATAATCCACGATTAGGATTCTTTCCTCGTCTGTTGCTTGAAGCTGGTTAATGATATTTCCCAAGTGCATTTTCATATGGCCTTCTTGTATCCCTGTCGTTGTCAAGGAGCGCAATGCAGCAAAGTTCTGCGCCAGACCAGCAACAGCTACAATCTGCATTAATTCTTGAGCAGAAGGCTTCTCAAGCATCTCTAAAGCGAGCTTAACCAAAGGATGCAATGACGTCAAGCCGCCAACTGTTCCTAAAGCTAATGGAATTTCCATCCAGAAATGAAACATTCTGTTTTCGATTTTAGCATGCGAAAGACTTTGGTAGCGTCCAGATTTAGAAGCATAGGCATGAATTCCAGCTTCTACAGCACGAAAATCATTTCCGGTCGCCAAAACAACAGCGTCAATTCCGTTCATGATTCCCTTGTTGTGGGTTACCGCTCTGTAGGGCTCGACTTCTGCAATTTGGACCGCCCTGACAAATTTTTCAGCAAAATTTTGTGGATCAATGTTTTTATTTTCATTTAATTCCTCCACCTTACAAGAAACTTCAGCTCTGACGATGCAATTAGGAACATAATTCGACAAAATGCTCATCACGACTTGAATATTTTTTTCTTCTGAAGAAAATAATTCGGAGGATTGGGCTTCTTTCTGTAATGTTTTTGCAAACTGTTCCAAGCAAGAATTTATAAAATTCGCACCCATGGAATCTTTTGTTTCAAAAGAGGCATGAAGTTGAAAATAATTCGGAAGCAAATCAGTTTTGTCTTTTAGAATAATGTCTAAAATCCCTCCACCTCGCTTTTGCATATTTTTGGTGATGCTTTCTGTTTCTTCAAAAAACTTGTTTTTCTTTTCTTCAAAGAATCGTTCTAGTTTTGAAGTTTCTCCCGTATAGATAAAATGAACTTGGCCAATTTTTTCAGTATCCAAAACTGTTGCTTTGAAGCCGCCTCTTTCAGACCAAAACTTTGCTGCTTTTGCCGCTGCTGCAACTACCGAACTTTCTTCGATAACCATCGGAACCGTGTAGAATTTTCCGTTGATTAAAAAGTTGGGAGCAATTCCTAACGGAAGGTAAAAGTTAGTTATGGTGTTTTCGATAAAATCATCGTGTAGTTTTTGGAGCTTGGCATCAGAATTCCAATAATTCTTTAAGATAGCAATGGCTTCATCTGGATTCGAAAAATATTCTTTAGCAATCCAGCTTATTTTTTCTTCTTTGGATAATTTTGAAAATCCCGAAATGGCTTTATTCATTATCTAGCAATTATGTCTTACAATAGTCCTGCAAAGATACAGTTTCAGGCTATTCTTTTTACGAATTTAAAAAGCGTTTTTATTTGTAATTTTTCGACTATTCTTCAATGAAAGTCATCTTTTTTGCCATCTTTTTCTGCCAGCCGTACGGCAAGATAGAATGATTGTTTTCAACCATCAAGTTCATTTGCGAAACGATTTTGTCTTGAAGGTTTTTAGGCAGGTTGTAAAACTCAGCATCAACATTGAAATTCCGTTGGTCGTCTAGTATTCCATTTTGGATTCTGAGTCCGATTTTTTTTCCTTTGTAATAGAGCAGTATTTTTATTCTTCCATCATCATAGCCATTATATCCGTTTGTGCCATAAATAACTATGGGTTCGATGATTCCGTCGTTGTCAAAATCTTCTACATAAATATATTTTGTCCAGAACCAGATGCTTTCCTCTTCTGGTTGCTTAAAATCATTAGTCTCAAATGTTTTGGTCCAAGTATCATTTTCAACCTTAAAATTAAAAGCCTTGATCGAATTGTTGAAGTAATTCCCATCTTTTGGCTCTTTGAATTTTTCTTCTGTCAAGACCAAATAGTAGTTTCCAGTTTTATCTTGATAATCGTAAACTTTCCAGATAGAGAAATTGATTCCCAGTTCTTTTTTCTTTTTAACTGTAAATAGTTCTTTGATTTTTTCTTCGGAAAGAGTCTTGTATTTGCTGTTTTGCTCGTTTGCAACATATTGAGAAATCTCGCTGATCTTTTGCGTAAGCAGACTGATATTCTTCTGTTCGATGTCAGAAAATTCAATAGCATCGTTATTGTTTAGCGGTTTATACCAAGATTTGTTCTTGAAATATGCGGCATATTCAGGATTAGAAAAAACATAACCTTTACGAGCATAGATTTCATTTTTTAAAAGCTTTAAGGCATAAATATCTAAGTTTTCAATGGTATTCTCGCTGATTGTTTCTGAAGAACATTTAGAACAATCCTTACGATTTTGCGCGGTAACTGAAACAGAGGCAACTAGTAAGCACAGCAGATAATTTTTCATTTTGGGTTGGGTTTACTCAAATATAAACTAAAATAATAACAAGAAAAGGCATTTGTTTCGATTGAAAGGAAATTTCTTCCTTCATTCAAAATAGGGAGCATTTCAAATATAAATGCAAATAGAAATTCCGGAAATTGCATTTAACACAAAAAATCAAGGTTTATTGCAAATTTTTCACTAAAATTGACAGTTTTTTTACCTTAACAAAATATGATGAATTCACGAAAGATTACCGCATTGCTATTATTCTTGTGCATGTCGGTTTTTGGCCAGCAGAAATTAACTCTTGAGGAAATCTGGGGAGGAGCATTTAGGGCCGAAGGAATGGAAGAATTACAATCCTTAAAAAACACCAATCAATATACTGTTTTAAATTTTGATCGACCGTCAAGAAGCATGCAGATTGACTTGTACGACTATGCGACTTTGAAAAAAGTTTTGACATTAATCGATACGAAAAATCATAAAGATCTTCCGATGATTGACAGTTATACTTTCAATTCAAAAGAAAATATGATTTTAATTGCTTGCGAATCGGACCAGATTTTCCGCCATTCTTTTGTGGCCGACTATTATTTGTATGATATCCAAAGCAAGCAGTTGACAAAATTGTTTGATTTTAAGATTCAGGAACCTACTTTTTCTCCTGATGGAACTCAGATTGCGTACGCAAAAGACAATAACTTGTTTGTCTATAATCTTCAATCTAAGACTTCAAAACAGATTACGACTGATGGGAAGAAAAACGCAGTCATCAATGGTATTACGGACTGGGTTTATGAAGAAGAATTCTCTTTCGTAAAAGCATTTGACTGGAATGCCTCAAGCGACAAAATAGCTTTTATCCGATTTGATGAAACCGAAGTGCCTGAATTTTCAATGGATCTTTTTAACCAGGGTCTTTATCCAGTGCAGCAGGTTTTCAAATATCCGAAAGCAGGAGAAAAGAACGCGCTGGTTTCGTTGCATATTTATGATGTTAAGGCCAATGCTACAAAACAAATCAATTTAGGAAGTTATACTGATTTTTACATTCCAAGAATAAAATGGACGAATGAAGCGAATGTTTTGAGTGCTCAAGTAATCAACAGACACCAGAACAATTTGGATTTGCTTTTTGTTGACGGAACTACGGGAACAGCTAAGGTAGTCCTGAATGAAAAAGATAAAGCCTACGTTGACATCACGGACAACCTTACTTTTCTAAAAGATAACAGTTTTATTTGGACAAGCGAGAAAGACGGTTTCAACCATATTTACCACTACGACAAAACTGGAAAGCTGAAAAATCAAATCACAAAAGGAAACTGGGAAGTTACTGCTTATTATGGTTTGGATGAAAAAACAGGAACTATTTTCTACCAATCAGTTGAAAACGGTTCCATCAACAGAGATGTATATTCTATAAAAGTAAGCGGAAAAGACAAGAAAAGGCTTTCTTCTACAACCGGAACTAATTCGGCAACCTTCAGCCCGAACTTTCAGTTCTTTATCAATACATTCTCTAACGCCACGACTCCGGCGCAATATTCTTTGAATGATGCAAAAACAGGCAAAGAAGTACAATCAATCAAAAAGAACGAGGCCTTACAATCAAAGTTGAAAGCCTACGATTTGCCTTCAAAAGAATTTTTTGAACTTACTACAGAAAAAGGACATAAGCTGAATGCTTGGATGATCAAGCCGAAGAATTTTGATGCCTCTAAAAAATATCCAGTTTTGATGTTCCAATATTCAGGTCCAGGTTCACAAGAAGTGTCAAATAATTGGATCGATACGAACGACTTGTGGTACATGATGCTTTCGCAGCAAGGTTATATCGTAGCTTGCGTTGACGGAAGAGGTACAGGTTTCAAAGGTGCTGATTTTAAAAAAGTAACTTATAAAGAATTAGGAAAATTCGAAGTTGAAGACCAAATTGATGCTGCAAAAGTACTCGGAAAATACAATTATGTTGACAACAGCAGAATTGGAATCTGGGGATGGAGTTATGGAGGTTTTATGTCTTCCAACTGTATCTTAAAAGGAAACGATGTTTTCAAAATGGCTATCGCTGTTGCACCGGTAACAAACTGGAGATTCTATGATTCCGTTTATACAGAAAGATACATGCAGACGCCACAAGAAAATGCTTCCGGATATGACCAAAACTCACCGATCAATCATGTCAGCAAGCTAAAAGGAAAATATCTTTTGGTACATGGAAGTGCCGATGACAACGTACATGTGCAAAACACAATGCTGATGATCGAGGCATTGGTGCAGGCGAACAAACAATTTGATTGGGCAATTTACCCTGACAAAAACCACGGAATCTATGGTGGAAAAACCAGATTGCAGCTATATACAAAAATGACAAACTTTATTAAAGAGAACCTATAAATGGAAATGACCGACCCGAATACCCCCGCAGTCCAAGTACCAACAATTGAAGATATCCAAAACTTTGAAGGAAAATATCCAAGACAGCTATGGTATCTGTTTTTAGTAGAAATGTGGGAACGTTTCTGTTTTTATGGAATGCGAGGCGTCTTGACTTTTTTTATGGTCGACCAGCTTTTATTAAAAGATGATGCTGCCAACTTGCAATACGGAGCGATTCAAGCATTTGTTTATGCCTTTACTTTTATCGGTGGTATTTTTGCCGACAAAATATTAGGATTTAGAAAATCGCTTTTCTTTGGCGGAATCGTAATGATCTTAGGGAATTTGCTGATAGCATTTTCTCCTCAAACTATGTTTTATTATGGAATAGCCTTTTCTATAATCGGTACCGGTTTCTTTAAGCCGAATATTTCCTCGATGGTTGGAGAGTTGTACCATGAAAAAGACCCAAGAAGAGATGCAGGTTATGGTATGTTTTATGCCGGAATCAATATCGGTGGACTTTTTGGTGGAGCATTGTGTATTTATTTAGGAAAATACCATTCATGGACATTGTGCTTCCTTTCAGCGGCAATCGTAATGGCTTTAGGGCTGATCACTTTCCTTGTTACAAAAAAACACTTAGGTCCGATTGGAGATTCTCCACTCTTGAACTTATCCGTAAGCAAAAGAAAATTCAGGGAAATTGCGGTATATGTATGCTCATTGCTTAGCATCCCCTTTATTTTTATAATGGTAAAAAATACAGACTATACAGATTATTTCATGTATACGATTGGCGCAATTGCGGTATTGTATTTTACATATGAACTGTTTAACCTGAAAAATGCCAGCCTACAGAAAAAATTATTTGCAGCATTCCTGTTTATTTTCTTTTACTTCTTATTTAATGCAATTTATGAGCAAAGCGGAGGATCACTGTCTCTTTTTGCAAAAGATAACTTGAGCCACAGTTTATTGTTCTTCAACATTGACCCTAATATCGTAAACAACAGTTCCAATACTTTATTTGTAATTATTTTAAGCCCGATTATTGGTCTTTTATGGCTTTGGCTGGCGAAAAAGAAAATTGAGCCGAATACGATTATCAAATTTGGAATTGGTTTCTTGTTCCTTTCAGCGTCATTCTACCTTTTTTATTACACAAGATTTTTCGCGAATTCTGAAGGTATAACTTCTTTGAATTTGTTCACTTTTGCCTATTTAATCACTACAATCGGAGAGCTTTGTCTTGGTCCGATTGGAATGTCAATCATTACTAAACTATCGCCAAAAAGACTTTTCGGAATGATGATGGGATTGTGGTTCTTGGCAAGTGCTTTCGGCCAGCTGGCTGCAGGAAAGTTAGGTGCGGCAATGTCGAAATCAAATACAGGCGATGATTTGGTGTCAAAATTACAATCATACACAGATGGATATTATACTTTAGCAATATATTCTCTAATTGCAGGAGTGTTCCTAATCGTAGCAACTCCATTGATTAAAAAATTGATGCAAGAAGTCAAATAACAAAATAGAATAAATAAATTTAGAATGTCAGAAATCTCATCCAATAACGATTTTTTCAAATCAAAAGTTTTAGGCCATCCATCAGGATTATTCGTTTTGTTTTTTACTGAAATGTGGGAACGATTCTCTTTCTACGGAATGAGGGTATTATTGATTAATTTTTTGACCATGGCCGCTATCGGAACCAATCCGGGCTGGGAATGGTCTTCAGAAAATGCCGGAGCTTTATTCGGAACCTACGCCGGACTTTTATACCTGACTCCAATTGCGGGTGGTATCATTGCCGATAAATTCACAGGCTATCGCTGGGCAGTTGTTATCGGGGCAATAATCATGACTTTAGGGCATGCTTCTATGGCGCTTGAAACCGAATTTTCACTTTATTTTGGACTAGTTTTGCTGGTTATCGGTACGGGTTTCTTTAAGCCGAATATGACTTCTATTATTTCTGAAATGTACAAAGACCTGCCTGAGAAAAAAGACGGTGCTTATACTATCTTTTACATGGGAGTGAACGCAGGAGCTTTCTTCGGAATGATGCTGTGCGGTTATCTTGCCGAAAAAATTGGCTGGAGCTGGGGCTTTGGATTAGCTGGGATTTTTATGCTTTTGGGTTCTTTGCAATTCTGGTTGGCAAAACCTTTGTTCGGAACTATTGGAGATGTTCCTAAAAAATCTAAACTTGTTGAAGCGATTTCACCTGACGGACAGATTGACATTACAAAACCACAGGCTGAAGTAAAGCCAGAAGACAAAAGAAATCCTTTTACGATGCTGGATAAGGTCTTGATAGTAATCACTTCCATAATCGGATTGTTGTATCTGATTGATGATCCTGCTTCTAAAATTGCAAACATTCATCTTCTGCCTCAGGAATTTTTAATTTCAAAAGATATTTTGCCAGGCTCTTTAGTCATAACAATAATCGGATTGGTCTTATTCTTGTTCTTGGTAATATCTAGGATTGCACGTTATACAAGAGTAGTCCGTGACAGAATGATTGCGGTTATTATCTTTGCTTTCTTCACCGTTTTCTTTTGGCTGTCGTTTGAACAAGGAGCGACTTCATTAGTACTTTTTGCAAGAGATTTTACAGACCGAACTTTAATGGGGAACCAAGCGATTATTTTTAATATCGTAAATACGCTTCTGACCATAATTCCATTGATTCTGATTTCTTGGGTATTGTTCCTGCTGTTCAAGCAGACCTATAAAAGAATATCAACTTCAAATATTATTCTAGCCATAAGTTTTCTAGGCGTTTGGGGAATTGTCATCTGGATGTTAAATAACGATTACAATTCAAAGGCCTACGAACTAAAATACCAAGCGATTAAGACCGCTCAAATTGATGAAAAGACCAAAAAGCAAAATGTCGATGAAAATGGAGACTTGGTTTTTGATTTTAATCCAGTAACAGAAACTACGGTCTTAAAGCCGACAGACGAAGTTGTTGACAAGACTGTTACGATTTCGAGCAAGGAATTGCTGCAAGTAAATGACAAAGTAGCACTTCATAATGAAATCGGGAATTTTGTTTACCTGACAAAAGATTTAGAAGCGAAGATCAGAAACGATTATAAAAAAGCAACCAAAGATTCTCAGATTATAAAGGCCGAAATAACTCAGCTTAAAGAAAATCAAGTTGAAGTCACGACTTCTTGGTTCAGTATCCTAAATTCATTCTTTATTATTGCTTTTGCTTCCATGTTTTCTAAATGGTGGGACAGCAAATACAATCCAAGCGCAGCAGTTAAATACGGCCTAGGATTGATTATTATGGGCTTAGGATTTGCCATATTGGCGTACGGAGCAAAAGTTATTCCTTCTGGCGCTGAAGCTGGAGCAGTAAGAGTTAGCATGATTTGGCTTATATTCGCATATCTATTCCATACACTAGGAGAATTATGCCTATCGCCAGTTGGTTTGTCATATGTCAGCAAACTGGTGCCTGGAAGAATGATTGCATTTATGTTCGGTATGTGGTATCTTGCGATTGCAATCGGAAATAAATTGGCAGGTTCGCTAGGCGGAATGATTGAAGGCATTACTAAAGAATACGATATGAGTACCTTCTTCCTGATTTTTACGATAGTCCCTATTGTAGCCGGATTGATTGTTACAGCATTAAATCCCGTATTGAAGAAATTAATGCACGGAGTACGATAATAACTAAACTAAACTATAATAAATGGAAACAACAGTAAAGCAATCACACCCGAAAGGCCTTTGGTATCTATTCGGAACAGAAATGTGGGAAAGATTTGGATATTATTTGATGTTAGGGATATTCTCCCTTTACATGCTTGACGGATGGAATAATGGTGGTATGGGCTTTGACCCTGCTAAAAAATCCGATATCTACGGGACGTATCTAGGTCTTGTGTATCTGACTCCTTTTATCGGAGGATTGCTTGCTGATAGAGTTTTAGGTTATAGAAGATCGATCGTCATGGGAGGCTTGATGATGGCAGCAGGTTATTTCTTGCTTTCTATTCATAGCGAGATGACTTTCTATATAGCATTATTCTGTATTATCTTAGGAAACGGATTCTTTAAGCCGAATATATCAACGCTGGTTGGAAATTTATACAGCAGCGATGAAATGAAAGATAAAAAAGATGCAGGTTACAACATCTTTTATATGGGGATTAACGTAGGAGCTTTTATCTGTAATTTCGTTGCCGCATACATGAGAATTAACTACGGATGGGGGCACGCGTTTGCTGCTGCTGGAGTAGGAATGTTGATTGGTGTAGTAGTATTCTTAATCGGAACAAAACACATAAAACATGTAGATGTTATTAAGCCAGTTGAAAAAGGGGACATGTCAACCGGAAAAATTTTGGGTTTGACAGTTCTTCCAATGTTTATTTTCGGAATAATCGGGTATTTGATTCCTGGAAATTTCTTAGGTTCTGATACTAACGATGCTTTTATCATTGGATGTTTGCCAGTTATCGGGTTCTTCATTTACTTGGCATTTAAAGCTGAGGCGAAAGAAAGTCGAGCGATCAAAGCACTTTTGGCTGTGTTTACTTGTGTGATTTTGTTCTTTGCAATTTTCCACCAAAATGGAGACGCCTTGACCGTTTGGGCAGAAGATCATACAGACAGAAGCATGCCGACTGCAGTTTCTAATGTAGCAGATGAATTAGGAATGGCACAAGTTGTTGTAAACAATGATATCGTTTCGGCTGACCAAGCTACATTTGATAAAACAATTGCCGAAATGAGAGCTAAAGAAGAAGCAATGCCAGCTGTTTCTAAAGAAGAATTAAAAGCAAAAGCAGATTATTCAAGCGAAATTGGACAGTTGGAAAAATCAAGAAAATATTTTGCAACCTTGCCTGGAGATCAAGTTCCGGCCAATGGGACAAACTTAAAATTGTATTCAACAGAATTATACCAATCTATTAACCCATTCTGGGTGGTAGTCTTGACGCCATTGGTGGTAGGTGTATTTGGCTTTATGAGAAGAAGAAGAAAAGAACCTAGCACGCCAACAAAAATATTTATTGGTTTGGTAATTACAGCTCTTTCGGCTTTAGTAATGGTAGGTGCTGTTTTTGCAACAAACGATATGACTTTAAAAGCAAGCTCTTGGTGGCTGATTGCTTCGTATGGTGTAATTACCATCGGTGAATTATGCCTTTCTCCAATGGGATTGTCACTTGTTTCAAAACTTTCTCCTCCAAGGATAACAGCTTTGATGATGGGTGGTTTCTTTTTGGCGATTTCTGTCGGGAATAAACTTTCAGGAATGCTATCGTCACTTTGGGAAAAAATACCTCAAAAAGAAAACTTCTTTTTCCTTAACTTCGGTTTAGTTTTAGCTGCTGCAATAGTATTGCTGTTGATGTTAAAATGGTTAAATCGAGTAATGAAAGAGAATAATGTAGCCTAAACGGCATTATTTTTGAAACCAATATTCAAAACTATAAAAAAATGAAAAAACTACTTTTAGTACTATTTTTAGCTGTAGGCTCAATAGCTGCAGTTCAAGCTCAGGAAGTAAAATGGCTTACATTAGATCAAGCTCTTGCTGCGCAAAAGAAAAAGCCAAAACCAATTTTTATGGACGTGTACACGGATTGGTGTGGACCATGTAAGATGTTAGACAAGAATACTTTTCAGTCTAAAGAAGTAGCAGAATACATCAATGCTAATTATTATGCTGTGAAATTTAATGCTGAAGGCGATTCTGAAGTGACCTACAAAGGAAAAAAATATACAAATCCAAAATACGATGCGGCACGTAAAGGCCGTAATGCGGTACATGATTTTACAATGTTCCTGAAAGTGCAAGGATATCCGTCAATGTATATTTTTGACAGTAAAGGGGAGGTAAAAAGCCCAATTGTAGGCTATCATACTCCTGAGCAGTTAATGCCACTAATCAAAGTCTAAATCTATTTAGATAAGCTATAGAATCCCTTTTCAACAGTTGAGTGAAAAGGGATTTTTTCTTTTTCACAAGTTGCCTTCCATCTCTGAGTATCGGTTCTGTAATTTGAGGCATCTGCCACAATCATTTTTGGCCTAGATTTCTGAAGGATTCTTTCAAGGTTTATTTTGGGCGATTGTGTCATGATTACGATATCAGGATCTAAGCCTTTTGGAAAAACTCCAAGACTGTCGACAATTAAAATCCTGTTTTTATTAAAATAGGCTAGATTTTGTATTCTTTCTGTCTTGCTGATATGACTGAAATTCCCAACTAGATAAGGTCTGATAATAAAATTTAGATTCGCTTCGGATAAATTATCATTGGTATAAACAACAATATTCTCTCCATTTCTTTCTGCAAGAATTGTATTCCTTTTTGAATTAAATACAATTAATTCTTCTTGACTTTGGTTAAAGTACTTATTTCCAAAATAAGCCAGCTGTAATAAAATTAGGCTGCTCAGAGCAAAAGATAATCTCTGAAAATTAGGTTGTTTTACCCAAAGCACAAAGGCCAATATAAGCACATAACAAGCCACTAACATTTGCCAGCTAAAAGAAATATCTTGGAATATAAAAGATTCAAAAGAGGCTACCCAATTGATAATTTTGTTTAATAGTGAGATGCTCCATTCTAAACTCTTAGCAATAAAACTCGGAACAATATCAAAAAAAGCCCATACAAGTACAAAAACGCCCAGGGCCAGAATAAAGCCGAGCAACGGAAGCACCAATAAATTCGTTATAAAGAACAATCCCGGGAATTGATGGAAATAGTATGTGCTTAATGGAAAAGTTCCGATCTGCGCTGCGAATGAAACCGTCAGGATGTCCCAGAAATATTTTAAGATCCAAGTTTTAGGTTTCCACACAGAAGCGAACAAAGGCTGCATCCATACGATAAAAAATAAGGCGCAATAGCTAAGCTGGAAGCCAATGTCGAAAATAAAGGAAGGCTCAAAGAGCAGAATAAACAGCATCGACACAATTAGTGTATGGAAGATGTTTGTTTTTCTACGAGCATATTTTCCGACAGCGACAAAACTGAACATTACTACGGAACGCGTAACAGAAGGAGAAAACCCAGCGATTATCGCGAAAGCCCACAAAAAGGATAGAAGTATTGCAATTTTTATAAAATTACCCCATCTGGTTTTTGGCAATCCGCCCAAAAGAAATCCGATGAAAATCATGATGCAGCCTACATGGAGTCCGGAAACGGATAAAATGTGCACAGCACCTGCAAGCTGGTAATCTTTCAGTAATTCAGGAGAAATGTCCTGTTGCTGTCCTAAGATCAAGGCTATGACAACATTGAGTTCTTCATTTTTAAATCCAGAACTTTTAAGGTTTTTGATGATAGTGTTTCGAAATTCAGAGGCGTAATACCAAATGTTTTTATCAATCTTTTGGCTTACTTTGATCTCTGAAACATTCGCATATAGCTGCCCATAAATTGATTTGTTGGCTAGATATTTCCTATAATCAAATTGGTTGGGATTGCTTGGCGCTCGGGGTTCCGATATCGTGCCGTACACATAAAGTCTGGAACCAACAGTAAAATCTTGTTTTAGCCCTTCTTTACTTATACTCAACAAGATTTTTCCTTTGGCATTAGAAGTATCTATAGAACAAACCATAGCAACATAACGTTCATTAGAAGCATTGCTTCTTAATTTCTCATGAAGGACAACTTCTACATGATGGTTGTACTCGTCAATTTTGTGGCTATAGTGATTTTTGGAAAATCGTTCGTTGTGAATAGCTTGTGTTGAGATGCCTATGCTGAAAAATACCACATAAGCCGCTATTCCAAAATAGATTTTTTGCAGGAAATCTTTCTTGGAAAAATAATAGGCTATTCCAAAAATAATCAAGGAGGTGCCACAAAATAGTAAAGAAAATTTTGGGCTTGGTTCAATATAAAATGCGGCGAGTACTCCTAGAATAAACCAAATGGCAATTCTAGCTAACGGGAATTTCAGTATTTTCATAAAAACGAAAATACGAAAAATTAACAAAAAATGTAATTATTGTTGGATAATTCTGTTAACCTGAGCAAATGTTCTTTTGTAGTACGGCTCATTTGTTGAAGAAACAACAACGCCTTTGCTGGTAGAAGAATGGATGAACTTTATCTCATCGCCTATTTTTTCAATGACAACTCCAACATGATTGATTACTCTTCTTCCATTAGTTCGGAAGAAAATTAGATCACCCTTTTTGATGTCGTTGGTATCGACTTTTTCACCAACCATAGCCATGTCATGTGAGCTTCTAGGTAGTTTTATGTCAAAAAGATTAAAAACGGCAGTAACCATTCCTGAACAATCCATTCCTGCAGTTGTAGTACCGCCTCCGCGATATCTCACGCCTAGGAAATTCATGGCATTGTTAATTAATTGTAAGGAGATATAACTTTCAGTAGGTGTCGAAACAACAAGATCCGGATCTTCTTGTTCAACAATTACAGACTTTTTATTTTTAAGAGGTTTTGTGTTTTTTGAAACTTTTGCCTTTTCGGCAACTACCGGTGCTGGTTTTTCGGCAACGATAGTGTTTTTCTTTTCTGCGGGCTTTTCGTAAACTCCTTTTTTAAGAGCTTCTTTTTTAGTGGTAATAATTTGGGAGTGGCCTAACGTCGATACTAATAAAAGTAGCGGTAAGAACAGAAATAAGATTTTTTTTGCAGACATATTTTATTTTTTATTTTTCAGCAAAAACAAAGACTTAGGGGCGTATTTGCTTTAGATTTATTAATAAAATTCCGTAGAATTACTTGTTTTTCAAATGCTATAGTTTTAAATATAAACGAACAGATGACATGATTATTATATAACAGATTCCAAATATAATGTAAATTCTCTTAAATGGACAAAAATCTTATCAAGAAATTGTTAGTAACTATTTTATTGAAAGAATTTATGACTTTAAATTAATCCTCAATTAGTTGATTTTTAGATTATTATTTTCGTGTGTTAAGTAAGTGTTATTTTTTAAGCTTATCAACAATCAATTGAGCTGTTTTCTCGCTGGCTCCAATGCCTCCCAGCTTTTTTTCTAAAATTTCATAGTCTTGGAGAAGCTTCTCTCTTTGACTAGTTTCTAAAATTTTATGCAGTTCCTTTTTAATCCTTTTTGGATTGCAGTCGTTCTGAATTAATTCGGTAACAACTTCTTTGTCCATTATCAAATTGACCAGCGATATGTATTTTAATGTGATGATTCGTTTGGCTATCTGATAAGAAATCCAATTTCCTTTATAACAAACTACTTCAGGAACTTTAAACAAAGCTGTTTCTAAAGTAGCAGTTCCAGAAGTCACAAGAGCTGCAGAAGAAATGCTTAGCAGATCGTAAGTTCTGTTCGAAATAAAATGTACATTTTTGTTCTTTAAAAATTGCTCATAAAAAGAATATTCTTGGCTTGGAGCACCTGCAATTACAAACTGATACGCTGGAAAATCTTTAGCTACAGCAAGCATTTCCGATAGCATTTTAGCAATTTCTTGTTTTCGGCTGCCCGGCAAAAGTGCAATTATCGGTTTTTCATCTAGGCTAAACTCTTTCCTGAATGATTCTTCATCCACATGTTTTCTGTTGTGTATGGCATCAATCAGGGGATGGCCGACAAATGCTACAGGGAAATTATGTTTCTTCTCGTAAAAATCTTTTTCAAAAGGAAGAATGACATACATGAAATCAACATCTCGCTTTATTGCTTTGATACGATTTTCTTTCCAGGCCCAGATTTGAGGAGAGATATAATAGTGAGTCGGGATTCCGATTTCTTTTGCCCATTTGGCAATTCGCATATTGAATCCGGGATAATCAATAAAAATGATAGCGTCTGGCTTAAATTCAGAAATATCGGCTTTGCAACGTTTTATGTTGTTCAGAATCGTTTTTAGATTCATGACAACTTCTGCAAATCCCATAAAGGCTAAATCACGATAGTGTTTTACTAAGGTTCCGCCCGCTTGCTGCATGAGATCGCCTCCCCAAAAACGAATTTCAGCTTGTGGGTCTTTTTTAAAAATGGCTTTCATCAAATTAGAACCGTGAAGGTCGCCTGATGCTTCTCCTGCAATAATGTAGTATTTCATATCTTGAACAATTTAAAACTGAACTGAATCAATTTTTGTTGTTTAATTTCCATGTGTTTAATGTCTGTATGGCATGGTGGGCTGTCAGGTCAAATTGTACAGGTACTAAAGAAATATAGCCGTGTTTTAAGGCCCATTCGTCGGTATCTTCGCCATTGTCTTGATTGATGAATTTTCCTGTCAGCCAGTAGTAATCACGCCCCATCGGAGAAGTTCTTTTGTCAAATTTTTCTGCCCACATCGCTTTTGCTTGCCTGCAGACTTTTATTCCTTTTATTTCTTTTTCCTGCAATTTTGGGAAATTTACATTTAGGATGACACCTTCTGGAAGACCGTTTTCTAAAACTTCTAAGGCAATCTTCTTGATGAACTTTTTGGTAGGCTCGAAATCAGCATTCCAGTCGTAATCGAGTAGCGAAAAACCAATAGCAGGGATTCCTTCAATTCCAGCTTCAACAGCGGCGCTCATGGTTCCAGAATAAATTACGTTGATAGAAGAATTAGAGCCGTGGTTGATACCCGAAACGCAAAGGTCTGGCTTTCTTTTCAAGACTTCATTTACGGCAAACTTTACACAGTCTACTGGAGTTCCGGAACACGAATATTCAATATCGACATCATTTCCGACAGTTATCTTATTGAGATATAAAGTATTGTTGATGGTGATGGCATGGCCTGTAGCCGATTGCGGGCTATCAGGAGCAACCACAACTACTTCGCCAATTTCTTTCATTACGCTGATCAAGGTGCGGATTCCTGGAGCAGAAATTCCATCGTCGTTGGTAACTAAAATTAAAGGTTTCTTTCCCATTTTAAAGTTTTTGCCTGATTGTTTGTCTTGAAAATAAAGACTTTATTGTTTTTATGATGTAAAATTCGGACATGAAAATGACCTTCGCCGATTACAAAAATAACCTTTTTTAAAGTTTCTCAATGTTACAAAATTATATAACTTTGAAACTTGTAGAAATAGCCCTTCTGCAATGATTTAGACTTTTGACCCATCCAAATCATCTTTAACAAAAAATTATGCGGTTTAAAAAATCGTGGCATAATTTTTTCAGTAATTTAGAACAAAATTTGATGAATGCTATAATGGAGTTTATGAAAAGAAATTATAAGATATTATTGGTTGTAGTTGCACTTTCTGCAGCCTTATGGAGTTTCGTTCCAAGAGAAGTAAAAAATGACCCTGAAAAAGACAAGCTGCTTCTGGAGCTTTTGACATTTGTTATTGAGCGCGGCCATTATGATCCGGCAAAAATTGATGATGCTTTTTCAAAAGGAGTTTACAAAGATTATTTGGAAGCAATTGATCCTTCAAAAAGATTTTTCCTTCAGTCGGATATTGACGAGTTCTCAAAATATGAGACAAAACTTGACGACCAGATTTTAGGCCGAGATTTGTCGTTTTTTGACTTGACGTATAATCGTCTGCTTCAAAGAATCGACGAAAGCAAAAAATATTATAAAGATATTTTATCAAAACCTTTTGATTATAAAAAGGATGAGACTTTCAATACCGATTACGAAGAACATTCTTATGCAAAGAATTCTAGTGAGTTGAGAGAAAGATGGTACAAGCAGATCAAGCTTTCTACTTTGTCTTCTCTTACAAATAAGCTAGAAATTCAAGAAGGTAAAAAAGCTTCTGACACTGACGAATTTTCAGATTTGACAGAAAAAGAAAAAGCGGATAAAGAGAAAAAACAAAAAGAAGAAAAGAAGGAAATCGAGAAAAAACCTTTCGATGTTCTCGAAAAAGAAACCAGAGAAAGCCAGCTGAAATCATTAGATGAATATTTTGGATTCATTAAAGATTTGGATAGAGACGATTGGTTTTCGGTTTATATCAATTCGATTGCTACACGATTTGACCCGCATACTTCCTATTTCGCCCCAGACGACAAAGAGCGTTTTGACGTTAGCATGAGCGGAAAATTAGAAGGTATTGGGGCGCGTCTTCAAAAGAAAAATGATTTTACTGAAATTACAGAACTGATTTCTGGCGGACCGGCTTGGAGAGGAAAACAACTAGAGCCTGGAGACGTAGTCTTGAAAGTGGGACAAGGTGACAAAGAGCCTGTAGATGTGGTAGGAATGAGAATTGACGATGTCGTTAAAAAAATCAAAGGACCAAAAGGAACTGAAGTTAGGCTTACGATAAAGAAAACAGACGGAACAATCAAAGTAATTTCTATCATTAGAGATGAAGTTGAGATTGAAGAAACGTATGCAAAATCAAGCGTTGTAGAAAAAGACGGAAAGAAATACGGAATTATCTATCTGCCAAAATTCTATATCGATTTTGAAAACGAAGATAGCCGCGATGCAGGAAAAGATATCGCCCTTGAAGTCGAAAGACTAAAACAAGCTGGAGTACAAGGAATTGTGATGGATGTCCGCGATAATGGTGGAGGTTCTTTAAAAACAGTTGTTGATATTGCAGGATTGTTTATCGATCAAGGACCGATTGTGCAAATCAAATCTGCAGGCAAGAAAAAAGAAATCCTATACGATAAAGATCCTAAAATTCAATGGGATGGTCCATTGGTAGTGATGGTAAATAGCTTCTCAGCTTCGGCTTCAGAAATATTAGCAGCAGCAATCCAAGATTACAAAAGAGGCGTAATTATAGGAAGCACGCAGACTTATGGTAAAGGAACGGTACAGAATGTTATCGATTTGAATCAGTTTGTGCGAAGCAATTCTATGGGCGACTTAGGAGCTTTAAAAACTACAACACAAAAATTCTATAGAATCAACGGAGGTTCAACCCAATTGAATGGTGTTTCAAGTGATGTTGCTTTGCCAGACCGTTATTCATATATCAAAATGGGTGAAAGAGATATCGACAATGCAATGCCTTGGGATAAGATCGATGCGGCTGACTATAAAGTTTGGAACAAACAAAGCAATTTTGATTTGGCTGTAGAAAACAGCAAGAGAAGAATGGAACAAAGCGACCAATTCAGGCTGATTGAAGAAAATGCAAGGTGGATCAAAGAAAGACAAGAAGAGAAAAATTTTAGCCTGAATATTGATAAATTCAAGCAAGAGCAAGCCTCTCTTGAAGAAAAAGCTAAAAAATACAAAGCCATCACAGATTATAAAAACAGCTTGAAATTCACTTCATTGCCTTACGAAAATGAAATGATCAAGAATGATAATCTGCTAAAAGAAAAAAGAGATCGTTGGCACGAAAGCCTTTCCAAAGATGTTTATGTAGAAGAAGCGTTAAATGTTCTTGACGACTTGCAACCGAAAACAGCGATTAAAGGAACTGTAAATGTTAAAAAGAAAGATAAATTAGTGAAGTCATAATTGGCTCAAGGATATTTTAATGAGTAGATCCACACAATCATTATCAAGAATAGCGCTCCAGAAGTTCAAAAAGAATTTCTGGGGCGTTTTCAGTTTTGGATTTATTCTACTGCTGATGCTTTTTTCGATATTTGCTTATGTCTTGGCGCCAGATAATTCCGAAAATGCGAATTGGGGCGACCTGACAATTCGCTCAAAAAAACCTGGCTTTGAAGTCAAGATGCTTTCCATTCCCCTAAAAGAAAAGATACAGTCTGGTTTTTGGGATTATTTTTTCGGACACGAACAAAAATTTTCAAAAGAACCAATTTCTAGCTTTATCATAGAAAAGGATAGGATTGTTTATACGCTGTATAACGACGATCCAAAAGTTATCATACAAAAAGAAACAACTCTGAAAGATTTTCCAGGATATACTAATCTAGAAGACGTCTCAAAGGAATATATAAAAACTCAAAAATTTTATTTAGGAACCGACAAAGCCGGAAGGGATTACCTAAGCCGAATGCTTGTAGGATCAAGAGTTTCAATTTCTATTGGATTCGTAGCCGTATTCATCTCACTTGTTGTCGGCCTATTTTTTGGCGCCATTGGCGGTTATTATGGCGGAAAAGTAGACGCGTTTGTCATGTGGTTGGTCAATATTATATGGTCAATTCCCACATTGTTGCTTGTTATAGCAATCACTTTAAGTCTTGGGAAAGGCTTTTGGCAGGTTTTTGTCGCCGTTGGCCTTACGATGTGGGTAGAAGTAGCCAGAGTTGTTCGAGGCCAGATCATCTCTGTAAAAGAAATGCAATATGTTACTGCAGCAAAGGCATTAGGTTATAATAATTTGAGAATAATAGTACATCATATTCTTCCAAATATCATGGCGCCAGTCATTGTTATTTCTGCGGCTAATTTTGCTTCGGCGATCCTAGTAGAAAGTGGACTCAGCTTTTTAGGACTTGGCGCACAACCTCCTGTTCCAAGCTGGGGAGGAATGATAAAAGATTATTATGGCGATATCATTTTAGATAAGCCTTATTTAGCCATGGTTCCAGGAACCGCTATAATGCTGCTTACATTAGCTTTTATGATGATGGGAAATGCACTTCGAGATGCGCTGGATGTTAAGAATTGATTACCATGCCTGCATTTTAACGTTTTTTTAATGTTATTTGGGTCTAGTGAAAAAAAATAATATATTTTTACTACACCTAAACTTAACAATATGAACCTGAAAAATAGTTGCCTTCCCCTAAAGGCTAGATTTTTTCGACTCCTGCTTTTTCTTTTTTTCTTTTTTTCTTATAATTCTATTAATGCCCAATGTGCCGGAGAAGATGCTTCTATAACGATTTGCAATATTCCAGATACGTCCACTCAAAGCATTAATCTTTTTAATCTTCTTGGCGGTACTCCTATAGCAGGCGGTACTTGGACTGATATCCAGCAATCAGGAGGGCTAAATACTTCGACAGGAATTCTTAACGTTTGGGGCGTTAATGAAAGTGACACCTATGTTTTTATATATACAGTAAACGACGCTTCTTGCGCTGATAATGTCGCTACAGTTACAGTGACTATCGGAGGCTATGCGGGAGTCGACAATCCAAATGCTTCTGCTTGTGATGATAACAGCAGCGTAAACTTATTTCAATTCTTAGGAAATTTTCCCAATCCGCAATTAAATGGCTTTTGGACCGATAACAGCGGAAGCGGTGCCTTAAGAAATCATCTTCTAGATGCAACGGTTTCCGGATTAGGAACTTTTTCTTTTACCTATACGATGCCAGCTATCGGATCTTGCCCTGCCGTTTCAGCAACGGTTGATGTAACGGTACATCCAGCTCCAGAGCCCGGTGAAACATCAGATTTGATTCTGTGTGATTCTGATGATATGTCTCCTTATACCAATCTCAATCTGCTAGACTATATTTTCGGACAAGATCCAGGTGGGAAATGGTCTGAATCAGGAACATCAGAACTATCTGGCCCGCAAGATACTTTTATCAATGTCCAAAATATCTATAATACCTTTGGCCCGGGAGAATACGGATTTACTTACACAGTACAGCCTTCGCATCCGGTCTGCAATCCTAAATCTTCAACGGTAAGAATAATCATAGAAGAACAGCTAGATTTCACAGGCTCGACATTAGTAGTAGCATCAGATATCTGCGAGGATGAGATAGGAAGAGCAACTTTTGTGGCAACGCTAACACAAGGGGCAGAAGACATACCTGACGGAAGTTACAATCTGCAGTACCAAATTACCGGTCCGATTCCTTCAGGAAATACGATATTGGTACGATTTATTGATGGTGTTGTGACATTTCCAATTCCGGCTATCTCCTTTCCGCTTGTAGGCGCCTATACTGTCAGTATCGTAAATATCCATGAAACTACAGGTTATAATGCCTGTGACCATATCATAGGGGACATTTCAGATATTTTGAATGTATATCCATTGCCTAAAATTAATGCAGGCACTTTGACGATAGACAATGCCTGCGAAGATTCCGATGTTGAAGTACAGCTTTCTGGGAATACAAACTTAGCAGACGGAACTTATCGCATTACATATAACCTAAACGGAAGCAATTCGGCTACAGCACAGCAAGTCATCATGACCGTCGTTGGAGGAATAGGCACTTTTATTATTCCGTCTAACCTGCTTCCAGCCCAAGGCAACACTACAATTATCATAACTTATATTATAAATCTTCAGACGCTTTGTGAAAACACAGCTTCTTTATCTCAAGGGTTTTTGATATTACCAAAACCAGACGTTGCAAATGTCAGAGTTGTCATCAATGATGTTTGTGAAAATCAGCCTGTCATTGCTACTCTTTCTGGATTTGTAAACCTGTCCAGCGTCCAAATAACGTATTCTTTAAGCGGAGCCAATACGGCTACAGGAACTGCGGTATTTTCTGTGGTAGGCGGAACAGGAAGCTTTACCATACCAAGCAACCTGCTTTTGAATACGGGAACGACAACTTTTACAGTTTCTGAAATAATCAACACCGAAACGACATGTGGCGTTTCAAATCTGTCTATTACCGACAGCTTTGTGATCTACAAGCTTCCAGAAACTCCAACTACAAGCAATAGGGAATTCTGTATCAATGAAAATGCTACAGTAGCAAGCCTTGTTCCTAACGGACCACAGTATGCTTGGTATGCAGAAAACGGAACATTGCCATTGAGCAGTACGACTGTTTTGACATCAGGAAATTATTATGTTGCTGTAATTTCTTCTTTTGGATGTGTTTCCCAGAAAGCGCTGGCTATAGTTACAATAAACGATATTCCAGCACCAACATTGGATGCGGGAGGAGAAAATTTCTGCGGATTGGACTCCCCAGCACCGACTCTTTCTGATTTAGCCGTGAATGTAAACGGGTCAGGAACGATACTTTGGTTTGATGCGTTGCAGAACGGCAACCAGCTTCCAAATTCGCAAGCATTACAAGACGGAATGACTTATTACGGATTTGATTCTTCAACAGCTTCAGGCTGTGTTTCAGAAAATGCCTTGGCTGTCACAGTTTCATTATCAGATTGCGATGGAGAAGAATACGAATTAATGATTCCCGATGGTTTTTCGCCTAATGGAGACGGAACAAACGACACGTTTAATATTCCGAATATCGAATTTTTGTTCCCAAATTTCACATTAGAAATCTACAACCGCTACGGCAATGTCATGTATAAGGGAAATCGAGATACCCCCGATTGGGATGGAAGAAGTAGTCAGTCAGCAATAATTGATGGCGTTGCTCCAAATGGAGTCTATTTCTATATTGTTAATTTCAATAAGGATAATAAGCCTCCACAACAAGGACGACTTTATTTAAATCGATAATATACTCATCAATAATCTGAACCAGATGAAAAAAATACTACTTCTTATATTTCTTATAAGCTTTTTAAATAAAGTAACAGCACAGCAAGATCCGCAGTATACTCATTATATGTACAATATGAGCGTGGTGAATCCTGCGTATGCGACTGCAACGCCCGAAGTCCTAAATTTAGGAGGACTATACAGAACGCAGTGGGTCGGAGCAGTCGGAGCGCCAAAAACATTTACCTTTTTTGCTCATGCTCCTGCCAGCAAGAATGTAGAATTGGGTCTTTCCTTTATTTCTGACGATATTGGAGATGGCGCTAAAAAAGAAAATAACATTTTTGGTGATTTTGCTTATGTACTGCAGTTGAATAACAAGCACAGACTTTCGCTTGGACTAAAAGCAGGGGTAACTATCTTCGAGACTAATTTTAATGGTTTTGTGCTGGAAAGCGGCTCAAATAGCACAGATCCTGCCTTCGATCAAAATATCAATAGTGTTTTTCCAAACCTAGGCACGGGAGCTTTTTATTTTACAGATAAATATTATATAGGCTTGTCTGCACCAAATCTTTTAGCAACCAAACACCTGGAAGAAAAGCAGGGAATCAATAGGTTCGGTTCCGAAAATGTTCATGTTTTCTTTACGGGAGGCTATGTTTTTCAGATAAATCCTGACTTGAAATTAAAGCCGTCATTTATGGCAAAAGGCGTAAAAGGCGCTCCGGGAGTTGTTGATGTTTCAGCGAATGTCTTATTGTACGACAAATTCGAATTCGGACTTTCCTATCGACTGGATGATGCTGTCAGCGGTTTGTTTAATATTAATGTCACGCCAAGTCTTAGGGTCGGCTATGCTTACGATTACACCGTAACCAATTTAGGAGATTTCAATTCAGGAACTCATGAAGTGTTTTTACTGTTTGATATCAACTTTATGAAAAAAGGCTATGACAAATCCCCAAGATTCTTCTAAAATGCAACGTATGAAAAGACTATTACTTATACTCGCTGTCATTCTCTGCATTCAGAATAGCAATGCACAGTCGCAAGATTTGAAACGAGCAAACGCTTATTTCGAAAGAACTTTCTATAGCGAGGCCATTCCGCTATATGAAAATATAATCAAAGACGAGCGCAATTATGATATTGTCAAGAATCTGGCAGACTCTTATTATTATACCAACGACCTCAAAAATGCCGAAAAATGGTATCGTTTTCTGCTTAAGAATCATGAAAAAATGATCGACGAAGAGTTTTATTTTAGATATGTCCATGCCTTAAAAGCGGTTGGAAATTATGATGAAGCAAATGCTCTTTCAAGAAGCAGGGATGCTGAGGTTGCAGAATTTGACAAGCAAGTTGCCGTTTTAGAAAATATTGCGGCATTAGGAAATCGATTTGAAATCAAAAATTTGGCAATTAATACACCATATTCTGATTTTGGAGCCATAAAAAGAGGAACAGACTTAATTTATGCTTCCCCTAAAAAGGACAGCAAAGTATACAAATGGAATAACGAAAATTATCTGGATTTGTTTAGCATTCCGATTGAGAGTCTCAAAAAAGGCGATTCCATTGCGATTGATTTTTCCAGTTCAGTAAATACGAAAATGCATGAATCAAATGCTGTTTTTACAAAAGATGGCAAAAAGATGTATTTCACCAGAAATAACTTCAACAACGGAAAAAAAGGCAAGGACAAGAAAAAAGTTTCACACCTTCAGATTTTCAGTGCTGATTTTGAAAATGGCGAGTGGAAAAATATAAAAGCATTGCCTTTCAATAGCGATGATTTTTCTACTGAGCACCCTGCCTTGAGCCCCGATGAGAAGACACTTTATTTTGCTTCTGATATGCCCGGAAGCTTAGGCTCTTTCGATATTTTTTCTGTAGCTATTAACGAAGGAAGTTTTGGCACGCCGAAAAATCTCGGGCCAAATATAAACACGAAACATAAAGAACAGTTTCCGTTCGTTGCAAAAGATGGAAAACTTTACTTTTCATCTAACGGACATTTGGGTTTTGGATCTTTAGATGTATTTGTAGCCGAAAGCAAAAATGGCGAATTTTCAAAGGCAGTAAATATTGGACTTCCAGTCAATTCTGGTTATGATGATTTTGCCTTTACCATTGACCCCGAAACAAAAGAAGGCTATTTTTCTTCAAATAGGCTAGAGGGAAAGGGCAATGACGATATTTACCAATTTAATGAAACCAAGCCATTGATAATTGAAGAATGCAAGCAGCTCATTTCCGGAATTATCACGGACGAAATTACAAAGCTTCCATTAGCAGAGGCCTTAGTCATCATGCAGGATTCAAATAAAAAAGAAGTTGAAAGAAGAAGTACTGCTGCAGACGGAAAATTTGTCTTTGAAGCGGCTTGTGAAACCAGCTATACGATTCTAGCTTCTAAAGAAAAATACACCGATAATTTTAGAAGCCTAAAGCTATTAAAAGAGAGGAATAAAAATAATGATGCCTCAATGCCTTTAAAATCATTGGCTGTTATCAAACAAGAACAAGAAGATGCAGCGCAACAGCAGAAAAAAGAGGAAGAAGCTAAAAAAGTAAAGCAAAAACAAATAGCTGAAACTGAAAAAAAGAAACGAGTTGAAAAGCTTTTAGCAGACGAAAAAGATGTGGTAAGAGACAAAGGCAGATTGCTCATCAAAACTGAGCCTATCTATTTTGATTACGATTTATGGTATATCCGTAAAGAATCAAAACCAATTTTGAATAAGGTAATCGGCCTTATGAAAAAATATCCGGACATGGTGGTTGAAATTGGCTCTCATACAGATGTCCGTGGCAATAACAAATACAATCTCGATTTGTCTGATAAAAGAGCGGCGTCAACCAGAGAATATTTTATTGAACAAGGCATTCCTGCGAGCAGGATATCTTCTCGCGGTTATGGCGAAACTGTACAAATTGTAAAATGTGTGCCAGAAGAATCGTGCAGTGAAGAACAACATGAGTTGAACCGCCGAAGTGAGTTTGTCATTAAAAATATATAGCATAAAAAACCGCCAATTGGCGGTTTTTGTTTTTTTAGGATCTCACCTTAATTAAGTTGCTTTCCTCATTTTGAACTTTTAATTCAAGTTCTTGTATTTTGACTTCCTGTTTGCTAATCTTGATATTTTCTTCTTGAATTTCAATAGCTGTGAGTTTGCCTTTGGCTTTCTTTTTATTGAGTTTTGCTTTATTCTTTTCTAAGGGTTTTTTTTCATCCACTAGCCTTGATTTTGCTTTAGAAACACTTTTTTCTGCAGAAAGAATTTTGCTTTGTCTTTTTTCAAATACTTTCTTTTCACGGTCCATTTCTTTTTGAGCCTTTTCGAGCTTGCTTTGCTCTTTTTTGAATTCTTCTGCTTTTTTCTCAGCATCTTTAAGGGCTTTTTTTTCGGCTTTAGCTTTTTCTTCCAACAATTTCTGCGTTTGAACTGATTGTACGGAAGTGACAATGGATATGGAATCGTTCGCTAGCGTCGAAACTTCTTTGTTTTGTTGTGCGGATATTGTATTAATCCCTGCGAAAAAAATTGAGGTTAAAATAATTTTGGCTTTCATAATTAATTGTAATTTAGTTATGGAATAATTTAATGTTAATAAAAATAATTATAACAAATAGCATTCCATTTTTTAAATATTATAACATTTTATTAAAAATGAGTAAAAAAGCCATACTGTATCTTGTATTATCAATAGGTGTTATAATTACCTATTTCTTCAGTAAGAATGAATCTAAAGAAATAATAGAAAAAAAGCCTGCTGATGTTGCTGTTTCTGAAACTAAAACAGATTCAATTTATGTGGATGTTCAAAATGCTGGTGAAAAATACCTTCCGACATCTACAACTCATCAGCTTGTTACTCATGAAAATTATGTCTTATCTTACAATGAAAAATATGAGCAGGCAGAATGGGTTTTTTATGAAGCCAAGGTTTCAGCGAGCAGAGGTGGTGATTTTAAAAGACCTTATTTTGTTAAAGATCCTAAAGTAAAAACGGGTTCTGCCGATTGGAAAAATTATAGAAAATCAGGTTATGATAAAGGACATCTCTGTCCGGCAGGCGATATGAAATTTTCCAAACAAGCTTTCGAAGATACTTTTTATACTTCGAACATATCTCCGCAGAAAAAAGATTTCAATGCAGGTGTATGGAATAGGTTGGAACAAAAGGTACGGTATTGGGCTGACAAATATGACGGTATTTATGTCGTAACGGGCGGTATCTTATCCGATGGACTAAAAACAATCGGAAATGAAAAAGTAGCCGTGCCCAATTATTTTTATAAAGTATTGTTGGATGTTGATAATGGCCATTACAGAATGATTGGCTTTTTAGTGCCACACGAAAACAGCCAGAAGCCGTTATACGAATTTGTAGTTCCTGTTGATGAAATTGAAAAAAAGACAGGCATTGATTTCTTTCCTATTTTGCCGGATTCTGTAGAAGACAAATTAGAAAAAAGCGGCGACTATAAAGCTTGGAGCTTTTAAAAGTTTACCATTCATTCACTTTGTTAGCATCCATCTTGATAAAGATGAACAACAGTATGCTAAAGGCAAAAAGACTCGAACCTCCATACGAAAAGAAAGGAAGCGGTACCCCGATTGTTGGGAAGAGTCGGATAAGCATTGAGATATTTACAATAAAGTGGGCAAACAAGAATGTAGCAACACAATAGCCATAAACTCGGCTGAATTTGGTCTTTTGGTTTTCCGCTAGATAAATAATCCGAAGGAAAAGCGATATGAATAAGGCAATAACTACAATGGCTCCTACAAAGCCCCATTCTTCACCAACTGTCGTAAAGATGTAATCGGTATGCTGTTCAGGAACGAAGCCTCCTTTGGTCTGTGTGCCTTCGAGAAAGCCTTTTCCGAACCAACCGCCCGAACCAATCGCAATCATGGACTGATTCAAATTGTATCCTTCGTTTTTTAAATCGACATTCTCTCCAAATAATACATTAATCCTATCTTTCTGATGGGCTTCTAGGACATTGTCATAGACGAAGTCTACAGAATAAGTAAATCCAGCGATTAGGACAAAAATCACGGCTGAAGCAATAGGATTTCGATTAATTCTTTTCGATAGCAAAAACTGAATCGAAATAATAGCAAATGCTATAATTAATACGAAATGTGGTTCAATAAGCAATGCCATAAAAAACAAGAGAATGGCAGAAAAGCCAGTCCATAGATACCAAGAAGGCAATCCTTCGCGATATAGAACAAAAATCAAGGCTACAAAAATCATTGCAGTTCCTGTATCATGTACTAGAATCAGCAACAATGGGACTCCCATTATTACAAAAGCCTTTAGTTGGTCATTGAAATTCTTTAAGTTGACTTGGACGTCACTCAGATATTTTGCTAAAAGCAGCGCTGTTGAGGTTTTGACGAATTCAGAAGGTTGCAAAGTAAAGCCACCAATGCTGTACCAATTGGTCTGTCCTTTGATGGTCTTCCCAAACACGAAGAGCCCTAGCAAGGATACCAATCCGATGATATAAAAGACGAAGGCATACTTTTCATAAATCTTGGCATCAACCGTAAGCACTACTAAAACCAGAGGAATCGTGAGGCAGATAAAAAGAATCTGTTTTCCGTAAATCTGATCGATGTCAAAAATTGAAGTTTCTTCAAGAGGCAGAGAAGCAGAATAAATATTCAGCCAGCCCATTATTACCAAAATGATAAATAGGAGAATTGTAATCCAGTCGATATTATTTGTTACGCTTTGGTTTTTCATAATATCATTGATTTATTTTGAATGGCTGTCCGCTCGTTACTTTCGCGTATTCGCTTTGTAGGCTTCCTTCTAACATTCTTTTTTCCAAATCTGTTCGGGTAATTTTGCCTCGAAGATATTTCTCGATCATCAAGCTGGCAATTGGTCCAGCCCAACGGGCACCCCAATATCCATTTTCAATAAAAACGGCAATTGCTATTTTTGGATTGTCCTTTGGTGCAAAAGCAACAAAGATGGAGTGATCCTGTAATTGTGTTCGCACGCCATTAATTTTTGTAAAGTTTTCTGCCGTTCCAGTCTTACCGCAAATATCGATTCCTTCGACTTTGAGCGAGCGTGCAGTTCCTTCGTTATATACTCCGAAAAGACCTTCAATTACAGGCTTAAAATACTGCTTGTCAACTGTAGTAACATGTTTCGTTGTATATTTTTTATCAATTGTATGGCTTTTTATTTTTTTGATGATATGAGGCGTATAATAATAACCTTCATTTGCAACAGCCGCCATCATATTTGCTAGTTGGATAGGCGTTGTCGAAACCTCACCTTGGCCGATTGAATTTGAAATAATAGTTGTGCTTCTCCAGCCGCCATTCGGATACCATCTTGTATAATACCTTGAATCTGGAATGTGTCCTTTTCTTCCTGCCGGAAGATCGTAGCCCATAAAATTTCCTAATCCGAAACTTTTCAAGTGATTGCTCCAGGCATCAACTCCGTAGCCAGGCTTCGGATATTTATCGATCGTTCTCTTGAATACGTTGGCAAAATAGGTATTGCAAGAATGCGCGATTCCTGTATGAAGATTATTGTCTCCAGAATCGTGGCATTTCATAAAAGCACCGCGACCATACGAAAAACCATGGCTGCAATGAAAAGTAGTGTTTTCGTCGATAACTTCTTCCTGAAGGCCAATCAGTCCTGTCATGATTTTAAATGGCGAACCAGGAGGATATTCTGCCAAAAGCCCTCTGTCAAACAAGGGCATTGCCAAGGTATCTTTACTTAGTTTGGTATAATTTTTAGAACGGTCTCTTCCTACCAAAATAGCCGGATCATAAGACGGAGCTGATACTAGTGCCAAGATTTCGCCAGTTTTTGGCTCCAGCGCAACAATACCACCTCGTTTGTTGATCATCAAAGCTTCGCCATATTTCTGCAGTTCGATATCCAAAGAAAGCGTCACATCCTCGCCTTGAATGGCAATCGTGTCGTAAATGCCTTCCTTGTAAGAACCGATATCCCTGTTAAAACGATCTTTTTGGATATACTTTACGCCTTTGGTTCCGCGAAGGAATTCTTCGTATACTTCTTCAACGCCTTGTTTTCCAATCAAGTCACCGCTTTTGTAGTAAGGATTTTTCTTGATGATGGCATCGTTTACTTGTGCGATATACCCGAAAACATTGGCAGCGGCATTGACCTGATAGTCCCTAAGCGAACGTTTTTGGATATAAAATCCTTGGTATTTTCTGATTTTTTCTTGAAAGCCAGCGTATTCTTTCTTGTTTAATTGAGGTAAGAATACAGAAGGAAGCCTCGGACTATAGACTGTCGCCTTTTCTATTTTGGTTCTATATTCTTCTTCTGTAATCTTTAAAAGCTTGCAAAATTCTGGAACATCGATTTCCTTAACGTCTTTTGGAATAACCATGACATCATACGATGGCTGGTTGGCAACCAAAAGCACGCCATTTCGGTCAAACATATAACCGCGTTCAGGATAATCGTATTTTATCTTGATGGCGTTATTGTCAGACTTTTTGATGAAAGAGTCGTCGATAATTTGAAGATAAAAAAGCCTGGCCACAATTAAAATTGCAGACACAATTATTAAAGAGGGAAGAAGAATTTTTCTCATCTTTTGGTGTTAGGCTTAAATATATAGATAATTACGATACAAAGTATGAGGGTGAAAATCGAGCTGAAAAGTGTTCTTAGCAAAATGTTGAATATAAAACTCAACTTGAATATTTCGAGTAAGAACAATATGATATGATGCGTGAATACTGAAATCAAGAGGAATGAAAATCGTTCCGGAGTCAGCTTATCATTGATTTTTACGGTTTGGTATTCATAACTTACTCCAAAAGAAAATTTGAAAAAAGTTGGTCTTACGTAAGCCAAGATAACACAGGCCGTGGCATGTACCCCTCCAGAATCACAAAACATGTCCATTATAATTCCTAAAAGAAAGCTGGCTAAAAGTAATCCAGATCTATTACCATTTACAGGATAAAGAATGATAAACAAGATGTAAGGATACGGATTTACATAGCCCCAGAAATCGATTTCATTAAAAATCAATACCTGTGCGGCAAGCAAAAGTACAAATCGAGCGATATTTAATAATAAGGTGCTATTCATTTTCTGCTTCCGTTTTAGCCTCTAATTCTTCAATTTCTTTTCGCTCATAGTTTTCAAGGACATAAACGTGGCCAAGATTGGTCATGTCGTTGAATAATCTTACGTTCAATGTAAAATAATTCGTTTCCTTGTCGGTGTAAATTTTGTCGATTACGCCGATATTTATATTTGGCGGAAAGGTCACAGATTCGTTTCCTGTAACAATCGTATCTCCTTTTCGAACATTTGCTAATCTAGGTACGTCAATCAGTTGAACAAAGCCTGTGCTTTTTCCGTCCCAGCGTAAAGTGCCAAAATGGTTGGATTTTTTTATTCGGGCATTGATTTCTGATTTGATATTCAGGATGCTGATTACTGTAGCGTAGTTCTTTGAAGTGTGTTCAACAATTCCAATGATTCCAAGACTATTAACAACGCCCATATCGGGTTTAATGCCAGCTTTGCTTCCAGCATCTAATGTCAGGTAATTTTCTTTTACGTTATAGGAATTTTTGGTAACCTTTGCTTGGATGATATTGATTTTTCCATAACCTTTCAAGCTGTCTCTGACTACAATTCCAGTTGAATCTTTTGCATTGAAAAGCATTTTTTTAAGAATAGCATTCTCTTTTGCAAGTTGTTCGTTCTGGGTTTTTAAATTCAGATATTCTTGAACGTTATGAATTCTTTCATAGACTCCGCCACTAATAAAATTGGCAGAGGTCACAGCTTTGCTTCGGTGGTAGGAGTGGGACTGTATCGTAAGCACTAACGAAATGCCCAAAAGCAGCAAAAACAGCAACTTGTTGCTGTTTTTAAATATAAAATTAAATATTTGCTGCATGAACTATGCTGTTATTTTATTAATATGCTTCTGAATTTTGGTATGTTTTTAAGTGCCATTCCCGTTCCTCGAACTACAGCTCTCAAAGGATCTTCGGCAATATAAACCGGCAGGTCAGTTTTTTGTGAAATTCGTTTGTCTAATCCTCTCAGCATCGAACCTCCTCCGGCTAGATAAATCCCTGTATTGTAAATGTCGGCTGCTAATTCTGGAGGGGTTTGAGATAAAGTTTCCATTACAGCATCTTCAATTCTTTGGATGGACTTGTCTAAGGCTTTTGCTATTTCTCTGAAAGAAACCTCGACTTGTTTTGGTTTTCCGGTCAACAAATCTCGACCTTGAACCGACATGTCGTCTGGCGGACTTTCTAAGTCTTCGATAGCGGCGCCGATTTCGATTTTTATTTTTTCAGCAGTACTTTCTCCAACGAAAAGGTTATGCTGTGTTCTCATATAATAAACGATGTCATTCGTGAAAACATCACCTGCAATTTTGACTGATTTATCGCAGACAATTCCTCCAAGAGCAATAACTGCAATTTCGGTAGTTCCACCACCGATATCTACAATCATGTTTCCTTTTGGTTGCATGATGTCAACTCCAATACCGATAGCAGCAGCCATTGGTTCATGGATCAAATAGACTTCTTTCCCGTTAACGCGTTCTGCTGATTCTTTTACCGCTCTCATTTCCACTTCTGTAATTCCAGACGGAATACAGATGACCATTCTCAAAGCAGGTGTAAACAATCTTTTCTTTAAAGCAGGAATGCTTTTTATAAACATGCTGATCATCTTTTCGGATGCGTCAAAATCAGCAATTACCCCATCTTTCAGTGGCCTTATCGTCTTTATGTTTTCATGGGTTTTACCTTGCATCATGCTCGCTTCCTTACCAACAGCAATGATCTTGCCGGATACTCTGTCGCGAGCTACAATTGATGGACTGTCAATCACAACTTTGTCGTTGTGAATAATCAGGGTGTTAGCGGTACCAAGGTCTATCGCAATATCCTCAGTCATGAAATCAAAAAATCCCATAAGTAGTTTTAGGGTTTAAAAATGTTTATAAAATTTTAACATGCAAAGTTACGTAAATTAATGTTTGAAATGACGAGTTCCTGTAAATACCATTGCAACTTTATTTTCGTTGCAGTAATTGATACTCAATTCATCTTTTATTGAGCCTCCTGGCTGAATTACGGCAGTAATTCCGGCATGATGAGCGATTTCCACACAATCTGGGAATGGGAAAAAAGCATCACTTGCCATTACGGCACCTTTCAAATCAAAATTAAAACTGTTCGCTTTTTCTATAGCTTGTTTTAAAGCATCTACGCGTGACGTCTGTCCGGTTCCTGATGCGATAAGCTGTCTGTTTTTTGCAAATACAATTGTATTCGACTTTGTGTTCTTGCAGATTTTTGATGCAAATAACAAATCTTCAATTTCCTCTGAAGATGGGGGAGTTGTAGTAACGGTCTTTAAGTGTTCTTTATTGTCCGTCACATTGTTTTTATCTTGAACCAATAATCCATTCAAACAAGTACGAACTTGTCTTTGAGGTAACTCCACTTCATTTTGTACTAAAATAATCCTGTTTTTCTTTTCAGAAAGTATTTCGATAGCAGACTCGTCGTAGCTTGGAGCGATTACAACCTCGCAGAAAAGTTGGTTGATTTCTCTTGCCGTGTCTGCATCAATTTTTCCGTTAGCAATTAAAACACCTCCAAAAGCAGAAGTCGGGTCACCTGCCAAAGCATCTAGATATGCCTCTCTCATGGTGCTTCTTGTAGCCAGTCCGCAAGCATTATTGTGCTTTAAGATAGCAAAAGTAGGCTCATTGTTTTTGAATTCTAAAATCAAGTTAACTGCTGCGTCGACATCCAAAAGATTGTTATATGATAATTCTTTTCCGTGAAGTTTTTTAAACATAGCGTCAAAATCTCCAAAGAAGAATCCTTTTTGGTGCGGGTTTTCACCATAACGTAAAACCTGTCCGTTTGGCACGCTTTCTTTGTAAAAAGTGTCGTCGGTATTGAAATAATTAAAAATAGCTGTGTCATAATGAGACGAAACATGGAAGGCTTTTGTTGCAAAAAGTTTTCGGTCTTCTAATGTCAATTCGCCATTTTGTTTTGTAATCAATTCTAAGAAATCGGCATATTGATCTACAGAAGCTACAATCACCGTGTCTTTGAAATTTTTTGCTGCAGCACGGATCAGAGAAATACCGCCAATATCGATTTTTTCAATAATATCAGCTTCCGAAGCGCCTGAAGCAACTGTTTTTTCAAACGGATACAAGTCAACAATTACCAAATCAATCTGTGGAATTTCGAATTCTTCCATTTGCTGAACATCGCCTTCGTGATCTTGACGGTTTAAGATGCCACCGAAAATTTTTGGATGCAAAGTTTTTACTCTTCCTCCAAGGATTGACGGATAGGAAGTTACGTCTTCAACAGGAACTACAGGAATTCCTAAAGCCTTGATGAAATCTTCTGTTCCTCCAGTAGAATAAAAAGTTACGTTTTGCTCGTGTAATTTTCTCACGATTGGCTCCAATCCGTCTTTTGAAAAGACTGAAATCAAGGCCGATTTGATAGTTTTTGAAGTACTCATTGTGTAGTTGTGTTTAAAGGTGCAAAAGTAGTTATTGTAACTTTAACTGTAAAACAATAAAGCCATGTTTTTTAGGTTTTTTTCAAGATTTATTTAGAGCGTGAGTTTAGGCATTTTTAGCTGCTGATTTTGCTGTCAAATAAGATTGTAGCAAAATATTTTGCAAGAGATAAGCTTAGTTTTTTGAAGTTTTCTTCTTTCTAAATAAATCTGGAAGTTTTTTAGGAAATTGTATTAAAATTACTGAATTTTACGGGAACACAAATTCTGCTCTATGGTTGTTTATTTGCGCTTGCTGCGAGAAAGTTTTGGCTTTGCCTTGAATGCCTTGCGTAATAATAAATTGCGTACCATTCTTTCGCTTCTTGGTGTAACCATTGGAATTTTCTCCATTATTGCTGTGTTGACAGCCGTTGATTCTTTGGATAGGAAGATTAAGAGCGATATGAGTACGCTTGATAAAAATACAATGTACCTGAAGCGTTTTTCTTTTGGGCCTTCAGAAGTGCCGCGTTGGAAAAGAGAGCAATATCCTGATGTTACTTACGATGAATTCCAATACCTGAAAAATTCAGTAAATGGAATGGATAAGTCTACGTATCAGTTATTTACCAAACGCGAGATTATCAAATACGAAACAAAGGTTGTCAGCGATGTCAATGTCGTGCCTGCTACTTATGAATTTGTTGAAATACAGCCTCAAAAAATTAAAGAAGGACGTTTTTTTAATGAATCGGAGTCAAATTCGGGAACTACGGTTGTCATTATAGGATATGAAATTGCCAACAGTTTGTTTGGAAATACGGATCCGATTGGCAAGAAACTCAGGTTGTACGGACAACGCTTCACGGTTATTGGTGTTTTAGAAAAACAAGGCCAAGGAATGTTTGGTGAAAGCAATGATACTTCGGCATTTATTCCGGTCAATTTCTTGAGAAATAAATTTGGAGACCATAATGATTCCATGACGCCAATTATCGTCATCAAACCTGATGCGGGAATTGATATTGATGCATTTAAAGGTGAAATCATTCAGAAATTACGCAACAAGCGAGGCTTGAGAGTTGGGCAGGACGATAATTTTTTTATAGACGTTTTATCTGGATTTACAGATTTGATTGACGGAATTGTCGGAACAATGAACCTAATAGGTTGGGCGATAAGCTTTTTCTCTCTTTTAGTTGGAGGATTCGGTGTTGCCAACATTATGTTTGTGTCTGTAAAAGAACGTACCAATTTAATCGGAATCCAAAAATCACTTGGAGCTAAAAATAAATTTATTTTGTTGCAATTTTTGTTTGAAGCAATAATCTTATGTCTTATCGGCGGCTTGATTGGATTGCTTCTGGTGTGGGGAATCGCTGCTGCCCTGACAAGCATGCTCGAATTTGAGTTTGTCTTGGGCTTTGGGAATATTGTGTTAGGCACGAGCTTAGCGGCTTTTATCGGACTCATATCAGGAATTCTGCCGGCTATTTCTGCTTCTCGATTGGATCCTGTTGAAGCAATTCGAACAGGAATGTAAGAATGAAATATTTTGATATAAAAAAAATCCCGATAAGCATCGGGATTTTTTATTTTTTATCGGATAGGATTGTTTAAGATCAGATCCAAATACAAATTAATCTTGTTTTTTAATTCCTTTCTAGGAGTGATAAAATCCAAGAATCCATGTTCTAAGACGAACTCTGCGGTTTGGAAACCTTCTGGTAAGTCTTTCCCAGTAGTGTCTTTAACAACGCGAGGTCCTGCGAATCCAATTAATGCTCCTGGCTCAGAAATGTTCACGTCGCCTAACATAGCGTATGAAGCCGTCGTTCCGCCTGTCGTTGGATCGGTACATAAGGAGATATATGGAATTTTAGCTTCAGCCAATTGTGCTAATTTAGCCGAAGTTTTTGCCAATTGCATTAATGAATAAGCAGCTTCCATCATCCTTGCTCCTCCTGATTTTGAAATCATCACGAAAGGAATATTGTTTTTGATAGAATGGTCGATTCCTCTTGCGATTTTTTCTCCAACAACAGCTCCCATAGAACCTCCGATGAAGGCGAAATCCATACAGCATACTACTAAATCTTTTCCTTTTGATTTTCCTACAGCTGTCCTTACCGCATCTTTCAATTTGGTCTTGTCCATTGCATCTTTTAATCGATCAGAATATTTTTTAGTATCCACGAAGTGAAGCGGATCTTTTGAAGTCATCTTGGCATCCAATTCCTTGAATTCGTTATTGTCGAACAAGATTTCAAAGTATTCCTTGCTTCCGATTCTAACGTGGAAACCATCTTCTGGGCTCACGTATAAATTTCTTGCTAGCTCATCTGCATCAACGATTTTTCCTGTCGGAGACTTATACCAAAGTCCTTTTGGAACATCTTTTTTGTCTTCTGTAGCGGTTGTGATTCCTTTTTCTGTTCTTTTAAACCAAGCCATAATATTTTTTAATTATGAATTATAAATTATGAATTAGGCGGTAACGCAATTCGTAATTTGCAATTTTGAATTTATAATGTATTTACGTTGTTCAGGTCTTTGAAGGCCTGCTCTAATCTTGTGTTGAAAGTAACCTCTCCTTCACGCATCCATTTTCTTGGATCATAGTATTTTTTGTTCGGCGCTTCAGGACCTTCTGGGTTTCCGATTTGTGTTTTAAGGTAATCGATGTTTTTAACGATATAATCTCTGATTCCTTCTGTGAAAGCAAATTGCAAGTCGGTATCAATATTCATTTTAATGACTCCGTATCCGATTGCTTCTCTAATTTCTTCTAATGTTGATCCAGAACCTCCGTGGAAAACGAAATCAACAGGATTGTGTCCGGTATTGAATTTGTTTTGTACAAAGTCTTGAGAATTTTTAAGGATTTTCGGCGTAAGCTTAACGTTTCCTGGCTTGTATACGCCGTGTACGTTTCCGAAAGCCGCAGCAATTGTGAAACGCGGGCTGATTTTTAGAAGTTCTTCATAGGCAAAAGCAACTTCTTCTGGCTGTGTGTATAATTTTGAGCTGTCAACATCAGAATTGTCTACTCCGTCTTCTTCTCCGCCTGTAATTCCAAGCTCGATTTCTAGAGTCATTCCAATTTTGCTCATTCTTTTTAAGTATTCTTTGCAGATCTCGATGTTTTCTTCGATCGGCTCTTCCGATAAATCGATCATGTGCGAGCTGAAAAGAGATTTTCCAGTTTCTGCGAAATGTTTTTCAGAAGCATCTAAAAGCCCGTCAATCCAAGGCAATAATTTTTTTGCACAATGGTCGGTATGAAGGATAACAGTCGCTCCATAAGCTTCTGCTAAAGTATGTATGTGTTTTGCGCCAGCGATAGCTCCTGCAATTGCCGCTTTCTCATTTTCGTTAGACAAACCTTTTCCAGCGTTATAGATAGCACCGCCGTTTGAGAACTGAATGATAACCGGAGCTTTTAATTTTGCCGCCGTTTCTAGAACGCCATTGATTGTACTTGACCCGGTTACGTTTACTGCTGGCAATGCAAATCCTTTTTCTTTTGCATAGTTAAAAATTTCCTGAACTTGATCGCCCGTTGCAACGCCTGGTTTTATATTATGAGCCATTGTGTTTTTTGTTTATAGTTAAAGACCACAAAAATAATAATTTCTGAAATTAGAATGGGTAATTAATTCCAATATTTAATACGGAGTGTCCTAAATTGTAATCTTTGAACCATCTATCTCCGACTTCTTTAGCAGGATCATAGGTCTTAAAGCCTATGTCCAGACGAATCACGAAGAAGTTAAAATCATATCGGAATCCAAATCCAGAACCTACAGCAATGTTTTCTAGAGAGCGTATTCCCGTAAAGGTTGATTTAGGATCTTTGACATTGTCTAGGACGTTCCAGATGTTGCCTACATCTCCAAAAATGGCACCGTTTAATTTGCCTAACATCTTAAATCGAAGCTCGACGCTGTATAAAAGTTTTAAGTTAGCTTCGTTAAAATCATTGATGCTGCCGCTGCTTCCTGGACCTAATCCGTAGGATTGCCAAGCTCTATTGTCGTTAGAACCACCTGCAAAATAGCTTCGCGAAAAAGGAATATTGTCTGAATTACCATAAGGTATGGCGATACCCATAAAAGCTCTCATGGCCAAGACCCTGTTGCTCGATAAATCCCAATGTTTTATGAAATCGAGTTCTCCTTTAATGTATTGGGAATATTCAATTTCGAGAATAGTTTTGTTGCCAAGTGAATTTTTTGGCTGGTTTGCGAGATCCGAAAGCAGTCCCAAAAAGTTACCAGCAGATTCGATTTTTGTCTTGAAAATCCAAAAATTATTGTCTAGAAGATCCGTTTTTGTATTTTTTGTAAAAGTATAGCTGGAAGCAAAAATCAGGTTGTTTTCTGTCAGCCTTTCTTTTCTTTCAGAAATACTTTCAATAACTCTTAAATCTTCTGGTGTTGTTGTAATTGTAGGATTAGGGCCGATTACATCTTGGAGGAAGCCATTTGTTCCCGACTCAATAATTAAGTTTCCGTTGCTGAAATAGTCAGGGTCAACCTGGCCTGAATAATCATTTGCCAATTGATTTAACCTTCCATAGGACGAACGGTATACATTGAAATAATTCGCCTTGTTGATGTTTTTTACATATTGGATATTGAATAAGTCAAAACGTGAAGTCGTATTTCTTTTCGGAGTCCAGGTGTAATACATAGAGGCGGTCAGATTTTCTTTGTCCAGACCGATATTCTGCTGTTTTGCAAATCCGACGCTGAAAATCGTGTTCGGAATCATATTCTTAGCAATGATTTTGTCGGTATTGAATGGCGAAAAAAAGCGAGGCACATTCAGCTTTATATCGGCACCATATTCTGATAAATTGAAAAATACGTTATTGGGATTGGCGATTCCCAAATCTGTTGAAGAACCAATATTTCCCCTAAGAGAAAGTTCCAAGGTTTCGGCACCGCGGAAAAGATTTCGAAAGGTTCCTGTCATGCTTCCCGAAATACCAAAATTTTGGATGTTAGAGTGGGTGACATCCGCAGAAGCGCCAAAACTAAATTTCTTTCTCGGAGTCAAGTAGATGTTGGCAATCAAGGATGATTCGTTGACGTCTGTAGAATCTTCCACAAACTGGATATTTGGATAGTTGAAAACACGAAGGTTGTTTAAAGATCTTGATGTTGCAGTTCTTCTGAAATCAGCATAATTGCTTCCTTTGGAAATAAAAATAGCGTCGGTCAGCGCTTTTGGACGGTAACGAAGTTTGTCTTTGCTGTAAATGTTGAAATTATTATAAGTAGCGCTATCTGCTACTTTTACCTTATTACTGCTAGAAGGGCTATCGGTAAAAATATTTACTTCGCTTATCTTATAGAGCTTGAAAGGTTTGACAACTGTCGTATCTCCAACTCTGACACTTCTGTCTGTTATCTTTAAATTGACATTCGTCTTATGGTTAGTATCAATCGAATCGCAGATAAAATTAATGTTTGTTGGCTGAAAATAATAGGCTCCATTATTTCTAAAGTTGGTTGTAATTCGCTCGCGTTCTGCCTCAAAATTTACAGATCGGAATTGTTCCCCTGGAATGATTAAAGACTTGTTTTTGTTTTTTTCATACAAAGAATCCAATGCTGGTGTTGCAATCTGTCTTGATAAAGAGTCTATGATGTAAGGCTTTCCTGTAATTACAGTATATTGTATCTGTCCTTTCTTATTAGGAAGCGTATCGATCTTATATGAAGTCTTTACGTTAAAAAATCCATTGTTGAAATAATAGGCACGTAACCTTGCCGTCGATTTTTTTGCTCTTGCTTCGTCGATGATAACAGGAGGCTCTCCGGTTCTTTTAAGAAAATTATGAATTCCAGAATAGAAAAAAGATTTTCCCAGACGTTCTACCTGCTTTTTAGAAAGTAATTTAGACAGCCTTTCGTATTTTTTTGGATTGGCTGCCATTTTTGCCTTGAAAGAAGAATCTGGATTTTGCTTTGCAAGATTATATAAATTCAATCGCAAATTATATCCCAAAATCGTACTATTGGGCTTTTGATACAGAAGATTGCCTATCGCCTCATCTTTTGTTATCTCATCGTTTACGATGATTTCATTCTTTTTTAAAAGCCTTTTTCCTTCTGGAACTCTTTTTACAGTGTTGCAGGCAGTCAATATAATTCCTATTAGAAATAATAGTGATATTTTTGTACTTATCTTTTTCAAGTGTCGCGGCATATTTAATTCAAAAATACATTTTTTATGGTTAGTAAAAACCAAATAAAACTAATAACGAGCTTACAGCAAAAAAAATTCAGGAAGGAACATAAATTATTTTTTGCCGAAGGGAAAAAAGTGATTCAAGAATTGCTCCATTCTAATTTTTCTCTGGAATATTTGTTTTCTACTGCTGCTGTTTTCCCTGGCATTGACCCTAAAAAGATACTCACTATTTCGGAAACTGAGTTAAAAAAAATAAGCGCGCTGACCACTCCGAATGATTGCCTTGCCGTTTTCAAGCAACCGGAATCCAAAAGTATAAATCCATCCGGATTGATTGTAGCTTTGGATGACATCCGAGATCCTGGGAATTTAGGGACGATAATACGATTGTGTGATTGGTTTGGCATTACAGAATTGATTTGTTCGGAAGAGACGGCAGATATTTATAATCCTAAAGTGGTTCAAGCTACTATGGGTTCTATCGCACGAGTGAATGTGAATTATGTAAACCTTGAAAAATTCATAAACGAAACCCAGCTGCCTGTTTTTGGTACTTTTATGGACGGTGAGAATATATATAAATCCAGCCTTCCAAAAGAAGGAATCATTATCATGGGCAATGAAGCCAACGGAATTTCACCTGAGATTGAGAAAGTGGTTAAAAATAGACTTACGATTCCAAGATTTGGCGATTTACAGCAGACAGAAAGCTTGAATGTGGCTACAGCAACCGCAATTATCTTAAGCGAATTTAAAAGGAATTAAACTTTATTGGAAAGTAAAATTCACAAAAACGCCTCTGGTTCTCATCGCTTCGATGTTGCTTGTCCAAGGACTGTTTGGGTCGTTGTCACGGATTAACTCGTCATTTAGCCCGAAAACGCCTCTAATAGAAGGAGAAAACTTAAAGTACTCTAAGTATAAGTCCACACCAAATCCTAATTCGTAGTTATTTGTCCATTGTTTCATTCGGAATCGGTTGTTCACGTTATCTTCTTTAGATTTCGAATTACTTCCTAAGTTTAGAGAAGTTGAAACGCCGCCAACTAAGAAAGGACGGACATTTCCGGTTCGTAAAGCAGAAAATTTCACCAACAACGGGAAATGGATATACGTTGATTTTACTTGTCTCAAGGCATCGCTTTCATTGGCAAAGCCAGGGAAAAGCAAATCCCTTTGCGTATAATATAGTCCTGGTTCAAATCGTAGGTCGATATGTTCATGCAGTCTTAAGTTTCCAATAAGCCCTACATTGAAACCGGTAGTTCCTTTTACTTGGATGTCTTTTCCAGGCTCTTTATAGTCAAATTTGAAATCATAAGCGTTAAATCCAAGGAAATATCCCCAATGGACGCGCTGCTTATCCCAGTTTTCCAAATTGATAATCGGATCCTTGCTGAATAGGTTGGTGCCGAACTGCGCTTGGCTATTCAGTGATAGGGATAGAAGAAGAATGGCAAATATTTTTTTCATACTTATTTCTTAGATGCAGAATAAATTGTTGCGACTCCAAAAGTTTGTGGCTGATCTGCAACTTCTATAAACCCAATTTTTCTCAAAATATTGTTCAAGGCTTCTCCATAAGGAAAAACTGAGGCTGATTCTGATAGATAGCCATAGGCAGCATTGTCTTTAGAGAATAGCTTTCCTATTAATGGGAGAATGTTTTTTGTGTAGAAATTATAGAACTGCTTGTAAGGTGATTTTGTCGGATTTGAAGTTTCTAAAATAACAAAAACTCCGTCTGGTTTCAAGACACGCAGGATTTCTGAAAGTCCTTTTTCGAGATGCTCAAAATTTCGCACTCCAAAAGCAACGGTGATGGCATCAAAAGAATTGTCTTCAAAAGGCATGTTTTCTGAATCTGCCTGGATCATTTCAATTTTGTCAGAAAGGTTTTTTGCGGCGATTTTTTTTCTCCCTACCTCCAGCATTCCAGCAGAAATATCAAGACCAATAATTTTTGCAGCATTGGTCTGAGAAAGTAAAATGGCCAAGTCTCCAGTTCCTGTGGCAATATCTAAAATTGTATCTGGCTTTTTTGCGGCTACGATTTTCAATACTTTTTTACGCCATTTGATATCAATACCAAAAGAGATGACGCGGTTCAATCCATCATATTTTCCAGAAATCGTGTCGAACATTTGTTCAACCTGTTCTTTTTTTCCTAACGACGAATCTTTATAGGGAGTGATATTCTCTGACATTTTCAATAGTTTGCGCAAAGATAAACTATTCTTATGCGATTACAAAAACATCGTTCGATATGCGTTTAGGGTATTGCAAAAACAAATGAACAAAAGGTCACTAAATTAGGTTAGATAAAAATTTACCAGAATTAGGCGATTGTGCCGCATTTATATATTGTGCAATTTTACACTATGTTAAACAATTAAATTCAATAGCATGTTTTCAAGACTATTAATAGCGGAACTGAAATGGATACTACTGGCACTAGCTATCTCATTTTTTCTTGTGAACAGTATCAACGGCGGAGTTTTTAGGAATGACGCTGAAATTGGGGTGCCACAAACGTTCTTAGGGTTAAATTTGTTTTTGGAAATTTTAGTTTTTTTCGTTTTTAGTACCTTTGTGGTATTTGGTATTAAAGGCTTTTTTGAGATGTATTCTCGAAAATTTGCCAATGTCATTATCTTCATCTCTGGAGTTTTGATGGCGGCACTAATATTTATTTTAAGTTATCAGATACTGTCTATAGAATAAGCTATTTTCTAGAGAACCTATTGAAAGTTTAACTAGACATCCTGAAATTTTTTTCAGGATGTCTTTTTTTTGCTATTTTCTGGCGTAAGTCTGGTAGCTGAAATCAACTAAATGTTTTTCATCGGTAGGATGGTATTCTTCCGAAATCAGTTCCCATTCATTTCTATCTATTTCTGGGAAAAAAGCATCGGCCTCAAAAGATTCGTGGACTCTAGTAAGTTCGATAATATCTGTGAAAGGCATTCCCAAATTGTAAATCTCGCCGCCGCCAATGATAAACACATCTTCTTCTTTAGGGCAGGCTTCGATGGCACTTTCCATACTGTCGACTACAATACATCCGGCAGGATTGTATCCTTTTTGGCGGGTTATGATGACATGCTTACGGTTGGGCAATGGTTTCGGGAAGCTTTCAAACGTTTTTCTTCCCATAATAATATAATGTCCTGAAGTAATTTCTTTAAATCTTTTAAAATCGTCTGGCAAATGCCAAAGTAGGCTGTTGTCTTTGCCTAAAGCATTATTTTCTGCGGCAGCAGCAATTATAGTAATCATTAGGATTGCGTATTTAAGATTGGGTATTATTGTCCACTTTAGACTGCAATTGCTGTATTTTTCGTTCTTGTTTGGCGACAAGCTTGTCAATTTGGGCTCTTTCCCAGTTTTTATTCATGAAGCTGTCGGTAATAAACACGCGGATAAAGTGAAGAATAAAGATAAATGCCCAAATGAGTATGGCCCATACATCCCAATTCGAGCCAGGATAGATATCAAGGTCTAAAACTCTGTGAATGATAACGAAAAAAATGCTTCCGACAAAAAATAAGACAAAGTGAAAATACAAGCGCTTTTTCTGCTTCATCCTGCCGCGGGCATATTCGTAGAGTTCGTGTTGATTATTTTCCATACAATAGAAATTTGATTTTAAAGATAGGATTTATTTTTAAAATTAAAAAATAGGGTGTGGAAAGAATGTTTTATTATTCAAAGCTGAGCGCAATCGGAAGGGCGAAGGAAACTCGGGCAAATATTCCTCGAACTTTCCCTGGTTTCCAATCTTTATACGCTTTTACAACGCGAATTCCTTCGCGGTCTAATTTTTCGTCTAGACTTTTCACTACCTTTATGTCGGCAACGGAACCGTCTTTTTCAATGACAAAACTTAGCATTATCTTGCCTTTAAGCGTACCGTTTATTCTTCCGGGATTATAATTTTTAGAGACAAACTTATAGAAATCTTGTATTCCTTTATAAGGTTCGGGAGTTTCTATGATTTTTGTGTACGGATATTTTTTATGGTCTGCGTCGGTAGTTTCGCCAGAAACAAAGTTTCCACCTTCATAAATTTCTACAAATGAAGTTTTAGCTTCTGGGCTACTGCCTTTCCATTCGCCTTCTTTCAGGCCATTTTTTATTGCGCCGCTAAATTTTGCTCCGTAAGATTCGTCTTCATAAGTTCCATTTCCATCTTTGACGGTCTGTTTTCCCTTGGCATCATAAAATTGGTTGATTCTTAAATTACCGACTGATTTTTCGGTTTCAAAATATTCGCCATCCAATTCCAATTTTCCGTTTTCATGCCAAGTTTTGTGAGGGCCGGTTGGGGTTGATTTATTATAAATTCCTTCGCTTTTCTTGTTGCCGTTTTCATAATAGGTAGTGAATTTGCCTATTTTGTTAAAGCCAAGACTATCGACAGTTTTTCCTTCGCCGTATAATTTTCCGGAGCGGTAATAATTTTTTACATCGTAGGTTTCGCTCGGGATATTGTAATTTTTTACGATTTTAAAATATTTATAATCTTCTTTGTCCGTTGAACGTTCCAAAGAATCTAAAAATATCTTTTTATCTTTTCCGTTTTGGGCCAATAGAAAAACAGGCATCATTAAAAATAATGCTGAAAGTAGAGTCGATTTCATGAAAAAATAGGAATTAATTTTAAACAGCAACTGCGCCTTTGATGTGTGGGTGCGGTTCATAACCTTCCAAAGTAAAATCTTCGAATTTAAAGTCGAAAATATTTTTGACTTCCGGATTTAGAATCATTTTTGGTAGCGGTTTCGGGTCGCGAGAAAGCTGTAACTCTAATTGTTCGATATGATTGTTGTAAATGTGCGCATCGCCAAAAGTATGGATGAAGTCTCCTGGCTTCAAATCACACACTTGCGCAATCATCAAGGTCAACAGTGCGTAAGAAGCAATGTTGAACGGAACGCCCAAAAAGATATCAGCGCTTCTTTGGTATAATTGGCAGGATAATTTTCCGTCGGCTACATAAAATTGGAAAAAAGCATGGCACGGCGGAAGCGCAACTTTTCCGTTGGCTACATTTTCTGCAAAAGATTTTGAAGTATCAGGCAAAACAGAAGGATTCCATGCTGAAACTAGCATTCTCCTGCTATTCGGATTTGTTTTTAGTATTTCGATCAACTCAGTAATTTGGTCGATTTCTTCGCTATTCCAGTTTCGCCATTGGTGTCCGTAAACAGGTCCTAGCTCTCCATCTTCGTTTGCCCAATCATCCCAGATTTTTACTCCGTTTTCTTTTAGGTAAGCAATATTGGTTTCGCCTTTTAAAAACCACAATAATTCGTGGACAATAGACTTAAGATGCAATTTTTTGGTAGTAACCATAGGAAAGCCTTCGGCCAAATCAAAACGCATCTGATAGCCAAAAACACTTTTTGTTCCGGTTCCGGTTCTGTCTCCTTTTTGCGTTCCTGTTTCAAGAACGTGTTTTACTAGGTCTAAATATTGTTGCATCTTTTCTGACTTTAGGCTTGAGTTTTACTGGGTTCTTTGCGAAATTATTTAAGATTCTCTTTTGCTAATTTCGTCTCGAATTTTCGCGGCTTTTTCATAATCTTCATTCTGGACGGCTGTTTCTAGCTGTTCATGAAGTTCTGATAAGCTGAATTTGGTGTATGCTTCTCCCGCTTCGTTTGATTCTTCCATTCCAAAGGTTTCGGGGTTTGAAAGCACATCGTCTAATTCTTGGCTTTGGTTTTCGGTTTCTTGCGGATTCGTTTTCAAGAAAATTCCAGCTTTGTCCAAAATGTTCTTGTAAGTAAAAATCGGAGCGCTGAAACGCAGTGCCAAAGCTATGGCGTCTGAAGTTCGGGCATCAATGATTTCCTCAATTTTATCTCTTTCACAAATAATACTGGAATAAAAAACGCCGTCGACGAGCTTGTGGATGATTACCTGCTTGACGACAATATCAAATCTTTCAGCGAAATTTTTGAATAAGTCATGAGTCAGCGGCCTTGGCGGTTTTATTTCTTTTTCTAAGGCAATAGCAATTGATTGAGCCTCAAAAGCACCAATAACAATCGGTAGTTTTCGCTCTCCGTCCACTTCATTTAAAATCAGCGCATAGGCGCCATTCTGTGTTTGGCTGTATGAAATTCCTTTTATGGTTAGTTTTACTAAACTCATTATTAAGGTCTATGTTTGTTTTTTGTTGTTTTCTAAAATGAATGGCTTTTAGTGATTGTAAAAAGCTTTAAAAAAATGAAAAAGGGCTATCTAAACTCGGATATTCCTATCTAAATTTAGATAGCCCTAATATGGGCACAATTTAAAAAATTATTTACGAATTATTCGCCTTGAATTCTTTTAATTTTTCTGTCAGTTTTGGAACGATTTCAAATGCATCTCCAACAACGCCATAATCGGCTACTTTAAAGAACGGTGCATCTGGATCTTGATTGATAACAACTTTTACTTTTGAAGAGTTGATTCCCGCGATATGCTGGATAGCACCAGAAATACCAATAGCGATATAAAGGTTGGTCGCTACAGGTTTTCCTGTTTGCCCAACGTGCTCGCTATGAGGTCTCCATCCTAAATCTGAAACTGGTTTTGAACAAGCGGTAGCAGCTCCTAAAACAGCAGCAAGATCTTCTAGCATTCCCCAGTTTTCAGGTCCTTTTAGGCCTCTTCCTCCAGAAACTACAACTTCTGCATCGGCAATAGTTACTTTTCCAGTTACTTTTTCAACGTTTTCTACTTTTACTCCGAAGTCAGCATCACCGATAGATGGCGAGAAATCTTCTTGAGTCAATGAAGAAACGCTTTCAAAGACGCCATATGAGTTTTTAGCCAATCCTAAGACTTTTACTTCTGTGTTGATTTCTGTAATATTGAATGCTTTATTTGAAAATGCATTTCTTTTTACTTGGAAAGGAGAAGTACTCACTGGCAATCCTACTACGTTTGAAGCATAACCTGCATTAAGCGAAACAGCAACAAGCGGGGCTAAATAAAGGCTGTCTGTTGTAGAAGAAAGCAGGATTACTTTTGTGTTTTCTTTTTGGGCAGCTTGCTTGATGACATCAGCATAAGCTTTAGCCGTAAATTTTGATAATTTATCATCGTTTACTTTTAAGACTTTGTCTACTCCGTATTTTGATAGTTCAGAAACATCGCCAGCATTGATTGTAACGGCTGTAACTGTTGTTCCTAAAGATTCTGCTACTTTTTTACCGTATGAAGCCAATTCGAAAGCAACTTTCTTGAATTTTCCTTCTGCAGATTCTGCGTATATTAATATTGACATGATACTTTATGATTTGTGATTTAGGATTTAGGAAAGCAAATCTTAAATCGTTGTTTTTTAATTTTACTGTTTTTACAACTAAAATCTGAAATCTAAAATCTCAAATTATATAACTTTTGCTTCGTTATGCAATAGGTTGATAAGTTCGTCTAAGTTGTCTGGGCTGATTAGTTTTACCGCTGATTTTGGAGCTGGTTTTTCAAATTTTACAGCTTTTGTGTTAGAATCAGCTGCAACCGGCTCAAGAATGGTCAAGGCTTTTGTTCTTGCTGTCATGATTCCTCTCATGTTTGGAATACGCAAGTCCTTTTCTTCCACCAAACCTTTTTGTCCACCAATGATTAATGGCAATGTTGTAGCAACAGTTTCTTTTCCTCCATCGATTTCACGAACTGCTTTTACGTTGTTTCCGTCAACAGTCAAGTTGATGCAAGAGTTTACGAAATTTGAGTTTGTCAATCCCGCAATCATTCCTGGAACCATTCCCCCATTATAGTCTAGAGATTCTTTTCCGGCAATTACCAAATCATAGTTGCCGCTTTTGATTACTTCTGCTAATTGTTTAGCAACAAAGAAGCCGTCAGTTGGATTCGCATTCACACGGATAGCTTCGTTAGCTCCGATTGCTAATGCTTTTCTTAAAGTTGCTTCTGTTTCTGGGCCTCCAACGTTGACTACAGTAACATTAGCGCCTTGTTGCTCTTGGAACCAGATCGCTCTTGTCAAGCCGAATTCATCGTTAGGATTGATTACAAATTGTACTCCGTTTGTGTCAAATTCTGAATCGCCATTCGCAAAGTTGATTTTTGAAGTAGTATCAGGAACGTGACTGATGCAAACTAATATTTTCATTTTATATAAAATTATAGTGTTGATATTTAGGCTCCGAAATTAAACATTATAATTGAAATAAAAAACTATGCATGCATAATATTTTGATAATTCCTTTAGAACTATTTCGTTTTCGTTGTGGATTTGAGAATATTGTGAGAAAATTGAAAAGTTATATCGATAGTAACTGCGCTTGAGTTTGGTATCTTTGCGCTTTTAAAAGTTCCCAATGAATACCTCTACCCAAAAGCCTAATCCTATATATAATGTTCATTTCGGATTAGTATGCTTAAGCTCCTTGTTGTTTTCTGCAAGTTTTAATATGCTGATTCCAGAATTGCCAGAATACTTGAGCAGTATGGGTGGTGCGGAATACAAAGGATTGATTATTGCGCTTTTTACATTAACTGCAGGAATTTCTCGTCCGTTCAGCGGTAGGCTGACAGATACTTTGGGAAGGGTTCCGGTAATGGCGGTGGGTTCTATCGTGTGTTTTGTTTGTGGTATTCTTTATCCGGTATTGGGAACTGTTTCAGGATTTTTATTCTTGAGATTGGTTCACGGATTTTCTACGGGTTTTAAACCCACGGCAACTGCAGCTTATGTTGCTGATATCATTCCGCGAGAGCGTTGGGGCGAAGCTTTGGGTATTCACGGGCTTTGCTTTAGTACGGGAATGGCTATCGGTCCGGCTATCGGAAGTACGATCAAATTGCACTTTTCAATGGACATGTTGTTTTACGCATCTTCTGCCTTTGCGCTTTTGTCTATCATTATTTTAATGAACATGAAGGAGACCTTGCAGCACAAACACCGTTTTAGCCTTCATGTTTTGAAGATTTCACGAAAAGATATCATTGCTAAAGAAGTATTGCCAGCGGCAGTCGTTACTTTCCTGTCTTATATGGCTTATGGGGTAATCTTGACCCTGATTCCGGATTGGAGTCAGTTTCTGGGAATTGCCAACAAAGGGATGTTTTTTATGGTTTTCACGATTACGTCGTTGTTGATCCGTTTTGGTGCCGGAAAAGCTTCAGATAAGTATGGACGCCTGAAGCCGATGAGCATAGGGCTAGGAATCTTAATTATTTCCTTGATTGTTGTCGCTTTTTCTAATTCTATTGCTGGCCTTCTGACGGGAGCGGCTTTGTATGGAATCGCAACGGGAATTGTTTCGCCTGCTTTAAATGCATGGACAGTCGATATGAGCTACCCGGAGCATCGAGGTAAGGCTATGGCTACGATGTATATTGCTCTTGAAGCTGGGATTGGCCTTGGAGCTTTATTTGCAGGCTGGGTATACCAAGATGTAATTGCTAAAATTCCGATGATAATGTATTTGAGTGCCGGAACGACTTTCTTGGCTCTGGCTTATGTTTGGTTTTTCATTAGAAAAAACAAAGCCACAGTTTAGTGTGGCTTTTGCTTTCGATATTATAATTTGGTTAACCAATATTACTGTTTGATGATTTTATAAATTCCTGATTTATTTGCTGTTTTTATTTTGGCAAAGTACAATCCTGCTGGCTGCTTTTCTAAGCTTATTTTAATCGTTCCAGAAACAGGAACATAAGTTTCTTCAGAAATTAATCGAGAATGTACATCGTATATAGCTACAGTAGTTTCTTCCTGTGAATCAAGACTGATTTCAAAATTTCTTTTTGTTGGATTAGGATAGATGATTGCTTTCAGGATTTCTTGTTTATTTACTGAAAGCGCTTCTTCGTAAGCATTCGGACCGACGTCATTAATAGTCACAGGAAGATAAGCAACTGCTGCAGTACTATAATGATCTGCTCCGGCATTGCTTGTCGAAGGTCTTGCCTGGCCGTCGATGTCTTCGTTGATATTTAGCGTTGGGACGGCATTGCCAATAGTAGGAGACGAGCTGGTAGATTTCCATATTCCTCCGTTAATAGCAAGATTCGGATTTTGGACTACAGCTTGGCTCGTCGTAAAAGCTGGCCCTCCTTCGATTAACTGTGCGCTTCCGGTTGGATATAAAATGTTATTGAGCCAAGTTACTTCTCCGAGCTGGTCGTTAAATATTTTGACTAGACTGTTTTGCGAGCCTGTTACCAGATTGTTTGCTATGGTAATGTCTTCAAGTTTGATATTATAAGAGCCGTTTGATTTTGCGTAGCCAATCTGAATTCCGTAGGCGTTGTTGACTAGCGTATTATAAGCGACTGTTATTCGTTCTCCTCTAAAGTGCAAGCTAAAGTCGGTGTCGATTCCAGTTCTTGCATCGCCTTGCGTGAGTGCAATCGGTGCGTCGAAAAGCGTTCCTTGAAGTCCTTCCAAATAGTTATTTTTAATTACATGGTCAGCACCATAAGCTCGAATTCCTCCGGTGTATATTGGTGTTGTTCCAAACATGCCATTAGGTTTGCCTCCTCCAAAAAAATAATTCCCTTCAGCAATATTCCGGTTGCCTTGACGCAAGGTCAATGAACCGTAATTTCTGTTGAATGTATTGTGTCGTACAATGTTGTCGCATGATTTGACCGAAACAATTTCGGGATCTCCATCGCATTCCTCAAACAGGTTAAATTCTACGGTAGTAAAACCGCTCGAATTGCATAATTGGCTGTTTCCGATTCGAATAGCTTCTTTTTCATTTTCTAGTCTAGGACCATTGTTGTAGAAGTAATTGTGATCAATTCGGTCGTATTGCGACTGCTGATTTACGGTCTGATCTTGATTATAAGTCCCGTCAATAGTAATGTAATTGCCTGCGGTAGTCTTGTTTTTAAAGATATTGTGGTCGATCCTGTTATGGTGGCTTAGAAATTGGAAAGTATAATCGTTGTAATAGCCTGCAACGACAAGCCATTTTATAGAATTTGTTGTCGTAAGCTCGAAGACATTCCGTGTAATTCTGATATTGTTTGAGGCTTCAAGCTTGACTAAAGTGTTATTGCTTTGGCAATTGAAAACAAATCCTTCCAGTATAATATGGGCTGATTTCTTAAAAACAAAATGAGAATCGCCAGTAAAAGTCACGCCGCCTACTGTTGCCGCCTTGATGGTAATTGGATTTTCTGCGGTTGCAATTTTGGTAAAGCTGCAATAAAAGTCAGCATAAGTTCCGTTTGGAATTATAAATGTAGTTCCTGGCGCAGCGGCATTAACTTGCGTTTGCAGGCTGGTGTCGGTAGTGACATAGGTTTGTGAATGTAGGACGCTGTTCAATAGGAGTGCGCAGAGGGTTGTAAAAAAGTATTTGACATGCATACTGGTTGCGGTTTTTGGTTAAAATTTCGTGTTTTCTTTTTATCCAAAAATCGATTTTTAGATAAATTGGTTAACCAAATATAGAATTTTTTTATATTGATAATTATTTAGTGTTATTTTTTAACATATTTTATTTTTAGGGATGTTTTATTGTGTATTTATTGTTTTAAGTGTTTTCTTATTGAAGTTATGGTTGTCTGGTTGTTGTTGTTTAAACTAAGCTAGCAATCACTTCGTTTCTTCGGGAAGGCTAGGGCTATATCGTTTTCGTTGAAATCTGCCCGTTCAAAAACAATAATTAAGAACTTATTAATTATAATTTATTCGATTTAGTTGTTTAAAATAATTATTTTTGCCTTTCAATTTTTAGAAGATAATAAAACATAATATGAGAACAATCCAATTTAGAGAAGCAATCTGCGAGGCGATGAGCGAAGAGATGCGTCGTGATGAATCTATATATTTAATGGGTGAAGAAGTAGCCGAGTATAACGGTGCTTACAAAGCCTCAAAAGGAATGTTGGACGAATTTGGACCAAAAAGAGTAATCGATACTCCGATTGCTGAGCTTGGTTTTGCAGGTATTGCAGTAGGTTCTGCTATGAACGGCAACCGTCCGATTGTAGAATTCATGACCTTCAACTTTTCATTGGTTGGTATCGATCAGATCATCAACAATGCGGCTAAGATGCGCCAGATGTCTGCAGGACAGTTCCCAATGCCAATGGTCTTTAGAGGGCCGACAGCTTCTGCTGGACAATTAGGAGCAACGCACTCGCAAGCTTTTGAAAACTGGTTTGCCAATACACCTGGATTAAAAGTGGTAGTTCCATCTAGCGTATACGATGCAAAAGGATTGTTGAAATCGGCTATTCGTGACAACGATCCAGTTATCTTCATGGAATCAGAGCAGATGTACGGAGACAAAGGTGAAGTTCCTGAAGGAGAATATACAATTCCGCTTGGCGTAGCCGATATCAAAAGAGAAGGTACTGATGTGACTATCGTTTCTTTTGGTAAAATCATCAAAGAGGCATATGCTGCGGCAGAAGAATTACAAAAAGAAGGAATCTCTTGTGAAATTGTCGACTTGAGAAGCGTTCGTCCGATGGATCATGAAACTATCTTGAAATCTGTGAAAAAAACCAACAGATTGGTTGTTTTAGAAGAAGCTTGGCCGTTTGCCAGCGTTGCTTCAGAAATCACCTATATCGTTCAAGAAAGAGCTTTTGATTATCTGGATGCACCTATCCAAAGAATCACGACAGCTGATACTCCAGCGCCTTACTCACCAACACTTTTAAAAGAGTGGTTGCCAAATGCTGCCGATGTTATCAAAGCTGTAAAAAAAGTAATGTATAAATAAGTTTTTGAGCTCTTTTAGATGTCGGATTTTTCGAATAATCAAAAAATCTAAATATCAAGAAATCAAACACTCAAATTAACTATATTTGAAACTTCATCAGAATAATTTTGATGAAGTTTTTTTTTGCAATAAAATATGAACAAGAAAATTTTTGTAAGCCTAAGCTTTTTCTTTTTATTTATAAACTTTCTTGCTGCCCAGACCAAAGTAAGCGGTATCGTTTATGATGAATTCAAGCAGCCACTTCCTTATGCGAATGTCGTTTTTAAAGGAACCACCGAAGGTATCATTACCAATGAAGAAGGCAAGTTTTATTTAGAATCCAAAACAACCCAGAATGCTATCGTGGTGTCGTTTGTGGGGATGGAACCAAAAGAAATTCGTTTGGAAAAGCCGGTTACCTATAATATGGAAGTTAATCTGGGCGCTGGTAAAATGCTGAACGAAGTTGTAATCTATACCGGAAAAACTTCAAAAAAGAACAATCCTGCGATAGATATCCTCCGAAAAATATGGGAGCGCAAGAAGAAAAACGGATTGCGCCAGTTCAAGCAATACGAGTACGATAAGTATGAAAAAGTCGAATTTGACCTAAATACGATTGATAGCGCCTTGATGAAAAGCAAGCTTTTCAGAGGAATGGAATTTGTCTTTGAACAAGTCGACACTTCTGACGTAACGGGAAAATCCTATTTGCCGATTTTTATAAACGAAGCGTTAAGCCAAGTATATGGTGATAATACAACGGGAAGGATAAAAGAAGTCGCTAAGGCGAATAAAAACTCAGGATTCAGCAATAATCAGCAGTTAATTGCTTTTATAAAGGATCTATATGCTGACTACGATATTTACGATAATTACCTTAAATTTTTCGACAAAGATTTTGTGAGTCCGCTTTCCAGAACGGGAATCAATGTTTATAATTATGTGCTGCATGATAGTACTTACATAGATAACAAATGGTGCTATAATATCGTGTTTTACCCAAGAAGGAAAAACGAGCTTACCTTCAAAGGAGATTTTTGGGTGAATGACACCACCTTCGCGATTAAGAAAATAAACCTTACGGCAAGTCGTGGTGCTAATATCAACTGGGTCAAGGAGATTTATATCGAGCAAGAATTCGAAGTACTAAACGATTCTGTCTTTTTGCTGACCAGAGATCATATGATGTCTGATTTCGCTTTCTCTAAAAAAGATAAATCCAGAGGTGTCTACGGAAAAAGAACAACGCTCTTCAAGAATCACAAATTCGACATCAAAAAAGACGACAAATTCTATAAGCAGGATGTCAACTCCTATGATCCCGAAATTTATGCTAAATCAGATGAATTCTGGAACGAAAATCGCTTTGAAAGCTTAAACAAAGACGAAAAGGGAGTTTATAAAATGCTGGATACGCTAAAGACGGTCAAGAAGTTCAAGCGGCTTTATAATCTCGTCTCCATACTGGGCAGTGGCTATATCGAAATGGATAATTTTGACTATGGGCCCATATTTTCGACCTTTGGATATAACGACGTAGAAGGAATCCGAATCAGGACAGGAGGAAGGACTTATTTCGGGCCAAATGATCCGTGGCGTATACAAGCTTATACCGCTTATGGATTCGACGACAACCAATTCAAATACGGTATTTCTGGAAAAGTGCTTTTGAACAAGAAAAACCGATTTATCATATCCGGAGGAAATAGGCGCGATATAGAACAAATAGGGGTCAGCCTTACAACATCGAATGATCTTCTGGGAAGAAGCTTTGCTTCCTCTTCACTTTTTGCCAGCGGAGATAACAGTAAGCTGACTTCGGTCAATTTGACTAACTTTTCGGCAGAAATCGAGCCATTGAAAAATCTGGTATTCCAAGCAGGAGTGTCTTACAGGACTTTAAAATCTGCTTCTCCAAATACATTCAGCCTAGACTACTATAAAGTTTTGCCGACCTTGGAAAATCCGCAAGGAGTTATTGAAAGCGAAGTGAAACAGTATGAATTTAACGCTTCGATCGATTACATGCCAGGCAGAAGGCCTATCGGTTTTGGAGTAGAACGTACGAATGTCGATTCAAATTATGCAAGACTCTTCCTTAGCTTCAGCCAAGGAGTCAAAGGACTTTTCGGAAGTGATTTCGATTACGAAAAAGTACAATTTTATTACAGGCAGCCTGTTTTAGTAGGCGGTTTTGGAAGGCTTTTTACCACGTTTGAAGCCGGTAAAATCTTCGGAGCTGTTCCTCTTGGATTGATGGGCGTTGTGCCAGGTAACCAGTCTTTCTTCATAATCGACAATACCTATAACCTGATGAATTACTACGAATTTATGGCCGACGAATATGTCTCGCTTCATTTTGAGCATAATTTCAACGGAAGATTGTTTGCCAGAGTTCCTTTCCTTCGCAAGCTAAACTGGAGGGAAATTATCGGTATAAAAGGAGTCTATGGAACAATCTCTGATGAAAATAGAGCCATAAATGCCCAAACAGCAATTCCTTACACAGCACCTGATGATTTATATTGGGAATACCATGCAGGAGTGGGCAATATATTCAAAGTGTTGCGAATTGATTTTGCTTGGAGAGGAAGCTACTTGAACCTCCCTGATGCCAATAAATTTGCCGTAAAAGCATCTTTCGGTTTCTATTTTTAAGAAATCTTTATTTTTAGATTGTTTGTGCGAGTTTTTATTGTTTCAATGTTTCTTAATGCTTACTTTTGCACCCGCTAAATTAGTATATAGAAACAAATTAGAATATGAGTGCAGCTAAGCAAAAATCTTTTGACGTATTGATTGAAATACCAAAAGGAAGCAGAAATAAATACGAATACGATTTCAAACTGAGAAAAATACGCTACGACAGAATGCTTTTCTCTTCTATGATGTATCCTGCAGATTACGGATTCATTCCAGAAACTTTAGCATTAGACGGCGATCCGCTAGATGTATTGGTTTTGGTAACCGAGCCTACTTTCCCAGGTTGCGTGATGGAAGTGAAGCCGATTGGTGTTTTCCACATGGCAGATGAAAAAGGACCAGACGAGAAAATTATCTGTGTTCCGGTTTCTGACCCGATTTGGAATAAGTTGAATGATTTGACCGATATGAACCCTCACTTGCTAAAAGAAATTGAGCATTTCTTCCAAGTATACAAAGATTTAGAGCAGAAAAAAGTTGATGTAGAAGGATGGGGCGATGTAAACGAAGCAAAAGAAATTATCGAGCAATGTGTAGATCGTTTCGAATCTTTAGAAAATAGGCCAGAAGAGTTATTTAGCATTAGATAATCAAAATCCTAAAAAATTATTAAAAAAGCAATATTCAATACAGAATATTGCTTTTTTATTTATGTTGGTTTCGTTACATTTACAACTTATTAACCAAAACCAACAAACTTTTTATGGAGTCAATAATGATTTACGTACCGGCAATACTTGCAGTAGTCGGACTTCTTTTTATGGTAATTAAAAGATCTTGGGTTTTAAAACAAGATCCGGGAGATGGAAAGATGAAAGAAATTTCAGAATACATCTACGAGGGAGCTTTGGCCTTTCTTAAAGCAGAATACAAATTATTAACCTTATTCGTTATTGGTGCTAGTATCGCATTAGCAGCAATTACATTTTTACCTGGAGCAACCACACACTTATCTATCGTGATTGCTTTTGTCTTCGGAGCCGTATTTTCTGCATTGGCAGGAAACATGGGGATGAAGATTGCTACAAAAACAAACGTCAGAACAACCCAAGCAGCGCGTACAAGCCTGCCGCAAGCACTGAAAGTTTCTTTTGGAGGCGGAACAGTAATGGGTCTTGGTGTTGCAGGTCTTGCCGTTTTAGGACTGACCGCATTTTTTATCTTCTTTTTCCATTTCTTCATGAACGGACAGTGGGTTGAAGGACTTTACAATGGAGAAACAAGAACAGCTAACGAATTAATGACCATCCTTTTGGAAACATTGGCAGGATTCTCTCTTGGAGCTGAATCGATTGCTTTGTTTGCACGTGTGGGTGGCGGAATCTATACAAAAGCAGCCGACGTTGGAGCCGATTTAGTTGGAAAAGTAGAAGCTGGTATTCCAGAAGATGATCCACGTAATCCTGCTACAATTGCAGATAACGTTGGAGATAACGTTGGAGACGTTGCAGGTATGGGAGCCGATTTGTTCGGATCGTATGTAGCAACTGTCTTGGCGGCTATGGTTTTAGGAAATTACGTGATTAAAGATATGGGCGGAAGCATTGCTGATGCTTTCGGAGGAATCGGACCGATTCTTTTGCCGATGGCAATTGCTGGTGTAGGGATTATCATCTCAATCATCGGAACTATGCTGGTTAAGATCAGCAGCAATGATGCAAAAGAAGCCCAAGTTCAAGGAGCGCTAAACGTTGGAAACTGGGTTTCTATCGGTTTGACAGCAGTTGCATGTTATGTTTTGGTGACCTGGATGTTGCCTGCAACAATGAAAATGAAATTTTACGGAGAAGGTTATATGGACATCTCTTCGATGAGAGTTTTTTATGCGACATTGGTCGGATTATTTGTAGGAGCTGTAATTTCTTCTGTTACGGAATACTATACCGGATTAGGTAAAAAACCAATCTTGGCAATCGTTCAAAAATCAAGTACTGGAGCTGGAACAAATATCATTGCTGGTTTGGCAACAGGTATGATTTCAACATTCCCAACCGTATTGTTGTTCGCTTCTGCAATTTGGGCTTCTTATGCTTTTGCAGGTTTCTATGGAGTGGCTTTGGCGGCTTCTGCGATGATGGCCACAACAGCAATGCAGTTAGCAATCGATGCTTTTGGTCCGATTTCAGATAATGCCGGAGGTATTGCGGAAATGAGCGAATTGCCAAAAGAAGTGCGTCAGCGTACCGATATTTTAGATTCTGTAGGAAATACGACAGCAGCAACCGGAAAAGGTTTTGCTATTGCTTCTGCAGCCTTGACTTCATTGGCCTTGTTTGCAGCTTATGTGACTTTCACAGGCATCGATGGAATTAATATTTTTAAAGCTCCTGTATTAGCGATGCTTTTTGTGGGAGGTATGATTCCTGTAGTATTCTCGGCTTTGGCGATGAATTCTGTCGGGAAGGCAGCTATGGACATGGTATACGAAGTAAGAAGACAGTTCCGTGAAATTCCTGGCATTATGGAAGGTACAGGAAAACCAGAATATGCAAAATGCGTAGACATTTCTACAAAAGCAGCCTTGAGAGAAATGATGCTTCCTGGAATATTGACGATTGGATTCCCAATTGCTATCGTTCTTTTAGGAAAACTAGTCTATCCAGAAAACAATCAGCTGATTGCAGAAATGCTTGGAGGTTATATGGCAGGAGTTACTGTTTCAGGCGTACTTTGGGCTGTTTTCCAAAACAATGCTGGAGGTGCTTGGGACAATGCTAAAAAATCTTTTGAAGCAGGCGTTATGATCAATGGAGAAATGACATACAAAGGCTCTGATGCCCACAAAGCAGCTGTAACGGGTGATACGGTCGGAGATCCATTTAAAGACACTTCTGGACCGTCTATGAACATCTTGATTAAATTGACTTGCCTTATCGGTTTGGTAATCGCTCCAATTTTAGGAGGGCATGATGCAAAAGCGGTAGTTCAAGAAGTAGAAGCGGTTGAAGTTGTTGTTGAAGCGCCAGCGCCTGAAGTAAAACAATCGACTAAAGAAATCAGAATAGAATCAGTAAAAAGTGCAGACGGAAAAGTAAAAGCTACCGTTACGACTGTTACAGATTCTGCTGAATCGGTTGAAGTTTTTGAAGGAACTGAAGCTGAGGTCAATGCGAAACTCGAAGCTTTTAAAAAGAAATAAAGTGTTCAGGATACAAAAAAGCCTTCCGAATGGAAGGCTTTTTTTATGTTGTTTAGTAAGCTTAAAACAATCCGTTGATCTCGGCATTGATTCTGTTAATGATGGCACCTAAATCCTCTGGGTTGTCCACGAAATTGATATTATCTACATCAATAATCAAAAGCTTTCCATTCGTATAGCTTTGGATCCAAGCCTCGTATCTTTCATTCAGACGGCTGAGGTAATCGATAGAAATTGAATTTTCATATTCCCTTCCTCTCTTATGGATTTGATTCACCAAATTCGGAATGGAACTTCTCAAATAAATTAGCAAATCTGGACCTTCAACCAAAGATTCCATCAATTCAAAAAGCGATTTATAATTGTTGAAATCACGATTCGTCATCAATCCCATAGCGTGAAGGTTGGGCGCAAAAATATGTGCGTCTTCATAAATCGTTCGATCTTGGATGATGTTTTTGCCGCTTTCGCGTATCTGGAGCACCTGTCTGAAACGGCTGTTCAAGAAATAAATCTGAAGGTTAAACGACCAACGTTCCATCTGATGGTAAAAATCATCCAAGTATGGATTGTCTACGACATCTTCAAAATGCGGTTCCCATTTAAAATGTTTTGCTAACAACCTCGTCAGCGTTGTTTTTCCTGCCCCGATATTCCCTGCTACTGCTATGTGCATTATGGTAATGTAATTTTATATTGACTGATTTCGTTTTCGGTAAAAATAGATAAAATTTGGTCTTTAAATGAAAAACGGATAAAGCTTTTTTCATTTAAAGTTATCGGCAATAAGGACTGGTCTTCTAAATTATAGAGAAACAATCCGTTATCGTTTTTGAGTAAAATCTGCTTTGGGGATACGACCTGCGCTTGGCTGTATTCTGGAACTTGCCCAAGAAAATTGACCTTTCCAAAGAGATTCGACACATATAAATTCTGCTTGGTGTCGATCCAATAAAAATAATTGTAATCCGATTGGTAAAATTTCAAGTTTTCTTTAAACGGTGGCGTTATAGATTGAAAAGTACTTTTCTGGACATCAAACAATCCTAGTTTTTGTGAAAGAATATCATAAACCCAAAGTCTGTTTTGAGAAGCCAAGCTCACAGCTTCTGGATTTAAAGGCTGCGGGAGTTCCGAAAAATTGATTTTTACAGTTTCATTCAGCTGATTGTCCAATAATACTGCCGTAGTAAACTGTTTGTAAAACAAGACCAACTGTAGCGGATTTTGCAAATCAACTTGATGAATTTTTCCTAAAGAGACATTTTTATAAAAGAAAACTTGGGTAGGACTCATCTTTTTAAATTCGTTTTCATTAATAGAATACAAATTGCCAAAATTATCCTTACCGATATAGTACCCTTTTTCCCATTTTTCTGCATTAGAAAAAAAGGGAATAATACTTGGCTGCTGTGAAAAGCCCAGCATGGGAATCAAGGCCAAGAGTATAAAAATGAGTTTCTTCATATAGGTGCCAATTTACGAATATCCTTTCAGATGCGTGTCTAAATTAAAATATTTAAATGTTGTCTTATCCGCTTATTTGATGCTAAAAATTATTTAACAAAAGCTTTGTAGCAAATATTGTCCAAATCCGTCATATTTGTATATTAAATTCTTGATTTATGAAAAGATACCTCTTATCTGTAGTTTTTTTAGTTTCAATTTCCAATTTGCAAGCCCAAAAATTGCAAGGAACTTCATCGACAGGTTCACAGACCCAGCAATTTCAAGGCATGGCTGTTTACGAATCTAAAACAAGTACGGCTGATATGAAGTCAAGGCTATCGGGTAATAAAGAGATTACGCCAGAAATGCAGAAGTCTATCGAAGAAAGGATGAAAAAAATGTTGGAAAAGACATTTATTCTCAATTTCGACAAGACCGCATCTATTTATAAAGAAGAAGAAAAGCTGGAAGCACCTGGCCAAAATAATGGAGGATTCAGAATGATGTCGTCCATGATGGGAGGCGGCGGCACTTATTATAAAAATGTAAAAGAGAAAACATTTGCTGTCGATAAAGAATTTATGGGAAAAGAATTTTTAGTAAAAGATTCATTGCCAAAACTAGAGTGGAAATTGGAAGGCGAAACCAAACAAATCGGTGGTTATACCTGCTATAAGGCAACGGCGTTAAAACCCGTGAGTCAATCGGATTTTAGGAATTTTAGGCCTAAGAAAGAAGAAGCTAAAAAAGAGAAACCAGCGGAAAAAGAAAAGAAAACTAATTTTATGGATGATTTCGAAATTCCGAAAGAAATCAACATTACTGCTTGGTATGCTCCAGAAATTCCTGTCAACCAAGGGCCAGAAGGTTATTGGGGACTCCCAGGATTAATTTTAGAAGTAAGCGATGATAAGACCGTAATTCTTTGTTCAAAAATTGTACTCAATTCTAAAGAAAAAGCAGAAATCAAGGCGCCGTCAAAAGGCAAAGTGGTTACCCAAAAAGAATACGATGAAATTGTCATAAAAAAAATGGAGGAAATGCGCGAGCAGTTTCAAAAAGGGGGCGGAAGGCCTACAATGAGAATTGGAAATTAGCCTTCAAAACTTGCAAGAATTATAAAATCAATTTATAGCCTTGGCTCCGAATATTTATAATCTGAATGTTAGGGTCAAGGCTTAATTTTTTTCTCAATTTTGTAATAAAAACATCCATGCTTCTGCCGTTAAAGAAATCATCATCGCCCCAGATTTTTTTCAAAACAAGGGAACGGTCTAAGATATCATTTTTGTTCTCAACCAAAAGATGAAGCAGCGAAGCTTCGCGATGCGTGAGAAAGAGCATGTTTCCAGAATGGTTCAGTGTCTGCTTTGTCAGATTAAAGAGATAGCTGCCGATGACAATATCTTCCTCATTCTTTTCAGGCTGGATTCTGCCCAAAAGCGAATGAATCCTGACAATCAATTCTTCCATGCTGAAAGGCTTTTTCAAGTAATCATTACCGCCGAGTTGAAATCCGTCCACAACATCTTGCGTTTGCGATTTTGCGGTAAGAAAAACAATCGGCGTTTTTTTGTCCAGCTTCCGGATTTCTTTCGCTAGCGTAAATCCGTCTTTTTTTGGCATCATGACATCCAAGACCAAAAGTTCCGGTTTTTCTTTAGTATAGGCATCAAAAGCCTCTTCGCCGTTCTTGCACAAGACAACTTCAAAGTTTCGGGTCTCGAGACTTTCTTTGATGATCTGGGCCAATGCAGGCTCATCTTCTGCCAGAATTATTTTAATTTTGCTAGACATCGGATAGTTTTATTTTGAATACGGTCAGTTCTTGATTAGGAAGCAATTCCAATGTTCCTCCATGTTTCTCAACAATCTTTTTGGAATAATAGAGCCCGATACCGAAACCTTTCACGTCATGAGTGTTTCCTTTAGGAATCCTGTAAAACTTGTCGAAAATCTTCTCTTTTTGGCTTTTGTCTATTCCAGAGCCGTTGTCTTCGACCGTAATTTCCAGATTGTTTTGAATGTAATTCAAGTGAAGATTTATAGTAGGACCGCCATATTTGACAGCATTATCGATGAGATTCGAAAGAGCATTTTCAAAATGGAAAGGATCGATATTTATAATCAGCTGCTCCATGTTGGTATCGAAAGAAATCGTCTTTTCTGGGCTGATCATTTTATGCTTTTCGATAAGTGTCTTGATGGCAGAAACAATATTTACAGATTCTTTATGAAGCAAAAGTTTGTCCGTATCCAGCGAAGCCGTTTCCAAAAGCTTCTCGACCATTACTTCTAATTTTTTTAATTGCTGGTTTGAAATATCAAGATAACGATTCGTCTTTTCGGGATCATTTACGTCATTAAAATTTCGAATGCCTTCAATAGCAGTAGCGACTGTCGTAATCGGTGTCTTGAATTCATGAGTAATATTGCTGATCAGGTCGTTTTTGATCTCATCTACCTTTTTTTGTTTGTTGATGGTTCTGAGCAAATACAAAAGACAGCCGATAATTGAAAGCGAAAGCAGCAATGAAAGAATAATTTCAACCATACTTCGCTTCACGATCAATAGCACCGGATTCGAGAATAATAACTTTAATTTCTGATGTTGCGGAAGAAATGTAGAATTAGAAATCGTACTCAAAGCAAGATCACTGTTTTTATCAATCTTATAATTCTGAAATACAGTATCTGCTTTCAAATGCTGAATTCCATATCGAATAGGAATACCTTTTCGCGCCAATTCCTTATCTAAAGCATTGCCTACTTTGTCGAACTGTATCGAGTCGCGCGTCAAAGAAACAAGAATCTTGTTGGTGAAATTCTGGATTTTTGAAACACTGTCCATGGCTCGTTTTCCGCTCAAGACTTTTATTTCAGTTTTATGAGGCAGGCTAACGTCAGTATTTATTTGAAATTGAGTTCCTTTTTTCTTTGAAGATAGTGTTTTCTCACTAGACATACTATCTGGAAAACCTTTTAAGATTCGTTTGTTCGTCTTTTCAGACGGATTCTTGATCGTAATAAACGTAGTCGTTTTAGGCGATTTGTCTTCAGTAAATGTTCCGACCGCTATTCTTTCTTTTATCGGAGTTGCTTTTTTCTTCTCCTTAAAACTATTGATAAACACAGAATCAGAAATAACATTATCCACAAAATGCGGATCTTTAAAGGTAGCGTTGCCAATAAAAGTCATGTAATCACTTTTTACATCTTCGGCATAATAATGCTCGACGCTGTTGTCAAACGCAATCTGCACATCATTAATCAGCCGTCGTTTGTTTTCAGCATAGTTTTTTATATTCCAATAAATCTGCAAACCAATTGTGGCAAGGATCGTTATCGAAATAAAAAATAAAATGTATTTGTAATTCTTTGATTTCATTTTTCAAAAGTATAAACAAATTCCATTGAAAAAATGCCGTTAACAATCGTTAACGTTGGTTAACTGAAAAAGAGATTTCTTGTCGTTTAATTTGTACCATTACTAACATAAAAAACAAATAAAATGATAAAGTCAACAGTTACATTAGCGTTTATGGTAACGGTGTTTTCGGCAAGTTTAATGAAAGCCCAAGATTTCCAAGGACAGGCGACTTATGAGTCAAAAACAATAATCAAAGACGATATAAAAATTGATGGCCCAAATATGACTCCAGATATGAAAGCCATGTTTGCAGAAAAAATGAAAAAAGCTTTTGAAAAAACCTATATGCTGAATTTTAATAAGACCGAATCTATTTACGAAGAACCTCAAAAGCTAGAAGCTCCAGGTGCGTCTTCAGGAGGAGTGGTTATCAAAACTGCCTCGGCAAGCGATGGAAAAATCTATAAAAACATAAAAAGCAAGATGATGCTTTCTGAAGAAGATTTCTTCGGAAAAGAATTCCTAATCACCGATTCGCTGCCTAACTGGAATTGGCAACTGATGAACGAGACAAAAAAAATAGGTAATTATACCTGCTACAAAGCCGTATCCGTAATTCCTGTTACCAAGGAAGATATGGAGGAGTATGAAAAAATGAAAAAGAAAAAAAGCGAGGGCGCAACGCAACTATTTACTGTAAGTGAGCCGAAGGAAAGAACAATAACCGTTTGGTATACGCCAGAAATTCCAATCAGCCAAGGACCGGGCGAATATTGGGGACTTCCTGGGTTGATCATGGAAGTAAGTGATGCAACAACAGTAGTATTATGTTCCAAAATCATATTAAATCCAAAGGATAAAATAACGATCAAAGTGCCGAAAACCGGGAAAAAAGTAACGAAGAAGGAATATGATATACTAATCGAAAAACAGATGGAACAGATGAAGGATTCCAAAGGCAATATTCAGATCAGGATCGGCAATTAATTACTAGTTTTACACCCAACAACTTATCTCAAATGAAAAAGATACTTTTTCTCGCATTTTTTTTCTTGTCTCTTTATAGTTATTCCCAAAATATACGATTTGAAGGTCTTATAACCGATTCAAATGCTGTTGGTTTGGAAATGGCAAACGTCATGGCTGTAAACCAAAATACAAAAGCAATGGATTCTTATGCGATTACGAATGACAAAGGAAAATTCCTATTGTCGCTGAAGCCGAATGCTACCTACAAAATAAAGGTCAGCTATATTGGCTATCAAGCTAAGGAAATTGATCTTGTGACGCAATCAGAAAATATGATCCAGACTATAGTTTTGCAAGAAGGAGTAGATTTAGACCAAGTTGAGATCGTGCACGAAATGCCCGTTTCAATCAAAGGAGATACGATTGTTTATAATGCCGATTCCTTTAAGACTGGAACAGAAAGAAAATTAGAAGATGTATTGAAAAAGCTTCCAGGTGTTGAGGTAAATGCAGATGGTGAGATAGAAGTTGAAGGAAAAAAAGTCCAGAAATTAATGGTAGAAGGAAAAGACTTTTTTGATGGCGATACTAAATTAGGAGTAAAAAATATTCCAGCCGATGCTGTCGATAAAGTTCAGGTGTTGAGAAATTACAATGAAGTTGGTGCTCTGAAAGGTCTCGAAAACAACGAAGAAAACGTCGCGATGAATATCAAGCTGAAAGACGGCAAAAAGAACTTTTGGTTTGGGGACATGAACGCCGGAATTGGAGTCGGGCATGAAGATAGTCGGTATGTCGTAAATCCGAAATTGTTCTACTATAATCCGAAATACAGCATCAACGTGATTGCTAATTTTAATAATATCGGAGAACTGCCTTTGACCATACAGGATTATTTTAAGTTCACAGGAGGCTTTAGAGGCATGATGCAAAAAGGAGGAAGCTCTTTCAATGTTTCGTCGAACGACTTAGGAATTGCGATGCTCAGAAATAATCGCGCGAAGGAAATCGAGACACAGTTTGGAGCCACGAATTTCTCTTACAATGTTACTAAAGAATGGAGCTTGAGCGGTTTTGCAATCCTTTCCTCATCGGAAACGGACTTGGAAACGAAATCGAGAAGCACAATTCTAGAGACTGGAGTAAGACAGCAAAACGAAGAAATCGCCCACCAAAAAAGCAATCTCGGATTGTTTAAGTTCAGCTCGAGCTACAAGCCAAATACAAAGCTGCAGTTTGATTACGATGTTTTGATGAAACAGTCGAAACAAGATGAGAATAACAATTTGCTTCGAGAATATACCGTTAACGATATTACGACTGCTGAAGATATTTATACGACTAAAAAGCAAAATCCGACATCGATAAACCAAAATGCAAGCCTCTATTATACGTTGGACGATAAAAATGTTTTTGCTTTTGAGGCGCAGCATTTATATCAAGACGAAGATCCTTTCTATAATGCAAACCTGCTCAACCAGCCTTTTGCTTTGTCAGGATATGTAGAAAATCAAAATAGGAATGATTTAAGCCAAAGCCGATTCGTAAAAACAAATAAGCTCGATGCCAAGTTAGATTATTACTATATGCTTACGCCAAAAAGCAACATTAATGTTACGTTAGGAAATACAAATTCGCACCAGAATTTCAACTCGAGCATTTTCCAGATTTTAGACAATGGGACGAGAAATGACCTTGAAGCTCCAGAAAACAATAATAAAGTAAGGTATGATTTTAACGATGCTTTTATCGGATTGCATTATAAGTTCCTGACTGGCAAATTTACCTTTACGCCTGGATTTAGCCTGCATTCTTACCAAATGAATAACGAACAATTAGGAACAAGCTACAAGCAAGATTTCTTTAAATTATTGCCAGATTTTTACGCCTTGTACCAAATTAAAAAGTCGGAAACACTTACCTATAATTTTGCTTTGACCAATATTTTTACAGATATCAACAATCTAGCAATGGGGAATGTACTTTCTGGATATAGCAGCTTATACAACGGAAACCGATTTCTTGAAAATTCAACTTCACAGGTACATTCCTTGAGATATTTCAAGTATAACATGTATAATTTTGAAAATATATTTGCCAACATTTCCTATAGCAAAGCAACCGATGCCGTAAAAAGCAGAATTGTTTTTGAAAATGTAAACCAAACATTGACGCCTTATAATTCTAACTTGGCTGACGAGACGATTAATGCTAATGGAGCTTATGGACGTTCGTTTCTTAGAGATTATAAAGCCTCTGCCGGAGTGGGCCTAAACTGGTCGAAATTCAATAACATCCAAAACGGAAGCGTAAGAACACAAGAAAGTTTTATGCAGAATTATACTCTGAAAGCTGCAACCAACTACAAGTCGCTCCCAAATCTGGAAATAGGCTATACTTTTATGGTTAATGACTATGCCGGCTCAAAATTCTATACCGACAAGCCTTTTGCGAAATTGGATTATTATTTCCTAGACAGCTTTTCTTTTGTAGCCGAGTACGAGTTCTATCATTATTACAATAGCAGCAAGACTGTAGAAAATGAATATGATTTTCTAGACGCAAGCCTAATTTACCAAAAGAAAGACAGCAAGTTTGAGTATAAAATAAGCGCGACAAATCTGTTAGATACTAAAACTTTGAATGATGACAGTTTTAATCAATATCGAACTACAACTTCGCAATACAGGATACAGCCGAGATATTTGATACTGTCATTGAAGTATAATTTGTAAAGGAGGGAAATTTTGAGATTTTCAGCCAAGCTATTTGCTCAACGGTTAAGGCGTTTTTGGTTAGTTGCTCCTTAATCCTGCCTATAGCTTGGCTGAATACTATTCAAGGCGGCTTTTGTTTTTTGAATTATTTGCTGAAAAATAAGTTACATTTGTCAGATAAATAACCTAAAAAGCCACAATATGAAGAAGTATTCTGCTGGATTGCTGCTGTTTCTTTCTGCAATTTCCTATGCTCAAAATAAGATTGAAAAGACGACCTACATTTCAAATTCCTATGGACAGGATATCAAGCTGAACCTGCATGAAAACAATCAGTACGAGCTTGTTGTTTTTTATGGGAATTATGAAATTAAGAACGATACGCTACACCTAAATAACAATCATTCTGAAGGATCCGATTTTTCGGTCGCATTTTCGTCTGATTCTAATCCGAGTTTAGGAAAAGTAAAAGTAAATCTTAAAGGTGTTGCCTCTTATTATTCAGGACTACATATCGGAACCCAGACAGGTAATTCTGAGCCTACATACAAAAGCATTTCGGATTTGGGAGGGGAGATGAATTTTGACGAAACCGAACTGAATTTCGAAATTAACAAATCAGACTATTTTTATTTGGCTAAAGAAGATTATAATGGCGAAACCACATTGTATAAATATGCCTTGCCAAGAGGTACAAATAAAATAGAAATTGAATACAATGCTAACTACTTAGGACAAATAAAACTTCAAGGCTATCTTAATGAAAAAAACGAATTGGTTGTCTCCGAAAAAAACAAAAAGAGCCCGATAACTTTTGTCCCAGAAAGCAGGAAGCCAAAAGCTGTAGAATCGCAAGTAAAGCCTTTGGAGACTAAAAAAGAAACCAACTGGACCTATCCGGGGAAAGCTGACTTATATGGTCTTGCTGCTGACACTACAGCGATGGTAGCATCAGATTTTAAATTGGTAGTCCAAGACAATCTGCAAAAAGCACTAGAAGCTACTAAGAAAACTCCTCAGAAATTTTTGGTAGTCTCTTATGAGCCTGATGATAAAAACGCGAAAACAGCATTCGACGCGTTTATCCAGAACCAGCAATATGCTATAGGAGGCTATTCCTATGAATACAATGCCGACTACGACAAATACAATTATTACCTAGCTACTCCAAAAGACAAATCTTGGGCGTCTAAAAATAAGATTACCGATAATCCATCAACAATTATTATGGATGCCGACGGAACTATCTTAGGGCAGATAAAAGGAAGTCTTTCTAAAAACGAGTCCCTTTTTAGTGTGTATTACAGCTCGATCGGCGACCAGCTGAAATTAGTTAAAGCTAAGATCGACCTAAATAAGGCTTTGAATTCAAAGAAGACCAAAGATTCCGAAATCGTAAAAAAAATGGTGCCGCTTTCAGAAAATAATTCAGGATGGGCTATTAGTCCGCCAATGGTAACAACAGCTGTAGCCGTTCCTGCTGAAAAAGTAGTTGAAGAAGAAGTTCCAGTTGAAGTCGCAGAAGTAGCAGTTGATACCGTTGCCGCTTATCCAGCCTATTATGACCAAAACGAAGCCGTTTATACAAAAGTAGATTTTGACAAAAAGAAACTGCTCGCTGCTTGGAGCAGGATAGTCGACAGCCATTCAAAAGATGCAGCGCCCGACATGGATTTTGTAAAAGTTGCCTTAGCAGAAATTCAAAATAGCGGATTTTATTATAGCCTATTTAATGAAGGAAGACCCTTTGATGAGACTAATTTCAAGGCAATTGACTATCTTTTAAAACATTATGATGCTATCCTGCAAGAACAAAAAACAGCTTCTGGCCAAGGAGAAATGGTTGATTATTATGGCGACTATGCTCCAACAATAGAAACGCAGCTTCCAACAGCTATTTCTAACGGTATCTCGCAACTTTCGGAGAAAACGACCGATGAATATCAAAAAAGGATGATGGCTGTTTATAAAAAAGTAGTAGAAAAAAAATCAGATGATTATAACGCAACTATCGAGTACCTAAGAGTACTCCAGGGTTTTGCAGAATCTACGAATAAAGAGAGTCAGTTTATAGAAGAATATGATGTCTTCTATAAAAAGGCCTTTAAAGGACGCCAAAACGAAATCGAAATTTTAGATGAAATGTACAGCACTCCAGGAAAAGGATACCAGACTTATAACGATTGGAGCAGTTTTAAAAACTCTTTCTCAAATGCCTCTAACGAAGCCGCTTGGTTTGTGGTTCAAAAGGCTAAAAACCCAGAGTCGATCAAAAAAGCAATCCAATGGTCGGAATCTAGCTTGAGAATTGAAAAAAATAATCCGTATTATCTAGACACTTTAGCGCAGCTTTATTACAAAAATGGCGAAAAGCAAAAAGCAATCGCTACACAAGAACAAGCCTTGAGATTCTCTCAAGATATGGGAGATGAGACTAAAGCAGATTTAGAATCCGTCTTAGAGAAAATGAAAAACGGAACTTACTAAAAATAAAAAACCATCCAATAACGGATGGTTTTTTTATGTCTAAAACAGCAGGATTTATAATCCGAAAGCTGTTTTTACTTTATCAACGAAATCTAATTTCTCCCAAGTAAACAATTCAACAGTAACTGTTTTCTCTTCACCATTTGGCGTTTTGAAAGTTTTGGTTACAGTTTCAGGTTTTCTTCCCATGTGGCCGTAAGCCGCAGTTTCACTATAAATTGGATTTCTCAGTTTTAATCTTTGCTCGATAAAATAAGGTCTCATATCGAAAAGCTCTTCTACTTTTTTAGCAATCTCTCCATCCGTAAGATTTACTTTAGAAGTACCGTACGTATTGATATAGATTCCCATTGGTTTTGCAACACCAATCGCATACGAAACCTGAACCAAAATTTCTTCAGCAACACCAGCTGCAACTAGATTTTTGGCAATGTGACGAGTAGCATAAGCTGCACTTCGGTCTACCTTGCTTGGGTCTTTTCCAGAAAAAGCACCACCACCGTGAGCTCCTTTTCCACCATATGTATCAACAATAATTTTCCTTCCAGTTAATCCTGTATCGCCATGTGGGCCTCCAATTACGAATTTTCCAGTAGGATTGATATGGTATTGGATTTTATCATTGAACAAATGCGCATACTGCGGATTATTTTTGATAATTCTTGGAATCAAGATTTCTACCAAATCTTTTTTGATTTTTGCAAGCATTTTCGCTTCCTCGTCAAAATCATCATGCTGTGTAGAAATTACGATAGCATCAATCCTTACAGGCTTGTTGTTGTCGTCATATTCTAGTGTTACTTGTGATTTTGCATCTGGGCGAAGGTATTTGATTTCGTTGTTTTCACGACGCAAAACCGCTAATTCTTGCAATAATTTATGAGAAAGATTCAACGCCAAAGGCATAAAATCTTCAGTTTCATTGGTTGCATAACCGAACATCATTCCTTGGTCGCCAGCACCTTGATCTTCTTTGCTAGCTCTGTCTACACCTTGGTTGATATCTTGCGATTGTTCGTGGATAGCAGATAAGACACCACACGAATTAGCCTCGAACATATATTCGCTTTTGGTATAGCCAATTTTTTTGATGACATCGCGTGCAATTTGCTGAACGTCTAGATATGTTTTTGATTTAACTTCTCCCGCCAGAATTACCTGTCCAGTTGTAACCAAAGTTTCACAAGCAACTTTTGAATCGGCGTCAAAAGCCAAAAAGTTATCAATTAGTGCATCTGAAATTTGATCCGCAATTTTATCTGGATGTCCTTCACTCACAGACTCTGACGTAAATAAATAAGCCATATTTTTAAATTTTTTAGGAATCGGAAAAATTGCAGAGAAGGCTAAAGGAGAGTTTTCTGCTTTAGCATTTTTGTGATACTCTATTTGTTTAGTATCAGAGGTTGCAATCAGTACAAATTTTTCCTCTTCTCGATTTTGACTGCAAATGTATGAAAGCATATTTAATTGACAAAGGAGTTATGACAGAAAGGAAGAAAGTGAGAAGACAGATTTTTTTTATTAATTTTTAAAATGTGTTAATGAAATTGATTATATTTGATTTATGATGATTGAATTTAAATTATGTATAACGTTTTAATTAAAAAATTATGAAAAAAACTTTACTTTCTTTATTTTTATTGGCTTCAACACTAAGCCAAGCTCAAAACCTGTTTACTGAAAATTTTGATACCTACGCCAATTTGGCGACAGCTGGATGGACTTCTACAAATCAGAGTACACCTGCCGGAGCCTCAACTTGGGCTCAAGGAGGCGGAACGGCCTTCGCTACTGGCGCATACAATGGTGCTGCAACTTCCTTCACTTTATGTAACTTTAATAGTACAACTGGTGGCACAGGTACAATTAGTAACTGGTTGATAACTCCTGTGGTTAGCTTGCAGAATGGTGATGTAGTGACATTTTACAGTAGAGCAGGCGGAACAGGTGTTGGGACAGTTTACGCTGACCGTTTGGAATTAAGACTTAGTACGAATGGTGCAGCTACAGTAAATCCAACAGGTGGATCTGCAGGCCTTGGCGACTTTACTACCTTGGCGTTAACAATTAACCCTACTCTAACACCGACAGGTTACCCTTTCACTTGGACACAATATTCTTATACCGTATCAGGTTTAACAGGAGTTGTGCCATGTAAATTGGCGTTTAGATATTTTGTTACAAATGGTGGTCCTGATGGTGTAAATTCGAATATCATTGGAGTGGATGCTTTATCTATTGACAGAGCTTTGAGTACAGATGATTTCTTTTCGAACAATTTCTCAATGTATCCAAATCCGTCAACCAGTTTGGTAAATTTGGCTAGCAAAAATAATGTTGCCATTAATACTATACAAATTACAGATTTGAACGGACGCGTTGTTAGAAATATCAATGCAAACAGTGTTTCAGAAACTCAAATCAATATTTCCGATTTGACTACCGGGCTTTACTTCTTAAATATTCAAACTGATTTAGGTTCAGGTACTTCAAAGATTGTGAAAAACTAGATTGTTATAAAACTGTATAAAAAGAAGCTGACTAATCAAAGTTGGCTTCTTTTGTTTAATAAACATCTCTTTGTTGTGGAATTTGTTGTTTTTTTTATATATTAGTCGAGTATTAACTAAATAGTAATGAAGATGGGCTTATTGGAAGCGAAGAAAATGTGAATTTTTTACTTGTGAAAACCTGCTTTTTCCAAGTGGGTTTTTTTATGCTTCGAATTATCAAAACGTACTTTATTACTAACTTGTTAATACTTTAATTTTATGAAAAAAACGTTACTCTGTTTTTTGTTTTTATCTTCAATGGGTCTGAGCGCCCAAATTACACTTTTTGAAGATGGCTTTGAAACCTACCCTAATTTTGTTATCGAAAATATTGGCTCATGGACGCTTACCGATGTTGATGGAGGCGAAACTTGGGGTATTGATGTCGGTGACGAGGAAGATCCAATCCCAGTAGAGTTTGAAAATTCTGGATATACAGGTGCTTTTATAGTTTTTAATAGTCTGGCAACTGACCCTCTAGTCGGTACAGCTTGGGCGGCCCATACTGGAGATAAAGTGATTGCGTGCTTTAACTCGATGCCTCCTATAGCTCCAAATAATGATTGGTTAATATCTCCTAGAATTCAATTAGGAGCGACTGGAAATTCATTGACATTCTGGGCAAAATCTGCAGCATCAGCCTATCCAAATGAGCGTTTTAAGATCGGAATTTCTACAACTGGTACAGCAGTAGCTAATTTCACAGTGATTTCAACCGGCGCATATATTCAGACAACTGCTGCATGGACACAATACACCTATAATTTAGATGCATATGCAGGACAAAATGTATACATCTCTCTCAATTGTATCTCTAACGATCAATTTGCTTTGTTGATTGATGATTATAAAGTGACGGCTGCTACATTGTCTACAAATGATTTCTTTGCTACTAATTTTTCTGTATATCCAAATCCGTCAACTGGTTTGGTAAACTTGGCTAGCAAAAACAATATGGCAATCAATACGATTCAAATCACAGATTTAAACGGACGTGTTGTGAGAAATATCAATACTAACGGCGTTTCAGAAACTCAAATCAATATATCAGACCTGACTGCCGGAATGTATTTTTTAAATGTCCAAACCGATTCGGGCTCAGGGACTACAAAAATTATAAGAAGCTAAATCATAGCAGTTTTATAAAAAATCAAACCCACTTCTTTTAGGAGTGGGTTTTTTAGTTGAAGCAAGAGCTATTGTTGAAATCTCTCGATTTTATCACCCTTTAATATGACCGTATGTATCTCGATTGGCACAAGGTTTAAGGCTTCTTAAGAATTTTACAATTGCTGATGGATTCTATTAGATGCCGTATAGAAATTTTTTTTTCGTTTGAATTTATAAAATTCTATACTTAACTTTAGTAATTCCATGCAGAAAAAACTTTTCCATACAGAACTTCCGCATGCCTTTTGTAAATTGCGAGCTACTATGAAACACTCTTGCTTCGTGTAGTGAATCATTTTCAGGTTATTTTTATAAAAAGCAAGCTTAATCAGTTGTTTTCGATGTTATAAAAATCCAACCAAGTGATAGTTTTAATAAGTGGTTTGTTCTGTTTGTGATTTAACGTTAAATCTAACTGTATATAGGTGTTTTTTATTTGAAAAATTGTTAAATGGAGTATTTTATTACAAAACAAATTAAAAAGCATCTATATTTGCCGGCGTATTAACTTTTTAATTTATTATGAAAAAAACTTTACTTTCTCTTTTTATGCTGACAGCTTTGTCTGCAGCAAATGCACAAAATGTTTTCTCTTATGGTTTTGATGGTACTACAGAATCATTAGATGCAGCAGGTTGGATAAGAACGAATCAGAGTACTCCAGCTACGACAACTTTATGGACAAATGCTGATTATGAAGGACCACTTGAAGACCCAATCTTTGGAAGTGATTCTCCAGTTGGACATGCAGGAGGTACAAATTCATTTGCACTTGTTAACTTTACAAGTACAGGAACTATAAATCCAGTAACAGGAGCTGCTTCTGGATCTGGAAACATCAGCAACTGGTTAATAACTCCGGTTATAACAGTACAAAATGGTGATATAGTAAGTTTCTACACAAGAAAAGGAACAGATGGAACGGAAGATTATCCGGATAGATTAGAGCTTAGAATGAGTTCTGCAACTACACATACAACACCTACTGGAGGAGCTACAAATGTAGGTTCATTTACAACTGTTGGTGTTACAGTTAACCCAACTTTAGTAGCTGGATTTGTTTATCCAAAAACATGGACACAGTATACTTTCACAGTAAGTGGTTTAGCAGCTCCAACTGCAGTTAAATTTGCATTCAGATATTTCGTAAATAATGGAGGTGCTGCAGGTGCAAATTCTGATATTATCGGAATTGATACTTTTTCTGTTGACAGAACATTAAGTACAAACGATTTCTTTGCTGCTAATTTTGCGGTTTATCCAAATCCATCAAACGGCTTGGTAAACTTGGCTAGCAAAAACAACATGGCAATCAATGCTATTCAAATTACAGATTTGAACGGACGTGTAGTTAGAAATATTAATACAAATGGTGTTTCTGAAACTCAAATCAACATTTCTGATTTGACTACAGGATTGTATTTCTTAAATGTTCAAACTGATTCTGGATCAGGAACAACAAAAATCGTAAAGAACTAATTACTAGTAGTTTATATTTTAAAAACCCGCTTTGTGAACAGCGGGTTTTTTTATGTAGAAAAATAAAATAAATGTTAAAGTTTGTTTCTTTGTATTGCTAATTGAAAAATAGTTCTCAAGTTTGCATCATCAAAAAGAAATAAAAATGAAAACTATTATTTGTCATATGTACTGTAAGATGTGGAAAAATTCCGCAGAGCGTACTATTGCCAAATTTTAAATTTCTTAAAATATAAAGCAAAAAAACCTCTGCATTTCGCAGAGGTTTTTTTTTGGAACAAAACAAAAGATACGATTGAAATTCTTATTAACTAACTCAAATAAATTTCAATCCTCCTCCTCGAATTTTTGAGGAGGAACAAAAAATTAAAAAAGATGAACACGACAATGATGATTTGCTGTAAAAAACATATGTGGATTTATTGCCACCTCAAACTCCATTGCCAAAAGCGAACGACTTAATCTCTGTTTATATTCAAGTGTAAAGTCCTTTTGGTAAGCCAGCCAAAAGGACTTTTTGTTTTTTATCAAATATTATCAATCTCAATAAAAAAATTATGAAAGCAATAAATGTTTTAGGATACTCCAGAAATAACGAACAATTCGTTGTAAAGACACAGAATTCTGATGTAAGAATCAGCAACAATAAAAAATTTCCAGAACTCGAAGGACCTAGTCCGTTTGAATATATTCTTGCCGGTTTTGCAGGATGCGTCAATGCGGTTAGTCAAAAAGTAGCCGAAGAATTAGGCATAAACCTAAAATCGCTACAGGTAGAAATCACGGGAACCATAAGCCAAGAAGAAAGAGTCGGTTTCAGCAAAATTGAAATCGTACTGAAACCAACGACTGATGCTTCGCTGCAAGTGCTCCAAAAATGGTTAAAATTAGTACAGCAAAAAAGTCCGGTTTATGACAACTTGGTCAATACAACTCCGGTCGAATTAATTTTGTACAAAGAATATAATTATGCCGCATAAAGCATAAATCACAAAATTGTTTAGTTTGTTTTATTTGTTTGTTTGTTGAAAAGGCTGCTTTTGATTGCCAGTCAAAAGCAGTTCTTTTTAAACCTAAAGCCTCAAAATCATGTCAGTTAAAAAAATAAATATTATTCTTTTCGGAATAGAAACCGTCGGAAGTTCTTTGATAAACCAAATACTTGCCAGCCAAAAAGCGCCTTTGGAAAATAGAAAATTTGAATTAAGATTGCCGATAATAACCAATTCTACAGTAGCTTTTTTTGAAAAACCAACTGTAAAAAATTCTTGGGAAGCCAATTTTATTCAGTTTGCAATTCCCTTTAAGGTAGAAGATATCATCAGTTTTGTTCAAGAAAATGAACTTGAGAATCTTATCGCTGTCGATACTACTGAAACCGACGATTTGCTTCCTGAATATTTCGAATTATTGCAAAACGACTTCGATGTTATCAGCACGAATCCAGTCATAGAAAAGCTTCCTGCGGATTTTAAAGCATCTATAAATGCTAGCCTGAAGAAATTCGGAAAAGAATTTTTCTTCATAAATCCAATAAAAAAAGAAGCTGTTTCTGAAACGCTACTTAAGAAAATCATCCAAATTGCAGAAAAACAAGATTTGAAGTTAGCAGTATAATTTCCTTTCGGCTATTGCAAAAACCAAACATATTGCATTACTTTGCAGTGTTCATACAAATATTGACAGTTATCACGAAAGGCAGAGGGATTAGACCCGGTGAAGCCTTAGCAACCCTTTAAGCTTTAAAGAAGGTGCTACATTCTACCACGAAAGTGGATAGATAACACACAGAAAAACCTCGGTTTTCTCTCCCTTTTCCTGACAACATATTGATATTTAATTTTTAAGAAGCAAATGGCCTTGGTTTTTTCAATACTCCATTTCCTGCTTTCTGAAAAATAATGAACTTTTGGATTCAACAGAATCGTTGCATAACCATTAGTATCGAAAAAATGTCAGACATACACAAAGCTATTAAAGAAAGAATTCTCGTTCTCGACGGAGCAATGGGAACCATGCTTCAGCGCTACAATTTCTCTGAAGAAGATTTCCGTGGCGAAAGATTTAAAGATTTTCCACATCCCCTGAAAGGAAATAATGATTTATTGTCATTGACCCAGCCCCAAGCCATTCGCGATGTACACCGTCAGTATTTTGAAGCAGGCGCGGATATTGTCGAAACCAATACGTTTTCAGGAACTACAATTGGCATGGCCGATTATCATCTCGAAGATCTCGTCTATGAATTAAACTATGAATCGGCAAAACTAGCTCGCGAAGTAGCCGATGAGTTTACTAAAAAAGACCCAAGCAAGCCTCGTTTTGTTGCAGGCTCTATTGGTCCGACCAACAGGACAGCCAGTATGTCACCCGATGTCAACGACCCAGGGTATAGAGCCGTTACTTTCGACGATTTGAGAATTGCCTACAAACAACAAGTCGAAGCATTGATCGACGGAGGCTCAGACATCTTGTTGGTAGAAACTATCTTTGATACTCTAAATGCCAAAGCGGCCTTATTTGCCATCGAAGAAGTCAAAGAAGAAAGAAATCTTGATATCCCAATTATGGTTTCTGGAACAATTACAGATGCTTCAGGAAGGACACTTTCAGGCCAAACAGTCGAAGCCTTTCTGATTTCAATCTCACATATTCCTTTATTAAGCGTCGGATTTAACTGCGCTTTGGGTGCCGACCAATTGAAGCCTTACTTGCAGAGATTGTCGCACAATACGTCGTTTAATATTTCAGCCCATCCCAATGCAGGATTGCCGAATGCTTTTGGACAATACGACCAAACTCCAGAAGAAATGCAGGTTTTGATTCGGGAATATCTCCAAGATAATCTTATCAATATAATAGGAGGATGCTGTGGTACTAACCCAGAGCACATCCGCCTGATTGCAGAAGCCGCAAAAGAATATGCACCAAGAATTGTAGAACCAATTTAAAAAGCTACAGCTAAAGAAAAACAGAAAATGGCAGATGTTGATTGTAAGAAACACCTAAAATTATCAGGCCTTGAGCCTTTAATTATAACTCCCGAAAGTATTTTCGTGAACGTGGGCGAACGGACAAACGTTACCGGTTCTCGAAAATTCTTGCGTCTCATAAAAGAAGAAAAGTACGAAGAAGCTTTAGATATTGCCAGAGCCCAAGTAGAAGGCGGTGCCCAAATCATCGATATCAATATGGATGAAGGAATGCTTGATGGTGTTCATGCCATGACGACTTTTCTGAACCTGATTGCTGCAGAACCCGATATTTCTCGAGTCCCTGTAATGATTGATAGCTCTAAATGGGAAATCATCGAAGCAGGCTTGAAGGTAGCACAAGGAAAAAGCGTCGTCAATTCGATCAGTCTAAAAGAAGGCGAAGACAATTTTATCCGTCAGGCAAAATTGATAAAAAAGTATGGCGCTGCGGTAATCGTAATGGCCTTTGATGAAGTCGGTCAAGCCGATACTTACGAGAGAAGGATTGAAATCTGCAAGCGTTCCTACGATGTTTTAGTAGACCAAGTTGGTTTTCCAGCAGAAGATATCATTTTCGATCCAAATATTTTTCCCGTGGCAACAGGCATGGAAGAACACCGCCAAAACGCTGTGGATTTTTTCCGAGCTACAAAATGGATCAAAGAGAATCTTCCGTATGCAAGTGTCAGTGGAGGCGTAAGCAATGTTTCTTTTTCTTTTCGAGGAAATGACCGTGTTCGCGAAGCCATGCATTCTGCCTTTTTATACCATGCCGTAAATAACGGAATGACCATGGGAATCGTAAACCCAGAAATGCTGGAAATTTACGATCAAATACCAAAAGATTTATTAGAGCATGTCGAAGATGTCTTGCTTGACAGAAGAGATGATGCAACGGAAAGGCTTTTATCTTTTGCCGAAAACATAAAAGGCGATACCAAAGAAGTAACAGAAAAACAAGCCCAAGAATGGCGCTCGCTTCCAATTCAGGAGAGGCTTACGCATGCTTTAGTAAGAGGAATAGATGAATTTATTGAGGCCGATATCGAAGAAGCAAGACAGCTTGCGGCAAAACCGATAGAAGTCATTGAAATCAATTTGATGACCGGAATGAATGTCGTTGGAGATTTATTCGGAAGCGGAAAAATGTTCCTGCCCCAAGTAGTCAAATCAGCAAGAGTTATGAAAAAAGCAGTTGCGTATCTGCTACCTTATATAGAAGCTGAAAAAGATGGGACTTCAAGTTCTGCTGGAAAAGTACTGATGGCAACAGTTAAGGGCGACGTTCATGATATAGGAAAAAATATCGTAGCGGTGGTTCTGGGATGTAATAATTATGAAATTATCGACCTTGGAGTCATGGTGCCGCCAGAAAAAATCATCCAGACTGCTATTGAAGAAAAAGTAGATATTATTGGTCTAAGCGGCTTGATTACGCCTTCCTTGGATGAAATGGTCTATTTGGCAAAACAGATGGACAAATTAAATATCAATATTCCAATCATGATCGGCGGAGCGACAACTTCGCGTGCGCATACGGCCGTGAAAATTGCTCCTGAATACAGAGAAACCGTCGTCCATGTAAACGATGCATCGCGAGCGGTTACGGTTGCTGGGAATCTAATCAATAAAAATACCAACCAAGAATATTTCAAAAGCCTTCGTTCAGAATATGACGAATTGCGTGAAGGCTATCTGAACAGAAGCCGCGACAAAAATTTCCTAGATATTGAAGAAGCCAGAAAAAATAAATTAAAACTGGATTGGGACAATTTCTCTCCAGCTAAACCTAATTTTATTGGGGCAAAAACCATCGAAATAAAGCTGGACGAATTAGTTGATTATATCGACTGGACGCCTTTTTTCAGAACTTGGGATTTGCATGGGAAATATCCAAATATTTTGACGGATGAGATAGTAGGGGAACAAGCTACTATTTTATTTTCCGATGCTCAAAAAATGCTAAAGCAGATGTTGTCAGAAAGCTGGCTCGAAGCGAAAGGAATCTATGGGATTTTTCCAGCGAACCAAATTAATGACGACGATATCGAATTATTTGATGAAAGCGGAAAACATCTGCAGACTTTCTTGACCCTAAGACAGCAATCGGCAAAAACAAAAGGAGCTCCAAACATTGCATTAGCCGATTTTATTGCGCCGAAGGATTCTGGAAAGACTGATTATATGGGCGCTTTTTGCGTAACGACAGGTTTTGGGGTAGATGAAAAAGCAACTGAATTTGAGAAAAATCTCGATGATTATAATTCGATTATGGTTAAAGCTTTAGGAGATCGTTTTGCCGAGGCTTTTGCGGAATATTTGCACGAGAAAATCAGAAAAGAAATATGGGGCTACGCTTCGGATGAGGTTTTAAGCAATGAAGAATTGATCAAGGAAAGCTACAAAGGAATACGTCCTGCGCCTGGATATCCAGCTTGTCCTGACCATTTAGAAAAACCTACGATTTGGAAATTACTAAATGTAGAAGAAGAGATAGGCGTAACCTTGACCGAAAGTATGGCCATGTGGCCGGCTTCTTCGGTTTCTGGATATTATTTCGGAAATCCGGAGAGCAAGTATTTCGGTCTTGGGAAAATTAAGAAAGACCAAGTCGAAGATTATGCAAAACGTCGAAACGTTTCGTATGAACATGCCGAAAAATGGCTTAACCCAAATATTGCAGATTAGAGAAATTTTGGATGTCTGATTTTGGATTTAGCTCACCTAAATCAAAAATCCAAAATCCTAAATTATAAATTGATGAAAGTAACCGAACATATAGAAAAAGCGAACGGAAAATCTTTATTTTCCTTTGAAATATTGCCTCCATTAAAAGGCCAAAATATCCAATCCATTTTTGACAGTATTGATCCTTTGATGGAATTCAATCCACCGTTTATTGATGTGACCTACCATCGTGAAGAATACGAATACAAAGAACTGCCTAGCGGTTTGTTAGAGAAAAAGATTGTCAAAAAACGTCCTGGAACGGTCGGTATTTGTTCGGCAATTCAAAACAAATACCAAGTTGATGCGATTCCGCATATTCTTTGTGGTGGTTTTACGAAAGAAGATACCGAAAACTTCTTGATTGATTTGGATTTTCTCGGCATCCAAAATGTAGTGGCTTTGCGCGGCGACGCCGTTAAAAATGAGACCTATTTCAAGCCTGAAAAAGAAGGAAACCATTATGCTACAGAATTGGTTACACAGATTTCAAATCTGAATAATGGAATTTACTTAGATGACGAATTGCAGAATTCTTCTGCAACCAACTTCTGCATCGGAGTGGCTGGCTATCCAGAAAAACACATGGAAGCACCCAGCTTGGACAGCGATATTTATTTCTTGAAGCAAAAAATAAAGAATGGAGCTTCCTATATTATTACGCAGATGTTTTTTGACAATAAAAAGTTTTTCGATTTTGTCGCGAAATGTAGAAAAGAAGGGATTACGGTTCCAATTATTCCGGGACTAAAGCCAATTTCTACAAAAAAGCAATTGAACTTAGTACCGCACCGTTTTAAGGTTGATATTCCTGATGAACTGATCATGTCTATCGTTCGTGCCAGCGATTCAGAAGCTGTAAAACAAATAGGAATTGAATGGTGCATCAACCAAAGCAAGGAACTAATCAAAGAAGGAATTCCTGTTCTCCATTATTATTCTATGGGAAAAGCGGAGAATATCAAGGCAATAGCAAGAGAGGTTTTTTAACATAAGCTTGTAAGCTTACTTTTATTAGTTATTTTTGGCAATGCTAATCCGAAACAAATAGTGTTGCCAAAAAAACTTAATTTTCTAATTCTCCTCATTTCAACCCTCGCTTTCTCACAAGAGCAGAACGGAAAATTTACGATTGATGCTAATTATTTCTACGGTAATATTTTGCCTCACAACAATACGATCAGGCATTTGATTACAGAACATCCCGAGGGAATCTTAATCAGTTTCAATAAAAAAACGTTTGGAGAAAAAGAATGGCAGTCGGCATATAATTTCCCGGATTACGGTGCTTCCTTTCACTATGAGAATACCAAAAATAAAACTTTAGGAGACCTATACGGATTGTATGGTCATTATAGCTTCTATTTTTTTAACCGAAATCTGATGTTCCGAATAGGGCAGGGAGTTGCTTATAACACAAATCCTTATGACAGAGATACCAACTTCCGCAATCTAGCATATGGTTCAAATTGGATGCCTTCAACCTATTTATTGCTGAATTATAAAAAAGAAAATCTATTCAAGAATATCGGCATTCAAGCCGGGATTAGCTTTTTTCATCATTCAAATGCAAACCTAGCATCGCCAAATACAAGTACGAATACCTTGGCTATGAATCTGGGAGTTAATTATTCTTTTGAAAAAAGCGAACAAAATCAGCGATATACAAGAGTTTATGATACGATTATAAATTATAGACAGCCAATCAAATTCAATATTGCCTTCCGAACCGGATTTAATGAAAGTGATATTATCGGAAGCGGAACATTCCCTTTTTATGTGCTATCTGCTTATGCCGACAAACGTCTTTCCAGAAAAAGCGCTGTACAATTCGGAACCGATTTTTTCATAATGAAATATCTCGAAGAGTATATCAAATTTAAATCAGTCGCGTATCCAAACGAACACGTAGATTCCAATACAGATTATAGAAGAATAGGACTTTACATCGGACATGAGCTTTTTATAAATGATTTATCCGTGGAAGCTCAGGTTGGCTATTACGTTTATTCCCCATTTGATTACTTAGGCCCATTTTACCAGAGAATTGGCTTGAAATATTATATTAGCAATACCATTTTCACATCAATGACATTAAAAACACATGCTGCAAAAGCCGAAGCAGTAGAATTTGGTGTCGGTGTAAGATTATAAATAAATTATAACAGAATGAACAAATTTCTTTTTCTGATTTGTCTTTTGCCCGTGTTGAGCTTTTCACAGGAAAATAACAGCAGATATACTTTTGATATTAATAATTTCTACGGAAAAATTTTAGATCATACCGAAGAAATATCACAATTTACAGACCATAGTCCAGAAGGATTTCTTATCAGCATCAACAGAAAAACATATGGCGAAAAAGTATGGCAGTCCCGTTATAATTACCCAGATTATGGTCTTTCGTTCGAATATCAAAACATGAAAAATGAGGAGTTAGGTTATTTTTATGGATTGTACGGGCATTATAACTTTTATTTTTTCAAAAGGAATTTGATGCTGAGAATTGCACAAGGAGTTGCATACAATACCAATCCATACGATGTAAATACCAATCCGGAAAACTTGGCCTATGGAACGCATTGGATGCCGGCGACTTATTTTATGCTGAACTATAAGAAAGAAAGAATTTGGAATGGATTAGGACTTCAAGCGGGGGTTGCATTCTTTCATCATTCGAATGCCAATTTGAGATCTCCTAATAAAGGGACAAATACAGTAGCTCTAAATATTGGAGCTGTTTATAATTTTGATAGCAAAGAATCCTTAAATTATATACTGAATAAAGATTCTATCAAGTTTACAGAACCGATACGATATAATCTTGCTTTTAGAACAGGATTTAATGAAAGTGATTTGGTAGGAAGCGGACAATATCCGTTTTATGTATTTTCTGCCTATGCAGATAAAAGGCTGAATCGAAAAAGCGCCATCCATATTGGAGTTGATTTTTTTGTGATGAAATATTTAAAAGAAACAGTAAAGAGGATTGCAGCAGATCCAACTCTTTCTGTGAGTCCAGATACAGATTATCGAAAAGCAGGAATTTTTGTAGGACATGAATTGTTTGTCAATAAACTATCTTTAGAAACACAATTTGGCTATTATGCTTATGCTCCGCTGGATTATCTGCCTCCAATTTATCAAAGATTGGGACTTAAGTATTATCTTATGGACGAGATTTTTATGGGCGTTGCCTTAAAGACTCATGCAGCTAAAGCGGAAGCCCTTGAATTTGGAATAGGAGTCCGTTTATAAATTATATCGCAATGAAAACAAAAATGCTTAAAGCCACATTCTTCCTATTCATAATAGCATTTTTATCATGCGATTCAGAGAACGCAAGCGACTGTTTCCAGACATCTGGTTCACCGATTGAAAAAGAATTTAGCATTGAAGATTTTAAGAAAATTAATATTTCTGAAGGAATCGAATTGATCATAAAACAAGGAACGGAAACGAAAGTAGTTGTAAGAACAGGTGAAAACCTGATAAGTGGCATTACGGCCGAAGTTTCGAATAATGAACTTTTTCTCCGAAATTCAAACGGATGCAATTGGGTCAGAGATTACAATACGACAAAAGTGTATGTCACGACTCCTACATTGGTAAATGTATATTCTTCTTCCCAATTTGGAGTAAAATCAGATGGAGTATTAAGTTTTCCGAACCTGTCATTACAATCTGGAATGTTTGGAAACACAGCTTCGGGAACCTTTGAACTTGAGGTCAACTGTGTCAACCTAAATATAGAAGACAATAAATCGTCCTATTTTGCTATTTCAGGATTCACTGATGCTTTAAATGTAGCTTTTTATGATGGCGATGCAAGATTTGACGGTTCAGACTTAAGAGCTAAAGAAGTTTCCTTTTTTCATAGAAGCTCAAATAATATGATTATAAATCCGATAAATAAAATTTCAGGAACCATTTACAGTACAGGAAATGTTGTCTTGAAAAATGTGCCTCCGATTATCGAAGTTACGCAATTATACCAAGGTCATTTGGTTTATCCTTGACCTATTCTTTGGTAACGTCTCTAAAAATAGCTTCTAGATTTTTGTTCTTCAGGTTCAGCTGTAATGTTTTTAATCCATTATCATGAGCAAAATCAAAGATAGCAGGACGCATGTCTTTAGATGTGGAGAAAGTCAATTCCCAAATCGTATCATTTGTGTTGGTCAGAGCAACCAGATTCGGAATTGTTCTCAACAACTGTTCTTCTACTTTGTGATCAAATTCAACCTCGATAACCTGTTCTTTTTCATCTTTCAGGTTATTTAATTTTTTATCAGTGACAATCTTTCCGTGGTTGATAATGATTACACGGTCGCAAATCGCTTCCACTTCCTGCATGATATGCGTAGATAGAAAAACCGTTTTGTCTTTCCCTATATTTTTGATCAATTCTCGGATTTCGACCAGCTGATTCGGATCCAGACCTGTTGTCGGTTCGTCCAAAATCAACACATCCGGATTGTGAAGCAAGGCTGTTGCCAAGCCCACACGCTGGCGATATCCTTTAGACAATTGTCCTATTTTTTTATGGCTTTCAAGAGTCAGTCCGGTCATTGCAATTACTTCTTCAATTCTGGATTTTGCCACTTTATAAACATCTGCATTAAAAGCTAAATATTCACGTACATATAAATCAAGATATAACGGATTGTGCTCTGGCAAATAGCCAACCGATTTTTGTACTTCTTTCTGAGCACTTGAAATATCATTTCCGTTTACCGAAGCCTTACCTTCATCAGCAGTGATAAAAGTGGTCAGGATTTTCATCAACGTAGATTTTCCAGCACCATTCGGGCCTAAAAAACCGACAATTTCGCCTTTTTGGATAGAAAAGGAAATATTATCCAAGGCTTTTTGGTTTCCGTAATTTTTTGAGATGGAAGTAACTTCGATTGACATGATTCTTGATTTTGAACAAAAGTAATAAAATGAATAATTAAAACGTATATATGTTATCCGAATTGCATAGCAAGTAAATTAATCGAGAATTCAAACGTTGTAGTTAAAAATATTCCTAAAAAACGACTGTTTTATGTAAAGCGTAAAACAAATTTTTCTACTTTAGCCGAATAACAAAACAAAAAATGCAAAGCAACCGTTTTTATTTTAGCAATTCTTTTTATTTCTGGAAACAGAAACGGGATTGTCGTGTTGTTATGTAAATAGAATTATATTTAAAAATCAATATAGAAATCCCGATGCAAATCGGGATTTTTTTTTGCCTAAACTTATGGAAACAAAAATTGCAATTCAAGGAATCAGAGGTTCGTTCCATCACCAAGTCGCTAAAGAATATTTCAATGAAGCATTGGAATTGGACGAATGTATGTCGTTCGATGCTTTGGTGACAAGCTTGGTAGGAAACAAAACCCAGAAAGCAATTATGGCTTTAGAAAATTCGATAGCAGGCTCAATTATACCTAATTATGCGTTGATTGACAGGAACAATCTTCACATTATTGGAGAACATTATCTGGACATTCACATGAACCTGATGGTGCTGAAAGGCCAAAAAATAGAAGACATCAAAGAAGTTCATTCGCATCCAATTGCCTTATTGCAGTGTGGCGAGTTTTTTAAAAAATATCCGCATATAAAATTAGTAGAAAGCGGCGATACAGCAGAAACAGCCCAAAGAATCCAAGAAAAACAACTAAAGGAAATTGCGGCAGTAGCAAGCCCAATTGCGGCAGAAATGTTCGGGCTAGACATTTTGGCTTCTGGAATCCATACGATAAAAAGCAACAAGACGCGGTTTGTAATCTTGAAAACGCAAAACAAAGTCCTGCCTAAAGAAGAAATCAACAAAGCTTCTATAAAATTTGAATTGGATGATACGCCTGGAAGCCTAGCGACAATTTTAAACGTGATGAACAATTGCAAGCTGAACTTAACGAAAATCCAGTCGATGCCGATTATAGAAACGCCTTTCCAGTATTCTTTTTTTGTGGATGTGACTTTTGAAAAATACAAACATTATGAAAAAGCAAAATCAATTCTAGAACTAATGACAACACATTTTAAGGTTTTAGGAGAATACAAAAGAGGAAATAGAAGCTAAAAAAGAAACATGGAAAATGATATTGTAATAGAAAGCAAAGGATTCGCCAATCGATTAAATACGGTTGAAGAGTATTACTTTTCAAGGAAACTAAGAGAAGTACGCCAGATGATTTCGGAAGGAAGGCCTGTAATCAATATGGGAATCGGAAGTCCTGATTTGGCGCCGCCCAAAAGTGCTATCGAGGCTATCAAAAAAGCAATGGATGATGAGAAAGCACATGAATATCAAAGCTATCAAGGATTGCCAGAATTGAGAAAAGGAATTGCGGATTTCTATAATGCCCAGTTTGGCGTTTCACTCGATGTCAATTCCGAAATTTTGCCCTTGATGGGTTCAAAAGAAGGCATCATGCATATTTCTTTAGCGTTTTTGAATGAAGGTGATGAGGTCCTGATTCCAAATCCGGGCTATCCAACCTATGCCTCAGTAACTAATTTAGTAGGAGCAAGGCCAATTTTCTATGATCTAAAACAAAAAAACAATTGGGAACCTGATTTAGACTTATTAGAAAAGCAAGACCTGTCGAAAGTCAAACTGATGTGGATTAATTATCCGCACATGCCGACAGGAGCTAGCGGAAGCTTATCGATGTTTAAAAAATTGGTCAGTTTTGCAAAAAAGCATCAGATTGTTCTGGTCAATGATAATCCGTACAGTTTTGTGCTGAATGACAATCCAATTTCTATTTTTCAAGTTGAAGGTGCTAAGGATATTGCTTTGGAATTAAATTCGCTGAGCAAAACCTTTAATATGGCAGGCTGGCGTATCGGAATGGTATCTGGAAAATCAGAATTCATCGACGCTATCTTACAAGTGAAAAGCAATATGGACAGCGGCATGTTCTATGGAATTCAAAAAGGAGCCATCGAAGCGTTGAAATGTGGAAAAGAATGGTTCGATGTCCAAAACACGATTTATACAAAAAGAAGAGCGCTGATCTTTCAATTGGCCGAAAAACTGGGCTGTACATTTGATAAAAAAGCAACAGGAATGTTCGTCTGGGCAAAGCTGCCATTAGCTATAACAGCTTCAGAAGAATTTATTGATACAATTTTAATCGAGAAAAACATCTTTATTACGCCAGGAACTATTTTCGGAAGCAACGGCGAAGGCTATATTCGATTTTCATTGTGTATCAAAGAAGAAAAAATTCAAGAAGCGATCGCTAGGCTTTAGACAATAGATTTAAAAAATAACTAACTTTGGCCTAGGCCGAAGAAATACCAAAATAAAAATGAAAAATTCAAAAGAATTGAGAAGGTGGTTGGACGATTTCAATTTAGCGCATCCATTAGTAATCGCCGGACCTTGTAGTGCCGAAACAGAAGAACAAGTATTGAAAATTGCCCATGAATTAAAAGACTCAGACGTCAGTATTTACAGAGCAGGAATCTGGAAGCCGAGAACACGTCCAGGCGGTTTTGAAGGTGTTGGGGCCATCGGTTTGAAATGGTTGCAGAAAGCAAAAGCTGAAACGGGACTGCTCATGGCTACCGAAGTAGCAAATGCAGCCCATGTGCAACTGGCTTTAGAACACGATATTGATGTTTTGTGGATTGGAGCGAGGACAACAGTAAATCCTTTTGCCGTTCAAGAAATTGCCGATGCTTTAAAAAATACTGACAAAATTGTATTAGTAAAAAATCCTGTAAATCCAGATTTAGCCTTATGGCTGGGAGGTGTAGAACGTTTATATAATGCAGGAATCAAAAAACTAGGAGTCATCCACAGAGGATTTTCGACTTACGAAAAAACAAAATACAGAAATATACCCGAATGGCAATTGGCTATCGAATTGCAGAATCGTTTCCCGGATCTGCCATTGATTTGCGATCCTTCGCACATTACAGGAAAACGCGAGATGATTCAAGAAGTTTCTCAGCAAGCCTTGGATTTGAACTATGACGGATTGATTATCGAAACGCATACAGATCCTGATAATGCTTGGAGCGATGCCGCGCAGCAAGTCACGCCTACCCGACTAAAACAAATTTTCGAAGATTTAAGAGTCAGGAAAGAAACCGAAGAAGCTTCCGATTACAACCAAAAATTAAATCGTCTTCGTGTAGATATTGATGAATATGACGCCAAGATTATTGAAATTTTAGGAAAAAGGATGGTTGTCGCCGATAAAATCGGAGCACTAAAAAAAGAAAAAAATGTAGCGGTGCTGCAAAACAAAAGGTGGAATGAGATTTTAGGCAAGATGATTTTAGAAGGAGAAGAAAAAGGCCTGAGCGAAGAATTCATCTTAAGAATTTTTAAAGCAATACACCAAGAAAGCATCAGCCACCAAGAAAAAATCATTAACGGATAAACAGCGACCTTAAATTTAAATGACGAAATTATATTGTTCGATTGTAAAACAGTAATTTTGTCGTTTAAATTTAACAATACGCTTTCTTATTTTGGAAAAATCTGAAATCTGAAATCTGAAATCTGAAATCTGAAATGAATGACTGGAACTGTTTATAAATCTACCGGAAGCTGGTATACCGTGAAATCCGAAGACGGAGACTTTATGGAATGCAGGATTAAGGGCAAATTCCGCATGAAAGGAATCAAAAGCACAAATCCGATTGCAGTAGGCGACATCGTGGATTATGAACTCGACAAAACGTCAGACAAAGTCACAGGCACGATTCACAAGATTCATGATCGAAAAAACTATATCGTTCGCAAATCTGTGAATTTGTCAAAACAGGTTCATATCATTGCTTCTAACATAGACCAGGTTTTCCTTCTCATCACGATTAACAATCCACCGACAACGACTAGCTTTATCGATCGATTTTTGGTGACGGCAGAAGCTTATGGAATTGAAGCCGTTTTGGTTTTCAATAAAATAGATACCTATGACGATGCAATGCTAGACGAGCAATTGTACCTTCAATATGTTTACTCCAATATAGGCTACCAATGCCTCCGAGTTTCGTCAACAGAAGGAAAAGGAATCGACAAGCTAAAAGAAATGATGATTGGCAAAGTATCGATGTTTTCCGGACATTCAGGTGTCGGAAAATCAACATTAGCCAATGCGCTCGAACCGACATTGCATTTAAAGACTACCGTTATTTCCGAACAAAGCAAGCAAGGCCAACACACGACGACTTTTGCCGAAATGTACGATTTGTCTTTTGGCGCTAGGATTATCGACACGCCAGGAATCAAAGGCTTTGGGATTGTTGATATGGAGAAATCAGAAATCAGCGGTTATTTCCCAGAATTTTTTGCCTTACAAGACCAATGCAAGTTCAACAATTGCTTGCATAAAGAAGAACCGCATTGTGCCGTTAAGGAAGCTTTAGAAAAAGATGAGATCGCTTGGTCGCGCTATAGAAGCTATCTTCAGATTTTAGAGGGCGATGATGAACATTATCGCACTGATGATTATGCTGATGAAAGAGCCGAAAGCGATGAAAATAGAAATCAGAAATAGTCAAAAGTTGTAAAGTCGAAAGTCAGAAAGTAGTAAAGACTGACATGATTGACTTTTAACTTTATGACCTTCGACTTTAAGACTATAAAATGAAAGCCGTTATTCAGAGAGTTTCCCATGCCTCAGTTACTATTGAAGGAAAAAAAGTAAGCGAAATCCAAAATGGATTGCTCGTTTTGCTCGGCATTGAAGATGCTGATGCAAAAGAAGATATCGAATGGCTTTCTGGCAAGATTGCCAATCTTCGGATTTTTGGTGATGCAGAAGGCGTCATGAACTTATCCGTAAAAGATGTCGGAGGAGACATTATTGTCGTCAGCCAATTTACGCTTCATGCTTCTACCAAAAAAGGAAACCGCCCATCTTATATAAAAGCTTCAAAACCAGATATCGCAATTCCTTTATATGAGAGTTTTGTGAGACAAATGGAGGCTGATTTAGGCAAAAAAATCCAGACCGGAGAATTTGGAGCCGACATGAAAGTCGCTTTGCTAAATGACGGTCCAGTGACCATAATTTTTGACACAAAAAACAAAGAATAAGACTTGTAGATTAGTTTTATTATTTTATTTTTGGAAAAATTTAACATTTAATGAAAAAATTGTTACTCCCCCTGGTTATCTTCCTATTATTTGCCGAAGTGACTATCGCACAGGATATTGAATATACTGTCGCAAACATTCCTGTAGAACTTAAAGAAAACGCAAATGCCGTGGTGCGCTTGAATCAAAAAGACATTGTCATTGCTTCAAGAAAGTCGATGGTAATAACTACAAAAAGCATTGTAACGGTACTTAATGAAAACGGATTGCAACATGTGGACCTTTCAGAGTCTTTTTTCGGAAGGGAACGTATTAAATCTATTGAAGCACAGATTTATAATTCTTCCGGTAAGGAAATCAAAAAAATCAAAAGAAAAGATTTTAAAGAAAATTCAGTTTCTGAAGGCTCAATTATATCGGATAATAAAATACTTTATGGCGAATATACGCCTACAGAATATCCTTTCACAGTTGTTTTTCAAAGTGAGAAAGAAACTTCAAATACAGCTTTTATTCCATCATGGTATCCTGTTGAAGGTTTTTCTGTTGGTGTAGAAAAAGCGGTACTGAATATTCAAGTTGCCCCGGATTTAGGATTTAAGTATAAAGAATTTAATATGCTCAATGTTCCGAATATTTCAAAACAAGAAAAAGAAAGTGGTGTGTCTTTTATAGCCAATAATCTTGTTGCTTATAAATATGAAGACTATTCGCCAGCCTTTAACTCTTATGCGCCTAACGTGATGATGGGACTAGATGTATTCAATCTGGAAGGAGTTGACGGTAGTGCAAAAAGTTGGGCCGATATGGGGAAATGGTTTTCAGATAAGATTTTAGCAGGTACATCTGAATTGCCAGAAGAAACTAAAATTAAAATTAAAACTTTAATCGGTGACGAAAAGGATCCATTAAAAAAAGCCAAAATAATTTACAAGTACGTTCAAGAAAAAGTAAGATATATTAGCATTCAAGAAGGGATTGGCGGTTGGAGACCAATGCTAGCAAAAGATGTTGATCGTTTAGGATATGGAGATTGTAAAGCTCTAACGAATTATACAAAATCACTTTTAGATGTTGTAGGAGTACAATCGTATTATGTGAGATTATACGGCGATCGAGGTAAAAAAAGTGTTATCCCTGATTTCGTATCAATGCAAAGTAATCATGTTATTTTGGCAATTCCTGATGGAGAAAAATATATTTGGTTAGAATGTACTAGCCAAACCTTGCCTTTTGGATTTCAAGGCGATTTTACTGATGATAGAAACGCCCTTGTTCTTAAGCCTGAAGGAGGAGAAATTGTTAGAACAAAAATATATGAGGCGAAAGACAATACCCAGATTACTAAAGGGAATTATAGCCTTTCTAATGATGGAGCAATTTCTGGCAAAGTAGAAATTAAATCCAAAGGAATTCAATATGACAATAAATTATATTTTGATGGGAAGTCGATAGATGATTTAAAGAAGATTTATAAGGATTATTTTAATCATATTAATAATTTAAAAGTCACAAAAATAACTATTGCTAATGATAAAGATAATATCGAATTTACAGAGAATATCTCTTTGGAAGCTACTGAATATGCAAATAAATCAGGTAATAGATTAATTTTTGCTTTAAATGCTTATAATCCGTCTTCAGTGGTTCCTCAACGTTATAGAAATCGGAATAACCCATTTGAAATTTCAAGAGCATTTTATGATTATGACGAAGTCACAATAGACTTGCCCCAAGGCTTTACTATCGAGGCTAAACCACAAGATACAGAAATAAAAGATAGTTTTGGGTATTATAAAACAGAATATGTTGTCTTAAATCAAAATCAGTTACTTTATAAAAGAACATGCCAAACTAATTCAGGGCTGTTTGACAAAAAGGAATATGAAAACTTCAGGAAATTCCGCGAACAGATTGCCAAAAACGATAATGCAAAAATAGTACTAGTTAAAAACCAATAGAACTTAACAACCATGAAAAAAAAACTCCTAACAATCTGTCTATTCTTATTTGCGTTGTGTGCGTTTGGCCAAGCAAAATATGAACTAGGGAAAGTTACCATCGAAGAACTAAAAGAAAAGAAACATCCAAAAGATACGGCTGCCGTTGCTGCAATTCTGTTTAAGAATGGTAAAACCTATTTTGATGTAGATTCCGAAAGAAACTGGATTCTGGTTACGGAAGTAGAAACAAGAATTAAGATTTATAAAAAAGACGGCTATTCGTTAGCAAATCAACAAGTAGGTTATTATACAGGTGGAAAGCAAGTCAGGCTGTTTTTTGATGACGCAGTAACTTACAATCTGGTTGGCGACAAAATTGAAAAAACCAAACTGAAAAGCGACGGAGAATTTACTGAGAAGGTTACCGAAGATTATAGCTATAAAAAAATAGCATTGCCTAATGTAAAAGAAGGTAGTATCATCGAGTACAAATACACACTTAAAACGCCGTATTTTGCTTTGATGAATGATTGGTATTTTCAATATCCTATTCCAGCAAACCATGTCCAATACAAAACGACCATACCAGAATACTTTTTTTACAATGTTTTCATGAAAGGCTATTTGCCTGTTAATAGCACAGCTCCAATCAAATCTAGGAACAACCAATTAGGTTTTGATGAGGTAATCACTTCATATTCCATAGATGATGTAAAAGCAATCAAACAAGAGCCTTATGTGAATAACATGGACAATTATACTTCAATGATCCAGATGGAGCTTGCTTCGACTTATTATCCTCAAAGAGGATCTGAATCGTATGCTACCGATTGGGAAACTGTGGCCAAAAAAATCTATGAGTACAAAGACTTTGGAGATGAGCTTAAGGCTACTTCCTATTTTGAGAAAGATTTGGATGCTGTATTAAAGGACATTCCTTCAAGAGAAGATAGGGTTAATGCTATCTTTAATTATGTGAAATCTAGGATGAACTGGAACGAGCGATTTGGGTATTATTGCAATGTTGGAGTCAAAAAAGCATATGCCGAAAAAGTAGGAAATGTAGCAGAAATCAATCTGATGCTTGTCGCTATGCTACGCTATGCTGAAATTAAAGCAAATCCTGTTTTGGTAAGCACACGTTCTAATGGAATTGCCTTGTTTCCAAATAGAGGAGCATACAACTACGTGGTTGCGGCTATTGAGCTTGAAAACAAAGAAGTATTATTGCTGGATGCGACTACAAAAAATGCCTTGCCAGATATTTTGCCTGTTAGAGCATTGAATTGGACAGGAAGAATGATAAGAAGAGACAAGACTTCTGTAGAAATTGGGCTTATGCCTAAAATGAAATCTAAGGAAGTTATTAATGTTATAGCTTCTATCGGTACTGATGGAAAAGTTACGGGTAAAGTAAGAGAACAGTATTTCGATTACAATGCCTATAGCTTTAGAGAGCATTACTTGACCATGCCAAAAGATAAATATCTTGAGCAGATGGAAAAACGCTATAACGGAATAGAAGTCGAAGATTATTCGACGGCAAATGATAAAGATTTATCAAAACCAATGATGGAAAGTTACAGCTTTGCACATTCAAATGTTGTCGAACATATCGGAAACAAAGCCTATTTCTCGCCAATGCTTCATTATACACAAACTGAAAATCCGTTTAAAGATGAAACAAGAGAATTTCCTATAGATTTTGTTTACCCTTCTCAAGACAAATATTCTTTTGCTATTACCATTCCAGAAGGTTATGAAATTGAATCGCTTCCTACGCCTCTTGCCATTGCAATGGAAGAAAATATTGGCTCTTTCAAATACAATATTTCGCAAGCCGGAAGACAGATTCAAGTATCGGCTGCAATAGAAATTAACTATGCGAATATCCCAGCAGATTTTTATGTTACGCTAAGAGATTTCTACAAAAAGATGCTAGAAAAACAAAACGAAAAAGTAGTGCTTAAAAAAGTATAATTATGGACATAAAAAATGCACAGCTCGAAGTTGATAATTGGATTAAAGAGCATGGAGTCCGTTATTTTAATGAACTTACCAATATGGCGCAGCTCACCGAAGAAGTCGGTGAAGTGGCCCGTATCATAGCACGCCGATATGGTGAGCAGTCTGAAAAAGAATCCGATAAAAATAAAGACTTAGGAGAAGAACTTGCCGATGTCGTTTTTGTTGTGCTATGCCTTGCCAACCAAACGGGAATCAATCTCCAAGAAGCTTTTGATAAAAAAATGGACTTGAAATCAAATAGAGACAAAGACCGACACAAGAACAACGAGAAACTTAAGTAACAATACTAAATCATAAGACAAAATAGTATAGTTAACCATCAATAGGACGCAACAGAATGAAAAAGAGCTTTCTGATAATCAGTATCTTCTTGTTTGCCGTATGTGCATTTGGTCAAAAAAAATACGAATTAGGGAACGTTACAATTGATGAGCTCAAAGAAAAAGCACATCCTAATGATACAACAGCAGTAGCAGCTATCCTATTTAAAAAAGGGAAAACCTATTTTGATCTTGACTTTTTAAATTGGACTATCACTACCGAAGTTGAGCTGAAAATTAAAATTTACAAAAAAGAAGGCTATGTTTTTGCTGATCAGCAGATACAATACTATAGTGGAGGAAACCAAGTTGAGGTTGATTATGATAATGTAGCGACCTATAATCTGGTTGGCGACAAGATTGAAAAAACCAAATTGAAAAAAGACGGAAAGTTCACTGAAGAAGTCAATGGAAGCTATAGCAATAAAAAAATTACATTACCAAAAGTAAAAGAGGGCAGCATAATTGAATATAAGTATACGATCAAAACGCCTAATTTTATCACTTTTGATGATTGGTATTTTCAATATCCAATTCCTGCCAATCATGTTGAATATTTAGTGGCGATGCCCGATTTTTTTTCTTATAATACCTATATAAAAGGAAATTTAACCATTGATAAGACTATTCCAGACATTCCAGCAAGAAAAGGAAAAAGTTTTAGTGAAAAGAGGCGCTTGTATTCTGTAGATAATGTAAAGGCGTTTAAGGCAGAAGCGTATGTGAATAATATTGAAAATTATATTCCGACGTTACAAATGGTGCTGGCTTCGGCAAATATATCAGAAGGAGTGGTTAAGTCCTATTCTACTGATTGGGCTTCCGTTGCCAAGAATATATATGATGCTGAAAGTTTTGGAGGAGAAATAAAATCCACATCTTATTTTCAAAAAGATCTTGATTTATTATTACAAAATGTCACTTCAAATGACATGAAAGTAAACATGATTTTTAATTACGTTCAGGCCAAAATGAATTGGGACAGGACAAATGGCTATTTTAGTCATGTTGGCGTTAGCAAAGCTTATGCTGAAAAAGTTGGGAATGTAGCAGAAATCAACCTGATGTTGATAGCAATGCTACGATATGCTGGGATAGAAACGAATCCTGTTCTAGTCAGTACGCGATCTAACGGCATTGCTTTGTTTCCAAATCCGTCAGCGTATAATTATGTTATTGCTGCCGTTGAACTTGTTAATGATCAATTACTTTTGCTAGATGCGACCACAAAAAGCGCAGTGCCAAATATCTTGCCTGTCGAAGCGCTCAATTGGAAAGGAAGAATGATACGGAAAGATGGAACGTCTATTGAAGTCGACCTTATGCCTAAGATGAGTTCCAAGGAGATTACTAACGTCATGGCTTCTATTGAGACAGATGGAAAAATAATTGGGAAAACGAGACAGCAATATTATGATTATAATGGGTATGTTTTTCGAGAGCATTTTTTAACCCTGCCGAAAGATAAATATCTTGAAGAAATCGAAAAAATGTACAAAGGGATAGAAATTGAAGAATATTCGACTGCTAATGACATTGATTTGTCTAAACCATTAATAGAAAATTATAACTTTACACATAATAATATTGTTGAGAACATAGGCAGCAAAGCCTATTTCTCGCCCATGCTTTATTATGCAAGGACTGAAAACCCATTTAAGGATGAAGAGCGTGAATTTCCTATCGATTTTAATTATCCTCATCAAGACAAACATTTCTTTACGATCAGTATACCTGATGGCTATGAAATAGAATCGCTTCCTGCACCTATTGCTCTTTCGATGGAAGAAAACATAGGGTCTTTCAAATACAATATTTCGCAAGCAGGACGGCAGATTCAGTTAACAACCGTGTTTGAAATTAATTATTCAAATGTCTCGCCCGAATTTTATGGCACGATAAGAGATTTCTACAAAAAAATGATAGAAAAGCAGAACGAAAAAGTAGTGCTTAAAAAAGTATAAAACTCACAAAAACAACGAAAAGCTCAAGTAGCATAGTAACAAATGAACCTAGTTTTAAACCCTGCCATCTGCAATCCGAAATCTGAAATTTCCATAACAGGATCAAAGTCAGAAACCAACAGGCTGTTGCTGTTGCAGGCGTTATTTCCAAATATTGTTCTAGAGAATACGTCAAATTCCGACGATTCCGATGTAATGGCAGAAGCGCTTAACACAAAAGATTCAGTCATCGACATACATCATGCAGGTACCGCCATGCGTTTCCTGACAGCTTATTTTGCAACCCAAGAGAACCTCGAAGTGGTCCTTACAGGTTCTTCAAGAATGAAAGAACGTCCGATCAAAATTCTGGTGGAAGCGTTGCAGCAATTAGGAGCCTCGATTTCCTATGAAGAAAAGGAAGACTTTCCGCCGATTCGAATCAAAGGAAGAAAACTCTCCAAAAGCAAAGTCTCACTTCCCGCAGACATCAGCAGCCAATATATTTCTGCATTGCTGTTAATCGCACCAAAACTTGAAAATGGACTGGAACTTGTATTGGAAGGAAAAATAACATCCGTGCCTTACATCAAGATGACGCTGGCTCTGTTAGAAGAAATCGGAGTAGAAACCCAATTCCAACAAAACACGATTGCAATACAGCCAAAGCCAGCAAATGACGAACCACATACCTTGACCGTAGAATCCGATTGGAGCTCGGCATCGTATTACTATTCAATAATGGCTCTCGCCGCAATTGACACAGAAATAAAACTTTCCAGCTATAAGAAAAACAGTCTTCAAGGCGATTCGGCTCTGGCAGAAATCTATAAAAATTTCGGAGTAAAGACTAGTTTTGGAACGAACTCGGTTACTCTTCAAAAGATTGAAAGCCATAACACAAATACGCTGGAATTAAACCTGAACGATTCTCCGGATATTGCACAAACGATTGCTGTAACCTGCTTCGGACTAGGAATGCCGTGCTATTTGACAGGATTACATACCCTTAAGATCAAGGAAACCGACCGACTGGAAGCATTAAAAGCAGAACTAGAAAAGCTCGGAGCCAAGATAAAAGTAACAGACGATTCTTTGCAATTAGAAGCTTTAACCGAAATAAATCCAAATGTTTCAATAGCAACGTATAACGATCATAGAATGGCAATGGCCTTTGCGCCTTTATCGCTAAAAGTTCCTATAATTATAAAAGAAGCAGAAGTCGTATCAAAATCGTACCCAGACTTTTGGGATGACCTAAAAAGTATTGGTTTTCAAATAAAAGAGTTATAACAATCCCAATGTTTATAGGCCTCAGCACTTTGCAAGCTGGGCGCTTTGCAACTTTCTGATTAAATAAAAGCCAAAACACTTGACAAGGCCTATCGCGCAATCGTATATTTGCACCCGGTCTGAAATTTAGCCTTCAGTAAGAACCTAAGTTTTCATACCTCAAATCTAAATTCTATTATGAAATTATCACACTTCAATTTCAATTTGCCAAAAGAGCTTTTAGCAGAATACCCAGCAGAAAACAGAGACGAGTCTCGCCTGATGGTCGTAAACAGAAAAACTAAAACCATCGAGCACAAGATGTTCAAAGACGTAATCGATTATTTCGAGGAAGGTGACGTGATGGTATTGAACAATACTAAAGTTTTTCCTGCCAGATTGTACGGAAATAAAGAAAAAACAGGAGCCAGAATTGAAGTTTTCTTGTTGAGAGAACTAAATGCAGAACAAAGATTATGGGACGTTTTGGTTGACCCAGCACGTAAAATCAGAATCGGAAATAAATTATATTTCGGAGATGACGATTCATTAGTAGCTGAGGTAATTGATAATACGACATCAAGAGGAAGAACATTGCGTTTCCTTTATGACGGTTCTTATGAAGAATTCAGAAACAAACTGACAGAGCTTGGAGAAACTCCAATCCCAAAATACATCAACCGCGAAGTAACTCCAGAAGATGCGGAGCGTTACCAAACTATCTATGCAAAAGAAGAAGGAGCCGTGGCAGCACCTACAGCAGGACTGCATTTCTCAAAACACCTTTTGAAGAGATTAGAAATCAAAGGGATTGACTTTGCAGAAGTAACACTTCACGTAGGATTGGGAACCTTCAACCCAGTTGAAGTAGAAGATTTGTCAAAACACAAGATGGATTCTGAAGAGTTGAAAATCACTCAAGAAGCTTGCGATATCGTTAACGAAGCCAAAGCGAAAAAGAAAAAGATATGTGCCGTAGGAACCACATCGATGCGTGCTATCGAAAGCTCGGTTTCCTCTGCAAAAACATTGAATCCATATGATGGTTGGACAAACAAATTTATTTTCCCTCCACACGATTTTAGTATTGCTGACTGCATGATTACCAATTTCCATACGCCAAAATCAACACTTTTGATGATGATTTCAGCATTTACTGGACATGACCTGATGAAGAAAGCGTACGAAGAAGCGATCAAAGAAGGATACAAATTCTATTCGTATGGTGATGCGATGCTGATCCTATAATCAGTACTTCCTTATACAAATCAAGATCTCGTCAGCAATGGCGAGATTTTTTGTTTTACAGAATTGTTTTGCCTGGCGATAAATCCGCAATATCAGTTCCAATCTGCGTCCTTCCCAAAATTTTTCCACACTCAATCTTTTTTCCTATTTTTACGACCATTAAAAAAACAACCAATGACCTTTCAAAATACCCGTGAATTCGCACAAGAACTAGATTCGCAAGACAAACTGCACCACTACAGGAACGAATTTCTTTTCCCACAAGTAAATGGTAGAAAAGTAATTTACTTCACAGGAAACTCCTTAGGACTGCAACCAAAACGAACAAAAGCGTATGTAGACGAAGTGATGGATGACTGGGCAAAGCTGGCTGTCGAAGGCCATTTTTATGCTGAAAAACCTTGGTGGGATTACCACGAAAGATTTGCGGCACCTTTAAGCAAATTAGTAGGCGCGCTTCCTTCCGAAGTCACCGTAATGAACACCTTGACTGTAAACCTTCATCTTTTGATGGTTTCGTTCTACAGGCCTACAGAGAAAAAATATAAGATACTCTGCGAATCAAAAGCCTTTCCGAGCGACCAATACATGTTCCAGAGCCAAGTGCGCTTTCACGGATTAGATCCAGAAGATGCCATCGTAGAATTGCATAGAAGAGAAGGAGAACACAATATCCGATTAGAAGATGTGCTGGCCAAGATTGAAGAGATTGGAGACGAATTGGCCTTGGTATTGATCGGAGGCGTAAATTATTATACCGGACAAGTTTTTGACATCAAGACCATCACCGAAGCAGGACACAAAGTCGGCGCTTATGTAGGCTGGGATTTGGCGCATGCTGCCGGAAACATAAAACTTGAATTGCACGACTGGGATGTAGATTTTGCAGCTTGGTGCAGTTATAAGTACATGAACTCCGGACCTGGAAACGCGTCAGGATGTTTTATACACGAAGACCACCACGACAATTATGAGCTGAATCGTTTTGCAGGATGGTGGGGCCACAACAAAGAAAGACGCTTTTTGATGGAACCGAAATTCTCGCCAGAAGCAGGAGCGAACGGCTGGCAGATCAGTAACCTTCCGGTATTGACATTGGCGCCCTATCTCGCATCAGTAGAAATGTTTGCCGAAATCGGAATGGATGCCCTGATTGAAAAAAGAGACAAGATTACCTCGTATCTGGAATTTATACTGAAAGAAATAGACAAAGAAGTCAGCAGCACTTTTGAGATCATCACGCCTGAAAACCCTGCAGAGAGAGCCTCGCAGCTATCCGTATTCTTGCACGGAGAAGGCCGTTCGTTGTTTGACTACCTTATGAAAAATGGGGTCATAACAGACTGGAGAGAGCCGAATGTAATCCGATTGGCTCCTGTACCATTATACTGTTCTTTTGAAGATATGTATGAATTCGGACAGATTTTAAAAGAAGGAATCCAGTCACACAAGTAATAGATAGAAAATTCGCTGCAGTTAGCGCTACTTCGCCAATTGCACGCCAAAATATACATCATGACAAAAGAACAAATAATTAAAAACTTTGATCCGAGCCAGCCAGGCTTGGCAGACGCAAGCATTTTCGGCCTTCCTTTTTCGGCAGAAGACAGCGAAATCATTATCATTCCGGTGCCTTGGGAAGTAACCGTAAGTTATGGAGCAGGCGCATCAGAAGGGCCAGAAGCGATTCTTGATGCCTCTTTCCAAGTAGATTTGCACCATCAAGAATTTCCAGAATTATGGAAGCTCGGCATCTACCTTGATCAAAATGAACAGACAGAGAAATGGGCCGCAGATAGCGCCAAATACAAAGGATTGGCACAGCCGATTATCGAAGCTTTAGAAAACGGAGAAGTTATCGAGAGCCTGCCGGCGCTGCAGTCGGATTTAGACAAGATAAACAAAGTCTGCAAAGATCTTAAGGACGAAGTAAAAGAACGCGTGCTTTATTGGACAAAAAAAGGCAAAAAAGTAGCACTTTTGGGCGGCGACCACTCTACACCATTAGGCTATTATGAAGCTTTAGCTACACAGCACAATGAATTCGGACTGCTGCACCTTGATGCTCATATGGACTTACGAATTGCCTACGAAGGATTTAAATATTCTCACGCTTCCATCATGTATAATGCCTTGCAGTTGCCGCAGATTACTAAAATCGTACAAGTTGGTATTCGTGATTTCTGCCAGCAGGAAGTAGAAACGGCTTTCGAGCAAGGGAACAGAGTCTTGGTACATACTGATATGGATTTGAAAGCAGAAGCCTATGTCGGAAAGACATGGGAACAGCAATGCGAAGCTATCATTGCCACGTTGCCACAGAAAGTAGCCATCAGCTTTGATATCGACGGAATGTATCCTTGGTACTGTCCCAATACGGGTACTCCTGTACCGGGTGGATTTTCTTTTGAACAAGCCGCTTATCTTTTGAGCAAGCTAGGCGAAAGCGGTAAAGAAATTATAGGTTTCGATTTGGTAGAAGTAGCTCCAGGGGATGATGATTGGGATGGAAACGTAGGCGCCCGCATGCTTTTCCACATGTGCGGCGTTTTGGCCAAGAACAACGGCTTGAACGTTGGGCAAAAAATCAAATTCAATAGGCAGTAATCTTCCTAAAATAAAAAAAAACAATGGGCCTCAAAGGGCCCATTGCTATTTAATAAGCATTAGCAATAAAAGGTGCTTTCCTAATAAAAGTGCTATCCGATAGCTGGTCTATAAGAAAATGAGCCAGATTGGTAGCGCTGATTTTGTCACCCGGACAATCCTCTAAGCTTACGTTTATCGGACTCCTTTCCTCGGTCTCATCAATTTGCGGTAGCCGTACCAAGGTCCAATCAATTTCGCTGGCCGCCAACATTTCATACTCCAACTGCTTGTTGGCTGTCGAGACCGAAAAGTTTTGGTACATCCAGTCGGTTGCAAAAGCCGTCTTTTCCCCTTTTTTATCTAAAGGAGTATTCACGTTCAGTCCCGTCGTTACGATATAACGATGGACGCCTTTTTCTTTCATGGCTCGAATGATGTTATCTGTAGCCTTGCTGAAAAGTGTCGGTTCGCTTGGCGGAATTCCGAGTCCTAATGTGCTTAGTACCGCTTCACATCCTTCTAACAGCTGACAGACAGCGTTAAAGTTTGTTACGTCTCCCTCGATAATTTCTACAAGAGGATTGCTAGTCTTAAAATGGGCAGGGTTTCTTACGAGAAACTTAAACGGAATGCCTTGATGGAGTAATGTACTGACAAGGTATTTGCCAGATTTTCCGGTGCCGCCGATCACGGCAATTTTTATATTGTGTTTCATTTTGTTCTTTATAAAATTATTGAAAATAGTATCTTAGTCCTGATGTATCTGATACAGACAAACAAGACAAGCAGCAGCCTATGGCTTTTGCAGAAACGATTTATTATTTTATAAAGAGATTTTGATGCGGTAAATGTAGGAACTTATACCAACAATTCAAAAAACTTTTTGGCAACAGAAAATACAAGTCATGGAAAATCAAGAAGATGCCATCAAGTCGATGGCTATAGTCAATAAGATAGCAATCGGAAGCTTGTTTGAAAAAACGATAACGGTCGAAAGAAACCAATTGGTGAAGACAGGCGGCAGTACCGATACTAACATCTATTTTGTTCAAGACGGCAGCCTTCGAATTTTTGTCCAAGACGGAGAGGAGGAACGCGTTATCCGTTTCGGCTACCAAAACAACATCATCGTTGCGCTCGATTCTTTTCTCACCGAAAAACCTTCAGATTTCTATATACAAGCCATCAAAAAGACAACCTTAAAGATCATCTCTAAAAAAACATTCATGGACTTCATCAGCAAAGAACCTGAAAATCTTACGCTTTGGGCCGAAATCCTTGAAGACCTTGTCCTGCAGCAGATCGAAAGAGAAAAAGACCTGCTGACGCATTCGCCAAAAGAACGTTACGAAAGAGTACTAAAACGCAGTCCGCAGCTCTTTCAAGAAATACCCAACAAGCACATTGCAAACTACCTTCGCATGACGCCGGAAACATTGTCGAGGCTTAAAAAATCTTGAGTTCGATCAAGAATTTCTAAACCAAGGCTGCGGAACTTTGCAGAAAAAAGATGAAAATAAAAACACAGCAGCTCTTGCAAGAACTTACGACCCAAGTACAAGACCATCTGGCGTATGCAACGTCGCTCCTCGCACAAACAGATGAAGCACTCAACAACAGGATAGCGCCAGATAGCTGGAGCGCCCTAGAATGCATCGAACATCTCAATCGCTACGGCAATTTCTACCTGCCCGAAATCGAAAAGCGAATCCATCAATCGCAATCAAAACCCGAGCCCGAATTCAAGAGCGGCTGGCTGGGCAATTATTTTGCAGAGAGCATGCGTCCGAAAGCAAGGCTCAATAAAATGAAGACTTTTGCCAAAATGGATCCTATTTATAGCAAGCTCGATAAGTCGGTTTTAGACACTTTTATCAAGCAGCAGCAACAGCTTTTACGATTGTTGGAGAAGTCGGGGAGTATAAGCCTGAACAAGACAAAAACCAGTATCAGCATTACAAAACTCATCCGACTAAAATTAGGAGATACCTTTAGATTCCTCATTTACCACAACGAAAGGCACATCCAGCAGGCAAAAAGAGCCGTCGAAAATACTCGTGCTTAAAAAGATATAGCTGTTTGGAATTCAGACTCTTAAATAGGTAACGACAGACGTTCAAAACAAAAAATACTTTCCGTATCTTTATGATAAGAATCAATGGCACAGAGTTTGCAAACCCCTTGCCGACCTTGTGATTTCACGCAAGGCAGTAAAATAACGGCTATATGAATACTTTTAAAAGCACAGAAAAGATGAAAACAATCGTCAACCTAAAAACAGCCGTTTTGCTAATCGGCCTTGTTTTTTTTGCAACCCATGCGAATGCAAAAACCATCCGAATGACAATCAAAGAAGAATTGGCCAGCTGCACAGGAGTAGCCCCGCAAAGCTGCTTTCAGGTCAAATATAAAAAAAGCAAAGACTGGGAACTGTTCTACAGCCAGATTGAAGGATTCGATTATACGCCAGGTTACAGGTATGTGATAGATGTCATCCAAACCAAAAGAAAAAATGTTCCTGCCGATGCCAGCAGCTATACCTACACACTTAAAAGAGTCGTAGAAAAAAAACAGATTGGAGAAAAAGGAGCAGATGCGTGGACCTTTATCACCAAACACAAATGGAAAGTCATCCAGATCAATGGTGCAGAACCGTCAGACACTTCAGCCTATGTTACTTTTCCGGCTGATATGAAAACGATGAATGGTTTTGGAGGCTGCAACAGGATTTTTGGAGGCTATGAACTCAAAGAGAACACCATAAAGTTTAAAGGAATTGCAAGTACGTTGATGGCTTGTGCAGACGAGAACAAAAACAAGCTCGAAGGCACTCTGTTAAAGATGCTAACGGACAATACGTTTACATATGATGTGGCCGACCAGACGCTGAACTTTTATCAAGATAACAAGTTGGTATTGATGTTTGGAAAAGCACCTTTAGACTAATAGAATTTAAAATAAAAAAATACGATCTCCTATAGCGCTAAGTTGTTATAGGAGATTTTTTTTATAGCGTAGTATTAGTTGGAATCATTATATATTGTGAAATCTCTTTTTCAGATTGCGCAGATTCCATTCCATGTCCACAAAGTGTACAAACTCACCATTTTAAAAACTTTGTATAGTTTTATCATAAATACATAAATAAACACGTTATGTATAAGTTATTTAATAAGATATGGCAATGAAAAATATCACTACACTAATAGCTGGGCTGCTCTGTACCATTTCAACCTACTGCCAAGACGGAGAATTTCAAGTTTACCCTAACGGCTTAATTTATAACGAACAAACAATGACCAAGTTGAGCCATATTGTGGACTCGTTAAACTTGAAATACAAGACCTGCAATTTCAATACGGTTTTTTATTCCAAAAGCCAGACTATCGGACATCTTGTAAAAGTTGATGGAGGCAACCTTAAGGAAGCAAAGAAAGATATGGAAAAGCAAATTTCCTTAGACGACTTTCTTAAAAAATATCCAAAAGCGACTGTTGAAAGAAATGTGTTAGTCATAAAAAGAAAATACAAAGACTACAGAAATCAGGATAGAGTAGAGTTTGAACATTTTAATGTAAAAAATGACTATGGATTTAGCATTGAATCTGATGATATTTCGCTTTACCAAAAAGACTTTACAAATAAATGGTTATTTGAATACGAAAAGAAAACGAGCTATTCTGACGAATCCTTATCCGCCTTTTATTTCCCTAAAAACTTTAGTTCAGATCCTATTCCTCAAAAATATTCCCAAATGATAGGATATTCCGATTGTTTAATAGACACGAAAACGAGAAAGTTTAAAGACAATTTAAAAGATGGTTGGGTTGAGCTGCCCGAAAACTGGACTTCATTGTCAAGAAAAGAAAAAGCAAAGCTTCTTGACGAGATGAGGGGCACAAGAGTAGTTGGAGTCTGCAGTATGGACAGCAGGCCAAGAGAACACGCTATACATATTGCCTTGCTATCTGCTGAGACCTATAATTGGGAAGTTTTTCTAAAAGCACATTTAGACATAATGAATGACCGCTTTGATAGAGTGTCTGACGGTAGCTACGCTTGGGGAGAAAGAAATACCTATATCAAAGAACTTGAAGAACTAAACATAAATGTTTCCGACCTTATATTAGGCATATCTTATCGTATTGAAAACCCTGTGGATAATCATTATTTTGGAAGCATTGGACGAGTGGGACGTGCATTATCAGAAATCAAAAACAGAAATGAAATTGAACAATCTATGCTGTCGATAATTTCTGATAATGGATTAGATACTTATAACAGACTATTGTTTTATTTTCTGTTCCGTAACTATAACCACCACATAAAAGACGAAACAGTAAAAAAAGAAAACAATGATAAGCTAGCAATAGCAGTAAAGACATTGCCTAAATTTATTAACGAAAGGTTGGCAGAAAAATAAAAAACCAAACCACAAACAATAACAAAACCCTTTCCTCAACAAAGGGTTTTTATTTGCATCTTTCCCAAATCCAAAATCTGCCCTCCTAAATCCAAAATCTGCCCTCACAAATTTTATGCTCATTTATCTAAAGTTAATTATATTTAGTGGCGCAATTACACAACAGATGCCAACACTAAAACATATAAGAGAACAGCAAAACCTAACTCAAGAAGAACTTTCCGAAAAATCCGGAATTTCCGTTAGGACCATACAGCGAATCGAAGCCGGAACATTACCCAAAGGCTATACGCTCAAAACCCTTGCAAAAGTTCTAGAAATCCAAGAAAGCGAATTGCTGGATAAAAAGACAAAAACAGAAACAATTGGCGACGAAAAAGCAGAAACCAAACCAGAATCGGTTGCGATTGACTATTCCAAAATCAAGCTAGTCAATCTTTCCTCCCTACTATTTGTCGTGCTGCCGCCCTTAAATATTTTGGTACCGCTTCTTTTGGCCAGCATCCTAAAGCAGAAAAATCCGCTGGTAAAACAGATTGTTTCCGTCCAGATTCTTTGGACAATTTTAGCGCCTATTGTTTTTATGCTCGGCATCTTTCTAAAACTCGGAGGCAAGTTTACTTTAGGGTTGATGATCGGCATCGTACTGTCAAACCTCTTTATTGTACTGCGTAATGCGGCCGAAATCGACAGGCGGCAAAGACTCTATTTTAAGCTGAAATTCAATATCCTGTAAGCCTTTCGGGTCTTTGTCGGGTTTTTGTCGGGTTGATTTTTAGGCGCCTATGGCAGTAAAAACCAATCTTTGCCAAAAACTTTAGCAATGATACGATTCCTCTATTTTTTATTCCTTTTCCTATTCGCTTTGCCGCAAAAGAGCCAAGCCCAGGTCGAAAAAACAAGCGAGCTCTATAAGACGATTATGTCAAAAGACAGCCTGCTGTTTAACGTTGGCTTCAATACCTGCGACATCTCCCAGTTTGAAAACTTGATGAGCGAAAACTTAGAATTCTATCATGACATAGGCGGCAGGTCTGACAAAAAGAAATTCCTAAAAGACTTTGAGTCCGGACTATGCGCCGATCCCAAAAACTTTCAGGCCCGAAGAGAACTGCTGCCCCAAAGCACAGAAATCTATGCCCTTTATGACAGAGAGAATCAAGGCAAGATATACGGAGCGCTCCAGATAGGCGTGCATCAGTTTTTTGAAAAACAACCCTCACAGCCCGAAAAGTTTGGCAGTTCGGCAAAATTCAGCCACCTCTGGCTTTTAGAAAGCGGCGAATGGAAGCTGTCCAGATCCTACAGCTACGAACATGTCAACAAACAATTGCAGGCCTCAGAAGTACCTGCCTTCGACAACGATGCCGCCATCGAAAAGTGGCTCAAGGAAAATAAGGTACCCGCTCTTGGCCTCGGAATAATCGAAAACGGAAAGCTCAAGCAGGTAAAAGCCTTTGGCGAAATCAAGGCAGGCGTTGCCGCTCCCTACAATACGATTTTTAATGTGGCTTCTGTAACCAAGCCCGTAACGGCCATGGTCGCATTGAGATTGGCCAGCCTAGGGAAATGGGACTTAGACAAGCCAGTCTACCACTACTGGACCGATCCTGATATTGCCAAAGACCCAAGACACAAACAAATCACCACCCGACTTCTCTTGAGCCATCAAGCCGGCTTCCCGAATTGGCGCTTGGCCAATGCCGACAAAAAATTAAGTTTTCTGTCCGACCCCGGAACCCAATACCAATATTCAGGGGAAGGATACGAATACCTGCGCAAAGCCTTAGAAAACAAGTTTCATAAAACCTTGCAGCAATTAGCATTCGAACTGATTTTCCAGCCCCTAAAAATAAGCGAAACCAGCTACGTCTGGACTAAAAATACCGACGCATCACGATACGCCACCGGCTATGACAAAGAGCTAAAGCCGTATGAGATAGAAAAGAATACAACACCCAACGCAGCGGACAATCTGTTGACGACTATCGAGGAATATGGCCAATTGCTTACCGCTCTAATGGACGGAACGTTGTTGCCTGAAAATACTTTTAAAGAAATGGTTACTCCGCAGATCGCAAGCGAAAAAGGCAAGCACTTTGGCCTAGGATTCGAAATCTACGATCTGGGCAAAGGCGACTATGCTCTTGCGCATGGAGGAGCCGATCTAGGCGTCAGAGCCATTGTATTTATCTTGCCGAAAACAAAACAAGGCCTGCTGATTTTTACGAACTCCGATATAGGAGGCAGCTTATACGAAGCTTTGGTAAAACACTATCTTGGCACATCAGGAGAAACGATTGTGAATATTGAGACGAAATAAAGCTGGTTTTAATAAAATCGGTGCCATCTGCGTGCAATAATTATATCCCTTAAGTTCTTATTGGCACATCTTATCTTCTTATTGGCGCTGCTCAAGTTCTTATTGGCACATCTTAAGTTCTTATTGGCACTGCTCAAGTTCTTATTGGCACATCTCATGTTCTTATTGGCATTGCTCAAGTTCTTATTGGCACATCTTAAGTTCTTATTGGCACTGCTCAAGTTCTTATTGGCACATCTTATCTTCTTATTGGCACTGCTCAAGTTCTTATTACTACATCTTAAGTTCTTATTGGTATCCCTCTTTAACATTTCAGCGTTCCCAATTTCCTGATTTTGCTTTCTTGTTCTCTGCTTTAGGGATGCTTTTTTATAAACAGCAAACCTTATTGGGATTTCGCCGCTGTTTTTGTAGAAAGTCCCTGTTTGATTTTAATAGGAGAGTTTCGAAAACAGCTGCAAACTACACTTGGGGCAGTATCGTCGTTATTTTAAAACTAAAAAAGCAGCAATTGGTTGTGTCATTTTTGTATTATAACCTATTGTAAAGTAATGGGTTGTGTGTTTTTTTCTTTGAGGAAAAACGTAATTCACTCCTTTTTTTGGAACCGATGCGAAAAAAAATAAAAAAAATTTAGTCCCAAGAAAAGAACTAGCATAAAAGATAAAAATCTAAAGAATGACGGGCGTTGCTGCCGGTCTTTTTTTGCTTTTAAAGCCTAAAAAAAGAACACCAATAGCCCTTATTTTTAGAAAAAAACAGCACGATGGGGAAAATCGTAAGGATACGGTTTTTAGCTATTGTAAATTCGGTAAACCTATTGAAGTTTAAATAGTTGCATGTTTTAAACGGTTATATACGGAGCTACCACCTCCACATAACAGTATGGCACACTTATTAAACATACCCACTTTTCTACAGATGAATTTAAAGTCTATTCATCCGCCATGAACTATGGCCCGATTTAGCATGCCTAAACAATTATTAATCTAAACTATGAAATCATGAATAATAAAATTTACATACTACTACTCGCATTTTTCTTGGGCGCTGTTGGAATGAATGCCCAAAACGGCTATTTTTATTATTATAAAGATCAAAAAATTGCCCTCAATCTAGACCGAAAATTCTTGAACATAAACACTTCAGAAGATTTTCAGAAATCCTCCCTCGACGGATTAAAATTTAAAGACGTTACGCTGCAAGACGACAGTTCTACCGGAGAGCGCCAAAAGTTTGGAAAGCTAGAATTCCAGTCGGAACCATCAAGCGCCGACTTTGACAAGGCCATAAGCGACCTACGAAAGATCAAAGGCATCAAAAGCGTTTCGCTCTTTTTTAAAAGACCGCAGGCAGCGTCTATCGGAACATCCAGCCTTTTCTATGTCAAGCTAAAAGACGATAGAGGTTTTGAACTGCTTAAAAAAACCGCTTCCGAAAACAAAGTGAAGATCGTAGAGCAGATTCAAGGAATGCCTTTATGGTATATCTTGGCAGTAGAACCAGACAACCAAAGCACTTCGCTGCAGATGTCCAACCTGTTTTATGAAACTGGACAGTTTGCCGACATCGATCCTGCCTTTATGTTTAATTTCAGGTCGGTTTGTACCAATGACACCAACTTTGGAAGCCTTTGGGGACTTAGTAACAGCGCCAATCCTAACATCGATATCAATGCCTGCCAGGCTTGGACGATTACACAAGGAAGCGGCGTGAATGTAGCCATCCTCGACCAAGGAATCTACAAGACCCACAACGACTTGGCTGCCAATATTTCGCCTTTGAGCTTTGATGCGCAGAGCGGTACCAGCCCTAGTGTTTTTATCTCAGGCAACAATCACGGTACTCACGTAGCAGGAACTGTTGGAGCCGTAAAAGACAACAACCTTCAGGTAGTTGGAGTAGCGCCACAATCCAAATTGATGTCGGTGAGCCACTCGTTAGGATTGGTTCCTAATGTCTCTGCACAGCTTGCTTCTGGAATCAATTGGGCCGTAGCCAATGGAGCCGATGTCATCAATAATTCTTGGGGCGACCAAGGAGGAGCTTATTATGCTCAGCTGTATAGCGCGGCTCTAGAAAGTGCGATCCTTAATGCCTTGGCAAACGGAAGAGGAGGCAAAGGAACTGTAGTTGTTTTTGCCGCAGGAAACTTTGGAAGTGGCGGTCCGGTAATGGACTACCCAGGTACTTTTACAGACAATATCTTGACCGTAGGATCGATTACCTCTACAGGAGCGCGTTCTAGCTTTTCGGGCTACGGAACCAAGCTTGACGTAGTAGCGCCTGGAAGCAATATTCTTTCTACCATCCCAACCAACAGTACAGGATCTATGAACGGTACGTCTATGGCAAGTCCGCACGTAACGGGACTGGTAGCCTTAATTCTTTCTGTGAATCCATGTCTTACTGGGCAACAAGTACGAGATATCATTGAAGGCACTTCTCAAAAAATTCCAGGCTTTAGCTATTCTACCACAGCCGGAAGAACCAACGGAACATGGAACAACCAAGCAGGTTATGGACTTATAGATGCTTATGCCGCTGTATTGCGTGCACAACAAATGTACTCGCCAACCGTAGACCTCTATGTGAAAGACACTCCTGCAGATCTAGGAATCGAGCCGAATACTATTTCGCCATACATGTGGGCCAGTGAAGACATCTGGGTACGAAACTATAATGACAGTGGTCTGGTGCACCAAAATCCAGATTACAGCCCTACGAATCCTAACTACGTACGCGTACGCGTAAGAAACAAAAGCTGCGTTGCCTCTTTAGGAAACGAAAAGCTGAAACTTTATTGGGCTAAAGCCGGTACTTCATTGAATTGGCCGATGAGCTGGAACGGAACCTACTATGTAGGCGGCGTGCTCATGGGCAAACAAATTGGAGCATTGGCAGGAATTACGATTCCGGTACTCCAGCCGGGACAAGAAGTTATCCTGACGTTTGCATGGAACGTTCCAAATCCTGCCGATTACGCGCCCATCAATCCAGAGCCGTGGCATTTCTGTCTGCTGACCCGAATTGAAGCCGCCAGCGATCCGATGACATTCCCAGAAACAGCAGATCTTAATCTCAATGTCAAGAACAACAACAATATTGCGTGGAAAAACGTTACGGTTGTCGATGTACTTGCTAACGGAAGCGTAGGAGGTGTTGTTGGAGTAGGAAACCCTGTGAAAGTTGCTAAGAAATACTTCCTAGAATTTGTAGCCGAAGACATTCCAGACGTAAGGCCGATTTTTGAACAAGCCCAAATAACAGTCAAAATGGACGAAAGGTTGTACCGAGCTTGGGAGCGAGGAGGAGCTGTAGGTCGAGGATTAGTGGAAGGAAGAGACAGGATGTCAAGAATTGTCAGGGCAAACAATGCTACACTGAACAATATCGTCTTTGAGCCTAACGAATTAGGAACGCTCAACCTGACGTTTGCTTTCTTAAATGATGATATGACTCCGCAGCAGTTTGTCTACAATATTGTGCAGCGAGATGCCGAAACAGGCGATGTTGTAGGAGGCGAAACCTATTTGGTGAACAAAGGTGAAACCCGCGGCAGAAGACTTGTTGCCGATGCTGGTAACGATAAAAAAGCCGACAGAGACGAAGTCATTACGCTAAGCGCAGCACAGCTGAACGAAGCCGTAGTCTATAACTGGTACGATACCGAAGGCAACATGATCTACCAAGGAAAAGACTTTACAGTATCTGTTGAGATGGCTAAAAAATACAAGCTAGAAGTTGTAGCATTGGCAGACGGGCTTAAAGATTATGCCGAAGTTGAGGTAACGATGAATCCAAGCTCTTTAGGAGGCATTGCACCTAACCCTGCTAAAAACAATGTTACGGTATCCTATAAGCTTAATGATGCCGGCTCAGCCTACTTGACCATTATTGGAAGTTATGGCGCTAACAGAGCCTCGAACAACTACATCCTGGATGTGAAAAATTCAGAAATTAATATCGATGTCACGAATTATCCAAGCGGCCTGTATACGGTAGCCTTGGTATGCAATGGCAAGATAGTCGATACTAAGAAACTGATTAAGAAATAAAGAATTTTAAAACCCGTGCCCAGCACGGGTTTTTTTATTAAATTTATACCTATCATTTTAAAAATCAGGACTATGAAAATGTTTGCACTACTACTAACCGTTCTGCTTCAAGGCTGCAGCAGCGATGGCAACCAAGAGTCGCGCGTTATTGATGCGGTGCTGATTGGAAAAGGCAATCTCTATGGCAATGGCGATGAAAATATCCCAAGACAGAATGTGGTCATCTACAACCAAACCGATTGGAACCTTCTGATGCAAAAGATGGATACTCGAAATCCTGTCTCGAATAGTTTTTCAGAAACCAATATCGATTTTAACGCTTTCCAAATCATCGCTGTCTTTGATGAAATTAAAGGCAACGGAGGGCACACTATAGACATTACACAAATTACAGAAAATGAAGCCACGATTGTGGTAACCTTACAGAATCTAAATACGGGCGGAGGAACATCGGTAATGACACAGCCTTTTCATATCGTCAAGATTCCAAAATCAAAAAAGCCCGTTGTTTTTAGATAATACGTTGCCATAAAGACATACCTTTGGCGGGATGAATAAATCACAATCAGCATATTACAAAAGCCTGCTGCTAAAAACACTACTGGCACTAACCCTGTTGCTTGGCGTTTCCTATGGTTCCGGTTCTGTAAATCTCGAAAAGCAACCGTTTCATTCCGAAACCTCTTTTTTAAAAAGCAACAGTTCTAAGAAAAAAGCCATTTCTTATAAAAGAGCTCTTGAGCTCGGTACTTTCGATCTCAAGGCAAGCAAGCCCCTTTATTCGTTACATTTCATCACCTCTCACAATACAGCAGCTAAAGTAAAATGGGTCGAAAAACACAGACACTATTGCTCTTTCAAATCAAAGATGCAATTCTTTAGTCCGCAAGCCATTTCTAGAAATTCAGGAGAAGATACTCCTATTTCATAATTCGCTAGGCCTCTCTAGGCCCCAATCTCTTTGAGTTTTTTAATTGACAAAGCTGTTGCTGCTATTGCAATGGCTCAAAGACATGCGTAAATTATGGAAAGTTTCAAAAAAAAGCTGCGGCTTTTGGCCTATGCCATGCTGATTCTTTTGGCTTCGATGGCGGCAGGTATCGTCGGAGCTCCGCTTCCTAGGCAAGGCAGGAAAGAAGAACGTTATGATATAAAAATAGAAATGATAGATTCGAAAGAAGAAGAAACCGAATCCGAACAAATAGAAGTTAAAAAATAAAAAACCTGCAGCACTTGTGCTGCAGGTTTTTAAGTTTGGGAGATCAGATTGCTTATTTTTTTGCTAGTTTAATAGCATTTAGCCTTCTTCCGTCAATTTCGGGAACCAGCATGTAGATACCTTGCTGCCATGCCCCAGTTTCGATGCTGATCGTTTGTCCGGCATCATTTGAAGCATAGCTTTTGTTGAAGACTTCTCTTCCGTCTATAGAAAAGATGCGCAATACGGTGCTCGTATTTCCGGCTTCGTTTAGCTTTAAAGTCAATGCCTCATTGAAGGGATTGCCTAGGACTGAAATTCTCTTTGTAAAAAGAAAATCTTGAGTGTTCAGGTCAAATCCTGTAGTGAAAATAATCTGCCAAGCATTAAGGCTTCCGGTATCTTCTTCACCGTTATCATACAAGGTCATCGTCCAGTCGCCATTGACAGCCACGCCATTCAAAAAGGTAGTCAGGTTGCACAGCGGAATATCTGTTGGATACGTTGAAGTTCCTCCGGTAGGAGCATAAGCGCCGGCTGGAATACTTTGTGCTGCGCCAGGCGTAACCACATTGATGGCTGTCGTATTGGCGGCGTTAAAGCTCAATACGTTTCCTGTAGCAAAATCAGAACTGTCACCACAGCTGGTATCGGTAGCGGCCCCAAGTCTTTTGATTAAGGCACAAGATCCTCCGGCGGGAGTTCCGAGCTCGGCCACCACATCACCTAGCCACGTATGAACTAGATCGAGATTAATTGTAACCTTTGTAGGATCTGTAATTGTTGCCGTAATAGGAACATTAAGAGAGACTGAGACGCTTCCTGCTGAATTTCCTGAGCCGCAGCTAGTTCCTGTTCCATCCGGAATCGGCGTTACCGTGTTAAACGTGTACGTCTGCGCATTTGCAATACCGCAGAATAATAAAAACAATAAAGGTAGTTTTGTTTTCATAAATAGAATATTTAAAATTAATAATAAAACTCATACCGTGATAGTTCTCTAATTGGGGTGATTTTATATTATACAGAATTGTGGCTCTTCTGTAGCTAAATATTTATTTTAAGAAATTACGATAAAGATAATGTAATTAATTTAAAATTAACAAATTACATGAATTAAATTCTGTTTATTTGTTATTTAGTGGTATTGTTTTCAATAAAGATGTCTAAAGATTAAATAAAAAATTATTTTTATAACAATTGTTATCATATTTCCCTAAATTTGATATCTTATAATTACATTCTACTCTTAATGCAAAATCCTTTAAATATTGCAATTGTAGGCTCCGGTCTGGTGGGTTCGCTGTTGGCAATATACCTTAAAAAAGCAGGCCATTCCGTTCACGTGTATGATAGAAGTCCTGATATCAGAAAAATCCAATTTTCCGGACGTTCCATAAATCTTGCAATGTCGCATCGAGGCTGGAAAGCATTAGACGGTGTCGGAGTTGGGGATGCGGTCCGGGCCATTTCAATCCCTATGGACAAAAGAGCAATCCACTTAAAGGATAAGCTGAATTTTCAGCCCTACGGCAAAGAAGGCGAGAGCATCTATTCTATTTCTAGAGGAACCCTGAATCGAAAAATGATTGACTTGGCCGAAGAAGCGGGAGCCGTATTTTTCTTCGAAAAGAAAATTTGGGACGTCACGTTGGCAGATGCCACTTTGCATATTGGAGAGACAGAAAGAGGAGAGTGGGAGTCCGTAAAATATGATATGGTTTTTGGTTCCGACGGAGCTTTTTCTAGGGTTCGCCATAGAATGCAGCGCCAGAGCATGTTTGACTATTCGCAAGAATTTCTTCAGACAGGATATAAGGAACTTAATATTCCGTCAAATCCAGACGGAACGCACAGGCTTGATAAAAATTCCTTCCACATTTGGCCAAAAGGCGACTATATGCTTATCGCGCTTCCCAATCTTGACGGAAGTTTTACATGCACGCTGTTTATGCCTTTTGAAGGCGAAAATTCGTTTGCATCGCTCAAAGACAGAAAACAAGTGGAAGACTTTTTTGAAAAAAACCTTCCGGATACTATAGACGTAATTCCAAACCTGGCCGAAGATTTCTTTAAGAATCCGACCAGTACTTTAGTGACTATGAAATGCTTCCCGTGGACGTATAGTGATAAAGTAGCTTTAATCGGCGACGCTTGCCATGCTATCGTTCCGTTTTACGGACAAGGCATGAATGCTGGCTTTGAAGATATTACCGTATTGTATGAATTCATGGAAGAATTCGGAAACGATTGGGAGCGAATTTTCAAAGAATATGAAAAAAGCAGAAAGCCTAATACTGATGCCATAGCCGAGCTGTCTTACAGGAATTTTATGGAAATGAGTTCCAAGACCGCTGATGAAAAATTCCTATTGCAGAAAAAAATAGAAAAATGGTTTTCAGAAAAGCATCCCGATAAATGGCTGCCGATGTACAGCCGTGTGACCTTTAGCTTGGATCCGTATTCACAAGCGTTAGAAGTAGGAGATTTCCAGAACCGTTTGATGGAAGAAGTCCTGAAAATGGACCATATCGAAGAGAAATGGAACAGCATAGAAGTAGAAGAAAAGATATTAGAATTGCTAGAAAAGAAATAAATACCGCTATAAAATAAAATTGGGATTAAAAGTTATGATAACCTTTAATCCCAATTTTTTATATCCTATTTCGACTAGTTTTCTACTTTCTTGGTCACAGGTTTTATCAAGACACGAAGCGTAGAATCGTTGCTGAAATAACTGAAAGCCCAGTTTACGAAAATGGTCAGCTTATTCTTGACGCTCAAGATCAGCATCAGATGCACAAACATCCAAGTGAACCAAGCAAATCGCCCCTGGAAGCTGAAATTGGGCAGGTCAACTACCGCTTTTCGTTTTCCGATGGTTGCCATAGAGCCTTTATCGTGATATTCGTATTCCTTTCGTGGTTTATTTTTGGTCTGAAGCTTAAAGTTCTTCGCCAAAACCTTTGCCTGTTCGTTGGCAACTGCAGCCAGCTGAGGATGCCCGTTTACATATTTAGGAGTAGTCATGTAAGCAATGTCTCCAATCGCAAAGACATCCTTTAAATGCTCTACTTCGTTAAATCGGTTGACGATGAGTCGGTTTCCTCTCGTGATAGACGCTTCCGGAATGCCTTCAATCTGGTTTCCGGTAACTCCTGCCGCCCAGATAACGTTTTTCGCCTCAATGGTCTCGCCGTTTTTTAGGCTGACGGTTCTTCCGTTGTAATTTTCAACCACGGTGCCTGTTTTTACGATAACGCCAAGATCTTCAAGGTATTTTCGAGAAGCTTTTTTTGAATCATCGCTCATCGCATTCAAGACATTAGGAGAGCCTTCTAGTAGATAGACGGTAAGTTTGGAGAAATCTTTATCTGGATAATCTTTCGGAAGGATGTTCTTTTTCATTTCAGATAAAGCTCCGGCCAATTCTACTCCGGTAGGGCCGCCGCCGACAATCACGAAGTTGAGAATATACTGAAGCTCTTCCGGATTTTTTGTTACAACGGCATCTTCAAAAGTCTGGAGTATACGGTTTCGAAGCTGTATGGCTTCTGGTACAGACTTCATCGGGAAAGCGCAATTTTCGAGATTCTTATTCCCGAAATAATTGGTCTTGCAGCCATAAGCCAAGACAAGGTAGTCGTATGAAAAATCCCCGATGGAGGTTTTCAGGCACTTGTTTTCAGGCTCGACGCTCAAGACGTCTGCGATTCGTATTTTTACGTTTTTGGAACGCTGGAAAACTTTCCTAAGCGGAAAGGAAATACTTGCGGGTTCTAGTCTTGCCGTAGCCACTTGATACATGAGTGGCTGGAATTGATGGTAGTTATTTTTATCAATAAGGTATACTTCGTAGTCGGTATTTTCAAGGTCCTCGGCAAGGGTCAGTCCTGCAAATCCAGCGCCTACAATTATGATTCTTTTTTTGGTTTCCATACGGGTTTCATTTGCACGTAAAGTTACCAAATAATAAGGGCTTACGCTTCTCTATTAACTTTTTCTAAAGAAAAAGCGGGCAGGCAAACAGACAGATATTCGCAAGGCTCGTCAAAAGGATTTGAATATTGCACTCTTGCGTTTTTTTCTATTTTAATCGATTGTCCAGCTTCTAAGATTACGGTTTCGCCTTCAATGATAAATTGCTTTTTGCCTTTTATGATATAGGTGTATTCGTCAAATTCTGGAACTTGGAAAGGCTCGCTCCATTTTGGCGGTGCTACCATGTGCGCGATGGATACTTCGGAGTTTCCATTGGTGGCGTTTCCAAAATGTTCTTCGATTAATTTTCCATCGTCTGTCGGAACGATAAAAGGGGCTTTTTGTAGGGTATATTTTTTCATTATTTTTTAAATATAAAGTAGACAGCCAGTATCAGGAACATGAAACCGATAGCATGATTCCATCTGAAAGTTTCGTTTTTGAAAAAGAGCAGAGAGAAGATCACAAAAATAATAAGCGTAATGACTTCCTGGATGACTTTGAGCTGCATGAGCGAGAACGGACCGCCGTTTCCGTTAAATCCGATCTTGTTGGCCGGAACTTGGAAACAGTATTCAAAAAGAGCCAGTCCCCAGCTTATCAACACAATTGTTATCAGCCCTGCATTTTCGAACCATTTGAGTTCTTTAAACTTTAGATGTCCATACCATGCCAATGTCATAAAGACATTCGATAAAATGAGCAGTCCGATCGTAATAAAGGCTTTCATGTTATTTCTTGAATATTTTTGTCAGTACCCCAAATACGCCTCGAATAAAAGTAGCACTCGTAAACACTTTGATGATGCTTTTTGTAGTCTGGCTCATAGGCTCGCTTGCTTCCTTTTTTTCTTGTTTCTGTTCTTGCACTTTTTCTTCGGCTTCGGCCGCTTCTTTCTGGATGTCTTGAACTTTTTTGTTCAGCATTTCATAAGCGCTCTCTCGGTCGATCACTTCGTTATATTTTCTTGTCAGTTTAGAGCTGTTGTTGATTTCGCTGATTTCGTTGTCTGTCAACACGTCCATGCGGCTCATGGGTGCTCGCATCATGGTTGCGGCAAGAGGCGTTGGTATTCCCTTTTCGTTCAGGGCCGTAACCAAAGCTTCTCCAGTTCCGAGTGACGTTAGTACTTCGTCAGTTTTGTAGTATTCTGAAATTGGATAGTTTTCCGAAGTCATCTTGATGGCTTTTCTGTCGTTAGCAGTAAAAGCTCTTAGCGCATGCTGGATTTTTAGTCCTAATTGCGCTAAGACAGAACTTGGCACATCCATAGGATTCTGGGTTACGAAATAAAGTCCGATTCCTTTAGAACGGATTAATTTTACAATGCTTTCGATCTGATCTAAAAGTGCTTTGCTGGCTTGATTAAAAATCAAGTGAGCTTCATCAATAAAAATAACCAATTCAGGCTGTCCAGAGTCGCCTTGTTCAGGCATAGTATTGTATATTTCAGCCAAAAGACTCAGCATGAAGGTGGAGAAAAGCTTCGGCTTGTCTTGAATGTCCGTCAAGCGGATGATATTTACATAACCTTTTCCGTTTTCATCAATCCGCATCAAGTCATTGATGTCGAACGACATTTCGCCAAAGAAAAGATCGGCGCCCTGCTGTTCGAGTTCGATAATTTTTCTGAGTATGGTTCCTGTGGTTGAGGTAGAAATTTTCCCGTAGTGTTCTTCGATTTCGGCTTTTCCTTCTTCAGTAATATAATTGATGACCTTTTTGATGTCTTTCAAGTCAAGCAAGGGCATCTGGTTATCGTCGCAATATTTAAAAATCACAGCCACGACACCTGCTTGCGTATCATTCAAGTCTAAAATCCTAGAGAAAAGGACAGGGCCGAATTCTGAAACCGTAGCACGCAGGCGTACGCCATTCTGTTTGGATAATGTCAGCAATTCTACTGGAAATCCAGAAACTTGGTAAGGTATGTTTATTTTTGCGTGGCGTTCTGTTATGAAAGGCTGCTCGATACCTGGTTTGGAGATACCGCTGAAATCACCTTTGATGTCCATCATCAATACCGGTATCCCTAGAAGCGACAGTTGTTCTGAAAGTACCTGAATGGTTTTTGTCTTTCCGGTTCCCGTAGCACCGGCAATCAAGCCGTGGCGGTTTAAGGTTTTTAAAGGGATTTTTATGTGGGCATCTGGCAGCGCTTCTCCATTGAGCATTGCACCTCCGAGTATAATGCTTTCGCCTTTTGTAGCATATCCTGTGTTAATATGACTGATGAAATCTTCTTTTGAAGCCATGAGCAAAAAATGTTTATGGTGAGTAGAAATGAACGAATGTTACAAATTTAGGATTGTTTTTAATTATTGCCACAAATTAAGCCTTAAATAATTAGGATATAGCCTTAATATCATTCAGTGTAATAAAATTATCATTATTGAGTTATAATTCAGCGCAATAAATCTAGGTTTGTTAAGTATAAAACTTAGGCGTTTTTGGTCATAAAAGCAGATAAGTAGTTTTAAACCAGTGCTCTATCCTTGTTTTTCAAACAAATTATTTTAAATTTCTTATTATTTATTCGTTAAGATTGTAATAATATATAGTTAAGACGGAATAAAAAACTGCATTTTATTTTTTTTTATCCACTAAAAATATAAATTTGTCGTTCTTATAAAATAATCAGGTAAATAATTTTATCTATTACCAAAATTAAATTCTAAAAATTAAAAAACTAAAATTAAAAAAAATGGCACAGGCATCAAACGCAAAGGTTCAAAACAACGCAGGCAGCAAAAGCTCTAACGTATTTGCAGGATTGACTATCGTAATTTGTATTCTTATCGGATATTTGGTATGGGAATTTGTAATGGGTTCTCCTTCAAACTTCCAAAATAGTAACCCAGATGGACAGCCTTTACAAGGTAACTACCTAGGGATGGTATACAAAGGAGGTTTCATCGTTCCTGTATTGATGGGATTACTATTGATGACAATCGTATTCTCATTCGAAAGATTTTTTGTTATCACTAAAGCGGCTGGAAAAGGAGATGTTGAAAAATTCGTAAAAAGCGTTCAAGGGCAAATCGCAGCTGGAGATATCCAAGGTGCATTAGATGCTTGTGACAAACAACAAGGTTCTGTTGCAAACGTTGTAAAAGCAGGTTTGATTAAATATCAAGAAGTAAAAAGAGAGAACTTTGATACTGAAAAAGCATCAGAAGTAATCCAAAAAGAAATAGAGCAGGCTACTTCATTAGAAATGCCAATGCTTGAGAAAAACTTGACTATCCTTTCTACATTGGTATCTTTGGGTACATTATTAGGATTGATGGGAACTGTATCGGGGATGATTAAAGCGTTCGCTGGATTGGCAACCTCTGGAACTCCAGACCAAGCTGAATTGGCAAATGGTATCTCTGAAGCACTTATCAACACATTGACAGGTATTACAACTTCAGCTCTTGCAGTTGTTGTTTACAACTACTTTACCTCTAAAATTGATACATTGACTTATTTTATCGATGAGGCTGGTTTTACAATCACTCAAGCTTACAGAAGAGCTACAAACCGTGACTAATTAAAATAAGTTTCATAATATATTAAAGCACGAGAAGGAAGTTTCTCCTTCTTGGCTTTGATTAAAAAATAAATAAACAATGGCTAAAATAAAATTGTCAAAGAAAAGTTCAAGAATTGACATGACTGCGATGTGTGACATGGCATTCCTTCTTCTGTCCTTTTTCATTATGACAGCTACAGCAAAAGTCCCAGAAGCTTTGCCAGTAGATACTCCAGCCTCAACGGTTCAGACTAAATTGCCAGAAGAAAACCTTGCTACCTTGACTATCGGTAAAGAGAAAGTTTTCTTTGGTGTGACAGGAAGAGAAGTGAGATCGGAGACTCTAGGAAGAATGGGAGAGAAATACGGTGTTAAATTCTCAGAAGCAGACAAAAAGAAATTTGCACTTCTTGATGGTTTTGGAGTTGATATCAGACAAATGAAGCAGTTGATTGATATGAAAAATGAGGATAGGATGAGAGAAGGAACTCAACCAGGAGTACCTTATGATTCTATCAACAATCAGCTAGCTGACTGGGTAAAGATTTCAAGAGAAGTAACTAAAGATTTAGATGGTAAAGATTTAGATATCGCTATTAAAGGTGATGCTAAAGAAGAATATCCGACGGTAAAAAAAGTTTTAGACATTTTGCAAAAACAAAATAAGAATAACTTTTTCTTGGTTACTGGTCTAAGAAGTGATGATTTTTAATAAAATAATATATTCGTAAGAAATGGCAGAATTAAATACGGGCGACGGCGGTGGTAAAAAAGGCGGTGGCAAAGTAAGAAGTAAAAAATCAAATCCTTCGGTTGACTTAACGGCCATGGTGGATTTGGCATTCTTATTGATTACCTTCTTTATATTAACGACCACGTTGTCAAAGCCTCAATCGATGAATTTGGCTATGCCGGATGAACCTAAAATTGATGATCCAGTTCCACCAGAAACTCCAGCTTGGAGAACCTTGACTTTGGTATTAGGATCTGGAGATAAATTGGTTTGGTATAGCGGAAGAACAGACGGACCACCTCTTGACGGACCTGTTGTATCTGGATACGGAAAAACAGGTGTTAGAGATTTGATCTTGAACAAAAAAGCTGGCGTTGATGCAAAAAATAAAGCAGATGGCGCAGATCTTGAAAAAAGTGGTATTACCATTATCATAAAACCAAGTAAAAAATCAAATTATAAAAATTTGGTTGATATTCTTGACGAGATGGCAATCACTAAGGTGAAAAAATATGCGATTGTTGACATAACAGATGCAGACATTAAGTTTTTGGAAGACAATAAAATTTATTAGTCTGATTCATTAATCTATTAAAAAATTAAAATATGTCAAATTCAAAATTAGACTTATTCGAACAAAGCTGGATTGAGAATGTCTTTGAAGGCAGAAATAAAAGCTATGGAGCGTATGAGTTACGTACAAATAGCGGAAAGAGAACCTTAAAAGCATTGCTTATTGGAGGTCTTATCTTCTTGTTTTTGGTATGCATTCCAATTATTTCTAAATTTATCTCTGACAATATTGCTAAAAAAGACGAAGTTTTAGACGAACAAGTAGTTTTAGTGAATATTCAAGAGCCTGTAAAAAAAGAAGAGATTATTGTTGAGCCGGTTGTTCAAAAACAGACTCAAAGTAACGTAGATATTCAAAAATATGTACCGCCAGTTGTTGTAGACAAGCAGGTCGTAAAAGAAGAAGTTGCTGTTGTTGATGAACTTAAAAAAACAGGTTCAGAAACAGTTAAAGCAAAAGAAGGTGGAGAAGTAGTTCTTGATGGTACAGCAAGCGAAATCAAAGTAGATGCTGAAGTTATAGAGGAAGATCCAAACAAAATTTATACATCTGTACAAGTTTTGCCAGAGTTTCCTGGAGGTATTGCAGGTTTCTATGCTTACGTAAAAAAGAACTATAGAGTTCCTGAAGTAGATGACGATGTTAGCGGTAACGTAATCGTAAACTTCGTTGTTGAAAAAGATGGAAGTCTTACCGATATTAAAGTTGTAAGAGACTTAGGCTACGGAACAGGTAAAGAAGCAATCAGAATGTTGAAATCAGCTCCAAAATGGAAGCCTGGTATCCAAAATGGTAAAGCAGTACGTGTTTCCTATAACCTTCCGATTAAGTTAGTGATTAAATCTAACTAATGAACGTCAGTAGGAATATGGCCAATAAAGATCAGAAATCGCTCATTGAGCGATTTCTTCTCATTTTAGGAATCCTGTTTTTTTTGATGTATTTCGTTTTAGGCGTCGCCATTATTTTTTGGCAAAACATGCCTATCGATATGCCTCAATCCTACAGAGTAGCCTTCGGACTGCTGCTGATCGTATACTCTTTTTTTAGATTCGTACGCTTCTTCAGGAAGAACCAATAATAAAAATGAATTTCTAAATTAATTCTGATATGCCAAAATATCTAAGATTCCTATTCTTTTCTTTCGCATTTATAATCGCGATTTTTTTTATTGATTCTTGTGCAGATAAGAAAGCAAAAGGAAACGACACAGTAACTTTCTATGTCGATGAAACAGTCATGCCAATAATGGAAGACCAAGTTTCAGTTTTTCATAGCCAAAGACCCGAAAAGGTAAATTTGGTATCGACTACAGAAGGAGCTATTTTAGATCTTTTGAAGAAAGACTCCACGCAATTGGTGGTCATGTCTAGAACATTGACAAAAGGCGAAGAAAGAATTTTTGCTGATAAAGGCATAACACCTAGAATAACACAAATTGCAATTGATGGCATTGCCCTGATTGCAAACAAAAAAGCAAAAGACTCAGTAATTGATTTACAAGACGTAATCGATTTTATGAATGGCAAGCCCGTCGCTTCCATCAAAGGATTGGTATTTGACAATGCAAATTCCAGCACTATTGATGTTTTGAGCAAAAAAGCATCCGTAGCAAAAGTAGATAACAAAAATATTTTTGCTTTAAAATCAAATAATGACGTTATCAAATACATAAGCGAGAATGACGGGTATATTGGCGTGATTGGGGTCAATTGGATGACACAGCCCATGCCAGATATGTTGAATTCTACAACCAACGTCAAGGTTTTGGCAGTCAAAAATGTTAAAAGTGAGCCCAACTCTTCGGAGTATTATAAGCCTAGTCAGTCCAATCTGGCAGCGGGATTATATCCCTTATCGCGCAAGATTTATATGTTAAATTATGAAGGTGCTGTAGGTTTGGGTATGGGTTTTGCAACTTTTGTTGCAGGAGACGTGGGACAGAGGATAGTTTTGAAATCTGGACTAGCTCCGGTTAGACTAGCTTTACGAGAAATTAAAGTTAGAAAAGATGTGGAAAATAAATAAAAATTATAAAGAACAGAGAAATGAAAAAAATTAAGTTTATCAGTTTGTCGCTATTCTTTTTTGGAACTGCAGCTTTTGCTCAGGATTTAGACCAAGCCAAAAAAGCAATTGATGCTGAACAATATCAAAAAGCCAAAACAATCCTGAAATCATTAATCGCTTCTAGCCCTGATAAAGGAAAGAATTATTTTCATTTAGGAGAAGTATATCTTGCATTAGATAATGCTGACTCTGCGAAAATTTATTTTGACAAGGGTATTGTTGCTAAAGATAATGGCAATTTTAATTATATAGGACTTGGAGAAATCAGTCTTGATAAAGGCAATGCTGCTGAAGCTGATGCCAATTTCAATAAAGCGACTGCAAACCTAAAAAAGAAAGACGCTGAAGAATTTTTATATATTGGTAAAGCCTATATCAACTCTGAAAATCACGATTATAAAAAAGCAATAACTTCATTGAAAAAAGCGATTGCTGTGGATCCAAAATATGCTCAAGCTTTCTTGAGTTTAGGAGATGCTCAGTTTGGTGATGCTGACGTAAACAGTGCTTACAGCTCTTACAGAACTGCTTATGATTTAGACAATTCATTAGTACGTGCAAAAATGCAATTGGGTGTTATTACTAAAAATGCAAAAGCATTCCCAGAGGCGATTACTGCTTTTAATGAAGTAATAAAATTAAATGCAAATTACGGCCCTGTGTATCGTGAATTAGCTGAGACGTATTATTTCTGGAGTACTAGTGATACATCTAAGCGTGAAGAATACATCAAAAAAGCATTAGAGTATTATGAAAAATACATGAGCTTGACTGATTATTCTCTTGACTCAAGAATGCGTCATGCAGATTTCTTGATTTTGGCAAAAGATTATCAAGCATTGCAAAAAGAAGCACAAGCGATGCAACAATTGGATAAAGTAAATCCTAGAATCTACAGATATTTAGGATATGCTGCATATGAAAACAAAAATTATGATGAAAGTATCAAAGCTTTAAACGATTTCATTGCAAAAGCGGATCCGAAAAGAGTAAGCGGTAGAGACTACCTTTTCTTGGCAAAAGCTAAATTAGGAAAAGCAATTACTGCCGAAGGAACTATAGCTGACAAAGCACAATTCGATAGCGCAATGGTAGATTTGGCTAAAGCTACAGAAATTGATCCTGCGATTGGAGCTGAATTCAGTGACTTAGGAGTATCATTATACAAGCAAAAATTATATCTAGAATCTGTTAAAGTATTTGAGCCTGCTACAAAAGCACCAAATTCTAAAAATGCTCTTCTTGATAATTTCTACCTTGGAAATGCAGTATTGTTCTATGTTGCAAATGATTTGAAAACCGATGCAGAAAGAAACAAACCTGAAGTACAAGAATTGCTTAAAAAAGCAGACACAGCCTACGGAAATGTAGTAGCTGGTTCTCCAACAACACAAGATGCTCACTTGAACAGAGCTAAAATCAACAGATTCATTGTTGGACAAGAAGCGAAAGATAGCGCCGTTGCTCACTACCAAAAATACATTGAAGTTGTGCATGCAAAAGGAGAAGCTGAATTAGCTAAAGAAAGCGTAAAAGCAGGATTGATCGGAGCTTACTCTTACATCGGTTCTCACTATGCTATCTCTGACAAAGCAAAAGCAAAAGAATATTTTGAAAAAGCTTTGGTTTTAGATCCAAACAGCCAATACATCAAAGAATCTCTTGATGTCTTAAAAAAATAATAGAATGATTTTATAAAACCGGCAGATTAATCTGCCGGTTTTTTTATGCCTTCTTTTGGCTTATGGTAGTTGAATCTTAAACTTTGCCTAAACCCTTGTTTCAAAAATCGGCAATCCAAAATCAAATCCCTATCTTTGCAGACTATTTTAAAGATGATGTTGAAGAAAGAATTACAGACCGCTGTTGAAAAAGGAGAAATGCTTCCCTTAATGGAAGAATTTTATACTATTCAAGGCGAAGGATATCACACTGGAACTGCCGCATATTTCGTCCGTATTGGAGGCTGTGATGTTGGATGTCATTGGTGCGATGTCAAAGAAAGCTGGAATGCCGAAGTACATCCGCCAACAGCAATAGATGCAATTGTAGAGAACGCAAAAAAATATGCCGATACCGTCGTTGTGACTGGAGGAGAGCCATTGACATGGGATATGGGGCCGCTGACGCAAAAACTTAAAGAGAAAAATCTTAGAATCCATATAGAGACTTCCGGTGCTTATCCGCTTTCCGGAGACTGGGACTGGATTACGCTTTCTCCAAAGAAAAACAAGCTTCCTACCCAAACTGTCTATGACAATGCAAGCGAACTCAAAGTAATTATCTACAATAAGCATGACTTTATTTTTGCTGAAGAACAAGCAGAAAAAGTAAATAAAAATGCGATTCTTTTCCTGCAGCCAGAATGGAGCAAAAAAGAAGCGATGACGCCGCTGATTGTGGATTATGTGATGAACAATCCGAAATGGAGAGTTTCGTTACAGACTCATAAATATTTAAATATTCCTTAAGCCATGAGCAGTATCATAAAAAAGGCATGTATTCTTTTAATTTTGGTATTTTCATCATTCGATGCTCAGTCTCAAGAATTATTAATGGATACAGAAGATGTATATGGAGCCGAGATTTCAGCATATCCTGAGTTTCCGGGAGGAATGAAAGAGTTCTTTGATTTTTTCAATACCGAATTTAAAGCCCAGAATTCAAAAACAGAAAGTAAAAACCTAGTATCATTCAATGTAGAGCCAGATGGAAGCATAAAAAAAATTAAACTTTTACAGTTTTCAGATGCTGAAACTGCCGTAGAAATCATAAGGGTTATGAAAATGTCGCCAAAATGGAAACCCGCAATGAAGAATGGCAAGGCAGTTAGCGTTGAAATGAAAATCCCGATTGTATTTACATCCCGTCAATAAATCAAACCAACATAAAAACAATAAACCATGAAAAAATTAGTAGTAACATTTGCTTTTGTTTTAGCAACTCAAATTGGATTTGCACAAGATGCGGCTTTTAAAAGCGATGTAAAAAAAGTAATCGAGATGACTGGCGCTACAGCTCAAATTGATGTAGCAAAAAAGCAAATTCTCGGAATGATTCCTGAAGCAAAACAAGCAGCATTCCTAAAAGACTTTGAAGCAACGATGCCAGCTTATTTTGATAAGATTGCAGACGCCTACATGAAAGAATACACACATGCAGATATCAAAGAGATGATAAAATTCTATGAGTCTCCAGTAGGTAAAAAAATTACGGCAAAAGCTGGAGTCTTGACAGAAAAAACAATGGAAGCAGCTCAGGCATGGGGTGTGGAATTGCAAGCTATCATGATGAAATACATGCAGTAATAATTTCTTCTTTAAAAAATCAAAACCCAAATCGTAAATTTGGGTTTTTTTATACCCTAAAAATTATGAAACAGCATTTTTTATTAGATTCCTCCATAACTTTTCTAAATCATGGTTCTTTCGGAGCCTGCCCAAAACCCATATTTGAAGAATATCAAAGGTTTCAATCAGAGCTAGAAAACCAGCCCGTCCAGTTTATACAAAAAAAAGCAGGCGGCTATTTGAAAAAAGCAAAAGAAAAACTGTCCAAATACGTCGGATGCCAGCCTGAAGATTTCTTTTTTACGCCTAATCCGACAATTGGAATAAATACAATAATGAGAAGCCTGAACTTGCAACCGGGCGATGAAATTCTTTCAACAAACCATGAATACGGCGCAATGGACAGAACTTGGGCTTTTTTCTGTCGAAAATCAGGAGCCAAATACGTCCGAAAGGAAATCTCTTTGCCTATCATCTCAAAAGAGCAAATCTTAGAAGACTTTTGGAAAGGCTATAACGCAAATACAAAAGTGGTTTTTATCAATGAAATCTCTAGTGCAACAGCCTTAGTATTCCCTGTCAAGGAAATCTGCAAAAAAGCACAAGAACTCGGACTGATAACAATTGTTGATGGAGCTCATGTTCCTGGACATATCAATTTGAATATACAAGAAATGGATCCTGACTTTTATACTGGAACATTACACAAATGGATGCTTGCTCCAAAAGGGAGCTCATTTTTATATGTAAAGAAAGAATTCCAAGACGATATCGATCCATTAGTTGTAAGTTGGGGCTATGATAATGAAACGATTAATGATACCCAATTTTTAGATTACCACGAGTATCAAGGGACAAGAGATATTTCTGCCTTTTTGTGTACACCTAAAGTAATTGATTTTCTTGAAGACAATAATTGGAAAGAAGTGTCCGAAAAATGTAAAAATACGGTTTTAGAGAATTACCAACGTTTCTGCGATTTGCTACATACCCAGCCTTTGTGTCCAGTTTCAAAAGAATTTTTAGGACAGATGGCAAGCATTCCTGTCAAAACGGAGAAACCCATACAACTCAAAGAGTTGCTTTTTGAGAATTATACGATTGAAATACCTGTCATGCCTCTCAATGGCAATTTTTATATCCGATATTCTATAAATGCTTACAATTCTCAAGAAGATTTGGATAGGCTTTATGAAGCTTTAGAAGAAATTATTGCTACGACTGACTTAATCCAGATTTAAAAACTAAAGAGTTAGCCTTGCCAGGTAATCATAATGGTCGCCTTCCAAGGCTAATTCACATTGTAAGCCATTTGCGAAAGCGGCATTCTGCAGAGTGTTATAGTCGACATAGAGCCAATCGAAAGGTTCTTCTTTTTCGTTTTTGTAGAATACAGTAAATGTAATTTCCCCATAATAGTCTCTGTCGGTCGGAATCCATTTGCCGCCGTCCTCATCCTCGTCAAACATATAGATGATATCCGAAGAATCAATAAGTATTTGTCCGTTTGGAGAAAGCAATGATTTCAGCTGACGTAAGAAGTCAGAAATATTTTGCAATTTCCCACATATTCCTGTACCATTCATCAAAAGCAAAATTGTGTCAAATTTGTTGCCAGGATCGTTCGGATCCATCTTCATTACATCTTGAATCGTTGCATTTTCCAATCCTCTCAAACGACACGCTTCAATCGCATTTGCCGAAATATCAATAGGAAGAACTTCAAGTTTTTTGTCATTTCGAAGATACAGGCTATGGCTTCCAGCGCCACATCCCACATCCAGTACCTTTCCTTTGGCCAGCTTCATAGCTTGCTTTTCAATTTTTGGCATGGCTGAAAAGTCCCGAAACAAATAAGCAACGCTCATTTCGTCGGCTTCAGATATAGAAGTTTCAGTAATCAGATTTTCCGGAGCATTATTGGTCTGGTAATCTAATATGGCTTTTCCAAAAAGGTCTTTCATCGATTTAAGGTTTATGTTTAAAGATAAAGTAGAAAGTGTAACTTTGTCCGCAAATAAATTACGTTGGAACAAATAATCAAAAATCTTCCTAAGCAGGCCAAAGATAAGCATAACGAAAACAAGAAGTATTTCGATAAGCTTAAAAAGAAGGCGCCCAAGAATATCGATTATGTAATGCAGGAATTGCATGATAGAGAATTCAAGAAAACGGATTGCCTAAAGTGTGCTAATTGCTGTAAGACAACAGGGCCGCTTTTTACGATTGCTGATATAGAAAGAATTTCAAAACATTTCCGCCAAAAGCCACAACAGTTCATTGACCAGTATTTGCGAATCGATGAAGATAATGATTATGTGCTGCAAAGTGTTCCGTGTACTTTTTTAGATTCGGAAAATTATTGCATGATTTATGATGTACGTCCAAAAGCCTGCAGAGAATTTCCGCATACCGACAGGAAGAAGTTTCAGCAGATTTCAAATCTGACATTGCAAAATGTTGCGATTTGTCCCGCGGCCTATAACATTGTTGAAGAAATGAAAAAAAGAATGCCACTATAAAATATCACTTTATGAAACACAAAAGAAACCTGTTTTATATCTTTTTTGCCTCAGTAGCAATTTCAATTTTGCTAGTTTTTGTCAACCAAGGAATAGTCGTAACAAGTCTTTTCGATAAGATAATGGAAGTCACGATAATGGTCGGATTGTTTTTTATCGTTTTTGTTGTGATTTACTTTTTGCTATTTATAACCAAATCTGGCGCCAGCAAGATAACAAAGAAGCAAAAAAAAGACCTTACTAAATAAGGTCTCTTTTTTTATACAAAAATATAATCTTCGGGAAGTTCTATCGTTTCGCTGAATCGGCCGCCGATTACATCAACTACATAATCAATTCCTTGTTTTATGTATTCCAATATTTTCTCGACCCATTCTTTTGCTTTGTGGAATAATTCGATGGCTTTGTCTACGTAATAATCAATCATTTCGAAAAATTCCTGCAGCTTGTCCATATAATCTAAAAGTAATTGCGATGTATTCATGGTGGTAAATTTTATAGGTTTAGCGTCGGCATGTTAAATAGCCACATCTAAAAATACACATTTTTAGGAATATCTCCATTAATAAATTTCATATTTTTTTCTTATTTTTCTGAAATCCTCTAATCCTTTTTCCCAGCTTTTTTTAATCTCAGTTTCCGTCATTCCGGTTTCAATCTGTTCTTGCAGTTTCTTTGTTCCAGCCAGTTTTGTAAAGAAAGGAATAAAGAATTTGGTTTTATCCGATGTTGTCGCATACGCTTTTAAAAGCCATTTCAATTCGATACCTTTTACTCTCGGAGCCTTAGAAAGATCTTCTCCATAACAAACCTTTCCGTTGTGCAATGGATCTTTCGACCCAAAATTAGGTTTTGGCGTAAAGCTGAAATTAGTTTTTGGCAAGAAAGGAGAACCATAGATTTGGAATTGTTGCTCCGTTCCTCTTCCCAAGCTGACATTTGTGCCTTCAAAAAAGCACAAGCTGGCATAAAGATTTATCGCTTGATCGTTCGGAAGATTAGGAGAAGGCTTTACAGGAAGAGGGTAATTCATTTCCTTATTGTAATTCAAGCACGGAATTACAGTCAAGTCACATTGGACGCCATTTTTCAGCCACTTTTCTTCATTGATCATTTTTCCATACTCGCCGATTGTGAGTCCATGCAAGACAGGAATAGGATGCATTCCTATAAAACTTGCATTTTCTTTTTCTAAGATTGGGCCGTCAATGGTGTTTCCATTCGGATTCGGTCGGTCTAAAATCAAGAGCGGAATTTTATTTTCGGCACAAGCTTCCATTACGTAGTGTAACGAAGAGATGTAAGTGTAGAATCGGGCACCCACATCCTGCAAGTCAAAAATTAGGATATCAATACCGGCTAATTGTTCCGGTTTTGGTTTTTTGTTGTCTCCATAAAGAGAAATGATTGCAATTCCAGTTTTGGTATCTTTTCCATCTTTGACCAATTCGCCGGCATCAGCAGTGCCTCGGAAACCATGCTCCGGAGCATAGATTTTTTGGAGGTTGATTTTCTTTTCTAGTAAGAAATCGACAAGATGTGTCTTGTTTGATAAAATTCCGGTTTGGTTGGTGACTACGCCTACTTTTTTGTCCTTTAGTATAGGAAGGTATTTTTCATAATTGTCTGCTCCCGTTTTTATTTCGGCAATTGTAGTTTGCCCAGACTTGTTAGCCGTATCATGAGCTTTCGGTTTTTCCCTTTTTCCTTTTGCATCAAATGAATTTCCACAGGAAAGAATTGACAAAACCAAGAATAAAACTGTATTTTTGAAAACCGAATTTGATATCATAAAAATTTGAATTTAGAATATTTCATAGCCAAAAGACTGATTGCTACTAAAAATCATAAAAGTAGTATATCTGCGCCAATTATAAAAATTGCCATTGCCGCTATTGCGATAGGAATGATTATGATGATTGTATCTGTAGCCACAGGAATTGGACTTCAGCAAAAGATACGAGAAAAGGTTGCGGCTTTTAATGGACATATTATTATAACCAATTATGATGACAACCAATCTGAAGTAAGCATCAATCCGATTTCTACCAATCAAGATTTCTACCCTAAATTTAAAAACGTTGAAGGAATCAGCCATATCCAAGCTGTAGCTACAAAGGCAGGAATCATCAGGACGGAAACTTCTTTCGAAGGAATCATATATAAAGGAGTAGGGAAAGATTACCAATGGAAGAATTTGGAAGAATACTTAATCCAAGGAAAACTTCCCGATGTTTCAAAAAAGCTCAATCCTGATGTTTTGATTTCAAAATACCTTGCAGATAGACTTGACTTAAAAGTAGGAGACAAGTTCAATACTTTCTTCATGAAAGAAAATAGCAACCAGCTGCCTAACCTTAGAGTTTTTGTCGTGGCAGGAATTTATAATTCCGGATTTCAAGAATTTGATGCTACCTATATAATAGGAGACATTCGCCACCTGCAACGAATCAATAAATGGAAACCAGATCAAGTTGGCGCTTTTGAAGTCTTTATTGATGATTTTGATAAGATCGAGCAGAAAGGACAAGAAGTGTATGACAATACCCAAAATAAGGAAGATGCTTCGAAGACTCTCGATACCCAAACGATTTCTGAAAAATACTATAATATATTTGAATGGCTGCAGCTGTTCGACTTCAATATAATAGTCATTCTTGTAATTATGGTTATCGTAGCAACAATTAATATGGTTGTTGCATTGCTCGTCTTGATTCTGGAAAGGACACAGATGATCGGAATCCTTAAAGCAATTGGCGCGAGCAATTGGACAGTCCGTAAAATATTTTTGTATAATGCCTTCTATTTAATAATCCGCGGCCTGCTTTGGGGTAATGTTATCGGAATTGGTTTGATTGTTATCCAACAGCAATTCGGTATTGTAAAGTTGAATCCAGACAGTTATTATGTAAACGTAGCGCCTGCATATTTGGACTGGCTTTATATTCTTCTATTAAATATAGGAACTCTTATAATTTGTTTGGCGGTTCTTTTGATTCCTTCCTATATAGTAACAAAGATTTCTCCTGTAAAAGCCATGCGTTTCGACTAGTTTTATAAGTAGAAAGTATTTCTTGTAAAATGTTTCTTCAGATTTAAACACAAATTTTGTCGAAAACCATACTTCAAATCAGTTTTCCCGACGTTTTTCAGTCTCCATCGGATGCTTTCCGAGCAAGTCTTCCGCCTTTTCCGCCACAGAAGGCGCAGGCCGTTCCGGTTCCTGCCGCCCTTTTTAAAAGAAGGTCACCGCGACTTTCGGTATTCCTTCCTATAGAGCCGAAAAAACTTTCGTTTCCATAAAACTG